>Ga0315900_10000026_pt1 | contig 258121 bp, 232 predicted proteins | sample LakEriMetagenome_FD_203521 | JGI IMG/M metagenome (GOLD analysis project Ga0315900, IMG submission 203521) | Freshwater fungal communities from buoy surface, Lake Erie, Ohio, United States - Buoy 12 MA114 | ecosystem: Environmental > Aquatic > Freshwater > Lake > Lake biofilm | place: USA...
TCCAATGGAGACCGTCTCAACCAACACCCGATTACTCGAGCATCAGCAAAACAAAAAAATTCAGCAACCTGTGTTATGGTTTCTTGTTTTTCTGTCGATTCACTATTCAGTTTTCAAAGAGCACTCGCCTGCAAAATCTCCTTGAATCCTAGAGCTCTAAAGCTTTTCGCGATTTTCTGGGTAGAACGGGCGTGAGGCACTGGTATACGCATGAGCTAGCCCGCCGTCAAACTTTTTTTATGGATAATTTCTATTTTTTTCAGGCACGCGGAGCGCCGTTTTAAGTATCTGTAATAGCTGGTATTTTTTTGAGCTCTGTGTTTGCCCTCCCGAGTCACCAATCTAACCCCCGTCATTCCCCCGAATGGTCTGCTCTTAAAACACTCACTCGCAGGGTCTCAGCCCCCATCGGAAGCGTCCTCGAGCTAAGTCCATAATTTTGATAGAATACGGGGTTCTAATTACGACAAAAATTATCACAATTGGCGCGAGTACCTGTGAGCAAAGTCGACATCACAAAAAGCTCCCTCATTGAGCATCTCTATGATCACATGGACGAAGGTGATTGGCTTGATGGCCTTGATCTTTATCAAGCAGGTTACGTTTCAAAGTTACGAAACACTGAGGGATTAATTTCAGCAAGTGTTGCATCTACAGAGCGGCAGCAAGCAGAAGTTAGAATAAAAATTCACCCGGCTGGAAATACAATCCAATGGATTGAATGTACTTGTCGTAAAAATCGCGCTTACGGAATTTATTGCGAGCACATCGGAGCGACGATGCTGCACATAGACCGAGAGAAGTCGGCATTATTTTCCAAACTCGATCCAAAAATGCCGCTGAAACCACCTGCGTCGTTGCACAGAAGACGTCCGGCGGCAGCTACCAGCACACATCCTGAGGCAACAAAACAAGAAAGTCCCACTCAATCACTTCTAAAACACTTAGAAGGTGCTATTCAGGGCGTGAGCTTAGTCGGCAAAGGTCCTGAACTGAAAATTCGGGTCGAAATTAAATCAGGTCAGATCACCTCTTACACCTTGTCTATTGATGATTCTGCAAAATTTTTGCTGCAACATGCTGGTGAAAGTGTTCTTGGACAAGACGTTAAAAAACTCCAGGTTGCAAACCAAGTTGCAAAACCCACGTCAAGAATTTACGCGTCCGGTGATGCCGGTGATATCAACGTAGACCGCATGGTCGCCATCGATATATCGGTTGAATCAAGCACGACGCCTGCAAAGAACAAGTCTCCAAAACCCCTGCTAAAAGCCCCATTCTCGCCACCAACACAAGTGGCCTATAAGGCACGAACCGGTACTGGCTTTGAAAAGCGTTGGTCGCAGTTTGCCCCGTTTAAACAGGTGTCACGCTATATCGGGCAGTCCTATATCTTCGTTGAGGAGTTTGGTTATATCCCTTATGACCGCACTGCTGTGACAGATCAGTGGCAAGAACTTGCTTACTCCAAAAAACTTGAAGACGACAACGCCGCCATCGCGTGCTCAAACGGTTTCTCTGAGCATTCTAATCTCGGTACGATTCATGTCGATCAAGACCTTTTAGAAGACTCGGTTATTCAAAGCCCCACAGTTAGCCGTGTAAAAATCTTGGCTGGAGACGAGCACTGGTTTAACGTCTCTCCGCTTTTTGAAACCGGTGATGGCTCGGTGTCAATGGTTGATATTCTGCTTGAGTATCGCAGCAAAAAACGCCAGTACGTGCGTAGCGGGAAAAAGTGGATGAAAGTCCCCGACTTCGTCACTCAATATGCGTGGCAGATCGACGAGCATAATAAATCCCTAAAATTAGACAACATAGCCCTTATGCGATTTAAGGCAGCTATCGGTGAACTCGATAAATTTGCTGGCAGCAAAAAACTACTAGATCAACTAAGAGAACGCTCCGAGTTTCACAAACAAAGCACTCCGCCACAACTGAGCGGCAGTAATCTGAATCTTAGGGAATACCAGGCTGAAGGCTATAGCTGGCTTTGGTGGCTTCACAAAAATGGTCTTAGTGGACTTTTAGCTGATGAGATGGGTCTTGGTAAAACCCACCAAGCAATGGCACTGCTTGTTGCCGTCAGGGCCATGAAGAAAGATGCGAAATTTCTCGTCATATGCCCAACGACTGTCTTAGACCACTGGCTAGATAAGATTGAGGACTTCGCCCCAAATTTGAAGCCCATCAAATATCACGGCGTCAAGCGGCAAGGGCTTTTGAAAGGACTTGGATCGTCGTTCCACACAGTATTATCAAGTTACGGTATTGTCATGAGAGACATTGCACAACTTGGAGCAATTGAGTGGGATGTCATCATTCTTGACGAAGCCCACTTCGTGAAAAACAACGACACAGCAACTTACCGTGCCGTATGCAACCTCAAGAGCAAGAGCCGATTCTGCTTAAGCGGCACTCCTATGGAAAATCACCTAGGCGAACTGAAAGCTGTATTCGACTTTCTCATACCCGGCTATCTGGGTTCAGACGAGTTCTTCAAACGAAAATGGCTCAAGTCAGCTGAGTCCAACACCTCATCACCGAGCGACAATGAGCTTCAAAAGCTCATACATCCTTTCAAAATGCGCCGCACTAAAGAGCTTGTTCTTAAAGATCTCCCAGAAAAAGTGGAGGATCTTCGTCACTGCATGCTCTCAGACGAGCAAGCATCCATGTACAAGCAAACAATCGACATGAAAGTCCGTCCTTTGATGGATATCGTTAAAGACGAGACGAAAGCTGTACCTTTCTTGCACGTGTTCGCCGTCCTTACGCTGCTTAAGCAAATCTGTGACCATCCTGCCCTACTCAGAGGAAAAGACACCTGGCGTCAGTGCCACAGTGGCAAATTTGACCTCTTCAAAGAGCTCATACTTGAGGCCATCGAGAGTGGTCATAAAATTGTGGTTTATAGTCAGTATCTCGACATGCTCAGCATCATTAGTAGCTATTTAAAAGATGAGAAAATTGACCACGAACTCCTCACCGGTAGCACCACCAACCGCGGCAAAGTGATCGAACGGTTTCAAACCGATCCAAACTGCAAAGTTTTTTGCGCATCCCTGTTGGCTGGAGGAATTGGTATTGACCTAACGGCCGCCAACGTCGTCATTCACTATGACCGCTGGTGGAACGCCAGCAAAGAAAACCAGGCAACAGACCGAGTCCACAGGATTGGACAAAACAAGAACGTTCAGGTCTTAAAACTTGTCACAAGAGATAGTCTAGAAGAGCGAATTGACCAGCTCATCAAAAGTAAGCAGGCATTGTTTGAAAAATTCATGGACAAAGACGAAGAGGCCTTCAAGTCACTTAGTCGCGATGAGATTATCGAACTGTTGAGCTAGATTGCCCCGAGGGAGTTATTCTAAATGGCGAAATTTCACATTGAAGGTGGACAGACACTGAGCGGTACAGTGACCCCATCCGGTAACAAAAACGAAGCCCTTCCCGCACTGATGGCTTGCCTGCTGACTGATGAACCAATTACCTACAAACGCATGCCAAAGATTGGCGACGTGGTAACCACGTGTGACGTCCTGGCGGATCTCGGCGTGAGCGTTAAATGGAATTCCGATGACTCACTAACTCTGTGCGCAAAAGGTGTGACATACAAAAAACCAGACCCACAGCTTTGTTCAAAAATCAGAGCTAGCATTCTTCTTCTAGGCCCCATGCTCGCAAGATTTGGGAAGGTCGAACTCTCACTGCCTGGCGGGGACGTCATTGGAGCAAGGAGAATTGACACCCATTGGGAAGGAATAGCGGCCCTAGGGGGCTCACTCAACCTAACGTCTTCTATCGTGGGAGAGATTAAGACGATTCAGGGTACGGACGTATATTTGGACGAGCCATCCGTAACTGGAACCGAGAACTTGCTGCTTCTTGCAGTGAAGTGTAAGGGTACGGCCGTTCTTCACAACGCCGCAAGCGAGCCACACGTTGTCGGACTTTGTAATTTACTTAACGCCATGGGTGCAAAAATCTCCGGCATCGGCTCAAATAGACTCGTTATTGAAGGCGTTCAGACCTTAAAGGGCGCAAATCACACGATTGGACCCGACTTTATGGAAGTCGGTAGCTTTTTATGTCTAGGCGCCATCGCTGGCGGTCACGTCACCATCAAAGACACCCGCCCCGCTGATTTGGGCTTTATATTAAAGACTCTTGCTCGCCTTGGAATTAATCCTGAACTTAAAGGAAACGATCTAACGATCGACGGATCTAAACCTTTATCCATGAAAAAAGACATCGGTGGCCGCATCGGTACCATTTATTCTGGTCCGTGGCCAGCTTACCCGACTGATCTGATGAGTGTTGCCATCGTTGCGGCCACCCAGTCCAAGGGCACGCTGATCTTCTTTGAAAAAATGTTTGAGGGTCGAATGTTCTTCACGGATAAGCTCATGCAGATGGGCGCTAATATCGTACTCTGCGACCCTCACCGAATCGTCGTCAGTGGTCCGGCTAAGCTATATCCCGCAAGGCTCAACTCACCCGACGTCCGCGCGGGAATGAGCTTGATCATGGCTGCCCTCATTGCTGAGGGCACAAGTGTTATTGATAATATCTATCAGGTAGAGCGTGGATACTTTGATATTGAGAAAAAGCTACGAGGTCTTGGCGCGAAGATCACCCGCGAAGAGTAGTTTACCCCGGAATATAAACTCCGCCGGCAGCCTTACAGATTTTCATTGGATTGACGCGCGTGCCTTCGTAGTAGCGTGTGAAGACTTCACGACCATCACGTTCGACTCGGCAGGTTGCGATTCGATTTTCGGTTGGACATTGATCCAAAACAACGCCGCCGTCTTTTTCGCAGTCGGCGTTTCCATTGGCTGACCATCCCTCGATACAGAAAAGATACTGTTGGTACATACACGCTTGACCAGTCAGTTCTTCTGCAGCTCGTGAGTAGGAGCTAAAAAACAGGGTCAAACTCACCAAGATCAGCGGAGCAATATGTGTCACGGGATCCTCCAAAAATTTAATTTCGCCTAAATGATATTGCGATCATTACGCAAACGGCTTCCGATGCACTTGCTAACATTAATCGATCCTGCCCGGTGGCGCTACCAAGATCTTGAACTAGTGCCTCTCTTGGGCCGACTAAAATCTCCCTGCCCTGTGGACCGTGGGCACAAAGCCTCCCAGAGACAACAAATAAAAACCAGCCGGAATTGCCTAACAAAGGAATAAACTCAGGTTTATTCAGACGGCGCACAACCGTAGATGCAAAAAAATGCTCTTTCCTACAAAAGACGTTCAGATCATTACACGGCGAACTAACCTCGCAGTGAGCTCTTGCACCACCATCAAAATGAATATGTTCTAATTCAGCTAAGGTTCTTGCATCTTGACCATCAATCGTCAGCTGCATGATGCTCGGACCAAGATTGACTAGCGCTCTGTCATAACCTGAGAAATCACTAAACGGACCCGAGTTCTCGACTTTTGCTGTGGACACCCGAAATGCCATATGAGAGCCAACATCAATTCGATATAGCTCCGTCGTGCTGCCTTTGCCATTTTTCCAAGGCATCACGGTAAAATCTTTGTCAGTTAATTTACGTAGCAAAAGCCACCCTGCGGGTGAGACATGGTGGCGAAGGGGGGAGTCGAACCCCCGACCTGTGGGTTATGAATCCACCGCTCTAACCATCTGAGCTACCTCGCCGTCGGGAAGGGTAAGTAATTAGAATAATCTCGGGGGGTTGTCAACGAGTCAAATAAGGGCCTGAAATTGGGCGGTTATCAACCATAGGATGGTCTAAAGTGGCCGGCTGATGACTATTCAGACCAGGTGATAATCAAGTCTTGGCTCTACGAAAACAATAAGTCCCGCACCGGTTATCCCGAACCTCCTCGATATAATCCAAGACATCACATTTTGTTTTGTGCTCATAGGCATGCAGCTCCTGACTGTATGAATAATACCCCGATGCCTCAAGCATCTTGCGACGCTTGATCAAAGGTATACCGCTCCACCTGGCCCAGTTTATACCCTTCGCCTTAGCCCAAGCCTCATCAACCTCTTGCTCAAGAAAAACGATCTTGCCGTCTTGAAGGATGGAAACGCCGACCTCAACCTCATCATCAAGACTGTCCAGATATTCGCAGTGCACGATAAACCCGTCAAAAATCAGTTTTTTATGCTCCCAACTCGGTCCAAAATTCAGGCCGTGAGCAGACTTAATGGAAACACTCGGCTGCTTTGTGGGGTCAGGCGACAGCACGCGATGAGCTGCCTGAATAGCCAACTCGTTAAAAATTGAAACAGGAACAGACAGCTTTCTGCCTCGAGTAGTTTCGGGATATTGAAAAAGCTCTACACGCTTCTGCGCAGATGAAGGTGTGCGCACGATCGCATGCTGACCAGGCTTAACATCGACCGCAGACTCGATAAAAGCCGCCAGATTGAACGGCTCACCATCGGCATTTCGCGAAATCCCCTCCGACACTAATGCTTCAAATAACTTACGCGTTTCCTTCGGCTCAAACTGCACATTCGACTTGGTAGATACTGTAAATGGCTCGCGGGCGACGGCGTCCTCAAGTTCAAAAACTTTCTTGCCGTTAATTTTGGCATTCCCTGAAATTCGCACGCGCAGTGCCTCATCGGGGGCAGACACTGTCGCCTCAAGCTCGACCGAGCACGGGGCAATCACCGGCGCAAAAATTTCAAAACGCTTTAAGTGCGCAATATCATCGAGACGAAAGTTGAAGTCACTATCATGATAGGCTTTCCATGATCCGAGCTGAACAATCGCCTCCAAAAGACAATTAGGATTGATAACCACTTCTCCACCTGAATCAATCGACCGCCAGCGATCATCCATTGAGAAGCTAACGCGACCCTTTATGACAGTGCTCGTTATGTCTGTGATTTGATTTAGAAACCGTGAGTTCAAGCTGCGTTAGCCTTCCAAGAACATGTTACTTAAGACCTTTAGATTGACACACCAGGCCCCATATTGCAAATCACCGTGTTTTGCGACCCTTAGCACCCAATATTAAAAAAACCACATCCCGCGCGGCACTGAGGGTTATTGCAAGTTGTCGCAAATGCCCTCGGATCTCAGGAGGATTTTTTCACGACGATTCTATGATAAAATATGAACCTCAGTGTCGTGTCTCCAGGGTATGTAAAGTGATGGTCGAATGCTAGAAACGAATAAAGACTCAGAAAGTGAACTTCGCGCCGGCCTCGGATTTCGAGATGCTGTAGCATTGGTCGTAGGCACCATCATCGGTACCGGAATCTTTATCAAGGCCGCCATCATGGCTCAACAAGCTGGAAGTGTTGCAGCGGTGATTCTGGCATGGATTGTGGCCGCTTTTCTTTCGCTACTTGGTGCTTTGTGCTATGCCGAACTCGGCTCGAGACTGCCGCGCAGTGGAGGTGAATATGTGTTCATTCGCGAAGGTTGCAACTCCCTTGTTGCCTTTCTTTACGGATGGACGAGATTTTGGATTGGCTCTCCATCAGCTATTTCCGCATACGCGGTCGGCGCTGCCACGTTTGCATCAGGATTTATGAACGTAGACATCCTCGGTGGCAGATCTCTTGTAGCCGTTGGTCTCGTTGTGATTTTTACGATGCTAAACTGTTTTAAGGTTGCTTTTGGTGGGAAAGTTCAGGTTTTTCTTACGATCCTGAAAATTGCTCTAATCCTTCTAATTGCAATAGGTGTATTCACACTCTCACCATCGGGTAGTTGGGACCACTTTCAAGCTGGGCCAAAATTTGATTGGCCTGCATTGATGACGCCGTCGTTTGGTGCTGCTGTGCTTGCCGCCTTATGGGCTTTTGATGGATGGAATAACATGCCCATGGCAGCCGCTGAAATCAAAAATGGGCAAAAGAATGTCCCAAAAGCACTAATTACTGGCCTTGCCATCGTCACAGTTATGTACATCTTTGCAAATTTCGCCTGGTTTTATGGCGTTCATTTCGACGAAATCACAACTAGTTATAGTACGAAATTTCCCGACGCTATGCCGGTAGCCACCAAGGCAGTGATGCCATTTCTCGGGACAATTGGCGTTGCTGTGATTTCCTTCGCATTTGTCATGTCTGCAATCGGTGCCATGAATGGTTCTATTTTAACGAGCGCGCGTGTACCCTGGGCTATGGCTAAAGATGGATTATTTCCGACCTGGCTTGCCGCTGTGAGTCCAACGACTCATGTGCCCGTAAGAGCCTTAATCATTCAGGGCATCACTGCGATTGCTCTAGCTGCAACGGGCACATTTGACCAGCTCACTGACTATGTCGTCTTCTCGTCATGGATTTGGTATGCGGTTGCCGCATATGGCATTTTTCGACTTAGAAAAATTGATGAGCGGTTCAACGGCTACAAGATCAAGCTTTACCCACTTGTTCCGATCCTATTTATCGCCAGTTCCCTCTGGTTAATGGTTCAGGCAGTTTTGTCAAATCCCACAGCCTGCGGCATTGGCGCAGGGATCATCTTGAGCGGGCTGCCGTTTTATTACATCGCCGCTCGCAGGAACGCTCATTAAATGGCAACGTCAGACCTAAACTCGAGAACCATTAAATGCCGGCGGCTGATAAAGTTAGGTCTATTTTTCATGTTCCTGATCTCAGCTTGCAAGCACGCGCCCAAAGACACCAGTGCCCTCGCTTCAGAACAGCGCGTCATATTTCGAAATCAGCGTGGCTACGATGATCAATTCACAAAATTGGTCAACTCTGGAAAGCTGAAAGAAGCTCTACGATTCTCATGTGAAAAATTCACCCTGAAGTGCGATCACATATCGATCAGCAATTCCGCAGATAGCCGCAATCGTGCCGTTACCTACCCTTATACAAATAAAATTGTTCTATATCCCGGCGCGTTTGAATACTTAGGAATGCCTCACCCAGGATGGCTTGCGTCGATTATTGAACATGAGAACTTTCACACCAGGCAGTCTATGTACATCCGTGCAGTCGTTATGGGCCCACAGGCAAGAATACTTGGCGATAGATCCTACGAAGCAGCCATTGAGTATGAAGCTTGGCAGAGCATGCTTGATACTAAAGAGATGTTTGGACTCACTTGCGAGATGATTCAGGAAATACATCGTCAGTTGTACTTCTACGGTAAGATTTTACACAACAAGGGGCGTGGGCCAAAAGACGAAACCGACGAGCTAGATCACTTTACGATGCCGGATCGTGAGCAAAATATTCTTATGAAAACGTGTCTGAAAAACGGGACACCCGACTGATTGAGTATTGATCGGGCAGCATAACCCAATACTGTCCTAGTTAGCGACTTTTGCAGTTGGGACCCTTCCCAACTTCACCCGAATTTTTAAGAATGTAGTAGTAATCCGCAGTAAAGCCATCCGAGCATTTGGCGATCAAGCCTTTTGAAGAGCAACGCTGCCAGGAGGCGCCGTTAAAAGGTCCCACAAATTCAATCTTCACTTTGGCATAGTCTGATTTATGGACTTTGCAAATATCCAGACATGCAGCTCTACTGCTGGGGTCATCGTAAATCTCTGTGCAACTTTTGATCTCAATGACACGAGTTTTGCCAAAAATGGGCAACTGCTGCCTGAAGTGACTTCTGCAGCTGCAGACAAATGCTCCTACTGGCTTTTCAATCGCTAAAGCCGTTTTAGGCATTGTCACAAAAATACAGGCTAGCATAAGCGCCCACTTAGTCATTGAATGAGACTCCCATCCGGTACGACTTTTGATGATACAGCGAACGATCTATTATGCTAGCAACTATTTGTAAAGCTGGAGTGTAAGATTATTCATCGTAGGATTTTCGATTAACTTTTAGATCCAGATCAAGCAACGTTTTTGCTAGCCATCTGAAAACCTCGACACCTTGGCGCAGACTTCCTACTTGTACTCAGGCAACACCACAGGCGTGTGAGTCTTTGAGAAATCCGGGTAGAAAGTCATTGCCGTTACGTAAGCGATCATTTTTTCCATGTTTGTAACAATTGAACACCCAAACGAGGTCGCCGCTTGGCGAATGGTACTTCCTCTGGTGAGCTCGTCCCGCTGAAGATTTTTTGGAATGTTGACGACAAGGTCGACATCTTTTCGACGAATTAATTCCACAGGATCTTCAAAACCTTTTCTAGCCTCTCCTGGCCAAGCGACTTCAGTTACTGGCACAGCGTGGTCTGTGAGAAACTTAGCCGTACCGTCGGTGGCGTAAAGTTTTAGTCCAAGCTCGGTGAGCTTCTTTGCCCAGGGTAGAAACTTCATTTTCTCGTGCTCGGGACCGGCGCTAACGAGAATTCCTTTTTTAGGCCGAAAGACTTTTGATGACTCCATGGCAAGCATATAAGCTGACTCAAAGTCTTCTGCAATGCAACCCACCTCACCTGTCGATGACATCTCAACTCCCAGCACTGGGTCTACTCCTGCAAGTCTTGTGAAACTAAATAGCGCTGCTTTCACACCAACATGGGGAAGATCATCTTCATTGATGCGAGCAAGCCTAGGCGTCTTTCCGATCATTACGCTGGTTGCGGCATCAGCAAGATTAAGGCCTACGACTTTGGATACAAATGGGAAAGATCTTGCCGCCCGGGCGTTACATTCAATGACTTGGATGTGATTGGACCTTGCAAGAAATTGAATGTTGAAGGGACCATTAAGCTTCAATCCTTTGGCAATCGCATGACCTGCGCCGCGGATCCTCCGCACGGTCTCCACGTAGAGCTTCTGAGCCGGCACAACTAGAGTGGCATCACCTGAGTGCACTCCAGCGTTTTCGATATGCTCACTTACAATTGCAGTCAGAATTTCGCCATTTTGAGCAATGCCGTCTAATTCAATCTCGCGAGCACCAAGTAAAAATTCACTTAAGACAACAGGATAATCAGGACTAGCTGTCTCAGCCATCGATAGATATTGATCAAGAGAAACTCGGTCATAGGCCACATTCATTGCAGCACCGCTTAGGACATAAGAGGGACGAACTAGAACGGGAAATTCCACCTTGGAGACAAACTGGTCAATCTCTTCTCGGCTTCGCGCCGCCACCCAACGCGGCTGATCAATTCCCAGTTCATCAAGAAGTCGCGAGAATTTACTACGATCTTCTGCCGTATCAATCGTATTGGCATCGTGTCCAAGAAGTCTCACGCCGTGGCGCGCCAGTGGGAGAGCCAGGCGGTTGGGAAGTTGGCCTCCCATTGACGTGATGACACCGTCAATTTTTTCAAACTCACAGATATCAAGGACTCTTTCTAGGGTCATCTCGTCAAAGTAAAGACTATCAGAGCTATTATAATCTGTGGAAACAGTCTCTGGGTTGCAGTTTAAGATGACGCTACGCCATGATTCTTCCTGGAGTTTTCGGCTAGCGGAGACCGCACACCAATCAAATTCAACAGATGTTCCAACTCTATAACTGCCACTTCCTAGAACGAGTGCAGTTCTCCTACTTTGCATCATCTGGACAAGACCAGGGTCTGACGTGTCACCGTGATAGGTCATATAGAGATAATTACTTTTGGCTGGGTATTCGCCAGCGGTGGTGTCAATTTTTTTAACTACAGGCAGGACATTATGGGATTTTCTGGCTTGGCGGATTTTTGCTGACTCTCGGGAGATCGAGGCCTGATCAGTTTTTTGATTTTTCACTTCAAGTAGATAACGTCCAAGCTGATCATCAGAGAACCCGAGTTTTTTCCAGGCCCTCCACTGATCTGAAGAAACAGCCGAGTGATCTTTATGGGCAAACATTGACTTAATTGCCATCTCGGCTTTGATGATTTCCTGGAGCTTTGACAAAAACCACTTGTCGATGTGTGTCAGCTCATGGATACGCTCAAAATCCCAGCCAGATCTTAAGGCCGAAATGACGGCGTAAAACCGCATATCAGTCGGCTCTGATAGAGTTATTTCAAGCTCTTTATCACTTACGTCACCTCTGGCAAATGCGGCTAGGCCCGTGTCGTTTTCTGTCACCATGCGAACTGCTTTTTGAATAGCTTCCGGGAAACTTCGGCCGATGGCCATAATTTCACCGACGGATTTCATTGTAGATCCAAGGCGTCTTGAAGCTCCTTTGAATTTTCCAAGATCCCAACGGGGCACTTTAATTGTGATGTAATCAAGGGCTGGCTCAAAGTAGGCGCAGGTTTTCCCTGTCACTGGATTTTGAATCTCGAGGAGATCAAATCCTTGCACCACTTGCGCAGCAATGTAGGCTATGGGATATCCAGAAGCTTTGCTTGCAAGCGCTGATGATCTCGAAAGCCTTGCATTGACTTCAATGACCACAAATTCAAGGTTATCGGGATTTAACGCGTACTGAACATTGCACTCACCGACCACTCCGCAGCTGTCAATGATCTTGATCGCAGCGTTGCGAAGCATTTGGTACTCCTCGTCAGATAAGGACTGACTTGGACACACCACGATGCTGTCTCCAGTGTGGATACCCAGTGGATCAAAGTTTTCCATATTACAGATCGTGATGGTGTTGCCTTGAGAGTCACGCATCACTTCATATTCGACTTCCTTCCAGCCCCTAAGAGACCTCTCCACCAACACCTGCGGAGAGGACGCGAGAGCTGGTCTTACCAGGGCCATCAGTTGTTTTTCGTTATTGGCAAAACCACTACCAAGGCCTCCGCAGGCAAAGGCTGCGCGTACAATGACAGGATAGCCAATGTCACTAGCCGCCTTGATGGCCTGTACTTCCGTGTCGCAGGCAGAGCTTTTGGGGATTGGCATCCCAATCGACTGCATTTTCCTGGCAAAGAGATCTCGGTCTTCAGTCAGCTTCAACGTTTCAACCGGAGTACCGAGATTTAAAACATTATGACGTTTGAGAGCTCCATTATCAGAAAGTGCAATCAAGCAATTGAGAGCTGTTTGCCCGCCAAAGCCTGCAACGATGGCGTCTGGTTTTTCGATTTCAAAAACTTTTTCCACCCATTCAGGCTCAACCGGGTAAAGATAAATTTTCACGCCTGGCTGAGGATTAGTTTGGACGGTGGCGATATTTGGATTGATCACAATGACTTCATTGCCACAGTCAAGAAGGCTTTTAACCGCTTGCGTGCCCGAGTAATCAAACTCTCCAGCTTGGCCGATTGTCAGGCCACCCGATCCAAGAAGAACAATTTTTGGTTTACGACCTAGATTTTGAAGCGCTTGGTTTTTTGGCATAACTCACAGCTCCTTCACAAATTGTTCAATGATCCAGCCCGTATCTCGTGGGCCACCTGCGGCTTCGGGGTGAAACTGGACACTCTTGAATGGTTTGGTTTTGTGTTTGATGCCTTCAATAGTCTGATCGTTGGCGTTTACAAACCAAGATTCCCAGTCTCTTGGAAGAGTGGATTCATCCACCATAAAGCCGTGGTTTTGACTAGTGATGAAGCCCTTGCGAGTTCCTACAAGTTGTACTGGTTGATTGTGAGATCGATGGCCATAGGGCATGCGAGATGTCGTTGCTCCAGCAGCAAGAGCCAGTAACTGATGGCCCAAGCAAATCCCAAGGATTGGGCTATCGCCACTTAATAGATGACTGACTCGTGATTTTAGATCACCTGTTTTGACAGGATCTCCAGGGCCATTGGAAAGAAGCCAACCTGAGCAGTCGACCTTCGTCAGATCATGACTCCAAGGAAGAACTTCCACTTCTGCTCCGTGACTCGCCAGCTGCCGTAAGATGTTCCACTTCACACCAGTGTCGACTACAGCAACTCGTTTTTTGCCTTTACCGATGATGTAGGGCTTCTCACAAGATACGGCGCGCACGACTTCGTGAGCTGATGGATCAAAAAAAACCGCCGGATCAACCGACGGTAATTTATTGGAGAATGCCCGAACGCCAGAGGCGTTATCCGGGACCACGCGCCCAAATAGTTTTTTCTCTTCGCGAATCAGGTGCACGAGTTGACGTGTATCAACGCCTGTGATGCCTGGTACGTTTTGATCTTTAAGCCATTCATCAAGGGTCTGTCGACTGGACCAGTGAAAGGCGTCGGCACTGTCTTCAGAGACAATCACCGCTGATGCATGAACTCTATCGCTTTCAAATCCAGCTGATGTCTCAAGTTCTTTGATGCTCGGTAGCGGCGGTATTCCGTAATTGCCAATCAGTGGATACGTGAAAAGAAGGATCTGCCCAAAGTAGGATGGATCTGTCAAAGCTTCACTGTAGCCAACCATTCCCGTTGTAAAAACGAGCTCACCAGAAGCCTCTAAAGGCGCACCAATGAGCTCACCCGAAAACTCCATTCCGTTGGATAGTTTCAGGACACACTTGGACCTAGACGTCATGAGTTTCTCCTCGCCGTGGGTCGCAAACAATTTATACAGGGAACGCCCTAAATCTCGAGCGTTAGCACAGCATAACCTAGACATTACCCAGCTGGCTATGGTTAATTTATAGCCTTCAAAAAGGGTCCCAAAAAGGAGTCGATGATGAGCACAAATTCTTCCACAAATCCGACAGTTATCGTTTACGCCGGCCGCACCGCCATTGGCAAAATGAGCGGAGCTTTTGCAACAACTCCTGCGCCGCAACTTGGAGCAACTCTGGTCAAAGACGCACTGAAGAAAACAGGCCTCTCGCCAGAAAAAATAGACGAGATCATCATGGGGCAAGTTTTAACCGCTGGTGTTGGTCAAGCCCCAGCGCGCCAAACGGCCATCTACGGCGGTCTTCCTAAATCTGTTTGCGCGACTACAATTAACCGCGTTTGCGGCTCTGGTCTAAAGACAGTGATGCTTGCAGATCAAGCGATCAAAACTGGTGATGCCAAGATTATTCTAGCCGGCGGTCAAGAAAACATGACCATGGCCCCTCACCTTTTGCCAAACTCCCGCGCAGGATTCAAATTTGGAAGTGTTGAACTCAAAGATCATATGCAATTTGATGGCCTTTGGGATCCATATGGCAACGTAGCCATGGGTAACTGCGGCGAAGAGTGCGCCAAGAAGTACGGCTTTAGTCGCGAGGCCCAAGATGAATTCGCGATGGAGAGCTACAAGAAAGCTCGCGCCGCTATCGAAAGCAAAACATTCGAGAAAGAAATCGTTCCGGTCGAGATTGCTAGCCGCAAAGGCACTGTCACAGTCAGCCAAGATGAAGAACCATTTGCTGCTGATCTTGCAAAGATCCGTGATCTTCGCCCTGCGTTTGATAAAAACGGCACCATCACGGCAGCTAATGCGAGCTCTATTAACGACGGCGCAGCTCTTTTGATGCTTACAGATCTTGAGACGGCAAAAAAAGAAGGTCTAAAACCCATTGCAAAAATTGTTGCTCAAGCCTCACACGCTCAAGAGCCGACGTGGTTTACAACCGCACCAGTAAAATGCATCGAAAAGGTTCTGCAAAAAGCAAAACTCACAACAAACGATATTGATCTCTATGAAATCAACGAAGCTTTTTCGGTTGTCACCATGGCAGCTATTCACGATCTAAAACTTCCAAGTGAAAAAGTTAATGTCTACGGCGGAGCGGTAGCTCTTGGTCATCCAATCGGTGCAAGTGGCGCACGCGTTCTCGTGACATTACTAACGGGTCTTCGTGAGAAAAATAAAAAACGCGGCCTTGCAACTCTGTGTATCGGTGGCGGAGAGGCAAGTGCAGTGGTTGTGGAAATGATGTGAATGGCACCGGCTTGGTAGCCATTTGAATTAAATAAAAACTTAAGATACCCTAGAGATTCAAAGTTTTTAGGCCGCCAAATCCCGATCGTATTTTGGCTAGTAAGCGTTCATCTAAACCGTTTTAAGAGGTTTCCCATGGGGCGGACATTGAGATTTATTAGTAAATCGGTCATCTAGTAGTTCGGCGACAGTGAGTTATGCATAAAAAACTAGACAAAGAAACTAAAGCTCTTTCGTACGTGGGCCAGTCATGCCCGCCGCCGCTTATCACTCAAAGCATGGTTCCAGGCGAAGACTACTATATGGATGCTAAGACAGGCTTCATGGTGTTCACGGCAAAGTATCTTTTAAGACGAGGCTACTGCTGTAGCAACGGCTGCCGTCATTGTCCCTATGCGAAACCTGGAATTTAATGCTTAAGATTTTTTCCCGTTTTCATACGGAGCGGAAATTCTAGTATTGACGTCCTAATGCCAAAAACTCCCGAGAATTCTCCGCACTATTTAAGTATTTAACAAAATTGTCACACATTGTTAAAATCGATGTATAAGCTTTTATTTATCTATTTTAGTAATCCTAAGAATTCGACGTAGAGTATTAAGCATCGCTGGTGCTGAGTTCTCTAAACACGAATTAACTAGAGGGAGGCCAAAAATGAAATGTCTCACGTTGCATGATCTAAAAACCATGGTTGGAAGCCACGAACCTTGCTTATCAATATATATCCCCCTTGCAGGAGCAAAAGACCGGGACCGCGAAACCATCGAAAACCAACTTGGTAGTGCCGTCGTCCAAGCACGCACGATGTTTCCGTATATCGCGTCGGTATTTACCCATGTGGATGCGGGCAAACTGATGTCCAATCTTTGCATAGACAAACCAGGCGGGAACACCTCTATTCAACCTTGGAAATGTGTAGCGTACTTCAAAAGTCCGTCAATCGAAGGTTATTATCCATTAGCCGAGATTAACGAAGACTTGTGTGTTGTGGCAAACAGCTACCATCTAAAGCCACTGTTTGGACTGATTCAAGTAAAGCCGAACTACGCCTTGATCCGCCTCGATGACGCGGCAGTTACATTGCACACAGGCTCGATTGCTGGAATGTATCAGTCCAAAATTTTTGAGCGAAAAGCTGATGACACTGTCTGGCCATCAGGCGAGGGTATTTCCGCCGTCAAACGTCGGCTTTTAAGTATGGAGCGCCGCCGCGCGGAGAAGAACGGCGGGACAAGATTTTATCGAAAGGCAGCATCATCCATACGACGACACCTTAACTTAGATGACATCCCTGCAATTTTGATGGGACCTGCAAAAATCATTAAGGCGTTCATTGCTGCCAATCGCTTCAAAGCGTCATTTATTCGAACGATCAACACAGATAAAGTTTTTGTCGCCAACGAATTGAGCTACTTACACCAATTGGCGCTGGAATCTTTGGCTGGTCATGATGTGAGTCGGGCGTTGAAAGGAGTTTTTGAGTTTACTCATTTGCGACGATTTGGCAGTGCCATAGATGCTCTTGGCCAAGTTGCCAAAGCGGCAGAAGAGGGAATTATAAAATCTCTCTTGATCCGCCGCGGCGTAAATATTTGGAGTGATACAAGTCCATCATCAGCACTGATGCAGTTTGGTCAAAAGGAACCACCAAACGCCACAGATGACGTCCTAGATGATATTGGTGAGTTGGTTCTTGCTACAGGCGGAGAAGTCCACCTTGTCAACGCAAGAGATATGCCCACACAGTCCCCAGTTGCGGCGGTTCTTGCCGCAAGTTAATAGCTCTCCTATTGTGCCTACCTAGTTTGCCCACCTGATCGGCAGAAGAGAGCTCTTGTCACAGCTTGCCTTGAGCTCTCTTCTCGCTTCGATTTGATTTATCAATCAATAGTCAATCTGTTGTGTGTCCCCAATAAGACAAACTTTATTAGCGGTTTTTTGCAAAATCTAAATACATTTGCAAATCAGGTCTACCAAGTTGTACCTGACACCTGTAACCATGCGATAATAATGGTCTGAAATCATTTTCACTTCCAATTCAGAGGCATTCATAACAATGACGACCGGCTCTACAAAAAAAATGGGAATCCCCAAGGAATCATTTGCTGGCGAGCGGCGCGTGTCACTCGCTCCAGCAAATGTGGCGGCGATGCAAAAATTAGGGTTTAGTGTCACGGTTGAAAGTGGCGCAGGACTAGCGTCAGGATTTACAGACGAGTCTTATCAAAAAGCCGGTGCCTCGATTGCGTCAAGCACAAAAGATATCTGGGGTTCCTCGGATGTCATCATAAAAGTTAAGGCGCCTAGTCCTAGCGAAGTCGATATCATGAAACCAGGAACATTCCTGGCAAGTCTCATTGCTCCTGCACAGAATCAAGACCTTCTCAAAAAACTTGCTCAAGCCAAGATTTCTACTCTAGCTCTCGACTTAATTCCAAGGACAACAAAAGCTCAGAAGATGGACGTCCTAAGCTCCATGGGTAACCTTGCTGGATACCGAGCCGTGGTAGAAGCTGCCGCTGCTTTTAGTAGACCATTTACTGGCCAAATTACTGCTGCAGGCAAGATGCCTCCGGCAAAAATTCTTGTCATCGGAGCTGGCGTGGCCGGACTTGCGGCCATTGGAGCTGCAAGAGGCCTCGGCGCGATCGTTAGAGCTTTCGATACAAGACCAGAAGTGAAAGAGCAAATTACCAGTATGGGTGCTGAGTTTCTTGAGCTAGATTTTAAAGAAGACGGTACGGGTGAAGGTGGCTACGCCAAAGTCATGTCGCCAGAGTTCATCAAAGCAGAGATGGATCTATTTGCTAAACAAGCTAAAGACGTCGACATCATCATCACGACTGCCTTGATCCCAGGTGTAAAAGCACCGGTCTTGATCACTGAAGAGATGGTGAGATCCATGCGCCGCGGCAGTGTCGTAGTTGATCTTGCGGCAGAACAGGGCGGAAACTGCGCGCTAACAGAGCCTGGTAAATTGATAACCGTGGACGGGACGTCCATCGTCGGATTTACAGATCTTCCGGGACGCATGGCGTCGCAAGCAAGTCAGCTACTTGGCAACAACATGGTAAATCTCATTGATGCCATGTGTACCGCGGGTAAAGAGAAAGTTCCATTTAGAGTCGACATGGACGACGAGACAGTTCGTCCTGCCGTGGTTACACATAATGCTAACGTTACCTGGCCTCCTCCTAAAAAACCTGCACCACCTTCACCTGCAAAACCAGCCGCAGCAGCGCCTAAAGCAGAACCGGCAAAAGCGTCTGCCAAGGGACATGGTGGCCACGGCCACGGGGCACCAGCTGAACCTGTCCCAGCAGGCAAAGTGACATTCTACTGGCTGATTGCCGCCGGAATCTTGTGGTGGCTTGGAAAAGTGGCCCCAGCTGAATTCATTAATCACCTGACGGTTTTCATCCTGGCGTGCTTTGTAGGCTGGCAACTGATCTGGAACGTTACACCTGCTCTTCATACGCCTCTTATGAGTGTGACCAACGCCATCAGTGGAATCATCGTCGTCGGAGCGATGCTGCAAGTTTCGGGACCAGCGTCAGCAGTAAGTACATGGCTGGCTGTCATTGCTGTATTGGTAGCAACAATTAATATTGCCGGTGGTTTTTTAGTAACTCAGCGCATGCTCAAAATGTTCAGAAAATAAGGAAATATCAAACGTGTCACCTACCCTACTTACTGTTAGTTACCTGTTAGCTAGTGTGTTCTTTATCCTTAGTCTTGGTGGTCTTTCCAACCAAGAAACCGCAAGGCGTGGTAACGCATACGGAGTGGTCGGCATTCTCGTGGCCCTCATTGCTACGTCGTTTAGCCCACTGGTCACGGATTTTACTTTGTTGGCACCGGCCATCATCGTAGGAGTGATCATTGGTGCGATTTTAGCCGCTAGGGTCGCGATGACGGCTATGCCAGAGCTTGTGGCCATTCTTCACAGCTTTGTGGGACTTGCGGCCACATTGGTCGGTATTGTCAACTTCATGCAAGCACCCCACGGCGGCGGTGCTGCTGGCGGTCACGGAGCAATGACCGTAATTCACGACGTGGAGATCTTCATTGGCGTCTTCATTGGCGCAGTGACGTTTAGCGGGTCTATTATTGCATTCGGGAAGCTTCGCGGATCGATTTCTGGAAACCCTCTGCTGATTCCGGCTCGTCACTGGGTAAATGGCGCGATGGTCTTGGCATCCGTTTGGCTCGGTGTTTTATTCGTGCAATCTGCATCAACAGGCGTCGATCCATTCATTCAAGACGTGTTGCCAGGGATGACACCGTTGCTGGTGATGACGTTTCTTGCTGGTCTGATCGGTATTCACATGGTGATGGCAATTGGCGGTGCGGATATGCCAGTCGTCGTCTCCATGCTCAATAGCTACTCTGGGTGGGCAGCAGCGGCCGCAGGATTTATGCTTGCAAATGACCTACTGATCGTTACCGGTGCGCTAGTTGGAAGTAGTGGCGCCATACTTAGTTACATCATGTGTAAAGCTATGAATCGCGGATTTATCAGCGTTATTCTGGGTGGCTTTGGAACAACCAGCGCCAAACCAGCCGCCGCATCTGGCGCTCAAGCTCCAGCTGGTGAGGTTGTATCGGTGGATGCCGCTGAGGTCGCAGAATTGCTCAAAACTTCACGTAGCGTTATATTCGTGCCAGGCTACGGCATGGCTGTAGCTCAGGCTCAGCACCCGATTCGGGAGATTACAGACATTTTAAGAAAATCAGGAGTCAACGTTCGCTTTGCTATTCATCCGGTGGCAGGACGACTTCCAGGGCATATGAACGTGCTTCTTGCCGAAGCAAATGTTCCTTATGACATTGTTTTGGAGATGGATGAAATTAACGAAGACTTCAGCGGCACCGATGCGGTCGTTATTGTTGGTGCCAATGATGTGGTGAATCCCGCAGCCCAAACAGACGAAAGTAGCCCCATCTACGGCATGCCCGTGCTTGAAGTGTGGAAAGCTAAAACATGCGTCGTGCTGAAGCGAGGCATGTCCAGTGGCTATGCAGGTGTGGACAATCCATTATTTTATAACAGTAACTCAAGGATGCTTTTTGGCGATGCCAAGAAGAGTATTGACGCGGTTCTCATGGCCCTAAAAAATGCCGCCGCATCCTAAGATACAGCGGCTTGCCATCATCAAAATCAAGGACTAACAGCGGCTGTATCCATTCGAACATAAGGCCAATGAATAGCCGTCCAGATCGCATAAAACTGCTGGCTGGAAAGCGAGTACGTTGGCGAGTTTAAGCACTACATCCTAAAATTTGCGCTCGGGGACTACATCCAGATACAAAGTGCGCTTGAAGCGGCAGAATTTGATGATGTCGTCCAATCCATCCAGGCAAAAAGTTTGTTGACGAATTGATAGACCCCCACTTATGACTTTTAGCTCGCCACTCTTTCTTTTATCTCGATAAGTCGCTAAACTTGTAACTTAACGTAGACGCAGCTAACTAAACCGATTTTTTTGCTTACACCAAGAATCGGGATTTCGGAGGCCTTATGTGCTGGAGCGGAGAAGCCTCGGCTGCCTTAGCGGTAGCCGGACTTAGTGCCACGGTTTATTCATATAAAAAGGGTGAGCCTAAGGTCCTTTGTGCTGCACTAGGCTATTTTTCATGCATGGAAGCTCTCCAAGCCTACACATACTCGGTCATCGATCAGTGTGGACTGCCGCAAAATCAAATCGCTACGATGCTAGGCTATTTGCATATCGCATTTCAGCCATTTTTCATTAATGCAGCATCCATGCATTTTATTCCCGAAAAAGCCCGATTAAAAATACAGCCCTGGGTCTACACGATGTGCTTTATTGGAGCACTGATGTTTGTCATGCGCATGTATCCATTTGAATGGCTTCCACTGTGTTACGACGTCGATTTTACTAATCCCTTCACCGGAAAGCCTCATCTTGCGGCTTTTTGCGGCGAAACATTGTGCTCGGTTTCTGGAAAATGGCATATTGCGTGGCAAATGCCCGTTCGCTATCACATATCATTCGATAGTGCGTATTTCTTCGTAGGATTTTTACTCCCACTTCTCTATGGATCATGGCGCGTGACGCTCTATCACACGCTAACCGGACCACTGCTGTCGTACTTAACGACAGACAACTCCAATGAATGGATTGCTGTTTGGTGTCTTTACTCGATTGGTCTTTTGGCGATCATGGTGAAAACACCGCTGCGGAAAATTCTTTATATCAAGAAAGTTTGGTACGCCAAGTAGATGGCAGCCTGTCCTATTGCCTGTAGCTTCGGGTAGCTGGAGTGGAAATAGCTGGAGCGGCACGGCATCCTGCCCAACTAACTCAAATTCAAGTTTTTCAGCAAATATTGAAGGGCCTGGAGGCAGCAAAACATCTTGTCAAAGCAACATAGTCCCAGCGGTACCACAAACTCCGACCCGGAGCTGCAGTGCTTCCGCTTCGAGACAAGGACGTCCTGGTTTCTGTAACCTCGCTGTGACGATTAATGGCACCATAACTGGATCACCGCGTGTGACACCTTATAGCCCTGGCAGTTGGTCTCGGACTAGAAATATATGGTCAACGGTGATTGCTTGTCCGATCAACAAGAATACGTCTTATTCTGTTAATGTAACTGGCGCAGACAAGAGTTCCTGGGTCTGCGGAAGCAATAAGATTTCAGCTGTGTCGCCGTAACCCTCACTCTCAATCTCAAACGCACAGCGAGGAAGGGAGAGATTTTTTTATAACTGGTAGCAAGCGGAAGCGTTTAAGCTTCTATTCCTCCCTTACGGTAATCATGCATATTGATGATAGACGTCTCATGATCACCGGGCAGTATGAATGCATGCATCATAAACCAATCTCCGCTCCCATGAGACTTACATACCGAGCCAATGCGACATCTTTCCTAAGATAGAGAGTCTCAACGGTCAAATACTAACCAAAAAAGTGCCCATTATGACAATTGACTCAAATTAAACCCTGCTGTGTAGTCTGCCCTTCGTGGAGCTAATTCCGTAAAAAATTGCAGGCGGTGATCCGCATTTAATATAATAAAATTATTATGTTGAACATAGACGTCGAGATTTTTATTCCCTTATACCACGTAGTGTAGTATTCTCGTCCACATTGGGGGCAAGGGTGGGTATTCAGTCATTAAAAGGAAGTATCGCAAAGGATCTTTGGTCATCGAAGAGATCAAAAAGACTTCCGCAAGAGCATTGGAAACGCGCAAGAATGCTTTTGGAAATTATGAATGCTTCTTCAAAGCTCGAAAATCTCAAGCTTATGGGATCACCGCCGGACGTTCGGTTACACAAGTTGTCAGGCGATCGAAAGGGTCAGTGGAGTGTTACCATCCATAAATTGAGCGGTTGGAGAATTGTATTTAGTTTTGAAGACGGCGAATTTTTAAATGTCGAAATTGTCGATTATCATGGGGGATAGTATGTTAAAAAATCCGTATCCGTCGCATCCAGGTGAGATTTTAAGTCAAATCTACCTTTCTCAATTGGGGTGGAGTCAAACCAAGTTGGCAGAAGAACTGGGCTGCGCTCATCGGAAAGTCAATGAAATTGTTAATGGCAAAAGGGCCATCAGCCCAGAATTTGCGCTAGATCTTGAAGCTGTTCTAAACACAGAGGCTGAAATGTGGGTTAGGCTACAGGCTGAGTTCGATCTTCATCAAGCGCGGAAGAAGCGCGACGCTGCATAATTCTAATTCCGCAAGTTAATGGCCATCTTCAGGGGAAAGTGATCAAACCTTTCACGCGGTTTTACCGTTAAACCACTTAGCTGCGCTCGGTCTGCGGTGCGGGCAGCCGGGCCAGCAACAGGGTCGCTTTTTGCCAGCCTTCAAATCATCTTGTGCCCGTTCAATTCGTTTAATCCGTGTTTCAACTTTTTTTGCGGATGTCACCCAACAGATCCACTCATTCTGCGCAAGCAGTGTCAGTCCATCCCAGACCTTCTTGACAGCAGACGATGCATTTATTGTCTTAAGCAGATCGGCCGGTAAACTATGGACGGGCCCAGGCAAGGTTTTTGTCTTTCTCTTTGTTTCCTTCGTCATTTTTCTTCCTGAAGTATCTAGATTGGTCTTGAATCATTCGGATGTGGTTGTTTTCTTCAAAATCCAAATCTGCATCTCATGCGACATTATTTTATCAAGGATTACGGTGACCTGAACAGAGCTTTCCTATGACAAAGAAGTGCCAATCACTCCAGCAATACTACCAACTCCGGTGCCGCAGTTGTAGGAAATATGATCCTTCGCTACGCTCAGGATGCGACAGAAGTGCCAGTACTGCAAACGAACCTGCTTCAATTTTAACACAACTTGGCGATACAGCGTGATATCGCAAGCAACATTTTTGCATTCAGCAAGTGCCCATATCTTGCAAAAAAAGATTTGACTACACGACGATTCCTTCATGTAATCCTATTTGTTCAAATTATACTCCCAAGCATTTCCAGGCTATTGGATAATAGTTTTTACACCCCCAAAGATCGGGCCGTGATTGCCCGGAAGAATAGAAAGTCTGGTAGCACCCGCTGGTAGCAAATGGAAGCATCGCCGGGAAATTTCGCGAAATGGTGGGAAATGTTTCGATTTCGGATCTGAAGTCAGTCCTAGTTATTTTGATTAGTTATAACTTTTTAATTTTAAGACAGACGAGACTCCCACGAAGGGCGGAGAGTCAAAGTAGCTTGTTACTGGTCTAAAAAAAATGGTCGGGGTAAGCATACAAACAGCAAACCACGGCAAAACCCTAATTATATTCATTTTCCATCACTCTCGAGAGACGCAATCTCTTCAAAAGCATCCTAGAGTAAAAAACTGGGCTACTTTGAAGTCTTAATAATCGATCTCAATATCTTCCGAAGACATTTCCTATGCAAGAAAGAGGTCCTTTGACGTAAGGATATTGAATTGCAATATTTGGGGTTCGCTGTCTAAGGAGCAAAACGTGAGAACTCCAGATAGTAATCAGAGCTTAGTACAGCGTGAGACTATCGTGCAGGCGATTTTGTTTTTTCGCGGCCAAAAGGTCATCTTAGACGAAGATCTTGCGAGCCTCTACGGAGTGGAAACCAGAATTCTTGTACGCAATGTAAAAAGGAATCTTGAAAGATTTCCCCATGATTTCATGTTTCAGCTGACTCAAGATGAGTTTGGCCTACTAAAGAAGCGGCGCCAGCACCCTGAAGAACGCGGTGGGCGTCGATATGCACCTTATGTTTTTACCGAACAAGGGGTGGCCATGGTTTCCTGTGTGTTGCACAGTCCGCAGGCTATCCAAGTAAATATTGAAATCATGCGAGCCTTCGTACAATTGCGTGAAGTACTTTCAAATCATAAGGAGCTCGCAACGCGACTCGCAGAAATGGAAAAAAACTACGATGATCGTTTTCGAGCGGTTTTTCAGGCGATCTATGCATTAATGGAGACAAAGTCGAAAGCCCAACCGATTGGATTTATTAAAGATTAAAATAGCAATAATATCAGGCTGTTGGATTTTGAGATCCCAAATTGGGATCTCAAAATCTGCAGACCCCCTTATTGAGCCATCTCGACCAGTTAAAAGGATCTTAGTTAGATCGTCCCTTCGAAGATATCTCGACGAACTCAGGCGCCAGCTTCAAATTCTCGCCAAAAATCTACAAGTTCTCTATCCGAGTACCTTGCTCCGTGGATTTGCACTCCAACTGGCAAATTATTTTCGCCATTTCCGATTGGAAACGACAGTGACGGCGTGCCAAATAAAGTTGTAGGAACGGTGAAGCCGCCGAGATATCTGCTGTATTCGATTAGGCCCCTATCCGTTTTGATAGACTTCCCACATTGATCTCTTTTTAATGCTGGTGCTGGAGCTACTGGCAAAATCCAATAATCATACCGATCAAAGAATTTATCGGCAGCCTGGTGAGCGCGTTCTCTTGTCTTCATTGCTTGCTCGTATTCATCCTTTGAAGCGAGCATTCCTGAGATAAAATACCGACTGAAGGGACCAGGCCCTAATCGTCTCAATTGTAGCTTTCCGCAAATATAGTTAACGAGACCCCACCTGAGGAAACGAGGCACAATGCTGGTGTACTCATAACCAGCGATAGTTCCCAACGTTCTGTATAAATCTTCGGGATCTACCTGAGGAGTAGCCATCTCAATAGTGAAGCCCTTTTGTTCAAGCTTGGATACAAATTTCTGAACGGCCAGTTTAGATTGGCTCTCCAACGTCGCGCTACCATAGTCCAGGCTATAGGCAATTTTGACACTCGACGTTTTGGGCTTGGAAACTACCGGAGCAGGAGCTGGGAATGTATGGCTGAGCATATCAACCATAATCTGCATATCGACCATACAACGAGTCATGGGACCAAAGGTCACAAGGTGCTTCAAACTCGTGGGATGCCTCTCTGGCCCCATATCATCAATTGGAATCCAACCATCGGAGGTCCGGAGGCCGTAGATACCGCAACAGTGTGCCGGGTAGCGAATAGATCCCCCTAAATCCGAACCCATTTCTACAGTCGTTAGCCCCGAGAGAACCGCAGCGGCAGATCCACCAGAGGAACCGCCGGGTATGAACGCTGAATTCAATGGATGGACACATTCTGTGTGAACTTGATTTTTTGCATTCCAGTCCAGACAAGCCGTCGGGACAGCAGTACGCCCAATGACGATCATTCCAGCGTCTAGTAGACACTGAATGATCTTACTGTTGGCCGACGGCTTATAATACTTAAACATCAACATCCCGTAGGTCGTCCTAGAGCCCGCGACCCTAAAGGCGTCTTTGATCGTAAGTGGGACTCCATCATACTGTCCGAGAGGTTTGCCGCTTCTACGACGGTGATCAGAGGCCCGTGCTTCAGCTAATGCCTCTTTAGACCGTAATTCTACAACTGCGTGACTCGACGGATTGAGTCGTTTGATTCTGTCAAGGAAATGGGTTACTAACATTTCGCTAGTCCAGCTGCCGTCGGTTAGACCATGGGCTAGCTGGGTAAGGTTCATTTTTTCAAATTCCATCATTTTCTCCGCAAAAATCTAATTGATTTTATATGACCCCGGGACCGGCGGGTTTCTTGGCGAACTGCGCACCCGATACTGATGGACGACTTCAAACTTATTCTTTGCCGACATTTCATCGCCGCCTTCTGCTCGTATTGCAGGAGGCTCTCATTATAGCTGAGGAACTACCCAGCTAGTAGCTTTTGAACCAAGCTCCTGAATTGCAATGAGAGCCGCGGAGAAGTGGGCCCCAAGTGGCCCTATGAGAGCTACTTCTTCCTATGATCATTTAATTTTTCAAAACTCAAAAAAGAGAGCCACATTGAAGAGTTAATCTTCCAGGGGTCGCCTGCTGGGAACTACGCTGAGTGGCGGAAGTGAAGACTCGGCTCAACACGTGGTGCTAGAGCGTTAAAAAAATTCGAAAGAATGAAAACCAGACTCTGGCTATGAAGGCGGCGATAAACTGCCGCGCCCTGTAGGAGATTACGCGGATTACGATTCTGGTTCCGCTCTCCGGAATGGAGAGGACTTTGGTTTGCTTATTCTCAAAAATGGTCGGGTTTGTCCAACAAACTACGAACAGCCGCAACACCATGATTATATTGATTTTCCATCACTCTCAGTAGAGGGAGTTTCTTCAAAAGCAGCCGAATTCTATGCTTCTGGGCTCTCTTTACGCCAAATTTCAAGACACCTAAACAGGTCAAAAAGCTTCATCAGAAAGACACTTCTCGAGGCCGGAGTGGCTTTAAGAGATTCGAAAGATTTCCCTGAAGAGGGAAGACCAAGGACATATTCCCATCACACTGGGAACACTCCCTTTGGCTACCGCAGCCTTCGCGGACGCCTCATCATTGACGCCAGGGAGATAGAAATTGCCAAATTAGTTATGAATCTTTGGACAGCAGGACAGTCCTACTCAGCCATTGTTAAACATTTAAACAACCAAGGAATTAAAAATCGAAAGGCTACGCCTTGGGACCATTCGCTAGTGCGCTCCATAGTGGGACGCCACAAAGATAAACCGTTAAATCTCGAGGAGGAATAATCATGGGAATCAAATCGCTCATACAAATGGCAGTCACTCTGGCCATCTTGGCCGTAGCAACCGGGAAGCTACCCCTCATTCTTAAAGAAGTTAGGAAAGCACAGCTCGTGCTTTTATGGGAGCCTAAGGCTTCGAGATGGCCAGAACTAGCAGCACCATCCCGTTTCAATGAGACCCTGACGCCATTGGGCTTTATGCCCCCTAAACAAGACTCTCCCACGGGAGGCACTCCACCTTACCGACAGTGGCCCTGGTCGCCGTGAGAGCGATTAAATTTAACTTCAATGATTTCGGCAACCGTTCATGAAGGCGCATTAGACTCCAAAGGTCCTTTTCTGAAAATTTTTCATTGGCAAGGATTTTCACGGCCGTCCATTCATTACGACTGTGTTGCACGATCAAATGAGTCAGTGTCCCCTTGGAGCTGCGAAAGAAGCTTAATGATTCTTTTATATTTGAAGCCCATTCGTGGTTAGCTAGTATTTCCTGAACCAGCCACGTATGAAGCAAGCGTGGGAAATCCGCCTCTAAATAAAGCGCAAACGCCGTATCACATAAGAAATAGATGGGCTTTCCAGTACTCCCCGGTGCCGGTGCCAATTTGTGCACGGCAAATAAAAGTTCTAAACACTTGAGATGAGTATTGATACGTCGCAGATCACGTCTGAGTTTCTTTGCGATATTTCCTGCCGTCGGCTCCTCAAGTGTCGCCACCTCCTTTAGGACAGCCATCGCAAGTTCCGGGTCAAGTTTAACCTTTGGTATCAAACTCAAATCGCGATGAACGGTCAGTTCGAGCCACTCTTTACATTTGAGATCTCGTTCCCTCTCAGAATGGACGCCAAAAATACCAGGCATTCCACCATGGTTTAAATGGCGCATGAATGCCGCGCGACTGCAACGTGGCTTCTTAGAGATCAAAAAACACGAGGTCATTTTCCTTGGTGCGAGCCCTAAAGCCTCAGCGCAGGTGAATGGAAACATACGGACTGTGGAAATTCTCCCGGTGAGGGACTCTCGTATGAGGGTCTTTTTTGAAAACTCGGTTGAACCAAGCAAAAGATATTTTCCAGGCCTTCTTTGTCGGTCTACGAGGAACTTAATGGCGTCAAAAATCTCGGGAACTTTTTGCGCTTCGTCAATAATTAGAGGCGCACTCGCTGCATACTTTTCCAGAAATGCTTCTGACGCGTTCACGGCTAACTCACGATCTGCCGGCCGATCAAATGTCACGTAGCTAGACGTAGGTAGTTCAGGGGACAGCAGTTGTCTGACCAAAAAGCTTTTTCCAGTTTGACGAGCGCCTTGAATAGCCACCACTGGGGAAAAACTTAATTTATCAAGCAATATTGGCGTGATATATCTTTTTCGCTGGTTTGGCATCGACGTAAAATACTCCATATTTAAACACTTGATGCCTATTATTGGAGTATTTTAATCGCCCTGTCAATCCCCAATGCCGGAGATTAATCGGCACAAGTCAAAGCGTCCGTTGCGTAGGTGGTAACAGGTTCGGCCAAAGTGGCGGAGACAAGTTATTTCTGCGCCAGGCAACGCCAGTTCGTTTTGCGAAATGAGCTCAATTGCGAAACTCGGTCACCGCCAGCGAACGAAAAAGAAACGATCGCACTGAAGTACTGGACGTCCAATGAATCATGCGACGAGAACCTAAATCAGAAACACAAAAAGCCCTCGGACTCTAAGTCCGGGGCCTCCGTTATTCCGTTCCAAACCACTCAGGTCTCTTCCATTTTACCAATTTCCCAGACAAACCGGGATGGAGAGGACTTTGGTTTGCTTATTCTCAAAAATGGTCGGGCTGGCGGGATTCGAACCCACGACCTCACGCACCCCAAGCGTACGCGCTACCAAGCTGCGCTACAGCCCGACTTCTCTGAAAATATTCGAATTTGATAAAAACCCAAAAGTTCCAGAAGTTACCAAAGTTAGCACGCCTATCCCAAGCCCGTCAACGATTTGACGCTCTTCCGACATTTGGTTCCACCACAAACGGGGGGTAAAATCATAGCAGCGCGTCCTGAAATTTAAGACCCCAGCGAGTTATTGTTGCTTTTTTTAAAGGCAGCTAAGATCTCAGAAAGTGGGTCCCAAACTTCGTTTTGAGGCCAGTATGAACGCCACAGTCAGTAAAAAGTTAGGCTTGGGTCTATGTGCCGGCGTCCTTTTCCTTTTCACGTTGACACCAATTGATGTCGCGTCTGCTGCTATCCGAGTTAACGGATTTTCTTCAAAACCGCGAAAGCCTAACCCAGAGCAGGAATTTCCTTCGGATCCCGTTGTACGCCGTCAAGTCAGATTTTGGGAAGCCGTATTTCAAAAATACAAATCTAATAGTGTAGTTATCCACGACGTCGACGATCCAATCGCTATGATCGATGTGATAGATTTTGACAGATACATAACCAGCGACGGCAAAGTCACCTCGGTTGAAGATAGTGACGAAACCGAGCTGGTTAAAAAATACATCGACCGCTACAACATCGCCGTCGAACGCTTCGCCAAACTCAAAGATCAAGCACTCAAATTTGGCGCAATAGAACAACGTCTCTTTGAGGTTTATAGCCGTGAACCACAAATGCTCGCGAGGTTATATTCCGGTAACATAAGATTTCGAGGTCAAGGCGGCCTTGCCGACACATTTATAGCAGCCGCCAACCGTGCGCAGGAATACCTCCCATATATGGAAGAAACATTCCGAAAGTACGGCCTGCCAGTAAAGCTAACGCGGTTACCGTTTGTTGAATCAATGTTCAACTTGAACGCACGAAGCAAAGTCGGAGCCTCAGGCCTCTGGCAATTCATGCCAGATACCGCCCGTGACTATATGTACGTAGGCCAACTGATTGACGAACGGAATAACCCCTATAAAGCGACACACGGTGCAGCTCAGCTATTTCTCACGAACTATAAAGATCTGGGTGCCTGGCCACTCGCCGTGACCGCATACAATCATGGACGAGGCGGCATGAGTAAAGCCATGCGGGAACTAAAAACAGCACAACTGGGAACCATTATTTCAAGCTACAAGTCAGGATCATTTGGCTTTGCTAGCAAGAATTTTTACGCAGAATTTCTAGCTGCGGTGAACACTTACGACGCTTTGAAACGTACGGGCTTGGTGACTGCGAGGCGAAATCCGCAACCCGTCGACATTATAACCCTTACGCGACAGATGTCGGTTCGAGAAATATCCCAAATCACTCGATTACCCGCCGATGCAATTGCTAAGCACAACCCATGCATCACGAATGTAGCGATAACAAGGGGCCTCAACACACCCTTACCGAAACAATATGAGATCCGGCTTCCCAAAGCTGAAGGTCAAATCATAAGAAGACGACTTGCGTCAAATCAACCAATTCGACCAGCTCAGCGAACATACAGGAGGTGATATGCAGGCCGTCTCAAAAAATTTTACTCTGATTTTGGCCGTATTAGTCTTGCCTACGACGTTGCGCGGTCAAGCTGATAATCATACACGCTCCCCTGCTTCCAAGGGCGCAGAAAAAGATGATCTGGACACCATCCTAGACCATCTCGAGAAAAAGATGGACGATCAGGACACCATCGAGCCCGCAGATCAAAAACATTTATCCGAAAAAAAAATCTCTAGCGGCCCCAAGAAGGCTCGCGACTTAACACCGCAAATTCATAATGTAAGCCAAAAGTCTGCATCCAGACAAAAGACTATGAAGAATATTCAATCCAAAATCAGCGAGTACGACAACAGGATCGAAATCCTCGAGTCAGATTTGCGGCGTCTGCGAGCAAACGTATATGATGCATCAGTTACTGACAACCTGATTGGAATCGAAATACGACCAGCAGAGCCGGCTAAATTTCTCATCAGAGATCTCCAAGCAAGTCTCGACGGCCATACGCTATATAACCGTCGAGATGCGTCAGGTTTATGGATGCCGTCAAAATCGATCATCCTTTTTCACGGGCCCCTTCGACCAGGCGATCACCAGATCGAATTGTCCACTGTTATCGTCCCGTTATCCCATGATGGACTAAAGTTACCAACTTCTGAGCATAAAACCCTGGATCAGTCATTCCGATTCCAGATACCGGAGGGCAAGCATCGACGCCAGCTTGTTCTCGAGATATCAAATACCGCTGACGAAAACCCAAAACCGATAGCACGCCTGCTCGAGAGTGAAACAAAATGAATGCTGTGCTATCAAAATTATTTTTAATGATTACGGCCACCTCTCTGGCAACTCCGATTTATTCGCAGACCGAATCGTCCACCAATGTTATTACAGTCGGCGACGCCGCTACCGAATTAAAAGCCGTCAAAAATAGGCTTAGGGACATCCGAAGTATACTATCAGCCCTTGAAAGGACCATCACGGCTCCAGGGCTCGGCGCTCAGGCCTTCGAAGCGCAAAATGCTTTTGCAAACGCCGAGCAAAACTTCAAGGCGGGCAACTGGGTAGTTGCCGTAAACGAGTCAAAACGATTTATTGATCTGACGCAAAAACCAGAACACAAAACTTGGCTAAGAGCTCAATTTATTCTTGCCCGAGGCCTAGAAGAAACAGGGCAGCCCAAAAACGCCGCCAAGGCTTATTTAAATTACTTGGCCACACTGACCACTTCAAGCGAGCAAGGGCAGCAGGAGCTGACCGAAGTTATCGCCCGCCTCGTCCGCCTTGCCACAAAGAACACAGAGTCATCACAAGCAGAACTCTCAAAATTTCTTTCTTCGATGGTCGCATCCACTCAACCCATTGAACTTTCGGACCAAGCGAAATACCTATCTGGTGTCGCAAGCTCTAACATCGGGAAGCGGGGCCTCGCAATGTCATGGCTTGAAGAGGCAGACCGCGCGGCAACATCTCCTGATACGAAAGCGCGTTCTAAATACTTCAAAGCTTTGATAGCTATTCATGATCAAAATTGGCCGCTAGCATCCCAACAACTCGACGGAGTCGTAAGCATTGACGGTATAAGCCAAAGCATCAAAGACATGGCCCACTTAGCGCTCGCCCGCGTGCTAATCAGACAAAAAAAACCAAATCTTGCCCTGAAAAATTACGATAATATTAACGAAGCGTCCGACTGTCATCGGGATGCGAATTTAGAAAAAATATTCTTGTTAATCCAGCAGAGTCGAAGTGCCGATGCTTTGACGACTTCGCAGCTGTGGTTAAAACAATACGTAAATCATGGGGACGCCATACACGTAAAGTCCATTGCAAATTGGCTGGATTTAAAAACTGGAAATCTTGACGCCGCGAAATCTGGTATAGAAAAAACCCAACAACAACTTACAAACATTCGCGCTGCGTTGAAAACCAGCTTCAACGGGAAAACGTTTACAAAAGATGACGCGGAGCGCCTCGACGCCATGACTCGTGCTCAGGTTGCTAATGTGCCAGATCTCGATGATATACGTCTGATGTTTACTCAATTAGACGATCTACGTGAACGCATCGATGAGATCGATGGAGTTGAACGGGGTCTTATTTTTGCACTTGCACGCGGTGATTTGCGTCAATTTAAACCAGCGCTGGCCAATCAACTTTTACAGTACGACTCCCTTGCGGACGAAACACTTCAAGCCGGCGACAAGATTATCTATCTGGATCGTTTGCGACTCAAACACCAGCTGACGGATTTAGACAAACAGCGCCTTGACGCAAATGCGCGGCGTCGCACCGAATTATTCGGCAAATACGAACGCTTGAGGCGACAGTCACAACGATGGTCAGCTTGGGTTCTAACAGCAGAGCAACTCGCCAAACTTGCAAAAAACTGGGAGCGACTAGACATCATTGCTGGTGAAAGCGCCGCGACCAGTGTGGTCTCAGAAAAAGATCCAGAGGTTACTAATCTCCAGGACCGAATAAAATCTGCTCGTCAAGACATGCTGGAAACACTTCGCTTTCTGCAGACCGCGAAAGCGGTGAATCTGACCAGCCAAAGTGAATTGACTGATTCGCTAGCGATATTTGAGGCTTATCAAGCCCTCGCCGCAGAGGATATGACAATACTGGCGGCCTATTCACCTTCGGCCACCAACACGAGCGAAAAGCTGGACGAAACCGACGCCACGGTTGCACGAGACGAATGGACATACACGGCCAATGCCATAAAGTTAAATATGGTGGAGTTAATCGTGAGGGCTCAGAATGACATTGATGCGGTTCTGAGCAGTCTCGAAAAATCCGACAGAGCTAAGTCCCAGCTATTAGCGGACATCACTGCGCTGAACTCAACACTGGAGTCGGCTGCTGCTGAACATCTACCCTCGATCATCTCTCAATTTGACTACGCAATAGGTCAGCGTATGGGCAAACAGCTTAAATGGGCGGGGGACTTAGAGTATCTGCGGTATGCAGAATCGACAAACGCTCATGACGCGGCGCGAAGAAAGCACGAATTGGAGAAGCAAATCCTCTCTGACAAACTTAGAGACAACGATCAAAGGAGCTCCAACTGATGCGTAAGACCAACCGAGACATCGCGTCATCAATGATTTTCGCCATGCTATGCTTTTCGACGACGACGTCTCCACTCTTTACAGCGAAGGCGCAAGAACAGATACATGATGAAATTCCGGATAGTGAAGCGTTATCAGCTTATAAGCGCTTCTGGGATGCATTTCAGATTTATGAGCGCAAGCGTAGACAAACGGCTGTAAATGAATACCAAAGAGCTAACGAACTGGCTGAGCGAAATTATAGTAACTCTGACAAAGAATCACTGAAAAAGCGGAAAACGACAATTGAAGATGCCATCGCGCGCTATAAAGAGACGCTCGATAAAGCCCCCGAGGCAGGTTCTCGACCTTACGTCCTTCTTAATCTAGCCCAGATGTACACTGAGCTATCGCTCTTGCGAAATCAGACCGGGGACAAAGACGACGGCTCCATTCTAAAGTCTGCAGTTTCTGCTTTGGATGATCTTGAGCGTAGCCATCCTAGCTTTGAAAAGCTGTCTGATGGTTTATATCTGAAAGCAACACTGCTTGAAACTACGGGTGATAAAGCATCCGCCCGCCCAATTTGGCTTAAACTCTCTAATAGCGGCGTTAACAGATTCGCATTACACGCCAACTTAGTGATTGGGGATGCCGAGTTTGATAATGCGTCACCGGAAAAAGCCGCGAAGTTTTATGGAATAGCACGCGATATCCTTGATAAAATGAGCGGCGAAGATCAAGGGACTGAGAACACTCGAATTGGCTACCGCTTAGCATGGGCAACGTATAATGCGCGTCGCTACTCAGACACGCTGGATGCAATCCGAAGCGCGCTATCGAAAAATGGGCCCGCAAAAGTGGGTCCGCAACAGGATCAATTGATTGCCGACCTTGGCGACCTAACGGCCTACGCACTATTTGCCATAAATAGTGACGGGCGAAGTAAGGCAATTTTAGCAGATAGAGACTTTCTACAGGTTTCTCCTCGAGCATCAGTCACCCTAATGTCGCAATATATAGATGCGAGTCAACCTCGCAAGGCTTCCGAGATTGGGGCTATCGCAGTGGCCGAGTTCCCTCATTCGCGGGAGTTCCCCGAGATCCTCCGCATCAAAGCTACGGCCGATGATAAAGCCGGCAGACCGGCTGCAAAACTCGAGGCCTTAGAGAAACTTAGCCTTCTTTTGCCGTCAAAATCCCTATGGCGTCTTCGAAACTCTGACAACAGTCAGCTAACAAGAAAGATGGAGGATGTAGCGAGAAACGCCGCCGAATTCGTGGCCTCTGCCTACTATCAAGATGGGCTGGCATCCAACAATCCAAAAAAGTTTAGTATGGCTTCTAATCACTATCGGATTCTTCTAGATGATCAGCCAAACTCTGACAAAGCACCAAGTCTGCGACTTAATATTGCAAATTGTGAATATTTTTCAGGAAACCTCCGCGAAGCCGAACGACGCTATACGGAGCTAGTTACTGCTTTGAAGACGCCTGAAGATGTGCTGATTAATGCTTATTACCAACGAGCACTTACGTTTGAGAAGCTGTGGCGCAGCGAGTTTGAAGCGCTCATGCAGAGGGGTTCAGGCCTAAACAACAACCAACGCTTAATCTCTAAATTAAATCAACTTGAGCTAGCTGTCGAAGACCACGCAAATCGATATCCCAAACAGTCTAGATCTATAGATCTGCTCCTTGTAGTTGCTGGAGCAAATAGGGATCAGAATCGATTTGAGGAAGCGAGTCGCTTTTGGCAGCGTGCACTGCTCTCAAATCCCTCGCCCGGACAGCGCGCTATTGCGATTCGAGGCCTAGTATTTTCTAAAATACGATCAGGGTCGGCACCAGAGGTTATCGAGACGGTTTCAAACTTCCTAAAACTAGAGCCAAAAAGTGAACCACTCGGAACGCTTCGAAAGGAGCTTCTCGGCGTTCTCCATTCGGCCGCTACTGACGAATCTACGCGACTGGCAAAGAGGGGTTCTAGCGAGCCGGCGGCCACGCTATTACTTCAGGTGGTTAGCGACTTTGATGACATACCCAACCGCGATCAAATGTGGCGAGACGGAGCCTATTTTCTTGCGATTTCGGGCAATTGGGGTCGCGCGCAAGCTAGCGCCGAGAATTACTTAAAGGCAAAGAACAAGCGATTTGATGGCGACATGAGATACTTACTCGCAAGAGCGCATGAATATCAGCTACGCTTCGCGGAGGCAGTAAAAGCATACATTCATTTAGCCGAAAAACACCCTACACACGCTCGGGCAGTGGCATCTCTTGAAAGAGCCGAGAAGCTCGCTTTGGCGGATAATAACTATCTACTAGCTGGTCGAGCTTCCGAGTTGCGATCAAACCTCGAAACAGGTCGCGACACTCAATTGTCATCACTTGAAACAGCTATCAACTTCTATTCTTTGGGTGGAAACACCAAGAAGGCGATGTCTGTGGCCCAGCGCCGCCTGGCAAGCTCTAAAACAATCGCAGATAAACTTGAAACCGAGCTTTTGGTCGCTAAAATACGCTATCAATCCGGCGACAAGCAGGTTGCTCTCGACGATTTAGACACGCTTGCCAAGCAGATCGACCGCTCAAAGCGCGAGTTAGGCTCGGCATACCAGCGTCTTGCCGCAGAGGCAAATATGCTTCTTGGCGAACATGCAATTAAAGATTTTAGGGATATTCGAATCGATGAATCAACGAGTAAAGCTTCTGCCAAAGTTGAAAAGAAGAGCTCGCTATTTAGCGAACTAGCCAGTCGCTTCGAAAAGGTCTCCAGCCTAAACCAACCGGAATTGAGCCCGAAGGCACGGTTTCTAGTCGCCCAGTCCGCATCTGAATTCGCCGACGAGATTAATTCAATACCTACACGAACTGGCGAGCCCACCAGCCTCCGCAGCCAAACTAGATTTAATCAAAACGTAAATCGCTTGCGCGATCTAGCACAAAAATATCATGGCAATAATTTACTGGCCAAACAACGAAATCCAAATATTTATAACCGAAACGAATGGATTAGTCGCAGTGCACTTGCGTTGACTGGCAATCTCGGCAGTGATGCGAGAAATGGCAATGTATCGTCAAACGTTGACCAACTATCGACTGCTTCGAGCATTGAGTCGCCCGTACAATGGAGTCATTAAACATGGGTATTTTATTTTTCATTATTACAGCGTTTTCAACGTATGCTTGCGTGGGCACGAAAGATCGAGATCACGGCAAAAGTATGGATCTTGTAAAAAACAACACGTCAAAACAGTCCGCAAAACTTGCTGACCCAGAGCGCTCAGTGTCACCTCAAGCGGCCTTCAACTGGCAGAAGGCCTTCAAAGGTCCACCAACATCTAAGGAGCGACCGGCGCTACAGGCCACAATAAAACAACTGACTGAAAGCCAATCATTTGAGGATCTGGTTAAGAGAGGTCGCAACGAGTTCGCCCTAGGACTTATAGAAGTGGCGGAGTCGAGTTTTCGTAGGGCTCTACGGATGGAGCCTAAGAATGTAGACGTATTACTCGACCTAGCGAGCGCCTTACAACGGCTGCGACGGACATCTGAAGCTTTTGATGCTTTAGCAGATGCTCGTACCATCCTGAGTAGCCAAGAGTCTCCTGAAGAGTCTTTGGTATTTAGATACAGATATACTCTTGCTATGACGCATCTTGCAAATGATGATCGCGCGAAGGCCCATCCTATTCTAAGTGACTTGGTCGGTAAAGATCGCACATTTCTTCCCGGCTATGGCGCTCTCGCATTTAGCTATTTAAAAGACGGCAAAGACAGCGTTTCTAATTTTATCGTAGAGCAGGCGCTCGATCGTGGCGGTGACCATCCTTCCTTGTATAATATTCTAGGCTTATTGGCCGAGCGTCAGGGTAAAGTTGCTACTGCACGCAGTCATTACAACCGTGCCATCGCCCTAAATGACTCTTATGCGCCAGCGCTCGTCAACCGTGGAAATCTCTATCTTGCAGCAAATGAGTCCGTGATGGCTGAAGCAGATTACAAAAGAGCGCTCGAGGCCGATCCATCAAACACAGACGCCCTGATTGGACTTGCTGTGAGCTTTAGAAAATCAGGTCGTTACGCCACCGCCAAAGAAAAGCTACTCCGAGTCCTCGATTTGGATGGGGATAATCCACAGGCACGTTTTAATTTGGCAATTTTGCTTCGAGACAACTTGAAAGACGAGGGGTTAGCACTTCGTTACTATAACGAGGTCCTCCAATCGGATCGGGCCAGTGCAAGCCTTAAAACTACAGCTAAGGCGGCTATCGAAGAAATACGAAATTTGTAATATAATGGCAGAACAGCCGTTGTAAGGGAGCACCAAGATGGCACAAGTACCAAACAGCTCGACATCGCCGACCAAACGCGCCTATGATCGCGAAAGCAATGTTCTAATTGTGGATGATGACAGTACCTTGCTCAAGTTCTTCAAGATCCACTTGAATAAATTCTTTTCGAGAGTGGTAGTGGTCGAGAATGCCAAAGCTGCTCTCGACACCATGAAAGAGCGCGAGATTGACCTTGTTTTAACCGATGTCAGAATGCCAAAGATTGATGGACTTGAGCTGATGCGAAAGATACGCAAACAGAATCCGAGCATTCCCATACTCCTTATCAGCGGTGAACCGATGTCAGACGAGCAAAATGAGGTCGTTAAAACGGCTGACGGTTTCCTAGCAAAGCCCTTCGGCATTGATGAATTGAATGATTACATCTGCAGGGGAATCGATCTCAGAAACTCGATGAAGGAGCTTATTTCCTGTTTAAAAAATCCAAAGAAAATCCGTGACGCCATGACAGCAAAACCTGCAAACCTTGTGAAGTTTGTGGATAAGAGCTCAATTGATGCCGCAAAGAATGCTCACTCCAAAATCCAAGAGTTTGCAAAGAAGGCCAGCTAAAGCGGCTTGATCAGTCTACTTTTAAGAGGATCCTCACAGACAGCTGTCAGCACCTCAGCTGTCGTCGATCCGTACCAACTGAGTGCTTTGCCGTCTATCCAGAAAAGGCTCGGACATTTTGAACCAAGAACGTTTCGAATATAAGCAGCATCCCGCTTTCGAAAAGCCCAGGGCTCAGAAGAAAGCAAAATCACATCGACGTTTAAATCTGGCACATCTTCCAACCGAAGCTCTGGATATCTTTCAGAACTCTTCCATGCGTTCACCAGACCAATAAGCTCCAAAAAGTTTGATATATACGTGTCTTTCCCCACCGCCATCCAAGGATCTCGCCAGATTAGGTATAGAAACCGTTTTCCCAGCAAGTCTTGCCAGGAGCGGCCCCCACTTGCTCGGTCTATTTTCATAAGAATATCGTCCGCTAAATGCTGCGCGTCTTGTCGCACACCAAGAAACTCACCCAACTGACGAAGCATGTTCGGTACATCGTGAGGCGTCTTTGGAAATGTAACGAGCGTACTAAAATGGGTGCTTAAGGCGGTGATATCCACCGAGCGATTTTCTTCCGTGTTTAAGATTATATGCGTGGGATTTAGTTTTTTGATACCCTCTAAGTCAGGATCTTTCGTCCCGCCAACACGCACGGCTGTTCGGTGCAAATCAGGAGGATCCACACAAAACTTCGTGATGCCCACAATCTGGTTTTTCAGACCGAGATCACACAGAGTTTTGGTAATACTAGGAACTAGAGTCACAATTCGCATAACAATTATGATCGGTGAGCAATTTTAAGAGTTAAACCAAGAGCATGATAAGCGATTGCAAATAGTGCGCACGATAGACAGATGCCAATTAAAAGGCCATTTAGTTCGGTTGAAAGGGTTGGACCTAAGGCACCCCTGATAAGTAGCAGGGGTCCCATCGCCAGCGAACCAAGTGCCACCCCAGCTGATTTTAATCGATTTTCAAATCTCGATGCTCGCGTATATGGGATTGTTAGTCCAAGAAGAACATGAATCACGCCGAAAAGGCTGACATGTCCGTGACTGGCAGTCTGTAAAAGCGCCTGCCACTGTGGCACAACTGGTCCGTTTATAAATGCCTCAGTTGAACTAAGAGCAACAAATACTCCACCACAGGCAGCCACGAAGATTAAAACGAAACCCCAAGCCATGTTTATAAGTGCGATCCTACTCATAAGATCTCCAAACTATAATCTCAAACACCAAATCCCAACTTTTGTAGACCTTCACGATATGCGTCTCGCTTCCACTCGATAATACCTGGCACTATAGTCCCAACATCTCGCCATGCAAAATTTGAAAACTCTCCATCCGCTTGCTGTTTATCCGGACCAAATCCCAGCTCAAAACGGGCCTTAAACCATACTTGGCTCTGACCCGTCCATTTCTTTGAGATGGGCTTATTTAATCCTTCCGGGAACCGATATTTAATTAGACCGGATGCTTCCTTAATTATATGAAACCGGTCGCAGCCGAGCTCTTCGCGCATTTCTCTATAAACAGCATTTAAAGCACTCTCTCCTGGCTCAATCCCGCCCTGCGGCAGCTGCCACGCACCTGGAGAATCGGACCTTTCGCCGAGCAAAACCTGATTTAATTCGTTTGTGAATACCACAACAACGCTCGGTCTATATTCTAAAACCACTGACTTGCCTCCTGTCAAAATTTTGACACGCCACTGTCATGGTACACTAGAAGAGGCCATCGAATAAAGCACTAGACACGGCGTCTAGCGCTAATTATTGGCCGGATTATGACGATAACTCTGTCAACTTAGGCAGGAGAGTCCCATGAAGGCGAGCCACCCGAATATTCTGTTTTTGGCGATTTTGATGTCGATTATTTCGGTGTCAAATCAAGGTTTAGCAGCGGTGAAAGTCTCACTGTCTGGAAGCCGCTCTGAGTCGAACGCTGGATACCAAAAGATTCAGTCGGGCGCCGCATCGGCTGGACTTTCAATGGATCTTGGAGAGTACTTCATGGTCGGCTATACCCACCGCCAAGAGTTATCTTCGACTGTTGGATATCAGCAACTGGAAGGCACGAATACGTTTGTTTATTCCAAAACGCTCTCTCATGTCACGACAAATGCAGTCGATCTCACTTTAATCCTTTACGGTGGAGATATCGTCACGCCATTCGTTTTTGCTGGCTTGGCTGTCAAACATTATATGATCGATACCACACAGGACGGTCAGGAACCGCAACATGTATCCATGCCTCATTATGGACCACAAGGCGGGGCGGGTCTATCTGTCAGACTCAATCAGAAATTCTCGTTTAAGTTAACTTACACTCTCACCGACGGTATCAAGCAGCTTCCAGGACAAAGCCCCGAACAGACGGTAGACACTTATACCCAAATGGGTATCACATATGCTCTTTGACCTCTTTAGATTGGCAAGGTCTGCATCATGAAAGAGAAACACCTCATCCTCCTCGGATTGGTTGCTTTGGTGGTGATCGGTTTTGCTGCGTGGAATTTCTGGAGTCAGCGGAACGAAGAGAAAGCGCGTATGCGCAGAACAACGGCTGGACCGAGTGGACATCGAGCAGCTGATCAAAAGCCTCTAACCAAACAAGAAATACGCATCAAAAAGCAGGCGGCAAGACTCGTCTCCAAGGGCAGAGTTTTACAGGCGGCTCAGATGCTGGAACAGGCGGGCCTTTACCGCGACTCAATTGATTACCTCGAGAATGCAAGGCTTTTTGATGAGGCCGCGCGTGTGCTGATAAGACTGCAGCGGCCGGGTCGAGCTGGGGTACTCTATAGCCGAAATGGCCTTTTCGGACCAGCGGCACAATGCTTCTTGCAGGCAGGTGACTCATTGAATGCGGCGAAGTGTTTCCGAGAGATCGGAAAGCATCACGAAGCTGCTGATCTTTTTGTCAAGGCCGCTCATTTCGGCGAGGCTGCCGAATCTCTCGAGAAGTCGGGGTTACTGATCGAGGCAGCCCGAAACTGGATGAAAGTCCAAAAGTTACCAAACGCCATTCAGTGTTGGAACTCGATTGGACGAGATCCAGCTCAACTCAGCGTCTTTAAGCCGAGTCAAGAAGAACTGGAAGCTATGTTTCACGCATTAAAAGCGGACGCTGGCCTCTCGGGTATATTAAAAATCTTGGCTAAATCCAGCGAGGCTGCAAGTTATATTCTGACTCTCCTATCCGACAATAGCTTTCAGACAGCTAAAGATATCTTTGGTCAAACCGCACAACATGTTTCCGGAAGCTTACTTGGCACAATCAACGTGCAGTCTCCAGCAGCTGGTTTGCTTGTCAGTCTGTACCAAGACAGTGGTCAGTATCGCAACGCGGCTATTCTGCTGGAACAGATGGAAAAGTTTGAGGAGGCTGCCGATTGTTTTTCAAAATCAGGCGATTCTGAGCGCGCCCGATACTGTATAAGTCGAGCAAATAAGAAAAACGGAAAATCGCCTGAAAATGCGAGTTCGAGTCAAGACGCCGCACCAACTCCCTCGAGTTCGATTCCAAAAGCAAGTTTCTTCATCGATGCCTCGGCTCTAAACAATCCCGCACCGGCAATGGCGCCGGCAAGTCCCTCAATAGTAGCACCTCCAGCGGCGCCTGCTTCCTTATCCGCTTTACCGAACAAGGTTTTAAACATGCGACCGGAGCCCACCACTCAACCGGCTTCAAAATTACCCCTCACAAACGATGAGACCATTTTGCTGAATAGGACATGGCTCTTCCAGCAAATCAATGAGTCTGATGTTGAGTTATTGGTAGCCCGATTTTCTGCTGTGGAATACACGGTCGGGCATCGCGTCCAAAGCGGCTCTCCGAACTCGTTTCTTGTCATGGTTATAGATGGCGAGTTCCAGTCGTCACAGCGGGATTCATCGCTGGACGGATGGCTATCACCTGAATCTGGACTGAGTGACCAGCCGCCGGTTGAGTGGGTCGTAACATCAGAGAAAGCACGAGCGATTGTCATCGGATCAGCTGACTTCAGCGCCATTTTGGCCAAGGACTCAGATTTAACCCGACAGGTGTATATAAACCTGACGCAAAAGCTGTTTTCTATCTCACGCAACCCACTGTATTCTAAGGCAGTTTGACTCGACCCCATTTGGCACACTATCTGCAGCTACCCAGGCAAGAGTTTTAAAGACTGCTGCATGGGAGTTGAACACAATGTCTGGTACCGCTGCAAATCTAGTATGTCTGCGTCACCCAAAATACGATGGGCTTGAGTCGCCTGATTTAAATTGCAAGGTGTGCTGTTCCAAATTTGTGGACCGCATCCGTGCAGATCAGCGTAAACTGTTCGATGTCACTGGGCCAAACCTAGGCAAGGTACAAAAAGAGTTCAAACCGCTTCAGGTTACCAAGATCGAGCGCGCAGAGCCAAAGCGTCAAATAAATTTCGATGGTAGCTGGATCTGAAAACCGTTGGTGATCAAAATCCTAATCTAAGCTCTCCCGGTGTGGAGAGCTTTTTTTTGACCCTTGGTAGAGATCAAAAATGAGCAGACGAACAGGAATACTGCCGTTCAGTAGTTTGATTTTTTTTGTGGGTTTCAATCCGATAAATTTCCATGGTGACTCTTCTGCAGCCAAAATAGCTGCCCGCCAACCTGAGTAATCACGTTTTAGCTTATCGCCAATAGCTCTAAAAAAACTCTCATCATCTCCAGAGAATTCGCCTTTGATACGCTCACCGTAGGGGAGATTTGTGATAAGAAGCCCCTTCTTTATAGGAGGCTTGGCGTCAAAGAAGTCTGATTTTGAGAACGTCATGTACTTCTCAACTCGTGCACGTAGAGCATTCTCACGCGCTGCCTCGAGATAATTTGCACTTATATCACTCGCAAAGATGGGGGCCGGAAGCTCTTCCCTCTTATCGTCACGACTTTGATCTTGAATTGCTTTCCACTTCTTTGGATTAAAAAAGGCGAGCCTTTCAAACCCAAACTCGCCCTTCTTTCGATGGATAAGTGCGGCCTTGCCGAGGGCCATAGACGCAGCTTCGATCGCGATGGTGCCACTTCCGCACATCGGATCATACAGCGGTACCGTTCCATCATAGCCGACCTTCATCAATAATGATGCGGCCATGGTTTCCTTGATCGGCGCGGGATGGCGATCAGATCGATAGCCTCTCTTGTGCATTGACTTGCCGGACGTATCAACGCTCAAAATACACCGACCCGCTCGAACAAATGCTACAAGCTCAACGTCTGGACTCTCTAGGTCAACCTTAGGCCTAATACCAGATTTCTCTTCAAACCATGACTGAAGGGCCTCACGCACCCGTTTTGAAATAGTGTTGGACGTCATGACGCCAGGACCACGCTCACCCGGCACGCCCTCAATTACAAAGGTCCTTTGAGGGTCAAAAACCCCTGACCATTGGACGCGCCTTGCTTGGTCGTACAACATTCTTTCATCTTTAGCCGCAAAGTCTCGAATAACCCGTAACAGCCGCGATGCCGTACGAAGCTTCAAGTGAGCCGAGTAAAACGTGTTTTCGTCACACTCAAAATGGACCGCTTTGAACTTTTGATCTATCGCCTGGGCGCCGAGGCTATGAAGCTCCGCGGCCAGGACGTCTTTGGTTTCTTCCGGGCAAATTGCAATCATCTTAATCGGAGACATGCGAGAAACAACCCTTCGGGGAAGGCAAATATTTTATGAGCTAAAAACCCCGCCGCTCTAGCGGAGGGGTTTCACCTTAGTATTAATCGAGCATCTCAGCATCTTCGTCCACAACTCCACGACCTGACTTCTCAAGTTTTTCAAGCTGCTCCTTGTACTTGACGCTGTGCCTACACCAGGGGCGAAGCTCGAGTCTACGTTTGGGAATTGGCTCGCCTGTCCCCTCACAATACCCGAAGTCACCTGTCTGAATCTTGTTAATGGCGTGATCGATCTCGTTAAGAAGCTTACGATCACGGTCAAGTAGCCTAAATGTCAGATTTTGATCGACTGTGGCTGTCGCCAAGTCCACCTCATCATACATTTCATCTTTATCAAGAGCGATGTTACCTGCCTCCACAGCTGCTTTAGCTTTGTCCAAAAGCGCAGCTCGCTCCTTTTTGAGCGCGCCGAGAAAGGTGCGAAGCTCTTCCTCGCTAAAAAGATCACTCTGGTGAATTTCACGTTTCTCTGAAGACTCTGCCGGCTCCGAAGCTGAAGGCTTATCTTTCAGCTTTAACACTTCACTAGGAATAGGCAGCGGCTTCACCGGCTTTGCCATGGGAGTCAGCTTAGGGCTTTGGACAGGACTGGCAGCTGCGCCGGCTTTGGACGCTCCAACTATCACTGGAGGCACTTTAGCTTTCGCCTGAATCGTCGGCTGTTTGGCCGGCGGTGGTGTGGTTTTTTTGGGCGGTGTTACAGCGACTTTCTTCGGTGCTACTGGTGCTTTTTTTGCGGCAACCACTTTTTTGGCAGGAGCTGGTTTTTTTGTTGCCGCCTTCTTCGCGATGGGAGCCTTCTTGGCTGCAGGCGCTTTTTTCGCTGCCGGCTTAGCTTTCGGAGCCGGTTTTTTTGGTTTAGGCTTCGCCATTGTACCTTCCTTGTCGATCTCGATTTCAGCAATTAATCAAACAATTTACACACGAAAAACTAATGCAACACTATATATATCCCCACCCACTCTGGCAAGCAAACACCCGCACAACTCTCAGAGGCTTTGCTCATCCTCAAAAAGCGGTTTTTGCTGAACTGGCGTCAGCATGCTTTTGAGTTCATTAAGAATATTAAGAGCTTGCAGAGGAGTGGTCTTGTGAATGCGCAGTGTCTCCAAACGGGTCAAAATCCTATTGAGAGCTAGGCCCTCGAATTTAGAGCCGTCTTTACCATCCGCAGCCTCATGGGTCGGCAGATTGAAGAGACCCCTTTGCACCTTGCTTAAGCTTTCTTGAGCAGACAGTCCAAGCCCCTGGGCTTTGCTTGCCCCAGCCCTGAGGTCCGATGATGTGGACGTTGCTTGCTGGTGAGGGCCTGTGGAAAGATCTTTACCGTTATGTTCAAAACGGCCCAGGAATTTAGTGGCAAGCTCCAGCACGTGAGCTGGCACCCCTGCCAGCCGCGCAACCTCTAGCCCGAACGAGCTAGCCGAGGCTCCGGCTATCAGTCGATGGGTGAACACAATGTCATCACCGTTTTCTAAAACTTCGGTTTGAGCCGTCACCACGTTTGATTTTTGCGCCATCATGGGCACTAGTTCGTGATAGTGGGTAGCAAACATCGTGAAGCACTTCACACGCTCGGCTAGATCCTCAAGAATGCTCGCGGCGATCGCAAGACCGTCCGTCGTAGAGGTTCCTCGACCAACCTCATCTAAAATCACAAGACTTTTACTCGTCGCCTTACGTAAAATCTCGGCGGCTTCGCTCATTTCAACCATGAATGTCGACTGCCCGCGACTTAAATCATCACTTGCTCCAACTCTCGTGAAGATACCGTCAAAAATCGGCATCTCTGCCTCAAAGGCGGGAACAAAACCACCAGACTGACATAAAATCGCCGCAATGGCCGTCTGTCGCATGACTGTTGATTTACCAGCCATATTTGGCCCCGTAATCAGCATCTGACTTTTCTTGTCATTGATTAAAACGTCATTTGCGACAAACTCATGTCGACCTACAAATTTCTCAATAACAGGATGACGGCACGACTTCAAAATTAAACGCCGTGGACTAACACTCAACAAAGGCCGCACATAATTTTCTTTTACCGCTAGCCATGCAAAACTCTGCAGCATATCAAGATGCCCTAAGGCCTTGGCCACCATCATCAGTCCGTCCCGGTGGGGCACAAGCTTTCTTAGAAGTTCCTGAAACAACACTAGCTCGCGCTGCACTGCCTGCTCGCTAGCCGATGATAAATCATCATCCAGCTCCTTAAGCTCAAGCGTAGTGTAGCGCTCACCATTCGTCATAGTTTGGCGTCGGATGAAATCCGCAGGCACTTTAGCCACATTTGTCTTTGTAACTTCGATGAGTAAACCAAAAGATTTGTGTGACTTTATCTTTAGACTTGAGATCCCTGTCTTTTCTTTCAAAAGATTCTCATAAGCTAAAACCTTCTCCTGCCCTTGTTGGGCCAGAGAGTTTTTCTCATCCAGGAATCGATCAAACCCTTTTCGAAAAACACCGCATCCAAGACCAAGGCCCTCTGGCATTTCAACCAGCACGTCCCCTAGCATCCCAAGAACGTCCGGAGAACTTACTAGGCCGCGACTTATCTCCTTCAGAGCCGAGTCTTTCTCTGATATCGATTCGATGACAGGAGATAAACTATTTGCCTTGGCAAGGGCAGACCGCACCAACGCCAGTTCGTGTGGACTGGCTGATCCGGCTAATATTCGAGTCGATAGACGCGCCAAATCCGGGGTGTTTTTTAGCTCCGTACGAATTTTTTCGAGGCACTCCTCGCCTGACTTCAGCAACTCTTCAACAGCCGCGTGTCGCGCCGTGATGGCGTCTTTCTTGATGAGAGGATTAACGAGTGAATATCGGAGCACGCGAGCACCCATAGGTGAGAGCGTACGATCAATGACTCGGGCAAGGCTACCGTCTGATGATCGGCGCCGGGCGGTCTCAAAAATCTCAAGGTCACGTATCACAGTTTCTGACAACGATATAGAATCTGGCTCTTCCAGTCGGTCGATACTGATGAATTGTTTCGTGGAGGTCTGAAGTTCGTGCAATCTCGCAATGACTCCAGCAACAAGTTCGGCACCGCCAATCACATGCCCACAGGTTTGTTTTTCGATCTGAGATGAACCAAAAACCTCTTTTAGGACATCTGCCTGAGCGGCTTGATCTTTCAATGGGGCTTCAGGGAGGTGATCAATACAAAGTGTATTTTCACGAGTCCAGGTCTGCAAAGTTCTCTCGACAGCTGGCGCCGAGAATCTCCGGATGAGCAATTCGGATGGTCTAAATAAACGCACGAAACTTAAAAGCTGGCCACGTTCAATATTGCCAAGTCTGAATTCGCCGGTTGACACGTCAACAACTGCTAAAACTTCTGACGCCGCACCCGGCACGTCCATCCAGGACATGAGGTAGTTTGGTTGATCGTGCTCGAGACCCTCGAGCTCATCGATACTGCCTGGCGTATAGATCCGGGTCACACCTCGCTTTACCAACCCTTTGGCTGCCGATGCGTCCTCCAGTTGCTCACAAATCGCGACCTTATATCCAAGCTTGACCAACTTTAGCCAGTAGCCCTTGGCACTGTGATGGGGTACACCACAAAATGGTATCTTAGTTTGATCACCCTTCTCGCGAGCTGTTAGTACAACGTCTAACTTTGGTGCCACCAGTTCGGCATCATCACCGAAGATCTCGAAGAAGTCGCCCATCCGAAAAAACACAATCGCATCACCGACTGACTGCTTGATCTCGTAGTATTGCCGAAGCATCGGCGTCAATTTTGAAGTGTCTAAAGTCGTCATAAATCTAACCCTTAAAACGGTTTTAGAGATCAGCAAGCTGATTGTCGTGGGATGCCACCACAAGCCCCTCAATCCTCTGGGCCCCAAGCATTTTGAGCTGGTCAAATAATGTACCCATAGTGAAACCTGTCGTGAGGACATCGTCAACCACAAGAATGCACTGACTGGAAGTTATTTGAGCCCTAATATCATTAGCTTTTTTATCTTTGCCCACAAATTTAATGTAATATTTTATGACCTCCGTGACGCTCTCCGCGAACTCGAGGCCTTTAGTGACCCCAAGCGGCCCGTTTCTTCCAGCCCGCTTTAATCGCCAAAAACTACCTGGCAGGGGACTCGCAAGACTCCTCGCCCTGGGGAAAAGTGTGACACGTATCGCTTCGGCTAAATTAAACCGCCCATAAAGACGACTTCGAAGACTCGACGGCGCAGCAATCACCAGACATTCAGGAGAATTGTAATGACGATACGTCTCTCCCATAACATCTTTGAGCAGACTCAAGAGTAGCGCGAGAGCAAGGACGTTATTTTCTACCTTTGCGCGTAAGATCAAACTTCGAATGATTGATTTGTAACGAAAACCTATAAGAACCATGTTTCCGTTCACTTTTACGTCAGCGGAGAACCTGAGAGATAAAGCTTGGGCCAAACAACTACGGCAAGTCCATTGACTTCGGTTGTAGGACAAACGCTCACGAGTACACATCACACAGAAAATAATCAGCCCCCCGCAGGAGAGTCGACATGACGTATGCCCACTGCAAACGTGATACTACAGATTTTTTACCGCCAAGAAACAAGCAGGATAAAGATATCTGATGAAGACATCAAAAGACCGCGCGCACCCGAACGTCCCTAGTCATGATGGTAGGGCATTCCTTTAAGAATAGTCATCGCCCTATAAATCTGCTCCCACAGGAGGAGCCAGGCAAAATCGCTGGGGACCGTAAGATCCGACAGTGACCACGTCACCGAAGCCACTTTTCGGGTGGCATCATCAAACCCGTAGGGTGGGCCCACGAGAAACGTCACTGTTTTTATTCTTGGATCGTCAATCCAACCCTGAAGCTCTTGTGCAAAAGCCGTTGAATCAAACTTGCGACCTCTCTCATCAAGAAGAACAAGAAACTCACCCGAAGACGGCTGATAAATTGGCTTCGATACTTTTGCCAAAGATCTCTTATCTCGTTGTGGATCAGACTTAACCTCAATCTCGTCAACTTTGACGAAGGCGCCCAGACGCTTTCGGTAGTCGTTAACGATGGGCACAAGATGCGCCTGGGTGTTTCTCCCTACTCTAGCAACCTGTATTTTCACTAGATTTACTTGGCACCATCAACAAATATTTTTTTCGCCGTAGGCCACAAAGAATCAAGCGCGTAGTAGTCTCTGGCCGCGGCCTGAAAGATATGAATAAGTAGGGATCCGTAGTCCATTAATACCCAGTTCCCAACTGTTTTACCCTCGACAGCGTAAGGTTTGACGCCACAGACTTTACGACAGCGCTCTTCTATCTCATTAGCGACGGCAACGGTTTGACGCTCGTTCTCTGCAGAGCAAATCAGCACCACATCGCACAAGTCGGTAAGCCCCCGCACATCCATAAGAGCAATCTTTCCCGCTTTTTTGTCAACGGCTGCTGATGCGGCAATCTGTCCAAATTCAAGTACATTTTCCATACAAAACCTTTCCGTGAAATACTACCTTCGAGTTTCTAATCAATCTGAGGAACAACGTCCGGGTGTTGTTGATAAAGCCCAAGGTCGGCAATGTATTCGACAACGGACGCCGGTACTAGCCCGTCAATTTTTTTAAGCCCCACTGCAGCTAGCTTTCTAATGTCCGATGACGAAATAGATTTTGGCGATCGCTCCATGACGTAAATCGATCCGCCCCCGTCTAAATCAATGCGCATATTCGTCGTATCAACATTCACACTAAAGCCCAAAGCAGTGGCGATATTCCTAGCAAGCTCTAGAGACGGAGCCCTACTAACATCAGGACGCGGCACGATAATCAAAGACGCCAACTCGAGTATACGACGCGGCTTTTCCCACTCTATAAACTTCGCTAGTTGATCAGCGCCGATCATCCATGCCACACGAGACGGAGGCAAATCTGCGGCTAGGGCTTCGATGGTCTGATAGGTATAATTAGGCGCAGGGAGCTCCTCTTCCATTGATGACACATCAACCATAGGCCATTCGTCAAACGCGACAACCGCCATGGCGACTCGGTCAACGAAGGGAGCGGTTGGCGATTTTACCGCACCGGAAGAAATAGGAATTTGAAACCCTGGAATAATGGTTATTTTCGCGTTTGGAAAAGCCTCACGAACGATGCGAACAGCATCCACATGCCCGTCATGTACGGGATCAAACGCGCCACCAAAATAAATGAAATCCACAGAGTTCATCAAGCCCGCTTTGTGGATCGTGAAAATACACGCCCATCTGACATTGCATCACGAAAACTTAGCATACCGTGATCTTGTAAACCCAAGGACGCGGCCGACATAAGCCCTTTAACAACAGGCAAGCGAGATGCGAGTTCAAGCTCAAACTTGCGTCGCTCGTCCTTGACGAGTTCAAACAAACCTCGTTTTAAATCTGTGAGCCCCGAACTCGTAGCGGCCGATATAACGAATGCGCTGTAGCCTAGATCTGTTATTTTTTGCTTCAAGGAGTCAAGAGTTGCTGCGCCCCCGTCCTCGCCTTCGGCAAGATCCGCTTTATTTAAAACAACCACAGCTTTTTTTGCTGAAAATTTTTCATCGTAGGCGCGCAACTCCCCGCGCAGCAGTTCAAAGGTCTCAAGTGGATCGACCCCATCCACGGGGAATGCCTCGAGAACATAGGCGATCACTTTGGTGCGTTCTAGATGCTTTAAAAACTCATGACCCAGTCCGCGACCTTGGCTTGCACCTTCAATAAGGCCAGGAATATCAGCCATCACAAACGACTTTACGTCAAATTCGCTACGTTCACGAATTTCGACGACTCCAAGTTGCGGCTCCAAGGTGGTAAATGGGTAATCGGCAATTTTGGGTTTGGCTGCCGACATGACACTGAGGAGAGTTGATTTACCTGCATTAGGAAGTCCAGCTAATCCAACGTCCGCTAGAAGCTTTAATTCAAGCCTAAGACGCATCTCAACGCCTGACTGTCCTGCCACATATTCTTCGGGCGCCTGGTGGGTTGAGGAGACGAAGCGCAAATTACCAAACCCGCGACGCCCACCTTCCGCAAGAATTTCACGTTGTCCTGCGACGAGTATTTCACAGATTAATCGTCCTGTTTCCGCATCGTATATCTCAGTTCCAAGCGGCACTGAAATTTCCGAATCTTCACCAGTTCCTCCGGTTCTGCCATTAGGACCACCCTTAGCGCCATCAGCAGCGACGAAACGACTGCGGTACCTCACATTACTGAGCGTATTAAGTTGTGGTGCAGCCACGACGACAACATCCCCACCGTGCCCACCATCCCCACCGTCGGGACCAAGCCTTGGCATATTGCGCGCCGTTTTGAAACTCACGAGACCATCGCCACCCTTGCCGGATGCTACATATATCTCTGTTGAGTCGATAAACTTCATGAGTGAACCTATTGCTCTTTTTTTACACAGTCATTGGGCAATAAAAAACGCCTTTGCTTGCCAAACAAGACCAAGGCGCCTTTAAACTCGGGTACACGAAGACTTGTTAGCCCTCGGAGACTACCGATACCTTTTGACGATCCTTACCTTTGCGCTCAAATTTTACAACGCCGTCAGCCGTTGCGAACAAAGTGAAGTCACTGCCGCGACCAACATTTGTACCCGCATGAAACGTGCTGCCGACTTGGCGAACGATGATGTTGCCTGCGACGACGCGCTGACCGCCATAAACTTTGACGCCGCGATATTGCGGATTAGAATCGCGACCGTTTTTCGAACTACCACCAGCTTTTTTGGTTGCCATTGATTTACTCCTTCAAACTCAGACCGAAATTTTTCCGATCTCGAGAGTCGTAAGCGCCTGTCTGTGACCGCGCGTACGCTTATAATTCTTACGACGTTTATATTTCAAGATCGTCACTTTGTCGCCTGCGAGGTGTTCTTTCACCGTAGCTGCAACTTTTGCGCCCTTCACGAGTGGAGCCCCTACAACAACTTTGGCACCACCGACCAGCACAACCTGATCAAAGGTCACGGACTCGCCTGCTTTTGCAGTCATACGGTTGACGGTAATAACGTCACCTTCTTTGACTGTCCACTGACGACCGCTGGTTTTAATAACTGCGTACATGATATTCTCCTAAAACACCCGGAAAAAGGCCGCTACAGTCCGGCTCCAACTGCCGAATATTTGCCTGCCTAGGGAGGGGGCAATATGGTTCAAATGAGTGCTCGCTGTCAAGACCAAATACACTATAATCATGAACTATTAACACTCCTCTTGGGGCCTAATTTTAGTCGGGGTTGGGGCCGTGTTACAGAACGGCAGGACCCCATACAAAGAACCAGGACTTAGAGGGATTGAGGGATCAAAAAATGAATAATCGTGGGTCCTTATCGGAAAAAACCAGGGTCGTCCATCCCCCTCGCACGGCCTTACCTGCCGGCAATGAACCCCTTGTAAGCCCCATCCATCAAAGTGTTAAGTACATGCCGTCAGACATGAACCACTTTCGATCTATTTTGTCCAGGCGTGGGCAAGGCTACCTTTATTCAAGAATTAGTAACCCCACCGTTCGGGAGCTCGAGCTCACTTTAGCTGAACTCCAAGGACGGGCTGACGGCATCGCCACGGCCAGCGGCATTGCGGCGCTGACCGCTGTCGCCATGACATTCCTTAAGGCAGGGGACCGGGTCGCACTGTTCACGGAATCATACAAACCAACTCGTTTTTTACTGGGCAACATTCTCCAAAAGTTTGGAGTCCAAACCACCCGCTTTAATCGAGACGACTATTCTAGTTTTGAGCTGAGCTGCCGTTCATCAACACCGCCCAAGATGGTGTTCATCGAAAGTCCAACAAATCCCGTTTTACGAATTCACGATCTCGAGTGGCTTACGAAAACTGCAAAAGCCGCAGGATGCATGACCATCCTCGACAATACCTTTGCGGGGTTTTTGCTCCACGGCGAATTTGATGTCGACATCTTTGTCCACAGTCTTACCAAGCAGGCAAGTGGGCACAGCGATGCTATGGGCGGAATGATCATTGGCTCTCCAAAACTGATGGATGAGATATTCCCCGTGGCGTTAACTCTTGGCGCCTGCCTTGACCCGAATAGTGCGTGGCTCATTTCACGAGGCATGAAAACATACTCTCTGAGGCTACGGGAGTCATCCTCGTCCGCTCTTGCTCTCGCGCAATGGCTTAACCATCAAACATGGGCAAATCATGTGATGTATCCTGCTCTTCCATCACATCCTGACTACTCATTATGGCAGAAGCAAAATAAAAATGACGGCGGCAGCGTTATAACATTTGACCTCGATTGCGCGGAGTCTCAATTTGATAGCTTCTTCGAAAATCTTCGCATCTTCTCAGTGACACCAAGCCTTGGCTGCGTCGAGTCGTTAGCCGTTCCCTGCTTGCCTCTCTACGGTGATGACCTGGCCCCAGCTGATGCGCAGAGCGCTGGCATCCGGCCGACGACCATACGTTTGTCTATTGGTATAGAAGCCTTGGATGATCTAAAATCGGATCTGGCAGCTGCCGTCTTAGCCATGAAGCCCTAAAGGACTTTGACCATGCGTTTTGCAAAAACTCCCCACGGAAAAATTCACTACCGCATCAAAGGCGATGGCATCCCACTAGTTCTCATTCGTGGACTCGGACGTTGGTCAGCACACTGGTGCGGATGGGACGATATGCTCGCGCAAAAATTTAAAGTGATATCACTCGACAACCGTGGGTTAGGCCTGACGACAAGCCCCATGCGCTTCTGGCACACTCTGGAAGACCTGGCAAAGGACATCGCCGTTATTCTCAAACAAGAACGAATTAGCTCCGCTCATATCGTTGGAACAAGTCTTGGAGGGATGATCTCGCTTGTTTTTGCAATGCGCCATCCGGAAATGACGGCCTCGCTAAACGTCATTGCTGCGTCAGTTGGACGCAGCGGCCATCCAAGAATATCTATGCGGGCCAGTAAAATGTTGGCATCTGCACCAATTCTAGGGGACAAATTATATGATGAGCTTGCCGTTCTATTAACATCTCCTAAAACCTCAGACGCTGCTCGGCAAAAGCTCGCCAAGGAATGGAGAGAGGAAGATCGTCAATACAAACAACCAGTCACAGCTGTTATTGCGCAGCTGATCGCAGCTCTTCGTTTTAGAAAGTGGGAGCACCTTGAAACAATTAAGTGCCCAACTCAAATCATAGTCGGGACTGATGACTTATTTGTGCCCAAGGGCAATAGCTTATTTCTTCATAGCACAATACCGGGAAGCAAGCTAACTGAACTCGCCGATGCAGGTCACGAGCCCCACCTCGATCAACCAGAAGCCATGACGGACCTCGTGTCTCGCTTTATCACGGATAACGAGAGACGGTCCCACCGCTAATCACCACCAGGTCGCAGGTCAAAGCAAATTCTGAATACGACCTTGTGCATCGACATCAATTTTTTCGGCCGAAGGGTGTTCAGGTAAGCCTGGCATGCGAACAATGTCGCCGGTCAGAGCCACTACAAATTTTGCACCAGCAGCAATTTCAATATCCCGCACGGTGATATCAAAGCCCCGAGGACGACAAATCGCCTTGGGATTATCAGAGAGCGAGCTTTGCGTCTTGGCCATACAGATAGGTAGCTTACCAAATCCGTCTTTCTCTGCCCGTTTAAGTTTTGCCTGGGCTTCGCCAGTAAAGTTCACGGTCTTCGCTCCGTACATCTTCCTGGCGATGGTCTCGATTTTGCTGGTCAGGGGCTCGTCAAGGTCGTACAGAGGCACCAACGGCACGTCGCTTGATGCTTTAGCTGCGCCGATAACTTTTTTTGCTAGATCCACTCCACCGTCTCCGCCGCGTGCGTAGATATCTGCTGAAGAGCACTCAACACCTTGTGACTTGCAATATGAATGCACTAGAGAGAGCTCTGCTTCGGTGTCAGTATCACGTTGATTGATTGCAACGACGACGGGGCGCATAAATAGCTTGGCGGCATCAAGGTGAGCCCCCAAATTGTCGAGACCGCGCTCGAGCGCCTGAGTATCAGGACGCGCAAGTTCCGTCAGCGGAACGCCCCCATGCATTTTCAAAGCCCTGACGGTAGCAACGATCACAATGACTGCGGGATTAAGCTTGGCGTAGCGCGCCTTAATATCCATAAACTTTTCGCCACCCAAATCAAAAGCGAACCCCGCCTCCGTAACCGCCCAGTCACCAAATGCAAGAGCCATTCGGGTAGCGATCACCGAGTTACATCCGTGTGCGATATTTGCGAAAGGCCCTCCATGCACGAAGGCCGGTGTTGCTTCCCATGTCTGCACGAGATTGGGTAAAATGGCCTCATTAAGAATCGCCATCAACGCTCCAGTGATACCAAGTTCACGAGCCCTCACTGGATTGTTCTGTCGATCATAACCAAGCAAAATATCGTCTAGTCGTTGTCTAAGATCTTCTCTCGACTCAGCTAAGCAAAGTATCGCCATGATCTCACTTGCTGCTGTGATATCAAACCCTGTTTGCCGGGGGCTTCCTCCGACAACGCGACCACCAAGCCCGATCACGATGTCTCTTAGGCTTCGATCATTCATGTCCATGACCCGTTTCCAAAGGACGCGTTGCGGATCAAGTCTCGTCGAACCAAAATGCAACGCATTATCCAGACAAGCCGCCATCAAATTGTGCGCCGCAGTAATAGCATGAAAGTCTCCGGTAAATTGAAGGTTGATCGCATCGGACGGTTCGAGTCTGCATTTTCCACCACCTGTAGCCCCTCCTTTTCTACCAAAAACCGGGCCCATGGACGGCTGTCGAAGAGCCAAAATAGCGTTTTCGCCAAGTTTGCGAAGACCCTGGGCTAGACCAATGGACGTCGTAGTCTTACCCTCCCCAGATGGCGTGGGTGTGATTGCGGATACCAGCACAAGTTTTCCTGTCCTACGACTTTTTTGCGCGAGCTCCAAAGCCTCTAGCTTGATCTTGGCTTTATCGCGACCAAAAAGTTCGATGTGGTCTTCAGCGATCTTTAAACTTTTAGCGATTTCGATAATAGGTTGCATACTTTGTGAGTCCACTTGCGAGGTTAGGCAACATTTGCCGAGTTTTATGTGAATCATCTTATGTGACGATAGAGATATACGAGTTTAAATTCGGTTTTTCTATATAAAAACCCACAAAACAGCTCTCTCAGGCTAGGAAGTTTATTATGAAAACAATGTTGACCAACTATAATAAAGGTTACCTCCTATGCATCACTGCTCTTCTGCTCAATATAAGCTGTCGAACCGTACATAACGATGGATCGTCAACCAAATTTTACGGCGCCGACAATCAGTCAGGTGACATGCAATTTGAAGCCTACATTGACGTGGCGGTTCCTACGGGCATCTCAACTAAAGAGCAACTTTTTAAAGAGCCCGCTAGAGCCCAGGTAATGGCAATGATAAATAAACAAATTCAGCACCTATACGGCACATTTTCATTGCATGACGAATTCGTGGACAATCCAGGCATAATCGAGGGAAAGGGTACGCCCATACTACTGGATGCCAAATTTGACGCGCCAAAGCAGTCAGCTCGGGTTACCTACTCTTATAAAGACCGGGTCGTATTCAAAAAGAAAATTTTTCGAGGTAACGATCCAAAAATAACATTTCTGATACCACGCGACCCGCAAACTATTTATGCAAAGAGCTTGGATGCGAGTGGATTTAACCCTTGCACCGATAAACACTATAATGGCGAAGGTGATTTTTGGTACTTTTGGACCCCCACGCAAGAGGGATGCAATATCCCAGATAGTGAACTACAAAAAGTTACCGCGAAACTAACGCCCAAGGCTAATACGAAGAAAACCTATCCAGACTACGCAAAAATCCTTGGAGACAACGGCAATGGACGTCTCGTGAAAGTGATGTTCCTTGTGGGTGTAGATGAAAGCTTCAGGCACGGGGATCTGGGCAAAAAAGCCTACGAGGATGTGCGTAGCTTACTGGTCAAAAACGGCTTTAAACTGGGCGCGTCTGGACCCCTAAAAAGTTTCCTGACACTTAAAAAAGAGAACTACGATGTGGAAATCGACCTCCGGCTAGTCGACCCCGACTCACCAGAGTTTCTAACTACAGCCGCCGACGGTCTAGAGACAGGAGACATATTTATCTATGACGGGCACTCAGGGCTTGGTAGCTACTTAAATCTCCCCCGATTCGAAAAGCATCTGGGCAGAAAGTTGAAACTACCTTTGGAAAAGAGCCAGATCTTCTACTTCAATGGGTGTTCGACGTTTCCTTACTACAACGCCGATTACTTCGCGCTTAAGAAAAATGCCCAAGACCCTGCAGGTAGTCGCAATCTAGACATCATTACGACGTCCGTTGGAGCGACCTTCGACGTTGGCGCTGGACATGACAGTGCGTTCTTGACAGGGGTACTTACTGGAAAATTTCCAACTTGGCAGAAGATTATGGATGACATATATGCCGTTGACAAAGCTGAGTCAACACTCAGTCACGTAAATGGCGATGAGGACAACCCGACCTCACCGCCATCAAACTAAAACAGTAAATAATTTTGGCACGAATTATTTAGAGATCTCTTTGCCAAACTTAAAGCCACCAGCGTAGTGCCAGTCTTTTTCGTCCCCGTGATCCAGGGTCTCTTGAGACTTCAGAAGCTCGTCTAGCAATCCTTCAGGATTTTGCTCGGCGTCACTCTGATTTGAGATGTGCTTACCATAGACGTCGCCGTAGTAAATCACCTCGTTGCTACCCCTTAGATAAGATCCAACGAGCGCCATTGCTGTCCCTTCAGGCGCACCGGGCACATTTAAAAACAACACACTAAAGATCGTGCGACCCAGGTGCTTTTTTGTTTTAAACGCATGACTTTCGACCTGGTAATTGGCCGTCTTCCAAACAACCTTGCCTTGCCCTCGAGGAGGAACGTCGAGCGACACATCACGCTTGACCAACTCGCCAGACGGCATTTTATAGATGACTTTACCGGGTACCTCGACCGCAAATACGGATGTGGCAAAACTGAGAGCCATCGACGCAACAGTTACCATGACAATACGTCTCAACATAAAACCTCCTACGTTAATATAGTTGTAACCAACCCAGCACAGGTGGGTTTTCCTGCTTCAGAGCGTTTACCCAAACGCCCCTGCATCCTAACTAAAGCTTGGCCATATGGAAACTTAGATGTGGGAGCGCCCAGCTTCGAGCCCTCTTATTTGAAGGCCGGCACTCGCAGCAACTTTACTTGTATTTACCGCCTATTAGGCGAGGCCTTGGGGACGTATTTTAATGGTTTTATAGAGCATTTAACTATTGTATAAATTTTAAGCAACGTGTATAAGTTGCCTGGTTTAGAATCTAGGAGTACTTCGTAATGACTTTGCGGCTTCATGATGTTGAAGTGCCCGTCAGCGAGCTTCCTGCTGGAGTGCTGCTTAATCGGCAGATCGCATCCATGCTGGAAATTCCCGAGACGATGATCCGTCGCGTAAATATAAACAAAAAGTCCCTCGACGCGCGCCGCAAGTCTCGAATCGTATATCACTATCAAGTAGACGTGGACGTAGATGACGAGTCTTCCGTTTACCAGACCAAGTCAACCATAGCGTCGATTGCTGAGCCCACACAAACAAGTGATCCGCTACATGATCTGGATCTCTCCGCGATAAACTTTCGTCATAAGCCGGTGATCATTGGTTCAGGCCCGAGTGGGATTTTTGCAGCCTTGACCCTGGCGCAAGCTGGGCAGCCTTGCATCGTCGTTGAACGGGGAGAGCCAGTCGAGCGGCGAATCAAGACGACAAACAAACTTCGCTCTCGCGGTATCTTCACTCCTGAAAGTAACTACTGTTTTGGCGAAGGTGGTGCCGGCACTTTCTCAGACGGCAAACTGACTTGCGGACGTAATCACCCTCTCATCAGATATGTGTTTGATCAATTTGTAAAACATGGGGCTCCCGAGGACATCCAATACGATGCAAAACCGCACATTGGCACCGACTTCCTCGTACGAATTGCTAAGAACATGCGAACCGATCTTGAAAAGACCGGAACGGAATTCAAGTTTGGTCGTCGATTCATAAATTTTAAAAGCGGCGGCGACAGCGCCCGTTACCTCGTGGAACTAGATAATGGCGAGCAACTAGCCACCGATCATCTAGTCATCGCCATCGGTCATTCAGCCCGTGACACGTATCAAATGCTCCTGGATCGAGGCGTTGCGATCGTACCAAAGCCTTTCGCCATGGGGGCGAGGTTTGAGCATCCACAGGATGTGGTCAATAAAATTCAGTTCGGAAACTGCAAGGTTCCTACCGCTGCCGAATATAAGCTAGCCGCTCAAGCGGGTCAGCGCGGCATCTGGACGTTTTGCATGTGCCCAGGCGGACATTTGATGCCAACAAACGCCCAAGAAGGTCATCTCGCTATCAATGGTATGAGTTACAACGCGAGGAAAAGTGGCTTTGCCAATGCCGCGGTTGTCGTCAACGTCTTGAGGGAGGATTTCTATCGAGGTCACCCGCTTGATGGTATGCGTTTTCAAGCTGCGCTAGAAAAAATTTCTTACCAAGCCGGAGGCGGCAACTATTTTTCCCCGGCCCAAAAACTAAAAGACTTTCTCGCAGGACGAGAATCTAAAGGCGAAATAAAAAGTACTTACAAACCTGGTGTCAATCCGGCTCGACTCGATAAAATATTGCCATCGTTTATTGTCGAAGCACTTCGAGCGGGCGTCCAAGAGTACGATAAGAAAATGCGCGGCTTCATTTGTAACGAGAGTGCCGTAGTCGGAATCGAAAGTAAGACGTCATCACCGATCAGCATGGTCCGAGGCAAAGATCTGCAATCGTCGAGCCACCCCGGTATATTCCCTTCCGGTGAGGGTGCGGGATTCGCAGGAGGCATTGTTTCTGCAGCCCTTGATGGCGTAAAAACAGGCAGAGCACTTCTCGAGAGCGTGTTGACTGCCAGGGCGACGGGTTATCTGGTACACTAAGTGTTTTCCAACCAGTGACCCACTAGGCTATGACGCGTCAAAAAATTTCCCGAAAAAAATCGATACCAACCAGATTTGATAAATATGATTTTTATGTCAACTCTGTTCAAAGCGCCGATCACGATGCCGGCCTGATCTGGAGAATGTTCCAAGACACCAACGACGCTGTCCGGAATAGAAATATTATCCTTCGAGAGGACTTCTGTGGCACAGGAGCTTTATGCTTTGAATGGGTTAAACTGGGTCCATCGCATAAAGCTATTGGAGTTGATATTGATGAAACGGCATTGTCTTGGGGACGTCAATATTATGGTCCGAAGACAACGAAGGATGCATCGTCACGGGTCAAACTTATCTGTGCAGACGTTATGGAATGCAAGATCCCTAAGCCAGATGTGATTTGTGCCCTGAATTTTTCGTTCTACTTTATGAAAGATCGATGTGATCTACTGCGTTATTTTAAGCGTTGCCGCAAGGAGCTTAACAGGAACGGGCTACTGGTGCTCGATGCGTTTGGTGGACCGGCTTATCTGGGACCACACAGCGACCGCCGCCGTAATAGTGAGAAAAAATTCACATTCTGGTGGGACGTGGAGTCCTTTGACGCTATTTCTCACGAGATAAAAACTCACCTTCATTTTAAACCCGATGGTCAGAAAATAAAGAAACGCGTTTTCTCCTATGACTGGCGACTTTGGACGCTACCAGAACTTGCAGACCTATTGAAACAAGCCGGCTTCACTAAGATTGAATACTGGGCGGAAGGTTTAGACTCTCACGGTAACGGTAATGGCAGATTTGGAAAAATAAAATCAGAGAAAAACTGCGAAACTTGGGTCACATATGTGACGGCGCGCTGACCCGTCAGAGGCGTCAACCTGAGGGCGCAGAAAATAATGCCCAGCTGAGCCTATTTTTTCCTACCAAAAGTCGATTTACGCAGCATAAGTCACTAATTTAAAACGAGCCCAGCGATGGCACGCATCGTGCTTTACTAATGGGGAAGGCCTTTTTGATGGTCTTCGGAATTTTGGAGAGAAACTTTAGTGAAACCCTTACTGGGACAAGCACAGAGCCAACTAAACTTGGATGATCTATTCAGCTCATCCAAGCCGCTAGCGGGCAATTTTAGCCGACCAAGCACAGAGGTGACGTCGCCAGCTAATAGCGGTTCTCGTAAGCCCAACTTCAGCGAGGTTTTATTAAGAAACCTTGAGGATACTAAGGCTGCAAAGCCATCGACCGAGCTCCGAGGCACAACCGAGGCCAGCAGACCGACGAAACTGCCGATGCAAGACTCCAAGGCCACCCCCCGCCGAGACGATTTACAAGACCTGGCACGTCAACGGCACAATCAAGCTGACGACATATCCATGCGCCAGCCATACAAGTCCCCGAACAGGGAAACCCTTGAGCGCAACGTCGACTCCCCAGATGTTGGCACGAGAGAAACACCGAACGCACACACAGCATCGCCTAGCCGCCAAACGGCAGATAGTCAGGCGCTGGGCGACAAAGCGATTACAAGCAAATCACCGCAAAAGTTAGATCCAGCGCTTGCGCCCCTTCAAAAGCAGATTGGAGATAAACTAACCACTGACAACGTCGTTAATAATAATGCAATCCTAGCTTTCATCACGGGACGCCTCGATAAGCTCGAACCAGACACGCTTCCAGCTCTACTCGCCGACAGCCAACTCATAAAACAAGTTCTTGGGTCGGGCGATGTCGCAAAATTCATGGAATCACCACAGTCAATTAATGATCTCGCCAACCTTCTAGAGCTTGACCAGAGTCTGCTATCGAAAGCTGCACGGGACGGGCTGAATCCAAGTGATTTAGTAAAACCAAAAGAATTCATAAAAGCTCTTGGCATTGACCCAGGCCAAGTCGCTTCTGAATTAACGATCCTTCAGCAAAAACTGCCAGTTGACGGTGTAGCGCCTTATATAGACCGCGCGCGAGCGCTTGCCGCGGTCAAAAACAATTCTGAACTCATGCCGAACACCGCTGAGATGCCAAATACAAAAGCGGGGCAAAAACGAATTCAGCAAGCAACACCATCTCTTGAATCAACTGTACCAAGCCAAACGAGCGAAGAGCCAGCTAACCATATTGACCGTGGCTTAGCGTCCATGCTCATGTCTGGCGCAGCTGTTCAAGCGTCGGGAGCATCTCTTCAAGCATCGAAAACTGGCGCCGTTGGCTCTGTATCGGATAACTCTGACATCAGTAAATCAGGCACGATGAAAGCTGGCTCTCTGGAAGCTGCAAGCATTACCTCGCCGTCAATTAGTGATGGCAGTCTTATAATGACCCCCGTCAAATATCTCGATCCAAATGCGATAACTAGCGAAGACCCCAACCAGCCACTTTTAGACGCCTTCCGTTCAGGTATGAATCCAATGGCTGTAGGCATTGGACCGAGCTTGAACACCGACGATGTCGGCACCCTCTCAAGTGATGAGCCGGTTATTTCTGAGTCCGATTTACAGCTGTCCGTTTCCCAAGCTGATCCATTTGCGATGAGCTCATCAGAGATCGACCAAAGATCATCCACAAGAATTGAATTTGCAGGCAACGGATTGCACGCTCGATCCCTTGAAGAAATCTTACTGGACCGCAACGTTAATCTGTCAATTCAGAATAAACAGACCAACCAAGTCAAAGACGAATCCAACGAGATCACTCTAATTGCGAGTGACGTTACTGATATCGAACAAATCAAAACGCCAAATCTTGAATTAGCCGATATGACCGATGCCAGCACTCCACTTGCCGATTCTTCAGCCGGGGCATCGCTAGCGAGCGCTGAGCAGACTTTCCGTGACGGTGGCAATAGTTTTAGCGAAAGAGGACAAGAGAACCTTAGCGACGTTACTACGTCTATCGATGCCAAGGTCTCATCAACCAAAGACTCGTCCGTCTCGTTTAGCAGCAAGCTAACGGGTCCAGCAGCAACCCAGCCTCGCGAGACCCTGGCACAAAGAATTCTTGGACAAGCAGAAATCATGTTTAAAAATGGCGGCGGTTCAATGCGAATCGATGTCGAAGCCCCTGGAATTGGTAAGGTTGATGTCGCAATTAATCTAAATAACAACCAACTAGATGTCCGCATCATTACTAACTCCGACCAGGCGCGTGATATAATCACTAGAGAAGTCGCGGGATTACGAGACGGCTTAACACAACAAGGCCTTAACTTACGTGGCCTTGAGGTTGGGAAAGCCGGCGAGTCCTCATCGCGTAACTTCGCGGGCCAAGGCGGCCAGCACTTTGGGCAGGGAGCGCAGGATCAAAGAGCCAGCTACAACGACATGAAAGAATATGTTCAATCGTTTAGAAACTCCTACATCCCTCGTTCAAGCGATCGCTTCGATTCTTCATCTCCTTCACTCGGAAGGTGGAATAATGTTGCGCCGCGCTCAACATCTGGATCACGCCTTGAAGTGAGAGTTTGATATCCGCATCCTAGCAGTTCGTTAATCACCCTCGCCTCGTCCGTACGCATTTATTGTGCACCCAAACTAATTGATGCTTGAACCTAAACGTTCAAAACATTGGGAGTGGTCACCATGAGCATGAGCGGAAAGTTGCAGTCTAGAATCGCGCCGCTTAACAGTGGCGGCAATCGTACATACAATCCATCAGAGTCGACTGCTGGCAAAGAAAAAAACCCCGATCAAGTCGAGTTTCATAAATTATTACAGAACTCCAATGCCGATGTCGTTCGAGAACGCATGGCTAAGAAATCTGGGGATCTCAGCGCAGCCAAGACGGACGAAGAATTCCGCAAGATGCTCGCCGATAAATCAAACCCACAGAGAACACCGAAAAATACGCTTGGCAAAGATGACTTCATGAAGTTGTTCATAGCTCAGATGCAAACTCAGGACCCGCTAAATCCTCAGGATGCGACCCAAATGTCAGCACAAATGGCGCAGTTTAACAGCCTTGAGCAAATGATGAACCTAAATAAAACCCTGGAATCTATGCTTAAAGGTCAAAGCACCGACCGGGCCGTCAGCATGGTCAATTACGTCGGCAAAGAAGTAGATCTCGCCAATGGCATGCTTAAATGGGACAAGAATAAATTGACCAAAAGCACCTTCCAAATTGATCAGCCGCTAGCTAATGCCACTATTGAAGTCAGGGACGGCTCAGGAAAGATCGTAAGCGAAGACAGTCTTGGAAATCTCATGCCAGGCGAGCACAACATAAAGTGGTCCGGAAAATTGAAAGATGGCACCGCCGCGAATTCAGGAATTTATAACTTCGCGATTGTGGGTAAAACGACCGATGGCCAAGATGTCAGCGTGCCAATCAAAACAAAGGTAAAAGTAACCGGCATCGACCTCCAGTCCGAAGGTGGGGCATTCTTCACCGAGATAGGAAAAATCGAGATAAAGGAAATTAGCAGCGTTGGACTACAGGGCTTTGATGAGGCAAGAACCGCGCTAAACACATTGGACGAAAAACCTAATAAAAACCTTGCGGGAGAATCTGAAAATACTGAGATAATATCCGGGGAGATGCCACCAAGTGGTGAACCCGCCTCAAGCGATATTCAACCTCCGCCCAACACGTTGAACGTTGACACAAATGATGACGCAAATGCTGACGCCTCTGACTTAGCGGTCAGCGCGCCCTCCAAGCTATCAGCTCCATCAGCTGCAATCGAGCCGGAAGACGCCATGGGCCCAGGCCCCACACCCCGCGACATACCGATAACATTCGCAGGGCGATAACGGAATTCCATGGAAAAACCTAAACGCTTCAGACATTACTTTCTCTGGACGTGCCTTACAGCATGGCTAGCCATCGGCTTTGCCGACAAGGGTCTTGCTGATGTTGAAGTGCGTGGCGTAGTTAAGAATGCCGGCGCTCCTTCCGATCGAAGAACGTCCTTATTTCTACAATCTGGTACAAATACAATCTACTTATGCGAGGGCGGACAACGATTTGCGGTGGCGCAACTCCCTGGCGCCATCATCACTGTAACAGGCCTCATGAAGCCCATCCCAAAAAAGAGCGAAAAATGTCTATTCGCACAGTCGTTCAAAATTCACGAAATTGCAAATGGGCGGCCGGCTATTATTGGAACACTGAAGAAGATTGATAAAGACACCTACGCAGTCGTGGGCGAAGACAATCGCAGCTGGAAGCTTTCTTCGCTTGCACCGGGAGTAAAAGGGCTTTTAGGGCGAGACGTAATCAGTGACCTTGCAACGGACAGCGCTTCTCGAGGCGAAACCAGATGGCTAGTGGTTCGAATTTTTGCAAAACCCTGACATTGGCAATAAACCAAGCCATCACTCCGCGTTCACCTCGAATGAAGCCTCTTTCAGCGCCGCACCCGTCAAATCACCAGTCTTGAAATTCACGGTGAGACTCCAGCGATCGACGATCTCCTGAAACCAATCCCGTTCTTCCTCCAAAATCCAGTCTCTGATGTCATCTCGAACGCGCACTTGCAACAGAGTTCGACCGGTCTGATTATGTATACGAACAATCTCTCGCAGCAGATCATGAGCCTCGGAAACAACACTCTTTACCTTCCCTCGACCCTCACAAAGTGGACAATCCTCTAAAAGCAAGTGCTGAAGAGAGTCACTCGTCCGCTTGCGCGTCATCTGAACAAGCCCAAGTTCACTGATCTTAAGCACATTTGTTTTTGCTCGATCAAACCTAAGTTCTTCCATAAGCGCACTGAAGACTTTCTCCCGATCTTCCGCCGCCTCCATATCAATAAAATCCAACACGATAATGCCGCCAATATTACGAATTCTAAGCTGGGAGACGATTTTCTTCACCGCTTCAAGGTTGGTTCTTAAGACAGTTTCTGCCGCGTTCGTCTTTCCGACATATCGACCCGTATTGACGTCAAATGCAGTTAGAGCCTCTGTCTGATCAATTATGATATAACCACCACTCGGCAAGTCCACCTTTCGACTCAGAGCTCTACCAATATCCATCTCGATTCCATAAACGTCAAAAATCGGCTCCGGATTTTCGTAAATTTCAACTTTTGACTCGGCATCAGCGGCCATTGTTGCCAAAAATCGGCGAGATTTTTCGGCTAATTTCTGATCGTCGATCACAATCTTTGCCACATCATCGCTGTACAGCTCGCGGATGACGCGGTGCGTCAATTCTAGATCACGATGCAGAAGAGACGGTCCCTGGGAGTGCGATGCGCGCTCCTGCAATTCATTCCATCGATCAAGTAGAAATTCTAACTCCCGAGTGAGCACTGAAGCCGGCACACCCTGCGCCGCGGTTCGAACGATAACGGCCATCTTCTCTGGCTTTAACTGCGCAACAATCGACCTCAGCCGCTCCCGCTCCTGTTCGCTTTCAATTTTTTTAGAAACACCAATATGTCCAAAATATGGGGACAACACGAGATAACGCCCGGGTAATGTCACGAACATTGTCAGGCGGGCGCCTTTATTGCCTAAAGGCTCTTTCGTAACTTGCACCAGAACTCTTTGGCCCTCTCTAAGAGAGGTCTCGATTGGTGATTTTGTCCATGCAATTTTATTTTGGATCTCTTCTTGACTCATGTCTTCGGTCGTATTCGCTAGAAGCTCCCTGCTTTTTTGCAAAAACTCCTCCGTCAAGACATCGTTCACATACAAAAATCCGCTGCGCATTTCGCCAATGTCAACAAACGCCGACTGCATTCCGGGGAGAACCCGCAGAATGTTCGCGCTATATATATTCCCCACGAGGCCGCGATCAGCATGCCTTTCAACAAAAAGCTCGGCGACTTTCTCTTTCTCAAGAACAGCAATACGAGTTTCAGATCTGCAATGATTAACAATAATCTGCTTTTCAATCATCTTTTCGCACCTCGCGCTGATTTTGAAATGCCGCTTTCAGCACAAGCTCGGAAGCTCCACCCTTGTCGCGAGCGAACTGCTTTACAGTATCTCCACGCGCATTAATAGACTGAAGAATCCGCTGCCATCCATCGCATACCTCAGCAGGGTTATTAGAGCTAAGTAGCAAATCCTTCCTGAGCATCTCTAAAGCCTCTTGGCTATTTTCCATTCTTGATCCGCAACTAACAGGCACGCCCCAAGCACACGGCTCTAGTACATTGTGGACTTTGTCGTGAACGGCCCCACCGATCCAAGCGAAATCAGCTACCGCGTACAAATCAAAAAGATAGCCCAACTCATCAACGATAATAAATCGTGGATTTATACCTGAAAACTTAAACTCACCGGCTTTGATCTCACTGAATAGCTCTACTGTCTGTCCACGCGTCTTAATCATATCGAAAATCTTTGCCACGTTAGCCGAGGAGACATCATGCGGCACCACGATCACTTTGACCCGGTCCATACGGGAATCATTAAGTGCGTCGAGCAATAAATCAACGTCTGGCAAATGACTGCTTCCCGCTATCAGGATAAGATCCGCCCCGGCGGGTTGCCATGTCTGGCAGAAAACATCGCGAAGCTTACCTGTATGTTTCTCAGACTCGATTGCGCGTTCAAGCACACGATCGTACTTGGTGTCTCCAGTGACTACGATCTTATCTGGCGAGAGGCCCAAATGGCCTAGAAAAAAATCTTGATCTTTTTTTGAAACCACACAAACAAGATCGACAAACCTAAGAAGCCACGCTTTGGCCATAAGGTTGAAACGCTCCCTCAATTGAGACTGTCGACCCAATAGAGCAGGCACGACCGCATTGATCACCAGGATTTTACTCCATTCGGAGGCCGCCCAAAGAAATGCAGGCCACAACTCATGTCGCACCACGACGGTGACTGATGGTCTTAGGGCCGCATAAATTGTTCCCCATTCAAACACATCATCGAGAGGAGATAGCGTCCATGAGACCTTATCTTTTCGCGCACGTAAAAACTTACTACCGCTCACACTAAAAAAAATCACATGACACAGGACATTTGACTGTGCCGACAACCGATCGATTAAAGGCTTTGCCTGTTCATATTCGCCAGCTGAACTACAGAAAAACACCACACAGTCATCAAACTTTCGACGCAGCGTCGCAAGCTCCACGGCCATCTGCTTTGCTCGGGGACGACCCTGAATTTGATCACGGACTCGGTCGCTGACTAGCGCCAAAACGTGTGATAGAGGTCTAGCCAGGTAGCGAACAACGAGCGACCAGACCACGACAAAGAACATAGCAACGTAACGCCTTGTCACGGTAAACCACCAACAATTTTCGCGAGGTCTTTAGCGACATGACGAACGTCAATGCCGTGAAAACATAGGTTATCCCCATAGCGACAAGCCTTCTTGCCGTGACGACTACAAGGCCTACACCCAATCTGCGCAGAATACACTCGACTTTCATGCCGCCAGGGAGGAAAGCCGAACGCCTCCACGGTTGGACCAAAAAGCACCGCAGCGGGGACTCCGACAGCCTCCGAAATATGCGCCAACCCACTATCGTTGCTAAGTAGAGCCTTTGCGGCTGCGATCACTGATGCTGATTGCTCTAACGTTAACTTGCCGGCAAGATTGAGCAGCGGACCATCCCAAGCGAGACTGTCAGTCAATTGGTTAACTGCGATACGGTCCTCTGATGAACCGATAAAAACAAGCCCCAGACCGGTACGCTCCCCTGCCAATAGTTCGGACAGGTGAGTCAAAATATCTCTAAATACATCCGTCGGAGCGCGCTTTGGCTGATGAGACGCACCAGGAGCCACGGCTAGCCAACGACCAAAGCGCATATCGCGCCATAGCAAATTATCGTCTGTGACGGCCGACGGCACCTGAAGTCGCGGTCGGCCGCTCACGGTTTCTTCCAGTGACTTAATGTCGCAAGCCTTTAGCCCTTCGCGCAATGCATCGATCATCATTTGATACTGATATTTGGGAACGAGCCTTATTGAGGATGGCAATTGTAAGAGTCGCCCCCGCAGGAACGCCTTTATTACGAGAGCTAATCGAAATAACTTCAGCTTCTTTGCGGTCACAACCTTTTTACCCAGCCCGCGAAGTCGCGCTGCCAAACGGCGAGTTAAAAAACTATTTTGCAAATCGACCACAAGATCGCAACCAGCCAGGACGTCATTAACTTGCTTAAACTGTTGGCGAGAGGCACCGGAAGAGAGCTGTAATATCGAGATTGATGGCCATGCCGCTTTTAAAAGAGACAGCGTCGGCTGTCGACCTACCCAAATAACGCGAGCATCCGGGGCCGCGGCAAACAACGACTCCAGACAAGCTGTGGCAAGAACGACATCCCCGATGCTTGAGGTTCTGATGATTCCAACAGTTAGAGACAAACCCACTCCAAGTAAACATTCTCAGCTTAAAATGCTGAATCTACTAAAAAAAATGCCCGTCTGCGAGTATTGACCAAACCTCACCTGCCTTATTTTTGTTCACATTCAGTTGCGCGCCCTCTAGGGCAGACGTAGAATATAGACAGCAGCGAAGATAAATATTCATTAATTTTGAGAGGTTGCCCGATGCGACGCGCGCCCAAAAAGCCGTCACCTGGCGAGAGAACTCGGTACCTTAACATTGTATATTTTGTCGAGTCAGCTCGCAGCCACACGATTCGAGTCAACCTCACCCATGCGCGATTGGCAGTTGTCGGACTTGCTATGGTTGGCGTCTGGGCTATCGCAAGCGGGTTTTGGATCGCACAACTGAATTATCAGTCGGTTAAAACCCGGCAACGCCTCGAGACTGCGTTGACAACAATCTTCGACTATCAAATCAAAAGCGAAAAAGTATTCGATCAAGCCTACCCGCCTGAATCGTCAAAAAGCTACTATTCGGAAGCTGCGCAGCTACCCTCAAACAATCCGCTAACCGAGCCCACTCCCACTGAATCAACGAAGCAAAATGAGAAGCGATCTGATAAACCAACACCCACGTTGGTTACGACACCTAAAATAGAGCCGACAACAGAATCGGTTACTGCACCCGCAGAAGGCAAGTCAAAACAGGCGATCCAAGTCACTGCGGGTATTACAACCCCCATCTCGTCAAAACATGCTGAAGCACCCGTAGAAAAACCATCGTCGGCTGAATTTACCGAGCTTGATATTTCGGCCGCAAAATTAACAAAGGCCGATAACAAGATCGCTTTGAATTTCAGCATTAAAAACAAAAGACCGCAGCGCTCAGAGGGTTTCATCTGGGCGGTAGCTATGATTAGTAACGAGACGGGAACCACCAAGCCTCTTGTGGCTCCAGAACATACAAAAATCGACACTAAATCTGGCGATATCTTATCCGCTCGCAGCGCTTATCGCTTCAGCATTCTGAAGTTCAAAAACAAAGAGTTCGAATTCAAAATTCCGGGTAGCGCAACGTGGAAACTCACGAAGCTTACAGTTCATCACACTGACCTTAAAGGTGGTAACGAGCAGAGAGTTGAGATCCCGGTCGAACAAGTGGCCACGACAAACGTAGCAGATACACCCGAGGCTAATAGCAAGCTTTAGGCCATAAACCGTATTCTGGCTTTTGTGGGACGTTCAAACAATGACCGTATTCAGAAAGAAATTGCTGACTCTGATTTTCGCACTGCAGTGCTATGCATGCCATCAAAAAAACACAGAAACTCGCGTTAGCGTTTCTGCAAAACGTTTAGACGGCTCACCCGTTGCCCTGGCTAAAGTTACAGTAGATGGAAACACCATTGGCGAAACTAACGCCTTCGGTACATTCACAGACCTTGTATATCTACCCCCGGAATCAGAGCACTACGTACAGGTATCATTCGATGACAGTACGTACTACTACTCCCCTCACACAACAAAATTTCAGGTTCAACCAGGCGTTACAAACGACATCGACGTACAAGCCACAATGTATCTTGTACCAAAACCAAAAAAAAACACCTTTAAGGATGCGGAGAGCGTCACTCCACATGATATGAAAGGCATCGCATACGTCAGTTCGTCAGACCTTCCAAGTGATGAGCGATTTAATTTACCTTTACTACCCATCACGGCTGCCGACTTTACTGTGAGCGCGCCCCTTGCGACAAATACATCGCACCAGACGACAGTCATGTTAACAGCACACGCTTTTAGTGGTCATACACCCTTAGCGGGCGCAACCGTGCTGTGGTCCGAACCAAATTTGTATGAATACCGATGCACAACGAACGACCGAGGCCGATGCGTCATCCAAGCCTTAGCAAACGGTCGGTCGCCCGGGACATTGCTGGTACGAAAATCAGGTTTTGAAAGCATATCGGAAAGCCTATTAGCTGCCGAAAATCAAAACGTGAGACTCAAGTTAAACCCGGGAACTTCGCTAGATCTTCGTATCTTTTCTGCAAGTCTGAAAAGCGAGAAGCCTTATGATGCCGTCAAGATCTTCGATGGCACGACCCAGATCGCAACAACGGACATCAATGGCTACGCAATAATTCCGATGAATGCAAAACGTCAAATGGATCTGAAATTTGCCTCACCAGGGCAGAGCCTAATGATCGACGCGGGTGAATTTACTGAATTCGACGGGCTTTTAAAAATCAACCTCGCAGCCCACAAAACCGAAACCGTTGACTATAAAATTTCAGATGTGCACGTATTCAAAAATAACGACATACAGTTGGGGGCGCAAGTCCTCGACACTGTAGTCGACACGTTAATCAAAGAAACCGCGGGCAGTCGGCTAAGATCCATCGAACTATCGTCAAAATCAGCTGACTCTAACTATATTGGTATCATTCCAATTTTGGAGGGTTCGTCAAAAGGACTCACACTAACTCTAACCGCATTTGAACCATCAGAGGGATTAGTGATATCCGAGCAAATTGGCCAGATCCCCCTTTCGGAAAGCGCTTTAGAGGCTGCAGTCGCGACACTGGCAGACCGAATCAAAGCGCGCCACTCCGCATGCGGATTTATCGAAAGAGTGGATGGAAATCAGATACACGTATCGATGGTTACAGACGCGGTCAAGATCGGAGACATCCTGAATATCTCGCAACAGGACGCAGATCTTAAAGCGATCGTTTTAAGCACACAAAGAGGTAAGACCATTGCAAGGCTGTCCACGGCCATTCCGTCTAAAAATACATGGCGGTTTCTTGGCAAAAAAACCACGAGACCACCTCGTGATGCCTCGAACATATCGTCACTAGTCGACCTTTTGGCGAAACTAAACCCCAAAACACCCGAGTTTGAGAAAATAGCACTAGCAAAAAAGCACCTTATGGAAAACAACCCAAGGCAAGCCCTTCGAGATCTTGATTTAAATAATGCCAGCGATCATCAAACCCGTATTCTTCTGCTACAGGAGAAAGCGGACGCCCACCTAGCTCTCGACGAGAAGGGGTTAGCGTTAGCATCTCTCTACAAGGCGTTATCCTACGCGTTAGAAACAGGGCTCCAATCAGTGGTAAGTACCATTAGTATCAATATCAATCGGATTCGGTCTGAGATATTACCAGTGCTCAACGAGGACAAAAATCTGCTCGCGACCCTCATGGAACTTGATACCGATAACTCGAGACTGATGGAGGATTTGAACTCCCAAAAAGTTGATCGTGTCGCCGAGGCCACACTTCGCTATGCCACACTTTTAACGAAACAGAAGCTCGCGGAGACATCTCTTGATGTAGCGGGGATGACCACACTTGAACTGGCATGGGACAGCTTCTTTAAAGATCTAGAAAATATGCAGAGCAAGGAGCGCGCGTCTGAGATTAATAAAGCCGCTGTGCTCTCGAGAAAGCCCTTCCTAATAAAACCGGATGAACGTTCTGTTAGATTGTAATCTCACTGGAGACGAGCGACATGCCATCTGAACCTAATAAACAAGGCGCTATGTCAGGCGAGCCAGAGTCTAGCGACAAACCGAAACCTCCGCCGTTGATGTCCGATTTTCTACAAGCTCCCAAAAAAAAGCGGCGAAGCTTTGTCGTTTTGGCACCGGGGCCAAACCTTGACGTAGAATTGGCTAGCTCTATCAAAAATTTTTTTGAGTCCCAACATCCAGACGTGAACCTCATTATAGTTGAATCCACTGATGAATTAGTTAAATTCGCCTCAAAGAATGTCGTCCTTATTCTAATCGATGACGAACTAGCGGAACGATCAAAAACGTTAGCCAGCATCAGATTTATGAAAGAACAAAAAACGGATGGGCCGCTGCCTAGCTTATTTTTTACGAAAAATCCAGCCGCGCTCATTGCCGAATATCAGTCTCAGCTTAGTCTTTGGCACGAGGTCGATGACTACCTCTCAATCTCCGACATGCCTCGTCACGCAGTATTCTCAAGGATCAAATCCGGAGTCGAAAATCGAAATCAAAGACGTGCCAGACGATTTAAGACGAATATCCCCGTTATGTTCCAAATATTTGAAAACGGCGAGCATAAATTCCAAGGCGAAATAATAGACTTTAGCTTGCATGGCGCCCTCATATCTTGCGATATAGCTGGGCACCGCTTCACACTAAAAGATCAATTGGTCGTCCATTTCCCAGTCAGTCAATTCGTGAAAGGTCAGGCTGATATCCTTCGCGTGTCAGGCCGAGTTAGGCGAGTTTTAATTTCGGGAAACAAGGCTGGCATTAGCTGGGAGCACCTCAGCGACATCAAATCAGCTATCCTCACGGAAATGCTGACGTCACTCGTCAACGTAAGCCTCGCCAGAGCCGCCGCAACTGCTAAACAGCGCTTCCATAAGTTCCTAAGCCAAGACGATGACGCGAACTCAAAGACAAAATAGCCTTTAAAAATCCAATAATATCATACATTTAAAGATTTATCTTAAATCCCCTAGAAACTACACCGATACTTCTTTCACTTAGGAGGCGCCATCGTTTGGGCAACCTTAACGGTCAGAAAGAAGGGGACAGTATGAATAACAATTCGATCAATCATGTGAGCAAAGTCAGGAGGTCCCTGTTGGCCCTTCTCTCCGCGTCTGCTCTGATGCTGAGTGCCTGTAATATGGGTGACACAGCTGGTCTAAAGGTTGCGGGCGGTACCATAGACGGGTCTGGAGATGCGGCGAAGTATCCCGGCACAGTCTATGTTGAACTTGATGCCAAGGACTTCTCTGGCCGTAATCACATCATCAGAAATGTCGGCACCCTTGTCGACGTAGGTCTTCCAAACTCATACGCTCTGTTCTTATCTCTTGCTGACGTGTTTCAGACAAGCGCCGATGGTCAAGCGCAGTTACCAATCATGAAAACGGTAGAAGTGAAACTATTCCTCAACAATGGGGAAAGTTCTATAACGCTGCCTGGCGTATCTATGAACGGGATTGGATTCATGCAAGACTCCAAAGGCCGATCCTACTCCATGGTCACAGTGGGCGTTAAGGCTGAAAAAGCCGGAAATGTCGATCCAGGAACTGCAAGCAAAGTCGAGGATATTTCATCGAAGATCTTCCTATCGAGCCCTATCATGGTCGGAAGCCAGAACCTTCGCAACGCAAACACCAGCTACATTATGATGGCCATTCCAAAGAACGCTCACCCTGCCATTAATTCCATGCGAGCGGCGAAGCTGATGACTGCTGAAGAACGCCCTGATCCATCTAAGCTAAAAGGGGTACTTGTCGGATTTGGTGAAAACACCGTAGGCGGATCTAGGAAATCAGACTTCCAGCTTGCTCCAGCTTTGCCAAGCGTCATGAAGCGTAACTTCGCTGATATTGAAGCTCTCAACAAATCTGAATCTGACCAGACGCCTCTTCGCAAGCTTATCGGATCAAATTCCGCTGCGGCAGCGCAGCTCTGGGAGATCACTGGCTCAGGTCTTTGCGGATCAAGTGACGGCTCAAACTACGATACTGGTGCGGCGGTCTATGTAGACGGTAGATTTGCGGGCTTCGGTGTGATCTCGACGTCAAAGACCTCGGGATTCAAGGGGCGCTTAGACTGTGGCAAAACCAGCAAAGATGATATGTCAACACTGATTGTCAGTCCAAGCTCCGCAGATGTAGCTGCCTTTAAGAAACGATTCAAGTAACCAATCGAAGGTAAACGGAGGATCCGACATGCGATTTTTTACTAAAAATTATGCACTGATTGCTATCCTCGCTTTCGCTCCGCTGACCTCAGGATGCTTTTTGTTGAAGATGTTGGGGTTGGGTCTAACTGATGGTGAAAGTAGCGCCATGATGCTTGCTGGTGACGAAGCTAATGACTCGACCCAGTATAAGGTAATCGCAACAGAAAAGACGAAGTGCGGCGACAACTGTGAGGGAATCCTTTACTTCCAGTGAGATCATGGGCAACAGGGCGTAGACAATAACGGGACTAGGGAGACGTTTTATGAAACTTACACACATTAGATTATTTCATGCTGCTGTCTTGGCGTTTGCCCTGTCCGCGTCTGGATGTCAGATGCTGCAAAGCCTAATGGGCGGAGGAGGTGCTGGCGGCTTGATGGGTATGCTGGGACCCCTACTTGGTGGTGGGGCGGCTCCGGGACTTGTTGATGAGAGTGACGAAGGAAGTGCGATGTCACTCACAGGTGGCGGCTCGTCTTCGGGCCTTAGCCGCATGGCGACGGGTGGTTACAACCTTCAAGCTGATTTGGCCCCTGAGGATAGTGGCAAGCTTTATGGGATGTATTCGTCGAGGTGAAATCTACGAGCTCATATAAACTTAGATTCTAATGAAGTATCGATGGCGCAGGACTGGGAAGAAAATCGTCCTGCGCTTTTGATTTTTGCGAGATGGCTGCCCAAAGTTATGGCGGATCTGGTTGTAGGACCTACCTTTTTCCATTATAGTAAACCGTTTCCCTGGCTAAGGGGCCGTCATGGTTTCGACATGCACGGTCGTCGAGTCAAGGCGCATGTCCGGGGTGGGAACGTCACCCGGTTATTAAAGGCGTGCCAACGCTTATTCGGCAACGAATACGCACTCGCAGCTTAATTAAGCTGCCGTCGAACTCAAAGCGGCCACGGCTTTGGGGGATGGCGCAATCGATGTGGCTTGGTGTCACGCTCTTCCGTCTGGAGAGTTGGGCATGACGACAATCAGGCTGCGGTCAGATGAGCCTGTCTATGGGCGCATAAGACAAGAGGATAAATCATAAGACTAAACATGTAGTGCTTTTTCCGACGCGTGTATGGACGCGGGTTCGATTCCCGCCGGCTCCACCAGCTCGAACAACAGACGCACCATCGGACAAATAAGAGTCGGATGGTCGGTTCGAGCTAGATCCGAGGTGATAAGTACGATTGGGACTGGCCCCGGAATCCTGTTCCGAGGCCACGGAGCCCGATGCCTTGAGGGCATTTGATGAAATTTCCCCGGAAGTCACATAATAGGTAAAAAGACCTTCTGGCGTATAAATAAGCTGGTCTATCAACCGTCTCAAGAGCCTCTTTTGTGTGCTTGGTTTGGCTTTCTTCCAACCCTTCCTATGACGCACGCTCTATCGGCGATCTACTAGCAACCCGCAACTTGATGCAAGAACTCCGTAGCGGCAACATGACTGGAATGCCCTCTGGCGGAGGCCCGCCTCCATTTGACGCCAAGGCCAAAAAGCGCTTTGCCGACGCCCTCGACCGACTCGTGGCAAAGCTGACGTAGAGCTCTAGTCACCCACTACACCGATCTGTCCCATAGTCTCGGCACTCGCCATTTGGATAGCGCGACACGCAGTGAGGGGTGCAAACCGGACTCGCACCACAGTAATCTTGGCCGTAGGCTCGGCAGCTACCATTCGGATATCGCGTTTCACACTTCTCCACGCATGTAAGAGGCCTTCGTCCACAAAGATCGGGACCATATTCTCTACACTCACCATTTGGATACCTGGAGACACAGTGCTGCGTGCACTGAGGATCGATACCGCAGTAGTCGGCATCATATTGTCTGCACTCCCCATTAGGGTATCTTGCAGCACAGCGGGTTACACATGTCTCTGGGCGCGCGACACAGCGACCTGACACACATCGCTGGTCTACTAGACAATCGTAATCACTGCGACACATGCTAGGCTGCCCCGCCCTGCAATCACCTAGTACGCGACTATAAACGTCATGGTAGGCTATGCGAGCTTGTTGATCCGCAATCTCCTCACATGACTGAGCATAAGCAGCAGACTGGAACATCGCATCGAGTAGCGTAAGCATTAAAAGCAAAATGAGTTGGCTATACCGCATTTTAAAACCCCTCCTTGGCTACCGAAAAGGCTCGGACTCCCATACCATCGTCACATGAAGATCCCTAGGATTCAATACGTCAAGTTGGCGGGAGCTATCTTGCTTAAAAAGGATATATTTTTTTCTTGCCGTGAATGAGATCAAAAGACTCTGGCCACCTGCCGTCGTAGATATGCTTGGCATAATCAATAGCCAGGTCCGCTCGACCGGATTTGGTGGAAATTTCTTCATCAAAGTAGCCTAGCCTGAAGTCTTCAGCCTCATCCCAGCGTTTTCCAAGAATTACAGCCGCTTTGGCGAGCGGCAGCGCACGAATTAAATCATTCAAAATCTTGCTCCAACGTACGGGCGTAACGCGTTGGGGCTAGGATAACGTACAAAAGCATCGTCCAACCGTGATTTTTAGGGCAACGCCTTAGTAGCAGCGCCCTCCTTGCCGCTTTTAGGCAAATAGCCAAACACGGATTTTGGACCTCTATGGGATTATATACTAGGGACTATTCACATCACCTTAGTATCAAAGGAGGACGCTGCTATGACTCAAGATATCGGATTAGACGCCCACGGTAAAACCTGTACTGCTGTCGTCATGGACTCAAAGGGAAAAATTCTGAAAAAAGAGGTCTTTCCGACCTCGGAACGAGAACTTTTGAGGTTTTTAGACTCTGTCAAACGGCCTCGGGTTTTGACCTTTGAGGAAATGAATATTGCCCAGTGGTTATATGTTCTCCTGAAAGATCGTGTTGATCAGGTTCAGGTGGCTCATGCGCCACATCTCAAAAAACAGCGAGGAGCAAAGACCGACTTTTTGGATGCGCAAAGGCTTGCTCACGAAACAAGACTTGGAACCATTACCAGAGTTTACCATGATGATGGTCCCATGTTTGAGCTTAGAGCTCTCGTAAAGTCCCATCAAGACTTCACCAAGGACATGGTAAAGTCTATGAACCGCTACAAGGCATTCTTAAGAGCTAGAGGCTTATTTAGGCAAGACAAGTCAGTCTACTCAGATAAGTCGCTGCTTGATACCATCAAAAAGCCTAACGACCGCTTTGTAGCTGAGAATGTCTTTCGTCACATCAATGCTACTCGGGAAATAAAAAAATCCTATGAAGATAAGCTTCTGGCCATCGCCAAAAAATGGCCGATTATCAGTAAGCTCTGTGACATACCAGGAATTGGCTTCCTAAGAGCGACGATGATTGTGTCAATCATCTGTTCTGGCGATCGATTTACCGATAAACATAAACTCTGGGCCTACTCAGGTCTTGTTCGTCACAAAGAAATCAGTGACGGAAAAGTCTACGGTAACAGAAAAATCAAAGGTTCAACGGAATTAAAATGTGTTTTCACAGGGGCAGCAACGTCCGTATTATGCAGCAATTCGAGTCTCAGAGTTTGCTACGACCGACTTAGATCCAAAGGTGTATCTGATCGCGACGCCAAACGAGCAGTCGCGCGCAAGATAGCGGCAATCGTGCTTATGATCATGAAATCAGGAAAAAGCTATGACGAGCGTGTAGCCATAGCTAACGAGGAGACAAGAAGCGATATAACGACTTCACATTGAGCTTCCTAGCTGTATAAGCTTCAGTTTTCCTGAGAGCAAAACAACTCTGGACAAGTGATCTTTGCAGCATGGACGAAGGATGATGCCCAATGATTTTTCTGTCGCAATTTATGACGACCATGGCTAGGATTGGCACTCCTTCACCTATATCCAACGTTATCATGGCAACAATCCTTGAGGCTGTATGCCCAGAGAGCGGAATGAAGGTGATTCAATGAGTCAACTCACAATGATCAAAGATAACAATTGCTGCGCCACAAGAAGTCGCTAACGGAAAGTTGTTTCGTCTTTCAGACAAGGAGAGCTGAGAAACACCGGAAGACATGTTATCCACCTTCCGTGGTGGTGCCACCTGTTGGACGCAAAGAAAAGTGCGTCTGACTTGGGAGAACTGTTTTTTGTTCTTGCTTTTGTAGAGCGGAGAGCTGAGAAACACCGGAAGACATGTTATCCACCTTCCGTGGTGGTGCCACCTGTTGGACGCAAAGAAAAGTGCGTCTGACTTGGGAGAACTGTTTTTTGTTCTTGCTTTTGTAGAGCGGAAAATCTGCTAACGGAAATTCTGGCAAAGTGCCTTACTACGAGCATGGGTGGAGCATTCGGAAAAATGCATTTAATCCCGACGCCAAAATTACCTGTGCTAATCCTAAACGCATCCAAGCCAAACTCGTCGAACCTGCCGTTTGGCAAATCGCCATTGATTTACTTGAAGATGACCGCATTGCCAAAGACCTATGGGCGGCGGCTCAGGAGGCGCAAAACGCGCATTCGAGTGACGCGGAGTTTAAAAGGCTGCGAGGACGCCTTGATATAATCAAACGTCAGCTAGAGGCAACGGCAGAGCATTTGACCAAGCTTCCACCAGAGATGTCACCCATGCCGATATTTGAGCAGATGAAAAAGCTGGAACTTCAAAAGTCAGAGCTTCAGGCTGAATTAAATGAGTTGTCTGCTTACCAGACCCTTAATCCGCCCGTAGAGTTTTCGGACTATACGAGTTTACTTCAAAAAATCAGGCATGGCCTTGATGGCGCTGATGATGCCCTAAAAGCTCGGATCGTAACGACGTTAATTAGGCGTATTGAAATTTTGCCCGCCAGTATCCGCGTCCATTACCGGATGGGTAAAGGAGACTTTTCGATCGACTTGAAGGGACTTAAACGGTCAGAGGGGATGGTCCTGGAGGTCCCGCCGCCTTCTGGAAGGCATCGGGGGAGGAGTGGTTCGAATACTGCTTGCAATGGCGGCCCCACCTGGAATCGAAATTCAGAGAACGTAAGACGTTTGAATCACGACAAGATTTAATAATGTCAGTAAGTTAACCTTCATGTCTCATCCTGCCAGTTCCCGTAGTTTCCCGACAAAACTCAAACGCGCACGGATAAATCACGTATGGTTTTTCCCATAACGGGAAAAACTACTCGTCCCATTCCAATAATTATAATATAATTAATACGTAATGCCTGTTTGTGGGCATTAAGCGGGGTTAGTGATGCTTAGCTTTGTGTGGGATCCAGCAAAAGCCAAGACGAATCAGAAGAAGCATGGCGTTTCATTTGCAGATGCCGAGTCTTGTTTTTATGACCCGATGCATATCTTGATCAATGATCCCGATAGCTCAATGGATGAAGAGCGTCTGATTTTGATTGGAATGAGCAGCAAGTCTCAAGTTCTGGTGGTGGTGCATCTTGATGTCGCCCGGGACAAAATTAGGATTATCTCAGCCCGAAAGGCGACCAAATCTGAACGTAAACAGTATGAGGAGGTATAGCGTGAGAAAAGAATATGATTTTTCCAAGGGAAAGCGTGGCGCCTACAACAGCAAAACAAAGCGTCAAGTAACCATTAATCTTGATGAAGGCACGATTGCGTACTTCAAGGATTTGGCAGAGGAAACCGGAATATCCTATCAAAACCTGATTAATCTTTACCTTCGTGACTGTGCCACAAACGAGAAGAAGCCTTCAATTAACTGGCAGAAGACCGGAAGCTAAATCTAAACATGAATAGTGAATCTAAATATGGAAAACGCGACCTAGAAATACGGCAGATCCTGCAGACGAAATGTTCAGTTAATAGAACGGTATCTCAAAATGTTGTATTGCAAAGGTGAAAATGGCCATACTCCCGTGAAACTTGACGAGATAGATTAGGCCGATGCGCATGGATATTTCTGCTTTACGCGCTGCCATTTCAACGCTGCCAGCCGAAGTTGCGACAGCGGTCGCAAGCGGGACAAAGCCCCTGAGGATCGTTCCATAGAGGGGCGTGATATTTAGCACAATACGTAAACTCTTTTTCCTGTTGAAAATGATCAACTACCGCGTCATTCCAACTCCAATAAACTCCAGGCTATTTCTAATAAGCCACGTGGCAGGTAAATTTTTTTTGTATATTTTATATTTTATTCTCATCAGCGGTTTTCTCACACGTTAAAGACCTCTTTTACGGAGGATCCCGAGGACGAGCCGGCTTTCCAGCCGGTTAATAGAGGTGGTGCGCCCTTAGTGTCTGTAAAGCAAGCAGTCTGCTCGAAAACGACTTGTAAATGGCTATCAAGTTAAGATCTTACCAGTAGTCCTAGTCATCTTGCCTTACCCGCCAACTTCAATACTAGATCCTCGATGCCGTGGGCACTTTGGCTTTCCTTTGTTGTAAGTAACAGATCCACTGGTAGTCCAAATCCATCAACAGACCGCTGGTCGCCAAAAAGTTCGCTCATGCCTTCAGCTATGCGTACTTGAGTATTGGTAAACGGCAAAATGCTTGTGCGGGGAACAGTGTATTGACAGATCCCCATAGTGTTCGTACCAACAATTAGAGTCGGAAATGTCATGGTCAAAGACTGGACGGCGGCTTCGCAATCACTTCCGCAATAATTATCCACAAGCAAAATGAGCCTGAGTTGATCTGGAGACGCCTCAAAAAATTCACGGCCAGTGTGCTGTGACATATTCAGCGGCGACGTCGTAACCTCATCCTTCCACTGGCACGCGGCACCCGCGGGGCTTGCGAAAATATCATCAGTCGCGGATTGAATCTCTTGTCGAAGGTCATCGGTCAGTCCATTATTTACAATCCGTTCAGCCGCCGGTATCCAGCCCATTGTGTCAACAGGACCGTACGTTGTTGATCGTACCAGACACGAACGACGTGTGGTTTTGCTGAACGTCCGCCTTACCATCTCCTCGCTAAGAGTGATCCACGGCGATAGTGCTTTTTTTGCGCAACCTACAAAATCACCGCCATGATTATTTCGCAAATCAATCACAAGGATCTTCTCTTTTCCAAATCCATCAGGAATCAAGATCTGCTGGGATGATGTGCATGTGGGGCTCATATCATCAGAGAACGTAGGGAGTCGAAGATACGCGATGCCATCCGATAGGTGGCGGATAATGGCGCGTTCTGAGTCTTGTGTGGCCAGTGTTCCAATATTCTCAAGTCTGGCGGGATATGATGGCGAAAAGACTTTGGTCAATGGAATGACTTTACCGCCGCAGGTGACAGAAACCAGGTCCCGTTGAATCGGTTGGGATAAGTAGTATCGTGTTTCAAACAAGCTACTGAATGCCGTCACGATTTTCACCGCTCTGGGTTGCTGACCTTGATCGATCGTGACTAACTCGATGCTAGATCCACTCGCCAACGTCGCGCTTTCGCAGGAACCGCCTGGGGACTCAGCCAGAACGTAGGTTTGGGATGGCTGCGCGAAATTGAGCAAAAAAGTGTCGAATTCTTCTGGAGTTGGGCCGCCCGGAGGAATACGCGTCAAAAAATGCGTATGATTATCGATTTGAAATTCTTTAAATTTATTTAGTGGCGCGGTGGCTTCGTCAAAGCTGATGCGCCTATCTCCCGCCGCGTCGAGCAATCGCAGCCAATCTGAAAAAAACGTATCCCAATTCCAACCAAATTGCTCTGCTCGATGATAGCCACCATAGCGGTATTTCATAAGAATATGAAAATATTCCACGTCCTTTTTAAAGAGCTTTGCGTCGACTCCGTCCCAGGGGTTGTAACCGGATGAACGTAAGAGCCAAGCCGGAGGAACGATCATGGAGCGTTCGTTCAAAGGCTCGGCAAAAGGCGCTGCAAGTAAAAACGGATGATCATCTGGTAAGCGGACACCCCACCCTTGAATTAATTCTTCGGCTTCCGCGATTTCGGCTCCTGTTAGGCGAATGTCTGCCAAGGAGGGGGTGTCACGGACGCGGGCCGGAGCATCAGCCCGAGCGGCAGTTGATGTTGCTAAGAACAAGGTCCAAGCCATTGAGATTAAATACCAAAGAGTATTCTTTGCGTGGGATGAGCTTAGAATTGGCATGGAAGACCTCCGTTATGAAAGGGGTCTTACTTTTGACGATTCTAATAATCAAGGCCAAAAGATCACTTAGGCCCTCGCAGCCGCGTGACATGCATAATAGTCAGTGATTTTGAATATTTCCTATAACGGATAACGTGTTTTGCGCTAATTAAAATAAATATCTAAACCGGCACCCTAATAACCTCTTCTGCGAAGGATACCTAGGAGGAGGGCGGGCATTGAGCATGACTAGCGAAATAAACAACAGTCAAAACATAAATTTCATGCAGATCCTCATGCCATCAAAGCTCGCCAAAACTTTATGGCTATAATTTACAACCGTAAGTATCAACACAAATAAACTTTGGAGCACTTGGCGCGTCAATCGCTTTTACAAAGTCATCCAGTAACTTGGTCCTTTGAGAAAATTCACGGGCGGTTCTCATATAGAAAATTCTGTCATTTTTAGGAATGACCACTTCCCATCCCATTGCGTGTCCACGCACAGGATCAGATTCGCTTACATAAGTTTCAAATGCACGCGTTGCATCTTTAGAACTTGCAAAACGAAGCTCGCTAACAGAAAAAAAATAAGACTCGGAACTGGGTTTTTTCGTCATAAACATATCGCTGCGCGATTCTACCGATCGAGCCCCACCGAACGCCTCTTGTGCGGACCGTGGCGTAAATTGTTGATAGTCAGGCCATTTTTTAAAGAATTCTTCCAATGAACTTTTCATGGCCGGGGGATCTTTTTGGCCATTTACCGATTCACCCTTTTTGCCCTTTGATAAGACAAACGTATTCTTGGAGTCCTGCGATGTATTTCCCGCAAAACCAGCGTCACTGAATAAGGACACTGCAAAACTAATAACACACAAAAGCCGCATAGCTACCTCGTTCAGTAGTTTAATCTCGAAAGGACTTTTATTTTATCTGCACAAACATACAAGATTAAAGTGCCATTCTATCCTGCGACACTGTTTAAAAGCCATACATCTTTAATCATAAGCTGCGCAGCGGACACCATCACCATATCAAGGGCAAAAATTTTTTATTATATTTTTATTTGTAATGTTGGTGATTTGGCGGAGGAATGGAGCTTCACCCAGGTTGTTTCCGAAGTGTTGTTCAAAAAATCACTTCCATAATCCACACTGGATTCGGTAAAATGGAATTGCCCACCTGTTTAATAAGCATCGCTGAATCCCAAAAACCTCATCTAAAACGATTTCTATAAAAAAACTCTAGTCACGTAAAAGACCGACGCCCCCAGCCATTCTGACCTCAAAATTTAAATTCGTAAATTTTCGTCTTCATAATTTTAAAACGTAAACAAATTCTCGAAAAGATCGCCTCGAGGGTTTCTCCCTTTCGGTGGAGAAAGTTCAATAAATTTGGTCGCATCTGACTACATCACCCAAATTCAAACACTTGGCACAGTTTATTCAGCATCTCTATATGAGGGGTAAATATTTTCATTAAACGTTACTGACGCGACTAGCAAACCCAAAGCCATTGCAGCTTGGTTAATTGCAAATTTTGGAGGGTTAAATGTCCAAGGGACGAAAAGGTGCGCGACTTACGGGTCGACGCGATTACGATATCTTGATGTTTATTTGGAATTGGAAGGTGGTAGGAACCGACACGCTGCATGAGATTTTTTTTTCTAACGCTGCGCATCGGACTTGCTACAATCGCCTGCGGAAACTCGAACTCGCCAAGTACTTGGATCAGGTGTTTGTAAAGGAAAGTAACCGCAAGGCCTGGACCATCACTCGCAAGGGATTTGGGGTCATCAAAGAATTCTTAGTGGAGCTAAGAGAAACCGGTTTCAAATCCGAAGCTCCCTGCCACGACTATGTGGCAAGCAGGTTTCAGCTGGGTGATTTCGCGAGGAGTAAGCCTCAATGTGTGGAGTTTGTTACCGAACAGATGCTTAGACGTTGCGAGCCCTGCCTCCTACCGTCTTGGCTGAATTCGGGTATGAAGCGAAGACCCGATGGATACACGGCGATCTCGAAAGCCCCACGACTTATCGTTACTGCCATTGAGTTTGAGCGAACACCCAAAGACAATAACGCGTATTTCCATATCGCCATCGAATACATGATTGCTAACGGGATTGATTACGTGCTTTGGCTTCTACCAACTCGCTCACAAGTGGCCCGCATTGACCGATTGATGGCAGAGCATGGCTCTAGTCAAACAAGAAAACACCAATTTGTTTTGCTGGATGACTTTCTTCAATCAGGATGGGGAGCATCAGTGATTCAAGGAAGCCACTCGGGGAAATCCGTGCGCCAATTTTTCGAAAGCCAAATGCCATCCACTGAATTGTCAAAAAAACAAGAAGCACCTCCATACGTGCCCAGTCACCCCCAGGACAACCCTCGTGAAAACCCTGTGAAACTGCCCGTATTATGTGCCGAAGGTTCCTGAAGGAGACTTTCCGAAAAGTTTCTGCATCTTAAATAAATCCAGCCAGTTAGTTCGCATCTAAAAAGTCTTCAGATCCTATCTGACTCACCATTTTAATGGTGAGTTGTGCATGAACATGATCGCTGAAGACCAAATGACTCGTCATGTGATACCTTCGGAGGAGTCGTGAAAGATTCAAACGACCATACGCTCTTTGACAATTTTGGTTTGATAACAGTCGAGGAACTTGGGATTGCGCTTAGGCGTTCGCCAAAAACAATTCGAAATTGGGTCGCGCGCAGGGAAATTCCTTTCGTGTCCATCAAAGGGCGAACCATGTTTCGGCGAGGCAGTATCGAGGCGTGGCTTATCCAAAAGGAGAACAAGTCATGGCGATAAGAAAGCGAGTTCGCAAGTTAAGACAAGGCAAAAAACAAATAGTATTTGATGCAGATGTTTTTGTGCGCGGTCAACGTGTGGCCTATCAGACGTTTGAGTCGCGAGTCGAAGCAGAGCTTTGGCTCGAGGAAACCAAACGAAAGTATCTTTACGGTGAACAAGGACCTGAGAACTTTGCATTGATGACGTTTGGCGGTGTGATTGAGACGTACAGGTGTCGTCATATTTCTGCACTAAAGCAAGTGACGCAGCAGTCAAAAGAAAAGCCACTTGAATATTTGCTCTCGTCACCCATAGCAAAAATTAAGATGTCCGAATTTTCAGACGTCTCAATTGATCTTTGGTTTGATTGGTTGCAAAAACATCCTACGGCGTTGCGGCCTGGACGAAAGAATTTTCGACAGGAATTTAGAATGCTGCGTCAGGTGTTAAACTGGTACCGTGAGAATCTTGATCACAGGTTTGTCGTTCCAATCGTGAAGCGACATCGTGTGCGAGTAAATTACAAGCCAGTGACAGCCAGGCGCCCAGACTACTTTATGCGTCGCGAGGATATCCAAGCTTGGATTCGGTGGCTTCGCATCAATAAAGCTAGTCGACCCGTATACGCTGAGCTATCTACATTTATGGTGCACACAGGTGCCCGCATCAGCGAGGCGTGTGGCCTCCATTGGGATGCCGTGGATCTGCAAAGTGGGATTGCCTCAATCATCAGGACCGTTTGGTGGGATCGGCATTCACGAAAGCCGAGCATTCAAAACTCCACCAAAACCGATGGCTCAGTTCGAATCATTCATTTGCCGGGGCCGGTCATCACCATGCTCCGTGAAATGAAACTTCGGTCTAAGCCAGAAGCTCCGGTGTTTGCTGGCCAAGACGGGGCTTACCTGGGTTACCCAGCGATTCAGAGTGCGTTTAACCTCGCATTCACAAGTCTTGGGATGCCGTGGAGGTCCACCCACATCTGTCGCCATAGTTTTGGAACCCTAGCTCTCATGGCGTCGCGAGATCTTAGTGCTGTGCAAGCGGCACTCGGTCATAGCGATATCCGAGAGACACAGAGGTACGCAAAAGTGGTGGCTTTGATGGACGGAAAAATCCAACAGCAGACGGCCGATTTTATCGGTTTGAGTCATTTTGAAGCAACGCCGAAAACGTTGCCATTCAAGAGTTTGACGAGTGCTGCTGCCCTGTAAGCTTTATGGGACAGCCACTCTAAAAATTCACGTATGAAATCACGTATGAAAATTTTTTTACGCCGAAAAGATTTGTGATGCCAGAATGTTAGAAAGAGAATGGCGGCCCCACCTGGAATCGAACCAAGAATTAACCCTTAGGAAGGGCTCGTTATATCCATTTAACTATGAGGCCCCAAAAGAACTTGGGAAAAGACCCTCTCTGAATACAATATTCTTTTGGGCCTGCCCACGACAATTATTGACGGTTCAGGGGATATGGGCCTATATCAAGGCGTTCAATTGCATGTGCCATCAAAATAATCAGTTTTTTAAGAGTCACAACCCATATGAAGCCCAAAACAAATCCTGAAAAACCTCAACGCGCCCATCTTGCGATTGTCAGGCCGGGTTTTGAAGATGCGTTTAAGAGTGAACTTTTTGAACGGTTTAAGCTCGAATCAAACGTCCTATGCCGCGCGGGCGTGGGAACCAGAGAAACACTGACGCTTCCAAAGCTGACGGAGACTGTGTTTGCAAGACAATACTTGCCTAGGGCTCTTCGGCACCAAGGAGCGAGCGACGATATGGCAAAACAATTCGTTTCCAAGCGAGTCGATGTTCTTGTCGAACGCAGTAATCGACAAAAAGGTCTGTGGACCCTACATGCCTACTCTACGGATAACGACGATGCTCTGGCGCGAGCCCGGAGCATTTCAAAAAGCGTTTTGGCGCATATTCAAAGCAAACATAAAGAGTTCTTTAAACGCTACATTAGCAAAGACGAGTTCGCCCGCACACAACGCTCGGGCGAAGATTTTATCCTTCAAATTTATTGTCCGGTTGTTGACGATCTCTGGTTTTCCATATCCCGTATTGATGACGGGGTGTCATTATTTGAAGGTGGTTTTCGCCCCATGAAGACCCTAGCCCAAGCCCCATCTCGGAGTGCAAGTAAGCTGGAAGAGGCCCTCAACTTGATGGGACGCCACCCGTCCCCCGGGGACACCGCAGTCGATCTAGGGGCGGCCCCAGGGGGCTGGAGTTTGGTCCTGGCCCGCTACGGAGCCAATGTAAAGGCCATTGACCATGCTGAGCTCAGTTTAGGGCCTAAAGTAAAACTCAAAGGCCATATTGAGCATATTAAAGCCAATGGCCTCAAGTTTATGCCAGAGGAACCCGTGGATTGGATGGTCTGCGATATGGTCATGGGTTCGCAGGAAACCCTAAAAATTCTCGCTAAATGGCTTGATGCGGGTGCCATGCGACAGTTCATCGTCAACGTGAAGCTACCAAAGCAAGGCCCTTGGAAGGGCGTCTCTGAAGCCATACAACTGACTAGAACTATTAATGATTTCAAAGTAGGCGTCCGCCAACTCATCCACGACCGTAGCGAGATCACAATTTTCGGTTATAAAATATCATAGAATTTTAACAGTTTTTATTGAAATTCATTAAAATCTGCTGTACGTTGAGACTAAGGTTAGGGCTAAGCCTTACCTACCCATTCGAAAAGCGGAGTTAAAATCCATGAGTCACAGGCGAAGTCTAATTATCCTTGGGGTCGTTACAACACTTCTTGCCGCATCAGTGGCAACGTCCGCAACGGTGCGAGAGCCGGCTTTGCTTTTAGAAGACGGCGACCCCGTGCGCGAATTAGACGGTCGCAGCGAGACCGCTCAATCTCATGACCGCAAAATGCTTGCCACGATGGCCCACGCCAGAGCCACCGCAACGCTCAACCACGCCACCTATGTTTATACCCAACACATGCGGCTTTACCGTTCCAATGCGAAACCAGAGATGGACGTGCTTCAAGCTGAAATTGCAATGCTCATCGCATCAAGCAACCATAGTTTGACCGAATACGGGATGAAGTCTGAAACGCTACGCCATGAAGCGGGAAAGCTTAAAACCAGCTGGGCTAACGGAAGCTCACCAAAAGATCTTAAAAAACTTGCCAGCATTTACGTAGACATTCGCCAGCGATACCTAGAGCATGCAGAATTTGTAAACTCTGAGTATTCAAAACTACTCAAGGCGCGCGAAAGGGTTTACGCCATCAAGTATGACCTCACCAAAAGAAAAATTATTAGTGAGGAAGAACTAAACGAAGCTCGCGTTCAACGCGACCAATCGAACACGGAAATAGCGGTTGCCGCAGAGCAGCTGGTATTTGCAAAACAAGCGCTGCTTGACGCGCAAAAAGATCTTGATGGTGTCGGCCGTTAATCAGATATTTTACGTCTGAAAATAAGCAACTGCTGCTCGATTTCAAACGGACGAATCAACGAATTTATGGCTTCCGAGGTCGAACAATCAAAAGCATTTTGTTCCTTGTAAGCACCCCAGTTGCCACTCGCAAATGAATGCCGACTAGAAATAGCCAGATACGTCTGAACAGACTTGGTCCTAAAAATGTCGCGCTCAAACGAATTACCAACGGGTGACCACGAGCAAATGACGACCTCTGGGCTATATTGTTTTAGGGCCTGAGTTGCATCCATTCTCAGCACCTCAACCCCGCGGGCTCTGATCGATTTCCCACCCAAACTCCAGCTTTCATCATCGACGGCAGTAATATCCAATCCTTGACTCTTCAGGCTGTGACACAAAAGACCATTGCCAGCGCCGACCTCAAGAACCCTCCGTCCCTGACACAAACCAACAATTTTCTCGGCAAGTTCCTTTGTCGGGACACTCCAAACCCCTTGGCGTTGCAGCTCACTGGCAGCCCAGATCGGATCTTTTATCCAACTCCAAACCCGGTCGAAACCCTCTGCTGAGAAAACATGCCCGGATTTCAGCCTTGCCAGAAGCAGCAAATTCATCGCCATGACATCACGCATCCTAGGCTTTACGCCTGCCCTACCACTCATAACGTCACAAAACTGCTCGATTGCAAGCAAAGTCATTTGCGCTCTTATGACGTTCACATCAATCTCTGGATTACGGCGATTACCAAGCTGCTTGGCATTCTGAAGTTCAGAGAGAGCTCCTTGCCTCCAGGCCAAGAGCTGTTCGGCTCGACCTCCAGACACACGCTCCTTTAGCCCAGCGGCCACGTCCTGCCAAACGGCGGGATGCCTATCCGAGAGCTGCTTCAGTGTCAGCCCTTTTAAACTTTCAAAATCCGTCTGGCTCATAGACTAAAAGTCTATTCAAATCGGATTATAATCTCTACTTTTTTCTGGGGATCGAGGCCCTGGACCGTGACTTTAGACTTTGACACATCGAATTGATAGTTTTGGGTGGCTACTCCATCCACCTCTAATGCTTTAACTGCTTTAGCTGTGGACGGAATATAAAATTCTGGAACTGTCACTTCAGCGGCTGCTTGAATTAACTGGTCAACCATTCCATTGTAATTTTGAGCCGGCTCAAGAACGTTGAACCATTTCCCACCAATGCTTTCGATCACTCTCTTATAAGAGAGCGTATTGGTGGGCATGATTTCGGCATTACCCAGATCAGGGGTGATGCCGTGGAATTTGATCGATACGACCTTGCTATTGGTCAGTATGGCTTTCTTAATCCTCTCCGCTGTCTCGGCTGCCTTAGTCGGATCACCTCTGGTGGATGCGGCTTCACAACCTGCTTGTTCATCGGAGACAAAGATGACGCTGAGTGCAGCATTATCTCTAAACAGAGGTTTACCGTTGTTGCGAGCAACGATCTGCTCAAGAGCCAGCAAACCAGGCTCACAACCCACAGCGTGATAGGGACTTTGAAGGGCAGCTGTGAAACAGCGGTCCCCCTGTTGATTCAAATCAAAGGGCTTAAACCACGATGCGTCACAAACTGCCTTTGAATACTTGCCTTGATACTCCGCCAATTTACTCGCATTTTCTGCACCTTCTTTCCTGCAAGCTTTAAACGTATCAACAGCAGCTTTGTTGACCAACGATAGGAATCCAGGCTCCTTATTAATACAAGACCCGTAGGTATCACGATTTTTCCAAATATCTGCGTGAGCCTTCAAAGAAGCCGCCTGCGCATCTTCAGCCGCCATCGTGGTCATAACCGCAATGCGCGTGGACTCTGGAAACGTTTCTTTCTTAATAGCTGCTAGGCCTTGAGCAACCCGATCGGCATAGCGCGACATCGATACGGAGTTATCAACCACAAAAAGCATGTCAGCTACCATGGGCTTCACATCCTTGCCGTAGCGTACCTTCACAGTATTTGGATCAATACCCTCATCATCGATCACCAATGTGTTACACGGAGGCTTGGTGCATGTCTTTGGCTTCCCAGAACCACCCATCTTGGATACGCCACCACTAAAGTCTGCATCTCCACAGCCCCCCACAAGACCGAAAGTGACAACTAAAGTAATGAGTGCTCGCAGGCTCATGTGCATCTCCCTAAGGGGGGAGATCGACCACAAAAATGCCAAACTTTAGGAGGCATCCTGCGGGAGTTTTTATTCTTGTAATTTCATGGTATTACAGGTTTTTACGCCGACGAAATATCCGCCAAAGACCCACTCCAACTGTTGTTTTTTGACAGTTACCGACTTAGAAGTTGGCCTTCACTTAAACTAAAAAGCACATCACACTGCTCAATGATCCGAGCGCTGTGAGACACAATCAACATCGTTTTACCATTAGAAAACTCAAAAACTTTCGGCAAGACATGATTTAAGCCTTCGATATCAAGGTAGGCATCAGGCTCATCCATAACCAGATAATCAGCAAACTGACTTTGAACTGCAAAACGCCAAAGTCCGATCAACTGCTTCTGACCACCAGAGAGCGAAACTTGATTATAACGAAACAAGTTAGCGTCTAATTCAACGGCCTTAAGTTTACCCACAACGCCGATTCGGTTCCCAATATCCATGATGTCCTTGATAACTAAATCTCTTCTGTTATCTGACATGCCATCATGAAATTCGGGATGGATCATAAGAAGATTACTGATAACAGAGCCCGAATGCAAAAATACCGTTTGTGGCATGTAAGCAAATTTGGGGGACTCATGACCATAGAGAATTCGACCTTTCGTTGGTTTTAGTAAACCCATGGTTATCTTGAGTAGCGTAGACTTTCCCTGACCATTTGCACCCATGATGCCGATTCGTTTATTTGCGGGAATCTCTACATTCAAACTCCTAAGAATGCTGTCTCCTCCAACGTAGCCAAAACTAACGCCTTCGAAGTTAATGCCCGACTTTGATGTTGGGTGGATGGCCTCATTTTTATCAGTCGGTTTTAAGACACGCTCAGAGACACATCGACTAGCGTCATCATGTGAATAAATCATCTCCAAAGCTTTATAAGCTTCAAACGTCTTTTGCCAATTCTCATTCAGAGCTGAGACTGCATAAAGCGGTCTATAAAAATACGCCAGATATACAAAAAAAGTCAGAAACGTCTCATTCGTCAGCGAACCACCGAATAAAAATTGCGAATAAAAGAAAATTAAAACTACGGTGGCCAACGAAGCGACAAAATCAAATATGGGAGCATATGTCGCTGTCCAAAAACCAACACTTTTTGCCGCATTTTTGGCGTTTTGGTTATGTCGATCAAATTGAACTCTCATCCGTTCTTCTATTTGACTTACTTTAATAAATTCGCGGTTCTCATGCGCCTCCGTGAGTTCACGACTAAGCGCGTCAACTCGTGAAAGATAAGAACTAAGACTTTGCCTGAACCTGGGAGCCAAAAATAGAACTAAACCTAATACAAATGGGACGGGCAAGAAGGATACTAAAGCAAGGCGCCAATCCAGAAGTAGTAAGACGACTGCTGTCCCCAGCAAAAATAAAACTGATGATATGGACTCCCAAAGCATAGAATTCCAGAAACTTGATACCGCCTGCAGATGAAGGCTCATAGACGACATCTGCCCCGCACCAAGTCCAGAGGGGCTCCGAAGAATCGCATTCATAAGTCGAGCCCGCATGCTCGCTAAAACATTTGCGTCTAATTTAAAACCTGCGCGAAGCTGCAGGGCTGTGAGCAGGGCTTTCAAAACATTCATCGCCAAAAACGCGATCAGAAGATTTATTACGATAGTGCTGCTCTGAGATGCCTCCTGCTGAGACACCAACACCGCTAAAGCCCTACCTAAAACGCCTGGTGCAACAATGTCGATGACCGGAATGACCACTGACAACGCTATAAGCAAAGCTGCTTGAACACCAACTGCCCGCAGATCTTTAAACACGAGTTTTAAAAACTCACCAAAACGCATCGTCTTGCACCACTTAAAAGCTCGTCGTCATGCCCAAGCTGGATATGTGCTCAATACGTGGAAGTCCACAAGATTTTGAATATCCACATAGACCTTGTCCCCACAAACCACCCATGCATGACTCTCCATTGGGGTAATCGTCATGCCAATCTTCAACTCAGCCTGATATCCGGCGCGGTTGAGTGCATACCAAATCACAATGGCTTGATCCAAACATCGGATGGGGAACGGCAACCAACGGTAGGACTTTTGACAACGCTGCCAAATCACTTCTGGAGGCAGTTTTCCAGCGAACCCGACGCGAGGCCATCGCTGCCCGAAGCCCTTGAAATACGCCACCGTGGACTCAAGCCCCCAAAGCTTTGTCCCCAAAAAGGCCAGAAAGTGTAAAAAGATGAATCCGAGCATAATCCAAAAAAATCATTGTTTTCATAATGTTATAATATTACACTTGAAAAGTCTTGTTTAGTAATTTAATAAACATTTCGTGAGTGTCCACTAACCAAAGGAGGATCCCATGGTCTACAAGAAACCCAAAATGGTAAAATTAGGTAACGTTCTAACGATCAAGGGCAACCGCAGCGTTAAGTCTGACGGCACAACAGTTGGCTTCCTATAAGAACCAGCTATTAGCCCACACGAAGACTCCCCAGCGCCGAAAGGCTACTGGGGAGATTCTTTATCACCACATTTTAGTAAAGATCATACCGTCATGAATTATAATCTAAAATTCGACCCCCTCATCGTGCTTCAAAAAATTGATGGTCAAGACGTACTATTTTCCAAAAAAACAGGGGATTTTTTTGGCCTCAATGAATCCGCGGCTTTCATGCTGAAAACTCTCGTCGAAAGTAATTTCAACAAGGCCGTTCAAGTTTGTGCAGAGCAATTTGGCGAATCTGAGGAAACGATCCGCCAAGATCTCAACGAATTGGTCGATACGCTGATTGAATCAGAACTCGCCGAAAAGACCCCCTGCAGCCAGTGAACTCATGCTAATATAGACTCCTCATGCGGAACCTATACGAGCCAAGTCAAAATTATATCATTGCGGGCTATGATGACACCGGCCGTCCCTTGTTGTCCCACCGCGGAAGCTCTTACGACGTTGCAACGCTTGGAAATAATCGCCTAATCTTATCCGGCAGAATTGATCGCATTCCTGGTGGTCTTTCTGCAAATGAACAAAGTCCGGCCGCCAGACTTCTCGCGTACTTGCTGACGAAAAGAAATTTTTCAGATGTAGAAGGGCAATTCTATGCAATTGCCATCATCGACAATCAGATCATCGCCCACCGCAGTCGTTTTTGTGGATCTTCCGTTTTTTTTGGAAAACATTTTATTAGTGATAGCTTGTCAGCTCTATGCATCAAAGAACAGGCATTTTCACTCTGCGAAACATATGCGCTCGGCTTTGTATTTGATGTCCCAGCATGGCAGTATGACGGTCAGTTTAGTCCTGTAAAAGGACTATCTAGACTACCCTCAAATTCGACCCTATCCCGCAGCGATACAGGATACAAAGTCGAGCCACATGAAGGTTCGCGCCTATCAAATCACTACAACCCAAATCAAACCCACGCAGATGCTGGCGAAATTATTTTCCGTTCACTCAAAAGAACCCTCAAAGACGATCTTGAAGCGACATCAAATCGCAAGATTTTTTGTGAACTTTCTGGGGGATTGGACTCATCGTTTACGGCCGCGCTTCTAGCAACATTAGGCGCAGATCCTACATGCTATGTTTACTCGTTCCCAGATAGCCCTTCCCATCAGGCAAGCATCAATTTTGCCAAATCCGTTGCTGCTAAGTACTCACTAAAATTGACTGTGATCGATGGCAACGAGTTATCCATACCCGATTTACGCGACGAGCAGCCCGCTGGCTCAGAGCCCGCAGATTTCTTCTGGCAGGGCGCTCTCTTCGGCCCAGTTATAAACTCATTCTGCGGCATTGATAGTGCTGTATTTACCGGATTTGGGGCAGATCAGATTCTCAACCGCGTCCCCTCCGTCGCGTCGTCACTGCTACGCCATGCCCAAGTCGGGCATGCCTACCGGATCATAAAGGACATGGCCAAAGACACGGACCGCTCCACTGTTAACTATATCTGGCAAGCCACAATCGCGGCATTGCCAAAATCTATTCTATTAAGACTTTTGGCCCTGTCATCTAAATTGAAATATAACCCGTTCTCAACAGAGGAAATTGCACCAGACCTTCGGCACTACCATGCAATCAATTGGCTAGGAATAGGCTCGTCATTTGAAACGCTCAAAGAATTAGATATGTTATTTAGCAGCGGCAATCAGCTAAACAAACGTTTTTTCGCGGACTGCCTCGCACATCCAAACCTCTACTATTTAAGCGCTCCTCATCTCGTATGGGGCCCCTATCTTGGCCAAAATAGTATATGGCAACTGCATCCATTTTGTGACTCACGACTCATAGAATCGTCATTCAAAGAGATCAGCTGGCACCTCATACACGACTGGAAAAACCTTTATAAACAGGCCCTTCGTGAAGCACAGAAGGGCATCCTACCCGAACCTTTAAGACTTCGTCGCCGCGATGACTTTAGCTTTGACGGCTTTTTCTTGCGTCTGCTTCGCCAAAATAAAGACGTTCTCTATCAAGTAGCTCTAAAGCACTCTGAAATCTTGGGGCAAAATTTTCATCGAGGGGACTTTGATGTAGCATTTGAACAAAATGTTTTCGGGGTGCAAACCATTCAAACACAAAAATTAAATCGTTTCCTCGCCTACGCCCTCTGGGCCGAAAACTTCAAGAGATACCAGGACTCATCACCGACTGAGCATCCGCTGCCACATAATGTTTAGGTCGGCTCTCACGCCCAGATCTTTGAGCAAGTGAAACATCCCACCAAGCTTTCTATTAAGAAAGATCAAATCCTTCGCCGGTGCCGTAAATTTTACGGTGCTAGCGAACGTCATCGTGGTGGTACGTATTTCGTGAAGATACTCACCACTGGAAAAATTAAAGGGCTGAGACTCCTCTCGAAACACACTCACAATGAGCTCCATCATACGGCAGAATAACTCTTTTGTTTCATCTGACTCCCGCGAATCCAGCACTCCGCACTCCGCGGCCACTTTAAGTAACAAATCCTTATCTGTTGAAAAAGCCGCCTTTAACAGCCCAAGCATATCCTTGCGCAAATCCTCTTTGTACACATTACAGGCACCAAAATCTAACAGCACCAGTTGTTTCGTTGCCGGACGATACAAGAAGTTACCAAAATTTGGATCAGTCTGAACCACACCCCATTCAAAAAACTCACTGAACAGCAGTTCCAAAATAATCTTTGCAAAAGCAACCGTCTCCAACTCTGTTCGACTTTTCTTCATCCACTCGCCCAGTCTTTCTCCTTCCATAAATGAAAGCGTCAAAACTCTACTTGTCGAGTGACTTGTATAAACACTCGGCACCAAAAAACAGTCCGAGCCTTTCACAAATTCAGAATATTGATTAATAAACTGTGCCTCTTTCTGATAGTCGATTTCTTGGCGAAGTACGCGCTCACACTCCTCAAAAAAACCATCTAGAGGCACATCTTTTCTTTGCATCCAAAGCACCGATTCGACAGCTTTGCGAACTAGAGCCAAATCAGCTTTTATTGATTGGTCGACTCCAGGAAACTGAATTTTTACTGCCACCTTTTGACCCGCCAAAATGGCGCTATGAACCTGCCCGATACTAGCCGCAGAGATCGGCTCGATCGACAGTTCTTTAAGATCTTTGAACAAATCTGGGCCTAGCTCTCTTCGCAATATCTTTTGAACCTGATCAAAGGGCATAAAGGTCGAGCTATCATGCAGCTTTCTTAGAATATCCGTTATTTCTGGCGGCAAAAGATCACTAAATTCAAGGCTCAGTAGCTGCCCGGTCTTCATGGCAGCACCTTTGAGCTGGGATAGAGATTCCACAAGCCCTGCGGCTTGATTTAGCCTTTTCTTTAACCTTGACTCATCAGACAGTGCTGAGATGGCGTCTAATGACCTAACGGCAACTTCGCGCCCGATCAAAGCAGCACCCGCCCCTAGTAGTCGCGCCGCCCTTCCCATAGCTGTAGTGGGGACTTTGCCCGATTGTCTTTCTTTTGATTTAGCCAAGTTATTTTTCTTCTTATTTTGTATAAATTCATAAGGACGTGAACCTTATGCGCAGCCCCACACATATTGAGACCCGTCTTTTATAAATTCACCTGCATACCGAGTTCCACAACCCGATTCGGGGGAATTCCAAAGTATGCCGTAGCTGAAACCGAATTCCGCGCCAAAAATGAGAAAAGTGTTTTTCTCCAGCGCCACATGCGGTCTGGACCATCGGTCAGCAAAATATCCCGCCCCAGATAATAGGTCGTCTTTTTTTCGTCAGTGATGATTCCGTATTGAGCTCTGGCAATCCTCATAATCCTTGCAACTTTCGGAGCCTGCATAAATCCATAGTGAGCTATGACCTCGTAAATTCCCTCGCCAAACGAGTGCACCTCAAGAATATCTTTTGTGGGAACTACAGGAACGTCTGATGTCACGATGGCTAACAAAATAACTTGATCATGTAGTACTTGATTGTGCTCCACGTGATGTAACAACGCGGGCGGGGTCATGCGTGGGTTCGGAGTCATGAATACGGCTGTTCCTTTGACTCGCTTGACTTCTATTTCTTCCTCGCTCAAACGCTTAACAAAATCCTTGATGGGATAGAACTTACTTTGGATACGCTTGACGAGAGCTGCTCGTCCCTTTTTCCACGTTGCCATCGATGTAAAAACGAGTAGTCCCATTAGGATCGGAAACCAACCCCCCTCAGCTAATTTTGGGAGATTTGCTCCAAAAAAGGGAATTTCAATCGATAGAAATAATGCGGTCATGAGTAAGGCTTTCCATAGAGGCCAATCCCACCTTCGTTTCGCTACGACGAAGAGCAAACAAGATGTGATCATCATGGTGCCCATCACAGAAATACCGTAGGCCCCAGCCAACGCCGATGAGGTTTTGAACATCACAACAAGCAAAATGCAGGCCACCATGAGGAGGTGATTAATTTCGGGAATATAAATCTGGCCTCTCGTCTCGCCTGACGTATGCTTGACAGTAAGCCGAGGACAAAATCCCAATTGAATCGCCTGCTGTGCTAGGGAATAACTGCCAGTTATAAGGGCTTGAGATGCGATCACGGTGGCGACCGTAGCGATGATCACTAACGGATAAAGAGCCCAGCCGGACACCATGGAGTAAAATGGATTAGCGATCACTGCTTCGCCTTTTTCCAGAATAAGAGCGGCTTGCCCGAGGTAATTGAGAATGAGAGCAGGCTTGACCACAGGGAACCACGCTAGACTTATGGAATCACGCCCAAAATGTCCCATATCAGCATAGAGCGCTTCAGCACCTGTGATAACGAGAACTACTGCGCCAAGTAAAAGAAAACCTTCCCATCCATGACTTGCTAGTAGTTTGAAACCCCAAACCGGATTAAATGCCGCAAATATTCCCGGATGTACCCAAATGTGAGGAATTGCAATCACTGCTATTGTGGTAAACCAAACTAACATTGCAGGCGCAAAAAACTTGGCTATTTTTTCTGTTCCTCCGCTCTGCACGAGAAACAATGCAATTAAGATCGTGATGGTAATTGGCACTACAAAGGCAGAAAGGCCCGGCGCGGCAACTTTTAAACCCTCAACTGCAGACAGAACAGAGATTGCAGGGGTAATCGTACCGTCGGCAGAAAAAAGCGCGGCTCCAATCAGACCTAGCGAGATCACAACTGTGGTGCTTGTTTTTTGCACGCCACCTTGATTAAAACGTGGCGTTATCAGTGAAAGCAGAGCCATCGTTCCGCCCTCGCCATTATTGTCGGCACGCATAACGCAGGCGATATGCTTGAACGATACGACCAATGTCATCGCCCAAATAATTAAACTACACACACCTAAAACATTGGCTTCGCTAAGCTCCATGCCGTGTTTTGGATCAAAACACTCTTTCACCGCATAAAGAACCGATGTCCCGATATCACCGTACACCACTCCTAGAGACGCAAAGGCCATCCAAAATAGCCCTTGCTGATGATGTCCATGGTGACCAACCCGGTCTGGCGCATCAGTCATTTGGCTTAACGATTCGGACTTACGATCCTGCCGAGAAACGGAACTGGGCATAAATTCTGCTCACTCCTTTTATAAAAACCGAACCGTCATACTACTAGACGCCTTGGCGCAACCCACGAACTCCGAGTGCTACCCCAAAAATAATCCCGAGGACCAACGTCATGGCGGCACCGGATGGTATATCAAAATGATATGACATTATGAGGCCGGTTGCACTGCCAAGAACTCCGGTACCTGCTGAAAGTAGCATCATGGACCCGAGGCGTCTCGATAACATCCTAGCTGTCACCGTTGGAATCACTAAATAAGCACTGACCAGGAGCACTCCGACGGCTCTTACAGCAGTCACCGTCACTACAGCGGTCAAGGCCATCAAAAGGTACTCTTGAAAGATCACCCTAACCCCACTCATGGCTGCCATATCAGGATAAAACCCTGCGTAGGCGATCTTAGGAGCTGCCCACGCCAAAATAAAAACACAGACTACCGATAAGGCGACAACTACAAAAACATCTGCCGCCTGAACGGCTAAAATGTTACCAAACAAAATACTTTCGATATCAATACCAACCCCTCGCCTGGATGCGATGTGCACAGCGGCGATACCGGCGGCCAGCGACACCGAGAAAAAAACACCCAAAGCCGCATCACCTTGAAGCTTGGCTCTTCTACCAAGCCAAGCGATACCCATGGCCAGCAAAACGGCAAATGGCATGGCCGCCCACAGAGCATTCTCGGGCGCCAAGCCTAGTAGTAAACCTCCGCCAACACCACCTAAGGTGGCATGGGCTAAACCATCACCCAACATGCTTAGCCCCCTCGGAACGAGGAGTATGCCCACCATACCGCACATCACAGCTATGAGAAGTGACATATGGAGGGCGTCCCGCATGAATCCAAATGAAAATGGGCTAACTACGATCTCCGACCAATCCATAGAGACGTTAGCCCTCCTCGCCATGGATCGCCGACTCATGGTCGTGTCCAAAAAAAGCTGACTCTCGAAGGTCTTCAATGGATAACATCTCATCAACCTGACCCCAGCCGACCAATCGGCCTCTTTCAAGAAATATGGCGCGGTCTCCAAGCCGACGAACGACGGCCTCACTGTGAGTTATCAGCAGAATACTCACGGCCCCACTATTTCGAAGCTCCTCCATGAGATCCATGAGCTTGCCACGTCCGGCCGTATCAATAGCCGCCAGTGGCTCATCTAAAATCAAAATCTCCGGATCTTGTAACAAGGCTCTTGCCATAAAGACGCGCTGCAACTCGCCGCCACTCAGAACACCTACGTCTTTATCCAGCAGTGTGAGTCCACCGACACGTTGAAGCACGTGCGCGGCACGATCACGCTCACCGCGGCGCGGGAATAGCGGCCACGCACCCCTCATAGCCGATATCAACACGTCCTCCACGGTAGCCGGCACATTTCGGTTAAATGCCTTTAGTTGTGGGACGTAACCAACGCGCCGGCGGTTATCGACTGGAGAACCCCCAAGTAGCTTAACCTGGCCTACAGACGGGGCCACGAGCCCAAGCCCAATACGGATCAATTGAGTTTTCCCGGCACCATTAGCGCCGCAGAGGCAAGTCAGTTCACCCGCACCCATCCAAACATCAATATCGTTTAGAACTTGTCGACCCTCAAATTGCAGTGAGACATGAGCCCACTCCAGAACACGCGGCTTACCTTCTGAAGGTGGAGTTCCCAACACATTGCCAGTTGGGCGAGATGTGACCAACGAGGCTGGGTCATGATCATGGGAATGTTTACGCATAGTTTTCGGGATACCAATCGGGGTTTACTTCAGAACGTCTTCCCACGCCGTAACAAGGTGAAGATACCAGTCATCCCAACGTTTATATGGACGGCTTGCAGCGAAATCGACCACTTTCACAATCGTCTTTAGTTCTCTTGCAAGATTTTTCGCGGCGCCATCGTCTTTTTCAACCATGATCGCCGCCACACTTACCTCTTTAAACCGGCGTGCGACGTTAGCAATCATTTTAGCCGAGTGGTTATGTCCCGATGCGCCCGCAGAAACGGATAACACTGGTAAATTAAATCGTCTTGCGAAGTAGCCGGCCGTGTCATGAAACATCACCACTGGTCTGGTTTTCCAGTTCTTACGCCTAGTATCCGTATCAAGCTGTAGTTTTGTAAGTCGCTCTGCAATGAGTTTGGAACGATCCTTAAAACCGGCAGCGGCCGATGGAAGATGGATGGCCAAATGTGTAGAAATGAGTTCTGCCGCCTTCGCCATGCGCCCAGCATCGGTCCAAACGTGAGGGTCATCTTTTCCAGCATGATCGTGATCATGGTCGTCATCGTGTTCATGCTTTTTTGACTTGTGATTGTCTTTTTTCTGATGTGCTTTGGAGTGGCCACTTTGCTTGTGCTCTCCCGACATGTCATCACTCCACCACGTCATCGGTGATAGCTGTTCGCCTAACTTTAGAACGGATTTTGGTATGACACCTATGTTTTTGAACCAGACCTCATCAAATCCTAAACCAATAGCAATGGATGCGACAGCCTGCTTAGCACGAATGACGTCTTTGGGGCCAGGCTGCCAGGAATGCTCTGATGCGCCTTTGGGAACTAATGAAAAAACCTCACACTGATCCGCGCAGATTTCCCTCACAAGTAAAGCCACCGGTTCGACCGATACATTCACTGTGGGAGCCGCTGAAACTGCCTGCCCCATAGAAAAAAAGCCAAAAGCGGCCAAAAGTGTTTTTACGCGAAATTGAACCATCACGACTCCTCACTATCCATAGCTATCTCTGATGCTTTACGATCTTTCAGCATCACCTCGAGCTCTTCGAGAGACAGGAATGCGCCGCCGTCCCTCCCTTTACCATGATAAATCCACCACATAACTGCATTCATTCGTGCCACATCAATTTTTGTCAGCAGCGGGGCCTCTTTAGGAGATTTGATTTCCTTGTACATGCGACTGACGATGCGCTTACCAAAACCACCCTGAACCAAACGAAGACGCCAATCACCTCTAACCTGGTGCGATGAGTAAGGCTTAGCCCCCACGATGGTATGCACGACCCAGGTTGATGTTGCTTCATCTGGTACGACCACAACCCCATGTAGCTGGCTCAAATTTCGCCATGGCGCCGGCTCAACTCCACCCATATTGAGAAGATTTTGAATCTTCTCGAGCCTGGATCTCTGAGTTTCAATGGCGCGTTTACGCCAGAAGAAAATACGAAGAGACCAAAGGTTTTTCTCAACCTTCCTTAGCAGATCCGGCAGGGTGCCTGATAGCGCACTGACCACGAGTGATGAGTGTTCAGACGCCACCAGCATCCCATCTCGAGTCGTTTTCTCACCCAAAACTGCAGCCAACTCCTGCACAAAGTCACAAGCACGCTTGCGATCTTTAACCGGTCCGAAAACCTGTTTAAGGCCGTCCTCCATCGGTCCGACGGAAATTCGCAAATTCCCGGATCTATCCTCATAGAGCCCGATGGTGTTGACCAATCTTTGGTGGAGGATGCTGGGATCAACGCCAAGCTTATGTTTGTCCATTCCATCACACTCTGCCATCAAAGCTGCAAATACAGATGACGTGCGACTTGCCTGTAAGTCATAGCTACGAAGCGCTAGTTTAAGAATTTGCCGCGGTATTAGGTCGTACTTCAACAGCTTTTCGACCTCTTTTTGTACCGATGTGGCTCCGCTGACAAGCAAGAGTCGACGCTCGTGATCATAGAGATAGAAAACACCCGCACCATGCGGCAGACCCTTTAACTTTTCTGTCGGAACCGCCCAACCCAGCCGTAAAGACGAGTCTAGATCACCTTGGAGCCGAATGGCTTGTTCAACACGGCTAATAGCTCGCTCTTTCAACTTACGAGCCAGTACTTTAAAGAGCTCCCAAGTTTGCATCGCGTCGGCTTCGGCACGGTGGAACTGATCGCCTGATAAATTAAAGTGGCGGCTCAGTCCTTTAAGAGACTTGTCGGGAGCCTCGGGGCACAGTTTCTCCACGAGCAAATGCGTACAGAGAAAAAAATTCGACAAATCCCGGTTGAGCGTCTCTTTGGAAAAATGCCGAAGGAAAATCAGGTCACCGATGGTATTGTGACTGACCAATATGCTATCTCCAATGAACTCGGCGAAGTCGGGAAAAACCTCATGAATAACGGGCGCGTCAGCGACCATTTGATTTGTGATACCAGTCATTTTTCGAACGATGGGCGGAATACTTATCATGGGGTTGATCAAACTGTAAAAACGATCAACCACTTCACCGTCTTTGACCTTCAGTGCACATATTTCGGTAATCCCATTACGCTCAGGATTCCCACCGGTTGTCTCAATATCAAAGACAATAAAAACCGACCGGTCGAGTGTCTCATGGATGATGGATTTTAGTTTTGGATCAAGATTAAGACCAGACCCGCCCGCTTGCATGGGGCGTCTCTCGCCAGATCGTCTGCGACCGTCACGGTCGCGTTGTTTGCCCGAGGAGCGAGCTGCCCGACTCTGCGAAGCCGGTCTTGGACGCTTTGCACCGGACTGCTTACCTTTTTCTTTTGAAACAGAATCGTTCGTATTGGTCATGAGTACCCGGTTAGCCAGATGTCACCGCCTAAAATTTAGGCTTTTCTCAAATTCCTGAGCAGGCTTCCTATCACGACTACCCCAGGCTACCAACCGGAAAAAACATAACAAAAAAGCGGGTCCCTAGGGATCCCGCCAGTTTGGAAAATAAGGACAACTATCTACCGAATTAACCAGCCTTTTTGACCGGGTCATTCTTGTTGCCAGGCGCGCCCTGATCTTTACGATTCTTCATCATATTTTCCTGCTTTTGCTGGTGGTGCTTTTGCGCATCCACGTCGTGCTGTTTCTTCTGCTTCATTTTGTCTTTTGGACTACGGTCACCCATTTTATTTCCTCCTTCATTATCTACAAGGTTAGTCCTAGGTCGGGGCGCATCACGCCTCAACTTGCCGTACCCTATAGAAATCGGGAAACCTTCAATAAAACTTTAGCCAACAGCCACTTTTTTGCGCTATCTAGCCGTTTTTTCTGGATTTTTTTTGTCTCTAGGGTGCAATTTGATACCACTTTCCAACTTAACTTGCTAAAATCATCATACTTTTATCGTTATGACCCCAATATTGACAAGGTGAGACCAAGAACGTGACAACGCTACGCAGGTTAGGTCTGCTCATTCCCTTATTCATAGTAATTATTGGCTCCGACCAGTGGACAAAAGACTGGGCCATTGCAACCCTGAAAGGTCAGTCGACACAGTCGTATTTTGGTGGCTGGCTTTTGCTACTCTATGCAGAGAACACAGGTGCTTGGGGAAGCATGGGGGCTACACTCAGTGACACCTGGCGATTTTGGATTTTAACGGTCTTGCCGATCATTTTTTTGGCTGGATTGACTGGTTACACCATTGTGTCTAAAGAGCTAAAGCCCTACATGGTCGCCTGCTACGGTTTGGTCATTGCAGGTGGGGCCGGCAATCTCATCGACAGGGCGATTCATGGGTATGTGGTCGACTTCCTTTGGGTGGGTATCCCAAACGTGATCGGAACAAATATTTTTAATATCGCTGACGTTTCAATCATGCTTGGCGTGATCACGCTGTTGATTGCTCACTTTACAATTGAGCGCGCACAAGCTTAGGTTTAAGAACCTCTTGCGAGAGATTAAACTCGGGCCGGATAGAATCTTTTCCACTAGAAACAGGCGCAGCCAATATGTTTTCAGCAATGCGATTCGAGAATGATCAACTTTGTCTAGTAGACCAAAGAAAACTGCCGTCCGTTGAAGTATGGTTGGAGTGCAGAACAATGGAAGCCGTCGCTAAGGCCATTGAAGACATGGTCGTGCGCGGCGCACCCGCCATCGGATGTGCTGCAGCTTGGGGCTTGGCTATCGATGCGATCAACCATACCCATTTACCGGACTGGTCAGCCTACCAAAAGAACTTTCAAATGGCGTTTGACCGCCTGGGAAAAACCAGGCCAACAGCCGTCAATCTTTTTTATGCACTCAATCAGGTGTCATCTCTCACAAAAACATTCAAACATGATTTGCCCATGTCCCGAGTCGCTGATTCCATCACAAAAAAAGCTCAGGCTCTGACGTCTGACGATATTAGAACATGTAAAGCGATCGGCGAGCACGGGGCGTCCATGTTTAACCGTCCCATAAATATCCTCACGCATTGTAATACAGGCAGCCTTGCCACGGCTGGATATGGAACGGCCCTCGGTATCATCCGGTCGTTGCACGCTCGTGGATTCGTAAAAAACGTTTGGGTTGACGAGACAAGACCCTACCTTCAAGGGTCGAGGCTAACTGCATTTGAGTTGGGGTACGATGGCATACCGTACACGTTGATCAGTGATAATATGGCAGCTTATGCCATGCAACGTCAGCAGGTAGACCTTGTCGTGGTTGGTGCCGACCGAATCGCAGCGAACGGAGATACCGCCAACAAAATTGGAACATATAATCTAGGCGTTCTCTGCAAGCATCATAACATCCCCTTCGTCGTAGCTGCCCCAAAATCTACAATTGACGCAAATATTACGAGTGGAGCGCAAATACCCGTCGAAGAGAGGCCTCCAAACGAGCTAAGGGAAGTCAATGGCTCCGCAATCGCTCCCACGCAGGCGACGGTTTGGAACCCATCGTTCGATGTGACTCCATCTCAGCTAATAAGTGCTATAATCACAGAGGATGGTATTTTCAGAGGTCCTAACTTTAGGCTCCTCGTTTAAATTTATCCTTACTAAATTCAATGGACGATACTGCCGTCGCCTTGAATTCAAAATCCTCAACGCTTTCAAAATAGGAAGCACCCGGGTTACGCTTTCCTAGTTTGAGCTTCTTACCGCGACCAGCCGTATCAGAAATGGGGTCAGAGTTTGGCGGATCCGAAATCAACGCTGGCTCATCACTTTGAGGACTGGTCATGAGTGTCGGCTCTAGACTCTTGTCATCACCGAGACGCACATCGCCTACCGATGACATAAAATCTCCATCATCTTTCGTTCTCTGACCCATGTCAGAGAACTGCCTGTATTGGTCTGCCGCGCGTCGATTCCGAATAAATGCTACTGTAAACCAAACAACAATGATCCCGGCTAGAACCGCAAGCGCGATGGTCACGGTTTTAACGGGCTCTGGACTACCCGAGTCTAATTCAAGCGATATCATAGAGGTCCAAGCATTTGTGAATACTTGCGAGGAGGAACTTTCACTTCCGGACACAAAATTGTCCGCAATATCAGTATAAGTCGTTAGATAATGATTCGTTTTACTTGATGCCAAAATATGTGCCTGCATCATTTTGCGTTCACCGTCTTGATACTCGGTGTAAAACAGTAAAGCATCCCGTCCATCTGCCAGTTTGATTGGTTCGCTACCTCGAAGGCTATAACCTTGCAGGGTCGATGAAGCCTGAGTGAAGCCCTTTACAATTTTGTCTCCAAATTTTTCAGCTGAGTCAGAACCGATGAGCATTGGCCCCGAAAATCGAACAACACTGATGTTTGGCGGATACTGATTTGCCGCTACTGGAGCCATGATCATCAAACTTAGCCTCGGGTGATCTCTCTGAACAATCCAACCAACCGGGGGCTGAATCGTGAAACCTTTACCATCAATAGAAATTTTCTCGCCTTGACTGACCTCTGACCCAGGTGGAATTTGAACTGGTTGTGGCGATTCAACGGCAGTCATAGATGCCGCAGGCTCATCCGTGATCTTCTTCGTAGGAGTGACCGCATTGTTTTTCTTGAGCGTTTTGGGCTCGGTATCGGACTTTAGGGACTTAGCGGCATTCTCGTCAGATCCTGACGATTCATCTGTCGTTACTGCATCGTCTAAAGGCGCTACAACTGCTGGCTCCTGTGTTTGAGTCTCGCTCTCGGCGGGAGCTGACACCGTCTCCTCTGCATCATCAGTCGCATACACCGGCAACGTCAAATTACCTGCAACGAAAAGACTAAATATAATTATATAACGACCAGCCTTCATTTTTACCCTCGCGTTTTCGTGCACGCTCTAAAAAATCTTTGATCAAACCGAGTCTTTCTTGGCCGCCCCAGAGTTGCGACGATCTTGCTCATGAGACACGCCCTCGCTACGACGCTTGACGGCTGACACTACAATATCCATGGCGCTCTCATCGAGCTCAAATACGCCGTACCTAGCATGATGCCCACGCGGCAGGCTATATTTCTTACCTCTGACGTTCCAGTCACTTGCCACTTGTTTTGCATCGATTGGGATTGCCGCGTCTGGACGATCGACCAACTCAAGGCCGTTATGCCAGCGATCCGTTGGATGCCAGAAAGGTCTAGTTGTGACACGGTAAACCGCTACAATACGCCACTCTTGTGCGGCTTTTGCTGGCTGTTTGGCAACATGTGCAGATTTGCTAACAAAGAGGACAATGTCACCAGGCATTGCTTCTCGCCCCATTGGACGATGTAACACGCCCACATCCTGATCTCCACTGGTGGCAAGGGATGCATACTGCTCAGGAGTTAGCATGACCATCCAGCTACGCGGCGCACGAAACGCATCATCAGAGGATTGCGTTGGAGCTTTGGGACTGATTTGTTTTTCTAGTCGCTGAATAAGAGCAAGCGCCGAATCAATGGCTTTACCTTGCCTGCGATATAATCGGGCTGCTCTTTCTAGTTTTGAAATGGCTTGCCCCGCAAGTGCTTCATTATCCGTCTCGATCGCTTTTAGTGCGGTGATCTCTCCAAATAAGTGCAGCACATCAGGATCAACCTCATTTGCATAATCGCCAAGACCGCGCAGTGTAGCACGAGCTAAATCGTGATCACCGTTACGAAACGCGCTGAGAGCTTTCATAAACCCATAATCACGATGCCCAGGGAAATTTGCATGAAGTCGTGAAGCCGCAGCTAGTGCGCCAGGCCAGTGTCCCGTATCAACTGCATGATGCATATTTACGACGTCTACGCTTGGAGAACCTGGGAATGCACGGCCCACATAGCTCAATACATTTAATAGTTCTTCATGGGGCCCAAAAGCTGCTAGGTCCGCAATCAACGTATTCCAGTGAAACCAATCATTGAGACCTCCCACAGAGAACGCCAATGCGTTGTCACGAGCTCCTGGTATTCCACGACGCGCGCACATGTGCTCAAACTCAAGGCAGTAGGGGTTCGGTTCAAAACCCTGCAAAGCCCTAAAGACCAGTCTCGCAGCAGGAGCTTGATCCAAGTACAGATGAATGACTCCGCGCAATGCCGTCAGCGCCGGTCTGATTTCAGTTTTGACCCGTCCAAGAGCCAGCAAATGATGACCGACCGCCTCTAATGAGTCCACATCATCAAGTTCAGACAATGCCTCTATCCAGGCACGATATAGCCTAAGAAGCGCAGGATGTTCTTCATCAGATACAAGGATCGCTGATGCGTGATCAGCAGCAGCCTCAAATCGCTGATTCCACAGATGATTCAGGACCAGAACATACTCAGGCGATAACCCTGCTCCAGTGAGGTCGATTTTGAGGGACTGAGACTCCAAAAGGCGCTGAATTTCTGATGACATACGACCTACTCCTCCGATTCGCAGACTGCTCAGATGATTTGGGCAGCTTAGTTATGTCGAATCATCGGCGAGGCCAGCGATACCCTTAATGCGGGTACAAAATGCCCAATTCTCGTCACGAGTGGGAAAAAAAAACCCGTGTCCACCTATGGGAGGGGACACGGATCCACTGATTTTTTTTAAAAAATACCAATATTGAAGTCGTCTAACGCTGAAAAATCCTAAGCGCGGGCTACCTTGTTAGCAAGACCATGAACAGGGCCAACCTTGGCATTTGCGGCGATATTTCCACTCATTAACCTTATCTCGTCGGCTCTTTCAATTAGAACGTCTCGGAAGTTGAAATAACAGTCATTACACAAAGGGGAATCTACTGCTTTAGGGCTCACTTCGCGCCACGACACTAACGCGGCCCAGGCTTGGTCACTAAACTCTCGTTTGATACTTTTGACACTTTCATCACAGGAGCTACATTTATGGGTAAAGTCCGACGAGAACACAGCTTGAGCTTTGAATTTCGCCTTGCTAACGGTAGTTTTCACTTGAGAATCCTCCCTCTCCAGGCCAGCTCCATCCATTGGAGCATCGATTTTGAAACAGTTGTCACACAGCCCGTCACAATTCAAACCGAGCACCGATGAATGGATCAAAATCTAAAAGCCGCAAAAAACCAGCCGGCCGCTTCCAAGTTAGCGATCATCTCGCTCTCTAGGGCAAAGATCTTGAAACGAAATATTTACCGATATGCTCGACAAAGGTTTTTCCACACATGTGAACTAGTGTCAACGTTTTTTTGACTGGCTGGTCAATTTGCTTTTGAAAGATCGCGCGGCGAGTAAGGCGCCTTTTCAAAGTAATATCTCAATATTTCCTGCTTGATCCTATAATCACGCATCTGCTCTGTCTTAAATTTAAGCAGCGGTTTCCAAATTTCGTTAGCCTTGCTCGCATGTCCATTTCGATATTCTACAAGTCCAATGAGATACTGCACTTCAAATTGCCCCGACATTTCTTTGACCTGATCCAAATAAATTTGCGCCTGACGCGCCTGCCCTTGTCGCAGTAACGCGTGCCCCATCACCAACATTGCACGACGCTCCTGGATTCCTGTATTGGCGGAGATGTCGATAGCCAGCTTCAGGTATTCGACGGCTTTTGGCAAACTGACATTGCGCCAAATATAGCTATCCGCAAGGTCAATATAGACGAGACATCGAAGCCGATCGTCCAGTTGAGCTACTCCCAAAGTCAGTTCGAACCACATGGACGCAACTTCAAGTTGCCACAACTCCTTGTAGAGAAGCCCCAATCCCCAATACACACTCGGATGATCAAAATTAGTATTGATCAGTCTCAAAAGCTCTCTTGCTCCTTTACCGGCATCGTATCGACAGGCCTCTCGGACAACGCCTCGCAGCGAATGCTCACTCCCCCGCATGTATAAAAATTGCAGTTTTGCGCGTGCATAAGCAAGTTGATACGCGTGTTCGCCAGACAATCGTTCCGTATCGCGAGAAAACTCTGACCAATTAACACGTGCATCTTCGTTATTTGTAAGCTTTTTTGCCCAGTGATCTCTTGCCGCTAAAACAGCGCTTGAGCCGAACTTGACACCCGTCAGGCATATGACTTCGTGAATCAAATAATTGATGTTCCAAGGATCTCTCGCCAAAATTGGAACAAGCATCTCCATGCTTGCCGTCCAGTCTGACTTGCGGTCGTAGTAGCTAGCTTTCAGCCACTGAATTTCAGCATCGACGTCAGAAAGCGCGCCTTTCGGAGACTGAATCGACTGAAGTATGTCCATGGCTTTATCTGGCTCATCATGACCCATCAAAAAATTGGCATACCTTAGCCTTGAATTTTGACCGAGTGGATCTAGTTGATACATTTTTGCATAATGCTGCCCGGCTTTTTTTGGATGACCCATTCGCATAAAAAGTTCCGCAAGATGAAAATGCACATCCCAATCATCCGGAAATCTCGCATTGAGCGCATTCAATAGTGAAAGGAACTCCACCCGGTCCCCATTATCGGCTAGCTGCCGAATCCGCTCCCGACCAATCAAATATTCTTCAACACTAACATTAGCTAGTTTCAGCCTGGCAACGAGCAAACAAAACCTAATTTCAGGATTGTTGGGATGCTGTTCATATGCTGACTCAAATAGCTGACGAGCCGACTCGTAATCACCGCTTCCAAGAAAATAGCTTCCTATTTTCTGGACAACCGCTGGATTATTACCAGCAATTTTCAACACTCGCTTATACAGCAGAAATGCGAGATCGTGTTCGGAGTATTCTGTAAGGACACGCGCAGTGAAGTATAACGCGTTCTCATCACCAACGCCCTGATTTAACATATCATTGACCAGAGCTCGACCAGCCGCACGGCGCAACTCGCCCTCAACTCGGTCACCGCGTGACTCTCGAAGGCTTGCGGTGGCCAAGCTCTCATAGATTTGAATTTCTATTGGCGCAAATCCTTTATTCTCAATCCACCATGCAACAAGAGCCTCGACAGCTCTCTCCGCATCATCAAGGCGACCCATCTGCGAAAACTCTTGCGAAAGACGTCGATGGGTTTCGAAATTACCGTACACATTAAAAGGTGCCATCAATTCAAACTGCTGAAAATACTGATCACCGCGAGACTCATCACCCATATTGTAGTGGATTTGACTCAGACCGAAGAGACTGGGATACCATTGTGGATCAATCGCTAATGATTTTTCATAACTATGCTTTGCTCTATCAAAGCTACCCTGTTGCTCAGCGGCAAAGCCCATTGCAAACCATAGAATGGCCGACTGACCAAATTCAGCCGTGAGTGATTGCAGCTCTGCCATGTGAAGTGAATGGCTATTCGGATCTTCAAACATCCTGGCTAAAACATAGCATGTTTTGAATAATCCAGAATCGTCGTATTCCTCTGATTTTTTCAAGTAAGATGCACTTAAAACTGGAATTTTTCCAAGCAAACTCATGAGCTCGATTCTACGGAGATGAATGAGCGACTCTAGCTCCCCGCTTGGTGAGGCCAAGATCTTCTGCAATACTCTGTCTGCCTCTTCGTAGCGCTTTACAAAGATGAGCTTATTCGCAAATTCCAATTGATCTCGACTGAATTGATCCATTAAAGCCCTATCGCACTCCCGATCGTTTAGGGTCACGTGAATCCTGGCTAAGCTAGCTAGGACGAGTAGCCCTGTTCTGGAGACTATCGGCAGAAACCGCAATGCCTCAAAACTATTATCAAATTTAGACAGGCCCAGACCCTCGGAGTCCCCCAAGATGACAGGCGATGATTCATTAATTTTAATGATTACCAAGCCGCCTATGTGTTGTTGCGTCTTGCCAATTGAATGGCTACCATGTCGGGATGAACTCAAATTCTGTAACTTTTAAGGAGGCCCTATGCGCCAGATTTTTGCAGCTGCATTGTTTTTTGCCGCTACTGCGGCTAGCGCCGCGTCAATTCCGATGTACGATTTCCCGTTAAAGAACGGGGAATCTCGCGATGACGTTTACCGCATGTCAGAGCACAAGAACACGGTTTTCGTTTTTGAAGCCTACAGACTTAACTGTGGGTACTGCAATGAGAACGCTCCCGTTGTCGATGACTTGGCCACCGATTATTCGGGTAATTCACGAGTTCAGGTTTTAGATCTTGGCCTTGATACGGCTGACGCCGATTACGCTGAGTGGATAGCGCGCCACAATCCTAACCACCCCGTCGTTCAGGATACCAATCGCCGCGTCTTTAACGCTCTAAAGACCAGCAGCGGAGTGCCGCAAGTTTTTGTTGTAAACTGTCGAGGCGAGATGGTCGGCAACCACGTCGGTACCTGGGGCGGGTCGACTGCGAAGATTCGCTCTCTAGTCGAAAGAGCCCTTACGACGACCTGCGAGTAATCACGATATCTCAACAAAAATTCCCGCAATGACTCGGCTGGGTCCATTGCGGGAATTTTTAATGATGAAAGTCAGCGCTCGACGTCTAGCTTGATATCTGGCGAATAGGGAACCACGGTCAACGTTGCTTTACCCTGACAACCGGCGAGAACAGGAACCGTTTTGGGGTCTATTCGTTTAACCGGATTAGCTGTGTAGCAGCGTTGATACGCGTGAGATGCTAGTAAATCCATCGAAAGACCAGGAACGGCATCACACGAGAGTCGCGCAATCACAGCCGATGCCCTGATTTCGTTGTAGCATGTAGGTATCGACACCCCATCCGGCCTAGGCGGCGGAAAGTAGTCAAGTCTAAGATTGAGCTTTTCCATGAGTCGCCCGTCATTGTCGATATTGACCGGAAAAATGACGCCCTGAGTCGCTTGCCTTTGTGGCTGTATCACTGGCGCATTCGACGCATCAGCTCCGCTACCTGAGTATTGCCCCTTCGCATCTGGTGCGTCATTACCAGGTCGCGAAATCCGGCAAGCATACGCGAAAAAAAAGCTGCCTAAGATTACGACTACAAATCGCATACACACTCTTTATTAAAATGCCGTTGTCCCGGTAATCTCCGCGCCCACGATCAACAAGTGAACATCATTGGTTCCCTCGTAGGTGTAGACGGTTTCGAGATTGGCCATATGCCTCATGCTCTGGTACTCGATCATGATGCCATTTCCACCCAGCATATCACGACAAGTACGCGCAATTTCAAGGGCCGCTAGACAGTTATTCTGCTTAGCCATCGACACATGGGTATGATGCATGGCTCCTGCCTGCTTCAGCTGTCCAAGTCTAAACGCGAGAAGTTGCGCCTGGGTCAGACGGCTTGCCATTGTAGCTAGTTTGGCCTGAATCAGTTGTTTTGCCGCCAGCGGCTTGTCAAATACAACTCGATCTTTCACATAATTTACGGCTTCATCAAAACAAGCTTCAGCCGCCCCAAGAACACCCCATGCGATGCCGTAACGAGCTTGCGTCAGACAAGACAGAGCGCATTTCAGTCCAGCCGTGGACTTAGGAAGAAGAGCCGACTTGTCGAGCTCTACATTGTCAAAATATAATTCTGAGGTCACTGAGGCTCTAAGCGACAACTTTCCAGTCATCTTTCTTGCAGTGAAACCTTGGGCGTTTGTGGGCACGATAAATCCCCTGATGCCATCAGGCGTTTTGGCCCAAACGATCGCGATCTGGGCCAGGTTTCCATTCGTGATCCACATCTTCGACCCATTGAGCACCCATTTATCGCCCTTCAAAACCGCCGTGGTTTTCATGGCGCCTGGATCTGAACCACCATAAGATTCAGATAAACCAAAACAACCAATCGCTTCACCACGTCCTAGTTTGGGCAGCCACTGAGCTTTCTGCTCCTCACTTCCGTATTCATAGATCGGATACATAACAAGGGCACCCTGGACAGACGCAAAACTTCGAAGGCCCGAATCGCAACGCTCGAGCTCTTTCATTACAAGACCGTAGCTGATCTGATCCATTCCAACCAGACCGTGACCCTTCAGGTTACCGCCCAAGACACCTAATTCACCGATGGAGGGAATCTTTTCTGTGGGAAACCGCTCATCGAGATAACACTTGCCAATAATCGGATTGATCTCTCGCGCTGCAAAGTCACGGACTGACTGCCCCACAAGTCTTTGCTCTTCATTCAAAAGATCATCAATATGGAAAAAATCTGGAAAAGGTGACACGCGGGGAGCTGGCATGAAAAGGCCTCCTGTTGCCTCGTTATAACTCACACAAGGTCCCCATACTGCCACGTGTAGGGATTTGCTGCAATCCATTTTAGGCAGCATTTAATACATTAAAATCAACTGTTTAGAGCAACTCTGCTGGTGATTTTCCCAGCAAAGGCGCCAACAGTCCGACTCCCCTGACTTCAGCACCTAATACTCATCGGGCAAGCAAGCGCGACCTAACGTTAGACGCACCGAGAAACCAAACCATTGCCAAAACCGTGAGCACTATGGCCCCCGATCTCCACTGCAAATCTGTAAAAATCCGAATGGACCAAATGTACTGCCCCAATAAGCTCATAACGACCATGAGACTTACGTGCGCAGCCTCCCATTTCTTCGCGCGCATCGCTCGGCGCCAAGAAAAAGATTCGCGCAATCCGAAGCCAGACACGCCTAAAATTTTTGCAGGAAGCAGCTGCGGTATTAAACCTGAAACGAGTGCCCGATATTCTGACGCAACAGGACCGAGCTCTCGGGCCATGCTGTCGTCTTCAGCGCGAGACAAACGATGATACATCGGCGTAAGAATTAGAACCGCTAGGCAGTACAAGGTAGGCTGCCTTGAAGCAAGCAGAAGACCCATCATAATCAGACATCTGGAAAGAACCATTGGATAGCGAACAAATCTGTAAGGACCTGAAAAACAGTTTATTTCGCTACTTTCTCGATGTGGGTAGCCGTTTAGCCATACCAAAAAGATCAAACCCAAAGAGCTGATCGATGCTCCCACAAAAACCGATTGGATTGAAGCCGCTGTCCATACAAAAGCAAGACAAGCCAGAAAAATGTCAGCACGCTGAGCGCATGCGGATTTCATCGCTAAAAATAAATTGCGCACTTGAGCAAAAAACAAATGACACCCTGTAGTGATTGGACTTTAATTGTGACATTGTATCAAAAAGTAGTTGTGTCTGTTAACTATAACTCATGATTTAAGTAGGCTATCGTATGAACCATCTGATCGTCTTGGCACACCCCAATCCCGCGAGCCTTTGCGCGGCTATTTGCTCTCAGATAGCTGATGTTTCATCCAGCAATGGTCACAAAGTAGAAATTAGGGATCTTTACCGGCTAAATTTTAATCCGGTACTCTCCGCAGAAGACTTTAAGCAGATTCGGGCAGGAGCGACACCTAAAGATATCGCCGTTGAGCAGCTCCACGTAAAAAAAGCCGAAGTCATCACGCTCGTATTTCCGCTGTGGTGGACCGGATATCCAGCCATCCTAAAAGGCTGGATCGACCGTGTTTTGCAAAATGGGTTTGCATTCACCTTCTCACAAAAAGACGGCATCGTACCCCGTCTAACTGGCAAGAAAGTCCAGTTGATCACCACCATGGGATCGTCTGTCGATGAGTACGAGGAAAACGGACTCATGGACGCCATGGCTATGACGATGGGCGATAATGTCTGGAGCTTCTGCGGATGTGAAGATGCCGGATTAATTGCTATCGGCGAAGTGCCGGGCATGACTGCGAGCGAGCGTCAGAAGTTGCTACATGACCTGACAGACGCGATGCCTGACGACATCATTGGGCCGACACATCAACCCCCAAAAAAACCGTCAAGGAAAAAAACTATTCCGAAAACGAAGAGCAGCAAAACTCCAAAAAAACGGCGAAGCTAGCTTTTCGCTGTTGGCATCCTTGCTTGTTCAATCAACGCATACAACAAAGAAAGCCAAACTAGAGCTGTCAGCGGAGCAAACCAACCGACCACGCGCGACGTGTTTTGAACGAGGCCCCCGGAAACGGTTAAGGCGACCAAAACAACAAGACAAACCATGTGCGCAATGGTGGCGTATTTAACAAGTAAAACGCGAGACGGTGACAATCTCGCTGATGATCCAAAAACTAATAAATAGATGCCTATTGCCATGTAACCAAGATCAACAGGCCACATCATCCAAAGATTGGCGTTATGCGGCAGTACAGAATGGCTGCCAAAAGCCCAGGACATGGACAAAAATAAGCCGATGAAGCCCCAAAGACCACCTAACACCACAGCTGAGAATCCTATCAACCTCGTTCCAAGAGATTTTGTCTTGGGACGCTTGAACATGGAAACGCCCAGCATTGCGGGCACACCAGAAAGAATCCAGAGCAAAATATAACCATTGATAAGTGGAACTTCAGGCCCAGGGTAATCGGTTAAGGTAACTGTGTCAGAAAGAAGGGCTTTACCTAAAATCTCATGGCCTGAGTCGTCGACAGCTGGAATCTTTAGCATATAGTGCCTAAGACGGCCGGGAATAAACATATCCTCCCAGTCACTCATCTCTTTGTCTGGCTCGCTATTAAGTATGACATCCTGCCCCATAGCAAAGAAAGGCTCCGACGCATTATACTCCATCACGCGGTCACGATAGGTTTTTCCCGTTAATTTGTTCGCAGACAGTTTCTTAATCTGCCCGCCGGTAGCCATATCAAAGATATCGCGAACTCTTGTTGAACAGTTATCGTAGAAAAAAAGGTACGGGTAATTCACATTCTCAGGACGAGAGTGCCACATAATCCGGTCGATCACCCGTTGCTTTTGTGCATCCGTCAGATTGACTCGCTCCATCCACATGGTTTGACGTTCAATTTTCGATATTGCAACTTCGTTCCACCAAGGACCGTAGCTCATGTAATAAATTAAGTACCCGCGTAAGAAATTCGGTATAAAACCAGGCGCGTTAAAATCAAATGTACCCCAGTTATAACCTATGTCCGTTCCAGCTTCACGATCAAGCACACGCACAATCGTATGCCCATATTTTGAATAAATATGATGACCGATATCGCGGGTGCCAAGGTAAATTTCAACTTGACTTATATCACGCGGAGTCGGAGGTAACTCTTGCGCTCTCGAGGCATTAGCCCCAAAAATCGTGGTCCATAAGACCATCCAAAACAAACCTCTAACCATAAGCGCACTACTCCAATCCTATTTCCAGCGTCGATAGTTCCAGGCCCACTGCTCGGGGTAAATCAAAATCATTCTTGATAGGTCATCTGCCATCAATTGAGCAATTCTACCTTGATCGGTCATGCCATGGTTGGCACCCAAGACCTCAGTGACATAGAACTGATAATGGCAAAAACCCACCCTAACCGAATGCACACCAAAAACCGGCATCTGTTTTTTAGCGGCCATCATCGCAGGTCCTTGAACAATGTGAGTATCGGGGACTCCTAAAAATCTGCATGGAAATCCACTTGCGCGTTTTGCAGGACGCTGATCCATAACAAAACCTAGGTGTTCTTTTTTATTGGAAATCTCCATCATGTCACGGAGCAGTGTTTTTGAGTCTGTCCAAAGCACGTTCATATCAAGCATCTCTCTGATCTTGTTTAATGCCTTCGTCAACCAAGCCGAACGGCTAGGCTTCGCCAACGCATGGAAATCGCGGCTCAAGCATTTCGCAGCAACATGACCTGCAAGCTCCCAGGCTCCGTGATGGGCGGCAATAATTATGACACCAGTTTGCTCGGAGGCACTTTCCAAAATCTTTTTGGCTTCCTCAATGCCATCAATTCTGACTTCATGGGGTCGGAATACATAGCGGATGGTCTCCAGGAAAAGGACCACTTGGGTCTGAAAAACCTGCCGGACAAAGTTTGTAGCAAAATCCGAGCCTACAGGCAGATTATAAACGCGCTGCACGTTATGCTTTATAATTTTTGAACCTTTTTTTTCAAACACAAAGGCCAACACGGCTATCATGCCTGCGAGGCTAGGCAAAACAAACCTTGGTAGCGCCGCAATTATCCGAAAAACAATCAATGAACCAGCTCCAACCAGCCACTACGTCTGTGAAATCACGCCCATCTTCTTCAGCGCCTCTGCGTAGTACTCGTGAGCCTTGTAGGAAGACCTCACAAGGGGCGCACTCGCCACCGCAAGAAAGCCGATTGACTCTGCATACGCCTTAAGGCGCTCAAACTCGTCGGGATGGGCGAAGCGCTTTATGGGCAAATGCTTATTAGAAGGCCGCATGTACTGTCCGATATTGATAAACTCGACACCAAACTCGCGTAGATCCGAGAGGCTGGACCTAACTTCCTCTTCCTCTTCACCCAAACCAAGCATGATCGCACTCTTTGTAAAAACCCTGTAGTCCGCCAGCTTCTTAACATGCCCGAGCGCCTCAATGGATTGACGATATTTAGCCCTAGCATCGCGAACTCGTGGCGATAAACGCTCGACGGTCTCGATATTGTGGGCATAAACCTCGGGACGTTCAGCAAGAATAACTTTCAAAGCTTCGGTACTGCCTTTGAAGTCGCCGGCAAGTAGCTCAATGATAATTCCAGGATTTAAAGCGCGCACTTCACGAATGACTTGGGCCACATGTGCAGCTCCGCCATCAGGTAAGTCATCTCGATCTACCATGGTGATAACAACATACTTAAGCTTCATCACGGCCGAACTCTCTGCAACCTGCCTAGGCTCATCGGCATCGAGCCAACCTTCCGGGTTTCCGGTTTTGACGTTACAAAAGCGACAAGCCCGGGTACAGACCTCACCCAGCACCATGAATGTAGCAGTATTCGTGTTCCAACAATGGCCAATATTTGGACACTTCGCTTCTTCACAAACCGTGTAGAGCTTACGACCGCGCAAATCTCGCTTGATATTAAAGTAGGTCTCACCCGTCGGAATGGGCGTTTTTAACCAACTTGGCTTTCCCACGTGAAGCAGACGCTTTTGATCAGGATGAGTTGTTGTTGTTTTATTAGAGGTTGTCACAGCGTACTCTTGACTAATGTGCTAAGGTGTCTAAGGGATTCGATCAGCTTGTGGCTGATGTTTGTACCACTGTGATCTCACGGCGTAAAGCCTTTGCGAACATAAGGATTTCCTAATGAATTCAAAGACATTGAGTTCTTATATTGAGGTTGTCAATAAGCTCGGGCGCACTCCTCGCGGTTTCGAGCGCTCAGGACGCAATGCGGAGTCTATTTTTAAGGCCGTTTTAAGAAACTCCAAAGACACCGCCATTGAAATCTGGGAAATCTACACACAACGGCGCGAGGACCTCTCTAGACGGCTCATGAATAATCGAGAGGCTGTTGTCGCTTACTTATTGGGATTTCATCTGCCAAATATGGCTCGAGCGTCGGATCTATACCAGAGATCAGAACTACGACATTCCTGGAAATCAAAATTGAAAAAACACAAAGTTCGAGTCTATGACATAGGATGCGGAACTGGCGCCATGTCGCTTGCGCTGAATATTGAAGCTGATTATTTCTTAATTGACACAAGTGGACCTCTTTTAGACGCAGCAAGTCTTCTAGCTCAAAAATCTGGTCTAAATGCAAAAACCAGTCGACGAAACATCGAAGACCTTGACCCTCAGCAGTTCACAAACAAAAAAAACCAAGATGACGTTCACATTTACTTACTAGGATACGTATGGAACGAATTAAATAAAAACGCGCCGGGCCGCCGCAACCTTCTCAGAATCATTTCCAATCATATTAAACGCGACGAAAAGTGTTTGGTTTTTGTAACTGAACCTGCACTCGATTTCATGTCACGGCCAGCCATGGAGCTTCGCGATACGCTATGCGAGGCTGGATTCCAAGCTTTATATCCTTGCCCCCATAGCACGCCCTGCCCGATGCTAGATCGCTCAAAAGATTGGTGTTACAGTGAGGGAGAATGGAACCAGCCCCCTGTCGCAAAATTAATTGATAAACAGATGAAAATTAATCGAGCTAAGCACGCAAGCACGATGTTTGCTTTCGCAAGTCCGGCCGTAGGACTGACCTCAGATCATGAACCTATCGTAGTTGGCCGACCAGTAAGGGAATCAGGTGTTGAACGCTACAAAGGATTTTTTGACTATTTAGTCTGCGACGGCGACGGTCTACGCAAGGAAAAGCCAGAGCAACCTAAAACCGTTATTCTGCGCGGAAATATTTTCTCAGAGGTAAAGCCAAGTCCACCACCTGCAAAAAAGAAGCAAAATGCGCAATCCACCCAGTCTAAGAAACCTCGCCCCCAACGTTCGTAGCTGGACCGTCAATTGCTAGGGACACCGCCATATCACTAATAACGTTTGTTGCGCTTCGACAACGCGCCACAATCCAATCTGCAGGTAGCAGAAGCGGCATAATCTCCAGCGGGAGTCCTGCAGCCGGAAGAACCAGCGACAACGCCACAACCCCAGCCTCCGGAAAACCACTAACACCCAAAGTGGCCAAGACGCAAACACCGGCCACTCCAAGCTGATGGACATAGGACCAATCTAGGCCAAAAGCTTGAGCCAACATGATGACCGCAACCACTTCATACAGCAAAATACCATCGTTATTAAAATTTGTACCAATACAGGCTCCAAGCCTGGATGAAGCCCGAGAACAGTGCAGATTATCAAGCGCATCAAGTGTTGCCGGAAGAGACGACAAACTACTATTCACCCCAAACGCATAGATAACCGGAATCTTTGCTTGACGCCAAAAATTCCGCAACGTTCGTCTTGACCACATAGCAATCCATGCTTGATATACAATAATAATCTGTAAAACCATTCCGGTTATCGTAATCAACAGATACCAGGAAAGACTGCGCAAAGCATTAAACCCAAGCTCTCCCGTCGCCTTGGCTACCGCCGCAAAAATTGCAAGTGGCATCAACATCATTATAATTCGCAGCACAAATGAAATGACAGAAAGTGATATTTCTACGTAACCTCGAAACCTCACGAATCTGGCGTCCCAAACACCGTCTCGACGCCCAGCACTACGAATACCAAGTCCAAACAAAATGGCTAAAACAATGAGAGCCGGAATATTATTTTCTAAAAATGGTCTTACAATCGAGTCCGGAATCATTGATTTCGCCACATCAGACCAACTTACAAACTTAGCCCCAGGACTTACTGGAGCGGTCACCGATGGAGCTAAAGAAAAGCCGCGCACCAGACCTTCCATATGAGTACCGGGCTTTAGGGCATTGACAAGCACTAAAGCAATAGACACCGCAAGCACCGTATTGATGGCGCAGATAATGACTAACCGTCGCACACCAGCAGTTAAGGGCTGATCTGCCATCATCCCATTCAAAATAGCCAAAAAAAGAAGCGGGCCGGCAAAACCTTTAACCAGAGCAACTGGCAGCCACGCAAAAATAGAAACAAGCCCGTCCGAGCCCGCAGGAAGACCATTCCAGTAAAAACCCAGAAGACACCCAAGTATCAAAGCCGCGACGTTAGCCGCAAAAATATATCTTATAGTTTTAAGGCCGCCGTCGGGAGGCCGCGAATCTACGGAAATTGGAACCATACAAACCTCCCAAAGGGATCTTGGAATATAAGACAAAATCGTGCGTATTAACCAGATAAAAGCGATTTTGTTAACCCACAGACGACCAGGCAGATCTTGCCTCATTAAAAAAAGCCACATTTCGCCGATGCCGTCTCATACACAACCGAGAGTACCGATGGCAAAAATCATAGACATCAAATCAGCTTTAAATAAAGCTCGCCCGACGCCAAACAGACAAGGCGTCACGGGAGCTCAGCTAGATTCTGGCGAACCGCGTCAATTCCAAGCGTCGTCAACTAACAATACGCCCTGCAAACTACTTCTGGAGTCATTAAAAACGTTTGCAGACTTAGTTGATAAGCAGGTTACTGATATCGGCAAAATTTAACCGCCCCACTGGGCTCGGTACTCGTCAATAGAAGTTTTTAGACTCGCATCTAGCCAATTCTTCCCAACGCGAGTCACAGAGCGTCCGTTTTGCCAAAGAGCGTCGACTATTTCCTGGATGGATAAAATCGAAACGACTGGAATATTAAAAGTAGAACGAATCTCGACTGCAGCACTACTCTGACCAAGACCCCGCTCCATCCGATCAACTCCAACAATCACTGCTCGCACTTTCGGACCAATTGGCCTCAGAAGATCTAAGGTTTGCCTAACGCTTGTACCGCCAGTCAAAACGTCTTCTACGATAATCAACTCAGTGTTTTCGCTAATGTCCCGTCCTACGAAAAATCCACCCTCACCGTGGTCTTTCACTTCTTTTCGATTGAATGTAAAAGGCACCTCTTGGCCAGTCTCCAGAGAAAGCTCCATGGCAGTGGCTGCGGCAAGCGTGATGCCTTTGTACGCCGGACCGTACAGATGCCAACTAGAAATACCCTGAGCCTTCGAAAATGCGACGAGCTGCTTTGCATAGCAGCGAGCAACATCCCTTAAGATTGCACCATGATCAAACGCTCCTGAATTAAGGAAAAACGGCGACAATCGACCAGACTTTGTTTTAAAATTCCCAAACCGCAACGCGCCACTAGACAAAAGCAAATCCAAAAAATAACTTTGCAAGTCACTGAGCATGCTTTTCACCCTCGAGATGTTTCATGAATCTTCACGAGTCAGTTCAAAACTTGTCATCAAACGAGCGCCCGACATACGCATCTTTTCAAAGGCTCGCGCACTATCGCCATCTATAATATCAACACCACGGCAACCATCTTTTACAACCGACACATCGTAACCAAGCTTCAGCGCGTCTAGAACGGAAAAGAGAACGCAGTAATCAGTAGCTAAGCCCAGAATAACCAACCCACTCACGTTCCTGGAAGCCAACCATCCGTTGAGTCCAGTATCGCCCGCCAACCTATCAGTTGCGCCATGCCTCCACCGATCCACGCTTGTGTTGTCATAAAATGCACTGTAACTATCGATCTGAGGCTCTAAACCTTTTCTAAAGACGGCGTCAAATTGATCACTCATTAGGTTTTTTGCAAATTCATTTCCATGCGTCCCCTCAACACAATGGTCAGGCCATAAAACCTGCGGATTCCCGTTTAAATCGATGACATCCCCTGGTTTCTTACCAGGATATTGCGTCGCAAATGACTTGTGCCCAGCGGGATGAGTATCTTGACTTGCAATAACAAAATCAAAAAACGTTTTTTTCAACTGAATTAACTTATTTGCAACGTCTATCACTTCGTTACCGCACCGCACAGCTAGGGCGCCACCCGGTAAAAAATCATTTTGTATGTCAATGACTAAAAGAGCACGTTTCATTTCGCATCTAAATCTTTCAATTCTTCAATGAAAGCACCTGACAAAATGGGGAAGCGGCACCAAGTCTTTGGATCAAGACTTTCATCATCTAAGTGAAAGCCTGGAGCATATCGTTCCCGTTTCCATTGATTACGACACCACAAAGTGAAAAATCTTGCGACCCATTTTCGTCTATCACCATCTGAATAGTGGCCATAGTCTTCTGCAAGCGTCGCAAGGACATCAGCCGGTGACTTTTTGTCGCGGATGGCTGCTCGCTCAATGACATCTAGAACATCATAAGGCATCAAGTCTGCTTCATCTGTTTGATGAAACTCCTTTGGGCGCAATTCTGCAGTAGGCGCTATATTGTTAACAAGACTTAGCCGAGGCACTGATGATAAACCTTGAGGAGCGTTTTTCTCTCGCCACTCGAGCCATTTTCGAAGATACGCTTTATCTATCCCAGCAATTGGTGAAAGGCCCCCACACGTATCGCCATCCATAGTCGCATAGCCAACTGCCGCCTCGCTTCTATTCGATGTAGCGAGTAGCAGATGATTTTTTAGATTGGCTAACATCCAGATTGCCGGACCGCGAGCCCTAGCTTGAATATTTTGCAGCACAACGTCATGCTGCTTCCAATTGAATGAGACCCCAGTGGCATGAGCGATCGCCTGCTCATACTGGTCGATCATAGGGTCTACACTCCATTTGTGATACCCAATTTCGAGAGACGCTGCCAGCCGCCTTGCAGCTTCTTCAGTTGCATCACTACTATTTGATGTTGACTGATATGCTGTGGCAATCAATTCTCGGGTGACATCTTCAATTGAGTTTGCCGACTGGATACTCTTGATGTAACTAAGACGCGCCTTTATTCCATCTAAACCAATCTCATCAGCAGCTAGCCTAATCGCATCGGTTGTCAGTACCGCCACGGCCGCCGAGTCCACGCCGCCGGATATTGAAATCGTAAAACCAGACAAATGACTTTTCCTTAGAAAATCGAAAAGTCCGAGCGCCACTGCACGGGTAAATTCTTCAGCTTTAAGGTCTGAGGAGCGTTCCCAGGAATCACCGATTTTTGCTACCGATGAGGCCCCACTTTTAATCTTTGGCCAAGCAAATTTTGCGTTGACGCAGTGTTGTGATTCATCACCGACGAGTGGTTGGAAGGAACCTGTTCTAGCCCTCATCATCCGATTAACTTCAACATCCACGACAGCTTCGGTGATTTGATAGTCTTTGAAACTGAAGCGGGGACCATATGCGACTATAGAGCCTTCGCTGGCAATGAGAGCGCCTCCATCAAAAATAATGCGGCCACTTTCATTGCCGAGCAAATTTGCATACAAGTATGCGACATTAAACGCCCGAGAGCCTTCAGCAACGAATCGTTCCCGCACCTGACGTTTACCAAAAGCAAAATGACTAGCACTCGGATTCATCACAACGTCTACGCCAAGTCTAGCCAGATTCGCACCCGGTCTATTAGCCGCCCAGGCTTCTTCACATATCTCAAATCCAATTTTTATACCGGCACAGTTTATAAAAAGATCACCAATGGGAACATCGTTGCCAAATATCTCGGCATGCTCGACAATACCTGCTGGCCAAGGCTTAAACCAACGCGGCTCATAATGAACCCCGTCTCCTGCTAGTAGTTTCTTTGGAACAATCGCGACCAACTTACCATCAACGGCTACAGCGATTACGTTAAATAAGGCGCCCCGATGTAGAAATGGCAAACCCAAGCCTGCCACAATTCCTTTTGTAACCGGTAATAACTCCTCCAGGACCGACAAGGCCCGGGCGGGTAAATGAGGCATGTAAAATGCGTCCTCGCATCCGTAGCCACTGATACAGAGTTCAGGGAGGCATAAAAGTGATACGCCCTTGGTTTTAGCTTCGTTTATTAAACTAGTCAGCCGAGCCGTATTACCAGACCAATCAAATGGGGTTTGGTTTATAACAGCTGCGGCCGTCTTAATAAGTTTCATGGGAAGCTTGTCCTATTTGCTATTTACTGAGGTCATCCCTAAAAATGGCAAAAGTGATAAACCAGCAGTGATTACAGGGGAATTACCCCCTCAGACGTAAATCATCAATCAAATAAAGGACAGCTAGACTCGAGACCCCTCGCTAGCAGGGGCCAAGCGGAAAAAATTTTTTGCAAATAATGGGTGCCCGGGGGTTTTAATTGCCTAAAATTATTAATTTTTTAACTTTTTTTTATAAAAACTTTAGTCGCGTGGGGTTCCTACCGATAGATAAGGGCTTTCATGACTGAGTGATTTACAATGGAGGCCATAGATTACACGATAAGTCGCGTCTAGGTATCTTGTCTAATTTGGGAGGATTTCATGCACCATAGTTCACTTTCTGCCAGCTTGAAGGTTTCAGGCATCGTCCTCTCAATTGCTTTTGGTTTGACCGCCTGTAAGATGCGAGACAGTTCAGATTCAAGCGTCAAAGTAGTTAATGGTAGCGCCCTAAAAGATACGGATTTCCCTGCCGTGATTCAGATTGGCTATGAACTGGGAGGCGGATCCTCGGCGATGTGCACAGCCACTTGGGTCAGCGACCGGACCGTTCTAACCGCTGCACATTGTATCGAAGGCGGTGACAGCAGTCCGAGTAAAGTCTCCGTCGTTAGAGGCACTGGCAAGGGCTTAAAAGCTAAAAGAGTCATATCACACCCTACTTATCGACCCAACAGCGGAGTTGGGCATGATATTGCTATCGTCATCTTCGAAAAGGACTCCTCTAAGTTTTATATCCCGATGGCTTTGACTCAAGCGAAAGCTGGAGATCCCTTAACAATTATAGGTTTTGGAAAATTTGATCATTTGAATGGAAAGAGTGGCGGAACCAAACGAAGGGGAAATAATAAGGTATCGGCAATTGACTACCAAGGGCGCGTCGATTTTGACGGCCTCATCAGTCCGTTAAATAAAGATGGTACTGGAGAGCGAGTGACAAACTCCCAAGGCGACTCTGGTGGTCCCATGATCATCAAGCAGCGCGTTCAGGGCGTATCTAGCAGTGTAAGCAAAATCTCCAATAACCAAAATCAGGGACACTATGAGAGTGTTCGCGCCCCTGCTATTGAAGACTGGCTTAAAAAACTTGCCGCTAGCGGCGTATATATGATCGGATTTAGCCAAGGCACGGAATCTATAGCTGCAACTGATACCACTGTATCGGGAGGCGACGCAGGTGGGGCACCTGCTGGTAACTCCGATTCATCTGGGGATGATGAGACTCCACCACCAGCGCCAAGTGCTGGACCAGACTCCCCGGGCACGCCAGAGACACCAGACGTACCAGGCGCCGGTGATACGAATCCAAATCCGACGCCAAGTCCGACGCCAAATCCAGCGCCGCAGCCAGCACAAATCGTGGACTGCAACAGGGACTTTTCAAAGATTCGTCAAGGTGGAAGCGGAATTTGCTTAAACAGATCCTCTGGTTTCTGCTACCGATACTCGGGCGGAAACGTTCAGTACAACCAGGGCCGCACGACTTGTGCCGCACCAGGGGCGAGCAATCCTGGATCTAGTGTAACGCCGCCGAGTTCATCTAATACCCTTGATTGTAATGCTAACTTCAGCACAATTAGGTCAGGTGGAAGCGGTATTTGTCTAAATCGTTCATCAGGATTCTGTTACCGTTATTCAGGCGGATCAATCCTGTACAATTCTGGCCGAGTGAGCTGCCCCTAATCGTTACTGGTGACCAATTAAAATGGCGGCCGATGGCCGCCATTTTAATTCCGGCTTACCACGTCAACGTCAAGCCACCGCCACCATAAATACTCTGATATTTTAGATTGGTCACAAGATTTGGATCTTTCTCAAGTTCTGTATCACTCGCGGTGCGAGAAAATACGGTCGCATCACTAGCCCCGAATCCTAGTAGCGCTAACTTAACAGAACCCATCGAGAAAAGATCTCGATAGACGTCAAAACCAACTCTAATACTCGTGCTTCTGTATTTTTTATCAACTTGCAACATACCAACGCTGTAACTTCCATAACTCCATAATCTGGCTAAAAAATAAGGTGTTCTCTTTTCAATCCCGAGTTCTGCGCCCAGCGTGGGAGCTCTCTGTAGAGTGAAATTAAATCCAAGATCTCCCGTCACATCAGATCCACCCTGAACAAACTCGAGACTGGTCACTCCAAGCTTGGGCGTTAAATCTATCCAATTGAACAGAATATTATTAAAACGACGACCAAATCCATACCCCAGCTGAATGCGAGACCATTTGAATTTCTGCGTTGTCGAGTCGGTTGAAGCTTTAACCTCTGGAATCAGATCATAATTAAATTTGACGCCCTGAAGCAAGCCGGCTCGAAACTCGCCAAACACACCGACTGTCGAAGCCTTCGATAGTACGCCTGTCGCTTTGCCAAGCGGTTGACCAAAACGTCCGCCCAAGTAGACTGCTCGTGCAATACTAAGAAACTTCTTTAGAAATCCGCCAAGATCTGACTTTATTGCCGCATTCAAGCGCTCACGCTCTTCGTCACGACCCTCACTTTGTTGCAGATAAAAAATAGCCCTCTTCGACTTGCTGCGAAGAGCGGCCAGGCGCGCAGGATCAGTAACATTGATTTTGTACTGAAGAGCTGCTGGATCATCATTATCGAATTCAGCTGAACCAAACACAACGGGTAGCCATAGACCTTTTGATCGATTTAAAGCGAAAATTCGTAGCGGAAACTCTGGTGGCGGAAGGTCGGACAATTTATCGCCTGCAAGTTTGATTACACCTTCATGACTTATTGCAGCCTGTCTAACAATCGAACGAAATGGTAACCCCAAACTTAAATGGGCTCCGATTATGGACCTCGTACGTTTGACTCCAAGGAGAACTATGGGAGTTAACTCCGTCTCTAGAGTCAAATCTGACTGCAAAGTCGCAACCCCCGAACCATCAATAAAAAAAATCTCAAACTTTTTCTGGTTTGAATCACCAGATATTTTCAGTGTCCAGGATCGTGGGATTGGCTGGGTAGAACCATCATCTAATGCACAGCGAAATTTTCTAAAAGGACCTGTTCCCCAGAGACCTCGGTTATTCACAAGTAATTTTCCGAATGATGCACAGACATCCGTGAAATTTACTGTCTTACTCCCCACATAATCACTCGCTGAGAAACCGGCTTGTACTATGAGCAAATCCAAATGAGTACCGGATTCTCGATTTGTCATTGAGCCCGCGGGCCGCTTAGCACCAGCGGACTGCCCCATCACGGGAGCGGTCTGAACAAAAATCCAGAATAGAATTATTAGAGCTCTCATCACGTTTTGAATCACCCATCAATACCAGGCCAGCATTCCCGTTTACTAAATCACCTTTTCGGCATGTTATTCAGGCACTTGAATTAACGGGGCGACGAGTCATCTGCGCACCATCTCACGCTGATTTAGGTTTTTACTAATTAACTAATTTTTAACTGAAAACTTCGACCTTTAGCCTTTGATCCTCTGCGAAATGCAAACTGCGTTGTGGTAAAGGCATCTCGATGTCTGCTGCCTCGAGAGATTTCTTAATTCCATCGGCAGCAAGCGTTAGAGCCTCGACAGAACGCTCCCTCTCAACCCAAAAACCGATTGAGACTTGCATTGCGCTCTCGGAAAACGACTTAAAAGCAAATTCAGGAGCAGGCGATTTTCGAATGACAGCTAACGCCGACAAACACTCTACTAACGCCATTTGAACAGCAGAAATATCAGCTGTGTAGGATATACCAACCACAATCTCCAGGCGCCGAAGTGGATATCTAGTCACGTTCGTGATCTCAGACTTCATCAAAGTCTCGTTGGGGATACGCACCATCATGTTTTCAGGGGTCCTTAACAGCGTCGATAAAAGACCAAGCGAATTCACCTCGCCAACCGTTTGACCCACTTTTATAGTGTCCCCAACGACGAAAGGACGCTCCAAGAGCATAAAGAGGCCGCTTATTAAGTTGGACATAGTCGTTTGACTTGCAAAACCTATCGCTACTGAAGCGACTCCGGCAGCACCAACAAGCACACTGAGGTTAATTCCAGCCTCGTTGAGGCCAGTCAATATTGAAAGAATTAAAATGCTGTAAAAGGAAAACCGCCTGAATAGCTCAACTTGATGAGCATCTAGACGATGAGTCAAAGCCTTATGTATGGCTCGACCAGTGGTCTTGGCTAGTAAATAACCGATCAATACCGCCAAGCATATGGTTGCAATACGGATAACAAAATCTTGCTTAAAAAAATCGACAAAATACACACTGAACATTTTTAAACATTCACCATTTTATTAACTTAATGGCCCTCGAAATCGATAAGCCACTTAACATTGTAACGCGACAGCTTCGCTGCTCCACCAATTTCGGGCAAGTTAATTACAAAATGGCAACCAACCACATGCCCCCCCATCCTCTCAACCAAAGTCGCCGTGGCACCTGCAGTTCCTCCGGTGGCTAGTAAATCATCGAGAATCAAGCAACGCTCGCCTTCTTTGACGGCATCATGGTGTATCTGAATACAATCTGTACCATACTCCAAATCATATTGGACCTCGTGCGTAGGGCCCGGTAGTTTCCCCTTTTTCCTGGCCAGAACGAGGCCGCACTTCAATCGATCTGCCACGGCAGCCCCGAAGACAAAGCCTCGAGATTCGATTCCTATAATCTTTTGCGGCTTCAAAACAAACGCTGCGGACGCAAGCAAATCGATTGTTTTTGCAAATCCCCAGGGGTCAAGAATTAAAGTCGTGATATCTCGGAACATAATTCCCGACTTTGGGAAATTTGGTATCGTTCTTACAAGTTTTTTTAGACGTAAACTATCAGAATCCATTCCAAATCCTCGCGACATTCGTCGGTTTAATGCAACATGAAGACTTGGTTCTGACAGAAAAGTATGGCTAACACAAGACCAATCACCACAGATCGCCATTTTCGGGTTTCTGAGCCTTATCAGAATCAGGTTTTGCCTGACCATTAACGTCTATGCCCGAGTCATCCCCTGGGGGCGACGTTCCAGTCACCGGGCTTTTTGACGAGTCTTTCTCGCTACGAATAATCCGTCCATCGTCATCAAGCACCTCTTGAGACTCACCTGGTACTTCACCCGGTCGCAATCCTGGAAGGAGTTGAGAATTAGCCGTGTCGGAAACAGTATCAGGACTAACACCCGGTTTATCTGTAACTTCAACCCTCGCCGGAGCCGCCGGCGTAGACGTGTCCTTGAGTTCAGCCTTGAAATTAAACGGGCTGTAAAGCCTAGCTACATTGCCACGCCCATCGCCTGGGACACGGATGATCGACCGCACCGTGCTTCCGATGGCGAACTCATTTTCAAAGGATTCACCAGTTTTATCAATATTGGTGGTCGCAAAAACTTCCTCACCGGCATTGTCTGAAGAGAACACAATACCTCTAGCTAGATCAACCCCAATAGAGGACGCATTTGCCGGATATTTTATCGGCCACTCACCACGCTTCACGATTGACAGATCCAATTCGTCTATTTGATCGCGGTACTTAAGGACCTCCATCATGCCTTTTGCGTAATCAATCCAAGCCGGCAGAGCACCCACCGCTCCACTGACTTTGATAGCGCCTCTTCGCATCATCTTATTGAGGTCATATCCGACATAACTAGCAATAGTATGGAAACTGCTATAATCTAGCGGCGCACCCTTGGACGGGGGCACTGGGAAGAACCCAGCAAAGTATGCGTTTGTGTAGTCATTGGTTGTTCCAGTTTTTCCAAACGATTGTATTCTGACTTTTTGGCCATCTTTTTTGGGGTCGTTCCCAGCAATTAATGTGCCGCTAGCATCCTTTGAAAGATCGATATAAAGCTCTCCACGAGCCCTTTTACCGGTCCCATGAGTCACGACCCGCTTCAAGATTTCCTGCATCTGTTGTGAGTATTCGTTAATGGCGACTGTTGCCTCACGACGTTTAGGTTCAAAAACAACCTCCCCGTGACGGTCAAGAATTTTTCTTACAAAATTTATCTGATTCGCCGGCCCATTCTCATAAAAACGATATATTTTACCCTCGACGAATGTCTGGTATATTTTCGCAACTTCCGCTGCCGTAACGTCATTAGTTCCCAATGGAAACGATTGAACGGGATCAACCTTGCTTGTAACCCCCATCGCTTTGACCATCTCAACAAGATAATTAAGACCTAATGCAATCCTAAAGTCGTGATGCTCGAAATATCGATTTAAGTCATACGGCGATGAAACACTCATAACGGATTGGTAGTGATCCTCGACAGATTTTTCTAGCTTGATAAAATCGGCTAAAGGTAGTGTTCCATTAAGCCTAATTTCACCTTTCTTCACCAATTCATTCTGCCAAACAGCTTCGACATCCATAGCATTCAAAGATCGCCCCTGAATACTTGCCAACTTTAAAATGTACTCATAGCGATCAGTGGCCACCTTGGGTCGTTCAGCATCTAGAGACGCCAAAAATCCAAGGGCTGGTTTATTGCCTTGCGTTGGTAAAACGCGAAAATGAGACCACGCATCTTTAAGCTTGGGGTCAGCAAGCGCGCCCTCAGCGCCTTTGGCTTGAACTGCAGCATAGATAGACTCAAATTCAGCATCAGCCATCTCTGCTAGCATTTTCATCCGCATAAAATTATTCTTTACGAGATTAAGACGGATAGCATTCTCCAGTGGCGGCATATCCTCCGAGCCCTGCTTGGATAAAAGACGCTGCACTTCTGCCTCATAACCTTTTCCCCACCACATTTTTTCGAGAGCACGAATCGCATCATTTGCGCCCTTAAAAACCATATCAGGTATAAGATCGGCTACGGCTCTATCGAGTTGGTACTCCTTGATACCGTCATTTTCAAGTTGCACACCTGTGGCTTTTGCAACTCTAAAGTGAAAGTCGGGCGCACTCTCACCAGCATTAGGGGTGAGCTTCATCTGACCCATGAGATCTTTAAATTGCTCAAAGTTGAGCTTATCCACCAAATGATTCGCCAAAGCGACCGATGCCAAGTTCTCTGACATAGCACCCGACCAAACCATGGAAACATTCCTGTAAGGACTTATGTGATCGGGCCGAGGGAAATAGAGTCTCGATTGATAGGGAAAAATTTGTCGCTCGTTATCCACCACGTCCAAAATATTCCAACCGAGCTGCATGGCAGCATAGTAAACCACAGCTTTAAAAACAGAACCTGGCTGCCTTCGAGCGAAGATCGCGCGATTGAAACCGATGGTATCAAAACCACTCACAGCCACCCGGACTTCCCCCTTGTCCAAGGCAACTAGCCCGCCGTTAACCTTTGGGCTTTTTTGGAGCTCAAGAATTGCTTCGTGTCTATTGGCGTCATATTCTCGCACCTCAACGAAAACAATATCCCCCTTTTTTATTGAGCTAAAAAGCTTCCTCATCTGGACTTCAAAACCCTCTTGAAGGGGAAGGTCCAACAGCTTCGCATATCGGACAATCGCATCATGAGGGATGGTGCCTGAACTTAAACCAAATGAGACTTTGATCTCTGAATTTTTCTTATCGGCTTTAATATCCTCAACTTTGCCGTAATAAAACTGATTCAACTCAAGATCACGAAGACGGCGGAAGTTTTCTGCTTTTTCTGGCTGAAACCCACCCAAAATCGTTTCCAATCGACTTAAATTACGACGCATGCCCAACTGGGCCTTCTCTTGGAGCTTACAATCAATTGTCGTAAATATTTTTAGGCCTGCATTGTTAAGCTCATCGACAGTTTCTAGCCCCAGCTGTTCCATAACCTCTTTCTGATTGACCTGATTACGGATGAGACTAACTAAAGCCACCTCACTGGAACGGAAACTTCCTCGGTTGAAGGGAACTGGACGGGCCGAAGCCTCGTTTAGTTCTTGCTCAGTGAGCCAGCCCTGCTCGAACATGCGCCTGAGAACATAATTTTTACGCTCAAATGCGTTCTTTACAGCTTGCTCTCTGCGTTCCTTGGTGTACTTCAAGTATGGGTCGTACTTCGACGGCCCTTTCACAGATCCTGCAATAAATGCAGATTCAACAACATCCAAATCTTTGACGTCTTTATTAAAGTAGTATTTAGCAGCAATACCTACGCCAGAACCATTACCTGACACGTGAAACTGGTTAAGGTAGAACTCTAAAATTTGATCTTTGCTGTATAGCTTTTCCAGTTGCAAAGCTGCGATCGCTTCATTCAACTTACGTGCTAATGAATACTCCCACTTGTCCATGATGTTTTTCACAGTTTGCTGCGTGAGAGTCGATCCACCTCTAAACTTGCCGGTCTTGACACCCTCGGCTAGGGCCTTGAAGATCGCCTGCGGATCAACGCCACTATGCTTGAAAAAATTTTTATCCTCGGCTGCGACGAGAGCGTTAACCATGTGCTTGGGAATTTCGTCAAACGGGATATAGCGTCGGTGTTCGCTGTTAAAAAAACTTCCAATCGGAGTCTGCTCATCGAGGCAGTACACAGTCGTCTCTTCGTTAATCCGCGCTAGGATCGTTGTCTTCTTAAGGTGCGAGTCGTCGCCAAACCACACGCTTGCGAGGATGACTGATGTCACGCCCAATGCACCGCCAACTCCTGAGACAAGGCCGGTGATCAAAACCCACAAAAAGATATTCAAAGACCGATTTTCAACTAACCGCATTTATGAGGACTCCAAGAACCAGATTTTCCTAGGGATTATTTTAACATCTGGGCTCTTGTTTTACCTAGCTAGATACTGAAATATCAGCATGTTACCGTTAATTCTTGGCGCCCTTAAGGTTTATTCTATTTACCAACTTTTAAGCAGCGGGTATAAGGTGCCCGCACACCACGAATGGACAACGGATGACTCTTTTTCCATACCTGACAAATAATGAGGGCCGATCTCTGGACCAGGTCCAGGTGACAGGCATGCTTATGAGCTGCGTCATCGGGATATATCCGTCCGAAAGACACAAAAAGCAGCCCGTAACCATTGATCTATGCCTGTATCTCGATACGAGGCATGCTGCCCAAAGTGCAAACATTACAGACACCATCGACTATGCAGGAGCTCTGAAGGAGGTTTCTTTTATTCTTGAGCACTGCGAGTTTCTATTGATTGAAACCGCCGTAGAAGCCATTTGTCGCCATTTCATACTGACATACCAGACGGATCACTCTCTCCCGCTCATCGAAGCCGTCGTCGCTAGGATAAGCAAACCGAGTGCCCTGTCGCAGGGGATCGTCCCATCCGTTCAGGTGCTCCGCCGCAAGGACGACTACGAGTTAACCGCCAGCAAAGCCTCAAGCTGCTCGGTTTACACGATACACTCGGCTGCGGATGCTGGTTTAGCCTTGCTTGTAGCCAACAGCCCTGCGCAAATCATTGTTTCAGAGCACATTCCATCTGCTCAGTCTGTTCTTCCAATTGGGCGATGGTCATTTGGAGGGCAACCGACCAAATCTCGCCAACCGATCTCTATCAAAAATGATTTAAACAAGCCTTTTTCGATGAACGACTACGAGGTCCGCGGACCCAAACTTCTCCTCATCCAAACCCAGACGTAAATCTTACATCGTGGGCAGTTGATGCCCATTTTTGTCCTAAATAGCATCCTTCTAAAATGTTAGTAGCCCCAGCGCTTTTGCCAAGACTCACGCCGCTGGATCGCACTTACTGGAGCTCTACTTTGTCAAAGCCCAATTGGTACGTCACAATTTTTATAGCGGTTCTTGCGATCATGCCTAACGCAGTAGCAGAAGGCAGGGTTTTAATATCATTTGCGGATGTTGCCGAGCAAGCCATCCCAGGCGTCGTTAATATTCGCACGACCCAATATACGCCAAATAAAGACCCAGCACTCGATCTCTATCAATTTTTTCTCAATGGTAGAGCCCCGCTTAATCTCTCAACTCACTCGGTAGGCAGTGGAGTTATCATCAATAAGGACGGTCACGTTCTAACAAATGCTCATGTCATCGAAAGTGCCAGCGTCATCGAAGTTCTGTTAGCTAAAAATAAACAAAAGTTAACCGCTAAAGTTCTTGGAATTGATATTAAAACCGACCTAGCTCTTTTGAAAGTCGTGGGAAATGTCGGGCTAAAACCACTCGAATTAGGTGACAGCGACTCATTAAGAGTTGGTGACCCGGTTATTGCAATAGGAAATCCGTTTGGATATTCCCACACCGTGACGTCTGGAATCATCTCGGCAAAAGGTCGCGTGATCGGCAATGGCCCCTATGACAATTTTCTACAAACCGATGCATCCATTCACCCTGGCAACAGTGGGGGACCGCTTCTGGACATCAATGGTCGAGTTATTGGTATAAACACGGCCGTCAGTGAAGAAGGTAACGGCATTGGCTTTGCTATACCCATAAATATCGCTCGTCAGGTTGGAGCAGACCTTCTAGCATTTGGAAAAACCAGACGGCCGTGGCTTGGAATGGTTGGTAAAAATATTTTATCTGCGGATGAAATAGATTCGCCATCAGCTGGCGTGATAGGACCTTATGGCGTCATCGTTTCAAATCTAATTGTAAATGCACCCGCACATCGTGCAGGAGTGAGGATTGGCGACGTGGTACTGCTAGCTGACGGGAAGAAAATAACAGACCTCAATCAGTTCCAACGCATTCTACTTGGAAAACAACTTCGCGGCCGCGTTCGACTGAAAATATACCGAAAAGGAAAAGGGTATCTTTTTGCAACAATACCTCTTGCAGAGACCCCCAAGAACGAGGATCTCCCCCAAGAGAAGGATTTATTTTAATTTAAGCAACGCGCCTTCAACCAGTGACGTTTACGACCAGGGGTAGGAATACGTTCATAATCCCAACCAGACTCGGAGAGTGCCGTTTTTACGGAGCGCGCAACACTGTAGCTCATCATAATAGCCCCTGATCTAGCGACATCCTTTACACGCCTAAACCAACCTGCCGACCAAAGCGTCGGATTTAACTCCGGCGTAAACGGATCTTGCCAAATATAATCAAACGTCTTTCCTAAACTTGTTAAATCTATGATGGCCGCATCGCATACCATCACTGTCCAAGTTAAACGTCGACCAGAAAGTGGATGTTTTATGATTGCACGATAACCAATATCTGACTGTTTTAAATCACTCGGTCCAACCAACCAAGCCTCGCTCCAACCACGCTGCCATGGTGCTTTCCCACTCGCAACGGCTTCCACTAAACGGACATCACATTCAAGGCTAGTGATATCTACATCGACCATGCCGGAGCTGGTGTACCAAGCCACAATCGAAGCGGCCGCGTTATAGCCAAGCCCCATTCCAACATCCAAGATCTGGATGCTAGGGTTTAAAGCTGAGCTAAGGCTATCTAAATAGCCGCTGCTGATGACATAGAGATTCCAAGCCTCAAACTGTGCGCCCTCTTGGGAGTGAAAATCCTGACCATGACCACTATGACGAACCGTGAGGGAGCCATCGGCCGTTTCAACCAGCGCCCCAAACTCAGTCATCTCAATCACTTTTGTAGGATCAGGCCTTGTCATAGGACGGGATAAATACTACAACCAATTCAAATATGACAACCGACATCAAGCAAAAATTAAACGAAATAAGACGCTCTCTGCCCTTGCGATGGGAAACACCTGAGACTTGGACCACTTTAGCCCTCGGTGATCTTAACTCGTTCTTGGCTGATCATGCCTCTTGTGAGAGAAAGGCCGGCGCGGCAGCGCTGATGCTGGCTAATCGCTACCCCGAGTATCCGGAACTTCAGGACCGTATGATAGGTCTTGCCATCGAGGAGCTGCAGCATTTTCACCAAGTATTCAAACTACTGAAGCAGCGCAATATTCCTCTGCCCAACGACGACGTTGACCCCTATGTAAAAGCACTCCTGACTCACGTCCGTCATCCCCGGCACGAGCACTTACTCGATCGTCTACTCGTTGCCGCCATGATCGAGGCCAGAAGCTGCGAACGCTTTTGCATGTTCACATCCGCCCTACCCGCGGGCGATTTAAAAACATTTTACACAGACTTCTCTTTAGCAGAGAGTGCTCACGTTCCACTTTTTATCAAAACTGCGGAGCTATTTTTTCCTGTTCAAGACGTCAGCAACAGACTTTCGACATGGATGGATATTGAAGCCAAAGCCGCGCAAAGCACCCCTTTAGCGCCGCGGATTCACTGATTTCAGATGAACGTGCGCGGGACGTCGTCAGTATCCCTTTTTCTGATCTGCTACACCACCCTTAAGCTCACCCAATATGGCACGTGTTGCGCTCGCTCCAATTCTATCGGCACCGGCTTCAATCAAAGCAAGTGTATCTTTTAAGGTTCTGATACCACCCGATGCTTTTATCTTTGTCTTCGCGCTCTTAACGCCTCGAATAGCGTCGCGCATGATTTTGATATCGTCAATCGATGCGCCTCGAGAGCCAAATCCTGTGGACGTCTTTACAAACTCGACGCCATCTTCAGCACACCAAGTCGCGACCATTGAAATCTCGTCCGGGTTGAGAAGGCTTGTTTCAAAGATGACTTTTAGTGGCACGGGTCCACATGCCTTCTTGACCGCAACGATGTCGTTTCTAGCTTCGGCAAACAACTTGGACTTGATTTCACCCACTGACAAAACCATATCAATCTCTTTAGCACCGGAGCTAATAGCATGACGTGCTTCGAACACTTTGGACTCAGTTCCAATGGCGCCCAAAGGAAACCCGACGACCGTTATTGGCATCACGCCACACCCCGTAAGTATCGAGCTAGCCAAAGGAATCCAGACAGGATTGACACATACAGCGGCCGTTCCTAGCTCTCTCGCTTCATGGCAAAGCGCTTTAATATCATCAGCTGACGTTTCTGCTTTGAGTGCCGTGTGGTCAAAATATTTTGCTAGCTCCGTAGGACTAAACGTCTTGCTCATTTCTTACCCCATATCCAAGAAAATTTTTGTTCGACTCGCCTCGCCACGTCGTCGTCTTCAATTAAAGGTGGCGCGTGATGAGGCTTGATCCGTGCATCAATAATCAAAGGGCCTTTACAACCCCAATGTTTGAACTCATAAAACGAATCAAAGCCATAAATATCATGGCTTGGATTGCTTCTGGTAAAAGTGACCCAAAGCCAATTTGCAGGACTTGAGGCACAAAAATCAGCGTCATCTACTATGACCATTAATGCAACATCTGACCCAACATTTAAAGCCTTCGTTAAGGCCGTCATCTCCTTCATAGCCTTATCATGGGTAGCAAACGCCTCGCCACTTACGGCAACAATGCCGGGAGCCACTAATCTGGCATTCGACAATTTAAAACCGTCCACTAAACAAGTTTTAAATTCCTCAGGCACCTTTTTTGCAAGTTGACGAATCTCGGGACCTGCTGCAGCAATCACAAGTTTACTACCGCGATTAACCGCTTCTCCTGAATAATCTAGCGTATCCATAGTCGTCTTGGTCTGAAAATGAAGATCTCTGGACCAGTCGACCCGCCTCAAGCAGTAATCGAAAAACGCCATCTCATCGTTGATCTCTACATCATGGCCACTTCCATCCGCGATGATCAGGTACTTGGCAAGAGAGGCCTGGTTAAATCCGAGAATGGCGTTGGCCTGGGTTAGAATTTCTTGAGGACGAGATATCTTTTGGTAAGGCGTATATCGCTCGCTACCAACAGCTAGTAGCAGTGGGTGCACACCCGCAACATCAACGGCATGCATCGCCTTTACTCCAGGCAATGAGACTGGAACCATGGGTTTTGTCAGCTCATGAATGATGGCGCCGAATGTTGTGTCCTCCTGTGGAGGGCGACCCACGACCGTGAACGGCCAAATAGCATCTCGTCTGTGAAAAACCTTCTCTACGGTTAACACCGGAAAATTATGCCGAAGGGAATAATAGCCCAAATGGTCTCCAAACGGCCCCTCTGGTTTGGTCGCCGCCGGGTCGATCGTACCCAGTATACAAAAATCTGCGTCAGCGGCGACGGTCCAGCCATTCCATTTGCCGTAACGAAATCTACGACCAGCTAACATCCCGGCAAAAAGAACCTCTGGCAAACCCTCCGGCAACGGCATCACAGCAGCAAACGTGTGGGCAGGCGGTCCACCCACAAAAATAGCAACTTTTAGCTTCTCTCCTCGTTTCGCGGCAGCAGTATGATGGACTCCCATTCCACGATGAATTTGGTAATGGACACCAATTTCGTGATTCAAAATGTAGTCGTTACCGCTGAGCTGGACTCGGTACATACCGATGTTACTCGACATCACACCGGGCTTATCAGGGTCCTCGCTGTATACCTGCGGCAATGTAATAAAAGGCCCACCGTCCTCCGGCCAGCTTTTAATCCACGGCAACCTGTCAATCGAAGTCTCGCATTCAAGCACGGGCAATTTGTAAACACGCTTTGGTAAGCTCATCAGTCCGGTGATTGGCGCACGCCAATACCGCCAAAAATAGCGGAGCGCGTGCTCAGGATCTGCCTTAATGGCGATTGCGTCCCTGGTTGCCTTAAATGTTTTTCTGAAAATATATTTTGCGCGTTCTGAACTGCCAAATAAATTGCACACCGCCGGAAAAGGTGATCCCTTAATTTTTTCAAATAAAATAGCTTTGCCGCCCGCTGCATAAACTCTGCGCTGGATGGCTGCCATCTCAAGACAGGGATCCACTTCATCCTTGATGCGCACCAGCTGACCTGCACGCTCTAGATCCTCTACACAGTCTCTTGTGCAACGGTACGACATCACATTATCCACCAGCTCTGACGAGCTTCATGTTTTTCTTGGTGAAAAAAGCCTCAACCTTCACTCTGACGTCACCACGAAGCTCAAGGGTTCCATCCTTCATTGCGCCCCCACACCCAAAAGAACTTTGCATGGTTTTTAACAAATCTTTAGCTTCGGCCTCATCGAGAGGCAAATTAAAAAGGACAGTGACTTGCTTACCACCCCGATTATTGCTCTCTAGCCTCATTTTGGCTGGGCCATCCGCTTTTTTCCATGCAGATGACGAATGACTTTCTTTTTTATGAGAGCCGCTCTCTGTCGAATAAACCAAACGTGAATCGTTCATATTTTTTCCTACGACGGCAATTGATTATCTCTGAAAATAAAATAGACGGCAGCCACCATGCACAGGCTGCCGTACATAAAATTCTTGGTCAGGGGCATCTTCATATAAAATACAGCAAACCCAGCAAACACAAGCATCGTAATGACCTCTTGTATCAGCTTAAGCTGACCTAAGTTATAGTACTGATGGCCTATGCGGTTAGCTGGCACTTGAAAACAGTACTCAAAAAAAGCAACGCCCCAACTTACAGCTATCGCCACATACAAGGGCTTGGCTTTGAGATCTTTGAGGTGACCATACCAAGCGTACGTCATAAACAAATTACTAATGACTAACAATGCCAATGGCTTCAAAGCGTCGGCTACCACGGCAGCTCCCTTCCCCGAAAATCAAGATACCGACCCGAATCTTTCAGCGTTGCATTTGTTACCACGTCAATAATTCCTGATACTGAATCTTCAGGATCAGTGGGAGCTTGAGGACCACCCATAGCTGTCTTAACCCAGCCGGGATGCATGGCTAAAACAGTCACTTTGGGAAACTCCCGGGCCAGGCAAACCGAAAACATATTTAGTGCTGCCTTACTCATACGGTACGCGTAATAACCGCCACTCTTATTATCTGTCATGGAACCCATCAGCGACGTCATGTTTACGACTTTTGGATCAGCGCTAAGTTCTAAATTGCCCATAAAACATCTAGCAATCATCATGGGCCCTATTGAATTGACCGCAAAACTCTGTTGGACTGCATTCATGTCAAGGTTTCTTAATAATTTGTCCCCATCTTTCAGAATCCCAGCATTATTAACCAGAACATCAATTGGACGTCCCTCGAGTTGCTTCGCAGCGGCAGCAATGGACGCATGATCTGCTACGTCAATTCTGACGCTATCAAACCGTTCCTTCCAGTCGCGTTTGGCCTCCCAAAGATCACGCTCTCCTTCAGGGTTTCTGCAAGCACCGATGACATTATGGCCTCGACGAAGCAGTTCATTCATCATCGCCATTCCGATCCCGCGAGACACGCCGGTAATGAGCCACGTTTTTCTAATCATAAAAGCTAACCACCATCACCCTAGTTTTTATTCCTCTTCAGAGCTTCTGCGCTCTGCACGCGGCCTAACTGCAACACTGCGCGTACCCGCAATAAAGCTTTTTGCCGGATCTACAACCCACCCACCCTTGATCGCCTCACGACCGATGAGCATACGAAAGCCCATTTGATCCCTTGCGATAAGGGTTATCTCAATTTCGATCAATGCACTGCCCATCTCGACGGTCGTTAAGATCACGGGCCTCAAAGTTCTTCGCCCTCCACTATCCGTCACCTGGCGCCACTCCTTGAGCGGCGCCTCACAATCCACAATCTTTCGTGTCATGCGCTGTAGAGGATGAACTTTAAAACGTAAAAACTCCCGACCCTGCCTTTTGATAACGGAGACATCGTATGCGTGCAGCGCTGAAGTTCTTGCGCCCGTGTCTATCTTGGCTTTGATTCGTCCAATGCCAAGCTTTGGCAACGCAACCCATTCCCGCCATCCAATGACTGGCTTCGATGCGTAGTCCCCTTGGGATTTTGTTTTACGTCTGTTTTTAAGCGATCGATTTAGCATGTGACATTCCAGACGACCTGACGAGTCTCAATCGACCTCGCCGATGATCAAATTCCAAAACACCCTAACTCTACAGCAAAAAGCGGTATCCGGAATAGCCTTATCACCTGGAATATACTTTGAAATTAGCGGGAAATCGGGATCCAGTCGGGTTCGACGGCTTCTACGCTGGCGTTCGGCAAGTCGCCTGACAAAGCAGCATTAAACGCCGAATCCCAGATCTTACCTAACAACGCTGCTGCGCGTGCGATCCTTGGCGTCAGATCACCCTTTAGCCACTGATCTTCAGGCGTTTCCTGGTTGTAGCGCTTATAAACACCCTCCACGGCGGCGAAGGATTCCGTCGCTTCAGTCCAAATTAACTTTTGCACATCCCAACTAGCTAAATCATTACTAAGCGACGACTCCAAACCACTACGACGCTCCCCGGCCAATCTCTGCAGGGTGTCGAACAAATGATCAGCATCAATTTGGTCAACTAAGGTTGTTTCATAATACTTATGCACGCCGGGCTTATTGATCGACTGCCCATCGTAATCACTCGTTGCATGCATCGGTTGGGTCATATCACCTACATAATGCCCCATCACACCGGCTACTTGCACTGCTCGCTTAAAATCCTTAGCTTTCAAGGCAGTTATTAGCTGTTGGTAAAAATCACTAACGCGCCAAATGGCTAGGCCATATTTATTGACATAGTCCTTACCAAGCTCATCTTCAGCTCGACTAAATGGAAGCTCGGTCAAAGACGCTCCAAATCGGTTGTCACGATAGCCGTCCATTTCGAACCAATGCATGGGTCTTTCTTGCTCACGCGCATCACCACTTTTCCACTTGGTGTCGGGCGTGTTTGAAAAAGCCACCACTTGGGCTTGATTGAGCGCCATAAATTTTTTGGCTTGAGGATTTGCTAGCATGGAGAGCGCGACGCGGTTCACGGCTTCGTGACCTTTGAAGCCCCATGCAAACGCCTGCCCAGAGAATAGGCAGAAGAAAACGATTAGACTACGTCCAGAAAACTTTCTCATCACAACTCCCATAGTCAAACATTTGAGGTGTTTGGTAGAAACGCCGGTCCAAATTACCGGTATATATGGGTACTGATAAGGCATGCTTATCAACCGAGGCGGAGATTATTTGTCACGCCCGGACATGTCAATGATTTTATGACTAAATCAAGAATATTTATATTTTAAATCTTCTGTTAAGACGTGAGATAAAAAAAGAGAACTCGCTGATTATATGATCGATTTTTAACTAGCGCGTCTTACATCGGTGACTTGGCGAATCAAGGGATCCACATTTTGGGCAAAGATCCAGCACTTGATTCTTGGACTTACCACCAGCGCCCTGAGCGGCATAGCCCTGGCCGGCATTCTGCATATTTTGCATCAATTGATCTTGGAACTTCGTTACAGCCGAAGATACCCTCTTTTTCACGATTCTATAAATCAACCAAACCACCAAAAAAGGGATCACGACCCTGCCAAGCCCCATGGCCATAGGGATAAAGGTGCTACGGGATGCGGCCATCATGGATGAAACCAAGACCGCAAAAGCAGCCCATTGAATCACGTTAGCGCGCAAATGCCGTATTATCGCTTTCATCAGTACACCCCTTTTGCATCACGATGCATCGACAACATTACCAGAGTTATCCTTGAGATGCGAGGCGCGATTGGATCGCCAGGTCAGAAACCCAGCGCCACCAGCAAGCAACAACCCAAAGACCGCACCCAAAGACCAAAGCCGTTGTCGTCCCTCAGGTATACCCTCCACCGAGACTTTAATTTCATCGCCAGCCCTCAAAGGAGACTTTGAAACCCAGATGCTAAACGTCTGGAAGTCTTGAATATCCGAACCTGCCAGAATTAAGTTCTGACCGTGAACCGAAAGAAGACCCTTTGGCGTCATCACGCTAAGCTCACCGAGATCACTTTTGACGTTGAAATTGAGATCCAAAGCACCACGCGATGCTGGGGCCAAAAATGCAAAACTAATAACATTGACTCCGGGGGAAAAAGACTTTTCAACGAAAACCCCATCGGCTTCGAGCCGAAGTTCTTTGTCGTCAACCCCTTCGACGGGACGAAAGTCGATGGCTTCCTTCGGTAGAAGCACGGGCACCCTGAATGTCTCGTTTGTTTGCGATCTATTGATCACCGCTGCCACCCAGGTTCCGTTCAACTGATCAAGTCCTGGCTTCACGATGACCAGCTGCTTTGGGGCGATAATAACGTCGCAAACACCCAATTGGGACCATAAAACAGCCGGAAAAATAACGGCCATCAAGCGGAGCAAATATTTCATTGTTCTGCCCCTCTGTTTGCTTCCACAGATTTTAGCCAAGCAAGCCGCCTCGACACATCGACATAGCGTGCTGTTAGATAACCTTGCCTCTGAGACCATTCCGTACGTGTAATCTCTCCAGAATTGAACGCTGCTTCATCTCTTAGCCAACGTTTCAGCAAGGCTGTTCGACGCAACTCAAGTTCATCCACACCGTCTGAGACCGAAGCATCCTGAAGTAAACCTCCTTGACCCGAAAAAAACGGACTTAGAACGGCCACCAGGGTGACAAAAATCAAAATCGAGCATAACAGGATTAACTCACTCACCCTGGCCGCCCTTTCCGGACTCTCGCATACCATCGAGCTCCATGCGCATTTGCGCCACAACCTCTTCCACCGTTACCGGAACAAACTCTCCCGCCTCGTTTTTTGAATCAAAGCTCGAAGCTCTACGCCAGAAGAAATACCACACCCCCAGAGGACCCAACAAAAGAAACCCCAACGGAACGATCCAAGCCCACAAATGAACGCCCTCTTTCGGCGGTTCCCTGAGAATCCAAGGACCATACCGATCCGTGAAAAAATCAAGAATCTGCGACTTACTCTTACCTTCTGATAATTGCTGTTTGACCTCGTTTTTTATTTGGACTGAGAACGGCGCGTCACTGTCAAGGACGCTGATACCCGTGCAAGTCGGGCAGCGCAAATCTGCTGCAACATCTTTAAATACGTCTTGGTCTAAAGCCGTATCATCGATCGACCTTGGTTGAACCTGTGCTTCCACAGACAAAGCAAGCATGCTTAAAAAAAACGAGACGACTAATCGTTTCACGTCGAAATCTCCCAAATGCCGGCAACGACATCCCTGGATTTTTGACCCCTCATGCGATCACTCATGGCGACCAAACCACCAAACGCTAGAAAAAACGCCGAGAGCCAAACGAACCGAACTGCAGGATTGACGTGAATTTGCAGCGTTACCGAGGATCCTGTCTGCCTCTCAAAATCTGCGATCACTATATATAAGTCATGCCAAGTCGTGCCCATAACCCCAATCTCATTTAACAACTCGGCCGAAGTCGGATACTTGCTCTTTGCGGGATAAACAGTTGAGATCTCTCGCCCATTCTTGGAAACCCGCAAAGGTGCCTGAAACAGGATGACATTATCTTTTTTCGTGGTGACTATGCCATCAAACGAAATGTCATATCCGTAAAAATCTTTTGACGCACCTTTCGCCAAAGTAGCCTCAGTGGAGATGCCGCGATAGTTGCCAAGAAATCCAATGATAGCAATCAGCACACCTAGATGAGCAATCCATGCGCCAAGGAATGCGCGATTACGCGACCACATTAAGCCGTAATTCCAATTTAGATCGCGTAAACGCAAAACCAAGTCCCAAGTGATCATGACTGCGGCCAGGCTACACAAATAAAGCCCGACTAATTGAGCTCCCAGCGCAAATGGCTTTGGTGTCGACATGACGTCACCACTAACGACCAAAAAAACAGTCAGCGGTATCGCTAAAAGAAGCGACCACATCATCATTTTCTTTCCACCTGGAATTTTTGACGTCTGATAGCGCATCACGTTACCGACAGCAATCATGACGATCATGCCAAGACCTATCCACGGCGCAAACGCGTTGAAGTACGGTGCTTGCACGGACGTTCTTTGACCCGTAATAGCTTCCGAGACCACCGGAAATAAGGTCCCTATGACCACGATTGCTGCTAAGGTCAAAAGAAGAAACTGCGTCACAATCAATGCCGATTCCTTGCTAACACCCCATGCCTTATTGGTATCTGCGGGTAGCACCGCGTGGGCTCTGAACGCGTAGAGCAATACGAAGAGGATCATAGATCCAGCTAAGAACGTCAGATAATTGGGTCCGATGGGTGACTCGGCAAAACTATGCACAGACGAGACGATGCCGGACCTTGTTAAAAACGTTCCAAAAAAACTCATAAAAAATGCTGAAACTGCAAGAATAATGGAGAGCCTCTTCAGATGCCCAAGTTTTTCCTGAACAATGAGTGAGTGAAGAAGCGCCGTCGACAGCAACCAGGGAATCAATGAACTATTTTCAACTGGATCCCACGCCCAATAGCCTGCCCAACCCAACTCTACATAAGCCCACCGACCGCCCAGCCAAACACCGCACGTTAGCGCGATCCAAGCAAATAAAGCCCAGCGCCTAGTCGTCCTCAGCCAGCCATCGGTCACATCCCCGTAACACAAGGCCGCCACACTGTATGCGTAAGGGATGGCGAGTGCAGTGTAACCTGTAAATAAAGTGGGAGGGTGAATCGCCATATATGGATTTTGCAGCAACGCATTCATACCCTGACCATTTCCAGCCGGAGGAAACATCCGCACGAACGGATCAGAGTGGCTAATGGCCATATAGAACATCCACGTTAACACCAGCTGTAATGCCGCGTTGACCCAAGGCATAATATGTTCGTTATCTCGACTGGCCGTCCAGAGTGCCGCGGCACTGAAAAGCGACAAAAGCAATGTCCACAGGGTATGACTTCCCTCCAGAGAACTCCAAAACGCCGTAAATCTGTAAATCGGTGGCAAATCATTGGATGAATTTTTAAAAATATAGGCCACGGTGTAGTCGTGCTGGAAAAACAGGAACCATAAAATTGCGCTAGCCAAAACACAAAGCAGAGCACTCAATGTGGATGCAATCCGAGCCGAACGAAATAATCGTCTATGCCGCAGTCGGCCAGCTATTATGGAGCCAAGCGCACTGTACGCACTCAGCAGTGTGCACATAAACAATAGAAAAAATCCAAGATCAGCTAACATCTCTAGTCGTCCCATTACAGGTAGGCGCGCCGCGCTACCATTTCACCACCGGCGGCAACGAGACAAATATCGCCTCGGTGTTCCCACCAGTCATAAGTCCAAATCTAGTACCTCTATCCCATGCCAAGTTAAACTCAGCATATCGACCCCGCCAGTAAAGCTGAGCATCCTTGTCTACCTCGGTAAATGGCAGATTCTGGGTACGCCTTAAAATATCTGGGTAAACCGAACAGTAGGCGCTCGTGACTTTTGACAAGAAATTTACGAGTTCATCAAAGTCACCTTTGATGTAGTCAAAGAAAATTCCGCCAACACCACGAATTGACTTGCGATGAGGAATGTAAAAGTACTCGTCACACCACGCTTTATACTTGGCATAGGAGCCATGCTTCTCCCCGGAGCAAGCGTCTTCCAAGGCCGCATGAAACGCTTTGGTATCCTCTGAAAACTCTTTAAATGGCGTGAGATCAGCACCTCCGCCAACCCAAAACGTATCACCCACTTCCAGGCAACGCACATTCATATGTGCGATGGGCGCCATTGGATTATACATGTGGGTAATTGTAGAAACGCCCGCCGCCCAAAAAGGCTTACCTTTGTGTTCACCTTCGATAGCGGGATATTCTACGCCAGAAACAGCCGATACATTGCACCCGGCTTTTTCCACGACCTGACCACGAATAACGCCCATGGTACCGCCACCCAGTCCTTCGCCGCGATCCCAAGACGTACGCTTTGCCAAAGCCTTGCCATCCAAGTCTTCAAAGGACCTCAACAGTCTGTTTTGCACTGTCCAAAGCAGATCGGTGAATTTTTTCTTTTGGCTTTCGGTCAGGACGCCCATGCAACCTCCCAAGATCCTGCCAGATTTCCTATTCGGGCCACACACTATGATGTAGTTAACCTGCTGTCGAGCCCAATAACAATGCCCTAAGGGAGCTGCAATAAATATTGGCATTCTATTAGAATTACCCTATAAACCGACTCGTCGATAAATTGATGGATTATTTGACCTAAAGGCACGGGCAAATTGGAAAAAATCTACGTAAAAACATTGGGATGCAAGGTAAACACCTTTGACACCCATGCCATCGAGAACCAGTTCAAGGGTGCGGGCTATGAGCTTGTCAGCGACCCGAGCCAGGCCACCGTCAGTATTGTCAATACGTGCAGTGTCACCCACAATGCCGACAAGGAGGCTAGGTACCTCGCCCGTCGGTTTCGTCGGGAGAATTCCAAAAGCTTTGTTGTCATGACAGGTTGCTACGCCCAAACCGACTCAGAGCGTCTCCTTAAAATGGATGACGTCGACGTGGTCGTACCAAATGAAGCCAAAGAAAGGCTTCTACCTTTTGTTCAAGAGCAGCTCAGGGCCCACAGGGAGGGCCGGGTTGTACTCAAGATGCCGCCAGGGATCAAAAGTGTTTCCGAAAACAAACAGTCCCACTTTAAATCATCTCTGACTTTGTTTGACCGAGCTGACAGCTCTCAGACCAGAGCCTTCGTGAAGATTCAAGATGGCTGTAACGGTTTTTGCTCATATTGTCTGATTCCTTACGCGCGCGGTGCAAGCCGAAGTGTTCCCCAAGAGGAAGCTTTGTCAGAAATAAAACGTCTCGTAGACGCGGGCACGAAGGAAATCGTGCTGACTGGAATTCATATTGGTGACTACGGGCAAGATCACGCCACGAACACCGCCGTTCCGCCGACGGATCTATTTGTCGAGTTCATGAAGCGAATCTTCGACATTAATGGTCTAGTCAGAGTCCGAATCTCGTCCCTCGAACCGGCTGAGCTGTCAGAGGACTTGATTAAAGTGCTCGCTGAAAACCGCGATAGGTTTTGCGATCACTTTCACCTCCCACTTCAAGCAGGGCATGACGAGGTCCTTCGCCGCATGAGGCGAAAATACGACACGGCTCGCTACAAAGAGTCTTGCGACATGGCAAAAGCTTATTTTCCAGACGTCTGTCTTGGAGCAGATATCATTCCTGGTTTTCCTGGAGAAACTGCAGATCAGTTTGAAGCAACGTTAGAATTTATCCAACAGGTTGGTCTTCATTACCTTCATGTGTTCCCCTACTCCCGTCGCCCAAATACTGCTGCCGATAAGATGCCCGGGCACCTCGCGCCTGAATTAATAAAAGACCGCGCCCAAAAACTTCGTGATCTGTCCAAAACGTTGAAAAAAACTTACATGAGCCGATTTATTGGAAAGACTGTCGATGTACTGTGGGAAAAGGACATGGATGAGCTTGGTCGCCCATTGGGCACCACCAGAAATTACCTTAATATCGCTGCCACACGTGCGTCTTCAGAGACGCGCCAAGGCTGCCATGGTCTCTGGACAATTAAGGGCTTCATCAATGATGACCGAATGCTCGCAGTACCCGCGCAACCCAGCACCCATGCACCTAGCGAGGCGGTGGAGAGCCAGGACCGCGATTTTGCGACGGTTGAGACGTTGGTGGCACCGGAGCTCTGAGAGTACAATCGGGCTTCTTGGCCTGAATCACTTTTGTCACAAGCAATGCTAAGGCGTCGCGATCTGACTTGGCCGTACAGTTATATTTTTTGCCAGCTTCAAAACTTGAAAATGTTTGCTCTGCCTTATCGATCCAGATCTTCATAGACTGCATTTTCGCCTGGGACGCTAAATCTCCATAAGATGTATCCGAGCAAATCGCCATGGACTCAGGTCTTGCAAAGAGGCAAAAGGCGACTGAGACATGAGCTGACTAGCCGTTGACTTAATATCAGCAGTGACTTCATCCTGCTGGGCTTGAGTCAAACCAAGCTCCGACATGACGCCTCTGAATGAATCAAGACTTAAATCAACCACGCGAAGAAATAGATCCGCTGTGGCAGCGTTTTCAAGTTGGTTTTGAGCGTCGCAATTTTTGCCAGAGAGGCAGTTAAACCACTTACCGCAACTGGTCACTCCAAACGCGGACATTCCGAGAAAACTGGCAATCAAAAACCCACGTCTAAACCTCACAACTCACCCCCTGGTAAAGCCCGGCCCTTATCTCCATAAGACGGTTCGGGGCACTAGATTCAAAGCTTTAGATAAACCTCCTAAGACCAGCATATTTATGCCTTTTATTTACTTACAGGGCGCATTTATCCATGGGACATCCGTCACTTATTTCAGTCTTATTGAAAGATTGCCAAAAACCTCGACTAACCTTGGGCGTTCTGGACACCGATCTCCCTCTCTGAGCTCAGATCTCAAAGGAGGCCATTGAGTGTCGAAGACGACTAGAAACTTCGCGATATTACACCAGGGAATTAAATCTCACCGGTGGCTCAAAATATTCTCAAAATTTTTATTACCAATGTTTTTAGTGTGGGCAGCCATTACGACGATATCTCCACAGCGCCTTGTCAAGGGTGACTTAAAGCTTGAAAATGTCATGTCAGACTTCGCTCAAGATGTTCACAATGACCCCGAATTAACAACGACCCTCCCCGAGGGAACCAACCCATTTCAATGTCCTGGTGCAAGTTGCCCACTAAACCTGGGTGATCCAACAAAACAACCGTCTGTTAACTGGCAAAACGCAAAGAACTATCTCGCAGAACGATCCACGACCGAAGCTTGGCGTGGGTATCACTACACGAGAATTGACACGAAACTACCAAAATTTGCCGCAACAAAAGGGCAAAAAGTCGCATTTGATATCTTAGGAATCGCTGGCAAGAGTTGGCGATTCTTCGTCAACGGCATCGAAAAAGCCAATGGCGCCGGGGGAATATTTGACCAAGCCATTATTTTTGAATCCGACGGTGGAACTCCCGGAGAGCCTATGGTGCTGGGTCTTGAAGTGACGGCTGGGAGAACATTTGCCCCCGGAATTATTTATTTGAGTCAGCCATTTCTGAGCCCACCGGAAATCGCACCTGTGATCCGAACTGCATACCGCGGCAACGACAAAGAAGTCGTACTGCCAGACGCCTATGCCAGAGCAACGGTCGCTGTACTGGCCGCCCTTGGGTGTCTATTCACACCGTTTCACCTTGAAATTTTATTCTTCTCAGCTAGCACGGTTATTTGGAACTACATGCGTCTTTCTACCAATGAAATGGTTCCCTTCCCTTCATTTCTTGGTGTGGATTTTACAACCTTGTACGCAGCCCTGGTATGCCTTTTCAACGCGACATCTCTGGCGTTTCTGGCATTTTATTTCCGAAACAAATGGCGTCCTGCGATGGTTGCTTGCATTGCGTCTGCTGTTTTAGCTCCTTTGTGCATCATTGCTGGAAAGACTGGATTTGCAACCGGCTTAGTGACGGCATTTGTAAACAATGAATTTCTCTCACGTGGGCTGGTCAAGTTCGTGGGCCTAGGATTTGCTCTTGCAACATGGCATGCCACCAGAGGCATCGATACGGCTAACTTTAGACGTCGCATTGCGTTGATATTTGCGATTGTTTTGGGCGTAGGCGGCGCTCTGGAGCTGGCGATGCAATCATCCATGTGGGGTTTAAACATCATCCCGTCTCTCAATGACCACGAAAACCGCTGGTTCGTAAGAAAGGTCCTTGAGGCTTCGATGGCTTCATTCGGCTTAGCCATCGCGCTGGAGTGGGCCATCGTGGTTAGAGAACGTCAAACTGTGCTGCAACGATTTGGGATGATCGTGGACCCGAGAGTGCTGAAAGAACTGATTCTAAATAAAAAAATACCCACCGTGCGCGCTGAAAGGGTCGTAGCGTTGTTTGTGGACCTCAGAGGCTTCACAACTCTCTGCGAAAAGGAGTCTCCTCAAGAGGTCAATCTAACGTTAAATGAGTACCTTGAAGTCGTTACAAAAGCAGTCCAGGACCACGGGGGCGTCATCGATAAATTCGTAGGCGACGAGGTCATGGCGCTGTGGGGAGTGCCAGAACAAGCCGGATCTGACCCCAAGAATGCCGTCAGAAGTGCTGTGAGCATTAGGCGACGATTACGTGACTTAAACATCCTACGCAAGCGCGCGGGACGCGATGAATTGGCCGTTGGTATTGGTCTTCACTGTGGACCTGCCATCGTAGGACCCGTAGGATCTGCAGAACGAATTGATTTCACGGCCATCGGCCCTACTATCAACCTGGCGGCTAGACTTCAGTCACTCACTAAGGAGAAGAAATCAGATATTTTGATCTCATCTGATCTTTACCAATTAGTCACATCAAGCGCACTTGTTACAGATCTTGGCCCGATCAAAATCCGCGGCATGGAGAAGCCGGTCACACTCTACCGCGTACTAGGCGTCACTGACGACAGTGGTAAAATGCATATTCACGATAAAAGGCTTGAAGCAGCTGGATTGCCATCCACGCCTGGAATCGCGACCGACGCACCCGACAATCTATTTAAGGCATCCTAATAAGCACCATATAAGGACGGCTCGACCAATGGGACCGATGATCAAAAGCCGCCAAGTCTTCTTCAGCCTTTCGATGTCTATCTGCTGGCTTTTTTTTGGGGGCTGTAAAACCCCAGCCGTAGACCGCTCAAACCTTATGGATAGCGCCGCTAGTAAACCCATTACTTTAGAGCCAGAGTTTTTTCCAATCCAGGGTCCAAGCGAGACCATCCCACGTAACCGAACCATCACCAAAAACTATTTTTATGGGGCCGAACTGCTAAACAAAATTCTCTCCGGAAAAAATCAAGACGGCTCATTTGACGCCAACTGGCTCCACTTTGGTATCTGGGGATCCATGCGAGCCGGAGAATCAATTGACGGCACCGATCTTCAGTTCGCAGCAACTTTAAAAGACATGGCCTTTGATTATCTGGAGGACAGTCTCAGCTGGCTACCAGCCGGACTTCGCAACAACTACATCGAAAGTATCAGGAAAGATCGTGAGTTGATCAAGACCCTTGGCAAGATCGTTCAAGAGGCCTTAGCAGGCGGAAATCAACGAGTCGCCAACGAGATCATGGGCCTGACGGATCGCTACCTAAGAATGCTTGGCTGTGACAACTTCCAAAGTCCGGAAACTACTGAACGCTTCCTTGCGACTTTTGAATATCGTCACGACCGACAAGCTCCCATAACGGAGATTTGGCAAGGACTACTCAATGATATTCCCCTTCTATCAAAAGGAAAGCCGCACACATTTGGCCAAGACGCCTTGGCTAGGGCATACTGGGCTTACCACCAGGCACGATTCGAAAAGGACCCATCGATCCGCTCTCAGATGATGCACTATGGAAATTTACTGATAGCGATTCACGAGCAATTTGTACTTCAAACATACATCTCTGGTGCCATTGGTATTTTGGACCCAGCAAGCTCTGTCTACAGGAAGGCGGCCACGGTATTTGCCCTTGATATCGGCGTTCCAGAGGAAGGCTTCAAAGGTGTATCCCGTATTGGAGAGGACCTTAAGCGCTATCCGCTTCGAAACGGCTTTGTGGCCCGTAACTTTTCAAGAAATCTCTCCCAGTACTCATGGCCACCATTAGTAGAGCTTGCAAAAGTCACTGGTATTGATAAGTACGCTGGACGAGGAGCTACGGACTGGAACGACTACAAAACCCGAGTCTACCTCATCGCAGGCATGATTCGCACGCTACAAAACCAGCAAGTCATTGCATCGTATCCGTTCTACGGCCCACGCCCACCAATGGCGTTAACATGCAACTAAAGGTCACCACATCAACTTAGTTCCACTCCAGATTATCTATTCAGACGACATCATGGTCGCGGTAAATAAGCCGTCTGGATGGGATGTGCACCGTAACGAATTTAACCGCGATCGGCCCATTGTGTTGCAAGCCTTGCGCAATCAAATTAATAAAGAGGTTCACCCCGTCCACCGACTGGATGGCGGCACCAGTGGTGTCTTGCTATTTGCCACCGACAAAGATGTCTTACGGTTTTTAAGTGAGCAGTTTCAGTCCCGAGAAACCGAGAAAATCTACCACTGCATCTCCCGGGGATTTGCCAAGGACGTCACTTGCAATGAACCACTAAGGGTCCACGAAAATATTGTGGATGCCGAAACGGCATTTCGCTGTCTGGCTCAAATCACCTTACCTTGGCCCAATGAAAAATTCCCACAAAGTCGTTACAGCTATATCGAGGCAAGACCCAAAACTGGTCGATATCACCAGCTTAGGCGCCACTTAAGACACCTAAGCTGGCCCATTATCGGTGACACCAAACATGGTGATGGGACCCATAATCAATTATGGCGCGACCGCATGGACATCACCCGTCTCCTGCTGCACGCGTCTGAATTGAAAATCACACATCCAAGTGGTGAAACACTAACTCTCAAGGCACCGTTGCCCGAAGAGTTTGACAAAGCGTTGGCACTTAGCGACTGGACGCCAGTCGCTGCCATGACTACGGGCGTTTAAATCCACCTTTGAGATCAGCCCAACATTTATAGTAATCGCGCTGCAAGGTCGAATGCTCGAGCGCATGCTTGGTTGGGCGGTAAACCCAACATGACTCAAACATAAACGCTAAGGTGTTACTCTGATACTCTGGCTTAAGCTTGGCATTGGTAGCCGCCTCGAATGCGGCGGCCTCAGGACCGTGGGACTGCATACAGTTATGCAGAGATGAGCCCCCTGGGTCAAATCCACCACTAGGCTTAGCGTCATAAACTCCATGAATGAGACCCATAAATTCACTCATGACATTGCGATGGTAATAAGGCGGTCTAAACGTATCCTCAGCCACCATCCACCTTGGTGGGAAAATCACGAAATCCACGTTCGCCTGCCCTGGAGTAGCCGATGCAGAGGTTAGCACTGTGAAAATACTTGGATCAGGGTGATCAAAACTAACCGTGTTGATCGTATTAAAGCGCTTTAAATCATATTTGTAAGGCGCGTAGTTACCAAACCACCCCACTACATCAAGGGGGGAATACTGGGTGGGAGCATCCCAAAACTCACCACAGAATTTTGTGGTCAAGACAAACGAGCCTTTTAGCTCCTCATAAGCTGCCACGGGATACATAAAGTCTCGAGCGGAAGCCAGGCCGTTTGAACCGATTGGACCAAGGCTAGGTAGCTCAAACTTCGCCCCGTAGTTCTCACACATGTAGCCATTAGAGGTTTTATCTGGAAGTCTCACTTGGAATTTCACACCACGAGGAATGACGCAAATTTCGGTAGGCTCCACATCAAGTCTTCCGAATTCTGTTCTAATAAGAAGTCGGCCAGCCTGAGGAACAATTAAGAGGTCCCCATCAGCATTGAAAAAGAAACGATCTGTCATGTCTTTATTTGCACGGTACAAGTGAACAGCACTACCGGCCCGGGTACTCACATCGCCATTCATGGCAAATGTCTCAACGCCCTCGACAAAGTCTTTTGAATCCTTGAGAGCTGGTAAAGGACTCCAGCGCATTTGCATAGGATTTGCTGGAGCATCGTGATGGGGCGCACTCTTCCAGAATGCATGACGGCTTTGCTTAAACTCTCCGTGCGTGACACTTGGCCTGATGCGGTAAAGCCACGAGCGGTAATTCTCTTTGCGGGACATGGTAAAAGCCGAGCCGCTGAGTTGTTCTGGGTAAAGGCCGAGAGGTCCTTTTTGTGGGGAGTTTCGACCCACGGGGACCGCACCCGCCACCGCCTCACTCGTGTGCTCGTTGTTAAACCCACTTAGGTAATTGATGTCACTCATTGGCAAACCTTCCATAAACAGCCGTTTCGTTCACCGGCTTTTAAACAGTAAAACATTCATCAGGTTGATGTTTTTTGAATCTCTCTTGCCCAGTTTGCGAGAAAATCTGTGATCTCGGTAATCATTGCGTCAGGCATTTTACCACCTGCAAGTTCACGATTACGCTCAATATTAAACGCTTCCCTTTTCGGGTCATAGATTGGCCGTGACTTTGTTTTTTTTAGACTGCCGATTTCGCGCGCCAAAGACACACGCTCTATTAATAGACCGAAAATCTCGTCGTCAATCGTTCGCACACGAGCACGGATTGTCTCGAGCTCGATATCTTTGTTGTCGTTGGTCATTTCGATCTCTCTGCTGTAAATGGCACAGCAACTTTTAGGACGACCGGAGAATAGAACAAGAGCTCAGCTAATTCATCGCAAAATATTTTCTTGCGACACTCGAAAGCAGCTCAATATTCTCAAAACCGTCAACTAATCATCATGGAATTAAATCCAATAACATCAGGTATTTAGACTCACTTTTAATAATGCTAGAAGGTTACAGCTCATATAAAACAATGATTCAGCGCGCCGACTCACGACAGAAAATTTAACTATCTATTATTAATAACTTATTTTTTATTCTGCTATTTGCTGGCCGTTTGGCCAGTTGCCTATTTTTTTTCAAACCCGCGTCGTTATTGGGTTTACAAATTCTCCACATTTGATACTTCTACTGGCCGGCCGGTCAATGCATAGTCGATCCTGTCTCAATACGAGCATAGGTTTTAGGGACTATCCAAGGATCTGCCAGTTTGACGGATGCTTAGGGTCGACGGAGAGAGAGAAGGACCTGCGTGTCACAGGATGACCCAGGAGTAACAACAAAACACCCATGATGGAGGTGGCTATGAAAAACAAAGTTGCAGTTGGAGCGTTTTTGGGAATGTTTGCTACACAAGCATTCGCCTTTATTGCGCCATCCGACGCCCCAGCAGCGGGAATTAAAGTGAAGTCTCCCGTTCATAGACCGGACACTTACCGCTCTGAAGTCAGCACGTTCAGCGACAATGCTGACATTGTGCAGCTCGACAAGCAGTCTAACTCCATTAGGGCAATGGCAGGAAAGAACCTTCTTGGACTTAAGGTTTCCGATCCTTCTAGCAAGGCCCTCGAAGCTGCCGCTATTGAGCTTGTAAGTAAACATAAGGATATCTTTGAAGTCGAAGGCTCAGACGTCCGCGTCAACCCGGCTGCAACGTTAGTGGACTCCGAGGACCAAAGCGTGTCGCTTCATGTGTACCGTAATGGTCTAAGAATAAAAGACGCTGGCATTACACTTCGCTTCAAAAAAGGCACCCTAGCCTCTTTGAAGTCAGAAACCTATGCAGAAGCCGTCGTCGTTCCAGCTAAAATCTCGAATACTGGTGATCTGGCAGCCAGTGCTCTTAATAGTCACGGTTACATCTCACGCGGCAGCATGTGGCGCGTTCAGACTTCGTCCGCAGGCTATCAGCTTGTTAAAGTCGACGAGTACTTGGTCGCCGGTGCTGACGCAGCTTGGGTTGTCCAAGTTGACACGACCAATGGTCAGCTGTTTGAGGTTCGCTCCAAGAACGTCAATATGAGAGGCCGTGCTGTCGCGACTGCTTATCCACGCTACTTCGGCGAGCGCACCCAAGAGATGCCTTTGGCCTACGCCCACATGTCAAATTCCTCAGCAAAAGCTAACGAGCGCGGTGAGTTTAACAGCTCTGGTAACGATGCTCCTTCTATGGAAGGCTTCAAAGGCCAATTCGTAAAAATTCACGCAGAAACAGGTAAAGACTTGGTGGCCACAGCAAAGCGTGGCGGTAATTCCTGGAACCTAAAGTTCGACATCGAGACCACCAATGATGCTTGGGATAACAATGACATGGCACAAGCTATGGTCTACGTTCACGCCAACAAGATCATCGATACGGCTAAGAAGTACATCAAGCCAAGTTGGTTCAATGAGCCAATCACCGCTAATGTCAATCATTCAGACGCATGTAATGCTTACTGGGACGGCTCGACCATCAACTTCTTCTCTTCAGGTGAGCACAAAGGTAAAACCTGCGCCAATACTGGTCTGATCGCAGATGTCGTCTATCACGAGTGGGGCCATGGCCTCGACGAGAACACAGGCGGCATTGAAGATGGCGCACTATCGGAAGGTTTCGGTGATGCCGTGGCCCTTCTTATGACTGATGATCCACGGGTTGGGGTCGACTTTATGCCTCTTGAACATAAGCCTGTTCGTGACATGAGCGAAGTCAGGAAGTTCCCAGACGATGTAGAGGACGAAGTTCACGCTGATGGTCTTATTGTCGGTGGTGCATGGTATGACATGTATACAAGTCTTAAGAAAAAACTTGGTAAGGGCAAAGCCAACCACCTATTTGGCAAGTTCCTCTTCAAGGGAATCTACGAGGCCACGAAGATGTCGGACGTCTACGACGCCACACTCGCCCTTGACGATAACGATGGAGACGTCTCAAACGGCACACCAAACTTCTGCGAAATCAACAAAGCTTTCGCAAAACACGGTCTCGCCAAAGAAGACAGCGACTGTCGTTAAGTTCGAAATTATCTAGATACAAAAAACCCCAGCTATCCGGCTGGGGTTTTTAAATGGTTTAAATGGGGACACCCGACTGATTGACTATTGATTGTACAGCAAAAGTATGGCGGCATCTACCTACAATGATAAGCACCAGCTTTCAGCATTTTTTGTCTAATTTCATCAACTTCATCATGAGATGCGTATTTTGATATTCGCGTCAATACACGTAGTGGAGCATTATCATGGCAAGGTGGATATAGATCTACAGACGCTCCATAAGAAAGTAGAAGATCTATTGCTTTAATGTCGCGTTTCTCTACTGCATAAGATAATGCGGAGACATCACGTGCAAAATGCCCCGTTAGCGAATCAGCACTGGCACCGGAATCAAGGCAGTTTTTCAATTTACTGTGATCTCCAACAGCAATCGCATCAAAGACGCATTTGCGACGGGACTCTGCGAACAAAAAATATCCCCCAGAAACTACCATTAGTATCAAGGGAGACAATCTTACCGCCAGCGCCGCTTTTGGTCGGGAATTTTTGTCTAGACGTCGTGCCACCACGAAAAAAACCAATCCCACCACAAACCAAAATGGCGCGGAATAATGACTCCAAAAACTAATGGCGCAGCACTAACGCACGGCCCCTGCCATTCACAATAAGGCAGAATCCAAAAAATGCTCAGGCCTGCTAGAAGGCCGCTTATTAAAAATATTATTATCCAGCGATTAAGAATTGCCTCACGGGATTTAGATTTTTTTTTCATATAATGGGGACACCCGACTGATTGACTATTGATTGTACAGCAAAAGTACCACGGTATCTACCTACACTCCATAGCACCAGCCTTTAGTAACTTCTGCCTGATTTCATCATCGGCTGTGGTGGGTGATTTTTGCTTTAGAGCCTCTAGCGGTGCGTACGTGCTGCAAGGCGATTCATTCCTTACGGATGCGTCGTGAGACAGCAGCACATCGATTACAGCAACATGACGATTCGCAACGGCTAACCACAATGCAGAACTCCCACGTCTGGACTCCAACGAATCAACATCACCACCTAAATTAAGGCACTTTTTCAACCTAGCAGTATCCCCATCTGAAGCCGCGCTAATCACACACTTGCGAAGCGACTCCGCAGCTAAAAAATACCCCACAGACACCGCCATGAAAACAAATGGAGCCCACCTGGTAATCAAGGCCGCTTTTTTATAGGAATATTTGTCGAGAAACCATGCCGCCAGCAAGAAAACTAATCCCACCCCAAACCATGAGGGCGGAACAATGATTCCTAGAATTATTGGTTCAAAGTCAGCACACCATCCCACGTTCCAGTAGTAACAGAATGGCATAACCCAAAGAAAACTAAGTACAGAAAGCAGTAAGGCCAGCAGCAGTATTTTTTTAATGCGACACCTCACATCTAAGGTCTTTGCAAATTATGACACGAATTCCCAAGTTAGGACAGACCGTGCCAATGTCCGCCTAAAACCGGGAAATAACCGGTGCGTGAGTCGACCAATGAGTCGGATGCCCCAGGCTAGGAAAACGCTCCCGCTTTGACGAGTTTTCTCACTTCTTCGGCATGAATGAGCTGACCGGTGACGTAAAGGTGAATGATGTAATTAATAAGCGTCTGGTAGGGCATCCCTGAGTTTTCTGCCATGACGCGAATGGCTTCCAGGTCCGCTTCGTTCATTCGGATGTTGGCTCTAGCGATTTTGTTTTCCCGAAGCGTGGCTTTAGCGGCCGTCTGGATTTTACGGCGAATCCCTGCCCGCGGCGGACGCAGGGATTTATAGTCAAGGGCATCTTCAATAGCCTGCTCGTAACGATCAAGAGATGACTTTGGGGCTTTGGGTTTTTTCTTCATTTTGTTGTTTTGTACTTTCTTGCTGGAAAAACTGTGATCAGCCAAAACACTCCCATTCGGATCTCATAGGGTACTACGTGCGGGTAATCGTTAATTCGAACGATCATCAAGCGCTGCCCTGGATGCGTTGGGTTTTCGCCCTCAAGCAGTAAACCACCGATCGAAAGCGCCTCTAAAACCTCTTCAAAACTCGGTCGCCCTCTTCGCTCCAACTCATCATTTTTTCGATGATCCCAGGCAAATCGCATAAGACTGCACCGCTGCTGGATTTTAGCAAATCACCGCAGCGAGCTATTGGTGTACAATGTACACCATGCTTTCGCTGAAGTAAACGAGAACCTAACGTCCCCTCTTAAAACAGCAAAAAAGCTAAGTTAAAAGCTTATCAGTCGCAATGCACCAGCAGCATTTGACTGCAGACATTTACGGGCAAGATGGCGACACGCCGCCTGCCCGATCAATAGTCAACCAGGTGGGCGTCCCTACCATCACATTACTTTTTTAAGTAGCCCGACCGTGCTGCGTTCTAGTCACCCTCCTTAAAGAACGTGGAATCACGGCCGCCCAGTTATCGCGGAAAACCGGAATCGCCAAGCAAGTCCTAAGCGACTGGATGTCTGGTGTGCAGCCACGAAAGATTGACCAACTCTACATGGTGGCCAGAGAGCTTGGTGTCTCAATGGAAACACTATGCTTTGCGTCTTCTGATGAGCAACTACTCGGCAATAGCAGTCGCTCTGTGGCACCGCCAACTGGAGGCTCCGGCGGATCAGAGGAAGCATTTGCAAAAGCGATTTTTTCCCCTGATGAGATCCGGGGGAAATTTGAAATATATATGAGACGAATCAGCGACGACTGAGCGTCTTTATAAACGAAAGAGATTTGCCTGCCCGATCAATAGTCAATCAGTCGGGTGTCCCCATTTATATCCCATTTATCTAGGCCGATTTATGAATTCTCAAATCAAGAGAAAGACCCAGTGCCGTAGCAATTCTGACCAGACGGTCTAAAGTCACACTGCTGACTGAGCCAGAAATAATGCCTGTGATGTTTGTGCGGGCAACACCGGCTAAATGGGCTACCTCGGCGTGGGAAATCTCGCAAAGTTTGATCTCGCGGCGAATGGCCGCCACAAGTTTAGCTTTTAACTTTGACTCTGTGGCACGCTGCTCGGACACACCCACACTTAAAGCAAAGTTTTTGACTGATCTGTAAACTTTGCGGTCCTCGGGCTGACGTTTAGGCTTCATATCTGAGTTAGTCTTTCTTTAATGGTTTTTCTTGTGCGCAGTTCAATGTGCTGGGTCGTCTTCTTGAAACCATGTAATAAATAAATTGTGTGATCAGGTCGCATCATAAAAACAAGTCGGTATTGACCTGACCGACTACGCATCCTTAGCTCCCAGAGACCTCTGGCGATGCTGCCAAGATACTTAGCAGCCGGTGGATACAGGATCTCGCCAATCGTCACCAGTGCCAAGTAATCGGAGATCTGCTCTTTAACGTCCAAGGGAAAGGCTTCTATTTCTTTTTGGCAGGATTTTAGAGCAATGATCCGCATCAATATATGTACTAAATTTGGTACTAATGGTCAATGGTACAAAGAAGTCTTAACCATTCAATGCCAATTAAATGCTTTGTCGTGAAGCGACATATAAGGATTGCAGTAGGGCGCTCACCCACCCTGCCCGATCAATAGTCAATCAGTCGGGTGTCCCCATTTAGCGGCCGTTGAAGGCGAGGACTGCGGTGCCAAGTAACGTTAGACTTGGATCTACGTGGACGTTTGAGTCGGACCATAGATGTTTAAATTGTTCTGCAAAACCCCCGGTCAGGTGCACAGAGACCGCACTGAGGTCAACGCCGCAATGCTTTGCTAACTTTGCACGTTCCTCCTTAAGAAAAGACAAAGTCATTTGGATTGTACCAAACGTCATCGCTTCGCGGCTTGCTGTAGGCCAATTAATTTGTGCCGACGGCTTGAACGCTTCTGCCAATTCTAAGCCCTTTGGTAAATTACGGCCCCGTGTCGAGACTGCGTCCAGGGACGTTTTCAAGCCTGCCACGATGTAGCCACCCAGATGAACGCCTTTAGTGTCTAGGACCTCGACTGTGGTGGCTGTTCCCAACGACACGATTACTGCTGGGACTTGCGACACTCCGAGTCGGCGCAGATAAAGCAGACCTTCTATCGAGGCAAATCGGTCCATACCGATCGCGTTTAAATCATATTTGGACTGCAGCAAACCAACAGGCTCTCGTTGTACCTCACGAACAGCAATTTCGTGACTAGAAGCCACCCGTTTAAGATGTTCTAAGCCTTCTGGGTTCACAGAGATGGCGTGAATCACTGACGGCTTATCCGCTCCGGTAACACTACTTAGAAATTTTTCTATAGCCTGGTCGCCAGCTGCAACGATCTCAATTTGAATTTTGTCTTTATTAGTTGCCACTGCAATCTTTGTGACGGAGTTACCGACGTCGGCGACTAATGCCTTACCGTTTTTTGCAAGCGACCATGTGTATTCGTTTGCCACTGAATTCACCAAAATAATGTCGGCATTTGCCTGTGAACTATCCGCACGCTCTAGTCGTAATTGCCCTGCCCAATCGATGCCACGATCCCAAACTCTTTTTAGATCTGCATTCGCCCCAGGACCACCTGGATGGGCCGTCTTTGATTTTATCCATTCATGCCCTGACTTAATAGCAAATCTCTGCCAGCGCACCAAAATATCTTGCAAATCTGCACCTTTCAGAGAGCCTAAGATACTTTGCGTCAGATCTGTTGCTAGTTCCTTGACCGGCAGATGTGCGTCGAGCGCCGGTGGAAGTCGTCCCGGCAAATAGTCCCAGGATTCCTTGGCTGTTGTCCGCGGATAGTCTATTAGGTTGATACCGATACCGATGATAACTCCACGAAATTCAGCGCCTTTATAGGTCGCTTCGCAAAGAATTCCACCGATTTTTTCGCCATCAAGAAACAAGTCATTTGGCCATTTGATACAAATCGACAGACCAAATTTAGATTTTATCCACTCGGCAACGAGTACTCCCGCCACAATGGGCAAAAGTGCTTGGAACTTTGCGTCAATAAAACCAGACGGCAATGCGATACTGAGATGGAGATTACCTTTTGCACTGATCCAGGAGCGGCCCAACCGCCCCACACCCGCAGTCTGCGTGGCAGCAGCCAGGGCCATAGGTCCTAAGATGCCGTCTTTAGTTCGATCTTTAAGAACCTTAGAGGTCGACTCACACGTTTCAAGCCACTCCAAGATCGCCGTAGTTTGCATCGATACGGTTACTTATCGAATAGCATTGAAAGATCAGACCAACGAGCGGAATGGATCGTCGATCCAGTCGATATGAAATCCACACCCGTTTCAGCAATCTGGCGCACGGTATCTAGCTTTACACCGCCAGAGGCTTCAGTCTTGGCGCGCCCCTTGATCGTACGGACAGCCATCGCCATCTCAGCAATCGACATATTGTCGAGCATGATAATATCGGCCCCCGCATCAATGGCTTCTTGAACCTCATTAAGATTGGTGACTTCCACTTCAATTTTAAGTGTCGGTGGTAGTGATTCCAGCAGACGAGAGACGGCAGGCTTAATACCGCCAGCGGCTCGAATATGATTCTCTTTTACGATCACGCCGTCACAAAGCCCCACCCGGTGATTACGCGCCCCGCCTGTGACAGTGGCGGCTTTTTCAATGAGTCGCAGGCCAGGAGTTGTCTTTCTTGTGTCAAGCAGCTGACATTTTGTCCCCGACAACTGATCCACAAACGCTCGAGTCGCAGTGGCTATACCGCACATTCTACCCAAGAAATTGAGTGCGACACGCTCTGACTTCAAAATCGAGCGAGCGTTACCAGTGATTTCAAGCAGGACGGTCTTGCCTTCGACACGCTGACCGTTTTTTACCAGCTGCTCTACCTTCAGTGACGGATCAACACGCCTAAATACTTCCGTGGCAACATCCACACCGGACACGACAATATCTTCTCTTGTGATGATTCTGGCCTTGGACTCTTTATCCTTTGGCACGCAAAGGTCGGTCGTCCAATCGCCGTAACCCCAGTCTTCTTCGAGTGCTCGATTGATGATTGGCTCTAACTGGATCCGGTGAAGCTCATGCATGACAAGTCTCCCATGTCTCTTGCAAGGGAGTCACTATACCAAGGTCAGAAGCCTTGAGCCATCACTGATCCACTAGAAATCTAGCTTTTTCTTCCGCAAGACGTCGCAGTTCAGCTGTCAAAGCCTCACGGGCCACGTGTTTAAAATGCTCTATGCAATAACGCTCTACGGCGCGGTCAACCAAAGGCGGCAATTCATTCAGCACAAACGCTTCAACCGCAGCCGACATACCTGTGACACGACTAGAATTACCCTGCTGATCTGCCAAATTGGCTGTACGATCTGGTACTTTTGATGCCGGCTCTCTCAGAGGTGACGGCACACTCGGAGTTACCGGTAATTCCCGGGAATTCAAATCAAAGGCTGGTCGCCCCTTACGATCAGGCTCTATTTGCGGCTGTGGAGGGATGGTAGGAGGTGGCAGACTCTCAGCCAAATCAAACGATGAAATAGCGCCGTAAGGGCTAGCATCAGGGATAGGCTGCGGCATCGATTGTGAAATCATGGCTGGATCGTTCAGAATTCCTCCCGGTGGGGGCATATTCCATGTCGGCGGGATGAAATCCTTTGCCGTTGGTGCTTTGACCGGGGACTCAAGATTTGGAGTTTCCGTTTTCAGGTTGGGAGCTAACTCGGCAACAATTCGGGTCAGATCACCCGGCGGAAACGGCTTTTTCATAATGTGCTGAATGCCCGCAGAGCGCAGATCCGCCTCCCTGACAACATCATAACTTCCGATTAGGATGATGATAGGAACTCGGCCCGCGTGTTCGAGCAGTTTATTAAAATCATTGGCTGTTGAAACACCAGGTAAACCGGCTCCGGCTATGATCAAATCGACTGGGGCCGTTTCTACAGCCCTCATTGCCTCTGTCATAGAACTGACTGAACGTATGTCATTAGGAACAGAAGACAATCCGATTCGAATGACTTTTTGAATCGTTGAACTGTCGTCAGCCACCAATATTCGGCAGACCATACTGCGTTATCCCCCAAACGAGAGCGGACCCCACTACCCCTCGATTATACCATACGCTTGAGGAGTCTCGAAGCCAAAGGCCTGCCCTCCTAATGAAGGGTCGCTAGCTAAACTGGTCAGGGTTAAATTTTAAGAAGCGGATCGAATGTTCTGGAGACGGTTATTAATCACACCTAGGACAACGGCTCTGAGCTGCTCCCTAGCCTGCTTTAGAGCCTCAAGAATGAGAGCATAATCTTCTTTTGTGAAATGGGTTGTGGCGCCGCTGTTCATGTTACGAAAGCACTTAACCCGAAGGTTTTCGAGGTAAACGATTTTGCTCTCGTAGAGGCGTTTTAGGGTGTCATGATCCAGCCCGTCTGAGGCTATCGGCTTAAGAAGGTCAGTCATAATTTCTCGGTAGGTATCGTAGTCCGTCTGGGGCTTATGACTCATTTTTCAGCGCCTTCCTTTGCGTTGCCAGCCTAGCAGCCATCTACCAGACCGTGTGAGTTTATCGGCTCATCCTTGAATGACTTAACCCGAGGTTTTATCGGCAACACGTAGGCATGACAAAAATAGTGCCTTATTTGCTTAAAAACCAAACCAGCAGGCCTAGCCAAGGCTTTCATAGGTTCACCTTGAACCTCCATTAAGCACACCCTCCTAAATCATATAATACCATGATATCATTGATATTTAATGGCTAACTAACGTGCTGCTTAAAATGGTTGGGAGACTGCGGGGTTTTTGAGCCGCCCATCCCCCACTCGCCATATGGCGTCATCAGCTTAAAGAGCCTATAATTTCAAGATAACCAACAGCAGAGCTAATGGGTAAGGAATGGATAAGGAACGGATAAAGTCCAATATAAGCGCGGAAGACGATTCTAATCAGCGACTCGGTAATATGTCGCTTACGGAAATCGGCGAGCGTCTATTCCACTGGCGCGATTACTCCGCAATACCCGCCATGCTGCTGCTCTTGTTATTCGCTCATCCTACTGCCAGAACAGCAACGATTGGTACTTTATTGATTGTCGTGGGCGCGGTCGCCAGAATTTATACGGTGGCGTTCATGGGTGACTCGCCAAAAGACAATGTTGGGGGTGACTTTCTTATCACCACAGGGCCGTTTGCCATGATCAGAAACCCACTTTATTTGGCGAATATGGTTATTACTGCGGGCGTTATTTTTTACGCGGGTAGTTTGTGGCTGGGTGCACCTCTTCTCCTCTTTTTTGCGTTTCAATATCACTGCATCACGAAATACGAGGAAAGTTCACTACTCGCCAAATTCGGAGATGAGTATCAACGTTACATGGACCGGGTCCCACCTTGGGTTCCCCTCAAGACCCCAATCGCAGACGATTTTCCAGTTCCACCAAGCCTGTCGTCTGCTCTCGTGACAGAAAAACGATCCATCGCGTTCGTAGCAACGATATTGTTTCTATTAATGCTGGCCGCACATTGATTTTATGACCTCTAAGGAGATTCATATGGCAGAAAAAAATCCATCACCAGACATGTTAAAGGGCATCCGCATATTTCAAGGCCTGACGCCTGACGACTTGTCCAAACTCGCAAAAATTATGACTTATGAAAAAAGACCAACAGCATCACAGCTAGTAAGAGAGGCACAAAAAGCTTCCGAAGTGTTTTTTATCATTAATGGCCGAGTCCGCATCGAGATGGCGCGCCTCCAGGAGGGCTCACCGGAACTCCTCACAACGCTCGGATCCGGTGACACGGTTGGCGAGCTTGCGCTTGCGCGAAATGGCCGCCGCACGGCATCAGCTCTGACCCAAACGGATAGCGAACTCTGTGTTTGTGATGCCAACGAACTTAACTCGGTATTCGACAAACACCCAGAGATCGGATTAAGAGTCTTTAGAAACCTAACCAACGTCATCGCCGACCGGCTTGGTGACATGAATTTCATGGTTAGAAACACGGCTAAATAATCTTGGTCAAACACTATAATCGGGAGCCGTGATGAGACTCTGTATACTGCTTCTCTACGTCGTGACGTCTTTATCAGGCTGTATGCACCTAGCCCAAGCGTTTGGCTTACTGCCACAAAAGCCTGAGATTGAACTAAAAGATGTTAGCCTCAAATCAGTCTCTTTTTCAGGTATTGATCTGGATGTGGTCATTGATCTTACCAATAAGGACCTAAGACAGCTTTTTATAGCTCAATTAGATTTTGAACTGTGGATGAATGAATCGGCTGTTGCTCGTGGACAGATCCCCGAAGCTTTGGATATTGCGCCTCAGGAGTCAAGAACGATTGGAATACCAATTAGGCTTAAGCCCTCGGCCGCACTAGCCAGCATCACAAAGTCTCTTAATGGCAAGACGCCCGATGCAAAAATAATTGGAAGCGTCACATTCAATACTGTACTGGGAGCCCTCACTGTCCCTTTTGAACGAGAAATTATAAAAGGCAAAAAAAACCGCGAGAAATCCAACAACAAGCTGGAAAGCGACGAGACGAACTACCCACCCGAGTACTAGTCCTAGTGCCTTCCAATCCTCACGAGCCCTCATTCCGATCTCTTCAATAGTTTCGAGACAATCCAGGACAAAAGATGGCACGGTAAACGCGGAACGTCTAACGACGGCTTTATCCAAGGAGTTCTGCCTAAGCGACTTTGAAACGACACCGAGTAGGCTTTATTTGAAAGTTTCATGGCTCCCGTCGTATCAGGCGACTAAAGCGCTGCTTGAAACCTTCGACAATGGCGTAAGCAGGCGGCACCCAGACCAACGTGAAAATGCTCCCCGTGCTGAGGCACCACGCCAGCGCAATTGGTATAATAAAAGAATCTTTACCACCGATTCCGTAAGCCGTAGGGATAAGCCCTCCAATCGTAGTCAGCGATGTCACCAACACCGATCTTAGTCGCACACATGAGGCTGCGATCAGGATTTTATCAAGCTCTAAGTTGCTATATACCCGCATTTGCTCAATAAAACTTATGAGTATAATTCCGAAATTGACGATGATACCGCCGAGGCCAATAACACCAATAAGTGCCATAAAGCTAAAATCAATCCTTTGCACCCAAAAGGATAAGGCCACACCAGTTAGACCGAGGGGAATGGTAGTTATAATAATAAAAGGATTCAAATACGATCTGAATATCAAAACCAAAAGCGCGAAAATTCCAATAAGAGAGAGCACTGGCGCTTTTGCGAGTGACGCCACTGATTCATCGGTCTCTTCAGCCTCACCCCAAGAAACGATCGTTACTTCGGGGAATCTTGGGCTTGAATGAACGTCTTTGACCCAGAATTCACTTGTCACTTCATTTGATTTATAATTAAGGAGCGACAATTCAGGCTGTCAAAAGACTGACAGGGCTCGTAGGTGCATGAAACATTTTCGACAATAAGGACGTGATATATGCAGATCAAGATTTTTCTGACAACAGTCTCTTTGGCTATAGCTGCCGTCACAGCTATTTCTGGCTGCTCAAAAGACGAAAAAGATGACAAACAAAAAGGCCTTGCGTCTTTTAAAGTCCAACTTAAAAACTCTGCCTCCTCGCTCACAGCCAACGCAACAAGCCTCAAGGCAAAGCTTCGCGGCGTCGATCTCGTCGCCGATTGCGCGGGAGACCAGCCTCCAGGCAATTGCCTCGAGATAGGACGTAGTCCTGATCCTGACATCTGGATTAATGCAGGATGCAATAATGATATGGCTCAATGCACCACTTCAAACACTGATTTTTTTGAGCTCATTGACCCAACGGCCGCCAACACAGTATTGAATTCTCAAGGACGCTCCATTGAAGCCGGCGTCTTCACTAAGGTACGAATTGACATGCTCAATAACGATGAAGGTAACGCCCTACAATGTGATGGGGTCGGCTCCTCTATCAGGCCTGTTATGCCTATTACTGTTACGTTACCATCTGCGGTAACAGTTGCTGAGGGAGAGAGTGTCACGGTCACTCTCAATTACAACCCATCTGCTGTTAATTGTGCCGATGCTACAACAATTTCCTCAGTGCTAAGTGCAATGACTGCCACTGTGACAAAAAATTAGTTTATAGCTATATTTGCAGGCCGTTCCCAACGATCCAATCAATCTGACTCTGGGGGCTTAGGTGAAATAATCAATAAAATTTGAACCTTCCGGACATCCAGCACATTGACCGCCAGCATTTACACTTCATATAAATAATCTAGCTCACCCGTAGATTGCCATCTCTTGGGTGGGCCCGTCGAAACGATTCCCAGTCGTGCCAGTGTCTCAGCAATCTTTTCGTCCTCGGCGATCGCATCATCGACAATCATTCTTGCGCCGCAGGCGCAAATCTCTGTATCGACACCCACTGTCTTGCGCAGAAGCTCAGCCCACGGTAGCCAATATCCTCCAGGGGCTCGGCCAGCTGAAGGCTTGCCAGTTGGCGGAGGGGCAACTACGTTTCATCTTTGGGCCTAGCGCCACAAACTCCTGCCACGCGTGATTTGGGGCAAATACGCCGTGAAATCTAGTTAGGTTAAACCATGCGGTAGGAATAAATCCAGCAAGCCTCTCCACGAAATTTCTTTGCGAAAAAATAAGTGACTCACTTCCATCATTCCATATCCGCTTAAGCCTAAGTTCCACGTCACTTCGGCCTGGGGCATCTGGCTGGGGTAGGAAACAACGTTTGCCAGTCGAGCCTGTAGTCGACTGCCCTGAGTATGGCGCCCGTTGATTGGAAATCAATGGTATTCAGAGATGGCCGTAGCTCTATTTTTCTATCAGCTTGCCGTTCACCGAGCATGTTTCATTAAATGCATCAGTGACTCCAGGATTGAGGTTGTAAAAGTTGACTGTCACCGGCCACTGAAGGATTAGTGGCCTGTCAAAATCTCCCCCTTCAAACGAAATATCAATAACGCGTTGGTGGTGAGTCACTTTTACGAATCTTTTTTGGTAGGAAACTCGCAGTTTCATTTTATCATACTGTAACGACTTTCCTTGGAATTCCAAGGTTCCAGGTTGTGAACTTTTACACGAAAAAAGTCCGGGCATAGGGCTTTGGTCGCTAAGTTCACAGTCGCCTGCTTCTAAGAACCAGCGATAGTTTTGAGTGATGTCAGAAGCGTTAATTTCAAAATCTGCCCCTGTACGTCGCAGATCAAAAGTTTTTGGAGTGTAGCCAGAGACGGAACATGCAAAATTGTCTAAAGACTCAGAGCTAGAAAAAGCAACGGAGCTCGAAACAACAAAAGCTGTGTAAGCCAAAATAACGGTATAGAAATTAAATTTCATAATCACCTCTTTCTAAGCGTTCCGCTAACATCAACCGATAAATAAAGCAATAGCATAGTTGGCATTAAAGATTTTAATATTCTCAGTTACAAGTATTTAAGTTGGTCAATTTAGCCATAGAACTAAGGGGGTTAAAACTCTAAGGCACACTTTCCGATATGAACGGCGGGTGGTGGTATTGCAGCCCAAAAGTGAGAAGAGGCCACACCTCGCGCTCTATGCGGTCAGCCTTCTGCAAGGCTCGCCTTGCTCCACATGCAGGACAGAATCCTCTGCCCTTAGACGAAAATCGGACGACACGCTCAGAAAGACACTGCTTGCAATAAAGACTCACAAACCCATATTCTAATATTCCGCAACCCTTGTATCGGGCGAATTCCGTCGTCACGTGCTGCGCGATCGATTCATCGTTAACTGTATAGTCAATCTCAATATTTGGCCAAGTCCTAGCCACGGACTGATACAAGACCGTCGACTCTGGCCTGTGACACTCGTAGATCGCCATGAAGTTTCTGCTCCAAGATGAAACATCGGACAGCAAAACCATAGGGGCATAACACTTACGGGTGCAACCGACATTGCAGAGATCCAGTGGAATATCTTGCGGGATGAAGAGACTACTAGCACTCAGGCAACACCACAGTCTGACAAACCACGCTGAGCTGATGGCCTCTTGTCTGCAGATATCAGCACCCTTCTGGGCCCTCTCTGCTTCGAGGATCAATTCCGCTTACCGCTGTGACTTTGTCATATTTAGAATCATATACTGGTCACGGTTCTGATCGCTATATCAGCTGGAATTTTATCTAAGCTGATACCAGTGATATCATATATAATTTCTTCTTCAGATCCACTGACGGCGTCAGAGGTCATCTTAGATTTGTAATTAATGGTGCCGTCAGTGAAGTCTTGCGGCCAAATGACTGTGATGTTACTCGGCTCGCCTTCAACTATACCCGGGATGTTCGTATTAGACGAAGGTTTGATCGTCACGGAGACGCTATACTCATGATTTAGGGCATAAGTCCTTGGATCAGTGGTAAGCGTCGCATTACCGGAAATGTTGCGATTTACTTCGTTCTTATTTGAGAAAGTAACTAAGGAAGTTGGAGTTGTCTTGAGCGCTATTCGATGGGTCGAAACACTTAGAGTTGATGTGCCGGCGACGAATTGCTTTTCTGTGGAGGAGAAAATCTCCACACCATCGGCGTTTTTTGTCGACAGCACACGCTCTATTGTATCGATCGAGTTTGAGCGCGAACTTTCAGATATAGAATCTTGCCAGTAGCCTCATCATATTGTTTTCGAGCCACTTTGGCCCATCCAAAATCAGAAAATTGCGACTGCCTTAAGATCTCCGTTAACGTATCGTTAATAAGCTGCTTCCAGATCGTGTCTTCACCCTCTTTTTCGACTTTACCCGTAACTTGCTGGCCCGTCGTGATCGAACAAGCCCTGGCTTGATAAATCTGATGGCTAGGGTAGCAAGTGTTCTCTTCGGTAATTACGATCTGATTCTTGTCATACCTTTCGGTTTTGCGACTGATCAGATCTTCCTTTTCATCAAAGGAGTACTTGGTAACTGTTTTTAACTCAAATACTGACTTTTCGGTAGTCTCGATAGCAGATTCCAGAGTGCCTGAGCTTCTGTAAACGATAATTGTTTGGCTAAATACTGATTTTTTATCAGGCAATGTCCAAACTGTTTTCTTTGTTGGACGGTTTAGCGAATTATACTCTGTTTCTTCGTAATGGCGGTCTTCTAGTTTGAGCTCTTGCGGATTGTTTATTAGTTTCGAAGTCACGACTCTGATTTTGGTAGCTGGATTATAGGTGCAAGTCTTCTCATTAATAATTGAACCATTTTTGTTATACTCAGTTCGCTTGTAATTTGGCGCTTCTTGCGAACAGCCGTCGTCATCGAGATCAAGCCAAAATACTGCGGCGTCTTTGGCACTTTCGGTATTAACTGACTGATTTGGAGATTTAGTTATTTTTGGGGAGCCACAAGTAGTCAACAAGACGGAAACCGCCAAGGCATAATACTTTTTCCAACCAATCAAGTTAAAATTTGGACAAATCATGGTATTTATTCTCCCGGCCAATCACCCTTTTGGGCCCTCTCTGCTTTAAGGATCAATTCTGCTTACAGCTGTGACTTTGTGATATTTGCGAGAGCTTTAACCCACCTGGGATCACTGTTAACGCAAGGAATAAGTAAGAAATCTTCGCCGCCGAGCGCTTTCCAGTCCTCCCTAGCCCTTATCCCGATCTCCTCAATCGTTTCGAGACAATCCGACACAAAAGACGGCACGGTAACCGCTAAACGTCTGGCACCATTCTTATAGAGGTCTGACAAAATCATATCTGTGAAAGGCTGTATCCAAGGAGTTCTGCCTAAGCGACTTTGAAACGACACAGAATAACCCTGAGGCGAAAGTCCCAACTTTTGCGCCAAAGACCTTGACGTGGCAAAAGCCTGAGCTCGGTAGCAAAACCGATTGTGAGCACCGAGACTCTCGCAACAGCCAGGTTTTGACAAACAACGCCCATTTGTCGTGGCCTTAACATGACTCTCAGGGAGGCCATGGTAACTCATCAGCACATGATCTGCTTTGAAGGACGCAAGTTTTTCTCGTGCGATATCCGCTTGCGCCGACAAAAAACCTTCATCGTCATAGAAATCACCAACAAATCTCACTGCGGGTATCACTGCCCGTTCTGCCAAAATAGATTGGACGCGTTCAATGGCCGTACCGGTAGCCGAGCTGCTATATTGCGGATAAAGGGGCACGACGATCAAACGATCGCAAAGATGTTCGTCGAGCAGCTCATGAATGACCGATTCTATGGACGGGTTTCCGTACCGCATGGCAAGCCTTACGACAAAACCTGGCCCCATCTCCTGCTGCAGAGACGACGCAAGGGATTTACCGTGCACCAAAAGCGGCGAACCATCTTTTGTCCAAATGGACTTATATGCATGGGCCGATTTTGGACCGCGAAACGGAGCAATAATAAGATGGACAAGTAGCCAGCGAAGGAGTGCAGGCACCGTGAGTACGCGGCCATCTGTCAAAAACTCTCTAAGGTATCTGCGCACAGCCGAAACGTCTGGGCTGTCCGGCGTACCGACGTTAGTCAACAAAACACCAGTCCGCATGGACGCTAAAGTTGAATTGGTAGCCATCAGTGTAATGTTCCCGGAGTGATTCGCTCCAACAAGTTAATCATCATTTGAACGCCTTGACCGTTACCGCCGGTATCTCCAAGAGCACCATTGCCTCGGTCTGTCCAACAATAGAGGTCAAAATGCAGCCATGGAATTTGGTTTTTCACGAACCTTTGCAGAAACAACGCCGCCGAAATCGCTCCACCAAACCCAGAGTCCGATGCATTTGCCAAATCTGCAAATGAACTCTTCAGCTGATTTTTATAATTATCCCAAAGAGGTATTCGCCATGCCGGATCACCCGTTTGCTGACCAGAACTTAACGCCAGGTCAGCAAGAGCGTCATGATTGGCAAACATGCCAGCTATCTCTGTACCAACGGCCACTCGCATCGCGCCCGTGAGAGTCGAAAGATCGATCAGTGCTGCGGGAGCTGTTTCCGCTGGTTTATTGGTCGCGACATCCATGACATCGGCCATGACCAGTCGACCTTCGGCATCTGTATTGTGAATTTCAACGCTAATACCGTTTCTTGCCGTTAAAACATCACCAGGCCTAAATGCATGGGCATCGACCGCATTTTCCGCCAAAGCCAGGTACAAATCGGCTGCCACATCAGATCCCGACTCCGACAACCAATGGGCTATCCCCATGACACTGGCGCTACCACCCATGTCCTTCTTCATAAGCCGCATGCCGCTGGCGGGTTTTATATCAAGCCCGCCTGTGTCAAAAGTCACCCCTTTGCCAAGAAAAGCCAAAGGCTTCGGTATCCTGGACTTTCCTTTTGGGCGATACTTGATGTGCACCATGTGGGATCCATGTACGGCACCTTGCCCGACTCCGTAGTGCAGTTGCATCTTTTCTTTCAACAAGCGCTCCGGGCCCCAGACGTCCACACTGACGTTTGGAACACCCTTAAACCACTTTACGACAAACTCTGAGTAGCTTGCTGGATTTAGTTTGGCTGCATCAAGGTTAACTAAATGCCTCGCCAAATTAACCGACTCGCCAACATGCTGAGACTCTCTTATCTGCTGTTTAGAGGCACCAAACGCCGTCATCTTAAAGTGGGGATGAAGATGCTTGGACTTTACTGTCGGGGTGAACCTATAACTTGCAAGCTCAAGCCCTACGAGAGCCCCACGAATTTCATCATCAGTACAATCATGAAAGAAAATTCCTAGGTGCTTCACACCGTGAGTGTCTTTAAGGGAATGCCAAAGCCCACCCACTCGGTCTCGCATCTGAGCATATGGACTTTGATCTAATAGCCCGTAGTGATGAGTTTTACGTTTGCCGCGTCCCGAGACGGCCTGCCCTTGAGTTTTTCTCGGTCTCACGATCCAAACGGGTGCTCGACGAGTCTGTAGAAATATCGAGTCAATGTTGCGATTTTCGACGAATGCTCTTTGCCAATGCTCCAGATTATCCTTCAAAATTTCCGACTCTTTTTTTATGTAGTCAGGCCCAAACGTCCCAAAGATGTGACACTCGCCGTCCACACTGGATCCCGCGGGTGCAAACAATCTAGGTGAGCTTTCTTGCACGTGGGCTAGTAGACCTATGCCACGTCTAAAACCGTAAATATCCACCCCTGCCGACGGCTGGTCAGAGGATCCTCTGACTTTTTTGGGCTCACTCGACTTCTTCGGACGAGCGCTGGACCGGGACTTCGGCCTGGCCGCGGATTTTCCTGATTTCTTTGACTTTTTCGTTGCCATGTCTACCACCACGTAAGCCTTTGGTCTTATAGAGACCATCATTTAAAAATAGGGGCCTATCATGCAATAATTTTTGCTTTTGGTCACCCATTTAGCCGCCCCCTTCCCAACCCTTAGACGTCTGAATGTATAGGAAATTTTGGGTCTTGCCTTTACCCGGACCGTCAGTATATAGACTGCTTTGCAGCCATAAACAGTGGGAGAGCCTATGCCTAAGGTTACGATAAAGACAGATAACAAAACCATTGAAGTTAAGGAAGGTTATCCTCTTATTGATATGTGTGAGGACCATGACACCTCGATTCTGTTCGGCTGTCGTGACGGCGCCTGCGGAGCATGTATGATTCGAGTGCTGGAAGGTGAACAATTTATCAGCAAGATGCAGGACAACGAGCGCGACTTCCTGGAAACCATGGCGGCCACCCCCAATGAACGTCTTGCCTGTCAGTGTAAGGTTAGTGGCGGTGACATTGTGATCGAAGTGTCTGAGTAAATCTCAGTTATGACGTCGCGAGTTCCAGCCTCCCCTTTAAAGAAAAATGCCGCGACCCGGCAACTAACAGCCCGTGCTGACGAGATCTTAACTCGCCTTAAAAAACTAAACCCCAATCCCCACTGCGAACTCTACTACGAGACGCCCTTTCAACTGCTTCTCAGTGTAGTGCTCTCCGCTCAGGCCACGGATAAAAGCGTCAATGCTGCCATGACGGATCTCTACAAGAATGGACTGACGGTCGACGATGTCCTAGGGCTTGGCGAAAAGGGCTTCCTTGAAAAAATACGCAAAATTGGCCTAGCCCCGACGAAAGCGAAAAACTCGGTCAAGCTGTCTCAAATTATCAAACAAAAATTTGGCGGCCAGATACCAACCACGCGCGAGGATTTGGAGTCTTTGCCTGGAGTTGGCCGTAAAACTGCAAATGTTATCCTGGGAGAGATATTTAAAGAGCCCACCTTGGCTGTGGACACCCATGTTTTTCGGGTCACAAGACGACTCGGTCTACACAAATGCACCAGTCCTGAGAAAGCTGAACAAAAGCTCCTCTCGGTCATTGATCCCGCATGGCTACCAATGGCTCATCATTGGTTTATCCTGCATGGCAGGTACACTTGCACCGCAAGATCTCCACAATGCCACTCTTGTAGTGTCAATGATCTCTGCACTAGTAAAGACAAAGTTAAAGGCCCAGCAAACCTAAAAAAGAAGAGGTCAAGATGAAACATTTAGTCGTAATCTTTTTGTTGTGGGCGACGTCGGCTAGAGCAGAACTAGCAAATAACATCCCCGAATATACAAGGAACGTGATCAGAAGCATCCAAAGCGGCGGCGAGGCCTGTGGCTTAAGATTTGAAACCGCACCGCCTAATCTACCCACTCCCGCTGATTACGTCGTGCTAAGTCGCTCAGGCTTTATTATCGCCCACATCCTGGACCGCGCAGGAGGATTTGCCGTAAAGCATCCTCGCGGCGGAAACGTACACTGGATTGACTATTCATGGGAGTATTTTAAAGTCGCAACACCGCAAGGCACAGTTGCTCACGCTAACCGATATACGACTGGCCAAGGCTGGCAGTATAACTATTACTGCCGAAGCGTGATGGTCAATCCTGCGCAGTTTGATCAGTGTGTCCTGCAAGGTTTCACCCAAGTTGTGACGCAGAGACTTTGTGCTGCTGGCTAATGAATGATTAAACGGTAGTTTGTCCAAACCGCTCAGTCAGGCAAGGGCTCTTCTGCGATCATTTTGGCGGCTAGCTCAGTGACTTTGATGGGGCGATATTGTGCTAAAGCCCCTTGCAGAGCCCAAGAAAAAAGCGGTGACACGATAATCCCAAGTCTCTCCAGATGACGAGACTCGTTGCGGCTCCCTAGCAGAAGAGACGGTCTATATATATCAAGCCGCTTTAGCCCAAGAGCTACTAAATCCCGCTCCGTTTGGCCCTTGACCCTCAGATAAAAATTCGACGAGTTCGCATCACTTCCAACCGATGTCACAACAACGACACGGCCTACGCTTCCGTCTTTGGCACGAGCCGCGAGATCAAGGACTAAGTCATGATCAACGGCAGCAAACGCTGCCCGGCTTCCTGCTTTTTTTATCGTGGTACCAAGCGCGCAGTAAAACTCATCACCTACAATCGTGTCTTGCCCCGTAGGCAGCTCACGAATCAGCAGCGTCTTAGACGATGGCAGCAACTCCCTGGCTGCCACTGGATCTCGAACAAGCGCTATAACGGCCTGATAGTCCTTATGGGAACATAGTTGACGAACCAACTCCTGACCCACAAGTCCCGTGGCTCCAGCCACAACGGCTACTTTCCCGCTCATGAAGGCTCCATTTTACCTAAAAGATCGACTCATATTTTATTGTAACCGCAAAGACGCTATAATCGTAGCCTATAGCCCATTCGCGGAAGAGAGCCACAACATGACATCGACTATAAGGAAACGATCAAGACGCACGATCCCAATCCATCGTTTCACGTGGCTCATGCGAAGGCCAGTATTTTGGCAGCTAACCATTCTCGTGCATGGTTTATTATTTTGCTGTGCCGGACTTTTTTATTGGCTCGAATCGGATTCAAATCCAGCTCTAAAATCTTTTCAAGATGCGCTTTACTGGGCTGTCACGACGGCGACCTCTGTGGGTTACGGCGATATAACCACCCAAACCTATGCCGGCAAATGGCTTTCGATGGGTTTGATGGTGCTAGGCACCCTTTTTAGTGCACTTTATACGGCTCTTTTCGCTGCAGCCCTCATGAAACCAGAGATTGATCATATTGAACAAGAGATCATTCAAGAGGAATTGAAGGTCGAAAGTCTCAGTCGTAAAATACAGTCATTAAACGACCGTGACTCCTGACGAGCTTTATTCCTGGCAAGATCTACCGTGGGCGTGCTATCTAAACATCATGCGCACGATTTATGTCAGTTTGGGATGTCTCTTTGTCCTCATCGGGGCAATCGGGATCGTTACGCCCCTGCTGCCAACCACGCCATTTCTTCTTTTGGCGGCTGCCTGCTTTGCAAGAGGATCAGACAGGTTCCACCACTGGCTGATGACACACCCAACTCTATCAAAGCCAATTATTGATTGGCAGCGACACGGAGTCATCAGGACGCCGGCAAAACTTCTTGCAGGATTTTTTATTCTGCTAAATCTCTCATTCCCATTATTCATTATCAAATCAATATCTATGCCACTCAAGATGGTCGTTGGCATCGTAGGCGTTGCGGTCTTGGTGTTTATTTTTACAAGGCCGTCGAAAGCAAAAACATCAACGCCCGAATAGACATGACATCTTAAAGTCAGATCGATTCACTTCATCCACTCAAAAAGCTCATAGTGATCGCAGCTCATACCAAGCTTGCCATACACCTGGCGAGCTAACTTGTTGTTTCTGTCAACATAGAGCCTTAAACCGCGTAGATCGTCGTGATCACTAACAGAATTTTTCAGGCGATTGTAGATAGCTTTGAATACTCCCTGCCCTCGGTCGGACGGGAGTGTGTATACGGAGTGAATCCATAAAACATAACCATTGCGCCAATCACTCCACTCCTTGAGAACCAAGCAACAGCCAACCGGGGCGCCGTCTCGGACTGCCACCAGATAAAAGCCGATGTGCGGCTCATCGAAGACTTTCGTTACGCCCTTTAACACCGTCGGCAAATCAAGTTTCATCCCCTCTGACTCATGGGCCATTGAAACCTGCCAATTGGCTATCACTGGGATATGCTCTCTAACGGCTTGCAAAATAGTCAGCACGAGGTTGACTCCAGGGCTCAAGAATCAACTGTGACTTTTACGTTTTGATTTTTTTTGACGAGCTTTACAGCTGCCTCAACAATTGACTCTTTACTAGGTAACGTCACAGTTGCAGTTAGGCCCAATGGAATGAAACTATCTTTTGCAGCTTCTACCGCAATTTTTGGTAAAGACGGCATTTTTTCTACCAGTAGCGCCACGACCTGCTCACTTAAAGAGCCGGTCTTTCGACACTCGTCCACAATCAAAACATTCTTGCAACCTTTGATAGCTCTCAGTATCGCCGCTTCTGGAAGAGGCGAAATCCAGTGAAGATCTATGACTCGAGCGTTGATGCCATGCTCTGTTTTCAGAAGCATCTCAGCCTGCCTTGATAAATAATACCCATTACCGTAGGTCACGATCGCCAGGTCTGTTCCGTCACCATGAACTGAAACCTCTCCCAGCTTTATCTCTTGACCAAGCTCCGGGTATTCAAACTGCCACGCGCCATCGCCGTCCTTATGAAGATCTTTTGTCATGTAAAGAGCAATCGGCTCTACAAAGATAACAACCCGACCATCTTCATGGGCAAGGCGAACGCACTGCCGAAAGAGTTTCACAGCGTCTGCACCGTTTGATGGGCATGCCACAACTAGGCCGGGAATATCCCTAAATATGGTCAAAGAATTATCGTTGTGGAAATGCCCACCGAAACCTTTTTGGTAGGCAAGTCCCGCAATACGAACCACCATGGGATTAGTGTATTTGCCCGAGGAGAAGAAACTAAGCGTTGCAGCTTCGCCGCGAATTTGATCTTCCGCGTTATGTACGTAAGCTAAAAATTGGATCTCTGGAATCGGCAAGAATCCGTTATGAGCCATACCGATGGCATTACCCAAAATGCTAGTCTCATCTAGATGTGAGTTGAAGACTCGTTTTGGCCCAAAGGTCTCAAAGAGGCCGGCCGTGACATTATAGACACCACCTTTTTTTGCTACATCTTCACCAAAAATCATCGTGTTTGGATACTGAAGCAGCACGTCGGCAAGGCCTAGATTATGAAGCTTTGCAAAATGAAAGCGTTGACCAGGCCTAATTCGGTCTCCAAGTTTTTGCTTTCTAGTTTCAGGATCTGGAATCGGCATGGATGGCATTAAGCCCTTAGGCGGAACGATGCTTCGCATCACTTCATCTACGCCTGATAACTTTGGTCTCGCACAAGCTATCTCACCTTGAATGTCGACTCTTTGGCGAATGGACTGATAAAGCTTAACCAATTCACCACTTGAGATAATGCCATTTTCAAGCGCAATTCGAGCGGAATGTAGCAAAGGATCTTGCCGCTCAGTCGCTTCAATCTGATCGGCACTTCGATAAGTCGTCTCCACGTCAGATCCAGCGTGGCCTAAAAGTCTTACGGTCCGCATGTGAAGGAATGTGGGCTGACGCGTACGACGGGTGACCTCTTCTGCCTGCCTTGAGACCCGGTAGCAGTCAGCCAAGTTCAATCCATCACAGCTTAAGTATCTAAGGCCTGCTTTGGATGAGAAGCTTTTTTCAATCCAACCTCCAGGCGTAGGCACAGAAATTCCAATACCGTTGTCTTCACATATAAATATCAGCGGCACTGCCAAACCCTGATAGGTACATAAAGCAGCGGTGTTGAACGCTGCTAAAGCAGTCGCGTGATTGGCAGATGCATCACCGAAAGAACACAGCACAACCGCATCATGAGGCATCACACCTTTGATTTTCATATCTCTTGCTCGACCAACAGAAAGGGCCGCGCCGACAGCTTTGGGCAGATGGGATGCAATGGTGGATGTTTGCGGAGGAATATTTAAGGGCACACTACCAAACACCTTATGACGCCCCTCAGAGATGGGATCTTCTGAAGACGCGGCTAGGGACAAAACACCGTCATAGATTGCATCCATCCCAGGAAGCTGTTTTGAACGCTGAACAAAGAATGCTCCACTGCGGTAGTGAAGAAATGCCATATCCCCTAATGGGAATATCCTCCCATGAACGGCATTACCCTCGTGCCCCGAGCTGCCGATCGTGTAAAACGTCAGGTTTCTTGCCCTAAAACGCCTGGCCGCGAGGTCTAAATGCCGACTGATCATCTGTGATTCGAAAATGTCCATAAATGTGGACGAGTCGAGCCCCGCCTCTCGGAGTGTTGTGGAGGAACGGCTTTCTGGTAAATTCCCAGATTGAACCCACTGAATAAAGTTTTGATCGATCACTTCAGAACGGTTTGGATTAAACATGATCTCCTCGGTCTAAGGTCCAAGTCACCTAAACATCCTTTGAGTTCTTTGAGATTTACCTAACATGAACTAAAAATGCTCGCCAGATTTAGCACCCCCTCCAAATGGGTTCTGAGCAAGGGATGACCTATGATGTTAGCATCTACGTCGAGTGTCAGCATTCTAGACATGAAGACCATCGCGATGCTATATAAAATCAAATAATTACAGATAGTTAAATTGGCTAGACCTTGGCCGATATTTTGCTTATGGTGTGGGGGCAAGACTAACAAATAGGCATACGCAGGCCATCATCGACTTCAACCACTATAGGGAGACGCAGCACCATGATAAATCTGCGCAGACCTAAACCTTTTAAAGCAATGGCTTTAGCGGCCTTAATCGCCGGCTTTATGACCAGTTGCGGCGCTTCTAACGACAAATCCGAGAGCACCGTAAGAGACCTGCCAACAGTGGGCGGCGGCACCCTAGCCCTTCAAGACAATGGGACTAGCTCCACGGTACTCGTGCATCTGTATGAAGACACGGACAATCAGGTGGCGCTCTGCACTAGCCAGAAGTCTGATTGTTTAAAGCCTGATACTCCGCTCATTACGATGTCGAAGACATCTGCTGCTTACTGGCGTAGTGATTCTCCGATACCACTTAGCGACAACCTAGTCTTACACGTCGTAGTAATTGACGCGACTGAACGCTCCATTGCGTTGTCAGCTAGACTCTCATCGAATGTCTCCGGAAACGTTCTCGAGCAGCGCACATCTGACTTATCCCCTCCGGCAGACTTACCAAAAATGCGGCCGATCCCTCGGGTGCAAGTGGCATTTGACTATCAGGGCACTCTCTCCCGTGAAAGCTCGACCATGTCTGTTATTCGCATGGTTATTCAAAATGGACCGCTGGCGCAGTCCACGCGCGTCAAAGTAAAAAGCACACTCGTCAATTTAAGAAACTCTGCAGTCAAAATCCAGCTCGATCAAGATGTGGATATTCGAGAAGGACGCGTGATCGACTTTGCAGTCTCGGGTCTTGCCCCGGAAACAGTCTACCGACTAGAAGGTACCACAGTCTTTGACATCAAGGACGGAGTTGTCAGCACAACGGTTGGCGGACCAGTGAAACATCAGTTTCATATTGCCACCACGGCCGACACGAAACTATCAAGCGCTAAACGCCGGGCAGTTTTAAGAGCACTGGCCGAATCCTATGACTGGGAGTACAGCAACTATCAATCGTCCAAAGGTTACTATAACGGAAGTTGGTGTGACCGATTCTACACCTGGGTTGCATCCAAAGATTTTAAGGTATCCAACGCCTACTCTGCTTCCTCATTCTTTAGACAACATCGGGCCATTCAAAACGCCTCGAAAATACCGAGTCAAGCTCAAACAAAAAGCATGATGGCCGACATGATTCGCTACGAGGGAACCAGCCAGGGAACACACACATTTATGATCGTGTCCTATGACGTGGCGACCAAGTCTCTATGGACAGTGGAGGGTAACTACAACAACCGCGTCATGCGACTTAAACGCGGCGTGAGTTCGGCATGGAATCATGGATTCTTGGTGGAGTCGCAGGTTAGGTAGAACCAACTTTTTGATTACCATCAATCCAGAAAGCTTTGTGTAAATAAGACGCTATGTCTTTGACTTAATCCAAAGAATGCGTACTCAATAGCCAACCAGGTGGCCGCCCCCCGAAACCCCGCGATTTACACCCATTCAGGGCGGCGCCATCTGTGCGGACGTGAAGCAAGCACCCGAAGTCTTATAAGAGATGTTAAAGTATCCATGAATACCCCAAGCGTTACCGGTAACATTCACAAAGTCGTGACTCGTCACTTGTCCCCAAAAAGTGTTGATGCCCGCATTAAAACGATGCCCCACATTTACAACCGGATTGAGGTTTACGGTTGTTGCCAAACCACCGTACTGAGAGGTGTAAATAAGGACGTCATTAATTTTGATCTGAGGCCACCCGTCATCATGACCTACGGCATATAGATTAGCCACAATCCCTGTAGCATCAGAAGGGAAAATTATGCTTTTTGCTATGGTATGCGTGCCACCATCGTAGCAACAAGCACCTCCCCCTACTACCACCGAAATATTACAGGAACGTTTAAAGTTTGCTGTAACTGACTTGTTATTATTCATCAGGACTGTGCATGTACTAGACGGCCCACTACATGCACCACTCCAGTCGAAAAAGCTATATCCGCCAGTTGGCGTTGCCGTGAGCGTGACTGAGGATCCATGGGTGTAACTGGTCGTATTAGGACTTCTAGAGATCGAGCCGGTCCCAGCGGGTGAAACGGACGTGGTGAGTGTGTAAGTTGGTTGCACAGGCGCTGCAGGACAAGGGCTCCCACCATCCGCTGACTGTGCAACGAAGTTTGTGGGCTGATTTGTCTCGCATATCGCGGTCGTCGTAAATGCATCGTTATTTGCAGACGGCGCCCTAAGCCAGGTAATACCAGCAGCAACAGCGCCATTTTTTATTAGAGTCGGTGGACGTCGACCAAGACCACTCACATTAACAGTGCATTGCTCAGTTATGTCCTGACGTGTTGCCGTAATGTTGCATGTCCCGCTATATGCCGCTGTCTCGGCAGAAATCAGGAATGTTCCAGACTCCTTAAGAACCTGGACACCACTCCCTGATGCTTTTACTTTATCGTTGTTTATTTTATTGTGCATCTGCCAGGTGACTTTCACGCCGGCAGCAGCCCCTCTAGCTTTTGCACAAGTGATTGCTGAGTCTGAAGCCAAGTCAATGGGAACGACGAGTAATTCTAATAATCGTTGCGATACTGACGAATGACCCGTCGGATCAATATTCATGCAAAATCTTAGGTACTGACCTGAATTCGGATCGGACGAGTTCATCAGTGCTGGACCCGCTGGCTCGCTACACTCAAAACTTGTCGGAATGCTGGTCGGAGTGCCTCCCGCTTCCTTATAGAAACTAAGCGCGGGTGAAGCTCCTCCGGACGAGGTCCCACTTAAAGGAATGTCAATTCTGGAAAACGCCTTTTCGACTTCAGTCGATCCAGTCCCGCCCCAACGTGTCCCAGAACAATTATCAAGCATGAATTCTTTGATACGCCCTGTAACGGCATCCAAAACTGCCTGCTGCAGTTTATTCGAGGACAGTTTGATATCAGCCCTCTGTTGAGAACGCCTTACATCCACCACCGTGTTGGAGATAATAACGGAACTTATACCAAGAAGGCCAACTCCTACGAGTACTCCCGGCAGAGAAAATCCTCCGCCTCCTACTAGCGAGGACATCCTATTGAATGGGTGAAAAAACAACATAAAAACCAAACCCTCCCCCAATACTGATCGGCGTACAACCCTAGATATTAAGGGATAGATGCAAGTCATTGTAATCATTTATGATTACAAGAATCTTAGCGGACTGGAGTGATTCTAAAACCTGGCGCAAAGCGCTGTGGCGCTGTAATGAGAATCTCGGTTCGGTTAGCCTGAAGTTGGGCACTGATTCGATCCAAATATTGGTCGTCCTCTAAGCTTCCTTTGGGAAACGGAGCTGCTCGAGAATATACGGGTACTAACGTGATTTTCCAGCGGTCATAGCGCTTCACATCGAACCGCTGAGCAGGTGTGCCATCGTTTTCGGTATACGCAGGAGCCTCAACACAAACCCCCATCGCAAGTACACCTTGTCTATTCCAAGAACCGAATTCTTGTTCTTTTACTTTAGGATAAGTAAAAGTCCCGGCAACTGTAGGAGCTCCTGTCTCACTATCAAACGAATAGGTCCTCAAAGTAAGTTGTGGTGCCGAGGTCCACCCTCCCTGGACAGAAGTGTCCCACGTACAACTTAGACAACTTGAATCCAAAAACCCAAACCCACGCGTAGGATGCACGACTCCTGCTTTCTCCTTTAAATAAACGCGTGGTCTTCGTAAAACGTTATCGACAACTTTCACACATTTAACTTCCAAAGGAGTCACCCACTCAGTCGCCGTATTTCCGTTAATATCAGTATATTGATAATTTATGCTCATGGCACAATTTTCAAGGGGTTGTTGAGAGGAACTCCAAGGCCGTTCTGGCTTGGGCTGTAAGCAACTCCAAAAACTCTTTGGTGGCTGCACGTCATGAGCAGTTATAGTTTGTGGCACGTTCTCCCCATTGGTATCCGTCACGCTATGTACGAATTGGGGCAACGTCTTCTTGATGATTTCAGCCGCCAATTCGGTCTCGGCAACGGCGCTCGCCTTCGTCTCAGCCTCCCACTGACGTCTTGTGAAATCTGAAAGCTGGTTCATGGCAAAAACCGATACGACACCCGTGATCGCTACGCCCACCATGATTTCAGCCAATGAATAGCCGGAACTCACTTTAGGATGAAAAAACCTGTGCAACATTCACCTCATTTAAAAGGGCAGAAAGCCAATCCTTCCTTTTTTTATCTACTAACAAGGCCAATTTAATTATCAATCAGTCGAGTGTCCCCAAAATCCGTCCCCAAAATCCCCAAAATCCCCAAAGCATCAGGGGGCAATTTTGTAACGAATGATAACCACACCACTTCCCCCAGCGCCCCCACACCCGCCACCACCGCCCCCGGTTCCGGCAACCCCAGAGGAAGCGCCCACGCCATCTTTACCACCCTGACCACCACCGAATGAGTTGATTTCTCCACGATATTGCTCGCCGCAACCACTACCTCCGCCTGCATAATTCCGAGATGTGCCGCTAATAGAGGTAGTTAAACCATTTCCTCCTGCTCCACCCATCCCACAACTCGGTAGTGGACTGCAAATGGGGGAGGACCACAGCCCTGCTTGTTTCCCGTCTGCCGCAGATCCACCGCCGCCACCACCGCCAATCCAATTTCCGTTACGATTTTTTCCTCCGTTAAAACCTTGACCAGTCGTTCCTAAACCAGCTCCAAAATTTCCTTTAAAGCCGCCTCCACCGCCAGAGCCGCCTGTACCTCCCGTTTGAGGTGACTGGTTCTCACCTCGACCTCCGTATCCACCACCTTGAGCTACCAATATATTTGAGATTGATGAATTAGCTCCCCTTACGTTCTCAGCACCACCCGCTCCCACAGTCACCGGAAACGATCCCGTGGATGAAAATAGATAATTCGTGTTGTAAATAACTCCTCCAGCGCCACCGCCACCGGCGGCGCGACCTGTCCCCCCCCCACCACCACCGGCAACGACAAGCACTTCAAAAGGTTTGCAGCGCTCTATGACATCTATCGTCCCAGAGTTAACACCAACTGTGGAAAATTGGTGCACTCGATATTTAATCCCGCTGACAGTTATCACTGAAGTCGTGCCACCTGTGGCATTATTAAAGCATTCGCCGAAATTGGCCACCACCGATTTGGCACTATCCATGGTCAAGGTACACGTAGTAGACGTCCCGCTACAAGCACCGCCCCAGTTAGTAAAGCTATATCCAGCTAAAGGCGTGGCGGTGAGGGTAACAACTGATCCGTGGTTGTAGTTGGTCGCATTAGGAATTCTGGAAATGGTGCCGCTGCTGGCGGGGGAAACTGACGTTGTGAGGGTGTACGTGTTGGTGACGAAATTGGCCACGACAGATTTGGCACTATTCATAATCACAGTACACGTAGTAGACGTCCCGCTACAAGCACCGCCCCAGTTAGTAAAGCTATGTCCAGCTATAGGCGATGCCGTGAGCGTGATTGTTGTTCCGTGGGGGTAGGTCGGAGAGTCGGGGCTTTTGGAGATTAAGCCTTGTCCGCTTACTGACGTTGTAAGGGCATAGGAAACCACTGGCATCCTATAAGTCCCACATGACGACGGCGCGTCGTTCAATCCGACTAGGGACAAATCGTAATCCCTAGATGTCAACGGACAAGTAAACCAAGGGCTGGTCCAACTATCACCAGTCCCCCAAGCCCCTGGCGAAGGATAGTTGCCTGATGAAGGCTGGCTGGTGCCATCGATAGTGACATGCTTTATAGGTCCACTTGATGTAAACTTGTTGACTGTTAACCGGCACTGACCCGGATTAGATGGAATATTTCGCTGACCTGTTGGGGGGCCATTACACTTGGCGGGCTCTACGTCACTAATAGTTTTTGTACCGCAAGAATCTGTTGAGGATCCCCGAGATAAACTCGCCGCCACGTTGACGGACCCAAGCGGGCAGGGGTCGATGACACCTTGCCAAGTCCACGATCTATCAGCATTCTGAGTAGTCGACCAAGAGCCGGAAAATAAAGCAGGCGTCGTGTTGACCGTAACGACAGAGTGGCTCTTTTGATCACGCTTCAATGTGATGTTACACCGCATAAGATTACTAGGATCTCGCCCACCATCCAAACTGTTTGCAACACAGTCCGGCGCAAGTTCAGGCACAGTCCGAGACGGGCTACACTCGGACGTCGATACAGCACCAAACACATTCCGCGTCAATGTTGCAGTGAGCTGCAAAGCATCTTGGGAACAAGGTATTGTGCCAGACCACGAGTCTCCTGAAAATGCCGCCGCATCTCCCGTAAACGTCTGACCACCAACCGTAATAGCTGTGACCGTACCCTCGCCGCTGTCTTTTCTAAGACTCATCTGACAAGTGCGCAAATCATCTCCTGTCCTGCCGGTTGGGGGAACTAAAGTGAAACTATTCGGCACGCAAGACACTGGCCCGGGTAGAGTTACCACGAATGGACATTTCGTAGGGGGGGAATTCACACCCTTCAACACCAATTCAAATGTGGCCTGGTTGACCCCACTTGCCAACAAGGCTGTTAAAGCACTCTTTACTGTACCAGTATCCGTCGGTATTCCTGTTATCGTGTGTAAAGCCGACGTTCTTGGATTGTTCCATGGCAAACTCACCAAGTCCCGACTTTGAAGCGGGGTCGCACCATACTTAACTTCATAGCCAATAGCCACGCCAGTCGCATTTACATCCAATGAGAATGTATCTCCTGGCCTGACAGAGACATTACCCGGCGTCGAAATGACGCCGCAGACCGGCGCAGGCGGCGGTTCAATGAGCCCTAACTCTGCAACGGCCTCGTTCACACCAGACTGAGTGTTACTACCTTTTACTGCGCCAGCCCAGTTCTGAGACTTAATATTTGCTCTGGCACAATAGCGTCCAGTAAATGACGCGCTACCTGTCCCATCACTATTGCAATTTCGGAATGAGTACGTCACGAGCGACTCAGTTCGCTTTAAAGTCTCGTTTCCACCAGTCACTGACTTTGAGTTTATCGCGCTATTTACGGCTTGCGTTGATCCACGTGTGCTGTCGTTAATGAAAATCTTAACCGTGGCAGACAAACCACTACTTGAAACCATAGCCCAGTTTGCTCCAGCAGGAGGGTTCGCTGACTCCTTGACTGTACTCGCAGGTTGAGCAGTACTGCCAATCGTACCAGAAACGTAAGGAATCGGATAAATGAGGGGCATGTTTGCTGGTGTAGAAACCAGCTTGGGCGTCGTCCATTCAATCGCCTTGTTGCTGGCCACCTGAGGCGGAAGGCTAATCAAAGCCTTGGCAATCATCGCAGCAGAGCCGGGAATTTCTTTGGCGCGCTTGGTATTCTCGGCTAACTGATTGGCCTTGCGCTGAGCCAGCGTGCGATCGAGCATGACTTTTCCGCCGGTAACGGCAACCGAGGTCGCAATCAGACCAGTGAGCAGCAGCACGTTGCCTGACTCACCGCCACGGCCACCTTTCAAAAATGGAAATAAAATCGACACAAATCCACCTCTAACGCTGGATCGGACCCTGGAAACGTTACTTGAGATAACAACATTAACTTGCTGTAAATATTGTATTTTCAGACATCAATTCTCAGGAATCACAGCGCTACGGTTCAGTCAATCATAGTATTGGCCCGCCTTACCACGTCCTATGAGAATCGCCTTCCATAAGTTTCCCAGCGAAATTCCAAGGGTCTTTTGTTAGAATTTCACTTCATTTAACCGCCAGGAAAGCCAAAAATGTCCAAGTATCCCAACCCAAACGACAAAAACTCACCCGTCCAGTTCAAATCCCGTTACAGCAATTTCATCGGGGGTGAATGGGTTCCACCAAAAGCTGGTCAATATTTTGAAAACATCACGCCTGTAACCGGCAAGGTTTTTTGTGAAATCGCGCGCTCAGACTATCAAGATATCGAGCTCGCCTTGGACGCTGCACACCGTGCTAAGGCAACTTGGGGGAAAACATCCACTACGGAGCGCAGCAATATTCTGCTCAAGATTGCCGATCGAATGGAGCAAAATCTTGAAAAACTGGCAATTGCTGAAACCTGGGATAACGGCAAACCTATCAGAGAAACCAAGGCTGCTGACATTCCACTGGCGATCGATCACTTTCGCTACTTTGCGTCATGTATACGGGCACAGGAAGGAAGTATCGGTGAGATTGATCCCGAAACGGTTGCTTACCACTATCATGAACCCCTGGGCGTTGTGGGACAAATTATACCCTGGAATTTCCCCCTACTTATGGCCGCCTGGAAGCTTGCACCAGCACTAGCCGCAGGCAATTGCGTCGTCCTAAAACCCGCCGAACAGACGCCGGCCAGCATTTTAGTGTTTGCTGAACTGATTCAAGACCTTTTACCTCCAGGGGCGCTAAACATCGTAAACGGCTTTGGCCTTGAAGCTGGCAAGCCGCTGGCTAGTAGTAAGCGCATCTCGAAAATTGCATTCACCGGTGAAACAAGTACCGGAAAACTCATCATGCAATATGCCTCCGAGAATTTAATTCCGGTCACGCTTGAGTTGGGCGGAAAATCACCCAACATTTTCTTTGCTGACATTATGCAAAAAGACGACGACTTCTTTGATAAGGCGCTTGAAGGCTTTGCGATGTTTGCACTGAATCAAGGGGAAGTTTGCACATGCCCATCGCGCGCCCTCGTCCAGGAGTCCATTTACAAAGACTTCATCGCAAGAGCGATTGAGCGAGTAAAAAAAGTTAAACAAGGTCATCCACTCGACGAATCCACCATGATCGGAGCTCAAGCATCCCATGAGCAAGTTGAAAAAATACTTAAGTATATGGATATCGGGCGCAAGGAAGGTGCAGAGTGCCTCATCGGAGGCGGCCGCGCAAACCTAGCTGGTGAGCTTTCTAGCGGCTATTACGTCGAGCCAACCGTATTTAAAGGCCATAATAAAATGCGCATTTTTCAAGAAGAGATCTTCGGCCCAGTCCTGTCCGTTACGACATTTAAGGACGAAGCTGAAGCTCTTCAGATCGCAAATGACACTCTATATGGACTCGGCGCAGGTGTGTGGACCCGGGACATGAATACCGCCTACCGCATGGGTCGAGCTATCGAAGCCGGCAGAGTTTGGACAAACTGCTATCACACGTACCCTGCCCACGCCACGTTCGGAGGCTATAAACAATCAGGAATTGGACGTGAAACCCACAAAATGATGCTCGATCATTATCAGCAGGTGAAAAATGTCCTTGTTAGCTATAGCCCAAAACGACTTGGATTTTTTTGATGCGCGTCCCAAAGCTGATCATTCTGCTGAGTCTTGTGGCGGGAGCTTTCGTGACCGTGACCAGCGGGTACTCCGCGCCGCGTAGCTCCAATAGTAAAATCAATCGAGCTGCGAACACACCCTCAAACCTGCCACCGGGAGACTTCGCCCGAGATCCAGGTAAAGGTTTTGAGGTCGCAACATTAGCCGGCGGCTGCTTCTGGGGCATGGAAGAGATCACCCGAAAATTGCCAGGAGTTAAAGACACTCAAGTCGGCTACACAGGGGGGCAAACGTCAAACCCAAGCTACAAGGAGGTCTCCTCTGGAAAAACTGGTCACGCGGAAGCTGTTCAAGTCATCTTTGACCCAACACGCATATCCTTTGAGCATCTTCTAGGGTTTTACTTTCGGATGCATGATCCGACCACTCTCAATCAACAGGGAAACGATAAGGGAACGCAGTACCGCTCCGTGATTTTCTACTACGGACGCAAACAGGCCATAACGGCTAAGTCCGTTCGCACAAAAGTTAATTCGATTGGTAAATGGAAAAAGCCTATTGTCACTGAAATCGTTGCTGCACAGCCGTTTTGGAAAGCTGAAGCCGAGCATCAGGACTATCTGCAAAGAAATCCTAACGGCTACACATGCCATTATTTAAGGGACGAGTAGCCACGTTTTATTGATCAAAAGCCCTTAAGTTCCAAAATCATTTTCGCTTTACGTTCGTGCAGCGACAACTCCAGGCCTGCCGGATAGGAATGGGGATTTGCAATCCTTTTAATACTCTCATTTAACCTAGACAACTCGTCACTACAACGCTGCCGGGCTCTGTGAACACCGCCTCCATCGTACACTCGCTTCCCTTCGACAACCACCGGACGCAATAAATCCTCGTAAGGAGTGCCGCTGATAATTTTCTTGCGACGTGTCATATCCGCTGGATCGACGATGGTAACATCGCCATTTGAGGGTGGAGACAACTCGTCAAAAATCATATCGGCAGCATATTCACCATTCAGCATAAACCGTCTAATCTGCTGACGGCCAGGCGTAGTAATTTTAGAAATCTGATCAGACAGTTTTAATTTATAACGCCAAGCCTTCGAGTCATCATCTCGAATGGCCACTAGCTTATAAACACCCCCAAGAGCCGGACTATCGTGAGCCGTTACCAGCTTTGTACCGACACCCCAGACCGATATTTTTGCACCTGCACTTTTAAGGTTCGCAATCTGAACTTCATCAAGATCATTTGACCCAACAATATCCGTATCTTCAAAACCGGCATCATCAAGAAGTAATCGTGCCTGCTTGGAAAGGTACCCCAAGTCACCGCTGTCTAGCCTGATGCCATATAGCTTATGCCCATTATTTTTTAGCCATTGACCCGCTTTGATAGCATTTTTTACACCGTCTATTGTGTTGTACGTGTCTACAAGGAAAATGGAATTCCCGGGCATTGAGCTGGCAAACTTCGTGAAAGCCTCAAGCTCCGAATCAAAACTCATAACCCAACTATGAGCGTGAGTGCCACCGACGGGTATATCGTACAAGTAGCCCGCTAAAAGATTACTCGTGCCATCAACTCCTCCGATAAACGCCGAGCGTGAGGCTGTCACGCCACCGTCGACGCCTTGCGCCCGTCTCAAGCCAAACTCAAGAACACGGTCACCCTGGGCTGCCAAGCATATTCGTGCCGCCTTGGTCGCAATAAGGGTTGGAAAATTCATTAAATTGAGCAGAGACGTTTCCAAAAGCTGGCACTGAAGCAAAGGACCGGTCACCCTGACTAATGGCTCGTGGGGAAAAACCAAACACCCCTCCTCTACGGCATCAATAGATACGCGAAGAGGCGTCGTTTTTAAGTAACGAATAAAGTCATTGCAGACGATGGGACGACCGTCATTACCTTTTAAGGATGAAATAAATTCAAGATCCTCGCTGCTCCATGTAAAACCATCGACATAATCAATCAGTGCCTCGAGACCAGCTGCAATAGCAAAGCCGCCATCAAAAGGAAGCTGCCTAAAAAACATCTGAAACATCGCCTGTTTATTTTGCGAACCTGTTTTCCAATAACCGTATGCCATCGTGATTTGATAGAGATCAGTTAAAAGTGACAGCGAAGGCCTATAGATGTCGCGTATACTATTTGGCATCATCAACACACCTCAAATTTATTGACTCAATCCATCCCAAAGCACCAGACGAATGTAAAATATGAACCCACCTTTTTTTGGGGTCACTCCCAGCAAGTAGGGGTGATCCCGTTTGTAAATCACGAATCAACTCAGCTCCTGGATCGGGCTGTAAACGAACCTTCCCGCCCGTTGAAACAACAGCACACCAATGACCTCGGTAAGCATCAGAAAACCATGCCAAACCTAAAGAAAGCAAAATGGCAATGCCAGCCAAACCCATCACTGACATTACAAGGCGGCCAAAAACCGTACCAAAAAGGGATTTTGTGGTTTTAGTTGCACGAATCGCTAAGACTATAGAGACGACTAATAAAGGCAGCGAAATGGCACTTATTAATTTAAATGGCGCTGGTGCGATATTTTCAGCGAAATCAACCAAAAGTGCCCTAAAACCGTGCGCCCCCAAATCTAACTCAGAAATGTCTACATTAGAACGAGTCAAAGCATCGACCAGGGCTTTATTTGTATTTTCATCTCGATCATGTTTTGGAATCGCTAACAAAACAGAAACTGCCAAAGCTGGTTCATTTTCATGAAGATATGCAAGACCAAGATTATGTAAGACCACACGAGACGCGACACCCTCAGCCACTGCTTTCTCGCCAAGGACCCGGACTTGACTCCAATTATTCGAATCAATCGCATCGTTCAGCGATTGACGCAGATCAAGGCTACCCATGACTATCCTTTGTCAAGCAATAATCTATCAAACGAGTTATGTCAGAAGCTAATTGCTCCGAGATTGCAACTTCATTACTCGTGCCATATTGCAATCGATCACCAGCATCGAGGACTCTTATTAGGCTATCCAAAATTGATTGATTAGCACGCTCACGTCTCGCATACGACAAAAGATCTGATGACGTCATGGCTTGTAAATATCCTCCATGTTTGATTAAAACGTCCCTGGTGAGCGCAATCACACCTAAAATAACGTTAACATCTCCACGCTTTAAATCTGCTCTAAGCCGTTCACACCGTTCGCGAACCTTGATTATGTCAGATTTTTTTAAGGTTACCGGAAAAACGTACTTTCGAGTTAAAAACCAGGCCAAGATCAATAAAACCGCTAATACTTCAAAAGCAAGAATCCATGGGTTTTGCCACCATGGACTCGGTCTTTTTACAGGATCCTCGATTCTCTTTGGGAGCAAAAGACCAAGATCGCCCGCAATCTGATTTTTTTGCTCGTTCACACTGGTCGTCTTGGTCTCATTGGAGCCTTGGACAGGCTGCTCAACGGTCCTTCCCTCTTTTACAAGGATTGTACCAAGATTGGCGGTAAGCTTCTCATAACGCTCTGTATATGGATTAAAAGCCAATAAGTTGACGGATCCAAGGTTTAAGTCACCTGGCTGCTGCGGAACAATTGCAAATTTAAACCGCTTTGTAGAAACCAAACCTGCACCTGGTTGAATTTTTTCTGCTAGCTCCGGCTTATCATCGTAAACTCTCGCTCCTGGCACTGAAATCTTAAATTCCTGCATTCGATCAAGCGCACCTTGACCTGATAATTCAATTGTGATGGTCACGGTATCGCCAGCAGTCATTTGGCTGTCTGAAACGTTCGATTTTAGAGTAAATGCTCCAATAATGTCCGAAAAATTGGCCGGCTTTGGGGTTGGCAACGGTTTTACATGCAAGCTGGCCGCCTCCGATAGAAGCTTACGCGACACCTCTTCGCCCATACTAAACATGCCATGTTGAAACAGATCAAAAACGCTATGGGGCCTTCTTCGATCGGGGCGTTTTGCCTCCTGAACCCAGGACGCGTTGATCCCAAACTGGGGTACAGTTAGCTCTCCAGGTTTTAAAGGAATCAGAACTTCATCCATCTCGACGGCACTGTACCTGACGCCGTCCCTGTTCACGTCTCGATTTCTTTGCCCATCGACCGGGATAACCCTCCAATTAGGAGATGGATCCCGAATAGGCGTGGCCCCTGTTAATCGAGTCCGCGTGAGAAGTCGACCTACCGTCCGAATGGCTTCGCCTTCATAAACGCTTGTCTTCAGAATATCCCTTTCGACAAAAACGATTTTATTTGTGTCGTTTGCTACTCCATTTTTCTGCTGTGGAGACGTCACAGCTACTTCAACCGGAATCGGCAAAGTTTTTTGATCAACCCCATCGATCCTCGCTCCAAATGATGGGATTGATAGAGACCCCTGCCGTAATGGGCGTACCTGGAATGTATATTGGAGCTCTTTTGTAACAGAGCCATTGACTATGGAAATATTTGTACTCTCACCCGTTTTTACAAATTCAAAATCCTGCGACTCTGGAACCTTAAGGGAGTCATCCAGTGAGCCTTGAATTGTGATAGTCAGCCAAAATGGCTCCTCGATCGCCGTTTTTTGTCGATCAACCTCGGCTGTCAGAGACACAGCAAAAACTACTGAAGAAGTCAAAAACCAAGCGATCGTAATGGCCTTAATGAATTTCAATCGAACACCCTCCAAACATAGCCTCACCAATCCCGCCCAGATCGTTCCTGCGGCGAGCCGCCACCACGATAAATAGGCGACACCCGCCTTGGCTCCTCTGGGACGCTTCGAAGCAGGCGTTCAGCTTCAATTATATCAACATCTTTAAAATCTTCTGATTTTTGCGGATCAGCCGCATTCTTTTGGTCTGACTTCTGTTGGTCTGGCTTCTGTTGGTCTGGCTTCTGTTGGTCTGACTTCTGTTGGTCTGACTTCTGTTGGTCTGACTTCTGTTGGTCTGGCTTCTGTTGGTCTGGCTTCTGTTGGTCTGGCTTCTGTTGGTCTGGCTTCTGTTGGTCTGGCTTCTGTTGGTCTGGCTTCTGTTGGTCTGACTTCTGTTGGTCTGGCTTCTGTTGGTCTGGCTTCTGTTGGTCTGGCTTCTGTTGGTCTGACTTCTGTTGGTCTGACTTCTGTTGGTCTGACTTCTGCATGTTCTTCGCCCAACCAAGATTATCCCGAACTTGTTGATCCTGCATATTCATCTCAAGAGCACGTTCGTAAGCTTTTACAGCCTCCTCAAACCGGCCCTGCTTTGCCAAAAGATTGCCAAGATTATACAGAGACCGCCGCGCAACTTCCTTATCCGAACTATCTTGTAGTGCTTCAAAGGCTTTCTGAGAATCATCAATCGCTGTACGTCCATACTCCTCTACAGCCTTATTATAAGCGGCACGATCTGAAGCCAGAACGCCGGATGACCACGAAACACAGCAAAATAAAACCGAGAGCATCACAGCCTTGCTTTTCCTCAGATCAGACCAAAAGAGATCCACCAGTAAAAATAATAGCGCCGTCGCTGTAAACCATTGATAGCGATCAAACCATTCTTTTTCTTGGATCACTTTTTGATTTCTCACATTTCCACTTTCCCTAAAAAATGTCTGATAAATCTGCGCGACAGACACCTCACTACCACGTCCACTCACAAAGTAGCCTCCGGTCTTTTCAGCTACATTTCGTAGGCTTTTATCATCTAATTTGCTGATTACAACATTCCCATCTGGATCTTTGAGTAGACCTCCTGCCTGATTGGGAATTGGTCCGCCAGCCTCGGTTCCCATAGCAACGGCAATCACCTTCGCCTGACTCCGCTGCACCTCAGCGATCGCTTTATCTAAGTCCCCTGTCTGATTCTCGCCATCACTCAGCAAAACAATTAATTCACCTAATCCATAATTGTTAGTCTGGCCATTGACCCCAAGAGCTTTCAACGATTCCTTTAACGCCGCAGAGAGATTTGTTCCTCCAACGGGAACAAGCTCAGGATCCAAATCAACAAGAAACGACCGCAATGCCTCATGATCAAATGTCAGTGGACACTGAACGTAGGCGGCACCAGCGAACAAAACTAGACCAACCCGGTCCCCTGGTGCCGCTTCTAACAAATCTAAAACGATACGCCTCGCACGTTCTATTCTTGACGGCTGAAGATCCCGGGATAGCATGCTTTTAGACACATCGATCGCGACAACAATATCCATGGCATTTTGTTGAACTTCGTTGAGCCTCCACCCTAGCCTAGGACCAGCCAGCGAAACAATAAATGCGGCCACAGAAAAAACAATCAACCATAACTTCAGTGAGAATTTCCATGCATCAAGTTGCCAAACCGCTTCGTCTCCAGCGGAACGCACAATAATCTGAAAGCGGTTGCGCCTAAGCTTCTCCGCATAAAGCAGCAACAGATATACAACCGGCAAGACCAGAAGCAACAAAAGCCATCGAGGCTCATTCCAAGAAAAATTACTTCCAAACACATCCATTAGGTATAAAAATCCTATCGTTTACAACTAATCAAGCAGGAAGTCTCCTGTACGGCGTCAGTCGCCAGAGAGCTTCCAATAAAAGTAACGCTAAAGCACACGCGATGATCTGCCAATATATGTCACGACCGCGACGCTTTTGATGCTGCTTGTGTCGAACTTTCTCCAGTTGGTCGATGTCTTTATAGACATCCTGCAGCGCCCCGGCGTCAGTGGCACGATAGTACTTTCCGCCTGTAGCGTCCGAAATGCTGCGCAGCGTCTTTTCGTCAACATCTGCCTTGATGTGAAACACTCGTCCATTCTGTACAATCGGCACAACACCCTCACTACCAACGCCAATGGTATGCACACGGATTCCAAAAGCTTTTGCCGCCGTCGCAGCAGCCAATGGATCGATACGGCCAGAGTTATTTGCGCCATCGGTTAGCAAGACAATCACACGACTCTTGCCGGGGGTTCCTTTCAGACGCTTGACCGCAGCACCTAAACCATCTCCAATCGCAGTGCCATCGCCAACCACGCCGATCTCAATCTTATCCAAGAACTGTGTTAAAATATCGTGATCAAGCGTTAAAGGAGCCTGTGTATATGCACCGCTTCCAAATACCACCATGCCAATACGATCGTCTGGCCTAGCCGAAATGAACTCCGATATAACAGATTTTATAACTTCAAGTCGGTCTGGCCTTTGACCTCCGATCTCAAAGTCGCGGGCGCGCATGCTACCTGACGTGTCAATCGCCAGCATAATATCTATACCCTCGTTTGAACGAGCAGTCGGTAAAACACCCATCTGTGGTCGAGATAATGCAACTATTGTGAGTATGATTGCGCAACAACGCAAAAGCCAGCCCAAATGAGTTAGCAGCGTACGTCTTGAAGCGACCGTTGAACCCCCCATCAAGCGAAGATGCGCGAGCGGATGAAATCGTCGCCCCCTCCTATCTTGGACCCATGGCAATGCAGCCAGCGGAATTGCAAGAAGCCAAAGTGGCGATTGAAAGATTATGCCGCCAAGACTCAAACTGGAATTGAATAAAAAATTACTCAAATATTTTGACTCCATCACCTGCGGCTACCGACAGATCTGGACTTTGCAGATCACTCGCGGTCAAATCCCTTATAGCAACTTTAACTCTTGCTAGTAGATTGGCAGCATCACCAACGCTGCTGACCCTCCCAGCAAAGGTTATGTCATCCAAACTTCTCAATAATTCGATCAATTCACCTCTCGGTACGCCTTGCAGGAAGATGTCACTGTCCGCAAAAAGGTCGTAAATTTCATCTGTTGTTCGCTCGGCCACTGGTAATTTAGTTCGGAACTCAACAGCCCGCCTTAAAATAACACTTGCCCCACTCGAGAACCTTGTCCAATCTGATAGCTTTTCTTCATCTGTAGTATGCTCTTCCAATGGCAATGCTAGCTCATTTATTTGCATTAAAAGCGACGGTCCATTGATTACAATTGACTTATCAGATGTTGCAGCAATCGTTTTACGCGAATCTTTGCGGCGATTAAAAAGCCGGATCAAGGCAATGAGTAAAAGCAGCGATAGCAAGAGAAAAAAACCAAGGCCAATCACCTCGCTTGGTTCGAGAATTGGCTTAGCTTTCAAAAGCCCTTTGAGATCATGTGGCGGATTCGCCACCACCTCACTCGAAGCAGTGAATTTATCATCTAGCGATTTTTTTTCGCTCATGGGAGTACCCTGCGGCGGCTGATACTGTGGTGTCGTCTGAGATAGTCGATTAGCGGATCTACCACCCCTTCACCGGGTTCGACCTTGAAAAAATCAGCACCCCAACCCCGGACTGTCAACTCGAAATTTGAACGCCAAGCGTTACTGCTCTCTTCGACGGCGCTAAGGACGTGACGATCCGAGGTGTTTATAATGGCTGTTTCACCTGACTCGGGGTCTTGATAACTAATAACGCCGGCTCCGCCAAAAGACACCAGGCCTTCGAGGGGTCTATGCCCCATCAAAACGCATGTTAAATCATGTTGACGGGCAAGAGTTTTTAGCGAGTCATGATTTTCTGTTGATAGAAAATCCGAAATCAAAAAGCACACGCATCGTCGTTTTAAAACCTTTAATAGATGCTCAGCAGCAGCACCCACCTTCGTTCCGCGGGAATTTGCCGGCCAAGTTAGTAGCTCTTTAATGATTTTCCAAATGTGGGCCTGGCCTTTTTTTGGCGGCAAAAAAACTTCAACCTTGTCGCCAAAAAGCAACAAACCAACGCGGTCGTTACTCCGGATAGCAAGCCAGGCAACAACTGATGCCAATTCGGCTGCCGCTGCGCGCCTCGATCGAACTTCGCCGAGAGCCATAGACGCGCTAACGTCCACCATCAACATAATAGTTAATTCTCTCTCTTCGCGAAAAACCTTTACAAAAGGCTGACCCATTCGCGCAGTAACATTCCAATCAATGCCGCGGACATCATCGCCCGGCACATACTCGCGTACTTCGTGGAACTCCATCCCTCGACCATGGAATGCGCTTGCGTATTCACCCGCCATCAAGTCATGGGCCAAGTACCTACTACGAATGGTCAACGCTTTTATTCTTGCTAGGACTTCGGTCGATAACATCAGATACGCCCTTAAGGAACTTCTACCCGATCTAAAATTTTCTGGATAATTTTATCTGAGGCAACCTGCTCAGCCTCAGCGGCATAACTCAGCGTGATTCGATGACGAAGCACATCTAATGCAACATCTTTGATGTCTTGTGGCGTCACAAAATTTCGTCCCAAAAGGGCCGCATTAACCCGACCTGCTTTTTCAAGGAATAAGCTGGCTCGAGGGCTGGCTCCCACACTGATCCACGGCTCAATCTCTTGGATTCGGTATCTGCCGGGATCCCTGGTAGCAAATACGATATTAACGATATACTGACGGACTTTTTCTGAAACATTCACCGTTGTCATTAACTGTCGACCTTCAATAATATCAGAGCGCGAAAGGACAGGATTGACAGGGGCATTGAGAATTCCTTGACTTGATCGCTTCAGCATTTCAATTTCATCGCGCTCCGTCCCATACGTTACTTTCACTTTGAACATGAAACGATCAACTTGCGCTTCGGGCAACGGGTAAGTTCCTTCTTGCTCGATGGGGTTCTGAGTTGCCATTACAAGAAAAGGCTGCTCCAAATGAAACGTTTCACCGCTGATGGTTACTTGACGCTCCTGCATAGCCTCTAGTAATGCTGATTGCACTTTAGCGGGTGCGCGGTTTATCTCGTCAGCCAGCACCAGGTTGGCAAACAACGGACCTTTACGGGTATGGAACGTACCTTGCCTTGGATCATAAATTTGCGTGCCGATAATGTCGGCCGGCAAGAGATCGGGGGTAAATTGAATCCGGCTAAACTTTAGTCCGGCCAACTCCGCAATAGTTTTTATGGCTGTTGTCTTGGCTAGACCTGGTAAACCCTCAAGTAAGATGTGCCCGTCCGCTAACATCGCCATGACCAGACGCCGCCCTAGGTCCGATTGGCCTACGACTTTATGTCCAAACCCCGCTAACGTTTGGTCGACCTTATCGGCAAAGCTCTCTAAGCTAACGGGCATAAACCAACCTCCTAAACCCCTAAAAATAATAGGTAAACTTAGGAGTAGAGTTTATTAAAGCTGTGAGATTTATCAAGAAGCAATCGGCGGATTAGCTACGTATACACCAAGTTTTGGCCTGAGCTGCTCGATTTGTAGTCGCAGGGTCGATACACCATCTGCCTCGCGCCACACTATCTTTTGAAGGCGCAGGCGTTCAGATATCAAATCAAGCTTTGTTTTAACCATTTTGGCCCACGCATGATGGGGTTCTTCAGTCAACACCTGATGTATAAATCTCAGAGCGCGCCGCTCTTGACGATTCCCTACGAGCGCATCGATCCAACGCGCAGAAAATTGTAGGTCAATTTTCTGCAATTGATGAACTTCGAAAAGCTCTAACATTAGTGGATTTGATGCATCTGTAAACGCGTCATCAAAAAATAACAATAAGTCCGACCAGCGGCTCTCACCAATCAGCTCTTTTACAAAGACACGACAGGCGGCCGGATCATTTGGGCCCGGCATTCCTGCACCACGAGGAGGCTCCGCGGAACTCGAACGAGTGACCTGATGGGCGCTGTCCCGGTCAAGCCGATCATGAAACGCTTTAGAATGACTGGACTGCTCTTTCTTTGGAATGGCTTCAGGGATACCCGCCCCAGGAGCGGCCGCGGACACCCTAGCAAGAGCTGCTATTGATCTGGAATTAACTATGTCTTTTTTTTCAACAACTAATGGTGGATCAATAGTCTTACTTTGGGGAAGCTCGAGGTCTAGTTCTGGGATCAAATTCGAACTTGCCGGAACAGATTTAACAAGGTCAGCTTCAACGCCCGTTGACTCTAGTGAAAACGACGGCGGAGAAACGATATCACCATTCCGCGCCCCCATGTCGGAGTCGCTTACGGGTTTTTGATTCGTTTTGGTTTCGACAGTCTCTTTTGATTCGGCCTCGCCCCCGCCGCGCAGTGTTGCTGCGATCGCGTTTTGGATACTAAGACGTGCATTTTCGTGCTCGCTGGTTCCAGCTGGGTGGATAGTTAATCGCTTCAAGTCTTCACGAACGGCAAGAGCCCTACCATTTTTACCTAAAGCCTCGAGAGCCGTTGCCACAATTTTGAGACTTTCGGGTTGCAATCGATCCTGCTTGAACAGCCCCCAAGCGATATCAATGGCTTTAACAGGAAATTTTGTCGCCAGGATTTGTGCTAACTGTATCATCGCATCAACTCGCTCGACCGATGTGAGCTCAAGAGACAAAGACACAAATCGATCAATCAAACGTTGATCGTCTGGCGTGGCGTTTATCAGCTCTAGCAATTTTTTGAGACCTGGAACCATGCGACCGAAACCCCTCTAGACTTAAGAACGGTTTCGGCCGGAACAGAGACACGGATTAAGACGAACACTCGGCATATTCTGCCGATTAATAAAATGATAACTGATTACAATCACTTGACGTCTGGTTAAACGCCAAATTCCTGCAAAAATTTGGTCGAAACTTGCCCTTCTATAAAGCGCTTGTCGTCAAGCACTCTGAGATGAAATGGAATGTTGGTCCTGATGCCGTCAACCTTCATTTCTCTTAAAGCACGTCGCATTCTTGCCAGGCACTCATCTCGGTCACGACCCCACGTAATCAGTTTTGCAACCATCGAATCATATAGAGCAGGAACCGTGAAACCAGAATAGAGCATTCCATCCACTCGAACTCCAGGGCCGCCTGGCTCATGATAGCCAGTCACTTTCCCAGGCCAGGGCGCGAATGTAGTAGGATCTTCTGCATTGATTCGACACTCCAAAGCATGACCTCTGAGTTCTATTTTCGCGGGATCAAACGAAAGCTTATATCCACGAGCAATATTGATTTGCTCTTTGATTAGATCAACGCTCGTAATCATCTCAGTAACTGGGTGCTCGACCTGGGCTCTCGTGTTCACTTCCATGAAGTAAAAGCGACCATCTTCATCCATCAGAAATTCAACCGTGCCCAGACTCTGGTAGCCGACCGCCTTGGCAAGCCTAACGGCTGTGTCACCGATCTCCTTTCGGCGTGCCGGCGTCATAACGGGACAGGGAGCTTCTTCTAAAAGTTTCTGATGGCGACGTTGAATGGAACAATCTCGCTCGCCCAAATGGGTCACGTTGCCGTGCTCATCAGCTACCAACTGCACCTCAACGTGACGAGGTCTCTCACAGTATCGCTCAATAAACACGTCGGGATTGCCAAAGCCAACCTCAGCCTCACTACGAGCCAAATCAAACTGCTTTGAAAGTTCATCGATGGATCGCACAATCTTCATGCCTCGACCACCGCCACCAGCAGCCGCCTTAATGATAAGCGGAAAACCAATCTCTTTAGCCAGTTTCTCAGCCTCAGCAAAAGATTTTACGGCGCCTGTGCTTCCCGGAAGCATTGGAACGCCCGCCTTCTCAGCGAATGCTCGAGCTTCCACCTTGTTGCCAAGAGCCTGAATATGCTCCGACTTCGGACCAATAAATTTAACCCCGTATTTTTCACAAATCTCAGCAAACTTGGCATTCTCGGATAAAAAACCATAGCCCGGGTGAATGGCGTCCACTCCTGCGATTTCTGCGGCACTCATGATCGCAGGAATGGACAAGTAGCTTCTTGGACTTGGGCCCGGGCCTATGCAAATACTCTCGTCTGCAATCCGGGTGTGTAAAGCATCGCGGTCTGCAACACTATGCACCGCAACAGTGCGCAACCCGAGTTCTTGACAGGCCCGGATCACTCGAACCGCAATTTCGCCTCGATTTGCAATCAAAACTTTTTTCATGAAGGAGAAACCTTACTCTATGACAAACAGTGCTTGCTCAAACTCAACCGGCTGACCGTTTTCAATCAATATCTCGCGAATAACACCGTCTCGATCCGCTTCGATTTCATTCATCAATTTCATAGCCTCGACGATACAGAGAGTCTGACCTTTTTTAACTCGAGCACCAATATCAACAAATGGGTCAGAGCCCGGGCTTGATGATCGGTAGAACGTTCCCACAAAAGGACTTTTTACAATATGCCCATTGGCAAATCCTTTCGCGGTTCCTGAAGCTGTCTCGGACTTAGCCGCTGGTGGCGGAGGCGCTGCTGAAGGACTAACCTGCGGCATACCGTGGGCCATCATTGGCGCGGTCATCATGGGCATGGATGGCATGACACCTGCGCTCATGGGAGCCTGCATCGTCACTTCAATCTTTTGATCTTTTGATTCGATTTTCACGTGGTTGAAGCCCTGCTTACGCATAAGCTCCATCAACTGTTCGACATTTTTAAAATCCATGGTTCACCTGCGTCACTTGGTTAGTTAATTTTGAACTTTCGAGAGGTATTCGTTTGTCCTGGTATCAATTCTCAGGACGTCGCCCTCTTTAATATGAAACGGAACCTGGACAACAAGCCCCGTCTCCAATTTCGCTGGCTTACCGCCGCCGCCCGAGGTGTCGCCCTTGATGTTTGGCTGAGTTTCCACCACTTTAAGATCAACGTGATTATCCACTTCCACGGCAACCGCACGACCTCGGAAAAAGGTGACTTTAGCATTACCATTTTCAACGATATAGAACTTCGCGTCTCCCACTTCCTCTGAGGAGAGGCTGAATTGCTCGTAATTTGAAACATCCATAAAAGTCCAGCGGTCGCCATCGTTATAGAGATACTGCATCTCTCTCATCTCAACGTCCGGCACATTCACTTTATCTCCGGATTTGAACGTTACCTCTACGACCTGACCGGTCTCCAAATTTTTTAGCCGGGTTCGAACGAAAGCGTTCCCCTTACCGGGGCTAACGTGTTGGAACTCCACGATTGACCAAGCTTTGTCGTTATATTCGATCTTGAGACCCTTACGAAAATCCTGAGTTGAGTACATCGCGCTTCCTCTAAAGCTTAATTGGCATGCTGAGCTGATCCGACAAGGTACATCAATTATTGGCATTATTGCAAGCTCAAGGCTTTTGCATGGGGGTCTTGAAGGATGGTTTGTCTACAATTTAGGCACGCCTGCGCTGACTCAAGGCTTGCGCTTTTCTACTGGGCGCAACCTGCTCTGACTTTGTGATAACGGCGGCGGAGTCTGGCCACTGCGACCGTTGATAAGCCCATCGAGCTTCTTGTGTCGTATGACCCGAAGTAGCTCGCCACGAAAATTGGACACTCGGGCATAGCGCTCACGCTGAATGCCCTGGCCTGCAAGTTTGATGTCTTTGCCACCAGTCGCATGGATGATATCTGCCACGCCGGGCTCATGTACGGTCTCAACAACGACAACATGGCCTCTGTAGACCAGCATGTCTCCTGCCACCACTTTTTCTAAATCCATCCCAACGGGTACGAGAGAGTATTTCTTAGCAAGAGCCTCGGCACTAAGATCTAACATTTGAGTCGACGTTAAGTAAGAAAAACCTAAACCAGCGCGCGAGAAAACAAGCTGGACAAAGTGCGAGCAATCTAAGCTGCAGTTTTGACATGTGGGACACTCGCTGAAACGCTGCTTGGGTGCAGGGCGCTTTTTCTCCAAACACGTGTTGCACTCATCACAAGTGTCGGCATCGCCAACCTTACTACCGCCGTAGACGTAAGAAATGGAAAGGTTTTCCAGCATATCATCCCCAGCCTCACGGATTCGTCGCTGATACTCGTCCAACTGACTGGCTAGGGATGATGAGCCCCAAAGAAAAGACATTAATATCAATGTGTTAGTTAAATTAATCCACATAATCCCGATTCACCGTCATGAATAGGTACAAGCTTCCGATATAATAAACGATTCCGTTAGTTTCAGCCAGCACCCTCCCCGTGTAACACGGATGGGCCGAGCTCGTGTTGCGTTATGTGAGGAGTTTTTTCTGACTGAAGGCCCTGAGAAAAATTTAGATAAGATCACCTATGCCCCGCTGTCAGATACGACGCCGGTCAGCAGCAGCGTATCCGATTTCGGCTCATCAGACAGAGATCAAATAACGGGTCGTCATCGATTTTTATTCACCTTCAACCATTTCCGGGCAGCACTTTTCATTGAGATCACCATCCTCATGATTGCCGGGTTTATATCATGGTCTTTTTGGCACAATTGGTGCCCCAACGGTGTCGAACAGTGCATTGGCACGACAACGCTCGCTCCAGCCCATTACTTGGCGCTCTCATTCTTACGACCTCTACTACTCACACCTCACGTCTTTGCCACTTATGTCGCCGCCAGAACGTTCAATGAAGAACTCGCCATCCTTTTGGCTGCTATCGGTAGCACACTGTCAACAATACCTGTTTATGGACTCATGTTTATCATTGGACGGACTATGGTTGTTCCTTGGATGAGTCGCAATCTGCCCTCAACACTTCGCTTTATACGAACCCAAGATTACAAATTGATTTTCGCAGCCAGACTCATCCCTGTTTTTCCTTTTGATTTGGTTAGCTTCTTTGCAGGCGCTTTTAACCTAAAACCAACCCGCGTTCTCTTCTTCACTTTTGTTGGTATTTTACCGGAGTGTATTTTCCTCGTTTACATGTCGTCTCCAAAAGTGTCGCTGCTCGGTTGGACGGTGAACGCCATTGGGCTGACGGCGGGGCTGATCCTTGCGCCTTTGATGATGCTTGAATGGTACAGCCGAAAGCAGGGGCGCAGCATGGTCTCTATGCTAACGGCAGCCTACAAGGAAATTATGGCCGAGGCCACCCTCAACAATCAGATCGTCCGCCGAAATAAGACCATCGACCCAAACCGAACTCCTGTATTATTGGTGTACGGATTCTTCTCCTCACAACGCTCCTTGAATGTCTTAGAACGACAACTAGTCGCTGCCGGATTTGACGTGTTCAGCTTTAATTTAGGCGGACTTTTTGGAACATTCTTCACCCAAGGGATCATGGAGAGTGCAAATTTTATAGATTACAAGTTAAAGAGACAAATGGATCGACACGGATTCAAGAAAATCCACATCGTGGCCCACTCTAAAGGCACTCTCGTTAGCTTATGGTGGTTACTAAAACTTGGCGGTAGCAAATACTGCGACAAGCTTATCGCCATGGCTCCCCCGTGCGGCGGAAGTCCCTACACGTACCTGGCCTTAATGACACCTTTGGCCTTTTTCTGGCGGGACATTTGGCAGATGAGACCGGGAAGCAGCTTCCTGAAATATCTGCGCGATAGCGACGTTCCCGAGAACTTAAAAATTCACATTATTTATAGCGATAGCGACTCAGTATCCAGAGGACGACTCGGTATATTCGTGCCAAGGTCCGGTCACAAAAACATAACAAGCACCGCTATGAACAACCTCAACCACTTTGATTTTATTATTCGCCGCGAGCCCATCAAGGAAGTTATCAAAATTCTTTCAGGGACGCAGGAAACGGCGCACCTTTTGGACGTCGAGGAGCTGACGCCATTGGACAAACTTAGCGGGGATGCCGATACTTAAGCCCGGTGTTATCGAACGATGTGACCGTCAGTTGTTACCTTTGGGATCACGACCTTTTCGATCCTTAGGCGGACGACCAGCTGGTTGCTGCACATGATCCGTGTCAGTTCGTCTCTCGTTACGACCATGATGGCGGCGGCCCGATGACCCATCTTGTCGTCGCTGCTCTCCATCGCGGTCGCGCCTATCATAATCACGACGTTTCTGTTGTTGACCGCCTGACTGCTGCTGCCGTCCGTCAGAGGCCTTAGGTTTATCTTCAGGCTCATTCATGAGAAGCCCGAGATCGATCTCCTCTGCCCACATGTCAGCTTCGCTGTCCATCTGGTCTTTGGGAGCTTCCTGCTTATCAATGGCTTCGACGTCCTTTGCTTTTGCTGTTAGTAGCCTACCGTCTGCAGTTTCGAATACGACGTTTTGATTGAGAATGTCCGTCTTTATAACCAAACCAACATCACCGTCGTGAATGTGGCGCACCCGAGACTTAAGCGCTGGTAACTTCCGTCTAAGATCCAAGTAAGCGTCGTTTTCATACGTCAGACAACATAACAGACGCCCACATCCGCCAGAGACCTTGCTCGGGTTCAAAGCAAGATTTTGATTTTTAGCCATCTTGATCGAAACAGGCACAAAATCGCGCAGGAAGCTTGAGCAACAATATTCACGCCCACAAATACCTAAGCCACCAACCAACTTTGCCTCATCCCGTGCTCCTACCTGCTTCAATTCGACCCTGCAGCGAAGAGCACCGGCCAGATCTTTCACTAAGTCGCGAAAATCCACGCGTCCTGGGGATGAAAAATAAACGATGACTTTATTTCCGCCCATTTGCGCTTCAGCTTTCATAATGCGCATATCAAGCTTGAAAGACTCAACGCGACCGCGCGCAATATCCATCATCTGGCTCTCGCTGAACTGGCCCTCTTCGGAGAGATCACGCTCACCTGCTAACCTCATAATGGTCTTGAGTTGACCGGCAGAACCTGTCGCCGCATCCATAGCCGAAACTTTTACTACTTTTGCGACAGTCGGACCACGTTCCGTGTCGACGACAATCTGATCTCCAACCTTCACCACAAGTTCTCCGGGCGAAAAATCATAGATTTTTCCTGCCCGTCTAAATTGCACACCGACCACATTGGCGACACTCATGTTCAACTCTCTTTCCATCGACTGAGACCAATAGACTCAGCCACCAATTGTGAATTCAACGCAGTTTTATTTTTAATGGCCTGACGGCGCGCTAAACTCAAAGCCTGCCTCAAATGAAGTCTTGAGTTCCAGGATTGATTGTTATCCAAGTCACTCTTACAAACACCTGCCAAATGACCAACACCAAGTTTCTCACGATATAAAGAACAAAGCTCTAACTCCGTATCATCAAGTATTTCAGAGACTTTAACTTTCCGATTTCGTGCCATGTCGGAGGCTACTTTAATCACCGACGCCAAATCGTTGGTTGTCAGTAGCCGGCGAACATCCAGCTGATCCATTAAATCCAGAGCATCCGACTGATCCAACTTGGATTGAATTTTCCCCGGACTATACCCAAACCTCTTTACGATGCGCTCGACATCTGACAAAGACACATCTTGTCCAAGTTTTCCTTTGATAACCCGCTCTGCCCAACTAAGAACAGTGTCTCTGGCCGGCAATGCCACTCGCCAGCGCAGACAGCGTCCCAAAATCGTGCGAGGTAACGCTAGTGGACGACTGGTTGTAAGAATAATTCTCGCCTGCTCGGGCGGCTCCTCTAGAGTCTTTAGTAGCCTATTTGAGGCTTCAATGGTCAAACGATCGGCATTCATTATGATACCAACGCGCTTACCAGACGAGCTCAACACGTTGAAGTGCTCTTGGAAGACTGCAGCCTCAGCAGTCTTTATGGACTGCCCTTCGCCATCTAAAATCGCCACGTCGTTATGAGTCCCCGCCAAGACATCTCTGCAACTCCCGCACTGCAAGCAGGGTCCTTTTTTTGAGGATTGAGCGTCTTTAACTTCACAAAAAAAACGTGCGGCCAACCAGACCGCAAGGTGTCGTTTACCAAGGCCCTGCCGACCTTCGAGCAGCATGATCGGATGCATCCGACCACTCATTATAAGATGATTCAGCTGCTCCTGGTTTTTTTCAAGACCAACAAGTCCGTCCAAACTCCATTGCATAGTTTTAGCTGCTTGCTTTTTCACAGCTGCCATCGTCGCTCCAATTCGGTGCATGCCTGTCTCAGAACATCGTCCTTAGAACGAGACGCGTCCAAAATAAAAAACCGGCTTGGATAAAAACCAGCAACTTTGCGAAAACCTTCTCGCAATCGATCATGTACGTGTTGAGCCGCGTTATCATAACGCTCATTGGGCGCGATTTCGCCACCAGTCTTTCGACCCCCGATACGCTGTGCTGATAACGATACGTCACAATCGAGTAAAAAGGTAAGGTCAGGCTCTAGTCCCGCCGTTGAAAACTTTATAAGCCATTCAAGCTCATTAAGTGGCACACCGCCAAAAAGCCCCTGATAAACTCGAGTGGAGTCTGCAAAACGGTCACATATGACCCAATTGCCGGAGTGAAGAAAGGGTCTTATAACGTTTACAACATGCTGAGTTCGGGCAGCAGAAACCAACAAAGCCTCTGCTTCGGCCGTGATCGCCTCACCCCCCGGCGGTGATTTAAATAATTGGCGGATGGCATCGGCAATGGGAGTACCACCGGGTTCACGGGTCTGTCGCACATTTACTCCACGCTGTGTGAGCCACTCGCAAAGGCCTGTCATGAGAGTGGACTTTCCCACACCCTCACCGCCCTCTAATGTAATAAAACGTGTCTGACTCATACGCTCAACTATTGGCAGCCTTACGCCGAAACATTCGAAAGGGTTTATATCAACACGAAAAGCCCTTGGGGACAAGGGCTAAAAAATCAGATTTTTGGCATTGATTCTAGGCTATTGCAAACATTCGCACGCACAGCGGAAAACACATCCTCGGCAGAGCCCCTTGAGAACTACCGACGGGTTCCGATACACCTAGGGACGTACTCGGTGCCAACTAGTTAAAACACCTGGGGATTTCTGGAACTATAAACAGCATGACTGTAAAACCATACATCTTAGGTCAAGTCGTCGCCCGTGGCGGAATGGCGGAAGTTTACCGAGGACTCCACGTTGGACAAGATGGCTTCAGACGGCTTGTGGCGATAAAGCGAATCCTCCCCCACCATGCCCAAAACACTGAGTTCACAGAAATGTTTAAGGACGAAGCACACATTGGGCAGAGACTACAGCACGCCAATATTGTTAAAGTGGAAGGATTTGACATCATCCAAGGCAGCCCTTCGATTATTATGGAATTTATTGATGGGTCGGACTTAAGAGCAGTCCTTTCTGCCATCGAGTCTAAAAAAACAGCGCCGGGCAAGCGTAATAGCATGCCAAGCGGATTATGCGCATATATCATCGCAGAGGCCGCCCGTGGTCTTCATTATGCTCATACTCGCTATGATGATTTAACAAACAAACCTCTCAACATCGTTCATAGAGACATTTCACCGCAAAACCTCCTGATATCTTGGGAGGGCGAAGTGAAAATCACCGACTTTGGTATTGCAGCGGCAGATCGCGATTTTAAACAGACTGAAACCAAAGCTGGGATCGTCAAAGGCAAGTATTCTTATATGAGCCCCGAGCAAATCAGCGGAAAAAAATGCGACCCAAAGACTGACATATTTGCACTCAGTGTTGTCATGTGGGAAATGCTTGCTCTACGCCGACTTTTCACGGCTGATAACGAAATTGAAGTCATCGAGTTAGTTCGTAACTGTAGAATTCCCGGACGCCTGAAAGATTTTAATCCAAACGTATCTGATGAACTTGAATCCCTAGTCATGCGTGGTCTTCACAAGGACCCCCGCAAGCGCTATGAATCCATGGAAGCGCTGGAAAAAACACTTCGGGCTTACTTATCAAAAAACAACCCAACTATCAGCGGAGCTGACCTAAGCAGCTTCGTCAAAGACTACTTGAGCGATAAACGGGAGCTGGCTCAGGAAGAAATGCGCAAAATTTTAACATCTACCCAGCTTCCCGTGGCTTCGCCTGGCAGTTCGAGCGCTTCAAAAGTCAGAGAATTCGCATTCGATGACACTCACGAAGGATCATCGCTAAAACTCGGAAAGACATCCGGCCCAAAAACGATCAATAATAATCCGATGTCCCAGGGTCGATCGATTCAATCGCATCGCCCAGGACCACAACATGCCGCTCAGGGTTATCGCACACAGATAACACGCAGCACCAGTGTCATGCCCAGGAAAAAGCCGAACAATGCTCCCTTCTATGTTGCCATTGCCCTTTTAATTGCAGGGATTGCTGGCGGAGTGGCTTTCAAAAACTACAATAACGCCGCCAAGCAAGGGCTCATGCTAACCTTGAGAACAATGCCATCTCCAGTGCAGATAGAGATAAATGACCGCACTTATGACGGCGGAAAGTACTTTACATCACCTCTCAAATTGAAATTAGACCCCGGACTAAACATCATCGAAATTTCACGGCCCGGCTATTTGAAGGGCGAATTGCTTATAAATACTGATGAGGGTATGCCTAAACGAACACCGTCCGTGCGACTAAAGCCGTCTGCTGTTTTTGCCCCTGTGCGCCTAAACTATAAAGGAAGCGACACCGTCATAGCGGTCATTAACGATGGATTCTTTCGAGCATCTATGAGCCCTCAGCAAAGTATAGAGCAAGTCAACGACATCACATCCAATACTCCATCTAAACTTTTAGTTTTTGGCAAAGATCGCAAAGTAATTGTGTCCTGCCAATTTACCCCAACTGCCACGACCGGCTCACGGCCTCTCATTATAAAGTTTGGTGATGCCGGCAGCACCTGTGAGTTTTCAAGCCCCCAAAGGACGGGAGGTCAGCGTTGAGACCCTCGACAAAAAACCTCATTCTTCTATATTTAAATATCGCCGTTTGGTGTGGAAACGGACTAATGGCCACTGGAATTTTGAAACTCTCAGCAAAAAAAGGGGTGCCCGTCAGAATTGAGACAATCCCTGAAAGAACAAAGCTAAGCCTGAATGGAAGCCCTTGGACGTCTCCCACCTCTAGCAGCAGGTGGCTGCAATCGCCAGCGACAATTTATCTGCCTGAGGGGCAACACAAGTTAACAGTGGAACGACCAGGTTACGTACAACACTCATTTAAAGTCCTGCTTTCGGCTGGGGATGGCGAGATGAATCTATCGACGGCACTTGAACCGCTATCAGCAGCATCTCATGAAGTTGAGATACAAGCGGCTGACGAACATGTCTCAGACGTTACCGGTATTGTTGATCAAGGTCTTGAATCTGGCGAATTACCCCTAAAAATCTCTGACTTGACGCCGGGAACACACACCCTGGAAATTAAACCCAGCCTGCTGACTAGTTTCAGTCTAAAACCGTTCACATGTGTATTCACACTACCTACGCCCAGTAACTCCCCATTAAAGATAACTGTTTCACAGCGTAACGGACGCTTTCACGCAACAGGCTGCCAACGGCTGAAAAAGCTACCCTAATTTGCGTCAAACCTAAAAGCCAAACGCCAGGCAGTTCCATCCAGAATCCGATACTTTATACTTCAAGCCAAGACCATACGCCTTTGCCGCCCCGACGAGCTTGCCCTCCTCCTTATCAATAAAACCGGCGAGGACCAAATATCCACTTGGCGATACGTGCCCGACCAAATCAGGCATAATTGCATGAAGCACAGGCGCTAAAATGTTAGCAACAACCAAGTCATATTTTTTTTCAAACGTCGGCCTCTCTAACACCCGAATGTCTGCCATAACCCCTGCGATCTCACAGTTTTCCCGAGCAACGTCAACCAATTCTTCCGAAATCTCTGTCGCTGCTAATTCTTTCACTCCCAGAAGGCCTGCCGCAACGAGATAGACGCCAGTCCCTGTGCCGATGTCAAGCATTGACTGAGTGGCACGACTTTGAATGAGATGCTCCAAAACATTAATAACCGCGCGGGTTGTCGCATGCTGCCCAGTACCGAACGCACCTCCGCGGCTTATCAATTCAACTCGAATTAGATTATCAGGAGTAACCAGCGCGCTGCCCAGCGGGACGAAAAAAAACCTATTTGACTCAAACTTTTCAAATGAGTCATGCCAACAGTTCTGCCAACTCTCATCAGATATCTCAGTGATTCGACCCATGATCGCTTGGCCAAACTCTAGCTTGAGTTCGTACAAAATATTCTCGCAAGCCTTTTTGTCGGCATCAAAAATCGCGACCGGGGCGGTCTCAAAGCGAGCTGCTTCAGGCTCTACCTCTGCCAACTCGGTATCAGTCAAAGGAACGTCAACGCCATCAATCACTCCGTCGACAACATCAGATCGGCCACGTGACTCCAGCCAATTCATCACGGCCGTCTTGATCCTTGCAGCTTCAACACGGCTCGTCAATTCAAAGGACAGTAGCAACTCAAAAGCCATAGCGATACAGAGCAATACAAAATATCATGTTTTGGGCTTACTTGGTTTCTTTTCCTGAGCTTGCTTTGCTTTTGCAGCTTTATCAACTTCCGGAATTGAAACTTTCGCCAACGTTTTACCAACTCTAAGAGAGACGTAATCCGCCGCAACTTTCAAGGCCTCCTGAAGGTGGTAATCATCGACTAGATCAATCGCCTGGTCGTCCTCTAATGCCTCTTCAGCGTCCTTTGACTTCTTTTTACCACTGCGTTTTTCTGCTTTTAGCTTTTCTGCAGCCTTTTCTTTAGCAGACTTCTCTTTTAATGAGATTCTTGAGCGATCCAGCTCACCTTCCTTGTATGTCTTGATGTCCTCCGCCACAAGCTTGAAACCCGAATCTTTGGCTATCCGAGCCAGACTTGCTTCCTTTAGTTTTTTTACATGCGGAGACACCTCATTTAAGGCAGCAAATTCTGCATCTTTGATCTTCTCCCAGGGCAGTGCAAAGTCATAAAACTTCTCGCCCAGCTCAATCTGATCCATCAAATCTGGAAACGCAATATCTGACTCAACACCTTTTAGTTGAGTACTGGATCCCGAGGGACGATAAAATTTCGAGATGGTTACCTTGACTGCGCCAAGTTTATCGCTGACATCATTGAGGTTCTGCACCGTGCCTTTGCCAAATGTGTGCTCACCGCCAACTATTACACCACGGCCATAGTCCTGAATAGCCCCAGCAAAAATCTCGCTTGCAGAGGCGGATTGCCTGTTAATCATAACAAGTAAAGGCCCATCCCAGGCCACGTTGGGATCAGAATCAGACTGCACAAAACTGCGCCCCTCCGCCCCCAAAATCTGAACCACAGGACCTGTTTTGATAAACAAACCAGACACATTGATGGCCTCATCCAATGACCCACCACCGTTATTTCGAAGATCAACAATAATTGACTCGACACCCTGCGATTTGAGCGACTCTATTTGACGCAGCATGTCGACTGAAGAACTTTTGTAATCCTTCTGCTTGTTTTGTCTTCCCTCGAAGTCCATGTAGAAAGACGGGAGCGTAATGACACCAACCTTCATCGTCTTACTAGATGAACCCTCCCCGACGGTGACCAACTTGACGGAGCTTTTGGCTGCCCGGTCTGTGAGCTGCACTTTCTGTCGCTTCAATACAACTTGCACCTGCACGTTGGTGCCTTTTTCCTCACGAAGCAATGTCAATTTGACCTCTGTACCTTGCTTCCCGCGGATCAGTTTTACAACATCGCGTAAATCCATATCGATAACGTCGACTGGCGACTCTTTTGGTTGGGCTACCGCGATGATTTTGTCATCAACTTTGACCTTACCACTTTTGGCAGCCGCACCGCCGGGCACCAAACTCTGAATCGTGGTAAACCCATCCTCGCTTCTCAGGACTGCCCCAATACCCTCCAACGATAAGCGCGTATTTATCCTGAAGTCCTCCAACTCATCGGGACCCATATAATCACTATGTGGATCGAGCGAGCTCGCGAACGCATTCAAAAAAATTCCCATGACCTGGATACTCGTCGTTTCCTTGTGTCTTTTTCTGATCAAGTCCATGCGCTTAGTCATTTTTTCACGGACCTTTACCGGATCGGCGATCGTATCCCGAAGCTGCATAATCTGAAATTTAACTCGCTTGCGCCATCGGTCAGTTAGTTCTTCAGTTGTTTTTGCCCAGGCAATTTTCTTTCGATCAAACTCGAGAAATTCATCCACTGTGAAATCATGGCTCATCACGATCGAGTCTGTTATGCCTTTCTGCCGCTCATCGAAACGTTTGCCATATACGGCCACAATGTCGTCGATAAATTTACAATCAGCACGCCCTACCAAATCGTCGATCTGATTTGAATAGTCTTTCTCAAATCGATCGACATCACTTTGTAAAAAATAAAGCTTCCCCGGGTCCCAAGCTCGCAGGAACATCTCCAGCGAACGCTTGCTCAACTCATCTGTGAAAGTCGTCTGCGAAAAGTGCATCTTGAAATAGTACTGGGTCAAAAGCCGCACCTGCCGGCAATCAAGCGCAAACGCTGTCGACGACACACATGACAGCAGCAGAATCAGAATTTGTAGATGTGCGCCCACAGTTCGTGCAATCCTTCGGATGGACATGATTGAAATTCCCCTTAAACTAATCATTTCAGGCACTTTTGCATTATGTAGTGTAACATAAAGACCGACAAATCCCACTCAATAGCCTTGCTCCGGCATGATACAACCACCCATGCTGACAGATTTTATTGCTAGAATTTATGAGTCTATAAAACTTTTTTTCTAAAGACCCCTCAAGATTACACCGATTCCAGAAATTATAAGCAAACGACAGGGGATCCGCACGTCATGGCAGCGAAAAGTCGCCGAACTTTCTGGATAACATCGTCCGTGACGGAACTTCACGAGCACCGCGCATCATTACTCAAAAAAAACGGTTTTGATGTGACTTTTGTCTCAAATGCCCAGGACACCATCAGACTCGCTCGGGATGCGCGCCCCATATGCATTATTGTTGATAGCCCAATAAACAACGATCCATCCTCCATTATTTCGATCCAAAATCTGATGAGAGAGCCTGAACTTAATGGCGTGAGGTTCATCGGCTCATTGTCACGTCAAAGCCCGGATTTGGTGCGAATTGCTGTCTCCGAGAACTTCCGAGATCTCGTGCCGCTGGCGATATCAGACATGAAATGGCTACAACGAATGCTTTACGCAAATTCGGCGAAGTTTGACGGAAAAATACTTCATAGCAACGACATCGGCGTGAACCAAACAGCCTCCGTTATATCCTCTGCAAGAATTGTTTGGATTAATCGAACTCACATGAGAATTGAATGCAGGGGATTGCAAGAACTAGGCAGCAAGTTAACCGTTTCGGGAGCTATAACAAAAGCTTTCGGAGTTCCGAACTTAAGTTTAACGGTCGAACGAATAGACAATGATCGCCTGCTCTATCGCTACAGTCAGGCATTGATCTGTCGCTGGAACATTGGCCATTCAAGCCAAATCAAAGCAGACGAGATCCTAACTCGCTTTTTTGAAAACAAACCAAGCCACAAGATTCGCGCATTTGCCGCCGTTAGTCGCCATACATTGCGAACCACTCTGGTAAAAAGTCTTAATCCCGGAACTTTTTTTGTTATCACTGGATTACAAAAAGTCAATCTTGCTCACGAAGTTGGCTACTTTACACCAAATGTAATGTTCGTAGACGACAAACTTCTCGAGTCTCTGAGTGATGATAACCTTGCGGAAATCGCTTCGAGGCTGCCTGAAGCATCGCCTGTTATAGTTTACGGAGACTCATCAGAAAAAATTCAAAAGCATTTTCCGAAACATAGAATATTTTGCGAGCCATCTATTCAGCAACCACACCTAGAAAACGCCAAACAAAGATATCAGATCAAGATCGACTTTGACTTGGCTGGCGAAGAATCTGTTAGCCCTATTCCATCAGAGCACCCCTGGAGCCGTCTCGGAATACATAACGCAGCTCGATTAACCTCACTCAGCCCTTCAGCTGGCAAACTTGATCTGCCCGGGCCAATAGGTAACTTCACTCTCGCGACACTCGATGCTCCAATTTTAAGACAAACACTAGGACGAAATCCTGTCATAAAAATCATCTCCAATAAATCTATCGATGCATCCTCGGATTTCGCCAACACAGCTGAGTTTTACCTAGCGGACACAACAACACATGAAGAGTCTTTGGTGGCAACCAAGCTACTCGAGTTGATAGCCGGATCCTTCGGTTTAGCTTCGGTCGCAGCTTCGGCGTCAAATCAACATGCCGCATTAGACAACACTACATCTTCTGTAGGCCGGCTGGAGACGTCGTCTCAGGGCCTAGCAGGAACATTATTAGGCGGGGGATTCAATGGATCGTCCGCTTTGAAAGACTCCGGCGGCGATACTCAAGAAGCGTACGACCGGAGTAAAACCTTTGAGACTAAGATCCGTCGCTCGTCTGCGCAAAGGCAAACTTACGGTGGTAACGTTGTCCTAAGGACGACTCAAGCTGCAAGGCCTAGATTTAAAGTTGACATGACAATTGTCAAGGCTCTTGTGACGCTAGCTTTATTCACAGGGATTCTCATCCTTGTCTTACGAGTCGCCGAGGATGTGGGCAAAAACAGAAAGAACGAACTAGGAAAAGAATACTCTGATTTCTTCTTCCGAATGAACCCAGAACTTCGTAAAAAATCCAACAATGCCGAGTAACAAACAGAACTAAATTTCGCCGCTTACGGACCAATATGCCGTACCCTGAACTATCGACCTGAGATTTTCCGACTATCGCACGAAGATCGATCAAGACAACGACCGTACAAATCGAGCCGGTGGGACTTCAATTCAATTCCGTATTTTTTAGCGATTGTCTCCTGGAGTAACTCTATTTCTTCATCTTCAAACTCTATAACGTGTCCGCACTCAGTACATATAAGGTGATCATGGTGACTGCCTGGATGGGCTACTTCAAACACCGATCGTCCATCCTGAAATGACTTCTGCTCAATCAAACCAGCCTCGGTCAGCAGATTGAGAGTTCGGTAAATGGTGGCTAGACCTATCTCGTGCCCCTCCGCAACTACGCGTCTATGGAGCTCGTCAGCATCCACGTGGGAGTTGATCTCTAAAAAAGCCTGTACAATTATTTTTCGCTGCTGTGTCTGTTTTAGACCCGTTTTCTCCAGATACTGATCAAGGCCCTCCCAGAACCAGGCAAAACCAAATGTCTCATTTTTAGGCATAGCACCCCGTCTAAAACTCAAGCCACGAATATTGCAAGACAAACGCTCAACCTTCTATCAGTCCCTTATGACTGCAGCAAGTGCTTAAGGTGCTTTAACCGTGATCGTCGATTAAATCTCCCAAAAGACATTTTGAAAGCAGGATGATTTTCTATTACATTTCCTAGACTTAAATGTGAACTGTTCTGCAAAGGAGCCCCGCACTGTATGTCATCTCAATCCTTTGATCTTGTCGTGATTGGTTCTGGTCCTGGTGGATATGTCGGGGCGATCCGCGCTGCCCAGCTTGGACTCAAGGTAGCTCTCATTGAAAAGTTTCAGCACTTGGGAGGAACCTGCTTGAATGTTGGATGCATCCCGACCAAAGCGTTGCTCGAAAGCGCGAAAACATGGGATAAACTCCAACACCTGGAAGACCTCGGATTTGAGGCGGGGAGCCCAAAGTTTTCTTGGGCCAAGATCATGTCAAGAAAAGACAAAATCGTAGACGACCAGAGAAAAGGTCTACGGTTTCTCATGAAAAAAAACAAAATTGAAACGTTCGAGGGACACGGCAAAATCGCCGGCCGCGGAAAAGTCACCGTAACAGGCTCCGATCAAAAAATCACAACTTTAGAGACACGAAACATCATGATCGCTACCGGTAGCCGGGTTAGGCAACTGCCGTTTGCCAAGACGAACGGCAAAGGCATCATGAGTTCGGACGATATCTTATTTTTAAACGAAGTCCCCAAATCTCTTGCCATTATCGGTGGTGGGGTTGTCGGTATAGAATTCGCAAGCATGTACGCAAGATTCGGCTGCCAAGTAACTGTGCTGGAAGCCGCGCCACAGATACTACCCTATGAGGATGATGAGACGGTGAAGGAGCTTGCGCGATGCGTGAAGAAACAAGGCGTTGCCATCGAAACCGGTGTCAAAATTTCTGCAATTGACGACAAAGGCAAAACCGGGGTTTTGGTTACGGTGAATGAGCAGCCGCGCACATTTGAGAAGGTTTTAGTCTCAATTGGACGCGAACCCGTGACCGACGACATCGGACTTAACACGGTTGGTATTCCGACTGAAAAAGGATTTATAAAAGTTGATCTCGCCACTTATAAAACCAACGTAGAGGGCATCTATGCCATTGGCGACGTCATCCCGACACCAATGCTTGCCCACACCGCCAGCGCAGAAGCGTTCCATTGCGCTGAAGTCATAGCCGGAAAAAAACCACATAAAGTTCATTACGAATCCAACCCGAGCGCCATCTATACGTATCCGGAAATAGCCTCCATAGGCATGTCCGAGAAGGTGCTGAAAGAAAAGGGAATCGAGTACAAGATAGGAAAATTCCCGTTCTCGCCTATGGCAAAAGCCAAGATAGAAGATGCTACGGATGGGTTTGTAAAAATTCTTTTTGAGCCAAAATACCGCGAAATTCTTGGAGTTCATATCGTTCATGCCAGAGCCACCGAGATGATATCTGAGTTTTCCTTAGGCAAAGTACTTGAAACCACCGTCGATGAAATCGCCCACACGATTCACCCTCACCCAACTCTGAGTGAAACATTGATGGAAGCGGCCCATGCTGCGCTTGGCGCAGCAGTTCACATGTAAACAGGATACCCCGATGACAACACCTTCAAGCAGCGACGTCACGGAAGTTCTCCTACCCTCCATGGGCGAGGGCGTGGCTGAAGCAACAGTTGTAAAGTGGCTTAAAAAAGCAGGCGAGTCTGTAAATAAAGATGAGCCCCTGCTCGAAGTTTCAACCGACAAAGTTGACACTGAGATACCAGCGCCGGCCTCCGGAACCTTACTAAAGACGACGGCCTTGGAAGGTGCCACGGTTGAGGTCAATCAAACGATTGGCTGGATCGGTCCAAAAGGCGCCCAGGTTCCCGAGACGTCAGCAACAGCCGTTAGTTCGACTACAAGCCGGCCGGCTGCCGCTACCGCTTCGAGGACAGAGCAACGCCCGCAGACGAGTCATTTTGCAGGAGCAACCACACGGCCAGCGCCAGGCTTCATCAGTGCTGAGGCATTGGTCAAGAGGTCCTCGCCACTTGTTCGAAAAATGGCCCGTGATCTCGGTATTGACCTGCGCCGCGTACCCGGCACAGGGCTCAGTGGGCGTATCACTAAAATTGACATTGAGACGTGGCAGCAAAATCCGACCGCCCAACCCACGGATGGCTTTGCGGGCGAAAAGCCACTACTCGCCCGCATCAGCACAACCCATTCAAACGGCGTTGAGCTGCTGGAGGGAGTGCCTGTCCGTCGTGACAAGATGACGAAAATGCGTCGTTTGATCGCAGAGCATATGGTTGAGAGCGTGCGTGTCTCGCCACATGTGACCACGGTGTTTGAAATCGACCTGCAGAAGGTTGTAACGTGCAGAGAAACATTTAAGAAGGCCTTCGCTGAACGAGAAGGATTTAATCTAACCTATACGCCTTTCCTCATTCGTGCCGCGGTGGAAGCCATCAAAAAGTTTCCCATCGTCAACGTCTCTGTGGATGGCGACGAGGTTTTGTGGAAGGACCAGATTAATATTGGCTGCGCCGTAGCCCTTGGCTCTGAGGGTGGTGGGGGCCTCATCGTACCCGTGATTAAGAAAGCACAAGACAAAACCTTGCGAGATATCTGTAAGTCTCTCAACGACCTTGCCTCGAGAGCGCGATCGAAAAAACTATTACCCGATGAGGTCATCGGCGGCACGTTCTCAGTCACCAACCCTGGAGGCTGGGGCTCCATCACGTCAAATCCGATTATCAATCAGCCACAAGTGGCCATGCTAGGCATTGGAGCTATCATTAAGCGCGCCGTCGTCGTAGACAACGATCAAATTGTTATTAGGCCCATGATGATGGCCTCGTTAACATTTGATCATAGAGTTATTGACGGAGAAGGCGGGGCCATGTGGCTCGCAGAGTATAAGCGCATCTTGGAAAACTGGACGGAAGAGCCCTGAGCAAACTAAACATAAGAGTATGAGTCTTAGACTAATCGAGGGTCTAAGGCGTCTCTGAGTGCATCTCCGACCCGGTTTAGGGCAAATACGATGAGAAATAATGTAAAGCTGACGCCAACTGTTGGCCACCAGACCCCTATCATCAATTCACCGGGAGCATCTGAGATCATCTGACCCCAGCTCGCGCCGTCCTGCACCCCCACACCCAAGAAGGTTAGAATAACCTCAGCTTTAATGGCCCCCATGATTTCCATGGACGCCGCTACGAGCGCGATGTGCATAACATTAGGCAAAATATGTCTAAAAATCAGACGGAAATCACTTGCACCAAGCAGCCGACTCGCCAGAACAAACTCACGCTCTCTGAGTTTCATAAATTCAGCCCTAGTCATGCGGCATAGACCGACCCATCCGACAACCCCCATGGCGACACATATGGCTAGCATGCCTTTGCCAAGAATATAGGAGATCGCAATAATCAAAAGAATGTAGGGCACGGACACGATCACAGAGTATACCCACTGCACTATCGCATCGATTTTGCCACCAAAATAACCGGCGACCGCACCCATAAATAACCCAAGCGGCAAACTAATACATGCCACCAATAGACCGAGAGTCATTGCTGTTTTTGCTCCCGCAAAGAGCTTGTACAAAATACTTCGACCGAACAAATCTGTTCCAAGCCACAGTGCAGGCTTGTGTAGATCTGGAGGCGAAAACTTCGCGCCCACCTGTTGCTGAAAATCCGGCACCATCCCTGTGTATCCAAGTAAGGCCAGCAAAAGATACGCGGCAATAATCACAACACATATAATATTCAAACGACTAGCCCTAAAGCGCCTCCATGCGCGCCGGCCCAAGGTGTCTCCTTTAGGTAATGTTCCAGCTATGATTGCCCCAGCAGTGGTCATGATAGTTTAACCCTCGGGTCAACGGCCGCATACAAGACGTCTGTGATCAAATTGAAGACAGCGTAAGCGACAGCGATCATAATTGTGACACCTTTGATCACAGGAAAATCGCCTGTATTGACCGAGGAGACCAACAGATCTCCGAGTCCAGGAATTGAAAAGTACTTCTCTAGAACAAATGAACCCATCACTAAGAAGGGAACCTCGACAACTGTGTAGGTGATGACCGGTATCATGGCGTTCTTTAGCACATGCTTGAACATGACCTTACCCTCGCTGAGACCCTTGGCACGAGCCGTACGCACGTAATCGGCTCTTGTTTCTTCCAGTAAAATACTTCGGTAAAGCCTAACGTCTGGGCCAAACTGAACAATCATAGTGATCACCCAGGGTAAAAACAGAAATGCGATTCCCTTGTAACCTGGGATGAAACCATTAATCTCAAAGATGTCTAGTTTGTATGCGAGAAAATACTGCAAAATAATCACATAAACTAGATACGACACACTCATACACGCCGTGAAAATCACAGACATAAATCGCTCGAACACTCCACCCCGATACCAAGCTACTAGCATAGCAACCGCAATGTTCAACACTGTACCCATGACAAATGGAGGCAACGTTACACAGAGTGAGACCAAAGCGCCTTGAGAAAAAACATTGGCGAGCTTCTCACCCGTCACAAAAGATCGGCCAAAATCAGCAGTCAAAATCTCGCGCCAAAACTGAAGGTACTGGACGATCAGAGGCTTATCTAAGCCCCATTTAGCCCTAAGTGCTGCGATTTTTTCGGGCGTCGCATGGGACCCTAACGCAACCCTCGCTGGATCCTCGCCAAAAAATGTGAAAAGGCAGAATATCAGCACCGTTACACCAACTAAAATCGGTATCATCTGCAAAAGCCTGCGGAGAATGTATTGAATCATAGTGAAAAACCCTCCTTTTGGCGTTTCACATCGATATCAATGTGGAGCGCATCGCGTCCACTTTCAAGATCACGCTTAAAGTTTCTCACCCAGTTTTTTGGAAAAAGCCCCACCCGTATGACACTGTATAGGGGCACAATCGGCACATCGGAGCGCACCAATTGTGCCATTTCTTTAAAGAGCTCGTCTCTCGCAGGTCCCGGAGGAGTGATTTTCGTCTTGTCAGAAAGCTCGTCGTATCGAGGATTTGACCAACTCCCATAATTTTGCCCCTGACTTCTTGCATATGTTGTCAGAAGCGATGTGAAATTTTCGGGATCCGGATAGTCAGCGCCCCAACCTGCAGTGATAAGATCAAAATCACCCGAATCAATTTTTTGAAGATAAGACGAATATGTGACCGCTTCCATTTTAAGCTTCACCCCTATCTCCGCTAACGTGCGACGATGGAACTCATACATACGCTGAGGCATGCTCCCTGTCGAGGTGAGGTATCGAAACTCGGGTAACCCCGAGCCATTTTCAAAACCCGCCTCTTTCATCAATTTTTTTGCCCCCGAAAGATCACGCTCATACCACTTAAAGCCGAGATCTCGGTGATTCGCACTAAGAGTCGTTGGAACGACCGTATCAAGTACCTCGCCCCGACCATTGATGATATCGTCGATGAAACCCTGTCTATTAACTGTCATGGCAATGGCTTGCCGAAGCTTCAAATTTTTTCCTAAAATCGGGTGTTTTAAATTGAATGTGAGCCAAAAGGATGTGCTGTCCCTAGCGGCGTATAAAGACACGTCCTCTTTGTATTCATCTTTCACGTGAAATTGACCGTCATCTGTCTTACGGGCTAAACGCTGGAACGCATCAGCATCCAAGCCTATCCAATCAAAATAACCGCGCAAAAATTTCAAAACTGCTGGCTGGGACTCTCCAATAACGGGGGCATAGACTTCATCAACAAGCGGCAGCCGCTTGCCGGCGTCCGCAAGGAGGCCTTTCTCAGCATCACCAGGCTCTCCCTCGGCAGGGTACGTTAGATGATAGTAGGGGTTACGAACGAGCCAGACGTCGCCGAGACGATTTGTGTACTTTAGCTTGAAAGCGCCCGTGCCTAAGGGGTGGAACTGAAAATCTTCACGGTATTTTTCAACACACTCTCGAGGCACGATGGACATAATCGTCTTTGCCATGACCTGCATAGGTACCATCGTAGCCCTGGTTAACTTAATCTGAACCGTAAGGTCATCAACAGCCTTCAGCCCATCAACCGAAAATTCATCATAGCTGTATTTCCCCTCGCCTCGAGCATTCATAGACTTTCTGGCGTCATCAAGCCCAACGATTAGACCCTCAATCAGGCTATAGCTATTGGCATTAATAAAAGGATCCGCAAATCTAGTAAACGAGTAGACGACATCTGAAGCACGAAACGAGCGTCCGATACCGTCTTTAAAACAGTCTCCATCTTGAAAACGCACATCGTCGCGGAGTTTAATAGTCATCGTCTTGCCTGCGTCTGTAAATATCGGCATCGACTTGGCTAAGTTTGGTATAAATTCGATGGGACGCTTTAAATAGTGCGTTGTAAACAAGCTATCAAATAACATCACCACAACATCTGCACTCGCGGCATCAAATTGCTGATGAGGATCTAAACTTTTTCCTTTTTCCGTCAAAACCCTTCGCAGAATCTTTGTTTTTCCATCAAGACCGCCATGACTCGAACAACTGCACGACGAGATCCATGAGTTGAAAGAGGCTAACATCAGCAAGATAAACCACAAAGGTAGTCTACGGATGGGCACTAGTCGGTTCACCGCCCACCTCCAGAATTTAGTTTTTCCGCATGATGACAAGCAACTCTGATTCCAGACATCTGCTTAAGCTCTGGCGTTGATGTTTTGCAAATCTCTGTCGCAAATGGGCAACGAGGATGAAACGCACACCCACTTGGTGGATTAGACGGACTTGGGACGTCGCCGGCCAGCGGCTGGTTCTTTTTTCTATCCTTGGGATGCGCCGCAGGGATCGCACTGAGCAGGGCCCTGGTGTACGGATGTTTGGGACTAGAATAAAGCTCTTTAGCATGACCCATCTCAACAATCCGACCTAAATACATCACAGCGACGCGATCGCAAATGTAATGAACCACTCCAAGATCATGGGCGACAAACACGTAGGCCATCCCTAATTTTTTTTGGAGATCGACAAGTAGATTTATCACTTGAGCTTGAATGGATACATCGAGGGCTGATACTGCCTCGTCAGCGACAATAAGCTCCGGCTTAAGAGCGATGGCCCTGGCAATACCTATCCTTTGTCGCTGGCCACCTGAAAACTCATGAGGATATCGATTCATGGAGTCTGATCTCAAGCCCACCAAGTCCAGCAGTTCGACCACACGATCAGCTCGCTCATTTTTGGATATTCCGCCTGCCAGTCGCATCGGTTCTTCTAGAATCGATCGAACATTCATTCGAGGATTCAAAGAGGCGTAAGGATCTTGAAAGATCATCTGCATATAACGCCGAAGCGGCTGGAGCTGGCCTCTGCTCTTAGTCGTTATATCTTCACCACGAAATATGATTTGGCCTTCATCTGGCTCATATAACCTTACAATGGCGCGACCAAGCGTTGTTTTACCACATCCAGATTCGCCCACAATCCCAAGGGTTTCACCACGTTTGACACTAAGACTCACGTCACTTACCGCGTGAACGGCACCAATCTTACGTTGAAAAACGCCGCCAAGAATCGGAAACCGTACTGAGACGTTTTTTACCTCTAAAAGCGCCTGACTCACCGCATCCCCCTACCAGCCTGAAACGCCTTAGGCTTACGCTGGCCACTCACTATGTCCTTGGCAAAATGACAAGCAACGCTGTGACCATTCTCAACGCTTCGCAGCACTGGCGGCTCATTCACACAAGTGTCATCTGCATATGGACAACGCTCGGCAAAACGACACCCCCTAGGCAATGCTTTAAGGGATGGCACACTACCCCTGATTGTAGGCAGCTCCAAATCGCGAGACCTTCGCCCATCCGGAATTGAAGCTAACAATCCCATCGTATACGGGTGATGCGGTCGGTCAAACAAACTCATAACATCAGCAGACTCAATAACCTGTCCTGCGTACATGACAATCACATCATCCGCAACCTCTGCAATAACTCCAAGGTCGTGAGTGATGAACATGATGGATGTGCCCATCTGCTCTTGAAGATCCTTCATAAGCCGCAGTATTTGCGCCTGAATCGTCACGTCGAGTGCTGTTGTAGGTTCATCGGCTATGATGAGAGCCGGCTGACAAGCCAGTGCCATGGCTATCATGACCCGCTGCTTCATTCCGCCAGACATTTGATGCGGGTATTCGTCTAGCCGACGCTCTGGATCTGGGATTCTCACAAGCTCCATCATCTTCAGAGCTGCCGACCTAGCCGCGCTAGCAGTCATCGAGCGGTGGGTTTCAAAAACCTCCACTATCTGTTCACCAGCCGTAAAGACTGGATTGAGAGCAGTCATCGGTTCCTGAAAAATCATGGCTATACGATTACCACGAAGACCTCTCATCTGGTCATCAGTCAGAGATAATAAATCTTGGCCATCAAACAAAATACGTCCGGCCTCAATCCGTCCTGACCCTTGCGGCAAAAGTCGCATGATCGATAGACTAGTGACGCTTTTTCCACACCCTGATTCTCCAACAACCCCGAGTGTCTTGCCACGCTTAATCTCAAAACCGACACCATCCAAAGCTGTTACTGAACCTTCATCAGTTTTGAACGTGGTGACGAGACCTTCCACTCTTAAAACCGCGTCAACATTTACATTCTGCGTTACCACGTGAAGGCTCCAAGCACTCTCATGACGTTATAAAATCAATTTAAAATTCTGTTTCGAGATGTGAGACTAGCAAGAGCCAACAAAAGTCGCAAGTCCGTCATTTCAGCGGACTATTTAGTAAGTCACACCCCATAATTAGTGCGTCGAAAAGGCCCAGATGGTTTAATTCAGTCACCTTTAGCGCCCGAAATCACCCAGACGGCCCGCCTGGAGAGTCAAGAACTCGCAAACAACATTTTAACTTTTGAAAAACAAGTGGGTTTTAGGCAGGAATATCATTGCGCGGATCGAGCTGTGCTTATTCCTAGCGAACTAGCGCCGATAACTCCGAGGAAGCACGGGAGCCCCAAAAGGGTTCTACACTCAAAGACTTGGAGTTGCGGAATTGGCCGGCGTCAATAAATCCTTAAAAGCGGGTTCGATCGTTTTCAAAACAGGAGACGATCCAGACGGTATGTATATCGTTCGCAAGGGCGAGCTAACCGTCTATCTCGAGCAGGACAACAAAGAGATCATACTCGCAAAAATTCCCGAAGGTGGAATCGTGGGCGAAATGGCCTTATTTGAGCGGATGCCGCGAAGCGCCACAGTCAAAGCAAGTGTGGACTCGGAAATAACGCACATCTCACAAGCCGACTTCACAGCCTTGATGAAGCAGATACCAAAGTGGTTCGTGGGCTTAATGGGCGCCCTAAGTGGCCGACTCAGAACGACCAATGATCGCCTGAAAATTCTTGAAAACCCTGGTCAAGCTGACCGCGGAGGCATCGCGCTTTCTGGACGCAAACCATTTTTAAACACGATCAGGATTTTGCACACGATCGACCTTATTCTTCATCGTGACGGTTTGAAAGACGGCAAAGATGTCAGCATGCCTCGGAAAAATCTCGAAGATCACCTGGTACAAATTTTTGGCGAATCACCCACAAGATTAAAGGCGATTTTAGATGCTCTTTGCGCGGAGGGCGTGCTTGCTAGCAAAACAGACAGCTTCAAAAACGTCACGCTGTCGTTGCCCAATCGAGCGCTATTGACGCAGTTCACCCAATTCCTGACGACCTTCTCCAAAATCAACCCCAACCTCAACCAAGTACCGGAACCAGCACTCAACATGATAAAGATTGCCATCAAGATGGCATCTCAAGCGCCCTATGACACCTTTACAGTCACCTTGGAGGAGCTCGTTGCTGAAGCTGGCCCATTAGGACTAGATTCTTCGAGCTTTCAAGCCCAGATTACCTTGTTCAATACCCTGGGAGACGCCGTGAAGGCGACCAAGACCTCGGCAAAATCCGGCCTGGGCCTCAGGGTGGTAAAAGCTGACGTGCACTCGTTTCAAAAAAATATCGTAGTGTTCAACAAGCTCTCGGACAGCCAGTTGGATTAGACACTTGCAAGCCCCTAAATCAGGTTGACCAACGTTTACTGGGTTACCACTGATCCGGGAGAGCTTAAGCCCGATTCGTGAACAGCTTTCGCAAGTTCCACCTGTTTATTCAGGTAGATACGCATAGTCACGACGGCAGCAAAACAAAGACCCACGATAATCACTGATCGCCATAAACGCGCCATAGCCGCTCCCCTCTTTACGTAAACAAGTCGAGATGTTTTAAGGCTCTATTTTGAATCGTTTTTAGGGTCCGTCGCAAGGGAAAAATCCTTCCCATTTCGGGCTTTAACTGGTAAGACGTCGCTTCCAACTTTCGGGTGCAGTAGACGCCACAAAGCTCGCCTAAATCGCTTATAGGTATTGGTGTGGCAGAATCAAAAAATTAGCGGAGATCTTTAAATGTCATTTTCAAGCTCTGTCGAAGAAATAAACAGTGTTCAACGTCGTATCAAAGTGGCTTTACCGGCAGATTTAGTGGCCAAGGCTTTTGAGGATGCCTACCGAAACGTACAAAAGAAAGCCAAACTGCAGGGGTTCCGCCCTGGCAAGGCGCCACTCACAGTCATAAAGAAACTCTACGGAGACTCCGTTCGAGGCGAAGTTGGCGAGCGCCTTATCAATAAGCACTTGTTTGACGTCCTCAAAGAAAAGAAAATCAATCCGATCGCAGCCCCTGTTGTTGAAAATATGGACATGCCGGCTACCGATAAAGATTTCAATTTTTCCGCCATTGTCGATGTCATGCCCGAAATCGCTGTCAAAGATTGGAAAGGCTTAGACCTGAAAGCTGATAAATATGAAGTGAAGCCAGAATCGATGACCCGCGAGTTGGACTTCCTACGCCGTCGCCACGCAAAAACAAAAAGTCTCGAGTCAGGGACAAAAGCGTCCTCTGGACACCTTGCCTCGATTGGTCACAAAGTTTACCAAAATGGTAACTTGATAGAAAACATGGACGTCGAGGAGTTCCCCGTCGCTCTTGGTTTCAAGGAGATATTTGCGGATCTTGAAAACGCCATATTAGGCATGACGGTCGGCGATCTTAAGAAGACGACCATCACGCTACCGAGTGACTACAATGACCCCAATCTCGCAGGAAAGCCTGTCGAATTCGAAATATCACTAAAAAACCTGCAAGAACTTGCCATGCCCGAACTGAATGACGACTTCGCAAAAGATGTCGGATTTGATTCGGTCAACGCCCTTCAGTCCGAAATAAACAAACAACTAGAAAAACGCGGAACCCAACTTCGTAAACAAAAATTAGAGGCCGTCATTATGGATGAGCTTCGTAAGCGCAATAACTTTGATGTACCTCCGAGCATGGTCGATCAGGTTATCGATAGCATGATCATGGAACTCAATATTGGCGATGAAAAAGAAAAGAAGAAACTTCTCCGCAACGATGACGTTCGTAAATCATTCCGAGACACCGCAAAAACAAAAGCACAAAACACGCTGATTCTTTGGCGTATAGCTCAAGACGAGAAACTTGAAGTCACAGACGACCACGTGCGTAGCCACATCGTCGAGAATGTGCCAGGTAGCGAAAAATGGGATGAAAAGAAACTGGCCGACTTTATTAAGCAAGTAAAGCCGCGGGTCCAAGAAAGCCTCGTATTTGAAATGGCTCTTAATCACATCATCGCCAAAGCAAAATTGACGGAGACTGTGGTCGCCATTTGATGTTGAGGCGAAATTGAGGCCATAAGGTGTCAATTTTCACGACAAAAGTGGCAAAATCATCGACAAGCCGCAGGATAATTTGCGTCTAACTTGCTGAAATCACAAGACTCAAGCGTTGGCATGAAACTTCCATAGAGGCAACTTTGGAGTGCCAACGCATTGCGTTTAATTGTCCCTAGTTTATTGGGCCCCAAGTGGTTGGAGTATCAGATGACCGGCGTGGAACAAGTTATGGAATCCCCACAGGATCTTGCGTCCGAGCAAGCAACGCCAATCCGGGCAGGAGCAGAGAAGGCCGCCCGGGAAAAGGCTACACCGTCTGAGTCCGTCGATCAGCTGAGATTTCTCAGCGTTGACGACCTGCTCATCCTGATGCATTTGTCGCAGAGCGGCCTTAGCGTCACGGAAGTAGCGGCGAAGCTCAAATTAACTCAACCGGCTGTAACTCAGCGAATCCGAAAGATGGAAGATGCTTTCGGTCAGAAACTCATAGAGCGCAAGGGCCGTGGAGTTCAGTTGACACACTTTGGGCTAGAGCAAGCTGAGCGAGCAACCGCCGCCTTGTCCGCTCTCCAGGGCGTCCCTAAGATGGTGTCCGGCGAAGCGCAGTATTGATAATCAGGGCGGGATTACCGCCGGAGAAAATAGGACCATCGCCGTCACCGGATTGGATGCGCCAATTTTCACATAAATGGGTACCGTGAAGTTGGTAGTAGCTTGCGAGGCGGAGTTTACGGGCCCAACAACGTACATCTTACGCAATTGCACACTAAGGCGCGCAGACGAAACATTTGGCGCAACAGACAAAGCGCCATCGGACTTGAAGTGGGCGTAATCCTCGCCCTGCTTACCGAACAAATCCCGACCCATCACCGTATTAACATATCCTGGTCCTGCAACGACCTTTCCCTGCATGGTGACCTCATAAGTTAGTCGTTTATCAGGCCCCTCAAGAAACATGGTATTGGCGTTGACGTCGAACATAATCGGAAGATCAACTCGCCCCACCTGAGTTGGGCATGGTGCAAAATTAAGTTCAAGCTCAAGCCTACCAGTAGACGTTCGCTGGTCTACAAACGACGTTAAACTGTTTACCGTCTCCAATTTTGCTTCCGTACAGGGAGGAGCCTTTGGTGGTTCCTCCTTTTTTTCAGAAGGAAGCTGTGATACCGGCGGCTTCTGCGGCTTGGATTCTCCCGATCGCGCTCCGCCACCTGCAAAACCTCCGCCTTGCGGCTGACATCCGCTCATAATCGAAACGACAGTACTAAGGATCAAACTATTTTTATGAGCTTTTCTGTAAGTGCTTTTCATCATCCTTGATCTCCTTCTGACGCGTCAAAATACGGTCGCGTACCGAGACAATTTATTCACCCATAACTCCCGCACCGCGACCACCGATGAAAACCTCGGCGGTACCAGCCGGCATCGAAGATTCTTGGAAAACCGTAGCAACAAGCCCAATTCCCTTCGCAAATACAATTCGCGCTTTTGATGCACGAGATTCAAGAATAACCTCTACGGCATCTTGACCGCTGACCGATTGCCCAGCGGTCTCGGCAGTATAGCTTACCAATCGAGCCGTTTGCTTCGAGTAACCAGGATGAATATTAGATTTGCCGCGACTTCGCTTATTACAGACGACGTCATAGGCTAGCTGCGCATAACCATCATCACCGTTAATTTTCCAGGCGCACTTACCGCCATTTATACTCGAAGCACCAGGACATAGTAGTAACTGTGTCGTCGTATTACCCTGTTGAATAAAATAGCCATCAGATCCAACGACTCCATAGCCCTGACCCGCGCTATTGGCCACCACTTCATAAGATGACGAGAATAAGACTTTCGTGTTTTGAGGATAACTATTTGACGGGAAGTAGCCTTTGTCTTTTATGTAGCTACAAAGACTGGCCGGGCTACCACCATCTGGCACATCACTTTTGACGCGCGTGTCCAAGCTTAGAAGCGACGACGTTCCCACGCCTGCGCCTGTGGGCTTACGACAAGAGACCGTCAGCACTAATGAGCTAACGAATAAGAAACTGACTATGATGAATGTTTTTTTCATGGGCTTGGTCCTTTTCATTTCTTAGGAGTTTCCATCATCCAATGCACGAGGCTTGTGGCCCTGTCAGCATTGCGCCTCAGCTTGAACCAAACATCGGCCATTTGGTATGTCTTACCGTCAGTTTTAACAAAAGATCCGAGCAGTCTAACCTCATTGCCAGCAACAAGAGGATAATCTCCTGCCGGATTCTTTAGATCAGAGAACTCGAGATTTAAGGTCTTAACCCCTGCAGTTGTGAGGCTAACGATTTCATCAATCTCACTCCTACCATTTTGGTTTCGATCAAACCAAAGTCTCAATTCACCAAATCCCTGATCGCGAGCATCGATGAGACCATCTTTGTTGGAGTCAAACGCTGCAAGGGCCTCGAAACCGTTTTTGTATGTTTTTGGACCCAACACTTCGGCTTTGAAGTACTCACCAAACAACTCACTGGCATTATCGATCTCACCATTTCGATTTCGATCCACAGCAAGGAACGCATCACCGCTAGACACCCACCCCGTTGGATATGCCCGACCATCAAGCGCCATATCGAAACGAACTAGATGTTTGGCGTCACCTTTATCATCCCAAACGTCAGTAAGCCCGAGCTGCCCATCACCACTCATATCGAGAACGATCGGAGACTGATAATCTTTGAATGCTTTTCCTGGTGCTGCAAAGCCAAAAGCTGGATGCCATGCTGAAAGCCCTGGTGCACCCGTTTTTAGAGTAATGTCTTGGCCTCGGACCTGGAACTGGACTTGCCCTTTGAAAGACAATGCCCGTTCGCCATCTCCACCGGTCACACTTCGCACGTCCTGGCAACTAGCTCTAGACGATGACTGCTGAACATTTGCATCTTTACAAATCGTTAGTTCGCAACTTCCGGACGTCGCGCCCGATCTCAGATAGCCGAGTTCAGGACGAATAATCAGTGCTTGGTATGCTCCACGGCCGTCAGTTGTTTCTCCGTTGATTGCCGCATCAATATTGAGGTTCGACGACGCTACGACCCCACTTTCGTCTGCACATACAGCTCGGTAACCAGGCTCAAAAATATGCCAACCATGCTCCATGTTTGAAAACGGCGTGATTACAAACTCCATCTGACCCTTCGTTTCATTTATTGGCTGCGGCTCCGGTTGAGGCTTTATCTCCGGCTTAATCTCAGGTTTTATTTCTGGCATCGGGGGGGGCTTCGGTATAACAATCTTGGCAGCAAACGCCGACGACTGAATCGTCAGCATCCAGAGTACGCCCACCCAAAGAATCGCCCTAGCACCGCGAAGCCTAGACATGATCACCTCTAAAAATTTGCGAAAAATCACAAGTGGGAGGTTATCGGCAAAACATCGCACCAACTATAATTAAGCGGCCATTTCGATTTTAAAACGCTGAAATTACTATGCTATTTGGATTTATCATCTGAGCTAATAAAAATTGAACTGCGCACTGATTACAAATCGAGGGCCCTTTGATATCGGCTGCCTAAGACCACGATCAGGGCCACGGATAAATTATTTTCTTTGCGATAAACACGCCCTTTTCACCGAATGCATTCACGCGCTCCTCAAAATAAGATCCCATAACAAAAGCTTGGTACGTAGCCTTGCTGTGATCTGCATCAGGCCAACGATGTCCATGCGCAGGCAAAATCTCGACCTCTCGATTGTCAAAACGCGCTTTGTGAATCTTTGAACCCTTGAACATAACGTTTGATATCGTCATCGGAAGAGCAAAAAAATTGGGATGGACCTCGTCAAAATCAGCTAACGAGAGAGTCACACGCTCGCCCTTGACACCAACATTCATGATTTCCAGCTTTTTTCGGCCAGAGCCAAACGTCTCCAAGTCCCGCTGTACATCCAACACGCCTGGTGTCGTATGGCCCATAAGCGTTTTCTTGACGGCAGATAGTTGGATAGAATCCCCGTCGGTGACTTCGTCCAACAACGAAAACTCCGAGCATCGCCGTTCACACCAAATCTCAGATTCAGATCTAATCTCAAGGCGTAGACCACCAAGACTAGGCAATGGAAGTGACTTTGGCTTGATAATAAGGCGTTCAATAATCTGAGGCTTGGCAGACTCTAACGAAGGATTCGCGGCTAGAGGGCCCACAGGTGACTGCGGCACATCGGTCACACTTGATTCGGGGAGTGTACCACGACAGCTGAGCACATTTACGGTCAAGACTGCCATAACCAAAAAATAGGCAACCAAACCGGGACTGTTGTTATGAGTCATCATGTCCGCCCTCCCTATCCCACGTAGTATAACTGAAAACGCCCCTTTGATTCATTAATAAAACATAGGTTTAAAAGCTAATAAAACAGAAGCCTAGATTTTGTGTATAAAGTTTTTGAGGCCGCCAAGCTAATGCCTTCTCGCATTCTCCCGATAGGACGGAGAATGTCAGAGTGAATCGAGCCCTTGCGTAGATCGCCAAGAAGGAATTAATCTAAGGATTCCTGTAACTTTGCGGTCTAGCGGCTGAATGTGCGCGGAAGCTAGACGCGGACTAAATCTGAGAGGAATTGAAAGTTATGCCAATGGTACCCATAGTCGTCGAACAAACCAGCCGAGGCGAACGATCCTACGATATTTACTCGCGACTACTGAAAGATCGCATCATTTTCATGGGAAGCCCGGTTTACGACGAAATTGCAAATATCATCATCGCCCAGATGTTATTCTTGGAGAGCGCAGATCCTGATAAGGACATTCATTTTTACATCAACTCACCTGGCGGAAGTGTTACCGCTGGTTTAGCCATTTACGACACCATGCGCATGATACGCTGTGACGTTCGCACATACTGCATCGGCCAGTGCGCGTCCATGGGTGCATGGCTGCTTGCTGCCGGAGAAAAAGGAAAAAGATACGCCCTGCCGAACAGCCGAATTATGATTCATCAACCCCTCGGCGGTGCTACAGGCCAGGCAACGGATATAGCCATTCAAGCCGAAGAGATTATCAAGCTCAAAACGAAGATGACCGGAATTCTAAGTGAACTTACGGGAAAGCCCACCGCAAAGATTCTCGAAGATATCGACCGCGACTTCTTCATGTCTGCAGATGAAGCTAAGGCTTACGGGTTGATCGATGAAGTCGTTGCAGGGGCTCGTGAAAATCTTTCTAAGTGAATTTCAAAATATTTGGTCGGCAGTTAAGGTTTGGATACCGATAGGAGTCAGCGAATGAAAGAGGGAACAAAACATAGTTGCAGTTTTTGTAGCAAGAGTGAGCGTGAGGTTAAGAAACTTATCGCCGGTCAAAGCGTCTACATCTGCGACGAGTGCATCGCACTATGCAACCAGATTTTGATTGAGGAAGCCGCGAAAGAGGAACAGGTAACGTCTCCAGCCACCAAAATTCCTAACCCAAAGGATATTAAAAAAATCCTTGATGACTACATCATTGGCCAAGACCAAGCAAAGAAGACACTTAGCGTGGCTGTTCACAACCACTACAAACGTTTAGACGCTGCAAAACACAAAACATCGCTACCAGGACTTGACGAAGTCGAGCTGCAGAAGTCGAACATTCTGCTCGTGGGCCCTACAGGATCCGGAAAAACACTTCTTGCACAGACACTTGCCCGAATACTGAATGTCCCTTTCACCATCAGTGACGCTACAAACCTCACTGAGGCAGGGTATGTCGGCGAAGACGTTGAAAACATCATATTGTCACTCTTACAGAATGCTGATTACGACGTTGAACTGGCTCAGCGCGGCATCGCCTATGTGGACGAAATCGACAAAATTGCACGTAAAGGTGAAAACACATCGATAACCCGTGACGTATCTGGCGAAGGCGTGCAGCAAGCTTTGTTGAAAATTATCGAAGGCACTATCGCAAATGTCCCTCCGCGCGGCGGACGAAAACATCCACAGCAAGAATTCTTGCAAGTAGACACATCACACATTCTTTTCATATGCGGTGGTGCGTTTGCCGGTCTTGAGGATATTGTGGCAGCTCGTATTGACACAAGCTCGTTGGGCTTTGGCGCTAATATTCAGTCAAAAACCAAAAAGGACGTCACAAAACTTTTATCCCAAGTCAGGACGGAAGATTTGATGAAGTTCGGAATGATTCCGGAGTTTCTCGGTCGCCTTCCTGTAGTCGTCGCTCTCCAGGAGCTCGATGAGACAGCACTTCTCAACGTTCTTGCTGAACCAAAGAACGCAATCATCAAACAGTTCCGTAAGCTATTTGCGTTCGAGAATGTTGATTTGAAGTTCACTGACGGCGCCATGCGCGCGGTTGTGAAAGAAGCCATCGAGCGTAAAACGGGCGCCCGCGGTTTGCGTGCAATTCTGGAAACCTCAATGCTTGACATGATGTATGAGCTGCCTGGCACGGTTGGCTTGAAAGAAGTGATCATTACGGAGGAGGCGATCCTTAGAAAAGGCGAACCAATCCTTGTGTACAAGACCGAGGCTGAGGGCATGAAAGCGGAAGCTGGGGGAAAAAAGTAAGCCCAAAGGTTCATTCCATCAAACAGCCCTCCTCGATGTCGACCATCGGGAGGGTTTTTTAGTGTCACCAGCGCCCCTAGAGCCTCCTCAATCGTTTTAAATCCAGTTGTGCAATATTTACGCAACTATTTGAATTTTTTTTAATATCCCGCACCTTTGTCTTCCAAGTGGGAATTACTTCCTGCTAAAATTGACCATAGAGCCAATTTAGAAAAATCAGTTCGCAGAACATGACTCGCCACAGGATGTGCCGAGACCTTAATTCGACGTATGACGCTTACAGGGAGGTTACCGTGTCTGAGCAAAATCCGAGTGTCCGCCGCAAACGACTCCCCCTTCTTCCGCTGAGGGAGATTCTTGTCTTTCCTCAGACCGTGGTGCCCCTGTTTGTTGGCCGAGACAAGTCCATACTTGCTCTTGAACAAGCGATGAGTGGTAGTAAGGAAATTTTTCTCTCCGCTCAGATGAAAGCCAAAACCCAGGACCCAACGGCCGACGATATTTACAAGGTCGGAACCATCTCAACAATTATCCAGCTTCTCCGTCTTCCAGATGGCACGGTTAAAGTCCTAGTGGAGGGTCAACGCAGAGCACGGATCACAGAGTTTTTACAATCCGACGATTTCTTCTATGTCGAAGCAGAGGATCTCGAAGAAAAATCAGCGCCAACCGTTGAAAACGAAGCCATCGTTAGAACGGTAAAAATGGCATTCGATAATTACGTGCGACTGAACAAAAGAATCCCACAAGAGATGGTTTTGAGCATCACTGGGATTGAAGATGAGTCGAAACTTGCGGACACCTTGGTCGCCCATCTGACCAATCTAAAACTGAATGATAAGCAACGCCTACTCGAACAAACTGACCCTAGAGCACGACTAGAAGAACTCTACGGATTCATGCAGTCTGAAATCGAGATCATGCGGGTCGAAAAAAAGATACGAGCCAGAGTCAAACGCCAGATGGAAAAGACTCAAAAAGAGTACTACCTAAACGAGCAAATGGCCGCGATTCAAAAGGAACTTGGAGAGAAAGACGATTCCCGTGCTGAGATGCAAGAAATCGAAGCTCAAATAAAGAAAAAAGCTCTGTCTACGGAGGCGAAAGAAAAACTCTCCAAGGAACTTAAAAAACTTAAACTGATGTCGCCCATGAGCGCAGAGGCGACCGTTGTTCGCAATTACATTGACACTGTACTCAGCTTGCCATGGGGCGAGTATGCACAAGAGAAAAACAACATTAAACTTGCAGCTGACATCCTTGACCGGGATCACTATGGATTAACAAAGGTCAAAGAACGTATCCTCGAGTACCTATCTGTTCGCGCCCTTAGTGAAAGCACTAAAGGTCCAATTTTATGCCTTGCTGGACCTCCCGGTGTAGGTAAAACATCACTTGCACGCAGCATCGCGGAAAGTACAGGCAGACCTTTCGTCAGGATATCGCTTGGTGGAGTGAGAGACGAGGCCGAGATACGCGGACATCGCCGCACTTATATCGGTTCGATGCCTGGCAAGATCATCATGGCTCTCAAAAAAGCCGGTAAATCCAATCCCGTCGTATTATTGGATGAGATCGATAAAATGAGCCAGGATTTCAGAGGCGATCCCTCAAGCGCCATGCTCGAAGTCCTAGATCCAGAGCAAAACCATAACTTTGTCGATCATTATCTTGATCTGGACTACGACCTATCGCGATGCCTTTTCATCGCTACGGCTAACAATCTTCATACTGTGCCAAGACCTCTCTTGGACCGAATGGAAGTCCTCCAACTAACTGGGTATACCGAAGAGGAGAAGCTTGCGATCGCTCAACAGTACCTGGTGCCGAAAGAACTCAAAGAAAATGGCCTTGAAGGCTCCAACGTGACGTTCCAGCCCAAAGCTGTGCGGGAAATCATAACGTACTATACAAGGGAGGCTGGGGTAAGGAATCTGGAGCGCGAGATCGGGAGTGTTTGCCGAAAGATAGCTCACAAATACCTTATTAAACACGCCGAAGATTCAGAAAAAAATTCTACCGAAACCTCCAAAGATAACATTGATATTGCTGCCCTTCGATCAAAGCTGAACGTGTCGGAAGTGGTGTCCGAGAAAGCCGTTAACAAGTACCTCGGCCCTCGCAAGCATCGCGTTGGAATGCAAAATAGTGTCAACGAAATCGGAATATGCACGGGCTTAGCCTGGACCGAAACTGGCGGTGACTTGTTAGTCGTGGAAGTAACGACCGTTCCCGGCAAAGGAAAGTTGACGATTACCGGCAAACTCGGTGACGTTATGCAAGAGTCAGCTCAAGCAGCTATGAGTTACGTAAGGTCTCGCGCAGGATTCTTGGAGCTAGAGGAGGGTTTCTACGATAAAGTGGATATCCATATTCACGTGCCCGAAGGTGCGATTCCAAAAGACGGGCCCTCTGCCGGACTTTGTATGGCCACGGCGCTGACAAGTGCATTCACCAGGCGACCTGTCAGCAAAGATGTGGCCATGACGGGAGAGATCACGTTACGGGGGCGAGCTCTACCGATTGGCGGACTTAAGGAAAAAGTACTTGCGGCTCATCGGGGCGGCATTACCAAAATAGTGATCCCTCGCGAAAACGAAAAGGACTTAGCTGATATTCCCAAAAACATTTTGAAGGACGTCAAAGTAGTTTTGGTCGACCACATGGATGCTGTGTTAATGCATGCCCTCGCCTGGGAGGATTTCAAGCAAGTCGAAAAAGACCGTCAAGATGCCTTGTTTGAGAAGCTTAAAAGGATCACTGAAGCTGAGGGCTCATCGTCGGAGTCCCAGATACATCACTAATTTAGTTCTAAGCCGATGCTAAGAACAGGGCCGCCCACGAGGCGGCCTTGGTTATTTTACAGTTTAAATTCCCGAATTTTGTTTTTTTACCAACAACACAACCCCCACCCCACCCGTCTTAAAAAACTCCACCATTAATGTAGTCTGACGAAATACCGATTACTCCTTGGAACCTTAGAAGGACCATCGATATGGGCGCAGCTCAAAAACGTCAAAAAAGTGAGCAAGATCCACAACAGACTATAGCGTTTGTAGAGGAACTCAAACGTCAATGGATGGAAACCATCGACGCAATACCCGACCCATTCATCATGGTCGACGACAAATTTATTATCAGTCGGGCAAATGCCGCCATGGCAGAAATAGCAGGTACTGAAGTGAAAAAGCTCGTCGGCAAAACCTGTCACGAAGTTTTCGCCGGTCGAAACACCCCGTGTGACAACTGTCAGATGAGAAAGTCTAAAGCTGGCACCGAAGTGCCAGGCTACGAAATCTATAACAGTAAAAACGCCCGCTGGTACGAAGTCGCAACCCGACGTCTAAACCCAATATCGGGACAAGGCGGCGTCGTTCAAATTTATCGTGACAGGACCGAAGCAAAAAAGCTGCAAAACCAGCTGGCACAAAACGAAAAGCTTGCTTCAATCGGACAGTTGGCCGGCGGCTTTGCACACGAAATCAATAATCCACTTGGTGGCATACTTGTATTCTCACAGATGCTCCTGCGAGAAGTTGACAAAGCCAGTCCACATTATCAAGACGTCCTTGAGATTGAAGCGGCCGCAAAAAGATGTAAAACGATCGTCGAAAATCTGCTTGATTTTGCGCGTCAGCGACCTCTAAGGCCAAAAATTACCGAATGTGACCTTCATCATATAGTGTCTAACGCTGCGAAATTTGCGTCACTAGGATTTAATCAAAAAAAGAAATGCGAAATCCGTTTAGAACTTGCGGCCAATAACTACGTTTTCCAATCTGACAGCAACCGGTTGACACAAGTTTTTCTAAACTTGTGCACAAACGCATTCCAGGCAATGCCAAACGGTGGTACGATCACCATCCGCTCCTCTGACGAAACCATTCAAAAGAAACAGGTGTTGGCTATCAGTATATCTGACACTGGTAGTGGCATTCCCAAGGATCATGTCAAAAAGATCTTCGAACCTTTCTTCACAACAAAAGAACCAGGAAAAGGCACTGGGCTTGGCTTATCAATCGTTCACGGAATACTGCAGGATATCGGTGGTTCAATCGATGTTACAAGTAAGGTCTCTGTCGGAAGTACATTCACAGTGAGATTACCGGTCGAGCCGGAGGAATACAAATGAACCATCCATCAACGCACAACCAAAAGACGGCTATGCCAAAGATGACCATTGCTTATGCCATCGCGGTCACCACCATCTTTTCTTTCATAATCATAAGATCAATGAAATTACATTCCGGTGAGTCAAGCCTCCTGATTGATACCTCGGCCGCCCTACTCTTTGGCACAGCCGTCACTGGTGCTTTTATGATGGTTTTCCATATGGGAATCGCTCGAAGACATGGAGGTCCATTTTCAGACCCAAGACATCTACTACCCATAAGTTGTATTTCTCAGGGACTAGCCTATACCATCTATTATAAGCAGCTCATGCCTGCTGCCGTATTTTTTTCCGTCATTGTAGGACTACAGGCCTTTAGTACGTGGCTGGCCTGTCGACTTGCGATGCGGGGATTTCGCATCGCTGACAATAGTGTCCGCCAAGTTTCGCGACTATTACCAATTCTAATGATCGTTTTTGGGTTTTTAAGTTGGCCGCTGAAGAACTTTTTCAGCGTCCAAACTCTTGTTATTAGCGCGACGATTTTCCACGCTCTGTTAAATAGCGTCGGGCTAATGGCCGTGGCGATCTGGTATTCGGCACACCCATCCCATCGACTCGACACCAGTAGTATTATCCAAAGTTATAAATTCCGCAGCGATTGGGCATCTGAGATAATGTCAATATTTAACATGACACTGTTGACGGGCTTTGTTCATTTGGCCGGCGTCTTTATTACGTGGAACGAATATCGAAACACTAGCGGGTCTTACCCAGAGTTCGCCATCGCCTCATTCCATATTCTTTTTATACCTGCCGTTATGGATGCTTGGAGAGAACTATCCGATCTCGGTCTAGATAGAAGTAAACTACAAGAACTATCAAAACTAACATTAAAAAGCGCTCGGAAAGTATTGCTTCGTCATAAGCAGCCAAATGAAACATGGTCTGCAACCGTGGGGACAAAAACTGCGACATTGACCGTCGAAAGTGACTTGGAGAATACATTAACAAACAAGCTACCAGCAACACTCCAGCGCATCAGAGAAGATGAAATCATTAATTTTGTAAGTCAGCTCGTGAAGGAACAGTCTCTCTCAATCCAGCAACTTGCTGAAAAGATCGTATGCACCATAGATCCAGAACATTCCATTAGGCCATGTCTTGACGCACTGAAACTATGCTCCGCGCTTTATCTTGACGCGGGTGCTATCTTAGAACGTCGGATACTGGGACTAACAGCTCTACTTCCAATCGTAAACCCAGGTCTTGGGGAAGCTGTAAAACGGCAGGCGTCACTTAGCCTTTTAAAACGAACCAAATGGTTCTTCTACTTTGATTTCAATTGGACGGATCAAAGCATCGTAAACACCCCGAACGGAGCTCGATACGGAATCCAATTAGACCAAATGACACCCGAGGTGCGTATAAGGTTAATCGAAACCATGAAGCAAACCCATGGTCTTGGCAACTTTGTGTGGATAGGACCCGAGGCCTACGAACGACTGCTCCATGAAGCGCCCGGACTCTCGTCTATTATGGAGGCTCACTCCCTTAAAATGACCGATGGCAGCGAAGAGATTCTTTTTGCGATAAAATTTGAGGAGCTTGTACCTCGCTTACAGCGCTACTATGCGTTAGACGTATTCCGTTCAAAAATTATTGACTTCGAACCATCTGATAGTTCCATTAAACTTCTCAACGTCTTAGCTCTGCAGATAGCTAACGCCAAAGGCGAAGCTGAGTTTACCCGCGTAATAGAGGTTATTGCGAGCTACCGATGGCGCGGATTTAAGGAAAAAGACCAGGCCTTAAAACTACTACTGAGCATCTTCGATGCTTCAAAAAGCTCCCCTGATAAGCTCGCCTTGACGGAACCGGCCGTGAAAAATCTTCTTGGGAAACTTAGCAACGCAATAGCAGCTATCGGATATCCTAGTCAGATTATAAATCAAGCGTACGTCTATAAAATTGAACTAAGAAATATGAGCAAACTGCAATCTGCTGCACTCAACCCCAATGATATTAGACATTCGGAGGCTTGGGTTACACTTGCATCTATCGATCACTTAAGACTAAACGTGTCCGATATTGCTTCTATGCGATCTATTCTGAACCAGGCGTCTAAACGAACCGATATTCTGACGAACACAGCAATACAAGCTAGACTGATCGATTGCGTTGCAGGACTTATTAAGAGGCAATTCCAAGACGGTGAGCAAATCGATCATTCTTTAATGATCAACGCAATAAGCACCACGGCTCATCTTGATGCTAATTATGAAGCTTTGTCGTTTATTCTCGACACTTTGATTTATTTAGCCAAAGTCTTGGGTAAGCCAATTATTCTACCGGCGCGGGCTTTTGCTTATTTTGAACAAGTCAATTCTAGACGTCTCGAAGAGACAGCTCCGTGGCATCAGGCTGTCGTAAGCCGTTGGCACGAGTATAAAAGCATCTGCAATAGCGCCAACCAAACGAAGCTGGCCGCCTCTTAGAGGACGGCCAGTACATGCCACTTGCTTGAACTCTGCCGGAACTTATACAGTAGACCTAGTCCCACGCTGGACAACACCGACTTGTCCACTGCCCGAGCGCTCGCTACGTGTTTTTAGAAACTTATCTATCCAAAGCAGATACGTACTCCCGACAAAGTTGGTAGTTAACGTAGCGCCAATAATAGCGACCGACATGGCAATCGCAAAATTACGAATACTGTCTGGGCCGAAAACTATAATTCCTACCAACGATAGGTTTGTCGTAACAGATGTATTGATCGTCCTAACCAAACACTCATTTAAAGACTTGTTAATCTGTTCCGAAAATGGTTTTCCACCGTCGGTTTCCATGTGTTCCCTGATCCGGTCAAACACTACAATGGTGTCGTTTACAGAGTAACCAATGCCCGTGAGCAACGCGGCGATGGCCGTTAAATCAAACGACTTCCAGAATATAAAGTAAAAGGCCAACATCGCGCATACATCCGGTATCAATTTGATAACGGCTCCTGATCCAAACCTAAAATCGAACCGGAATGCCAGATAAATCATAATACCGAAAATTGCATACGCCATGGATATAAATCCCTGGTTACGCATTTCTTTACCAATTTGAGGACCAACATAGTCCACTCTTTTTATACTTGGACCGGAACTCGCTAATTCCTTGCGAATTGCGTCCTGCAATTTGTTAACCTTAGCTCCGCCAGACGTATGCGCCGCGTCTTTTTCTGCTGCGGTCATCTCGCCTTGCCCATCCTTTTTGTCTTCAAATCGAAGCAAGTAATCCTTGCCGCCCCCAGCAAGACTTTGAATCGACAAGTCGTTTATATCGGCCTTTTCGGCAACCGTTCTTAGTTGGTCCGGTGAAACATTTTCGTTAAAACCAACCTCGACCTCAGTTCCACCGATAAAATCAATTGACCAATTAAATCCGCGCACAATTCCTGCACCAATTACAGTCGCCGAAAGAATAACGGCTACTGCCGTGGCAGCAACGTCGTAGCGTAAGAAGTTAAAGTTGAAAGCACGCGCCTTGCTTGCTCGTTCTCCCCCCAACCATGCGAGGATTCGATTGGTATCCGTCTGTCCAGAAAGAGCCAAGTCAAAAAACACATGGCTGCAGTACAGAGCTGTCCAAAGAGACAGCACCAAACCGATGGCTAGCGTCACCGCAAAACCCCTAATCGGTCCGGATGTGTTCGTACCTAACAAGATAAATGCCGCAAGTAGAGCCGTCACGTGCGAGTCAATAACCGTCCAAAAAACCCGCTTGAATCCGTTATCGAGGGCTGATCTTGGCGATCTTCCCGCTCTTAACTCATCACGAATCCGTTCATTTATTAGAACGTTGGCATCAACCGCCATACCGAGCGATAGAACAAAGCCCGCAATACCAGGTAGTGTTAACGCAAAGCCAAACATGGACATGGCAGCAAGCATGAAAATACCGTTCAAAACCAGGGCAAAGCACGCGATAACCCCGGGACGACGATAATAAAGAATCATAAATGCAAAGACACAGAGAAGCCCAACGATGACCCCCATGATCCCTTTTTTACCAAGCTCGGGACCCAAACTTGCACCGACTTGGCGCTGCTCGAGAATCGTAATGGTTGCCGGCAATGCACCGGACTTAAGAACCATCGCTAGCTCTTGCGCTTCTTTGATCTTTCCCTCAAAATCACGGCCATCCCCCAAAGTGATCATGGCATTTCCGCCGCCGATTTTGCCGTTGATCACAGGTGCACTTTCAACGATATCGTCAAGAACAATCGCCATCCGTTTTCTGACGTTGGCACCAGTTACATCTTCAAAACGCTTACCACCAATGGTCGTAAAGCGCAGAGACACGATAGGAGTTTGTGCCACACCGTCCTGGTTTGTTGAAGCCATGGCGTCCATCACGTCATCACCGGTAATCTCGGTAGCCGCCTTCACCACATACGTGCGAAAAATAGGCTTACCGTTTTGCGACGATTCTTCACCGAATAGAATCTCGCGATCTACCGGAACGAGATCTTTGGTCAGTTCTTGAATCTTTTGGCGATTCTCACTGACCAGTGACATCCCGTTAACTCTGTCTAATTGCACCTCAGGGGGTAGCTTTCCCGCTAAAGATTCGAACCCCCGAAAATCGTCGTCAACTATCTTGAATTTAAGTTGAGCCGTTCGACCAAGCAATTCCTTTGCTTTCTCTGGATCCTTAAATCCCGGAAGCTGGGCAATAATAGATCCATCTGAACGGCGATTGATAATCGGCTCAGTGACGCCCCATTTGTCAACTCGACTGCGCACGACACGCTCTGCCTGCTCAAGAGCCCCATCTTTAATTGTTTGGATTTGATCTCCGCGGAAAACAAAGTCTAGAAATGTTCCTTGGGAGTTCACCTTCTGCAGGGACGGATAGTCGCTGTCAATTGCTTTGACGATTGAAGCTGTGTCAGCACCCGGATCCGTCTCAACTCGAAGCTTTGTCTCACCTTTTACAACGTAGGCCGTCTTAACGCCGGAAACTTTACTTTTCTGGTCAGTCCAATGTCCAATATCAGTTCCAATCCTCGCCAATCGATTTTCCACCGCTTGGGTTAGATTGACACCCAAAACCAGCTGAACACCACCTTGCAAATCAAGACCGAGGTTAAGATGGCCGCTTGGAAGCCATTTTGGCAAAACCTTGCTCATGTGTTCCTGGTCATTTCGAAGATCCGCTGGTTCGGACATGTAAATGCCCGTGGGGATAAGGATGTAGATGGAAAATACAGTCAACGCAGCAATGAACATCATGCGCCATCGGATGGACTTCATAAAAACAACACCTCTTGCAATGATTATGGTGCTTTAGACACTACCACAGCCTTATCCTTCGCACAACGAACAAGGCTTGGTTTAACGAGTCCCAGTAAATCCGTGGGTGTCATACCCACGAGGCATCCCCGGCCCCCACCATTGATAAACATCTTTGGTAGATCCAAAACACTAGACTCGAGGTAGATAGGCATAGACGTCTTGAGCACAAAGGGATTGGTGGCTCCTACAGGCCAACCACTCATCAATTCAGCGTCAGCCGGTGAGCATGACCAAATTTTAGGCACGCCTATTTGCTCGGCAAGTTGAGGAGCGTCGACTGATTTATCGCCATGCATGAGCACCAGCAGCGGTCGACGCATGTGATCTTGAAATACGAGAGTTTTGATCACGGCATGCTCGCTCACCCCAAGCAGCGAACTTGATCTGTTAGTACCACCGCCAGCCTGATATTCAAACCTATGAAGGGTAAAGAGAATGCCGTGTTGCTCGAGAAAAGTAATGACAGGATTCTCCTGCATGAAAGTTCCCCACTGTAATTAGCATGGATGCGAGCTCTTTAAAGCGCTCTCTACTTCTTAAAAAAACTGTTGGGATCAGTAACTGCATACGTCCGTGCGATTCGTTGATGGGTCTCATCCAACTCAGCGTAAGGAAGCACCACCTGGGTTCCATCCTTAAAATCAAACTGAGCAAATTCCATGCCCTCGCGCAAGACTCCACCCGATTTCAGCTGAAGTCGCATTTCGTCCAAAGAGCTGACTCGCTTGCCGTTGACCGCGTCTAAAATTAAATAAGCCAGCTTTTCGTAGCCTGCATTGAAAACGTCCCCGAGAACATTCGCCAGTACAATTTCACGACGACGGGTTAGTGACGGTTTATTTTGGTAGTTGTATACAAATAATAACGAAGCTGGTGAGTTGTTCTGCCAATCACGGCCAAACATTGTTAAAAAATCGACATTTAATTCGCGAAATATTAAACCGCCGAAAATCATGTGCGAAACTGGACCCTCAGTCGTCTGACCTGCAACTAAATAATCACTGCTAGAATAACGTCTGAGTCGGCGGCTACATGTTTTTACCTCAGATTTTCGCTGAAACCTGATGGCCACCGGATCTCCAGCATATTTGGTGACAATATAATTGCGAAGGGGCACAGCCCCCCATTGGGAATGCATGAAAAAACCACGATGATCCACGTTAATTTGATCAATACCAAGAACAACATCATCCACACTCAAACAGTCTGCAAAGGGGCTCGTCTCATTAATGACAGCCACTCGAAGAGCACCTCTCCCGTCCTCAAGACCTAGCGTTTTTCTGTGCCAAGGACTGGTAACCGGTAGAAGCGTCGCTCCGAAAGACCCAAACCCTCGGTAACCATCTGCAGAGTGCTTGTCAGCGATAAAATGAGCAATGATTCCCGACGTTATAATTTGAGGCTGTTGATCAACAACTCCAACACAAATCCCGATCAACAATCCATCGCGCACCGCTAGATCTGACCTACAGCCTGAACGCGCTTGTCCGCCCAAGCTGTACATCGGGACCGTGGTTCCTCCCACGGTTGCCTCGCGCACATTGACATCAAGAATACGCATGGATGCCAGCTGCAAATGACGCTCATTTTCAATCGATATAACGGTCACGTCGCTGCCCACTGGTATATCCGGACCTAGCGGTAAAATTCTCGTTTGACCGAGGCTATATCCCTCAACTGGCGCCAAAATTGCGAGATTCGCCTCGTAATCGGCAAAGACCACTCGCATGGGTATTTTAGAAACATCATCAACCTTCTGCGCCTGGATATATACCGCTCGCGACACCACCGATGCCTGCGTGAGAACTAAATTATCCGCAACAACAACACCTGCATGTCCGGCCACATCAGAGTTTTGAATAGCCCAAGGAGAATCTGGATCGGGCACAGCTTTTGTAATTGATAAACTCAAAATACTGCGTTCGTAGTCAGAACGAGATCGCTTTTTCTGCACCTTCGCATAAGCGCTATTGCTAAGCAGTAAGACCAATGGTCCTATCATTGTTAGTATCAATATTCTCTTGGAAAAATTGATCATTTCATCTCGTCCTTAGATATCGCTGCATCAACGGAATAAGGTTCTAACCAAAACGTGGGCGTCACTCCGTAACGCTGATTTGTCTCCTCATGAACGACCCGAAGCTGCCTAGCGCTGAGAATCCAGGGGTCATCATCAAACATGAAATCAATACGAAGCGTGTCCTCTACCATCGTATTCAGCAATTCGTGAACCATTCGGACCGATGTCACAGTTTTTCCATTAATTTTGTCGACGACCGGGCTCCCAATCACTACAAAGCTGTTCGCAGCGTTGACTAATACATCACTTATAATAACAAGCTCTTCTCTCTCGGCGACTCCTTCAATTTCAAAAGGCTCACGCATCATATAGCGCAAAAGAAGGGGAGCACGTTTTTCCCACGCATCACCCCAAAGCTCCATCACGGATCTAGTTAACGCCGTAAAGACAATACCCCCAAACACCGAATATTTCGGTCTTTTCGCGTATATTCGTCCTGAATATTGATGCGGCTTGCCCAGTCCTGCTTTAACTAAAACCTCCTGAACAGCCCCGTCTCGAGAAATCTGAAATCGGACAGCATCACCTTTGAGGCGAAGACCATATAAAACCTCAAAGTCAACGCGCTCGCCCTCAAACGAGATTTTTCCATCAACACCAATTTTTTTTCCAGAAATGGAGAGCAGGACGTCACCGCGTTGTAAAACTCCTTTAGCCGGAGACCACTCATGAACACGAGACACAACAACGCCACGTCTCTCACCATTATCAACTCGGTAAAATCGAGCCGTGGCACTGTTGTTGAGAAGAAGTTCCTGAGTCTCGACGCCCCATTCTGGAACACCATCATAAAAACCGTCCAGACAATCGTTCAAAAAACGTTGCACCACGGGCACTGGAATTATGAAACCAGCGCTCTGAGCCCTCGTTAGAGCCTGGAAAGCCACCCCGACCACCTGTCGCCCCTGAAAAACCGGCCCTCCGCTGTTACCCGGATTAATGGCTGAGTCGACCTGAACCAGCAAATGCTCGTGAGCATCCGTGTGAACGTAGGTCCTGTAACTGATACGATTAACTACGCCATCCGTCATAGATATCTGATCGCCCCCCATGGGAAAGCCCACCGTGGTGACGGGCGAACGAAGCTTGGGAACACTACCAAGCGGCAACGGTTCGACGTCCTTAAAATATTTATCGTCCAATACGCCAAGAACTGCTAAGTCCACATCGTGGCCAATATACATTACAAAAGCCGGCACTTTGCGAGCATCACCATCACGCTGAACCATGATAGAACTAGCGTTAGACACCACATGGGCGTTCGTAAGAATTCTGCCATCTCCGATAAAAAAACCAGAGCCAGATGACATGTCGGGCGAGCGAAGCCGCCAGGGATTCACAAAGTTGCGATCCTGACTAATTGTTTCAATTCTAAAAACCGACCGGCGCAGGGCGGACGGATTGGCTAAAGCCTGACCACCGACGAGTGCCAGGAGGCAGACCCACCAAACTGGAAGACAGCGGACCATCAGGACGTCCCTATTGAATCGCAAAAATGGACTAATTACCTGTTTAGATTATACTTTTTAGCCCTGTGGATTCAAGTATTAAAAGGGATAGACACATTATAGCGTCTTTTGATAGAAGATCGGCTCGGTTTTATGGTTAAGCGCGCAGATTTTTAGGAGAATCCCCATGGCAAAAGCAGGCGCTCGAGAGCTTATTCGTCTTGTCTCTTCAGCTGGCACTGGTTACTTCTACACAACCAGCAAAAAAAGAGGAAAAGATAAACTAGAGCTTAAGAAATACGATCCAAAAGCTCGCAAGCACGTCGTGTTCAAAGAAGCTAAGATCAAATAATACAGGGAGCGGCCCGCAAAGCTTGTCCAAGTATTGTGCGATAAGGATCAAATGAAAGGTGTTGCAGGTTCTAAAACCGCGCGCCTCTCAACTTTGGAGTGTTTTGTTCAGGAACCTGGGAAACAGCTGCGGAAGTGAATTTCGCGGCTGTTTTTCTTTTAACCTTTGTGAGCGATCCTAATTAAAATACAATTTAAGAGACTCCGCTAATAGACGTAAACGATTCGAGGTGCCTTTTAGGTGTCCAAAAGTAAATCTACCCCCGCGAATGTTAATGACGCACAAGTGGACTCGCTTGAGGGCGCGAAGAGTCCGACCACGAAAAGTGGCTTCATACTTGACCACGCGACAATCGTTCAAGGCGCTTTTCTGCCGGTACATGAGGATGCCGCATTAGCGATCCGAGACGGCAAAATTATCGATATCGGCAGCAGTGACGCCCTAAGAAAACGTCATAGTGAGCTTAGAATTTTTGACGCAACCGGACATGTTATTATTCCAGGCCTGTTCAACGCACATACCCATGTCCCGATGGGCTTCTTTCGAGGCCTAGGCCACGGAAAAACCAACATGATTGAATCATTTTTATTCCCCGCCGAGAAAATGTTATCGGCTGAACTGCTCGAGCCTTTGTCTTATTCGTATATCCTGGATGGCTTGCGAGGTGGCGTCACGTCCTTCGTTGATCACTATTATTTTAGTCACGGCGTAGCGAAGGCATTTGAAACCTTCGGGGTGCGGGGGTGGATTGGCGAAACTGTCGCTGATCTTGGCGGCGCATTCCCAGGACGCGACAGCTGGGATCGAGCCAAAACGCTCATTGAAAAATCAAACTTTGGCGACCTCATCAGGCACACCGTGGCACCACACGCTGCTGACACAGTTTCTCCAAAGCTTCTAAAAGAATGCGCAGAGTTTGCAAAAACAAATGCTTTACCGCTTCACATGCACCTCTCACAAAGCCAAGGAGAACTAGATCGAGTCAAACTACGCGATGGACTCACCCCTGTCGCAGCTGCATTCAAAGCGGGAGCGTTGTACGAGCAGTCACTGGTCGTACACCTTACCAGCGCAAATGATGACGACTTTCACATCATAAAAAATTCTGGCGCGACGATGGGTTATTGCCCTACGTCTACGATACTTTACGATCATCTCGCTAATATTAAGTTAGCGGACGAACTGGGCATCCCCATGGCGATTGGTACCGATTGTGCGGCGAGTAACGATTCCGCTGATTGTTTAACCGAACTAAAAATCGCGGGTCTTTTAGCCAAGCAACAGGGAGTGCCACAAGATCACAATTCTCCAGATCACCTTCTAGCTATGGTGACAACAATTCCTGCAAAGGTCCTTGGCGTCAGCCGTGAGCTTGGGACCCTAGAGCCGGGTAAAAAAGCTGATCTAGTAGTCCTTAAAGCCGGCTTGAGTGCACTTCCAAATCAAAATCATCTAGCAAATATCATCTATTCAATGGGTAGCCGAGATGTCTCGCACGTTATGGTGGCAGGCGAGTGGAAACTATGGAATGGGAAACTAGAGAACCTAAATCAGTCACGCCTCCATGATGATTATATCGAAGCCGTCAGGGAGATTTCAGCCCGCATCAAACCCAAAACCACACCAGCATTGGGGTAGCACATGGGTATCATCGACATATCACCTTTAATAACTGAGCAAATCGCCGTTTGGCCGGGCGACACTCCGCTGAGCAGGAACGTTCTTTGTGACATCAGCGCTGGTAGCAACATAGATCTCTCATCAATTACCAGCACGGTCCACATCGGCGCCCATGCGGATGCCCCGAAACACTACAATCGGCACGGCGTCACAATCGATGCCGTATCACTAGAGCCTTATGTTGGTCCATGTTATGTCCATTCAGTTGAAACCAAGCCACTGATCTTGCCGTCAGATTGCAAGACACCAATTTCCATGGGTGTAAAACGCGTTCTTTTCAAGACGCTTTCTTTTCCAGATCCAAATATCTTCAATAGAAATTTTTCAGCATTTAGCCCTGAAGCCATCGAAACTCTTGCGCTTGCTGGGGTTGTGCTTATAGGAATCGACACCCCATCGGTCGATCCTTTTGAGTCAAAAGATCTTCCTGCTCATGGAAAGCTTTACGAATGGAATATCCGTAACCTAGAGGGCCTCGTCTTATCGCACGTAAAAGATGGTATTTACGAGCTTATCGCCTTACCACTGTCACTTTCTGGCTTTGATGCTAGTCCAGTTAGGGCTGTTTTGCGACAACCCTAGAACCGGCGACTCTTTTTGATCGTTTGTTCGCTATTACAATCTCACGCCCATCACTGCGGTATTGCCTAGCCTTAAAAACTGCATAACGTTCCGTCAAGCGCCTCCGAAACGTAACAATACGTTGATCTCGGCATTTGAATGCGACCAACTCTCCACGATCGATCTTCTTTCTAATAAAGCATCCATACTTCTCACTAAGGACTCGAATCATAACCCAATAGAGACGGTCATAGTCAGGGATCAATCGTTTTTCTGCTGCAAACACGACGCTATGCCCCATTTTACCAGCAAACCCAACATCAACTGGCTCAACCCTGGAAACACCCAACATTGAGAGCTCGCCAGCAAGAGTATTTCCGCGCGAGCCAACCCGCTGAGCCCACCCCATGTGATCAGTAGCATTTTGTTTCAAATTGACGCCGGGCTGTAAGTCGTTTTGTATCATCAAAAAGTCAAGATCCACCTTGAGATCGGTTTGTTTTTCCGACGGAAAAATCGACCCAACACAAGCAGAGAGAAGCGGTATGCTTAAGAGCCAGTAAATGATCTTAACTTGCGATCTGATCAGCGTCATGCCGTCCCTCGTCTTGATCGTTAACCTCTGAAAAAGCGAAGGACGACAGCAAACGCACGAACAATTCATGCTGATCCGCACGAAGGTTTTTAAAGACGAGGCCGTGGACAAAACCTTCAGCGGCCGCGTGGGTCCACCTCACCTCAGCCTCTAACGATCGGATGCCGTGCCCGTCGAGCTCTTTAGAAAGACCCGGGACGCGACTATCAAAACGTATTTCCAGGACATCGCCCCTTGTTCTTGACATATCAAACAAAACACTAGCTCCCGAAGCCGTGAAGTCTAAAACCAATCCGCGACCAGCATTGGTTTGAACGAAAATACTACCGATGTCACGAACATGCATTCTTTCAGCAGCCCGGTGTAAGATGGCTTGAGCATTAAATGCATTGAGCACCTCAGAAACCTCCGCCTCGCGCAGCCTTAGGGGGTTCACCTCGACGGCATCACGAAGATCCGAGTGGTGCTTTATCTTCATGACTTTCCTTGCAAATATCCCCTCGGACCACGGCAATCCTTTAACCAATTCATAGGTCGTCGAACCAATCATGATGCAGAAGACTCGACAGGCCGATTCAAGTCGTTTCGCTAAATTTACGCCATTACCCACCACGGTAAACTCGATCCGTCTACCGGAACCTAGATCTCCCAAAAAGCAAGACGCTGTATTTAAACCGATTCTTAGTGGATAAATTGGAGACGATGCCCGAGCGGCGAGCAATGATTCTTCCAACATTTGCTCTTGAATTTTAATTGCACAACGAAGCGCGGCCTCGGGATGGTCTGAGTTAGTTTCATCTGAGTCAAACCTATACCCGAAATAAGCCAGAAGACCATCGCCAAGCGTCTTATCAATTATACCGCCATGCTCATGCACGATTTCAGAAATCCGCATCAAAATGGACTTCAGATTGGTAAAAGCATCCCTTGGCGCCATATTTTCGGACGACAACGAGAACCCAACAATGTCTATGAACATAAGTGTAACGATACGCTCGCGGGGCTCTAAATTAACATCATCAGGCTTACGAATAAGTGACAAAAGCTGCGTCGGCGATACAGCGCCATCCAAAGCGGCGCGAAGGGCGTTCGACTTCTGCTCAACTTTCCGAACCTTTATCGCATAGAGACTGACTCCCGCCGAAGTTCCCGCCATCAGCGGTAATATATATGGAATAACGAGCGCCGCGTACGAAAAAGCTAATTGAACGGACCCAAAGAACAACCCTGCAAATACTAACCATGCCACCCATGATACAGATGCGCTTAGCGAATATACTAATCCTAAGGAAATTGCGATCAAGCAGACCGTCAAAACATTACCGACCAGAACAGGCTGTAGATATTCCGATTTTAGAATACTGTTCAGCGAATCTGAGACATAAAACCCCCCAGGAACCCAACCATAAGGTGACGGCCTGATGTCCACATTACCAGTGAAATACATAGGTAAAATCAGGACAACATCACCTTCTTCAACAAAAGAGCTTGGCTTTCCTGCGACGGCCTCGATTTGTAGACTTAGAAACGACTTCACGGCTCGTGTTCCAGGAGGAAGGAAATTAACACTCATCTCTCCATGACGCCCCAGAGCTACTGATTTACCATCAATTATTAATCTTTTATCTTTAAATGTGATTCTATCTGCTGCAGACGATGATATGTGGGGAACAACCTTGTCTCCCCCGAGCCATAGAAACGGCTCGATCTTGTTGTCTTGGAAAAGATTAAAGTGACCAGCTCTATCGAAAAACCAATCTGCTTCTGAACTTGGGCCGTACACGTCCCACCCTTCACGATTTTTAAAATTCGGAAGCTCATCAGCAATGCGCTCGTTCATCGAAACCCGGCCGTTGATTGGATCTAAATATGTTTGGGCGCTATAAAACGATGAATTGCGATTTAAAGGGTGACGAAATTTGAGAGCTTGCTTGGATGTGAACGCACCCGATACAACGGGAACGCCATAAGACTTTACTTTTTTTAACCTCTCATTGACGACGGTTTCGTTGCCAGTCTGCTTAGCGCCAAACAACGCATCGATTACAATGACTTTGGGTTTTCTCTGCGCAATTGAGTCAAGCACTGCCGCCCAGGTGGCTAAGTCTGGCATGGGTGTTCCAAACTTTGCGAAAGCTTTATCGTCATAGCCAAAGATTTTTAGTTTTGGACTCTGCTGGGGAGAAGCACCCAAATAATCGCGTATTCGGAAGTTTACTGGGTCCGCTAACTTCGCATCTAGGTAAGAGTCGACATCATAATATGACAGAGTCAGAAATATCGCGGCGAAAAACATGCCCACTGTCATAGCATGATATGGCTTCAGCCCATATTGCTGAAGCCAATGCTGATGACTGCGACCGTCACTTTTTGAGTCGTTTGCCATATCCTCATCTTCTTCTGTCTGCTCAAGTCCAGACGTCAGTGTATCGGCGTTCTTTCCACCCTCATGACGCAACGCATTTGACAAAATGTAAAAAAATCGGACATCCGACTTCAAATACAGGCAGGTTACATAATCTTAAGTCACCTGAACGATTAGGATTTTGGACTCATCGGCCAGACCGGACCATTTGGCAGGATTTTTGCTACTATAACACTATCGACCAAATGTGCCATTTTGCTGACGACCCCCCCCAAGGAGGACTTATGACTAGAGGAATCATCGCGGTAATCATCTCGGCATCCTTTTTCGCGAGCTGCGCGATCAAGGTTAATGTAAAAAAAGAGGCCAAGAACAGCGCGCTGAAATCAGGGGATCAGGCGTCTCTGAATGCTGCGGAAACAAAGGACTTCCTTAAGCAATTGGACGGGCTTAGAACCACCGCTGCGGATCTAGTTGTTAAAGAACTTTCGCGAAGCGACTATGTCGGCGCGTTCAGAAATGCTGTCCGAAAATACAGAACGTTCATTATAGAGAAGTCGGGTAAGGCGGTAGTTTCTACGGACAGCTTTTATACTGACGCGTCGAAACAATGCCGCTCGAGCGGTCTAAGCCTCAACTTAGATGATAACAACGAGATGCTCGGGATGATCCTCAAGACAGTCGTCCTCGCTAAGATTAGTGAAGCCGACGTAGCCAAAATAAATAATGGCCTAGCAAAGGAACTCCAGGCTGTCGTTCAGTTTATTACCATGGAGCTCGGCGTTGACATTCAGGGAACAAGCACTGCAAGTGAGGAAAACGGCATCAAGACTACTAAAGGAAATGTTAAAATAAAACTCAAGCCTATTGAAGGTGAAACTATCGATGCTCAAACGAAACGGGCAGATGAAGTTCAGGTCTTAAACTTAAATTTTGAAAGAGCACTTGCAGCAGACATGATCGGTACGTTTATGGCGACCATGGACCTCGCTTATGAAAAAGACGGACAACCGAGTGAAGCAACTGGCACGTTATCTGTTTCGAGAGTGAAGGACCTAGAACAGCACGTTCACGATGTTCAGATGTCGATGGGCGTGAAAGGTGAAACCCCGTCCTTCACCCGACAAATCATCGTAAAAGACGTACCGAAAGACTCAATGAAATATGAATTCGTCGACATTCTCAATCCCGGAAAAACTTCCGAGTCAAGGAACCCGACGATTATCGATTTGAAAGGAGGCACCCAATGCAAAGGCTCCTACGTAGCGGACGTTCCAAAAAGCGATGAGGGCAAGACAACGACCCCCAGCGAGCCAGTAACCGCAACTCCAGCGCCGTCCCCAAAAACCCAGACTCCTACGCAGTCACCTGTTCAGAGTAAAACTAGCCCGACACAAATGAAATAACTAGAAACTGGCCCACTTAATTGTGCCGATTGTCCCGAGAGCTCTTTAGCCCTCGGGCTTTTTTTATTTTGATTTCTGACCCTTACAATGTGCCTGGCGGACACCATCACCGAAACGTTATGTCCAGGGTCTATGAAATCAACTCAATGCCTGAAAATAACCTGCCCCTACCACCTGCCCTTGCCCGGGCATACGCCGGCGCCCGTCAGGACTAAAGGATGGTTTTATCGCCCGTC
>Ga0315900_10000027_pt1 | contig 254017 bp, 233 predicted proteins | sample LakEriMetagenome_FD_203521 | JGI IMG/M metagenome (GOLD analysis project Ga0315900, IMG submission 203521) | Freshwater fungal communities from buoy surface, Lake Erie, Ohio, United States - Buoy 12 MA114 | ecosystem: Environmental > Aquatic > Freshwater > Lake > Lake biofilm | place: USA...
ACTACTACGTTGATAGGCTGCAGATGTAAAGATGGTAACATCAAAGTCGAGCAGTACTAATTACCTGTAGACTTAATTTCACTTATATCCTAGATTGTTTGTGTTTTCTTTCAATAATATGTCAATTTAAAGATCTTTTTGGTGACTATAGCGATGGTGTTCACCTCTTCCCATTCCGAACAGAGTAGTTAAGCCCATCAGCGCAGATGATACTTGGATAAAACCTGGGAAAGTATGTCGTTGCCGAATTTTTAAAAGCCCCGCAAGGGGCTTTTTTTATTATATTCGTTTATAAATATTTTATATGTATCGAATAAATATTATGTTGATTTTACTTGTATTGCTAATAAAATCATTAGCCGCGCAAGTTGCTAAGGAACAAGTTGTAAGAGCCAATGTAACTGTGCAAAATGGTAAAATTACACTGAACTGGCCCGAAGAAAACTACACGGGAAACTACATTCTATATAAAAAGTTAAAATATAACGAGGAAAATTGGAGTAGTGAACCAATTGCTGTTTTAAACGGGAGTACAAGTAGTTATACTGATAATTCGACTGTGTCAGGAGAGCGGTATGAATATTTAATTGTTAAATCAAGAGGAACAACGACTGATGCATTTGGATATATATGTGCCGGTAATAATGCTGAGGAGATTAATAGATTTGGTGGGATTATTTTGTTAATTGACAGTAACTACATATTCCCACTCAATAGTGAAATTCAACGTTTAGTTTTAGATTTACAAAGTGAAGGTTGGCGCGTAATTACATCTTATGCAGGACGAAACGAAAAGCCTACTGATGTTAAAAATCGTATAAGTTCATTAAAAGAATTAAACCAGGAAATACAGTCAATATTAATTCTAGGAAATGTACCTATACCCTATTCGGGCTTCTATTCTGTTAATGGTGATGCTCCGCCACCGGATGGGCATGTAGAAGGTAGTGGTAATCATACAGGTGCATGGCCAGCCGATGTATATTACGGCATTTTAGAAAATGTATTTACTGATAATACGGTAAATTGTACTACGGGAGCTCAACTAAGAAATCATAATGTGCCGAATGACGGAAAATTTGATCAAACTAAATTGCCTACAATTGCCGTACTTGAAGTAGGGCGAATTGATTTAACTAATTTACCAGCATTCACTAAAAATGATATTGAACTTACCAGAGATTATCTTAATCGAAACCATGCATGGCGTAATGGTGAATGGAATGTTGTAGAGCGTGGTTTGGTCGATAATAACTTTACAAGTCTTAATCTGGCTTCCACAGGTTATGCAAATTTTACAGCAATACTAGGAAGAGATAGCGTTTATGATAATAGAGACTACTTTGCAAGCCAAAAATCAGGTTCATATTTATTTAGTTATGGTTGTGGAGCCGGTAGTTATACAAGTTGTAATGGTATAGGAAACACAATTAATTTTACTAATGACAGCATTGAGAATGTATTTACAATACTGGCAGGTAGTTATTTTGGCGACTGGGATAATACAAATAATTTCTTACGAGCACCGCTTGCCAGTAGTAGTTTAGGGAGTTTTTGGGGGGGTATTCCCAAGTGGTATATTCACCATATGGGTGTTGGGGAGCGTATTGGAAAAGGAATAAAAATCTCACAAAATAATACAGGATTCTATTTTACTGGGAACTTCAACATGTCGCAAAATTCAATGCACATTGCCTACATGGGTGATCCAACATTAAAAATAAGAAATCTACCAGCTGTAAAATCGATGAAAGCAGTCAGTTCGAATAACTTAGTTTATTTGAACTGGAATCGAGAGGAGAATAATAGCTATGCGGTATATCGGTTTGATACTTTAAATAGAATTTTTGATCGTGTTCATAATGAACTGATAAATGATACCTTCTTCGTAGATTCATTTAACCATACATCCGGAAAATACGTTTATGCAGTTAAATGTATTAAGCTTGAAACGACAGGCAGTGGAACATATTACAATACAGGTGGTGCTGCATATGCGGATGTCGATCATGTAAATTCCATTTTTACGATAAATGGCAGTAAAAATACTTTACGCGTGTATCCTAACCCCGCATCTGACCATATTCGAATTCTTTTTGATAGCAAAAGTAACTCTACAAGTATTTACCGAGCTACTATTTATGACATGTATGGTAAAGCGATTACTCATTTTCAAATTCAGCCTAAATATAACCGTGAGGCTAGTATTGATATAAGCCAGCTTGCGGATGGTATTTATGTATGCGAAATCGTGGGAGATGGCGTGACCTATACTCAAAAAGTAGTTGTCTCTAAATGAGTTCATGTAGTATTATTAATACATACTGCACAACAAATTAGACACCTTGCCTATTTTCAATACAGACTCTGCAGAATGCAAATTATTTAATTTTCAAGGCTTTATACAATAAGTTCATCCCATCTTAGATTGGAACAATTTTTACATTAATGAAACAGCTAATCTTTTTTCGTTGATAAACAGTTCAAAGGTCACTTTTTATAAAAGTGACCTTTTTACATAATTTATAACTTGATTTCTTCACTACTAAGATTCAGGAATCTATACTCTGTGAACTGCATATTAGCAGAGGACTTAATGCGTACCCATCTTTTATACTTTATAAGCCAAGACCAGCGGATAGATTTTAGTAACCCTCTTTTTATAAAAGCCGCAACATATGGATGTACTTCTAGTATTATTTGAGTATGATTCAGATTTTGAAATAGGTAGCGTATTTTTAGTTCTATTTCTTCGAGCAGAGCTACGCTTGAAGTAATTTCTCCAGTGCCTTTACATGTAGGACATTTTTCAGTAGTTATGACTGATAGCTCAGGTCTCACACGTTGCCTAGTAATCTGTATTAATCCGAACTGACTCATAGGTAAAACCTTATGTTTGGCCCGGTCAGATTTCATCGCGTCTTTCAACTTTTCATATACCAACTTTTTATTTGACGCTAACTTTTGATCAATAAAGTCAACCACAATAATGCCACCCATATCTCTTAACCTAAGCTGCCTGGCTATTTCACTAGCTGCTTCAAGATTTACTTTAAGGGCACTTTCTTCCTGGCTTACTTCTTTTGATGAAGTATTCCCGCTATTTACGTCAATTACATGTAGAGCTTCAGTATGTTGAATAATTAAATAGCAACCTCCTAAAAAATTAACTTGTTGCCCGAAGCTGCTTTTAATTTGCTTATCTATCGCAAAATTTTGGAAAATATCCTGCTTACCTTGATATAGCTTAACTATTTTTTCTAGTTCTGGGGCTTTATTGGAAATGTATGATTTGATTTCCTGATAGAGATTTTGTTCATTTATGTGTATAGCGGTGAAATCACTATTAAGTATATCACGTACAAGTGTAAACAACCTCTCCCCTTCCCCATGAAGCCTAAAAGGTGGAGTTGCAGTTCGTAGTTGGTTTACCAATGATTCCCATTTTCTGAGCAGCTCTTTCAGGTCATTTTCAATTTCTGAAATAGATTTATTTTCCGCTACTGTCCTAACAATTACTCCAAAGTTTTTGGGTTTAATATCATTAACGAGTTTTTTGAGGCGTGTACGCTCTTCGTTTTTAACGATTTTCTTGGAAAGTGAAATGCCTTCGCTAAAAGGAATTAGTACTACAAATCTTCCCGCTAATGACAATTCAGATGTGAGTCTAGGTCCTTTATTGGAAATCGGCTCTTTTGCTACTTGAACTATTACCCTCTGATTTCGGGTAAGAACATCCATAACTTTACCCGATTTCACAATATCAGATTCCTTATCCTTAATTCTGGGCCAGGGAGTAAAGTTTTTATCGGTTAGAATCTGCTTTGTAAATTTATGCAATGATTTGACCTGAGGACCGAGATCCAAATAATGCAAAAAAGCATCTCTCTCATGCCCTACATCAATGAATGCAGCGTTCAGTCCGGGCATGAGCTTGCTAACAGTTCCTAGGTATATATCTCCTACTGCATAATTGTTTTCTGATTTTTCATGATGTAACTCAATCAGTTTTTTATCAATAAGCAGTGCAATATCTACCGCACCGGCAGCATGGACGTTTATAATAAGTTCTTTACTCACAATATGTGAAGGCTTTAATTAATAAGATAACTCTACTACCCCATATGGGACAGAATACTAATTAAAGAATTCTATTTCTTCTTATGGCGATTTTTCCTAAGGCGTTTTTTGCGTTTGTGAGTAGCAATTTTGTGTCTTTTTCTTTTCTTACCGCTTGGCATAATTATAATTGTTTAAGTTTTTGAATGATATTATCTATTTCAGTTTTGGTCTCTTTATCCGAAACCAGAGTTTTGCATTTTTCGTACGTTTTTAACGCTTGCTGTGTTTTGCCCATTTTAGCCTGTACTTCTGCCAGGTAGAAATAATATTGTGGATTAAAAGGTTGCAGGCTTACCAATTTCTCGAATCGAACCAAGGCTTTATCCAATTGATTGGATTGAATAGATAGCATACCTAGGCTAAACAATGCCTGGTAGTTATTGCTATCTGTTAGTATAACTTCACGCAGCATGCCTACTCCTTTCATGACATCCTTATCCAATTCGATGTAGCAAGCTGCAAGTGCATTTTTAGCATTAAGGTTTGTTGGATCAAGTTCCAGTGCTTTCGTAAAACTTGATTTAGCTTTCCCCCCCAATTGGTAAGACAGGATAGAATCTGATGATGACATGGCTAAGTTATACCATTTTGTGCCCAATACGTACCAGTTTTGCTTATCACCTACCATCTTAGTGTATTTCTCGAAGTAGTAAGATGCCAGCAACGGCATTTCTAATGAATCTGTCAACTGCACGGCCTGCTTCATCGATGTGGGTGTATTACTTTTTTCGTAAACGGTTAACACGCTTAAGATATCAGGCTTAAGTTCGGATTTTTGGGTGCTGATGTAATCTTCAAACGTTTTGAAGTTATTGACGGCAGCCTGATTGACATTGTTTTCAGCTACAATGGTATCCGTCTTATATCCTTTCCAAAATAGGAATCCGGCTATAATTACGATTGCACCTATTAGTATGTATTGGTTTCTTGACAAACAAGGTTGAGATTAGGCAGTTAACTTTGCAGCCTTGGCCTTAACTGATTCGCTCTTTTTAACTTTATCGACAAAAGTTTTTGCTGGCTTAAAGCTAGGAATATAATGTTCATCTATAACCATCGCAGTATTTTTTGAAATATTACGGGCAATTTTTTTAGCTCTTTTTTTGATAACGAAGCTACCGAATCCTCTGAAGTAAACATTTTTACCCTCTATCATTGAATTGCGAACAACTTTGAAGAACGACTCAACGGCTTCCTGTACCTGTAATTTATCTATACCGGTTTTGTTAGAGATTTCTGCAATAATTTCTGCTTTTGTCATTTTTTTAAAATTTTAATGGTTTATAAATTAATTATCAATCAATTGTTAAATGTTTTAGCTTTTAAAACAAGGGCTGCAAATTTATACAATTCATGTAAAAAACTACATAACTACCTGATAATTTTTAAATACCGAACTCCATTGAGTAAATATCCTCGTATTCGGATTTAATTCGCAGCTATGTGGATAGATTTGATTCGATGGTATTCAGATAATGCCAGGGACTTACCCTGGCGCCAAACCCGGGACCCTTATAAGATCTGGTTATCAGAGGTGATTTTGCAGCAAACGCGTGTTGAACAAGGCTTACCCTACTATGAGCGATTTATTGACGAATTTCCTGACATAAAAAGGCTGGCTAGGGCTACAAATACGAAGATAATGAAATTATGGCAAGGGCTGGGGTATTACAGCAGGGCCATAAATATGCACGAAACAGCCAAGCAGATTATGCGCGATTTTGATGGGAAATTCCCAAATACCTATTCCGAACTGTTGAAGCTTAAAGGTATAGGACCATATACTGCCGCTGCTATCGCTTCCTTTGCCTTTGATGAACCCAAGGCAGTGTTGGACGGTAATGTTTACCGAGTACTATCTAGAGTATATGGTATTGATGAGCCTATAGATGGAACTACCGGCAAAAAACTATTTGGGCATTTAGCCGAAGAAATCCTGAATAAAAAATTGCCTGCCACGCACAATCAAGCTATGATGGAGCTTGGGGCTACTATTTGCACTCCAAAACGTGCGCAATGCAGCATTTGTCCTTTGCAAGAGAAATGTGTTGCATTTGCACAAAATAGGGTGTATGAACTTCCTATCAAAGCAGGTAAAAAGCAACCCAAAGAGGTCTATTTAAACTACATACTGCTAATTCACGAAGGAAAACTACTGGTACGTAAACGTGATAGAGATTCGATATGGAAGAACTTATATGAACCTTTACACATAGAGGGTACAGTGGCAGCTGAGAAAATCACAAAGAAAGATGTATCGGACACGTTAGGCATTCTGGTTACACACAGTCCGTTGCTTATGTGGAGTACAGTTCATCTGCTAACGCACCGTAAAATACATGCCAATTTCTGGCTTACTACATGCAGAGAATCGCCTGAGTTACCATCCAATTCAAAATTCGTGAGCAAAACAGAGTTACAGCGACTGCCCGTGCACCGGTTATTTGATAAATTTTTGAAATGCGTTACTTTGCAGTCGTTAATTGAATAGTATTATGTCGTTAAATAAAGTCATGCTAATTGGAAATCTGGGACAGGATCCGGAGGTTAAGTATTTGGATAATAATCGGGTGGTGGCTAATTTTTCGCTGGCAACATCTGAAACATACAGTGACCGAAGTGGAGAAAGAAAGACTGATACTGAATGGCACCGTATAGAGATGTGGGATAACCTGGCCAAGATTGCTGAAAAGTATCTTAAAAAAGGCCAACAAGTTTACATAGAAGGCAAGATACGTACACAAACATGGAAAGATAAGGACGGAAATGAAAAAACCGGCATACGCATTAAGGCTATTAGTATGACCATGCTGGGTACAGGCAAAGGTTCAGCCAGCGGTGCCGGCACTATGGAAGGTTCACAAAGAGATCCTGTTGACAATGCGCCCTACAAAACCGAATCTATACCAGACTCATCGGACGATTTACCTTTTTAAACGAAGACCAGCACAATCAAATTGGAATCAACACTTACTGAACCTCCGTCTTATGTTTTAGCCCATCTGCTAAGCATAATAAATCCGCAGCTGAGTGCGGGTGACACACTATCATTATTTATATACGCAGGCATATTAGTTCTGTTAATTCTTTGTTCGGCCACCATTTCCAGCTCAGAAAACGCATTTTTTTCGCTAACTCCCTGGCAAATTGAAGAACTTACTGAAGATAGCAGTAAAACATCCGATGCCATTCATTATTTGACGGGACATCCCAAAAAACTGCTGGCAACTATACTTATTGCAAACACATTTGTAAATATTGCATTCGTACTGGTTTCTACTTTAACTATAAACACCATTTTTGATTTCTCGGAAAATAAAATTGCAGGTTTTTTTATTGAAGTAGTTTTTATCACGTTCGTAATTGTGTTACTGGGTGAGGTTATGCCTAAAATTTATGCTTCACAAAATAATCAGCGTGTAGCATCTTTACTAGCAAGGCCTATGCTGTTTTTGAACAGGCTACTTAGCCCCTTTGTCAATATTTTGGTAAGATCAACTTCTGTTCTGGATAAGCGAATGACCAGAAAAGGCCACGTACTAAGCGTAGATGAGTTAACGCATGCTATTGAAATTACTGCCGAATCGAATACACCAAAAGAAGAAAAAACGATTCTTAAATCGATTGTAAACTTTGGCAATATCAATGTGAAACAAATTATGCGCCAACGACCCGATATATCGGCAATTGACCAAAGACTGCATTATACAGATGTGCTTAGTAAAATTAAAGAATGGGAGTATTCACGAGTACCTGTTTTTGACGGAAATCTGGATAAGATTACAGGCATATTGTACATTAAAGATTTGCTGCCACACCTTGACAAAGGTGAAAGCTATAACTGGAGTACATTGATACGCAAGCCTTACTTCGTTCCAGAAAGCAAAAAAATAGATGACCTTTTGAAGGAGTTTCAAAGCAAACGTGTACACATGGCTATTGTCATTGATGAATACGGAGGAACCAGTGGCATAGCTACTATGGAGGATATACTGGAAGAGATTTTCGGAGAAATACATGATGAGTTTGATGATGATGAAGTAGTATATTCCCGTATAGACGACAGCACATTTATTTTTGAAGCTAAAATTCTGATAAATGATATGTGCCGTTATATGGAGGTAGACACTGATCGGTTTGAAGAAGTGCGAAACGATGCAGATACCCTAGGTGGACTATTGCTTGAAATAAACGGAGATTTACCCTTACCCGGAGAAGAAATAAATTTTGAAGAGTTCAGGTTTATAGTTGAGTCCGTTGACAAAAGACGTATCAAACGCGTTAAAGTAATTTATCTGAAAAACGAATGAAAATGCCGGTTAGATGTTTGTTAATCGCTTTCTGTTTTTTATTCATTTATGGATGCGAAGAAAATTACGTACCAAAGCCCAGGGGGTATCAACGTCTGGATTTACCCGAACATAAATATCAAGCTATTACTAATCCCTGTGGATTCAGCATAGAAATACCCGAATATGCCATTTTAGCTGCAGATTCTCATCCAACAGCAGAGCCATGCTGGTACAATTTGTACTACAAGCCATTCAATGCAACTTTGCACTTAAGCGTAAAATCGTTTTCGAATGCAAATGAATTGTATTCTATGATGGAAGACTCGCGCACTATGGTATATAAGCATACAGTGAAAGCTGATGAAATATATGAGATTAATATACGTAATGCACATTTAAACGGCATGCTATACGAGCTTAGCGGAAATACGGCAACCAACTTTCAATTTTATGTAACCGATACCAAAAGCCATTTCTTGCGAGGGGCGCTGTATTTTAATGTAAGCACTAACACAGATTCCATTGCACCAGCACTTGAGCATCTGAAAGGTGATGTGATGCATATGCTGGAAACCTTGCGTTGGAATTAACTACTTTTGAAACTAAATTAACAGTATATACGTTAGTTTATCTACTCATATGAATCTTGTTTTTCGCTATCTATCCACTTTTGTCTTAACTGTATGTACCTTTCAATTTACATTACAGGCACAGACCCAGCCGCGCTATACGGTTAGCGGTTATTTGAAAGACTCTAGCAATGGCGAAACACTGATTGGGGCAACCGTTTACGTACGTGAAGCAAAAACCGGAACCCAAGCCAACGATTACGGTTATTATGCCATTACATTACCTCAGGGTAGCTATACTTTTATATTTTCTTATTCTGGGCTTAGTACCAAGGAAGTAAAAGTAAATGTAGATGCCAATAAAAAACTCAGCTTTGTAATGAGCCCTCTGGGTATGACTGCCAAAGAGGTGGTAATAAGCAGCGAGCGTACTAACAGAAATGTTACCAGTACAGAAATGAGCCGGCTTGAGATTAGCGGTGAAAAAGTAAAGGAACTACCGGTGATTATGGGTGAGCCTGACGTGTTGAAGGCGATAACCTTATTGCCCGGTATAAAATCAGGTGGTGAGGCCAGTACCGGCTTTTATGTACGTGGAGGCGGACCCGATCAAAATTTGGTACTGATGGATGAGGGTGTAATTTACAATCCATCTCACTTGTTGGGTTTTTTATCGGTTTTTAACACCGATGCTGTAAGAAATGTAGAAATAATAAAAGGCGGTATGCCGGCACAGTATGGCGGACGTTTGTCATCTATTCTTAATGTTAATCTGAAAGAAGGCAATAACCAGAAATTTCAAAGTAGCGGTGGCGTTGGTCTTATTGCTTCACGCTTTTCAGTAGAAGGTCCGATTAAAAAAGGTAAAAGTTCTTTTATTTTATCAGGCAGACGTACATATATAGATGCATTGGTAAGGCCATTTCTGGCTGATAGCCTTAGGGGCAATGGGTATTATTTCTATGACTTTAATGCCAAGGCTAATTACATCTTATCCGATAAGGATCGTATATTCTTTTCAGGCTACATCGGACGTGATATATTTTCATTTACAAGCCCAAGGAATAGCGATGTAAATTTCAGTATACGCTGGGGCAATGCGCTGGCTTCACTCAGATGGAATCACATATTCAGCGAAAAAATATTTTCCAATTTATCATTGGTATACAACCGATACGACCTTGTCAACGAATTTCAGTTCGGGCAAAATGACTTCAAGATTGTATTCAATGCATCGAGCGGGATTAGAGACTGGAACGTAAAGTACGATATACAGCATCTGGCTTCAGCCAAACATAAATTACGATACGGAATTGCTTATACTTTTCACACCTTTCAGCCGGGTATTGCCAGTGGTCAGGTAGGTAATGTAAATCTGAATCAGGAGATATTAAACCAATATGCTCACGAAGGCGCAGTTTACATACAGGACGAATGGCAGATAAATAACAGACTTACGGTTAACGCAGGATTAAGGTATGTAGCATTCAATATTGTCGGGCCGTATAAACAATTTACATTTAATGAGGAAGCCTTACCCACAGGTATTGAGCGCGAATGGAAATCGGGTGAAAGTATTGCATTTTATGATGGGCTGGAGCCCCGCATAGCAGCCACATACCTGCTCAATGAAAAATCATCTCTGAAAGCATCATTTACACAAACCTATCAGTTCTTACATTTAGCAACCACTTCTGGCGCTGCATTTCCTGCCGATTTATGGATACCTAGTTCCCGAAAAGTAAAACCTCAACTTGCCTATCAGTATGCCATAGGATATTTCAGAAACTTCATGAACAATGAATATGAATCATCTATTGAAGCTTATTATAAACCTATGTTCAATCAGATTGAATTTCAACCGGGATCGAGGCTGTTTTTTAACCAAAATCTGGAAAGTACAATCATTCCCGGTCAGGGCCAATCATATGGAGTAGAGCTGTTTTTTAAGAAAAAATTCGGGAACACCAGTGGCTGGATTGGTTATACCTGGAGCCGTACTATGCGGCAGTTTGATGAATTGAATAACGGAGAGTGGTTCTTCTTCCGCTACGACCGTACACACGATATTTCGGTGGTTATCTCCCAAACCATCAATAAAAAATGGAACGCTAATTTTGTGTTTGTGTATGGCACCGGTAATGCAGTAACACTACCTACCTCGCGCATGCCTTTCAGGGTGGGTTTTGATGTAAATACGGGTGAACCTCAATTTCAGTTCATTGATTTGTATGATAAGATAAATGATTACCGATTGCCGGCCTATCACAGAGCCGATGTATCATTTACTTACCAGCACAAGAAAACCGAGAAATGGGAATCATCATGGAATTTTTCGGTATATAATATTTATAACAGAGCCAATCCGTTTTTCATTTACTTTTTGCCCGACATAGAAAATGCAGAAGTGAAAGCGTACATGGTTTACTTATTTCCTATATTACCGTCAGTATCGTGGAACTTTAAATTTTGATTTGCATGAGACTACATAAAAGAATACATATTGCAATGGTTGCTACATTTTTCCTGACTGCTTCGTGCGAGAAAGAAATCAGTATGAATGTGAAACCCGGGAAAGAGGAGTTGGTTGTAGAGGCTACCATCAATCAGTTTTCGCCATTATTAAATTATGTTTTCATTACCAAAAGCCTTGATTACTTCAAACCCGATTTAACGCTGGGTGGAGTTGACCAGGCTGTTGTTACTATTACTGCTGGCCGAATTAACGGGCAGGATACTATTTTTGACGGTGCTTCTACCCGATTCTTTAATATCTATGATTTACCGGGTGCAGATACACTTTACGCAGGTCTGGGGATTGATTCCATTACACGTAATTTAAGAGGAATTTATGTGAACCCTACATTTATAGGAACGCCTAATATTCCATATAAGCTGGAAATTGTACTGGCAGATGGGCGCAGAGTTACGGGCACAACGGTGATACCTGAACCTATTCCCATAGATACTTTAAAATATGAATTAAGAGGTGAACCTGATGACAGCGGGCGTGTGGATGCCTACTTAAGTTTTTTCTGGCAGGATCCACCTGAACGAAATAATTACCGTGTATTTGTGAAGGAGCAATTTTCATCCGTATTGCTGGGCTGGGGTGCTGCTGACCGCGATTATACATTTGACGATGAATTTACCAATGGTATATACCGTTCGTTTAACTTCTTCAGACCATTCAAACAGCAGGATACCATTAACATATTTATGGCACAGGTAGGTAGAAGAGAATTTCTGTTCTGGCAATTGTACGAACGAGCAGATAACGGGGCCAGTCCTTTTTCAACTCCCATTGTGCTAAAATCTACTCTCAACGGTGCTATTGGCGTATTTACCGGTTATGGTGTTTCGTTTAGGCAGATTATTCTTAAGTAATTTACTGTGGTAGGTAACGCTCATTAATTACCTGCATGTGATGAATCTCGTGACCTAAAATGGCATAAAACAAAGCAGGAATACTAACGATATGAGAATTAGCCGTACCCGTATTGCTCCAAACATTTTCGTTGAGTGATTTGATCAGCTCGATGGTTGATGCACGTAAAACTGAAAATTCACGCGCTATATCATTCATGTTTCGGGCTGTTGCATAAGAATGTAATGCATATTGATTTTCATCAAATCCCGGTAGTGGGGTGGAATCACCACGTGCTATGCATAACGCCCGGTATGAAAAAATACGTTCAGTATCCATAATATGCTGAAGAATCTCCTTGATATTCCACTTCCCTTCTGCGTAGCGAAAGTGCTGAGTTTCCAAGTCAATAGAAGTAATTAGATCAATTGTATCATAATGTACAGTGAGTAATTCTTCAAATAAATTATCGGATTGCACTTTTGATATGTATGTATCATAATATGGTGGGTAAGTACCCGGAAGCGGTCTTTGTATTTTCATCGTATTAACTATTGTTTTCAGAAAGCGCGATTGAGGCCAACGAGCCAACGCATACGTAAATTTTGTCCATCAACAAACGGTGAATTGCTGAGAAAAAAAGGCAAATCGAGACGAATTGTCAATGGTTTAGCTTTGTCCAATTTACCCCATTTTTTTATAGTAAGAGCTAACCCTGAGCCTGCTGAAGCCATCCACCCAGTATTGATGAGAACTGATTTAGTCAATCCTGCCTCACCGGCTTTGAATTCGTTTTCAAGCATACCTACATCACCGAACAGATATGCATCGAGATGTAAATATGATGACAGGTAAGCTGGTGTAAAGCGGACAAGATCATCTATGTCCCATTCGAAGTTTGCAGCTACACCCGAATTGCCTCTGTACATAAACAGTTGGGTATTTTCAGCAACACGTGGAGTAAGATACCCGGCATACCCACGAATATTCAAGCCACCGGCAGCATGAAAGTGATTGTAATTATTTCCGAAACCAAGCCATTGCGAGGGCACAAAACCGGCTGAGCGTATGAACTTATTATCCATCATTTCTTCAGGATTAGCTCCTGCCAGATACAGACGTGATTCAGGAGCAATATCAGTACCTTGCATAGCCTGAGCAAAAATGCGGGAACGAAATACCGAGGCGAATAATTTCTGAGAATTTATCCATTGCGCAGAGATGCGTGAATAGTTGTAATCACCAAACAATGTTGTTCGAACACCATATTTGAGGTTACCTGCACCATAGCGGTACTGATAGCTTTTGGTGACATCAAGATTTAAGGTAGTATTTTGTTTTTCTGCATTCCATTCGGCCGGGAAAAGCAGATAATCTAAGTTTGAGGTACTAAGTCTTTCAATACTTTTCACACTAACATCCAGCGTATAGCTACGGTGGGTGTATTCAACCCCTGCAGCCAAATAATTCAATCCATCGAGCATGCGTATGTCAGCATATCCGTAAAGTTTACGTGCCAACAAATCGCGTGTGTAAAACCGAAAATCAACCGGATTTCTTGCTGATCCTGTATAATCCTGCCCTACTTGAGTGTTGTACCAAATGGTGAGGCTATTCCAGTGTCGAGTGTTCATGAAGTTTCCTTCTACGTGTAACCCGGCTTTTATTCCGTCAACACTGTTATACCAAATATCAGGTCGCCATTCGTAGATGTAGCCTCTACGGGTGGGTGGCAGTCGCCTTCCCTTATCAAATTGGAGGCGAACCGGAGTTTTGTAGCTATTATCAAGCTGATATACATCCGCCAACCTATAGGTAGTATCTATCATAACATTTTTAAACCGACCATCCAGTTTAACCTTAATACTGTATGTTGGATTAAGCAGCCCCCAGCCACGCCAAACAGGCAACACAGTTGCATCTGTTCTTTTAACAAAGTACGTATTGGGTATGGTGTAATTATGACGTTTACCATCTTTGGTAATAACTGTAAAGTCTATTGGCATCTGCATGTCTCCATTACGTTCAAACTTTATAAGCAACGAGTCTTTCTTTTGTGCAGCATGTTTAACGCGGTAATCGATACGTTTGGTTGTTTCCATCCACTGATCGAAAAACCAGTTCAAATCAACTTGTGTGTAGTTGATGATTGAATTTCTGAAATCTTCAAAATACGGATGAGCCATTTTCCACTGATTGAAGTAGTGTTGCATAGCAGATTGAAAGAGTTCATCGCCCAGCACATATTGAAGATTATAGAGCATGGTAGCTGTTTTATAATATACGTGTGCGTAACCACCACCGTGATGCAATGCGCTGTTAAAGTCATCGCTGTGTGTATTAAGCGGCATATCCTCCCACTTCATGGCATCGCGCAGGTAGCCCCAGAAAACGGTTTGATCCATTCGTGTAAACGGATAAGGATTTTTGGTGGTAGCTTTTACTTCCCCCATCAGCTTAGTCATTGACCAATTGGTTAAAAATTGTGTAAATCCTTCATCAAGCGAAGCACGATAGGTTTCGTTGTTGCCCACCATTCCAAAAAACCAGTTATGCCCTATTTCATGAGCAAATAATCCGTAGTAACCTGGCGATAGCCCTCCGTCAAGTGTAAGCATAGGATACTCCATACCATCACGTGCATCAGCTACAATCATTTTAGGATAGGCATACATGCCAAAATCATTTGAATACAGTTCGACAATACGTGCAGCAAAAGCTGCCGCATCCTGCCAACGTGATGCATGAGGCTCTTGTGCAAGTGCAATGCACGATACTTCATGTCCATTTTTGAGTTTTATTTTCACCTCCCCTATTCTGTATGTAGGATCGGCAGTCCATGCAAAATCGTGTACATTGATAGCCCTGAACTTCCATGTTTTGATAGTACCATCGGGCGGGATAATTACCCCCGGCTTTTCATACAATGGTTTTTTCTCAAAGTTTTTTATATCGAGTTTTTGCCTCAAGTTTCCAGCATACACTTCATCCGCATTTTGCAATACACCTGTAGCATCTAATACATATTGATTAGGCAAGCTCAACTCCACTTCGTAGGTGCCGAAATCGCCATAAAACTCTTTACCCAGGTGCTGATCGGTAGCCCACCCAAATTTGCGGTCATACACACAGATGCGCGGATACCAGTGTACACCATCGTAGTGTTTATTACCGTAGGCATTAAACAATTTCATGCGTCTGCGTTGTTCGCCATCATCAAAATAGGTCTTGAAACGAATATTGATTTGTATACTTTGATTAGGCAATAAAGGAGATTGCAGTTCCACTTTCATAATACTGTAATCGATGGCTGGCGTAACTGAGTAGCGCTGTACAACCCCATCCACAGCCGTACGGGTACCATCCTCACCTTCGGCAGGTGTTATTGTATTTGATGAAATAATCTCCAGTTTTTCTATCTCGGTACCTTTGCCTTGAGCTTCGTAGTTTCCAAATTTCTGGTAAAAATGATTTGCCTTATTTAGATTCTCAAGGTATCCGCCTTTAACAAATGCATTTTGATAAAGATGAAAATATAACTGCTTCAGCGTATCGGGTGAGTTATTGTAATAGGTAAGTTGTAAATCGCCCGATACAATATCTGTCTGGTCATTGACCGATGCTTTTATCCTGTAATGAACATCCTGCTGCCAGTAACCTTCATAGGGTTTTCGATTTTTCCAGTAAAATGGATTTTGTGTACTGCGGTAATCACCATACTGTGCATTACAGATAAATGATAAAAGTAGTGCTGTAAAAATTGCTATACGTGCTATCATGGGTGCAAAATAAGTATTTTAGTATGCAACAGTGCGTTTCAAGTTACAAAGCATATGTAACAAGTTTCTCAGTTGGTTGTATTTATATGTGAGACAAACCGTATATTTGATTATCAATATTTAATCATCATCGGATGAAACACATTAATACCTATTCGTTAATTATACTATCTGTGTGCGGCTTATTGGGGACCCTTAGTTTTGTCGCAGAAATTAATCCCTATATAGCGGCACATGAGAAAAAGATGCAGAGCAGAAAAGGCCGGATTCCTAAAAAGGACAGAATAGAACTGGCATGGCAACAAGAGCGTGAGATGACAATGGACCCTAATACAGGTGAGGTTCCTTCTGAACGCTTACTAGAAGCTTGGTATTATATGCGAAGCCTGCAAGGACGTTATGGCAAAGCGGCCATTCCCGGGATTAACTGGCAACCTCGTGGTCCGGTGAACTGTGGAGGAAGGACACGTGCTGTATGTATTGATTTGAATGATATAACCCGAAAAACAGTATGGACAGCAGGTATAAATGGAGGATTATGGAAAACAACTGATATTACTGCTTCAGCCCCAAACTGGGCGCCAATCAATGACTTTTTCCAAAATCTGGTGGTTACGTATATAGATCAGGCACCCGGCAATCCGAATGTGATGTACTTTTGTACAGGAGAAGGCAACAACAATGCTGATGCTGCACGCGGTTTAGGTGTTTGGAAATCGACCAACGGTGGAAATACGTGGACACAACTGAGTGCTACAAATAACTCCAGCTATCACTACTGCCAGAAGTTATTTACCGTAGGTAATGGTGATACACTTTTTGTAGCTACACGTACAGGACTTTACCGATCGGTGAACGGAGGTACCTCTTTTACACGCGTTTTAGGTACATCAACCACAATAGCCTATGACATTGAACGTGCAGCGAATCGTACTTTGTATGCAACCATTTCAACAGGTTCGAGCGGTTCGGGAGCAATTCACAAATCATTTGATGGGGGTGCAACATGGAGTACAGCATTAACCATTCCGAGCTATGTAGCCAGACGTGAAATTGAAATTGCACTTGCCGATAACGATACCAATACCATTTGGGGGCTTGTTGAAAATGCCAGCAGAGTAACAGCCATAATACGTTCAGTGAATGCAGGTTTAAGTTGGGATACAACTGCTTCGCACCCGGTAGATGCTGACCCCGGTATACCGGGTACAGGTGCTCCATACAAAGACTTTAGCCGAAATCAGGCGTGGTATGATTTATCGATAGCCGTAGATCCGAATAACAGCAGTGTATGTTTTGTTGGCGGAATTGATTTGTTTAAAACATCCAACTCGGGCAGTAGCTGGACACAAATTTCACATTGGTACGGAGGTTTTGGATTTCAGGAGGTTCATGCCGATCAACATTATGCAATTTTCAGTCCGGGCAGCTCAAGCATCCTTTATTTCGTAAATGATGGTGGTATTTATCGCACCGATAACGCCACTGCAGCAATACCTACAGTTGTAAGTAAAGAAACAAATTACATCACTGCACAATTTTATGCGTGCGATATTCATCCAGGTGCCGGCATCAATTATTATCTTGCAGGTGCCCAAGATAATGGTAGCCATCAATTTACCTCAGGCGGTTTGAATAATACTGTTGAGGTAACAGGAGGTGATGGTGTATACTGCCACATTGATCAAAATCAACCTCAGTTTCAATTTACATCCTACGTGTACAATAATTATTACCGTTCAACCAATTCAGGTTCTTCATTTACCGGTGTATCATTTGGCAATACAGGTCGTTTTATAAATCCTACAGATTATGATGATTCACTTAATGTATTTTATGCGGCCTTGGGCAGTACAAACTATCTACGTTGGAACGACCCGCAAAGTGGCAATAGTACAACCACTGTAAGTGTAACCAATATCAACAGTACAGTAAGTGCTATAACCGTATCACCAAACATATCCCGCAGGGTTTACTTTGGATTAGGAAACGGCCGTATTGTTCGCATTGACAGTGCCAATACCGATGTTTCAAAAGTAGGTGTTATCATAAATTCAGGGGTAAGTGGCTTTACAGGCTACGTAAACTGTATAGCGGTTGAGAAAGGCAACGAAAATCACATTATCGGCATACAATCCAATTACGGTGTTACCAATATTTTCGAAACTAAAAATGGTGGCACATCTTGGGTAGCGTGTGACGGTAATTTGCCCGATATGCCCATCCGATGGATTTTGCTTCATCCCACAAAGCCTTGGCAGGCAATTATCGCTACTGAATTAGGGGTATGGAGTACTGACAGTTTGATGGGCAGTGCTACCGTGTGGGATCCTTCTAATAACGGATTGGCCAATACGCGTGCAACCATGCTTAAAATGCGGGAGTCTGATAAGCAGGTCATAGTTTCCACGCATGGACGTGGGTTATATTCATCCGATATTTTTATGGACCCTTATGCAGACTTCAGCGCTAGCAGAACCTTAATTTACGAAGGGCAGGGAATACAATTTAATAACCTGTCGGGAAAAGCAACAAGCAGCAGCTGGAATTTTGGTGATACCACCAGCAGCACAGCCACACAGCCTTATAAAATTTACACCACACCGGGTGTATATTCGGTAACACTTCAAATAAACGGAGGTGGTGGCACACAAACCAAAACGATTAGCAATTATATTACCGTATTGCCTTATCGCGGAGTTCCTTACACACCGGCTATGGGAGGTAATTTTGATGTAAATCAAAACGACTTCAGAGCGCTAACTGCAAGCGGAACCGCCTTTGTGAGGGGCAGTTCTACTACCACCGGAAAGGCTGGAACACGAAGTGGAAGCTTTGCCTGGGTTACTGGTATTAGCGGAAACTATGTAGACAATAGTGTCGCCTATCTGTATACCCCTAATTTCAACTTCACTGCTTCGGGTACATACACCATAAGATTTTACTGCCGCAATGCATTTGAAATAGGATATGACGGATTTAGAGTTGAATACACGTTGGATACGGGTATTACATGGTTGCCTTTGTCCACAACTACATCAACAGGCTGGTATGATTTTGCAAATTCTACGGGTGGAACAGCCTTCCCTGCCGGTCAGGCATTTTTCAATGCCAACAATTCCAGCTATACCCTTAAGTCCTTTGCCACAACAACGCTACAAAATAATGCGCGTGTAGGATTTCGCTTCGTGTTCCGTTCAGATGAATCAGCCACTGCAGCAGGAGTAGCTATTGACGATTTCGAAATTACCGGACCGGCAAACAGTCCATTGCCCGTTACACTGTTGTCGTTTACCGCCAAACGAATGAGTGGTGAGGAAGTACGACTAAACTGGCTAACCAGCGATGAAAAAGATTTTAGCCATTATGAATTAGAACGTAAACTTAACTGGGGTGATAATTACACAACAATTAAAAGCGTGGATGCAGTACATAGCCAGCATATGAACCGATATGAGTTTTACGATGCAAATAATCATAGAGGCTTAAGCTATTACCGCTTAAAAATGATTGACCGTGATGGCAGCTACACCTATTCCAATACAATTGCTGTATCAGGTAGTACAATCGAAGAGGCGCTTCAGCACATGCTGGTTCCTGTTAATGGTTACAACAGTAAATCATTCAGAGTGCACTCATCAAATGAATATGCAGAGAATATGGAAGTTAATATTGTGAGCAATACCGGTCAGAGTGTATGGCAGGGCAGATTGCATACTCAAGCTATTGTAAACTTAAGTAACCTGAGTACAGGAGTATATATCGTTCGTATTAAATTGAACGATGGCCGATACAGTATACAAAAATTACTGCTGTAATAGCAACGCATAACAGTATGTAAATTAGGCTGAAGGCCTTATATTTGTATTCATTTTTAATTATTATTCATCCATCTTACATATGGAAAATAAGAACTATCTGGTATTGGCGTACTATCTATACACGCCCATTGAAGACCCTGTGACATTGAGTCAGCAGCATTTAGCATACTGCAAATCGCTGGGATTAAGAGGTCGAATTTATTTAGCATCGGAAGGTATTAATGGCACAGTAAGCGGAACCCGTGAAGCCTGCATTCAGTATATGTCCGATATGAAATCCAATTCTACATTTACAGGAATTGAGTTTAAAGTTGACGAACACCATGAACATGCCTTCACACGGATGCATGTAAGACCCAAAGCAGAATTGGTGCATTCAGGGTTACGCAATCCTAACTATATCAATCCGCGCACAGAAACAGGGAAAAAACTTTCAGGAGACGAATTTTTAAAGTTAAAGGATGAATGCGATGATGTAGTGATACTGGATGTTCGTTCAAACTACGAAACACGCCTTGGTCGCTTCAAAAATTCCATCACTCTGGATATTGAAAACTTTCGTGAATTCCCGGAAAAAATTAAGGAAATAGAACATCTTAAAGATAAAAAAGTGGTGACCTGCTGCACCGGAGGAATCAAGTGTGAAAAGGCATCTGCCTTGCTACTCAAAGAAGGTTTTAAAGATGTGTATCAGCTGCACAATGGAATAATTGGCTATGCGAAAGATACTGGCGGAAAAGATTTTGATGGCGTATTGTACGTATTTGACGGACGTGTAGCAGTACCTATTAACGAGGTGAATCCAAAACCTATTGCTACCTGTGCTAAATGCGGTGAAACGACTACCCGCAATCTGAATTGTGCTAATGTTGAGTGCAACGAACAATTTAATATGTGCGAACGATGCAGCGAAGAGATGCAGGGAGCATGTAGTGAAAACTGTAAAACACATCCTCGTAAGCGGCCTTATAACGGAACGGGCTACTACACCCGCCCTCCACTGGAAGAAATTCATGCATAAGATTTACCAGTTAAACTGACTCCCGAGTTCAGTTCTTCTATTCCATATTTTCAGTCTATGCTGTGAGTATGGCCAACTATGGCTATACTTGCAACCCTTTTAAAAATACAGATGATTACAGTTTCCAACCTTTCACTTCGCTATGGCAAACGCGTACTATTCGAAGATGTGAATGTAAAATTCACTCCCGGTAATTGTTACGGAATAATTGGCGCCAATGGTGCGGGTAAATCTACATTCCTGAAAATACTATCCGGAGAAATTGATCCTTCCACAGGTCACATATCCATCACACCGGGCGAGCGCATGAGCGTACTCAGGCAAAATCACTTTGAGTTTGACCATTATCCGGTTTTACAGACAGTAATAATGGGAAATAAAAAATTGTGGGATATCATGCATGAGAAGGATCTGCTGTATGCAAAGCCTGACTTCAGTGATGCAGACGGTGAGCGTGTAGGTGAGTTGGAAGGTCTATTTGCAGAAATGCAGGGCTGGAATGCAGAGAGCGATGCTGCTGAACTGTTAAGTAATCTGGGTGTGAAAGAAGAAATCCATACAAAGTTGATGAGCGAACTTAGTGGTAAGGAAAAAGTGCGGGTACTGCTGGCACAAGCATTATTTGGCAATCCCGATATATTGTTGCTTGATGAGCCAACCAATGACATTGATGTAGAAACTATCACCTGGCTCGAAAATTTTCTGGCTGATTTTCAGAATACGGTTATCGTGGTATCTCACGACCGTCACTTTCTGGATGCGGTGTGTACGCATGTGGCCGATATCGATTTCGGAAAAATACAGCTCTATACAGGCAATTATACTTTCTGGTACGAAAGCAGCCAGCTGGCTCTGCGCCAGCGTGCCGATCAGAATAAAAAGGTGGAAGACAAACGCAAAGAATTGCAGGAGTTTATTGAACGATTCAGTGCCAATGCATCAAAATCACGTCAGGCTACCAGTCGTAAAAAATTGCTCGAAAAACTGGTTGTAGACGATATTAAACCATCAAGCCGAAAATATCCGGGCATCATCTTTCGAGCCGATCGCGACTGCGGAGATCAGATACTTCGGGTTGAACAATTATCGAAGAACGCTGATGACGGTACTGTGCTGTTTAAAGACATTACATTCACACTCGACAAAGGAGATAAGGTGGCCATTTTATCACGCGAGCATCTGGCTGTAACCGCCTTCTTCGAAATTATAGCTGATGAAATTAAGCCTGATGCTGGTTCATTCAATTGGGGACAAACCATTACACGTTCTTATTTGCCTAATGAAAACCGAAAATTTTTCACGGGTGATTATAATCTTATAGACTGGTTGCGGCAATATTCTAAAGAAAAAGATGAAACATACATACGTGGCTTTTTAGGCAAGATGTTGTTCAGTGGTGAAGAAGTATTTAAAAAGTCAAACGTTCTAAGCGGGGGAGAAAAAGTGCGTTGTATGATTTCGCGTATGATGCTAACCAACGCCAACTGCCTGTTGCTGGACGAACCTACAAACCACCTTGATCTCGAAACCATCACTGCATTTAATGAAGCGCTTCAGGATTGGAAACATATTGCCATTTTCTCGTCACATGATCATACCTTCACGCACAGCATAGCTAACCGCATCATTGAATTGACACCACTGGGCGTAATTGACAAGCGCATGACCTATGATGAATACCTTGAAGATGAACAGATAAAAGAACAACGTATGAAGTTGTATGGTAGTGAAGTGCTATTGTAAATTAAGATTATACCTACGCTTCTTCCTCCAATTTAAATTCTGAGGTACGGTAGAATTTTATTTCGGGATAATTCTGACGTGTCATATCAAGTCCCCAATCACTTTCGGCCATAAATACCGGTCTGTTTTCCTTATCGTAAACGATACTGTTGCTTTTCAACATCATGAATTTATCCATGACGGCTTTATCATCACACGTAAACCAGCTGGCCCTGCTGTATCGTAGTGACTCAAATCGGCATGATGCACCATACTCGTGCTGTAGTCGAAAAGCAATTACTTCAAATTGCAGTTCTCCAACTGTTCCTACAATTTTTTTTGTGCCATACTGTGTAAACAATTGTGCTACTCCCTCATCTGTTAATTGCTGAATGCCTTTCTCCAGCTGTTTTGTTTTCAGCGGATTGGTATTGATAAGTTCTTTAAACAACTCGGGCGAAAAACTGGGGATGCCTTTATAGTGTATGAGTTCGCCTTCGGTAAGAGTATCGCCTATTTTAAAATTTTCAGTATCATATAATCCTACCACATCACCCGGATACGCTTCCTCAATTACACTTTTATCATTGGCCATAAATGTGGTGGGATTTGAAAAACGTAGTTTTTTCTGAAGTCGTGTGTGCTGGTAAAACTTATTGCGTTCAAACTTTCCTGAAACTATGCGACAAAAGGCAATACGGTCGCGGTGATTGGGGTCCAGGTTAGCATGAATCTTGAATACAAACCCGCTGAAGTTCTTTTCATCCGGAGCCACTTCGCGCTTATCGCTTTGGCGGCTTCGTGGTTCCGGGGCTATTTCAACAAAGGTGTCGAGCAATTCTTTTACTCCAAAGTTATTTACCCCGCTACCGAAAAAAACCGGAGCCAAATAGCCCTCCAGGTAAAGTTCTTTATTGAACGGTTCATAAAGTCCTTCAATCAATTCAACGTCTTCACGTAGTTTAGCGGCCTGCTTCTCTCCTATTTGCTCATCTATTTTTTTATCCTCTATATCGTTTATCGATACAATGTCGGATGCAATACGGTCACGGCTGGGAGAAAAAAGATTCAGGTTTTTATCGTACAAATTATACACGCCTTTAAATGTTGAGCCCACACCAATCGGCCACGTCATCGGCCGAGTATGAATATTAAGTTCCTTTTCGATTTCATCAAGCAAGTCAAAAGCATCCTGACCTTCGCGGTCGAGTTTATTGATAAAAATAATTACCGGAGTACTACGCATTCTGCACACCTGCATCAGCTTTCGGGTTTGCTCCTCCACACCTTTCACACAATCTACAACCAGTATCACGCTGTCTACGGCAGTCAGTGTGCGGTATGTATCTTCTGCAAAATCTTTGTGGCCTGGAGTATCCAGAATATTTACTTTGTACCCTTTGTAATCAAAGCCCATCACGGAGGTTGCAACAGAAATACCACGTTGCTTTTCAATTTCCATGAAATCGGACGTAGCTGATTTTTTAATTTTATTACTTTTTACTGCACCTGCCGTTTGAATAGCCCCGCCAAACAGAAGTAATTTTTCGGTGAGGGTAGTTTTACCGGCATCGGGGTGAGCAATAATGCCAAAGGTGCGTCTGCGTTTAATTTCTTCGTCAAATGTCATTCGTGGATATATGAGAGGGCTGCGAATTTAGGTTAATTTATGCCCCTTCCCAATCGTAAGTTAATTCAGCGCAGTTATGCATCTGCCGCGCTCATATTGACCCACTTTATTTGTTCCATTGGCAAAAAACATGGTTCCTAATCCTTGCATCATTCCTTTAAAAAACTGTCCTTCATATCTGTCACCATTGGCAAAGTAATATACCCCTGTTCCCTGCTTTAAATTTGAAATGAATTCACCTTCATAAACATCTCCGTTAGCGTAGGAATACCTTCCCTTACCATAGAATTTATCATTTAAAAACTGACCTGTATAAACTGAACCGTTGGATAGTTTTAGTGTCCCCAATCCATTAAACAGGTCATTATCAAATTCGCCTTCGTATTCACTACCATCCGGAAACCGCAGTACTCCCCTACCTTTCTTCACATCGTTCTCAAAGTATCCTTCATATGACTTGCCATCCGGCTGAACATGTCTGCCTTTGCCGTGAAATTTATTTTCAAGAAAATCGCCTACATAGGTGCTACCATCGGCAAATACATAACGACCACGACCGTTCATGGTTTTATTCTTCATTTCTCCTTCATACAAATCTCCGTTGGGGAAAGTTACTTTTTGATATACCGATGGTGTATCACCATCATTCATAAGATTATAAACTCCTCCAGGCTTTTCGCCATTCCAGTTAAAGAGCTTATACAGTATCGGCAGTAGTAATGCTATAAGAAGTATTTTATATTCACTTTTCATATGCACGAAAGTCGTATGCGTGAACGAAAAGTAAATGTATGGCTTATACACACACGTGTCAAGTGTACACTTTTTAGAACTAAAAGCTTTCTCTAAAAAAAGAGTGCTAAACTATGTTGCTAATGTATGGCCATGATTTAATTCAAATTGCAATTCGTTCAGCTTTTTATAAAGTCCGTTGTGTGCCATTAATCCATCATGCGTTCCTTGTTCAGCAATAACACCCTTATCTAGCACCAATATTTTATTGGCATTACGAATGGTTGATAGCCTGTGTGCGATAACAAATGAGGTTCGGTTTTGCATAAGGTTTTGAAGCGCTTCCTGCACCAGCGATTCACTTTCGCTGTCGAGTGATGATGTTGCTTCATCTAAAATAAGAATGGCCGGATTGCGTAAGATAGCTCGTGCAATGGCTACACGCTGTCTTTGACCACCGCTCAGTTTTATTCCGCGTTCGCCCACTATGGTATTGTACTTATCCGGAAATGACGAAATAAACTCGTGCGCATTGGCCTGCTTGGCCGCAGCAATTATTTCCTCGTCACTTGAATCTGGACGTGCATACGCAATATTTTCTTTGATGGTACCACCAAACAAAAGAATATCCTGAGGCACGTATGCCATTTGATGACGTAATTGAGCAAGCGGATAGGAAGTAGCCGGTTTATTATCAAATCTTATTACACCCGAGTGAGGCTCATAAAAACGTAGCAGCAGCGAGGCCAAGGTACTTTTGCCCGCTCCGCTAGGACCAACAATGGCAATTTGCTGACCCGACTGCACATTTAGCGAAACATGACGAAGTACAGGTACATCTACTTTACCCGGATAGCTAAAAGCTACATCATCAAACGACACATCACCCTTAATGATGTAGTTCGGCTGTACGCTTACTTTTTGGAGGCTTACGGGCTCCCCATCCGAACGTAAAATTTCACGTATGCTTTGTGTAGCGCCAAGTGTTTTTTGCAGTTGACTGAACATATCGGCAAAGCCAGCAAATGTACCCCCTACAAACATGGAGAAGATTACAAACATAGTAAGTGCCCCAATCGTAATTTCACCGGTGGTTATCATTTGGGCTCCGTACCACATCACAAAGGTAATAGCGCCAAACACGCTGAAAATCATAAATGAAACAAATGCTCCGCGGTAACGCGCATTGGCAATAGCTGTATCAACAACCGAGCTTATGCTGCTTACATAACGCTTCACTTCATAGTACTCGGTAGTGAATGCCTTAACAATGGTAATACCCTGAAAGGTTTCCTGTACTATGGTGCCGCTTTGTGCCAGCTGATCCTGTGCCTTTTTACTCATTTTACGGATGCGCATGCCAAAAACGACCGCCAAAACCGCGATTACCGGAACCACCGCCAGCATAACAAGAGCCAGTTTTGTACTAATCCAGAAAATAAAAAGCAACCCGATTAGTAATGTAAAAATTCCACGTAAAAACTCTGCAAGCGTAAATGAAATGGCATCCTGTATTTGTGACAAGTCGGAAGATATTCGGTTGCTAAGTTCCCCTACACGCTTTTCGGTAAAGAACGACATAGGCATAGTTAGTATTTTGGAGTATACATCTCTGCGCAAATCGGCAAGTGTGTGTTCTCCCACATCAGTAAGCAGGTAAATACGCATGAATGAAAAAAGCGTTTGCAGCGACAGCTGTAAAAATATAAGCAAAAGAGTAGTGTTTAAACTCCAGTGCATGTCATCTAAGCCAAGTGTACTGATAAATGATGGTGTGGCTTGAACTGAAGAACCGGGTACGGCTGCGTCTATCATTTTCCCAAGAAAAAAAGGAAATAAGCTGGTGGTAAAGGCTGATAAGGCAATAAACAACATGCTCAGCATAAACTTAACCTTATAGGGTTTAATGTAACTGTACAGCTGTAAAGCCTGTTTCAGATTCTCTTTGCTGATTTTTATCTTGGGCTTATCCTCCTCCAGTCTTCCGTTGCTATTAAAATTCCTTCGTCCGTTTGCCATGTTATTTTATTGCTAAATAGTATCTGGTATAAATAAGTCTATTGTTATGTAGCTATTAATCCACGTAATCAGTAAGGTAAGTGTATTTTTTGGTAAGTGTTCCGTTTTTTACAATGGTAGCTTGCTCAATGATATGTTCCGTATCCTCAATAAGCAAATAAGGCAATACATTTCGAATAAGCTGTTCACCAAATTCAACCGATGCATCCACCGGTAATTCGCACGGGAGATTTCCAACGGCCTGTATATCGATAACATCTGGTGTAAAGGGTGCAACTTCTTTTTCCAATAAAGGATTGTATCCGTAAAAAGGATTACCGATGGTGGAACTTCGGAGAGTAGAAGGAAGAGGTCCGGGCACATCGCAAGTAATATCTGATATAACACGTATGCGAAAATCAGGTGACTTCATCTCATCTGATGTAAAAAATGGCTCGATAGCTGAATGCCAAAAAACGGCATTGATCATAACATCAGCCACACGGTAGTATGGAGCAAAACAGCTGCGGTAGTTTTGCGGATGCTTGTAAAAATCGGATTTATCCCACTCGCGTCCGTCTTTGCGCTCATAGTAATCTTCGCTGCGCAATTGTACATATACCGGATGGTCATAATCGTTGGCAAGAAATTCTTCCTGCGATACATGGTGTATTTTAAGTTTCTTCAAAAACTCCATTGCGCCATGTGCCACACGACCGTCACCGCAAAGCACTATTTTCATAGGCGGCAGTGTTAATGTTTCATACTGTCTGTACATATCCGCCATGTCGGCACATTTGGCAGCCTGTTTAAGCATGTACGACTTATTGCGTAATCCCCACATTACAAAAGCATAGTGGGCACCAACAATGCCGGCATACCTGCCAAAACCTATGATCCGATTACCGGCTTCCCACACCAGCGTTTCATAATCAACCAACGTAATATTTCGCTTTATGATTTCACGAAGCATTTTACGGTTGTGGGCTTGTTTTTTTATTGTGTGTGAAAAAAACAGGTATGTTTTATCAGGCACCAAATGGGTGTAAGGCACTTCTTTTACACCCAGTAAAATATCAGCATGGGCAATATTATCAACTACTTCAATACCAACACTGGCATATTGCTCATCAGCAAAACACCTGTAGGGCGATGACTGCACAATAACTTTTACGCCCGGAAAACGCTGCTGAATGAGCATACATTGGGCCGGTGTAAGTGGCGAACGTAAATCGGGCGGTTGTTTTTCTTCACGCAAAACGGCAACAATAGTCATGCGGGCGAAGATAAATAATGTATTGAATAAAGATGTCCGTAAGTAGGCTGTATAAATTAAAGTATATGACCTTTTATGTACGGTAACTGTCGTTTACGTAAAATTTATCCATTTTGACTGTTATTTAGTAATTTGCTGCACATTACCAACTCAACACATACTTATGAAATCATTCTTAAAAACTCTTTTTGCAAGCGTATTAGGCAGCATAATTGGATTTGTTCTGCTCATCTTAATTGGCATAGGCATCATTGCGGCTATTGTCTCGGGGGTGTCCGATAAAAAAGTATCCATTAAGGACCATACGACTTTAGTTATCAATATTACAAACTCAATTCCTGAAAGAAACTCCAAAAATCCATTTTCCAGTTCCACACTTATGGGTGAAGCTGCACCGGGTACCGGACTTACAGAAATGCTGGAGGCTATAGAATATGCTAAAACAGATGAGCATATTGAGGGAATACTTATCGAAACAGGTATTACAGCAAACAGTTTTGCTGTGCTGCAGGAGTTACGCGATGCATTGTTAAGCTTCAGAAAAAGCGGTAAGTATGTGTATGCCTATGGTGAAATGATGGATAGTAAAAGTTACTTTTTGTGTAGTGCTGCCGATAAAATTTATGTGCATCCAACTGGCGAAATGTTGTTTAACGGACTTTCCGCATCTACTCCCTACATAAAAAACATGCTGGACAAAATCGGTGTTGAAATACAACTAATACGTTACGGTAAATATAAATCGGCAGGTGAGCCGCTTATTTCAGATAAAATGAGCGATGCCAACCGCGAACAAATATCAGCCTACACACGCTCACTTGTTGAAACTTCATACAGACAAATAGCCAAATCGCGCAAGTTAAGTATGGAAAAAGTAGATGAGCTGGCGCGTGAACTGCGCGTACAGAAAATAGCAGATGCCGTGGAGACCGGATTGATTGATAGCCTTAAATACCGTGACGAACTGGAAGAAGAATTAAAATCACTAAATAAATCAGAATCCAAAAAAGACTTGATTACACTAAGCATCGGACAGTATGTAACTGCTATGGATAAAGAGTTAACGGAAAAAGAAAAAATAGCAATTATTTATGCCAATGGTGAAATTGTAAGTGGCGAAGGCGATGAGGAAACCATGGGGTCGGATGATATGGTGAAGGCTTTTAAAAAAGCACGTAAGGACAGTACGATAAAGGCTGTAGTATTACGCATTAACTCGCCAGGTGGTAGTGCGCTTGCTTCTGATGTCATTTGGAGAGAAGTGGTACTTACCGAAAAAGTGAAACCGGTCATCGTATCTATGGGTGGATTAGCCGCATCGGGCGGTTATTACATTGCTGCTCCGGCACGTAAGATTGTAGCTCAGCCAAATACCATCACAGGTTCAATTGGTGTTTTCGGCATGATACCTAATGCACAGAAACTAATGAACGATAAGTTAGGGGTACGCATCGAGAAAGTGAATCAGGGTAATTTTGCCGACCTGATGTCCATAGATAGACCGCTGCGGGAAGACGAACGTGCTATCATACAGAAAATGATAGACCGTATATATGACGACTTCATCACTAAAGTGGCTGAAGGCAGGAAAATAACAAAAGAACAGGTTGACGAAATTGCGCAGGGCAGAGTATGGACCGGAAAAGATGCACTGGGTATACACCTGGTTGACACCTTAGGTGGACTGAAAACAGCTCTGTCTATTGCGGCTAAAGAAGCTAAAATTACAAGTTACCGCACCATCTCACTACCCGTTCAAAAAGACCCCTTCTCACAACTCGTTAAACAGTTACAAGGCGGTGCTGAAACGTATATGCTGAAGAAAGAACTTGGCGAAGCTTATCAAAATTATGCAGTATTAAAACGGGCCTTGCGTTATCGGGGAATTCAGGCTATGTTTGAAATGCCTGTGTATTAACGGGCATTTCAAACTGATAGATTTGCGTTACACTAACATCATGCAGTATGGAACAAAAACACTGTAATTTTTGTGGCGAGGTCATTAAAGGAAGGGCAGATAAAAAGTTCTGCGATGATCAGTGCCGGACGGGCTATAACAATAAACTAAAAACAGACAGTCCGCAGGTTCGTCACATCAATACTATACTGCGCAAAAACCGAAAAATACTGGCAGAATTTGCTGATAACGATGAAGGTAAATCGCGGGTAGGTATAAAAAAACTAGCCGAGCGCGGATTTAACTTCACCTATTTCACGCACCTATATACAACCAAGCAAGGTTCTACGTATTACTTCTGCTACGAGTATGGCTATTTAAAACTGGAAGGCGACTATTATATGGTTGTAAAACGCAAAGAGCAGCCGGCATCCTGATATACTTATTGAATTCTATCCTGGTATTCTATAACTCCGAACTGAGCCAAATGGTGATGTATGTGTTTGTAGTTAAACCATAGCCATTCATGGTAATTAAGCTTACCAAAAATATTATGAGGCATGGTATGTTCAACCGGCATACTTTCATAATAAGCTTTAAACAGATCAATCTCAGTCATGAGTTGATGAATGGCTTCGCTAATATCAGCATGACGCAATTGTCTCAGGTCATCTGTCAAAATCGGATTGTTAAATCCCTTAGGCATAGCTCTGTCAGAAAGCAGGCCAATATTCTTCATACGAAGAAGATTGACCTCTGACGAAGCCAATTCAACAACACGCATACCTCTTGCCAGTGCAAATCCCAAGGTTAGGTGTTCAACCATCTGCTGTATATTCATGCTTCCCCAAAGTGGCTGTTCGGCACCTGTTACTTTATTCAGTAGTTGTGGAAGTCTGCTTGTTAAAAAGTCTTCCAGCTCATGTATGGTTTTCATAGGCTATGGGGTTGGGGTAAAAGTGTACGCTTGTGAACCAGTTTCAAACATTACTTCCAGTATAAGCGAATCTGCAGGCTGTGTCTTAATTTTAGGAATCGAAAAACGGTATTGTCCTTTTGATTTAAAGCGGTTATGACCTGTATACAATATCGCTCCTGAAGCCTTTTTAACTACATACTGAATTCGCTGAGGTTTGGTTAGTTCCAGAGCTATGTGCATATGCTTATCACCAAGAAAACGAGCATCTAATATTTGATTTGTTGAAGTGTCAGAACCAAGCAAACGCAACGCAAGAAGTGCATCGGGTACCCCGTAACCAAAATGCTTATCAGGTTTATAGTAATACGAACCGCTGATGCGAATTGCATTTGCTACTTCACGTGGAGTGGAATTAGGCCTTGCCTGCAATAAAGAAGTTGCCAAACCTGCAATTAAAGGAGATGCATAGGAAGTACCATTTCCCTTGTATATGGTGCCTGTGGGTGAAATCAATGCAGTGCCTTCAGCCATTGCAACCACATCCGGCTTAATTCTCTTATCGGCTGTTGGTCCCTGAGAGGAGAATAGCGCCATTCGCTGTTTATTATCTACGCCACCAACTGTTATTACATGCTCAACATCTGCCGGGGCTGAAACATAGCGCCAATCTTTATCTCCTTCATTTCCTGCACTGTTTACCACTACTATACCTTTATGAATAGCCATTTGCGCACCTCTGCTGATGAGTGTGGTTTTTCCATCCAATTCTTTAAAGCGGTGACTGAGCATTTCATCATCAAATTCATTATACCCCAGTGAAGACTGAATCAAATCAACTCCGAAACTATCTGCATATTCAGCTGCGACAACCCAAAGCGCTTCTTCCAGCGGATCTTCATGCGTTGCATCTTCGCTCCGCAAAAGCACGTACGATGCAGCCGGTGCTGAGCCAATATACTTACCGGGCTGATGGCTTGCCATTATCGAAAAAACCGAAAGTCCGTGATCGTCATCGTTAAACACATCGGTATTCGGATGCACAAAATCACGTGCTGCAAGCAATTGCGACTGCGGAAAAATTTTGAGCATGTAGTATAAATTATTTACACTTTTAAAACCGGCATCAAGTATGGCTACGGTTATGCCCTTTCCATTAAATCCACGTTCGTGCATGGAATCTATGCGTAACTGATGAATTTGATCAAAAGCTTGTCCGTATTGATTGGAATCTACAGATGTGGGTTTCCCAAAAATTTTATTTTCAAGTTGCTGCAGTTGAGTATGAATATCAGGAATATCATCAATTACCTTGCGTGGTAAACGGTATCTGTAGCCCAGGTATCTTACTGATTTAACAAAGGGCAACTTACTTAGCGAATCCTGTGTTCTTTTACTGTGTCCATCAACGATGAGGGCATTAAACCAACGGCTGGAATGAAAGGTTGAATAACCCACTGTTTTAACAGAATCAATCCAGCGCTGCGCCACAGGCACATCGTTTTCATTGGGTTGTATGCCATACTTTGTTCTGCGCTGCAATGCTTTGGCAGATAGTAGCTGCTGAGGCTGACTGAGTTTAAACTCTACAGAGTCTTTACTTTTTAACTCAACCCAGTAACATGGTATGCGCTGTGCATGACCTGCAATGGTTACAATAACAAACAAAATAAAAGTAATCAAACGCATGTTACTGATAACTGATTAAAGTGAGTTGATACCTGTATCCGCGTGAACCGGCTGTTTGCGTATTCAGCGAATCCGATTTGAGATACACCAGTCCCACACCAGCAGCGTATCGTTCTTGTTTGCGAATAACTTCAATGGCATTCGAATCATTTTGTTGCTGAACTGTAATGGTGCTTCCGTATTGCTGATAAGCTATCCGATAATCTGTTATTCTGTAGCGTTCAAAACCCAGGTTATTCATCATATTGCCATCCCATGTTTTGGATTCAGAAACCGGGAAAACCAGTTTGACAAAACGTATATTTTCTTCAACCTGTTCAGCCCTGTTCACATTGCGCAATGCAACCCATGTATTGGCTTCATTCCATTCGCCATTCAGGCTATCGGCATAAAAACGATTGATGTAGCAGGCCTGTTCGTTGTTTAAATCCGTGAAATATTCACCAATCTGTACCTTGTAAAAATAAGTGAATGTATCAATAACGGTTGATCCCGTATTGTTGTCATAACCCAGTGAATCTACTCGGTATATGTAAGATTTACCGGATTCCAGCGGAAAGAACTCGTAACCCAAAGATGGAACATCATCCTGATTATCGGTACTGCTGCAGGCCATAATAATACATATAGCCATACTTACAAATAAACTACGCTTAAGCATGTATAAGTACACGAATATACAACGATGAGTTGTAAATACTATTGTTCGAAACTGGTTTGAATCCAGCCCCCACCTATCACATCAGTGCCTTCATAAAAAACTGCTGACTGGCCGGGAGCAATCCCTTTTACATGCGATCGAAAATTCACTTTCATTAATGAGCCATGCTGTTCAATATCTGAAAGGGTACCGGTGTCTTTGTAGCGTATTTTGGTAATCGCCTCGGTTGATTCCGTCAGGCTTTCATATTTAACCATGTTTATGCCACGCACCCACATACCATTGCGCTGCAAGTCGCTTTCCTTACCCAGCACTACTGTGTTGGTTTCGGGCTTTATTTCTAGTACATACAACGGTTCACCTACTGCAATTTCAAGACCTTTGCGCTGCCCCACCGTATAAAACGGATAACCGCGATGCTTCCCGATTACTGTTCCGTCTGTTGTTACAAAATCTCCTCCGTCAACACGTTCTTCCAGTCCATCTACCCTGCGTTTTAAAAAACCACGGTAATCATTATCCGGAACAAAACATATTTCATAACTCTCACTCTTTTTCACGAGTTCATCATATCCCATGTCCATAGCCATCTGTCTAATCTCCGTTTTGCGGTATTTACCCAGCGGAAAACGTGTACGCGCGAGGCTACTTTGCGAAAGTCCCCAAAGTACATAAGACTGGTCCTTGTTTTCATCAAGTCCTTTAGAAATTACATATCGTTCGTTTTGATGCCTTACCTGAGCATAATGGCCGGTTGCAATAAATTCACAATCAAGCTGGGCAGCGCGTTTTAGCAATGCTTCCCATTTAATATGTGTATTACACAGCACGCATGGATTTGGGGTACGACCTGCCAGATATTCTTCTACAAAATTATCAATAACAAAATCGCCAAATTCGTCCCGTATATCCAGAATCATGTGGTGAATACCGTGTTTAACTGCAATGGTCCTTGCATCATTAATACTGTCTAAACTGCAACATCCGGTTTCTTTCTTGCTGCCTCCAGATGTGGCATAATCCCAAGTTTTCATGGTAATTCCGATGACTTCGTATCCTTCATCGGCCAGCATTACTGCTGTAACGGTACTATCAAGCCCACCGCTCATGGCCACTAAAATTCTACCTTTTTTACTCATGGTTTCAAAACATTACGGGGTAAATAGCCCCGGTGATTGAATATAAAATTGAACAGCAAATGTAACTCTAAACGCTGTTAACCCAAAGAATTATAAATGGCTTAAGTCTGTTAAATTTTCAATACGCACCTATTATCGGAATTCAGGGGCTTTTTTATATGTTTGAGGCATACCTCTACACTTGCATTGAGTTTAACAAAACACAGGATACGTCAGTTCAGATTGGGCAAGTTTTTGCTCGATGTGTTTATAATAGCCATCACGGGTTTTGGTGGGCCTCAAATTCACTTTACCCAGTTTCACCGTAAACTTGTCAAAAAACGTAATTACCTTACTGATGAAGAACTGAAAGAACTGAACTCGCTGTGTAGCATGTTGCCGGGGCCTACATCTACACAAACCATAACGGCTATAGGATACAAACGTGGTGGACCGCTGCTGGCTTTTCTAACCCTTTTTGTGTGGGCACTTCCGGCCACATTTATCATGACTGCTTTTGCCATAGTGGTACACACCTACGATTTAGATAACCCCAGGCTTGGCTTTTTAAAATACCTGCAACCCATGGCGGTAGCATTTATCATCTTTGGGGCATATAAATTCCGCGAATTGTTTGTTGTTCGTATACATCACTGGGCACTCATGATTATGGCAGCCGTAGCCGGTATATGGTTTAAAACACCTTACTACATTCCTATTGCATTATTCATTGGCGGTGTGGTAAGTAATTTGTTTAAACGTACCGATTACCATGACATACGACCTATAAAAAATATCGGATGGAATAAATTTGCCTTGTGGATAGGCATTTTCCTGATTTCTGCATTGCTGGGTGCGCTGACCAAAAACAAAGCATTTCTGCTTTTTGAAAATACTTACCGTTATGGAAGTATAGTATTTGGAGGAGGACATGTATTAATACCGATGATGTTCAATCAGTTTGTAGAGTTCAAACAATACCTCACTGCAAATGAGTTTCTAGCGGGTGTGGGTATATTGCAGGCCGTACCCGGACCAGTATTCAGCATTGCTACTTTTACCTGTGCTATGGCTATGAAAGAATTTAATACAATGGGCCAGCTGCTTGGAGGCGTAATAGGTACAACCGGAATTTTCCTTCCCGGAATTCTGCTCATCTTTTTTGTGTATCCGTTGTGGAATCAAATGAAGCATTTCTCACCCGTACGAAACGCTATTGAAGGAATAAATGCTACTTCTGCCGGATTTGTTATTTCATCGGCATGGCTTTTGTTTCAGCCTGTAGAAGTAAATGAAATGAATATGACAGTATTACTTGGCACATTATTCTTACTTTTGGCAACTAAAATACCGTATCCGCTTGTTGTGGTCTTATGTATTATAACCGGATTCTTTTTTTGATAAAATGAAACGCATATTACCCATAATTCTATTTGGCATGCTGCTGCAGTGGCATGGAACTCAGTCTCAGCCTAAAGACGATGACCTGATACAATTATCGGGTATAGTGATAAGTGCTGACAGTTTAAGGGCTTTACCACTTGTATCTATACGCATAAAAGGAACAAACAGAGGTACATATAGCGACCCCGGTGGATTTTTCTCATTCGTTGTGCGCAAAGGCGACACAGTTACATTCAGCATGATTGGAGAGAAAACTGTTGAATATGCTATTCCAATTTCCGTTACAAACTACCGCTATTCTATCATTGTACCTATGGATGAGGATACGCTTTACTTACCTGAAACCGTCATTAGGCCATGGCCTACGCCCGAGGAGTTCAACTACATGTTTGTAAAAGCAAAAATACCTGACGACTACGGCATGCGTGCACGCTACAATACACGTAGAGAAACCTTGAATGATATGGCTTTGAGCATGGGATTTGATGCCAGTATGAATCAACGTCAATATATGCTGGGACAATATGAACGTTATTATTATAACGGTCAGCTGCCTCCGCAACGGCTGTTTGATCCATTTGCATGGAGTCAGTTTTTTAACTCCTGGAAACGAGGCGACCTGAAAAGGAAAAATTAACTACCACACTACCTCGGCCGGCAGATACGGCTTGGCATCTCCCCCGTTGCGTATCAGGTCTCTTACCACTGAAGAACTGATTGGTGTATATGCCGGATCACACATCAAAAAAACTGTTTCAGCACCATCGTACACCAGTTTGTTCATTTGAGCAATATTCTTTTCATAGTCAAAGTCGGACATATTGCGTAATCCACGCAGAATATAAGCTACATCGTGCTTTCGGCAATAATCTACAGTAAGTCCTTCATAGGTATCGGCTACCACATTTGGTTTATCCTTAAAAATCTGATTTATCCAACTAAGGCGTTGTTCAAGCGGAAAAAGCGTTGATTTGTTGATGTTGTGACCAATACCTACTATAATTTTATCGAACATAGGCAACGCACGCTCAATGATATTAATATGGCCTACGGTAATAGGATCAAAAGTTCCGGGAAACAAAGCTATTCGTTTGGATGGCATAGGTTACTTATCGATTGTTGATGGGTTTTTAAAAAAGCTGAAAGCCGACTGTCCGTAAATACGTTTATCAAAATAACCGTATTGACTACTGAAATCCAAATCGGAGCCATGTTCAATAATGAGCCACCCACCTTCATGAAGTATGTTTTGTGCCAAAATGAGGTCGGGCAAACGAATTAATTGTTTATCGGCATAAGGCGCATCAGCAAAAATGATATGAGCTTTATCCGTGCATTTGCCGATGAAGGTATAAACATCCTGCTTAATAACAGTAAGCGCAGAAAGTTCTATGCGTTGCTTAACCGTTTTAATATAATTTACACAACCTGCATCTTTATCGACTGCCACAACAGATTTTGCACCTCGAGAGCAAAATTCAAAACTGATATTACCGGTTCCGGCAAACAGATCAATGACTGACAACTCTTCAAAATAAAAATGATTGCCAAGTATATTGAACAGACTTTCTTTAGCCCTGTCGGTAGTGGGTCTTACCGGTAGTCCTTTGGGAGGGTGCAGCAAAATGCCTTTATGCTTGCCGGAAATTATTCGCAAAGCAGCGGAGTTAAGAATGGAATATATTGCTGATCCTGTAGTTCACGAAATGCTGCCGGATAACTATACCCGTCAGGTCGCTGCATAAATACCACTGAAGGAATATATTTACGCATCAGTGGCAATAAAGCTGAAGTAGTTGTAACACTACCACCTAAGCATATTTCAAGTTTATCCTGATTCAGGCGCAAAGACTCAGAAATAGACAATACGAAGTAAATGATATCTGTATCCGATTCGAACGGAAAACGATTGCAGTAACGCAGTGCCTGTTTATCGAAACAAAGCACGTCCATATAGTGTTCGTGTAACACCAATTGAAGCTTACCTGAGGTGGCTTGTTGCTTTGCAAAAGCGGGCAGCATACATTGCATGGCGTGCATAATTTCTGCACCGGGCAATGCAAGCCTCAGCGTTCCCATTTGAATGTCGTGTGCCGCATAAAGTAATATCCCGAAGGGTGTTCGGGCATGCTGCACCGTATGAAACTTTTCAGGCGAGTGCACAATATGGTATAGCGCTGAAGCTTTTTCAGCCACAAACAGTGCTTCAGGAACAAGTGTGTACTTGGGCTGAAGCAGATAAATAAATACTTGCTCCGATTGTGAAATATCGTACGGTAAACCCATAAGTACCTGCTTGAATGCTGACAGCGACAACTGATTAAAATTTCCTGTTAATTCAATAGAGGAGATCGCTGCTAGTTCACGTGTATCGGGCTTTGCCAGCACAACGTGCATAGTTGTAGGGCCTACAAACAGATAGGTCTTTAACTGCGAAAGACGTTCGGCAACAAAAGCCTTGTCGCAGTAGTTTCGGTAGAGTGTTTCTGTTTGCGATTGCATGCAGGAAATGTGTAGATTGCGCCCCAAATGTAATTAATTTATGAAATTACACGCAGCAGAGTCGGATTTCAAAGAGATGGTACTCGAAAAATTCAAGGCAAATACCTATACTCAGCACATTGGTTTTAACCTAACACACCTAGATGCCGGTATCGCAGAAGGCGAATTGGCTGTTCGCCCGGAGTTTACGCAGCAGCTTAATTTCCTTCATGGCGGACTTACGGCAACGATTGGTGATATTGTTATGGGATTTGCTGCATTTACACTGGTAAGAAAGGGGCAACAGGTAGTAACAGCCGATATTCGGGTGTCTTATCTGAATCCGGCTGTAAGTTCTATAATTTACGCCAAAGGTGTGGTTATCAAAGCGGGTAAACGTCTTCACTTTTGTGAGGCCGAGCTGTGGACAGAAAAAGACGGACAACAACTGATTGTAGCCAAAGCCTCTTCTACAATGGCTGTTATTGAAGCCGTTGACATTTTACGCTAGCACAATTGTCCCTAATTTGGATAAGCCCTCTTTTTACACCTTTTCATAATCAGCGCTATTCCGCTTATTTTCGCCCACATGAGTAAAAATGACTTTGTTGCTGAAATGCAGTGGCGTGGTATGTTGCATGATCAAATGCCCGGCACGGATGAACTGCTGAAGAATACCTCGGTATCCGGTTATATCGGATTTGACCCCACAGCAGATTCGCTGCATGTTGGTCATCTGATGCAGGTGATGACGCTCATACATTTTCAACATGCTGGCCATAAGCCCTATGCGCTTGTAGGCGGAGCTACAGGCATGGTAGGCGATCCGTCAGGTAAAAGCAGTGAACGAAATTTACTTAGCGAAGAATCGCTGCAGCACAATGTTACCCGCATTCATGCACAGCTTGAAAAATTTCTGGATTTTAACTGTGGCGCAAACAGCGCAGTTATGATCAATAACTACGACTGGTTCAGGTCATTTTCATTTTTAGATTTTATACGCGATGTAGGCAAGCATATCACTGTTAATTACATGATGGCCAAAGACAGCGTAAAACGAAGACTTGAGGGTGAAACAGGTATGTCGTTTACCGAGTTTTCGTATCAACTGGTTCAAGGTTATGATTTTTATTACCTATGGAAACATCATGGCATAAAAATACAGATGGGCGGTAGTGACCAATGGGGCAATATAGTAACCGGTACTGAGTTGATTCGAAGAAAAGACGGAGGCGAAGCTTTTGCACTTACAACTCAGCTTATCAAAAAATCGGATGGTACAAAATTTGGAAAAACAGAAAGTGGTGCCGTGTGGCTCGACCCTGCCAAAACTTCACCTTATAAGTTTTATCAGTTTTGGTTAAATGCAAGTGATGAAGATGCAAAAAGCTGGATACGTATTTTTACACTGCTACCCAAAGAGGCCATCGAAACGCTGGAAACAGAGCATATGCAAAACCCGCATCTTCGCATCATTCAAAAAGCACTGGCTAAAGACATTACCGTACGCGTACATGGCGAAATGGAATACGAGCATGCAGTTGCAGCATCTGAGATATTATTTGGTCAGGCTACGGCTCAGGCTTTTTCAACCCTCGATGAGGCCACTTTTCTTGATATTTTCGAAGGTGTTCCACAATATGTTATACAGAAATCAGAACTGGAAACAGGCATACATATTGTTGATTTACTGGCCGAAAAAACACAGGTATTTGCTTCGAAAGGCGAAGCGCGCAAAATGCTTCAGGGTGGGGGTGTGAGCATCAATAAAGCGAAATGCGATGATGCCAATGCGACCATTTCAGCTACATCGCTGATTAATGATAAATACCTGATTGCTCAAAAGGGCAAGAAAAATTATTACCTGATAAAAGCTGTATAAATAATTACGCCCTATATAATGCAAGACTACAGAACCTACAACCCTGATGAACTGAAAGTAATGGAGCTTCAGGCATTGTTGCAGGGAGCCATCGCCCCACGCCCAGTTTGCTTTGCCAGTACGATTGATAAAAACGGACATATAAACCTGAGTCCGTTTAGCTTTTTTAATATTTTCAGTACCAAGCCTCCCATACTCATTTTTTCTCCAGCCCGCAGAGGAAGGGATAACACAACAAAGCACACACTGGAAAATGTACTTGAAGTACCTGAAGTATGCATAAATGTTGTAACCTACAACATGGTACAACAAACCAGCCTGGCCAGCACAGAATACCCCAAAGGAACTAATGAATTTATAAAAGCAGGATTTACACAAGAGCCGGCTATGAGCATTAAACCCCCACGTGTAAAAGAATCGCCCGTTCAGCTTGAATGTGTAGTGAATCAGGTTATCCCCTTAGGTACAGAAGGTGGTGCCGGTAATTTGGTAATTTGCCAGGTAAAACTCATTCACGTCAATCCTGATGTACTTACAGCTACCGGGAAAATTGATCAGGAAAAAATTGACTTGGTAGCCCGCATGGGTGGCGACTGGTATGCCCGGGCGCACGGTAGCGCCTTGTTTGAAGTGCCAAAGCCTTTAACCACACTGGGTATGGGTGTAGACCAACTGCCTGACTCTATTAAAAACAGCACTGTACTAACGGGAAACGATTTGGGCATGCTTGCCAATACCGAAGAGCTGCCCGATAAAGACAGTATTGAAGTGTATGTGCGTATGCACAAAGAACTGCAAGCCGTTTTAACTCAACCTTTGGGTACTGAACGTACGCATGCATTGCATAGCATGGCACAGCAGTTATTACTTAAAAAGGAGGTAGCAAGTGCGTGGAAGGTAATATTGAGTGAAAGCCTCTGATATCAGAATTTATTCTTCCACATCATGCTCTCTACCGGTTTTACCCCGCGTTTGTTGTACTTAGCATTCTTTTTCGTGTTGTACATTACTTCTATTTCACCATCTACGGCAAAATAAATGAGTTGACCGATAGGCATTCCCGCATAGATGCGAACGGGCTGTGCACAGGAGATTTCTAGTGTCCATGTATTGCAAAAGCCCACATCGCCTTTGCCTGCTGTAGCATGAATATCAATACCCAACCGGCCTGTACTTGATTTTCCTTCCAGAAACGGAACATGTGCATGCGTTTCGGTATACTCAGCGGTTACACCCAGGTAAAGTGTGTTGGGTTGAAGAACAAAACCATCAGCGGGTATTTCAAATGTTTCTATCTTGTTGTGTTCACGTGCATCCAGCACCCTGTCTTTGTATGTAGCCAGATAACGGCCCAAATGAACATCATATGAATTTGTGCCCAAGTACTCGCGCTTGAATGGTTCAATCAATATAGTACCCTTTTCAATTTCTTCCAGAATTCGTTTGTCGGAAAGTATCATGTTGTGGTGTTTATGGGTGCAAAATAGAAGTGCAGTGTATCTATTAATCTACAACTTGTTCACATAATCAACGGTTGTTCTTGCGGGCAAAAACATACTCTGCAAACCCCAGTAAATCCCAAAATACCCCCCCCGGCACAAATCCGTATTTGATGGTTTCAGAGATTAGGGTTAACGGCAAAAGAACAATAAAAGGCCAGTACCTGCGGGTGCCCGAGTGCAACACTTCGCATCCGGCCTGCTCAACCAGCCGGTTAATTTCATTCACGCTATACAATCTGACATGAGTAGGATCGTCATAAAAATTCAGTGTATTGCGCATACTCGGCAATTTAGTGCTGCGTATACCGGGGTATTCAATGTATATGTATCCACCGGGTTTTAGTTTTGGCAGCAGCCCTTCAATCACTTTGTCGCCATTGTGCAAATGCTCGATAACATGCGACATAATTATCACGTCAAAAAACGAATCGGGTATGCTGCTGAATTTAAGTTCTGTTAAATCCATTTCGTAATAGGCATCCATGGCGTGGAAGTCAGCATCGGTATTGCGGTAGTTTCCCTTGTCAATTCCGTGATAGCTGCAGAGGGGGAAAAACTTTTTTGTGGCTGTAGGGCTACCGCTTCCGGCACCAACATCGAGTAAAGCAAAAGACTTATTTTTAAATTCTTTTTTCAGGTATCTGAATTTATGGGGTAACAGTATAGCCATGGAGTTTTTTAGTGTAAGGTCAATAAATCAATGAGCAAATTTTTTCTTGCGGTACCATGCAAACAAGGATGTTCCGGTAAGCATACGTATAAGTTTAACTTTTGTCCATAGTACAGGATACAGTAAATAATTTTTAAGCGTAATGCCCACCGGAAAATACTCGCTGCTAAACTGTAAGTACTCCCTGTACCCTTGCATACGTTTATGATACGATGCACCTTGTATATCGTAAAAGGAAATAATACTGTCGGTAAATTGTGCCGTGAAGGTATTTTGCTTAAAAAAGCGAATAAACCATTCTGTATCGGCTGCCAGTCTGTATCTGGTTGAATAACCACCCAGCGAATCGAACACTAACTTTCGGGTAAACGTAGCCTGATGATTGATGGGATAACGGCTGTAAAAATCATGCAGTGAAACAGGGCCACCTGCCGTATAATTGACACCTGTTGGTTCGTTTATCGTTTGAACTTTGCCGTAAATAAGTCCGCAAGTCGGAGGTATAGGCGCACCAAATACGTTTTCCAGTACGTGATTGTTATAAAAACGGTCGCCTGCATTCAAGAAATAAATCCATTCGCCATTAGCACGATTTACACCTTTATTCATGGCATCATATATACCATCGTCTTTTTCGCTTATAAGTGTGGCTATTCTATCAGCAAATGGCTTTAGGCATTCGAGGGTATTGTCTTTCGACCCTCCGTCTACTATTATCAGTTCAATTTTTGGGTAAGACTGATTACATGCGCTTTGCAGCGTTTCTGTGATACAGTCAGCGGCATTGTAACACACCGTGATAATACTGATGAGCGGTTGCGTTTGCATACGGCAGGGCAACAAATATAAACGAATAACGGAGAGCCGCACATATTTTACAGTGCGCATAAAAATGGTTATTCTTGTAGCTGGTTTTTATACAAACACCTACAACATGAAAGTAGCACTTATTACAGGTATAACAGGACAAGACGGAGCCTATCTGGCGGATTTTCTTTTGCAAAAAGGATATTTCGTGCATGGCATAAAACGTAGAAGCAGCCTTTTTAATACGGATCGTATCGATCATCTGTATCAGGATCCGCACGAAAAAAATGTGCGCCTGAAATTGCATTACGGAGATCTTACTGATAGTACCAATCTTATACGTATTATACAGGAAACCCAACCCGATGAAATATACAATCTGGCGGCTATGAGTCATGTACACGTTAGTTTTGAAACTCCTGAATATACGGCCAATGCTGATGGTATAGGAACCCTACGTATACTGGAGGCTCTTCGTATTTGCAAACTGGAAAAGAAAACAAAAGTATACCAGGCGTCAACCAGTGAGTTGTATGGCCTTGTTCAGGCTGTTCCTCAAAGTGAAACAACACCTTTTTATCCGCGTTCACCATATGCCGTAGCCAAGTTATACGCTTATTGGATAACTGTAAATTACCGTGAAGCTTACAACATGTTTGCCTGTAACGGTATCCTCTTCAACCATGAAAGTCCAACACGGGGAGAAACATTTGTGACCCGTAAAATAACACGTGCTGCCAGCAAAATAGCGCTGGGTATGCAGGACAAGTTGTATCTGGGAAATCTCAATGCACAACGCGACTGGGGTCATGCCAAAGATTATGTAGAGGCGATGTGGCTCATTTTGCAACAGGATACGGCCGAAGATTTTGTGATTGCTACCGGCAAAACCACATCAGTAAGAGAATTTGTGCGTATGGCCTTTGAAGATGTGGGTATTGCGCTTACCTATACTGGCGAAGGCGAGAACGAAACAGGTGTAGTGTCCGCCATTAATACCAGCCGGTTGGAAGAACTTGAACTAAGTGGCTGCAAACTAAAGGTTGGTGATGTTGTAGTGGCGGTAGACCCTCATTATTACAGACCTACTGAAGTTGATTTACTGATTGGAGACCCCTCCAAAGCTCATGAAAAACTGGGATGGATACCCAAATACGATTTACCCGCACTGGTAAAAGATATGATGAAAAGTGATTTGAAGCTGATGAAGCGGCAAAAATTCTTGAAGGACAGCGGATATAAAATCTTAAACCAACACGAATAGTTGCCGTGAATAAATCAGATAAAATATATATAGCCGGGCACAGAGGAATGGTAGGCTCGGCAGTACACCGCAAACTTAGAAGTGAAGGATATACTAACATAATTGGTAAATCATCGAAGGAATTAAACCTAACCAGCCAGCAGGCCGTTGCCGATTTCTTTGCACAAGAAAAACCAGATTATGTATTTTTAGCAGCAGCTAAAGTGGGTGGTATTGTTGCAAACAATACGTACCGAGCACAATTCATTTATGAAAATCTGATGATTCAAAACAATATTATTCATCAGAGCTATGTAAATGGAGTGAAGAAACTGATGTTTTTCGGATCAAGCTGTATTTATCCAAAACTTGCACCACAGCCATTAAAAGAAGAGTATCTGCTAAGCGGGCTGCTTGAGCCAACCAACGAACCTTACGCCATAGCAAAAATCAGTGGCATTAAGATGTGTGAGGCTTACCGTGATCAGTACGGGTGTAATTTTATCAGCGTTATGCCTACCAATTTGTATGGCTACAATGATAACTACCATCCCGAAAACAGCCATGTGGTTCCTGCCTTGCTGCGTAAGTTTCACGAAGCACGAATAAGCGATAAAACCGAAGTAACCGTTTGGGGTACGGGATCTCCGCTGCGCGAATTCCTTTTTGTGGATGATTTGGCAGATGCCGCTTACATGCTGATGCAATCTTATGATGGAAAGGATTTTTTAAATATCGGCTGTGGTGAAGATATCAGCATAAAAGAACTGGCCGAACTGATAAAAGAAATAACCGGCTACACTGGCAATATTGTTTTTGATGCAACTAAACCGGATGGAACTCCACGTAAACTTATGGATATAGGTCGCTTAAAAGCACAGGGATGGAGACCAAAAATTAGCCTGCGTGAGGGTTTAAAACTGGCTTACGCTGATTTTGTCTCTATATATAATGTTGGAAAATAACTGATTAAAATCCGTTTGGACAGTTGCATCCTTTTTTAGCACGAACTTTAGCCGACTTGCAGGCAGGTGCTGTTACCAAAACCGCAGCTATAGCTACAATAGCCATTATCACTACTAACTTTTTCATGGTATGCAAAGTTAACTTAAATACTTAAACTTGCGCCAATAATTAAAAACTGTACAACATGGAAATTATAGACTTTATATTGCATATAGACTCGCATCTTGAGCACTTCATTAGCGAATTCGGAGTACTGGTGTATGGCTTGCTTTTTTTAATTGTATTTATGGAAACGGGATTTGTGGTTACTCCTTTTTTACCTGGTGATTCTTTACTGTTCGCGGCCGGTGCACTGGCAGCTAATGAAGCCAACAACCTGAATGTATTTATCATTATGCCACTGCTTATTGTAGCAGCTCTGTGTGGCGATAATACAAATTATTTCATCGGCCGTTATCTGGCTAAACGTGGTGAAGGCGCTAAACTCTTTGGCATATTTACCATCCGAAAAGATTACCTCGATAAAACGCACAGCTTTTACGAACGGCACGGTGCACGCACTATCATTATAGCCCGTTTTGTGCCTATTGTGCGCACATTTGCTCCATTTGTTGCCGGTGTTGGAAACATGACATATCAAAAATACATACGCAACTGCATTGCCGGTGCTCTGCTGTGGGTTATTTCAATTACTACAGCCGGATATTTTTTAGGTACCATCCCTGTAGTGAAAAATAATTTCGAGCTTGTTGTATTTGGTATCATCTTCATTTCTCTCATTCCGGTTTTTATCGAAATTATCAGGCAGTATGCTTCAAAAAGCAAACCTAAATAATTGTATATATTTGTACCCTGTAAAATCAACACAAATTTTTATGAAACGAATTAGTACTCTAACCTTAACCTTATTATGCTTCGTTGCTGCTCAGGCGCAAATTTCCATCACGCGTTCAGACATCGGAAACATTAATGACAAATTGTATTACGCATCACGCGATACATTTACAACCAAAATCAACATTGCTGATACCGGTTCGGCAAAAGTGTGGGATTTCAGATCAGTTGTACCCTTAGCATACGATAGTACTTTGTTTTTGGACCCAGCTGCTGATCCTGATGCACCGGCTGACTGCAACTTGGTCATTGTAGAAGATGATGAGCCTGTATATGTTCAAATTAACAATGACAGTATGGTTATTATTCAGCAGGATGCACAAACAGGATTGGGCGGGTCAGCACGTGCATTGGTATTCCCTATGACAAAAGGTACTGCTTTCGATGACAATTTAAATTTATCAATTACCAGCACACCGGGTGATTTAGGAATTCCCCTTCCCGGTGATTCTATTAGAATAGATGCTAAAATTAATACAAGTACACTAGCAGATGGCAGCGGTACACTCAAAACACCTGAAGGTGATTATGATGTTTTGCGTATATACAGTCGTGTTCAATCTGATATAACCATATCGATTTTGGCATTTGGCATGTGGAATGAATTTTTTAAGCAAGAAGATACCACCTATTCATACAACTGGATGGCAAAAAACATGAAATATTATGTCGCGTCTGCTGAAGCCGATAAAGATGGCAATATGCTAACTCTGAAGTGGCAAGTTGATTCTGTACCTGCTCCTGTGGGTTTAAAAAAGGCATTGGCGCAGTCATCTGTTAAATTATTTCCAAATCCAGTATCAACTGATTTAACCATTGAACTTACTGAAGGCTCATCGTTCAACTATACGATATTTGATATAAGTGGCAAACAGGTTAAATTGGGATCAAGCGTAAATGCCAAATCAAAGGTTGATGTTGCTGATTTACCAAATGGCATATACCATTGCCATATTGAAACCAAAAATGGTCAGACCAGCAAACGATTTGTAGTATCACACTAATTCATACTACATGAATAAACATAAAAGCCCGGCACTACGTGCCGGGCTTTTATGTTGTATATCGTTATAAAAGAAACCTACAACTGAACATAACATGCGCATAGCTGAAGTAAGTCCTGTGAAAGTACCGGCTGCTGCCTGAAAAGACCAAAAACAGATGAGCCGCTACCGCTCATTGAAGCATAATCCGCACCGCATTCGTACAACTGTTGCTTATATGTGGCCAGTTCGGGAAATTGGGCGAATACCGATACTTCAAAATCGTTCACAACATCACTACGCCAGTGTTCAACAGGTTGCAGCAACAATTCTTTTAACGATACGGAAACCGAATTGCGGGGAATTACTTTGCTATAGGCCAGCTTTGTACCTGAGTGAACCGGAGGTGTGAGCAAAACCAACCACATTCCGTTCAATTGAAATGCAAAAGGTTCCAGTTCATGACCTTTGCCCCATAAATAAGCAGGTTCATTGTCTGTAAAAAATGCACAATCACTGCCCAGCGTTGTTGCCAGTTGCCTGATTAATGTGTGGGGTTGTTGCAACTCAAACTTATCATTGAGTAATTTTAACATAAAAGCCGCATCCGCTGATCCTCCGCCCAACCCGGCTCCCATTGGTATTTTTTTGTATAAATAAATATCAACCGGTGGCAAATCAACGTGTGCTGCCATTGACTCATAAGCACGAACACATAAATTGTTTTCTGCGGCACCATCAACAGCAATGCCATAGGAAGTAAATTGCCATTTAGGCTTACCTGTCTGCCAATTTTTAAGTTCCACCACCTCCAGCATGTCAAAAAGCGGTATGGGATAAAATACACTTTCAATGGTATGAAAACCATCGTCACGCTTACTTATTATGCGTAATCCGATATTTATCTTGGCGTTGGGAAAACTAATCATACAAATGATTGTACCTTTGGCAGGCAAATTGCAGAATTATTTACACAAATGCTTGAATTCAAAATCAAATTAATTCTGTCTATCATTTCCTTCATCTGGCTGGTAGATGCTTATTCGTGGCAAGCCATTAAAACTATGCTGCAACGTAAATTCATCCACCACTTGAAAACCTGGAGGATTATATACTTTGCAGTACCAACGTTAGTCAGCTTGCTGTTTCTGGCTACATTTTTTATTCCCACGCTGGAAACCAACATGGTGTACCGTACCTACGTATCATCACTTATATTCGTTGTTTACTTATCGAAATTTTTGCTGTGTATTTTCTTGCTGGCAGATGATACAATACGTGGAATACGCTGGATATATCTCAAACTGAAACCTAAACAGTTAGTAAATACAGGCGACCATACAAAAAGTATTAGCCGTGCACGGTTTTTATCACAGGCAGGTACACTTACAGCCGGTGTTCCACTGGTAATGCTTACCAAAGGAATTTTTAAAGGCGCATACGATTATCGTATTCATCGTGTTCCGCTGTATCTTAAAAACCTTCCGACAGCATTTGAAGGACTAAAACTGATTCAATTCTCCGACATACATACAGGAAGCTTATTCGATAAAGATTCTGTTCATAAGGGCATACAACTGGCCATGAACGAAAAACCGGATATCATTTTCTTTACAGGCGATTTTGTAAATAACCATACCGATGAGGCTTATCCTCTGATGGACCACTTTGCCCAATTGAAAGCACCTATGGGTGTTTACAGCATATTCGGCAACCATGACTATGGCGACTATATAGCGTGGGCCAGCAAAGAAGCCAAAGAACAAAACCTGAAAGATTTGGTGCAGGTGCATAAAGATATGGGCTGGAATTTATTGCGCAATGAGCACGTAATTGTAGAAAAGTCCGGACAAAAATTAGGCTTGCTAGGTGTAGAGAACTGGGGCGATAAAGGAAGATTTCAAAAATTTGGCGACATAGATAAAGCCAAAATGGGAATGCAGGATGTTGCCGTTAAACTACTGTTGTCGCATGACCCATCGCACTTTGATACCGTTGTAAGTAAAAAACACAAAGATATTGCTGCTACATTCAGTGGACACACACACGGTTTTCAGTTTGGCATTGAAAACAGTTTTATAAAATGGAGTCCATCGCAATACATATATCCTAGGTGGGCCGGATTATACAAAGAAGGCGAACAACAGCTATATGTTAATCGTGGATTTGGATTTTTAGGCTATCCGGGCAGGGTTGGCATTTTACCGGAGATTACGGTGTTTGAACTTAAGCGCGGTTAAGTTCACTCATTAATCATTTGCCACAATTTATCTTTCAATTGCTGTATGTTATAGCCTGTGGCCGAGCTTATGAAAATGTGCGGTACACGTGGAGGTAATTCCTTCTTTATTTCTTTTATCAATTCATCATCCAACAAATCGCATTTGCTAATAGCCAGTATGCGCTTTTTCTCTAAAAGTTCGGGATTGTACTGCTCAAGTTCATGTATGAGTATAGCATACTCATCTTTTATATTTTTGCTATCGGCAGGAATTAAAAAAAGCAGCGTTGCGTTGCGTTCGATATGGCGTAAAAATCGAGTGCCTAGTCCTTTCCCCTGATGCGCACCCTCAATAATTCCTGGAATATCGGCCATAACAAATGAACGAAAATCACGGTACTGCACCATTCCCAGATTAGGCACCAGTGTGGTAAACGGATAATCAGCTATTTCAGGTTTGGCCGCACTCATTACGCTTAGCAGTGTTGATTTACCGGCATTAGGAAATCCCACCAAACCTACATCGGCCAATACTTTAAGCTCAAGTATTTTCCATTCTTCTTTTCCGGGCTCACCGGGTTGGGCAAATCGGGGTGTTTGCTGGGTGGCACTTTTGAAATGATTATTTCCCAGTCCTCCCCTGCCTCCGGCCAGCAATACCTCTTCCTGACCATCTATGGTAATTTCAAATAATACTTCTCCGGTATCGGCATCGCGGGCAATGGTTCCCAGCGGAACCTCCAAAATTTCGTTTTTACCATCTGAACCTCTACACAATTTTGCTGTACCGTTTTCACCAGGCTCGGCAATAACATGTTTTCGGTATTTCAGGTGTAGCAATGTCCACATTTGAGCATTACCGTGAAGTATAATACTGCCGCCCCTACCACCGTCACCACCGTCAGGGCCACCTTTGGCCGTGTGTTTATCTCGGTGAAAATGCACCGATCCCGCACCACCTTTGCCGCTGCGGCAACAAATTTTTACATAGTCAACAAAGTTACTGTCTGCCACTTTTTACCTGCCTTTACGGCCCGCTGGTTTAATTTTTTTCGCTGCTGCTTTCTTTGCTGAAGTTTTTGGCTTTGCTGCTTTAACAGCTATTTTATTTTTCGCTACAGGCTTAGCTGATACCTTTTTTACTGTCTTGGATTTTTTTGCTGCAGCGGTTTTGTTTGATGTTCGTTTAGCCGGCACCTTCTTCGTTTTTTTAGCAGCTCCGCTTTTTGGTGCTGTAGTTTTTTTCTTTTTAGCAACCGATACTACTTTTTTTGATGCCGCTTTCTTTACCGTTTTTGTTGTGCGGCCGTTGTCAATTATTTTGCACAACGCATTAAATATCGCCTCGATAGTTCCGATTCCTTTCACGCCTTTGTATTTTCCCTGTGCTGAGTAATAGTCTTTCACAGGCATTGTTTCAGCGTTGTATACATCAATTCGTTTTTGTATCACTTTGGGATCCTGATCATCCACCCTGCCGCTTTCTTTTCCTCTCAACATTAATCTTTTTCTGAGTTCCCCTTCGGCTACTTCCAAAGCCAGCATAACCGTTATTGCCGTTGCCCTTGTCTTAAGAAACTGATCAAGAGCCTTAGCCTGCGCACGGGTGCGTGGGAATCCATCAAAAATAAATCCTTTTGCTTTGGGATTTCGAACACATTCCGCTTCCAGCATTTTTATAGTAACTTCATCGGGCACAAGTTGTCCTTTATCGATATAGCTTTTGGCTAAATTTCCCAAGGGTGTGCCCCCTTTTATATTGGCCCTGAAGATATCACCTGTTGACAGGTGCACCAGTCCGTATTTTTTAATCAGTTTAGCCGATTGAGTTCCTTTGCCGGCACCCGGAGGTCCAAAAAGTACGATGTTTAGCATATGCGCATTCAATTTAATACAGAGTGCGAATTACGGCTTAGTGGCGCGAAAAGAAAAATGAAAATTATTATGCCTTCACTTCTGCGTAAATATGCCTTAGATTTCTGCCATATCCATCATAATCTAACCCATAGCCCAGTAAAAAATTATCAGGCACCTCAAAGCCAATATAATCGGGCTTTACAGGGCGTCTGAGGCGGGAGGGTTTAAACAACAATGCAGCCACTGTGACAGATGCGGGGTGTTGAGCATTCACACGGCTCAATACATCTGTAAGTGTAATACCTGTGTCCACTATATCTTCAACGAGTATGAGGTGACGCCCCTCAATAGATTCATTTAAGCCAATGAGCTCATTTACCTTGCCGGTTGTTTCAGTACCGGCATAACTGGCCACTTTCACAAAGCTTACTTTGCTTTTGATGTGCACTGCCTTCATCAAATCAGAAAAAAACATAAAAGATCCGTTCAATACTCCTACAAATAGAGGGTCTTTATCTGCATACTGGCTATTCAATTGGTCGGCTAATTGGCCAATACGGTGCAGCAATTGCTCTTCCCATATATACGGCTTAAAATATTTTCCGAGCACCTGAACCGTATGTTCGTTTTTTGATAATTCCATTTGTCAAATATATATTGTGCCTGTGAAAGTTGATTTCGAATGTAATTTATGCGGCCATACCGCAGGTCATACCATACCTTTTCGATATCGGTTTAAAAACCGTTACCTGTGGGCAGTAAAATGCGACCAATGTTCACTTATTTCGATCTGGCCTCGTCCGACTGACATAGAAATAGACGAAATGTATTCGGCCGATTACTTTACGGGAGCCGATAAAGAAACCCATCACATGGAAACGGATTACCTGCAAATACTAGAGGCAGGCGATTACCAGGAAGGTGTGAAGGAAATGAAAAGTAAGTATGCAGCAGGCGCATCCATTCTGGAAATTGGTTGTGCTACGGGTAATTTTTTATACGCTTTGCAACGTGCCGGTTACTCAGTAAAAGGTATTGAATTATCATCTTTTGCGGTTGACTACGCACGTAAAAACTTCAATCTGACACTCATCAACCGTCCTTTTGATGAAACCCTGTTGAATACTGAAATAAGCGAAAATGAATTTGATGCGGTACTGATGGGTGATGTACTTGAGCATTTTACCAATCCCACAGCCGCCATGAAACTGGTGCACCGAATACTAAAACCCGGAGGTGCAGCGTATATTCAGGTGCCCGGCACTCTTAACCTGCTTTCAAGCAAAATGGCTTTGCGGGCATACAGCATACTGGGCACACAAAAAACCATGACTATACCGCCATATCACCTGACTGAGTTTTCGGCAGCTACGATACATAAGATGTGCCGCCAAGCAGGATTTTCAAGGGTGGTTATTGAACAACACATCAAACACCCGTCAACTATTCCGTTGCGAGGCAAGTGGTATGAAAATGCAATAAAAAAATGGCTTCAGTATCCTAATTACTATTTAACCAAATGGTTTGGTATAGCCGGAGACCGAATACACGTTTCAGCGTACAAGTAAATGAATGAACGCAAAAAAATAGTCGCTGTCATTTCCTATCCGTTCTTGCCTGCAACAACGGGCGGTGAAATATCAACATTGCAGTTGCTTACTTATATGTCGCACGTACATGACGTAACTGTTTTTACTGTAGAACCATACAGCACCCAATATGACACGGGCACTGCCAAATTCGACCTGATTTTCGGAATGCCGTTCAAGGCAAGTCGCTACTATTCGCTCAGGCTTATAGGTGTTGTTTCTGCACTGATTAAGCGTAAGCAGGCCGACTGGATTTTTTTTGATCAACCGTGGTTTGGTTGGTTGATGTTGGCGCTGAAACTGGTTACCGGTAAACGGATATTTATGCGCAGCAATAATATAGAATACATGCGCTTTAAAAGTATGGGTAAATGGTACTGGACCTTGCTTTATATTTATGAAAAATGGACATACCGAATAGCCGATATGGTCATATTTGTTAGCGAACCCGACAGGCAGAAGGCAATTTATGAATTTGACCTGAAGGCTGAAAAAACATTGCTTACGCCATATGGTGTAACGTACGCACACCAGCCTGAAAAAGCTAGCGAACAGAATACAGATCAGCTGCGCCATACGCTGGGTGTAAACCCACATGAAAAGATGATATTATTCTTTTCGACACTGAGCTATTACCCGAATTATGAAGCAGTGGGACTTATAGCAAATGAAATTTATCCGCGACTACTTAATGCAAACGGTTTTTCATTTAAACTGATCATTTGCGGAAAAGGTCTGCCCGACTCATATATACAACTACTAAGCGACAAACCTGAATTTAAATATACCGGTTTTGTAGACGATATATCACTGTATATTGATGCTGCTGATGTAATGATAAACCCGATAGTAAGTGGCGGTGGTGTAAAAACCAAAGCCGTTGATACGCTGGCCCGAAATCAACGTGTCATATCAACTCGCACAGGTGCCGAAGGTATAAATGCTGATGTATGCGGAACCAACTTAATCATTACTAATGATGATGACTGGGATGCATTTTGTGCTGCTATCATTTCATCTTGTTCTGAACCTAAAGCCGTACCCGATGCATTCTACTCCGAATACGGCTGGAGTGGCATTGTACAAAAACTGAGCGCCCGATTATAATTTCATCACTTTAAAATGTGTGGTGGCCATTTGTTCAAAAGCCTGCTTAACGGCTGTCTTATACAATTCAGAAACTGAATGTGTATTTTCAGCCAGCTTCACTTTTACAGATCCGGTAGCCTGCGATATATGCATGTCATTTCGGTACAATGTGCCTGTGTAATTCATCACACAATACCATTCACTGCTGTATGTAGTAGTTGTGCGTATTTCTTTTACATCAAATACAGCATCCAGTTGCTGAATTTCAAGAATGAATCCGGCATCAGATGGCATAAAGGGTTTTACATCACTGAACACATGCGTGTACAACTGTCCTGCTGCATACTGCAATGATCGGTGGAAGTCGGAAACATGAAGTGTAAAACCTTGTTGTGTAATACTGAATTTATTATCAATACGCTTGCTGAACTTTACGTAAAGCGGTTGATCTACTTTACTTACTGCTGTACTTACAAAGGGTTTTATCTCAAAGTAATTTAAGTCTTGAGTAAAACAGCTCTGCAGCAACAGCACAGCGAGCAGCAGAATTTGTTTATATTTGACCATGACACAAATAAACTACGGCATCATGAAATTACCAACCGTTGCTGTTCTGTGGCTATTCATGTATTCATATATCGATGTGCATGCACAATATTCCATTCACGTTTTTGATACATTGTCGTATAACTACAGCGGCAATGCATCTATCCGGAAAATTTCATTCAGGGGCATTTCCTCTCCTAATGAAAATACAGTATGGGCATCGGGCAGCAAAGGCACTGTGGCACTGAGTACCGATGGAGGAAAAACGGTACGGGTAAAACAACTGAAAGGATATGAAACATCCGATTTTCGCGATATACATGCATGGGATGACAAACGTGCAGTAGTGATGAGCAGCGGAACGCCCGCACTCATATTAACAACATTTGATGGTGGCCTCACGTGGAATGAAACATTCAGGCAAAATGACTCTGCCTGGTTTCTCGATGCAATTGACTTTTGGGATACCAACAACGGCATAGCCATTGCTGATCCCATACACTCCCGATTTATGCTGTTACGCACCGAAGATGGTGGCCATAGCTGGAAACTGATTGATACTGCTAATGCTCCACGTGCTCATTCGGGTGAGAGCCTGTTTGCTGCCAGTGGAACTGCTCTTCGCTGCCTTGCAACAAGTGCGTTTGGGTTCGTCACGGGTGGTTCAGTTTCACGCCTCATAACATACACCGGACAAACATTTACAGAAATGCGACTAAATCTGAAACAAGGCAAATCGAGTTGCGGAGCCAACTCCTTTGTTCTATGTGGCCGTGACAGTTTTTTGGTAGTGGGTGGAGATTACAGCGATTCAACGGAAACTACCGGCAATTCGTGGCTGGCCACACTAAAAGCTACGATAAAAATAAATGTCGATAACACATTTCCGTCAGGTCATTTAAACCATTATGCTTCAGCAGTAGATGCTATACCTGTCGGAAAATCGGGCATTATATACATGGCAACAGGAACAAACGGAACATTTGTGTACACGAAAACGTGGGCTAAAATAAGCCCTGTTCCGTTTCATACGCTTACCAAATCAAAACATGGAAGAAGCATATACTTTGCCGGAGGTTCCGGCAGGCTTGGCCGAATAAGTTATTAATTACCAGTGTCTGCCTATAGCCTCTGCTATTTTGGCTGCCGAAAGTTGCTCCATACAACTTACACCATCTACACAACTTCCGCGGTAAAAGCACTTACAGGCTTTATCGGGCGATACAATTTCGCCTTTACCGAACAAATCAAATTCGTGCGGATTAAAAATATTATTCATCAATATTATTTTTTTTCCCAGGGCCAGCGTAATGTGCATGCCCATTGTTACCTGTGTAATCACCATCTCGCAGTGGTTTACCAGATTAATAAATTCATACAAACTGAAGTAGCCCAGATACAGTGCTCCGCTCCTTTTCTGAATTTCTTTGTTGCGTGCATCCTCCGCTTCGCCACCCAGTAACAACACAACTGCATCGGGATATTGCTTTTGAACCAACCCTACCAATTCTACCCATTTGTCTATACTCCACAGTCGTGTTGTCCAACGGCCACCGCAACCGGTATTCATACCAATGATGCGTTTACCTTGTGGCAGATTCCAGCTGTATCCTTTGTCATCATGCGTATCCATAAGGTAGGGCTCACCTGTATGTGTTAAACCGCATATTTCAAATATCTCCTGCAGGTAGCTTTTTGTATTGGCTTTGCTTACATCATCAAACATACCCGTCAGAAATTTATGCAAGGCCAGATCGTTAATGGGTTGTATTTCGTTGTCTTTTAGCACAAATCCATATTTCTCTTTTGCATCAAGTATTTTAAGTAATGCACCCGCCTCTTTTTCCTTATCCAGGTTAATGGCAATATCCCATTGGCTGTGCTGAGCATATAAAATACTGTTGTGGTCCCACTTCAGTATTTCGTCAACCTGCGATGCAGGTAAAATATCTGGAGTCCAGGTGAGCCACGTAATTTTACAGCCAGGATACAACTGACGAAACTTAACAACCAGCGGGGTGGTGCGAATAACATCACCGATGGCTCCCAGTTTGATGATAAGTACGCGCTTGCTTACTTTTTCATAGGCAACACAATCGGCACAGTGATAGCCATGTTGCTTATGCGGCTTGCAGGGTATGTGGCCTTTGTAATGTCGGCAGTCAGGTTTGTAATTCATGCTTGGTGAAAACTATTGTGCTATTGCACAAACCTAAACGAATGGCATAAAACTGCAAAATTATTATGTGGCTACTGGGCAATTTGTCAGTAACAGGTTTTTGGCCGCAAATTTGTAACTTACCACCGCATAAACATATACTATATGAAAAGAGGAACAATTATTTTGCTTGCCTTTGCAGGCTTACTATTGCTGCTTGTGTTTAACGGTTGCAGCAGTTACAACAACATGGTAAAAAAGCAGGAAGCCACTACATCGGCCTGGGCACAGGTTGAAAACGTGTATCAGCGCAGGCTCGATTTGATTCCTAATTTGGTTAATACTGTAAAAGGTGTTGCCAATTTTGAGCAAAAAACACTCGAAAGTGTAATACAGGCCCGTGCCAGTGCTACGCAAATAAAAGTAGATGCCGATAAGCTTAACCCTGAGCAACTGAAGAAATTCCAATCCTCACAGGGCGAATTATCGCAGGCTTTGGGTCGCCTGATGGTTGTAGCCGAACAATATCCGCAGTTGAAAGCTACAGAAAATTTCCGCGACTTGCAGCAACAACTTGAAGGTACCGAAAACCGAATAACGGTTGAGCGCCAGAAATTCAATGACATCGTCATGGATTATAACAGCTACATACGCGGATTCCCGCAGGTGATTTATGCCGGCATATTCGGTTTCGATAAAAAAGGATACTTTGAAGCCGAAAACGGTGCTGAAAAAGCTCCTGAAGTATCGTTTGAGTAATAAGCAATTCAGCTATGGCCAAAAACTTTTTCAGTAGCGAGGAGCAAAAACTTATCATTGACGCTATTCGGGCAGCCGAGCAGAACACTAATGGCGAGATTCGTGTACATATTGAACCCACGTGTACGGGTAATGTATATGTGCGGGCTCAACAGGTATTCGATGAACTGAAGATGTTTGAAACAGAGGCCAGAAATGGTGTATTGTTTTATATAGCTTACCAGACGCATCAGTTGTCCATACTGGGCGATAAAGGCATTCACGAAAAAGTGGGGCAACACTTTTGGGAACATGAAAAAAATTTACTTATTGAGCATTTTAAACGAAACGCGTATGCCGAAGGCCTATGCAAAGCAATAGCTCTGGCCGGTGAAAAACTGCAATCGTATTTTCCTAAAACTGTCGGAAACCCCGATGAACTTAGCAACGACATTTCGTTTGGCAACCCTACATCACATGAATAAAATGCGCATAACAAAATATATTAGGTTATGCTACATTCTCACAGGTCTGTTTGGGCTTGGTGCATTTCAGGTGCAGGCAAAAGATATTCCGCCCAAACCAAAAACATTGGTAAACGACTATGCAGAACTGCTAAACAGTGATGAAAAAAATGCGCTCGAGTCAATACTCGTTGCCTATTTCGATAGCACCTCTACGCAATTAGCCATAGTTATTGAACCCTCGCTAGAAGGCGATGATTTATTTGACTATTGCCAACGACTGGCTACAGGCTGGGGTATTGGCGAAAAAGGCAAAAATAATGGAGCACTTATTTATGTAGCGGTAAATGACCGTAAAATTAGAATCCATGTGGGCTACGGACTTGAAGCAACCATACCCGATGCATTAGCCTCGCGCATCATCAACGAAAAAATAAAGCCCAACTTTAAACAAAACCAATATGCACAGGGATTGCTGGAAGCCATACAGGTTATGATGAAAGCAGCCTCGGGTGAATATATTTACGACAGGCAGGACAGTCCTTCGCCATTGAAATGGATATTATTCATAGTTGCATTGATTGTTTTGTTAAGTCTGTTCAAAGGCCGAGGTGGCGGTGGCCGTGGATTTAGCCGAAGAAGCGGACTATACTACTGGGGCGGAACATTTGGAAGCGGAGGCTTTTCGTCAGGTGGCGGCTTCGGTGGTGGTGGATTTGGTGGTTTTGGAGGAGGCGGTTTTGGAGGGGGCGGTAGTAGCGGTAGCTGGTAAATTCCATTGTCCGTTTGAATTATAGCGTTGCAAGGCTATTTTGCACAACCAATTATAAACGCAATACGTATGTTAGAAACCATTGATTTATCTAAAGTACTGGTGTTGGATATTGAAACTGTACCGCAATACGAAAATTATGAACGTATGCCTGAAAAATGGCAGTATCTATGGGATAAAAAAGCACAGTTTCTAAAAAAAGAGGAACATGAATCGAGCCAAAGCATTTATCCGCGTGCAGGTATATATGCAGAGTTTGGTAAAATCATTTGCATTTCGGTTGGCGCTTTTAATGGTCGTCAGTTTAGGGTAAAATCGTTTTATGGCGATGATGAAAAAATTTTGTTGCAGGAATTTTCTCAACTGCTGTCGCGCAATTACAACTACCCCGACCACCTGCTGTGTGGCCATAATGCCAAAGAATTTGATTTCCCGTACCTGTGCAGACGTATGGTTATTCATCAACTTGACCTGCCGCAGGCACTAAACATATCGGGTAAAAAACCCTGGGAGATTCAGCATCTGGACACAATGGATGTTTGGAAATTTGGCGACTATAAAAATTTTACCTCACTTGAACTGCTTGCAGCAGTTTTCGATATACCTACTCCAAAAGATGATATTGATGGAAGTATGGTGTGGAGTGTTTACTGGAAAGATAAAGACCTTGAACGGATAAAAAACTACTGCCAGAAAGATGTGGTAACAGTAGCACAACTGCTGCTACGATTCAGAGGTGAAAAATTATTAACCGACTCAGATGTGGTATTTGTATGACAAAGCTGTCTGTAAACATTAATAAACTGGCTACCCTGCGCAACTCACGGGGTGGTAATAATCCGAATATTATTCAGGCAGCCATTGACTGCGAACGTTTTGGAGCAGATGGCATCACTGTTCACCCTCGCCCCGATGAACGACACATTCGCTATGCCGATGTACGTGAATTAAAAAAGGTAATTACCACTGAGTTCAATATAGAAGGCAACCCCCGCGAACAAAAATTTATTGACCTGGTGCTCGAAGTCAAACCAACACAGGTTACATTGGTGCCTGATAGTTTAAATCAGGTAACTTCCGACCACGGATGGGATACACTAACTCACCACAGCTTTTTATGCGAAGTGATAGAGATGTTTCAGTCGAACGGAATTCGTACTTCCATATTTGTGGATCCCGATTTAAAACACATCCACGGTGCAAAAAAAACAGGAACCGACAGAATAGAACTGTATACAGAAAATTATGCAAGTCATTATCATAGCGGTAAAGAAGTTGCAATCGCTCCTTATGTAAGCGCTGCCCAAAAAGCTGCCGAATTAGGTTTAGGTATTAACGCGGGCCACGACCTCTCATTGGATAATTTGTCATTTTTCAGCAAGCAGATACCTCAATTACTTGAAGTAAGTATAGGGCATGCGCTGATTTGCGATGCCATCTATCTGGGTCTTGAAAATACCATACAACTGTATAAACGGAAACTGGTATACCATGCATGATATCGGATCATTACTTCGTCAGCATTTTCCTCAATTTGAAGAAACACTCATAAACGAACTGTCAGCACACAGCAAGTTAAAACTGTTTGCAGCCGGTGAGCCTGCCATTCGAACAGGCGAGCTCATGGAATATACCATCATGGTCACCATGGGCCGGTTAAAACTGTATACCGAAGGCGAGAACGGGGAAGAGTTTTTCATGTATTACCTTGAACCCGGTCAGGCTTGTGCACTTAGCTTTGTTTGTGCCGCCCGTAACAAAAAAAGCGATGTAGAAGCTTTTGCAACTGAAGACAGTGAAGTGATTATGATACCCATTAGTATTATGGATAGTTTGATGGTGAAATACAAAAGCTGGTACTATTTTGTGATTGAGACCTATCGTTCGCGCTACGAAGAGTTACTGGATGTTATTCGCAGCGTTGCATTTACTACACTTGACGAAAGGCTTTCGTACTATTTGACAAAACAAAAAAATGCATTCGGCTCCAATAAACTTAACCTTACGCACGAACAAATTGCCAACGACCTCAACACTTCACGTGTGGTCATATCTCGGCTACTTAAGCAAATGGAGCAAAAAGGACAAGTAAAACTGCACCGCTACGAAGTGGAATTGCTGTAATGGCAGGCAGTGTACATATTCATTTTTCTTTCCCTATATTTGAATATATATACCGAATTAAAAATGCGAAAATTTATCTATGGGTTGCTCATTGCACTAAGTGGCTCCATCCTGCTTCAGTCATTCGAAATAGAAACTTTGGTTCAGCGAGAAGGTACTGAACCCGGACATACCGGTTCTCCAGGCGATTCGCTCAAAAACTGTACCGTATGCCATGGAGGAACCAATACTTTCGAGGCTGGCTGGATTACATCAAATATTCCTGCATCAGGATATACACCCGGACAGACATACAGAATTAGAGCTGTAAATCGTTCATTCGGTTACGATCGTTTCGGTTTTCAGATATCTCCTCAGGATGAATACGGAAATTTACTGGGAACTCTGGTAGTGACCGACTCTATAAAAACGAAACTGGTTGGTAACGATAAATACATGACATACAGAAGCGGAGGAGTATTGAGTATTGATTCAATGGTGTGGACATTCAGCTGGATTGCTCCTGCCGACTCGGTGAATGTGGTAGTTTTTTATGGAGCATTCAATTCCAATCATGGCGGACACAAATTCAGTGACAATACCACGCTATCAACCCTTAGGGTTTATAAAACTGGTGTTACAGGATTAAATTCGACACTTAAAGAAAATATACAAACCCTCTATCCAAATCCCGTTCAAAGTATACTGAATATTAAGTTGGCTATGTCGTTGAGTAATTCTGCAATCATTCGTATCCGCAGTATTGATGGAAAATCGAATACCCCGGCCGAATTTGTTTGTAGTGATAGCAACACGCATCAGTATACCCTAAGTACAGAACAGCTTTCACCCGGTATTTACTACCTGCATATACAGGATGGGGAATTGAGCAGTGTTGCCAAATTCATCAAACTGTAAGTCTGTTTATAGTACACTGCTTTCTTCACATACAAAGGTTGTACGCAATTGAGGGTACATTCATAATCAGTAAAATATGTGTATATCACATAACTTGCTTGCTAACTATGTAACATTTGTTGCACTTAGATTAATTCGCTACGTCTATATTGACGCCCTAAATTTGAATTAAAACTATGATAAAAAATCTGGTTCAGTTAAGCCTTTGCATTTTAATAACAACTTATTCCGCACTATCGCAAAATCAGTTGTTCATACCGGATACACTTTCGGGCAGTAGTATGCAATTAACCATTCAAAACGGGAACAAACAATTTTATCCCGGCAATGCTACACAGACTATGGGTATAAATGGAAATATTCTGGCACCTACTCTTATTTTAAATAAACATCAGTTCATTTCATTTAGCGTAACCAATAACTTAACGGACACCACAACCATTCATTGGCATGGCATGCACGTAGCTCCCGAAAATGATGGTGGACCACACATATTCATCAAACCTGGTTCTACCTGGTCACCTGCATTTGAAGTATTGGATGCTGCTTCCACACATTGGTATCATCCACATTTACATCATAAAACATACGACCACGTACAAATGGGTATTGCGGGATTTATCATTGTACGCGACAGCATTGAAGCGGCACTAAATCTTCCACGCACATATGGTATTGATGATTTGCCATTAGCTATTCAAACTAGAGGTATCGATGGCAATAATCAAATTATTACGTCTCATACTGCACTTGATACTGCTTTGATGGTAAACGGTACGCTACGAGCATTTACGCAAGTGCCAGCACAGGTTATTAGACTCCGAATACTTAATGGCTCTCCTGAAAGAGTCTATAATCTTGGATTAAGTGGTAATCTTACGTTTTATCAAATTGGTGGTGACGGTGGACTACTAACAGCACCGGTTGCTCTTACACGTTTGCTTATCTCGCCCGGTGAGCGTGCTGAGATACTGGTAAACTTATCTGCTTTTAGCGGACAAACTGTTCAACTTATGAATTATGGTAATGAGATACCAAGCGGGCGTTACGGAGCAACTCAGCCCGGAATGGGCCCCGGACAAACTATTCCAAACTATACTTCCAATCCACTGAATGGTACTAACTTTAATATACTGGCTCTTCAGGTAACTACTGCTAACGCCAATCCTGTCACCACTATTCCCATTTCATTAATCACTCATAACCCATGGCCAGAGTCTTCAGCAAATACCACGCGCAGTTTTACCTTTATGTCTGCAAACATGGGACCAACAGCTATTAATGGGCCATTTATGATTAACAATCAGCACTTCGACCCTATGGTGATTAATGAACGTGTTCCTTTCAATAATGTAGAAATTTGGGAACTACGAAATCAAACTCCTATTGCTCACCCATTTCATATTCATAATGTGCCATTTTATATATTAAGCATTAACGGAGTTGCTCCTCCTGAAAATCTGAGAGGTAAAAAAGATGTGGTGCTTGTACCGGGTGGAAATAGTGTGGTCCGATTTATTACCAAATTCGAAACCTTTTACAACGACACACTTCCCTATATGTATCATTGCCACATGTTAACACATGAAGATGATGGTATGATGGGACAATTTGTGGTCAACTCACCTTGCAATACGACTTTAACAGAACAACCCGTTAATCTACTTGCTGGAGTTGGCAGTATCGCTACTTTTAAAGTACAAATGAGTGACACTACAAATGCTACATATCAATGGCAATCAAACATAGGCTTTGGATTTCAAAACCTACAGAATGTAGGTCAATATACGGGTGTAAACACACAACAACTGACAGTTTCAGGGGTAAGCCTCAGTAATAATAATCAACCATTCCGGTGTATCATCAAAAAAGAAAACTGTGAGTTGACCAGTAACATAGCTATACTTAGCGTGGTTAATACAGGCGTTGCTGATCGCTGGCAAAAATACCGGATGTCTATTTTCCCTAATCATGCACAAGATTACATTAACATTAAACTCGAGATGCAGTTGAGTAGTTCAGCAACCATTTACATACGAAGTATTGATGGCAAATTGAATTCCAATGCCGAATTGGTGAATAACGATAGCAACACGAATCAGTACACCGTAAATACAAAACAACTATCACCGGGCATTTACTACCTGCATATACAGGATGGGGAATTGAGCAGTGTTGCCAAATTCATCAAGCTGTAATTAGTTGGCAAGGCAACCATCTCCTTATAATATAGCGGTTTGAATGTATGACAAGTGACTAAACGTTTGCAGGTGTTGACTTCAGCAGATTGCACACATGTTTATCAATCGGAAATGTCAGCATATCGGCATGTAGATTATTTAATTCTATCCACTCGAACCTGAGCGTTTCTTCTCTGTCGCCTGTGTGAACACTGTGTTCATCTGTACGCAGTTGATCTATGAGTTCGACATATGATGTGTAATAAATTGAAACAATTTGTTGATGCGTATGAAATGCACTGGGTTGAAAAAAATCAGTGGTATAGTAGTGCGAAACTTCTGTGAGCGCTATACCTGTTTCTTCCATTATTTCACGTTTCAGGCAATCAATAGTACCCTCTCCATACTGCATTCCACCACCCGGAAATTTAGTAAACATAAAATCGCCTATACGTTCGTGAACCAGTAATATTTTACCTTCGTGTATTAGCAATGCATAAACCCTAATCGTAAAAGGTCCGATTGTCATTGTTCGCGCTGTAGCAGATAGATAAAACCTGCGTTTAATTGCACATAATAGGGATAAGAACTGATACGGGTTGTACTAACAGATAATGGAGATATACCAAACACAGGTTGCGCAAAAAACTGGATGCCCTTGCCGTATTTGTATTCTACTCTTGCAGTTACCAACATATTTAAACCTATTCGTGAAGCCTCGTATCCGGTTGAGTCAATATTAAACACCGTTTCCCCATCAGCGGTAAAGTTGAACAACTCGGCTTTCACATCATGATTAACCAGCACATTGGCTGCCATACCTGCACCTATATAATAGTTAAACGACAAATCACGCGATCGGTGCAAATGATAATTAATCATAAGTGGTATTTGTACATACTGATAGCGGTAATCATATTCAACACGTTTGGTACCTGACCCTTGCGAATTATCAGACACATAACCGGGACCAATGCCCGGAAATAAAAGATCGCGAAATTGTATATTATCTTGAGTACGTCTAAAACCTACATCCAAATAAGTTAATCCTGTTTGCAACTTTATTTTTTTGTTTAACTGATAAAATAACCACAAAGACCCTCCCAAAGTAATTCGCATGGATTCATTCCGTTGAACTGAATCAGCATAATTCTTAAATGTAAGAGGATAACCGGCTCTGACAACATCATTGGAAGAGGATGAATTATTAGCTCCGCTCATCGTAATGTGAGCACTGAAGCCCCACGATAATTTCTGCTTAAGTCCTTTATCAGCATCCTGTCCGAATGTCGAAAACGACAATCCTACAATAGTAATATATACAAGCACCTGTTTCATATCAGTGCAAGTAATAAAAAAAATATGAGTACTGCTAAAATTACTCGCGAGGTCTTATGCCGATACGAATAGAAACTACGTTGGAGAAGGGCAGTATTGAAGATGCCGCATTGGCCAGGGCATAATCTATTTGTAACCTGTCGAAGCGCAGGCCTGCTCCTATAGACGGCATAAATGTAAGATTTCGGGTGCCATCAATATCAGTAACCCGCTGAAAATTGGTTGCTCCGCCACGTAAAAATACTTTGTCTTTATAGCCAAGTTCCAATCCCATGCGCGGATCAGCATTAAAATATGAACTCGAAATCCATACATTACGTTGGCCATCAAATGTCAGGTCAAAATTTATTTCGGGTAAAACCGAAAACCGTTCATTAAACAGTAACCACCTGCGCGCTACACCCAATTGCAGTAGTGGGGCTGTAAGCTCGAGAGAATTCTGCGGAAGTTTGTTATTGGTTTGAAGCAATACCTGTTTTTCGGATTCTGAAAATGAAAAATTCCACACATTAAATGTTGTGGTAGCATCGCGCAGCATTGCTCCAAACCGATATTGCCTAAGAGTGTATTGTGCGCCAACATCAAAACCAAACCCCCAGGCTCCGGCAAACTCACCTACTACCCTGCGTATAATTTTGGTATTTACCCCTACACTTAAATTTTCAATCATAGTTTGTCGGGCATAAGATGCCAGAAATGCATAGTCGATTGCAGAAAAATTTTGAACACGGCTTAAATCAAGCTGCCCGTTATTGAAGAGATTAAGCGTATTCGGGATATCATCAACCCCAACTCTGATAAACGAAAATGCCAATGCTGATTTATTGGCTGAATTAAGTTTAAAGGCAACTGTTCCATAATCGTGCTTCACAATACCTGCAAATTGCTCGTTATGCATCAGGGCAAACTCAAGATTATATCCAATTTGTGTTAGTCCTGCAGGATTCCAGTATGCTGCTGTTGCATCATTAACCGAAGCCAGGGTTGTATTGCCCATACCGGCAGCACGCGCACCCACCCCCAGCATCAAAAACTGATTGCTGTATTTAAGCACCTGTGCTTGTGCGACAAGTGAAGTAAATACTACTGCTATGGCTACTAACTTAACTTTCATTTTCCTGTGAAAATTTGAAGCATGTTGTGAAGCATATTCTCACGAGCCGCAAAATACGTATTTTCCAGCTCAAGCACCACCTGCTTCAATTTAAGCGCATCGCTTATGTTAAGTTCCGATAAACCTGCACGTATCATAATTCTGTTTAACGAATACACAAACTTATTATTATCTGTATAGTATCTGATATACTGAACCTGTGTAAAATGCCGGTAACGTGTAATAAACGAATCGGGGGATACGGCATTAGTACTCCCCAAAAAAAATTCCAATTGCTTATCAGACACCAATCCTAAGTCACTGTAAAATCTGTCGACATAGGCTGGTTCATATTTCAGTATAGCTCTGTCGAGCAACAGCTCAAATAAAATATGTGCTAAAAACCATTTACGCTGAAGCTTTTCTGAAAATGCAGTCTTTTTTATAACATTATTTACCTCATTCAGGTAATGTTCAAAAAATGCTGATGCATGAAATTTTTTATCAGAATCTACATGCTTCATACAGCCAGTTAAAAGTTCTTTTTGTTCTGTAGATGATGCATAAATATGGTGCAAATCTGAGGGCTTAAAATAACCTCTTGCAAGGTCGGGCAGTATCAGACCAGTGTTGTAATATGTATTCCCGACTTTACTATCGATGAAATAGTGTGCAAGATAATTCAACGTTGCAGTGTATTATTTTTTAATAAGTCCCTTCTTGTTATACTTAACATGATAACTCTTATTGGGGTCTTCAAAAGTGGCACATCCCTTTTTTGATTTGCATGATACAACTAGTGTAAATACGAATATCAAGAGTATGCTTAAATGATCAGTGATCGTTTTTTTCATTCAGTACAAATATAAATAGAAAAGTCCCACTTTTGAGGGTGGGACTTTCAATGTTGCAAACTGCAAGAAGCTTATTTCTTCTTAGGAGCAGCTTTCTTAGTTGCAGCTTTCTTAGGAGCAGCTTTCTTAGCGGCTTTCTTAGGAGCAGCTTTCTTAGCAGCAGCTTTCTTAGGAGCAGCTTTCTTAGCAGCTTTTTTAGGAGCAGCTTTTTTAGCAGCTTTTTTAGGAGCGGCTTTCTTTGCAGCTGATTTAGTAGGAGCTGCTTTTTTGGTTTTTTTAGTTGCCATGTTTTTAAATATTTAAATTGATTACGAAAACAAAGTTATATATCTCTTTAAATATTTCAAGTATGTGTTCATTATCAATGGAAAAAAATTCCCTCATAAAACTGTTGATAACTGTGCACACATATCTGAACATATTGATTTTACTGATAATTACACGAATCATCTATCAACAAAATATTTTAAATTTTTTTTCGCGTAAATGTTCTTCTCCATATGATTACAGTTATGTTCATCACATACATTGTATGTTCATACTTGTTGCGTATCGTCTGTAATGCCTGATTTTACAATACTTTTCAGCCTTCCATAAATTTTAAAAAATAAAATGATGCATTAATTGTGAATGTATGAACATGAAAATACAAAGACACCTAAAATTTAATTTCACACGATTTCGGAGTATATTTTTTTATACAGCACGAAAAATCAAGTTGTAATACATCCACTGATAAAAATATTTTTTGATGCATAAATTCATCCATCAAAATTCTAATATTGAAGAATGAGTTACGCAAAAATAAATGCAGCTATTCTCACTATCGGTGATGAAATTTTAATTGGTCAGGTTACTGATACAAACTCTGCATGGCTTGGACAGGAACTGAGCAAAGCAGGCATACGCGTTAATTTCAGAATATCTGTTGGTGATGATGAGTCACACATACTTGATGCTCTGGATAAAGCTTCACAATATGCAGACATCATCATTACCACAGGCGGATTGGGACCAACGAAAGACGATAAAACTAAACAGGCGTTCTGCACCTACTTTGATACACACCTGGTAGAAAATGCAGAAGTGCTTGAATGGGTTACACGTATTTTCAGAATGCGTAAACTGCCCATGCTGGAGTCAAATAAATTTCAGGCAATGGTACCTGCAGCGTGCGAAGTGTTATTTAACAGAAGTGGCACCGCTCCGGGTATGTTGTTCAAAAAAGAAAAGAAAGTGTATATGAGTATGCCCGGTGTTCCGTTCGAAATGAAAACCATTTTTACTGAACATGTATTACCGGCAATTCAATCTTCATTTGAACTACCTTATATTCTACACCGTACCATACAAACAGCATCCATAGGTGAATCATTTCTGGCCGAAAAAATAAAACAGTGGGAATCTGATTTGCCCGAACACATTCAACTGGCGTATTTGCCCTCTGTGGGTTTAGTGCGTTTGCGATTAAGCGGATACAGCAATAACCAAACTCAACTCGAAATGGAGATGAATAATTGTGTAGCCGCTTTATACAATATTGCCGGTGAATATATTTTTGGAGAAGAAAATGACAGCCTCGCTGAGGTAACAGGTAAATTGCTAGCAGCAAACGGATATACACTGGCAACAGCCGAAAGTTGTACAGGTGGATATGCAGCACATCTGATTACATCAGTTCCGGGTAGTTCAGCTTATTATAAAGGCAGCATTATCAGTTATGCCAACGAAATAAAAACAGCGGAATTAAATGTTACAGATGAAATTCTTCGTACTAATGGTGCAGTAAGTGAACAATGTGTGAAGCAGATGGCTGAAGCCGTTAGCAAAAAATTTAATACCACATTTGGTATTGCTACAAGTGGAATAGCAGGACCCGGTGGCGGAACGGATGAGAAGCCTGTAGGTACAGTATGGATTGCAGTACACACACCTACTGAAACCATTGCCCGAAAATTTAATATGGGCGATAGCCGCGAACGAACCATACAACGCACTGCATTACAGGCACTGGATATGCTTCGTAAAGAGCTGCTCAAGCAGTAAACGATATAACCTTTTTACTTAGTCGTTGGCATAAGTGAATCAAAAACATAAATTTGCCCGACATAACACCTATAATTTATGGCAGAATTTCATTTGGTAATGCCCAAAATGGGCGAAAGTATTGCAGAAGCTACTATTATTCGATGGACTAAAAACGAAGGAGATAACATTGCCGCAGATGAAACCGTGCTGGAAATTGCAACAGATAAAGTTGACAGTGAAGTTCCCTCGCCCAAAGGCGGTGTACTGAAGAAAAAATTATTCAAAGAAAACGATGTAGTGGCTGTCGGAACAGCTATCGCTATCATAGAAACTGAAGCATCAGGTGCCGCAACACCCACCCCACCTGTCGAAGTAAAAAAAGCAGTGGTAGAAGTAGAGAAAACCGTGGAAGCTGCCAAGCAAATTGTACAAAATACCCCCCCAGCTAAGCCCGGCTCTGGTAACAGATTTTATTCGCCACTGGTATTGAATATAGCCAAGGAAGAAAATATATCCATGGCTGAACTCGAATCTATTGCAGGTACAGGAAGCGAAGGTCGTGTAACCAAACGCGATATTTTGACATATGTACAAAACAGATCAGGAGCTTCTGCAACTGTTGTCTCATCAAATGTTACTGCTCCTGTAAATAACCAAATAAATGAAACAGCTCCAGCTGCAGTTTCAAAACCTGCTGGAGGCAAAATCACGCTCATGCAAGGTGATGAAATTATAGAGATGGATCGTATGCGCAAGCTCATTGCCGATCACATGGTGATGAGTAAAGCTACTTCACCACATGTTACTTCATTTGTAGAAGCTGATGTTACCAATATGGTATTGTGGCGTGAAAAGGTGAAAAAGAATTTTGAAAAACGTGAAGGAGAAAAAATCACATTCACTCCATTATTCATTGAGTGTGTGGTAAAAGCCATCAAAGATTATCCTATGATAAATATTTCGGTGGATGGCAACCAGATTATAAAACGTAAAAACATCAACATAGGCATGGCTGCTGCTTTGCCCAGTGGCAACCTGATTGTTCCGGTTATCAAAAATGCTGACACCATGAACATGGTGGGTCTCACCAAGTCTGTTAATGATTTGGCTAACCGTGCACGTACCAATAAACTCGCTCCCGAAGAAATTCAAGGTGGAACATTTACACTGACCAACGTGGGTGGTTTTGGAAACGTAATGGGAACACCGATTATCAATCAACCACAGGTGGCCATTATGGCTACAGGCTCTATTAAAAAGAAACCGGCCGTACTTGAAACTGAAATGGGTGATGTAATCGCCATTCGTCACATCATGTTTCTTTCACTCAGCTACGACCACCGTGTGGTAGATGGCTCACTGGGAGGGTCATTCCTGCGCAGGGTAGCCGATTATATGGAGCAATGGGACATGAACAGAGAATATTAATCCTCTTTAAAAAATCCCCGTTCACAAACGGGGATTTTTTTGCAATGCGTGTTAGCCTCATGATGGTCTCAAATATTTAATCAGGAATGAATTTCATCCGGTAACCAAAACCATTCAGCCTTTCAAAATAGGCCGCTCGCAATGTATCAGATGAACAATAGCAATAGCTGATATGCTGCCTAATATCCGGATTTAAAACATAAACCATTCCTGCCAACCTGAAAGGAGCATAAATACTGTCGCACTTCTCTTTAAAGAGCAGAGGCTTATTGCCCGGTTTTAATGATTGAATACGCTGTTCACGCATATTCCACTGGCTTCTACGCCCAAAAGATCCATATGCATCGCTGGCTACGCGATTCAATTGAAAAAACAGTAACGCAAACAACACCCACTGATATTTTTTTTGTACAAATGCTCGAGGGAATAGGGCCACGCTAAATAACGGAACAATATAAAAACCAAATGTAAAGTATCTGGTCTCCCACACACGTATACCTGCAAAGGTAATAGCCAGTGCAAGTAGCAGCACAAACGAAATAAATAAAATAGCCAAATGTGAAAACGGATTGATTAGTCGAATCTGTTTACGAGATACGGTAAAGTAAATGAACAAAAGCACTGCAGCGCACGTTAAAAGCGCATCGGCCTTATCTCCCACACCCGGAAAATCGGGAAGCAGTATCCATCTGAATGGCCATTCAACTACGGAAGGATCATACCGAAATGTAAACAATTCGGGACTATAAGTATCGGCTATATATGTATCGAATGCTGAAATCTGAAAAAACAGGGCATATATAAATGCGGCTGTACAAATCGATAGCATTGCTTTGGCTACCTCCCGAAAATCGGTTGTGGTAAAAAAGCACATCGTGAGCAGCAACCCATGCCAAACTATTAACTGCGGATTAACCAGCAAAGACACCAACTGAACTATTACGATAATGATGCACTGACGAGTAGTATAGGAACGGGCATTAAAAAAAACAGATAATGACAACAAAGCGCATACCCAGGTTAATGCATAAAATCTGCCATCGCTGGCAAGAAATATACCCAGATTAGAAAATAACGCAACCACACCAGCAACTGCAAATGCCTGCTTCTGACGGTAATGATGAGCAAAAAACCTATACAATAAATAGGCAGCCAGCAGCCAGCAGGCAAACGAGAAGATTCGCTGCACATATATATGGTAGCCAAATACACGAAAAATCACATTCAACAGCAACGTATGCAAATATGAATGATCGGCACCTGATGAAATGTGCATCCACACATCAGCAGGCGAAAACAGGTCTGGATCGGCATGCATAAAAGATAATGCCTCATCGCCCCTTACCGGGTTGTATAATATATATTGAATTATGGTGAATAAACCCGTTGCTGAAATCAGCAAAAGCACAAAGTAGTTTAGCTGCTGAAGCCGCCTTAATGTGAACATGCGTATCAAATGTAAGATTTCAGTTTCAAATACAAGGTATTGCTCTAATTTTGTCGTGTAAACAATACATCGCATGATACTGGGCATAATTCCTGCACGCTATGCATCAACCCGACTGCCGGGCAAACCATTGCTGGATATAGCTGGCAAAAGCATGATACAACGTGTATATGAGCAGTGCCTGAAATGCGATTCACTGACTGATGTGATTATTGCAACAGATGACCAGCGCATAGCTGACCATGCACACACATTTGGTGCACAGGTGGTGCTCACATCTACAGAGCATCAGAGCGGAACCGACAGATGTGCCGAAGCTGTAAGCAAGTTGCAGGATAAATACAGTGTTGTTATCAATATTCAGGGAGATGAACCATTTATCGACCCCGAACAAATCAATACGTTAATAAGGTGTTTTGATGATAGCAGGGTGAATATTGCATCGCTGTATAAGCAACTACCACGTGAACAGGACGCCCAATTTCCAAACGTGGTTAAAGTGGTATTAAATCAAATGGGCAATGCCTTGTATTTTTCACGTTCAGTTATTCCTTACCGCAGAAGTCCCGATGCGTCTATTAACTATTACAAACATATCGGATTGTATGGCTACCGCACCGACACTTTGCTGGAACTCACACGCCTTAAACCCACCATGCTAGAAATGGCCGAGTCGCTGGAACAACTTCGCTGGCTCGAATCGGGCTACAGTATTCGCATGTGTGAAACACACCTAGAAACACTTTCAATAGATACACCTAACGATTTACTACTTGTTGAAAAATACTTGAAAAGTAGTTCCGAATAATTTCGTTTGGCAAAGGCTTACATGTACATTTGTTTCCCGTACAGTAAATAACCGTGTTTTACACAACAACTGTATTTCGCGGTTAAAATCAACAACTTATGCATTCACCAAAATACATCTTCGTTACTGGCGGGGTTACTTCATCATTAGGCAAAGGCATCGTCTCTGCATCACTTGCTAAACTATTGCAGGCTCGTGGGTATTCCGTTACCATTCAAAAATTTGACCCTTATATCAACGTTGATCCGGGCACGCTCAACCCCTACGAACACGGTGAATGTTATGTAACCGAAGACGGTGCTGAAACTGACCTTGACCTAGGCCACTACGAACGTTTTTTAAATGTTCCCACATCCCAGGCTAATAATGTAACAACGGGACGAATATACCAATATGTTATAGACAAAGAACGCGAAGGCGCATACCTGGGAAAAACGGTACAGGTTATTCCGCATATTACAGATGAAATCAAGCGAAGGATGAAATTGCTGGGCGAATCCGGTAAATATGAAATCATCATTACCGAGCTGGGCGGCACAGTTGGAGATATTGAATCGCTGCCATATATAGAAGCTGTAAGACAACTAAAATGGGAATTGAAACAGGAAGATTGTATGGTGATTCACCTGACACTACTTCCCTACCTGGCTACTTCGCACGAACTTAAAACCAAACCCACACAGCACTCCGTTAAATTATTGCTTGAATCAGGAGTTCAGCCTGATGTTTTGGTTTGTCGTGCCGAGCATCCCATCAGCAAAGAAATTAAAAAGAAAATAGCCCTGTTTTGCAATGTTACTCCTAATGCTGTTATAGAAGCACTGGATATGCCCACCATATATGATGTGCCTATGGCCATGCTGAAAGAGAAACTGGATAAAACTGTGCTCTCACGTTTAAAATTATCGGCTAAGCATGAACCTGACATGGAGAGCTGGCTGAATTTTTTAATACGCCATAAAAACCCCAAGCATGAGGTAAAAATTGGGCTAATCGGCAAATATGTTGAATTGCCGGATGCTTATAAGTCCATTGCTGAAGCATTTATCCATGCAGGCGCATTTCATCAATGTAGGGTTAGGTTGGAGTACATCCACTCCGAATTAATTACCGAAGAAAATGCTGAACATAAATTAAACCATCTGGATGGAGTGCTGGTGGCTCCGGGCTTTGGCGACCGGGGTATTGAAGGAAAAATTGCTGCAGTGAAATACGTTCGCGAAAACAAAATACCTTTCTTCGGAATATGTCTGGGTATGCAGATTTGTGTTATTGAATTTGGCCGCAATATTTTAGGATTTAAGGATGCGCACTCTACAGAAATGAACCCTAAGACAAAGCATCCGGTTATTGACATGATGCCCGAGCAAAAGAAAATTACCAACAAAGGCGGTACCATGCGCTTAGGTGCATACGTATGCGAACTGGTAAAAGGTAGCCATGCGCAAAAAGCATACGACAAATCGAAAGTGACTGAACGCCACAGACACCGTTTTGAGTTTAACAACAAGTTCCAGAAAGACTATGAAAAAGCGGGCATGTTGATAACAGGTATAAATCCGGAAACCAAACTGGCCGAAATTGTTGAAATAAAAGATCATCCCTACTTTATGGGTGTACAATTTCACCCCGAATATAAAAGCACCGTGTTGACTCCACACCCGCTATTTATTCGTTTCATTAAAGCTGCTATTGAGTATAGTAATTCCTGATTAATCGGGATAAATGAGTTTAATATCCCGTATCGGTGAGTACATAAGTTAGTTTTAAATCAATGAATTAAATAAGTAGCTACCTATTCTGTAATGCTTACTTGCAAGCCCACGTAACTTTGTATAAGTTTTGGGTATTATTCATATTAAACCTTAACACACTACCGTAGCATGCGCCTCATTGCACATGCTGCATTTTATTGCTTGCAAACCAATACCAGCCCAGCAAAGCGTTTTTTTTATGTTATTCCCCGATAAATAATACTTTTGCTCCCACTTTTTCGAATTAAGTCATGGACAGAAACTCAATCATCGGGCTATCGCTCATATTTATTATTCTCATCACTTTTGCATACATCAATCAGCCCTCGGAAGAGGAGTTGCGTGCTGCCCGACAAAAGCAAGATTCTGTTGAGCGTGTAAATGCTCAAATTGATTCAGCAACTGCAATCATGCAATCGGCTGCTGAAGTAAAACCTGTAGCTGACGATTCTGTTTCGCTTACTCAACAGTACGGTGTATTTACTCCGCTTACTCAGGGTACTGAGGAATGGGTAAGCATTGAAAACGATGAGTTAAAATTAACCCTGTCAACCAAAGGCGGTCGTCCTTCCAGGATTGAATTAAAGAAATACAAAACATACACAGGCTCACCCCTGCTTATGATGGATGGTGATAACAATGAGTTTGGCTACACGTTTGCTACCCGCGAAAACAAAACCATCGAAACACAGGAGTTGTATTTCACGCCTAAAGTAAGTGAGAACGGTAAAAGCATTCAGATGATAGCCCAGCTGAGCGAAGGCAAGCAGCTGATTCAAATGTATTCGCTCAACGAAAATGAGAATATCATTGATTATTCACTGAAATTGAATGGTTTGCAGGATGTTATTGCTCCCAATTCCAACTACCTCGATTTCAACATTCGCCAACGCATACTATCACAAGAAAAAAATGCCGACAACGAAAAACGTACAAGCACCGTTTACTACCGGTTTACGGAAGACGAACCTACTTACATTACAGAAACTGAAGACAAAAAAGAAAGTCTGAAAACACCTGTTCAGTGGATTTCATTCAAGCAACAGTATTTTAATACCACCTTTATTGGTACTCAGCCATTCAGCAATGCGGTAGTTGAAACCAAGAGTGAAGAAAACAGCTCGTACGTTAAAAACATGTATGCTAATCTAACAGTACCCTACGAGCATAAAGCCGAAGAGTCGTTTGGTATGAAAATATTTGTCGGACCAAACCTTTACAAAACAATGGCCAAACTCGACATTGAACTGGAACGCATTATTCCTATGGGTTGGGGAATTTTCCGTTGGGTTAATAAATATGTTGTTATCAATGTATTTCATTTTTTAAGTCAGTATATCACCGGTTTTGGTTTAATTATTTTCATTCTTACGCTCATTATTAAAACGGTACTATTTCCGCTGGTTTACCGCTCATACTTAAGTACCGCTAAAATGCGCGTGCTCAAACCCGAGATGGATGAAATCAAAGCCAAATACGGAGATGATTTGACACGTGTACAGCAGGAAAACATGAAACTTTACCGCAAAGCCGGTGTAAACCCAATGGGCGGTTGCTTACCTGTATTGCTGCAAATGCCTATTCTTATTGCCCTGTTTCAGTTTTTCCCATCCGCTTTTGAATTACGTCAGCAAAGTTTCTTGTGGGCCGAAGACTTATCTACGTTTGACTCCGTATTTAACCTGCCATTCACTATACCCGGATATGGTGCGCACGTCAGCCTTTTTGCTTTGCTTATGACTTTATCGTCCCTTGCTTATACTTATTACAACAATCAAAACACCGGAGGCATAAACGAACAAATGAAGTGGCTGACCTACCTAATGCCTGTTGTATTTTTATTTGTGCTGAATAGTTTCCCGGCCGGCTTAAATTACTACTATTTCGTATCCAACCTCTTTACCATCGGTCAGCAATTGGCAATACGCAGATTTGTTGATGATACGCAGCTACATGCTCAAATTCAGGAAAACAAGAAAAAGCCTGTGAAGAAATCGAGGTTTGAACAAAAGCTGGAAGACATGGCCCGCAAACGTGGCATCGATCCTAAAAACCTGAAACGCTAACTCAAGCTTTAGCACTAAGCCTTTCCAATACCTCCTCAATTGCCCTATTGATGGTTTTTGCCGGGTTTGAACTAAACGTGTGCGTTATTCTGTTGGCCAGAATAGCATTAACAGATAAGGCACGATGCCCCATAGCTGCTGCCAGTGCGTAAATCCCTGCCGTTTCCATCTCAAAATTAGTAATGCGGTAACCACCTGCACTTACCTGATTCAGCCTTGCTACCAAATCGGTATACTGTGCCTGTGTGCGCAACATACGGCCCTGCGGAGCATAAAAACCGCAGCACGTAGCGGTTATGCCTTGTGTGTAGTGATTACCAAACAGATTTAGCCATTTAGGATGAGCTTTGTACAAATACGGATTTACAAAAAGTAAATCGAGCTGCCGGTCAATTTCATCCAGCAAAACTTCGGTTTCATCATCATCCGTTCCGGTATAAAACTGCATAAGCGCATCAAGACCCAATCCGTGTGATGAAATTAATATCGAATCCACCTCTACATCTTGTTGCAAAGCACCCGAAGTACCAATTCGGATAATATCCAGAGGGGTAAGAGTAGGCCTTACCTGACGTGTTTGCAAATCAATATTGACTAGTGTATCCAACTCGTTCATCACAATGTCGATATTATCAGTACCTATACCTGTTGATACCACCGATAGTCGTTTATTACCTATAAAGCCTGTATGAGTAACAAACTCACGTTTTTGCTTAATCAATTCAACTCGGTCAAAATGCTTTGTTACCTGAGGCACACGTTCAGGGTCACCTACCAGGATTATAGTTTCTGCTATGTCTTCAGGCAACAAATGCAGGTGGTATACAGAGCCATCATCGTTTAAAATAAGTTCGGAAGCAGGTATCTGTTGCATGGGCTAATATTGATTCAAATGTCATACAAACATGATGAATATCATCCTATTTTCTAGAAGAATATACTCATCTTTGTTGCTCAAAATAAACTTCAGCACACCATGACTACAACGAAGAAAAATACAATGCTGGTTCCGGTTGATTTTTCACCCATATCCATTCGCGCATTGGATCATGCAGTTCAACTTGCCCGTCATTTCGATAATAATCTGGCAATACTCCATGTTATCGAAGAGGCTTTTTTCAGCGGGCTATTTAATTTTTGGCAAGATGATGATAAGAAACGTGAAATTAAAGCCGAGTTGCGTCAAAAAATGGAAGCGCTGGCAAATGATATCAATAAGAAGTATAATATAGATTGCACGGTTGTTGTTAAAGAAGGTAAAATATCGAGAGAAATAGCTGATACAGCAACTGAATTGGGATGTGACAGCATTATTATGGGATCAAGCGGTGCATCTGGGCTTGAACAGTTAATAGGCAGTAATGCGTCTAAAACCATAATGCAGGCTAGTGTTCCTGTAATTGTAGTAAAATCGGACAGGGAGGTAAATGCCTATAAAAATATTGTCTTCCCACTGGATCTGACCATGGAATCGCGTCAAAAAGTAAAGTGGGCTATATACCTAGCTAAGAGTTATAAGTCAACCATCCACATCATTACTTATCAGATTGATGATGAAGATGCCAACATCCGCATGCGTGCCGCATTAAAACAAATTACCCGTATGCTAGAACAGAATGGAGTTTCATATACAGAAAAAATACTGACAAAAATCGAAACCGATTTCGCATCAGATACCATTGCCTATGCCGAATCCATGAAGGCCGACCTGATAATGATTATGTCGCAACAAGAAAATTCAGGACTGGAAGATTTTATCATAGGAACCGAAGCTCAACAGCTCGTAAACAAATCGCAGAACGTACCGGTGATGTGCATTAAGCCCGGTAAAACCGGATTTACGTCTGAATTTGCTGTTTAACAGAATCATTTATCCATAGAAAAGCCGCAGCTGCGGCTTTTTTTATGTTGGCATACCGGAAAAATTATCTTTGCATCAGTAAAGAAAAATAACACATGGCAGACAATAAAATAATATTCTCTATGGCGGGAGTTGGTAAAACGTACCCGCCCAGTAAGCAAGTACTAAAAAATATTTACCTCTCCTTTTTCTATGGAGCCAAAATTGGAGTGCTGGGCTTAAATGGGTCAGGAAAATCGAGCCTGCTGCGCATAATAGCAGGTATAGATAAAAACTATACAGGTGAGGTTGTATTTGACAAGGATTACAAAATCGGTTATCTGGAACAAGAACCAACGTTGGATGAAAATAAAACCGTGGTTGAATGTGTTAAAGAAGGCGTTCAGCATATTGTAGATCTGTTGAGTGAATTTGATGAAGTAAATAATAAACTGGCCGAGCCCATGGATGATGCAGCCATGGAAAAGCTGATGAACCGTCAGGCACAACTTATGGAATTGCTGGAGCAGCATGATGCATGGGAACTTGACAATAAACTGGAAAAAGCAATGGATGCGCTTAGGTGTGCTGATCCGGAAACACCTATAAACATACTTTCGGGAGGTGAACGCAGGCGTGTGGCCTTGTGCAGGCTTCTGCTAAGTAATCCTGATATTTTGTTACTGGATGAGCCTACCAACCACCTGGATGCCGAATCGGTTGACTGGCTGGAACAGTACCTTAAAAACTATCCGGGAACAGTCATTGCTGTAACGCATGACCGCTACTTTTTAGATAATGTAGCGGGATGGATTCTTGAACTGGACAGAGGCGAAGGTATTCCTTGGAAAGGCAATTATAGCAGCTGGCTCGAGCAAAAGTCGAAACGACTGGAAGCTGAAGAAAAACAGGAAAATAAACGCGCCAAAGCACTGGAGCGCGAATTAGATTGGGTAAGACAAGGTCCAAAAGGCAGACAAGCCAAACAGAAAGCGCGTCTCAACGCTTACGACCGTATGTTGAGTGAAGAAACCAAAGAAAAAGAACAGCAATTAGAACTGTTTATACCGCCCGGACCACGTCTGGGAGATGTTGTTATTGAAGCCAAAGACGTAAGCAAGGCCTACGGAAACAAATTGCTGTATGAAAATCTGAATTTTTCTCTTCCCAAAGGAGGCATAGTTGGAATTATCGGCCCGAATGGTGTAGGTAAAACTACCCTGTTTCGCATGATTATGGGTCAGGAAAAACCCGATAAAGGTGACTTTACTGTAGGCGATACCGTGAAGCTGGCTTATGTAGACCAAAGCCATAAAGATTTATTGCCCGAAAAATCAGTGTTTGAAGTAATAAGCGGTGGTACAGAAACCATGATGGTGGCAGGTAAACAGGTAAATGCACGCGCATATATATCAAAATTCAATTTCAGCGGAACCGATCAGAGTAAAAAGGTAGGAATGCTTTCAGGAGGTGAACGTAACCGTGTTCACCTGGCCATGACCCTAAAAGAAGGTGGTAACGTATTGCTGCTGGATGAGCCTACTAACGATATTGATGTGAATACACTTCGTGCACTTGAAGAGGCTATACAAAACTTTGCAGGTTGCGTGGTTGTCATCTCACACGACCGCTGGTTCATCGACCGAATTGCTACGCATATATTGGCATTTGAAGGAAACTCACAGGTATACTGGTTTGAAGGCAACTACTCAGATTACGAAGAGAACAAAAAACAGCGCGTGGGCGATACTCAACCACACCGAACGCGTTTTAAAAATATGCTGAATGTATAATAACTAAATGGGGGAAAACTTAAATTCAGATTACATGACCAATTCGTAATTGGTTACAGGTTTTACGTATGCCTTGGTACTATGCTTGTAGCCTGATTTTGATATAAGTTTAAGAACCTGCGGATCACGGGTACGTAATGTAATCCGTAAGTCAATTGTATTCTCAAATTCTATGGCATTGTTGCTGCAGTCTGTAGCTGTAAACAAATCCTTGCCCGAAACATTTATACCGAACAATTTGCCGATAACTTTATTCATACGAGCAAGATCTTCGGGATGTTCTTTTTTGAAGTAATAATTAAGCATAACCAGTTCCCCGTTCAAAAAATGATAGGTAATACGGGTTTTTAATCCTCTAATTTGCTTTTTATATAGCAGCACCTCGTATCGTATTCCTTCTTTTTTCTCCGTTCGAAAGCAGTATGGTTTACCAAATTTATCGATAATATAAAGTAGTGAACGACCAATCAGCATTGAAACTCTATCCTGAACATATACATACGTACTATCGTTTTGTGGCTGATTCAAATGATGGTTAAGCGCATACAAAGTATCATTACTCAGATGCTGTATATTATTTGCTTTTTGGCGACTTGAATACTTTGATAAAAATATTGCGTAGATGTAATATATGTATGCTTTCATAACCGAAATTAATTATTCAAATGTAATATATTTTTGTATTTAAACAAAATAAATGGCTGTTTTTAGAAATAAACAACTTAATATAAAAACAAATGCTATACTCTCAATCGTCATAAAGCAAGTTCTTTTATCAAATTAATAGCCAGGTTTTCAGCAACATGGCTTCCTATTGCTACTCCCATCCCATTTAAGCGACCAGCCACCCATATACCAGGTTTTGTCTTGTAAACCAAAGGCTGTTTTTGGGGGTGAAAAGCCATTATGCCCGACCAGTGATAATCAATTGTATACTTTTCATTAGGTATAATAACCTCGCTCAGGTATTTCAAGAGATTTTCATGTATAAGAGGGTTTAGGCCAAATTCTGTTGTTTGTTCGGTTTCAAAGTCAAGATTTCGCCCACCGCCAAATAAGACTCTATTCCCATAGTTCCGAAAATAATAATAGCCTTCATCTATACTGAAAACGCCTTTAAATTTAAGGGATGAGATTACTGAAGTACACAACACCTGCCCCCGACCCGGATTCACTTCAATCTCTGGTAAAAGTGCAGGTATAAATGCGTTTGTACATACCGCTACCTGTTCAGCTGTTAAGGTAAGTGTTCCTTTGTCCATAAACGACTTGCATACAATGCGAACACTGTTACTTGAATCTGTCAATTGTAGTACTTCAGTGCCCGTCATAATTTGTACACCAAGCGATAAGGCCCTTTGCATGAGTGCTCGCATCATCTTTCCGGAATTTATCTGCCCTTCAAAAAAATTATAGATAAGCTGACTAGTGCCCTCAAACCCGAACTCCGTTATTTTTTGTTGTTGTAATGAAAAGACATCACGATTAAATAGCGGATACAATACAGCATTCATTGCATCCAATTCATCTTGTGAAACAGCATTCATGGTTGGAAGTAATAGTTCATATCCTCCATGCTGCTCAAAATCCATATTCGAGTCCCCTACACGTTTTCTAAGCATTTCTAGTCCTTTTATGCGTGCTTCTATAAGCTCAAGAAATGCATCTTCACCCATCAGTCTCAAGTCATGTTGTTTTTCTGTAAATGAACCAATACAGGCAAATCCAGCATTTTTTGTACTAGCTCCTGAAGGTAGCTGACCTCTTTCAACTATACACACCTTTAACTGAGGCTTACGTTCCAGTAAACTACACGCAGTAGACAAACCGGTTATACCGGAACCGATGATGACCACGTCATACTGCAAAAACTGCTCATGTTCCCATATGCTGAACATGCATCAAAGTAACAACTGCACTAAAGAATAAGCAAAAAAAATCCCGTTGCTTATTCAACAACGGGATTTATAAAGAATATTAAAGTAGACTTATTCCGTAACTGTCAGCTTCTTGCTGATTGTATTTCCGTTTACAGTCATACTTACGAAGTAAACTCCTGGCTTCAGACCGCTGATATCTATGAATTCAGCATGTGCGCCATCGCTGTAGTTTTTGCTGAATGTAGGTTTTACCTGCTGACCTACCAGATTAAGAATGCTAACGTTTATGGTAGCTGATTGCTTAAGGTTGAACGCAATTACCGGGCGTTCGCTGCTGCGAGCAGGGTTAGGATAAACCTGACTCAAGGCAAAGTTGTCATTTTTGATATCGGCAATACCTACGTTACCCGATGTAGTGGTTAAATGAAAATCCATATCAAGAAATTGCTCATTAACAAAAGCTGCACCGTTGATATAACCGTTCCATCCATTAAATGTAGCGTAAGCTGCTCTGGCAACACCAATCAAAGATGAATTAAAATACGTAGGGTTTGACCAATCTGTAGTACCCTGGTTGGAAGCATAGTAATATCCGAAATAATTGGTTCTTCTTCGACCCTGAGGAAATGTTGTAGGATTTAACTGATAAATCATGATGGCTGTATCATTATTTAACACTGTTGGTACTCCGGATTTAAATGTAACAGCTGCAGCTACAAGATTATTAGTATTTGCTCCGTTAAGTGCATCTATTTCAATACCAGCAGGTGCAGGAACTTGAAGTAGTTTTACCTGCCAACTATTTTCAAAACCATTATTGTTGTTAGAAACACGTGTTGAATCATTTCTACCCGCTCCTAAAAGTATGGTATCTGTTTTCAAAAAGTTATTCGGGAAGCGAACATTACCACCTGTCCAACCTACTGAAGCAATTTTAGTGGGGCTTCCAACTATCGATGGCTTTGTAATTTGAGCTCCTCTGAAGTAGCTGATAAATAAGGTGTCAGTAACAGGTAGTTTGCCTCCTATCCCATCATCAAGTGAATCAACATTACGTACATATAAGTAAAGCATACGCAGTGAATCCATCTTGTAACTAACAAACCTTGATAATTTACTAGCTGGGTCATCTGTTTGATCAATAAGGTCGTCTTTAGGATCAAGTACCTGAGCGATACTTACACGACCTACTCCGGTAATAGTCTCTCCGGTTGAATTAATATAAAGTGCATTAGAATCATGTTGCATGAAAGCAACGAATTGTTGTAGACTGGCACCAATATTTGACTTGCCAATCATGTCAAGGTGATTGTACCAAGTAGAAATATCAATTTTGTTTCGAACCTGTGAAGTTGGCTTAGCAGGTTTGTTCATAGGGGCACCAAATGGTGAATTGTCAAATACCGGTGACTGGGCAAAAACTGAAGCCACAGCAGTAAATAACAGCGTAACAGGTAAGATTAACTTTTTCATTTTTTGTGATTTAGTAGTTATTATAGCGTTGCGAATTTATAATTAATTAACAAAGTACCAATTTAACAGACAAATTTTAAAGGTAATGGTTGCATATTTAATTAGCTCTTTCCAACCAATTGCCGTCTTCCCTTATTAAATCAATAAGTTCCTGAACTGCAGTTTCCTTATTTACACCTTTTTTTACCACTTCTTTACCTCGGTAAAGGGTTATTTTACCGGGCCCTGAGCCCACATATCCGTAATCGGCATCGGCCATCTCGCCCGGACCGTTAACTATACAGCCCATCACGGCAATTTTAATTCCTTTCAGGTGATCGGTATGCTTGCGAATTAGCGCAGTGGTTTCCTGTAAATCAAACAAGGTGCGGCCACAACTAGGACAGCTGATATACTCCGTTTTAGTAATTCGAGCACGGGCAGCCTGTAATATTCCAAACGCCAGTTCATTCAGATGACTGCATTTCATATTTTCGTTACTCAACAGTATTCCGTCTCCGTATCCTTCTATAAAAAGTGTGCCGGCATCTGTAGCATGAAACAACATGTCTGTTTCACTGTCGGTCGTTTGATGTGATGATTGAATAATTACAGGCATCAGCAGGTTTTGCATTTTGATACGTGTAAGTGTATTCCTTAAATCTGACACACGGTGTTCGGTAACTGCTTTGAGTATAAGCACAGAATGCGGTGTGCTTGAGGCTTTTCTTAACAAGTCGTCCGAACATTCAGCCGTGGTGGCCAACACAAAGTTGAGCGTTTGTGAAAATATTTTTTCGCTGTGCAGCTGCTGTGGTGTATACAGTGGAAAATTATTGACCTTATCAGTTAAGCTTTTCCACGTATCTGCATTGTAAATACCTTTGATACCGTTGGGCAGCATAAACGAGGTGCTGTAATTGCCCCTGTAAATAAAATCGCACCCCAAATCAGTCATATGCCACTTATCAAGACCCGGATCGTAGATATGGCCTGTATCGGCTAGCATTTCGGGTGCTAATTCATGTATGTTACTAAAGTCGGCTATAACCCTTGGCACATTGCTTCCGCCAATGGTATGCACCTCGTTGGTTACCCGTTTACTGAACATGTAAGGATTCCATGCCGATAATAACTCAGCATCATTTAATGCATAAGTAACAGGCTGATGAGACGCACGCTGACTGTATCGGCTAACCAGTTTTTGAGCTACCGGCACCTCAAATTCGGGGTCTTCAGTAAGCGATACCCTTACGGTATCTCCAATGCCATCTTCAAGCAAAGCGCCAATACCCAGAGCAGATTTTATGCGTCCGTCATTACCGTCACCCGCTTCGGTTACGCCAAGGTGCAACGGATATTGCATATCGTTTTCATTCATGGTTTGCACCAGTAAACGATAGGCCTGAACCATAACCTGTGGATTACTAGATTTCATTGAAAGTACAATATTGTGGAAGTTTTCATCTCGGCAAATGCGCAAAAACTCCATCGCACTTTCAACCATTCCGTGAGGGGTATCGCCATATCGGCTCATTATACGATCGCTCAACGATCCATGATTGGTTCCAATGCGCATAGCTGTTCCGTATTCTTTGCAAATGCGCACCAGCGGGGTAAATTTTTCCCGAATACGGTCAAGTTCTTCGGCATATTCAGCATCGGTATATTCCAACAATTCAAATTTTTTCTTGTCTACGTAGTTACCCGGATTTACTCTTACTTTCTCTACTATCCGTGCAGCAACTTCGGCAGCGTTGGGCGTAAAATGTATGTCGGCAACCAGCGGAACATTTACGCCCCTTTGCTTCAGTTCATCTTTAATATTTTGCAGATTTTGAGCATCCTTTATACTGGGTGCAGTTAGCCTAACCAGTTCGCAACCGGCTTCTACCATTCGTATGATTTGTGCTACAGATGCAGCTGTATCCATAGTATCAGTTGTAGTCATGGATTGCACCCTAATGGGGTATTCGCTGCCCATATACAGGTCACCTATTTTTACAGTAAGGGTTTTTCTGCGTGTGTATCGACTAAGCGATTCGCAGTAAGATTTGAGAGTGGCTATTTGCTCATTCATGTTAAGTATAACAAATTAGATATCGCCTTGTTGCGGTCTTATTAATATTTCTTCTACAGCCGTTGAAGGTGCCATTTTCCAGCACTGATATACGGCTTGTGCGATATCGGCTGCCGGTATAAACCGCGATTCGGGCAAATTAGCTCCTTCCCATGATGGTGTGTAAACCGCACCCGGTAAAATCGCTGTGACTTTTACAGCCGTTTTTTTCAGCTCCATCCTTAACTGACGGCTGAAGCCCAGCAGGGCAAACTTAGTTATGCTGTAAGATCCTCCATTTTCGTATGCATGTAAACTTGCAATGGAACACATATTAAAGATGTGGCCGTGATTATTTTTTACCATTTCGGGCAACAAAGCGCGTGTGGTGTGGTACGCACTGTAAACATTGACGGCCATCATGTTTTCCAGTTCACCATCTGCTTCATTACTAATAGTTCCCGGCTTAAATACACCTGCGTTGTTTACCAGAATATCCAAATGTCCCATGTAGTTCAAAACCTCTGCTGCGGTGGTTTTTACCTGATTAGTATCTGCTACATCACACGGTAAAAACAAGAATTTCTGCTCAGGAAACCGAAGGCTGAATTGTTTCTGCATATCAGCAATCGCTTCAGCATTTCGGGCACAGCCCGCTACTGAAAATCCTTTTTCAGCAAAAAATGTAACAATGGCCAGGCCAATGCCTTTTGTGCATCCGGTAACAAAAATGGTAGGAGATGAATTCATATATATTTTAATGGTGACAAAATTAACTCGCAGTAATCATATATTTACACGCTTTTTCTTAGCACACGATTCATCATGACTATTTTACGCTTTTTAGGAGAATATGCCCTGTTTTTAAGAAGTCTATTCACACGGCCCGAGCGAGCAGGAGTGTTTTTCAGGCAAACACTTCTGCAAATGGATTCCATTGGTATTGGCTCATTTGGTATCATTTCGCTCATTTCTCTGTTTGTAGGAGCCGTTTCTACTATTCAAATATCATATCAGCTAGTGTCCAGCCTTGTACCCGATTACATATTGGGCCGTATCGTTCGCGACTCCAATATTCTTGAGTTTTCACCTACGGTAACATGTTTGGTATTAGCCGGAAAAGTTGGTTCAAGTATAGCTTCAGAAATTGGTACGATGAAAGTAACCGAACAGGTAGATGCGCTGGAGATAATGGGTATCAATTCACGCAATTATCTGGTGTTACCTAAAATCACCGCAGGCATATTGACCATACCGCTGCTTGTTGTTTATTCAATGGTGCTGTCGCTTGCAGGAGGAGCCATATCATCCTTGTTTTCGGATATGGTTGGAATGGACCCATTTATTAAAGGATTACGTACTGATTTTACACCGTTTTCAGTTACGTTCGCCATGATTAAATCATTCACTTTTGCTTTTATCATTACCAGTGTTTCGGCCTTTCACGGATATCAAACTGAGGGCGGTGCGCTGGAAGTAGGACAATCAAGTACCCGAGCTGTTGTGTACAGCTGTATTGGCATTATATTATTTGATTACATATGGTCTGATTTACTGCTTGGAACCAAACGCATATGATAGAAGTAAAACACGTCAATAAAGGGTTTGCAGGCAAACAAGTGCTGTCTGATATTTCGGCTGTATTTTACCCCGGCAAGTGCAACTTTGTAATCGGAGCAAGCGGTTCGGGTAAGAGTGTACTTATGAAAAGTATGGTGGGATTAATATCCGTTGATGAGGGACGCATCAATTATAACGGCATTGATTTTTTACACATAAGTTATGAAGAGAAGCAACAGCTGCGCAAACAAATTGGTATGCTTTTTCAGGGCTCAGCACTGTTTGATTCGCTGACTGTGGAAGAAAATGTAGCATTCCCGCTACGTATGCTTACCCGTCAAAAACCTTCCGAGATAAAAGACAGGGTAAACTTTTGCCTTTCGCGTGTTGACCTGAACAACGTAAATCACCTCTACCCTTCATCGCTGAGTGGTGGCATGAAAAAACGTGTGGGTATAGCGCGTGCCATAGCACTAAATCCCAAATATCTTTTTTGTGATGAGCCTAACTCGGGCCTTGACCCCATTACATCGCGTAAAATTGATTACCTGATACAAGAAATAACTCAGGAGTACAATATTACTACTATCATAAACACCCACGATATGAAAAGTCTTTTCGAGATGGGTGACAATATTGTATTTATATATAAAGGGAAGAAACTATGGGAAGGTCATAAAAGCGACATTCGCAAAACCGACAAAACAGAACTACTGGAATTTTTAAAAGCATCCGAATTTTAAGCGCGTATGAAAAAACCACTTATCTATACCTTAACAGCTGGCCTGCTCACGATAGTTTTGGCTGATGCCTGCAAACATGACCCGATAGAACCTACGTCACCACCAACTACTACATCCGGCACTACCACAGGCAACCCAACTCCTGCCGATAGTGTTTGCTTCAATACGCAGATACTTCCATTTTTTATTTCTACATGCGGAAGCAGCGGCTGTCATAGCGCTACCAATCCTCAAAAGGGATATAACCTGACAACCTATGCGGGTATTATGCAAGGAATTGTTCCCTATAAACCTGCTGATGGTGAAATTATGAAAGAGATCAATGATGGTGAAATGCCACCAGCCGGACCATTAACAGCTACACAAAAAGCGCTGCTTGTAAAATGGATAAGCGAAGGGGCTTCACAGCGTAATTGTATCAATACATGTGACACTAATAATGTAACCTACACACAACACGTAGCACCTTTGGTTCAAACTTACTGCGTGGGCTGCCACAATGGCTCATCAGGCAGCGGTGGTGTAAATTTAAACAGCTATGCAGCTGTAAAAAATGAAACTCAAAATGGAAAACTTATTTGCAGCGTTAAGCACGAAACAGGTTGTTCGGCAATGCCTAAATACAATACGAAATTGAATTCGTGTCAAATTCGTATATTCGAATTATGGCAACAAAGAAATTGCCCGCAATAATATATGCTTAAAAAAATATTTGTAGCGGCTGTTTGGGCTACATCATTATCCGTTTTCAATTCATGTTATTACGACAATGAGGAGGAATTGTACCAAACAACCGATACCTCAGCCGCAACATACAGCAAAGATATAGCCCCCATACTGCAATCGCGGTGCAACAACTGCCACAGTTCAGGACAGTCTCCAAATATGTCTTCATATGACAAAGCACGACAGCAGAAAGACCGTATTAAAGCCCGAGCTGTAGATGGAAACCCATCGCCAATGCCACCCAGCGGATTGATAAGCATATCTGATCGCGATAAAATAACCCGTTGGATAAATGCCGGCACACCCAACTAAATCCTACACACCATGAAAACCCTATGGCTTACCTTGTTGTTGCTGTGCTGTATTGCACCCATAGCGCATGCACAGGATGATTTACTGAATATGCTGAATGATGAACCTGCTAAAGCAAAGCCTGTGTATGCTTCATTCAAATCAACACGTATTATAAACCTGCATAGCAACGAAACAATGCGTGCAAAGCATCTTGATTTTCGGATACAACACCGCTTCGGAACTATTGGCCTCGATGCTGAAAACAATTACGGTTTTTACAACATGTTTGGTGTAGATGGTGCGAGCATTCGCCTTGGACTGGAATATGGCATTACAAACGATTTGATGGTTGGAATCGGGCGCAGCAGTGAAGGAAAAACCTATGATGGCTTTGTTAAATATAAACTACTCAAACAAACTAGAGGCAAAAAAGCTATTCCTTTTAGCCTGAATTACTTTGGCAACGTAGCCATTATGACTCAAGAATGGGCAGATAAAACACGCAAAAACTACGAATCATCAAGGTTATCATTTGTCAACCAACTTATTCTGGTCAATAAAATTAACGAACACATTTCGATTTGTATAAGTCCTACACTGGTACATTACAATCTTGTTCAAACCAAAAATCAACCTAACGATATTTATGCGCTGGGTATTGGTACGAGTATTAAAATAAGCCGCAGTACACGTTTCAACATCGAGTATATTCCACGACTGAACGGACGTAATGAACCTAAAGATGCGCAGGGCAATGCACTCTATTTCGATGCATTTGCCATCGGTTTTGACATTGAAACGGGCGGGCACGTTTTTCAACTACATTTTACTAATGCCTCAGGCATGATTGAACAACAGTTTATTGCACAAAATACCGGGCAGTTTAACCTTAGTCAAATCCGATTAGGATTTAATATTTCACGTACATTTTCCTTTGAACACTAAACCCAAAATTAACATGAATAAAGTAATCATATCATTCGTTGCGCTGGCTACCTACTTTACTGCAAATGCACAACTATTTTCAACCCAAACCGGAGAAATAGGTTTTTTTTCAAAAACACCGGTAGAAGATATTGAGGCAAAATCTAAGCGCGTACTGGCTGTACTAAATAGCGAAAAACTAACTGTAGCCTTTAAGGTAGACAATACCGGTTTTGAATTCCCTAACAAACTTATGCAGGAACACTTCAACGAGAAGTATATGGAAAGCGAAACATACCCGAATAGCAGTTTCACTGGAAAAATAAATGAGCAGATTGATTTAACGAAAGAAGGCGAGTACGATGTGACGGTTAGTGGTAAATTACTAATTCATGGTGTAGAGCAAGAACGTACCATACCCGGAAAAATGATTGTAAAAGCTGGTGAAATAATATTGCTGTCGGATTTTAAAGTGAAGGTGGCTGACCACAAAATTGCCATTCCAAAACTTGTTATTGCAAAAATAGCAGAGGAAATCAGCGTAAAGGTTAATGCAGCTTTACAGCCTAAGAAGTAATTTTAAAATGTAAGGCTGACTGCTGCCGCCAAAAGTATTCCGAGTAAAATAGCAAATACTTTACCTGTGGTGAATTTATGATTTTCACTATTCTCAAATAAAATGGTTGTGGCTATGTGCAGAAACGTACCTACCACAAACGCCATTACGTATTCGAGTATGTGAGTGCTAAGCCAATTCGTTAAAGTTTGGCTACTGAGAACACCCAACGTTGACATACATGCATATATAGCAATGAACAATATAATACGTGTTCGATTAAACGACTGACCTTTAAGTATGCTCACCATAGCAAATGCTGCTGGAAATTCGTGCAGTACAATACCAAATAAAAAAGAGAGTTTGCCACTGTCATTAAGCAGGAAGTCGCTGCCCAGCGGCAAGCCTTCCATAAAGCTATGCAGGCAAAGACTTATCAATATCTCATAGGGTACAACGGCCGATAATTTAGTGTGTTTGTGCAAATGAAGGTGTCCGTGCTCAACACCCCGCGAAAACCGTTCTATAAACAATTGGAAAAAGAATCCGGCCAGCAAAAGTATACCCGACCACACATTCATTTCGGTATACAAATGAGGTATAAAATGAAACAATACAACTGAAAGCAGATAAGCCCCGCCAAAAGCCAGCACCAATCGGAAATTATTTAGTTTTTGAACCTTGCTGTAATAGGCAATTAATCCACCTGCAAGCGGAAAACCAATTAACAACAAGTAGTAATACGGTTTCATTTTTCTAGTTTTTCGGTTGTAGAAAGTTTGGAAAAAAACGAATAATTAATTTCATGAATACAAGGGCTAATATACTCCCCAGTATGCTTCCGGAAATTACATCGGCCGGGTAATGCACCCCAACATAAACCTGTGAAAAAGCAATGCAGGCTGCCCAAACAAGCAAAGCAGTACGAAGCCAGTGAACATTCTTAATAACAGCCGACATAAAAACAGCAAGAGCAAAATGATTGGAGGCGTGTGCAGATACGTAACTGTAACCTTTGCCGCAATTAACAAGTAACCTTACCTGACTTTTAAATAATTCATCGTTGCACGGCCTCAATCGCTGAACAGCATTTTTAATCAGATTTGCACTCATCTGATCCGATATCAAAATAAGCAATGCAGCAGCTGCAATGATATAAAGCGCTCTGAAACTGTATTGCCTGTATAGAATATAGGCAAATACCGCATACAAAACATACCAGTTTTTTTGATTTCTGAAAAATGGGCATACTACATCCAATACCGGATTAGCTAGTAAACTGTTTATGAATACAAAGAGCTGTTTGTCGATATGTAAGATGTATTCCGTCAAATGCGCTTGGTCAGCAATATTAATCTATCCGATTCAGAAATACGAAACGGATCCAACTTATAGTTACCCATTACTTCCAGTATCTGAAAGCCGGTACGTTTAAGCAGATGTTCAAATTTAGCGAGTGATATCAGCTGTACTTTTTCAGTAAATTCAAAAGTTGACGATGACTCAGTACACTGAATTTTTTTATATAAAAACTGATCATCTGCCCAACGGCTTATGTTAAAATGAATACCGTTTATGGTCTTACTTTCATGCTCAACAAGTGTACTAAGCACTTTTTCAATATTCATAAAATCAATAAGCAGCAGTCCGTTTTCAGTTAACGATTCATGTATGTTGAACAAAACCTGCTCATCCTCTTCGGCCGATTGAAAGTAGCCAAAGCTGGTAAATAAATTCAGTGCAACATCGAATTTTTTACTGCTGACATAGTTTCGCAGGTCGTGTACTTCGAAACGCAATTGACTATTTGCAAAAGCATTTGCCTGCATAATGCTGCTGGCTGATAAGTCGACACCCGTCACATCAAAACCCAGCTTGTTTAAATAAACAGCATGTCGGCCCTTGCCACATGCCAAATCGACAATGTGCATGCCTGGTTGCATCCCCGTTTTTTTAACTACATTATCCAAAAAAAATTCAGCTTCCTGTTCATCGCGGTGATGATACAGAATATGGTAGTAGGGCGAATCAAACCACTCATTAAACCATTCTTTGTGGGTATTCATGCTGCAAGTATAGTACAAAGCAGGCATTGACATCATGTAACTTACCCCACTGAAGCAGCAATACCACCTGTTCCGGCCTTATAAACTGCTCACAGCTATCTCATTATTAATAAATTTTGCTATTGCTCAGGCAGCATTAAATTTGCGCTCGAAAAAAATATATCAATACGTGACGTTAATTAAATCTATTTCAGGAATACGAGGTACCATCGGAGGAGCAGCAGGCGATGCATTAACCCCTGTTGACATTGTGAAATATACGGCTGCATTTGCCTCTATTATGAAAGGCAACAGCGCATCGTGCTGCATTGTAGTAGGCCGTGATGCCCGAATATCGGGTGATATGGTAAACCGGCTGGTAACAGGAACATTACTTGGCATGGGAATAGATGTAATTGATCTTGGCCTGTCAACTACCCCTACGGTAGAGGTAGCTGTAAAAGATGAAAAAGCTCAGGGAGGAATTATTCTTACAGCAAGCCATAACCCAAAACAGTGGAATGCCCTGAAACTGCTTGACAGCAATGGCGAATTCATATCGGAAGAAACTGGTAAGAAATTACTGGCGCTGGGCGATTCACAACAATTTACTTTTGCCGAAGTTGATAAACTAGGAACGCTCACCCATAAGAACGACTGGCTAAAAAAGCATATCGATAAAATACTGGCCCTTGATTTAGTAGATACAGAGGCCATTCGTTCTCGTAAATTTAAAATTGTAGTGGATGCGGTCAACTCATCGGGTGGAATAGTAGTACCCATGCTGCTAAGAGCCTTAGGAGTAGATGATATTATAGAATTATACTGCACTCCTGATGGAAAATTCCCGCATAATCCTGAGCCCCTGCCTGAGCACCTGACTGAAATTTCATCGTGGGTTAAACGTCATCAGGCTGATTTGGGAATTGTAGTTGATCCTGATGTTGATCGTCTGGCACTCGTATGCGAAGACGGGCAGCTTTTCGGTGAGGAATATACACTGGTATCGGTAGCTGATTATGTGCTCAGGAACACAACGGATGAAGCAATGAATCAAAAAGGATTCGCCCGTCATACAGTATCAAATCTGTCATCAACCCGTGCGCTTCGCGATGTAACTGAAAAATCAGGCGGAACTTATTCGGCCAGTGCTGTAGGCGAGGTGAATGTGGTAAAAATGATGAAGGAAACAAAAGCTATTATTGGCGGAGAAGGAAATGGAGGCATTATACTTCCCGAATTGCACTACGGACGTGATGCATTGGTAGGTATAGCCTTGTTTTTATCCAACCTGGCCAGGCAAGGCAAACTATGCTCTATACTACGCAGTTCGTATCCTGATTACTTTATTGCCAAAAAGAAAATCGAACTGACACCTGAAATAAATATCGATATACTTATGGATCGTATAAAAGATAAGTATAAGAAACAACCGATTAACACAACGGATGGTGTAAAAATTGAATTCGATAAAGAGTGGGTGCACCTGCGCAGATCGAATACAGAACCCATCATTCGTATATATGCCGAAAGCCAAAGTGAAACAACAGCCGATAACCTGGCTGAAAAACTCATTTCGGACATGAAGCAACTCATTAAATAAATAATAGTTTACCATGTCATTAAAATGCGGAATAGTAGGGTTGCCTAATGTGGGAAAATCAACCTTATTCAATTGCTTATCCAATGCCAAGGCACAAGCTGCCAATTTTCCATTTTGTACCATTGAACCCAATGTGGGCGTAATTACAGTACCTGATGAACGCCTGAACGAACTATCACGACTGGTAAGCCCTCAGCGGGTAGTACCTACCACGATTGAAATAGTAGACATTGCCGGATTGGTTAAGGGAGCTAGCAAAGGCGAAGGCTTAGGCAATCAATTTTTGGCCAACATTCGTGAAACTGATGCTGTTTTGCATGTACTCAGATGTTTTGACAACGACAATATCATTCATGTAGACGGCTCAGTTGATCCGGTAAGAGATAAAGAAATTATTGACACCGAACTTCAACTTAAAGACTTAGAGTCGGTAGAAAAAAAGCTACAACGGGTTTCGCGTGCCGCTAAAACCGGTGATAAAGATGCAGCTAAAGCTGAAGCGGTTTTGCTTAAATACAAAACCCAGCTGGAACAGGGTAAAAGTGCGCGTACAGTTGATGTTTCAGATGACGATAAAAAACACATTGAAGATCTGCAGTTGCTTACCATAAAACCTGTACTGTATGTATGTAATGTAGATGAATCATCTGTAGTGAACGGCAATAAATATGTGAAAATGGTACAGCAGGCTATTCAGGAAGAGAATGCAGGACTGCTAATCATCAGTGCTGCCATAGAAGCCGACATCGCACAACTTGAAAATTATGATGACCGCGTTGCATTTCTGTCCGATTTAGGATTAACCGAATCAGGTGTGGCTAAACTGATACGTGAAGCATATGCATTGCTTAATCTGATTACCTACTTTACAGCAGGAGTTCAGGAAGTGCGTGCGTGGACCATCACACGTGGCATGAAGGCACCACAGGCTGCTGGTGTTATACATACCGATTTTGAAAAAGGCTTTATTCGTGCTGAGGTTATTTCATATAGTGACTATACACGACTGGGGTCAGAGGCAGCAGTAAAAGAGGCAGGTAAAATGCGTGTGGAAGGCAAAGACTACATTGTGCAGGATGCCGATGTGATGCACTTCAGGTTTAATGTTTAATCCTGTACCACTTTATCTATTTCTAAAAGTATCTGTTTTTTCAGATCGTCAATCGAAGTAGCCAGTAAGGCCGACTTTTTATCAAACTCAACTGAGCGAATGCGCATATTCAGTACGAATGTATCGCCATGTTTTTTATATGTGCCGCTAAGCTTATAAGCTTCAGGAAAATCTTTCACATCAAGAAAAACCAGCGAGCCGCCTCTGGCTCCTGAAACACTTCTTTCGTTCAGTTCGGTGTCAATGAGTTTACTCAATCCAATTTGATCTTCTGATTCATCCACATCAATAAAGGTAGACCTAACAAACATGGGCTTGGCCTGAGCCAACGGAATATTTGTGCGAACATCTTCAGTAACCTGACCAATATCAAAACTTTCAGCACCATATGGGCTGAATACTTTAGGCTCTTGAATACCGCCAATACCCGCGGCTATTTGTGGTACCCGCTCACGTGCAAAATTGAGCAGCGGCAATACATCCACAAATTCACTTTCGCGCAGCGAAGCCCCTTTTATACCCTGAAGTAACGAATAGGTTAGTAAACCCTGTCCGTAACGTGAGGCTTCATAACTTACAGCATCGGCCGCACAGCCTGTAATGATGTGAGTTCCGGTTCGGTCTTTTAAACGATCGAGGGCACGCAAGGCTGAGGATGAAATATCGCGTTTGGATACCAGATTATCCACCACTCTCCCCGATGCACAAGCATCGATCATCATTACCTGCTTGAGTGCACGTATCTGTTTTAGTTTTTCGGTAAGTTCGGTTGATGAGATGCCTACTGAAGCTCTAAGTTGCGGGTCGGAGTAAGCTTCGGCCTGGGCTGAATGTGCAGTTTGTGTCAGGTAATAAAAATCTCCATCTGCTCCACCAATATTTATACCGTGACCACTCAGGTACAATAAAAATACATCTTCGGGCTTTGCTTTTTGACTCACTTCATCCAGTACCTGCAGTATTTGAGTCTTACCCGGCTTATAAGCAGATGTTGAATCTGTTGTAACAAGATAGCCAAAAACCTGTGACTGATTGAATAATTTTGATGCAGACAATTGAATGGCCCGGTAAATATCAGCAGCATCCTTTGATGCATATCTTAAATCAATGGAGGTTCCTTCGTAGTTAGATGTGCCGATACACACCACGTACACCGATGGTTTTACAGCAGCGTTGGTTACAGCCTGTTTCAGCGGAATACGTGCACCTCGGCTCACGATGGTTTCCTCAGCATTGTAGGCTCTAACTTCTATATCGTTAGTTCCCCCTTTTAAAAATGGATAATTGGCTGTATTAAGAACCATTAAAAGCGAATCTGCATTTTCTGTTGCTGACTGTGGCCTCAGGTCTGTAATCACCTCCTTGCCGTTCATGAGCATTGATGCCTTACCTATGCCTCCTCCCTGATTGTATAAGGTAATCTTTAAATCCCCATTTTGTTGTCCTGGATTTTGCCATTCCAGTTTTACCTTAGGGTATAACTTTACTTCTTCAAATGTATTCGCCTTGCGAGCCGCTTCTGCTGAAATACCTAGTACTTTCTGTAACAGATTAGGTTCATAGTATTTAGACTTTAGCTGCGACAACTCAATAATTTCATTGCCTGCTACGTAATACATGAGTTTCATGGCACCGGGCGAAGCATCAAACATGCCACCGGGTGTTATTACAACCCAATCGGCTGAGTCAATCGGATAAAACGAAACCATCGGCTGACTTGTGTTAACGTCCCAAAATTTGACACACTGATCAAAACCGGTGCTTACGATAAAATTATTAAACTTGAAAAAGCCGTTAGCTTGACGTTTATGCCCAACGTACCGGTTTTTTTCTGACAGGGTTTCTTTCAGCCACAAAACAATATCGGCATTGGGTGCATTACTCATGATATCATTGTTGCTTATCAGTGCATCCCATACGTTATACTTCAAGTCAATGACTTGTGATGTAGCAGTTGATGCATCAATAGCAACAATACTGGGGTTGATGCCAAACGAATAAAATTTACCGTTATCGAATCGTATTTTTTGTGCTCCATTGGTGCGTTGTGCCGGGAAGGATTCGATGCGCTTAGCGGTTTTGCAATCCCATAAAATGACTGTGGAATCAGCTGAACCCGTGGCTATGTATTTCCCGTCAGCTGAAAATGCTCCGCAAGTTACCATCGACCGATGGCCTGAAAGTATATAAATGCGGGCGGATGTTTTAAGGTTCCACACAACCGCAGTTCCGTCCTTGGATGTAGTAAGCACCAATGAGTCGTTCCATACATCAATGTCAGTTACAAGATCCGTGTGTCCTTTAAGCATCTTCATATACGCACGGTCTGAGCGTTTAAATACGTATATATTTCCATCGCGAGAACCGCTAAGTAGCCAATCATTCCCTGAGAATTTTGCTGCTAAAAATTCTGTTTGTCCTGCGCGTCTTACCGAGCCTGTATGATTGATGATATTAAATAACCTGATCTGATTGCTCCGTCCTGCAAAAATAAATTCGCCTGATTGCTCATGCATATCAGCCTCATTAAAGTTAAAACTATATCCGCGTAACAAAGGCCTGCTGGCATTTCCGTTGAAACCAAATACACTATTGCCTGAGCATAAAAGCGCTGCGGTTGGCATAACCGAAACGGCATCAATCGGAAAAGGCAAACCTGCCACACGTTGTGATTTGGAACTATCAATTATAAAGATTTGCCCGCTTTTATTGATGGCATACGTCTGATTATTGTACAAAAACATGGAGGTAGCATCTGTAAGCGTGCCTGCTGTCTGCTGTTTATTTTGCAACAGGTCGTACTGTATTATTACGCCTTTAGCTGTAAGTAACCATAATATATTTTTACGCACAAAAGCCTGCACAATTATTTCAGGTAATTGAACCATGCGTACTGGTTCGGTTTTATTGATATCTCGCTCAATAAATTTTCCCGTTACATCTACTGATATAAAAGTTGAATTTCCTGTAGCCGACAGCAACAATACTTCATCGTAAGCTTCATAATTACGTAACACTTCGCCCGTTGCCAGCGATACAGCCTGTACGCTTTTGTCGGTAGCATATGAGAGTAAAAATTTATTATCGGCAGTGAGAGCCACTTCTTTAACTGCTCCCCGGTGGTGAACAAATTCCTTGATTACTTGAGCAGTAGCAATATTCCACAGCTTAATGGTTTGATCTGCTGATGCGCTGAAAAAGAATTTTCCGTTAGCTGATATCGCCAGAGCATGCACTGCATCTTCGTGCTGCTCATAACTACGTATTTCCTTTTTCTCGGTTACGTTCCACAATTTAATAGTCTTGTCGCGGCTGGCTGTGAGAGCATATTGATTATCGGACAATACAACAATATCATGTATAATACTGCTGTGGCCCAATGGAAGTACCAGTTCAGGTTTCTGTGCGCAGACGTTCTGTAAAAACAAAAAGCACACTATGTACGATATATGTAGGCATTTATTCAGCACAATATACTTTAACTCCGTATTTATCAATATACAACCAGGTATCGTCCTTTCGAACAAGACATAAGCCTTCAACGAAATCCAATATCTGATCGTACGAAGGCTCTACAATTTGCCTGTTGTTACGATCAACCAAGCCCCATTTACCACCCTTTTTCACTTTGGCTAAACCTTCTGCATTAAAGTCAGAAATATCATCATAATTGATTGGAATAATAACTTCACCTTTTCGGTTAATCATACCCCACATTTTATTTGCTCTTACACGGGCAAATTCACCCTTAAAATCATATGCATTATCATATGTGGTAGGTATTACTATGGTATTACCTTTGTTTATATAGCCAAATTTGCCTTCTTTCTGTACCATTGCAAGGCCATTATTAAAATTTTGTGCTTTTTCATAACCGGCTGCTATCAGTAGTTTACCAGTTTCATCCATAAAACCCCACTTCCCATTTTTAGCTTTAACCGGGTACAGCACTTTTTGATATTGCAGCATTATCTTTTGCAATTTGGATGCATTCGGGTAGTTTTTATATTTATTCAGAAATAGTGTTATAGTACTGGTATCGCTGTAATTGATCTCCATCTGTTCAATCATCTGCCAGGCATCTTTAATATAACGGTTATTGGGATATGCCTGTATAAAATTATAGTATGTTTGAGGAGTTTTATCGCCTTTTATAGCTAGCAGATAGATCTGCTCTTCAGCCTGGGGAATAAATGGGCTGGAAGGGTACTGATTGATAAAAAGCTGAAATTCTTCAATAGTTCTGCCTTTTGTTCTGGCATCGTATAACATGCGCTCATACTTGGTTTTGGCCTCTGTCAGATAGATATTATCGATATGTGTTTGAATGAATGCTTCAAATGCTTCCAGCGTATTATCTGCCAAACATTTATCATAAATCAATCGGTCGTATTTCTCCTTCGATTCTTTTGCATAAGGACTGCGTGTATGCTTTTTAGAAAATTCGAGGTAAGTTTCGGGTTGCTTTTCATTCGTATTCTCCTGGTAAAATCTTAAATCATAATTGTCTTTTGCAGTCTTGGCCTCGGCTGCATCAGGATATTTTTTAAGAAACTGATCATAAGCAGCTGAGGTATTTTCCTTTTCAGCATCGGCATATGCCAGCGCGTTTCGTTTCTGCAATACATCATTTCGCAGGTGAGTTTCATGAAACGAATTCAGGTATTGTTCTATAGCTGCCAGTGTGCCGGTTTTTAAAGCAATGTTATAGGCTGCTTTTTCTATTTGCTCTTTAAGTAGTACGATTTCTGTTTCACCTATCTGCACTGAACCCATTTCTTTTTTCATAGCTGCATTGGCATCGCGGGCCGTTTGTTGTGCTTTGATGACAAATTCGTATCCTTTTTCATAATTAAATGCCGGGTTATCTTCTGCGGCAAAGTAACGGGCCATACCATATAAAGCAGCCGGATGTGTAGGATAATCGGCTAATATATCTTCCAAAATATCTTTGGCTTTGGTATATTGTTTCTCATTAAGTAGCTTAATTCCCTTTTCTATTTTGGTGGCTGATACTGTTAGTGCTAATAGAGCCAATACGAAGGCTAATGTAATTTTCTTGTATGCAATCATAGGTAAACTCAATATTCAATAACTATTTTATCTTTAGCATTTCCTTTTATGTTCGGATTTTGTTGCTGCCCGATTAGTCGTGCCTGGTAGGGCACACCCGCATTGTGATCATTCACAAAATCGTACACCTCATCAAGAGTAACTTTATTATCTGTGTTTTTATCGGTTTTCTGTGGATTTTGTAATGCTTTCAGAAAAAAGTAGGTAAACATTCCATGCTGTTGCTCGGGATACCAGTTAGCCGTTTCGTTGCTGGATGTTGCTGTGATAACAGCTCCATTTGGAAGTTCAACTTTTGTATCTTCTACCGGAATACCCAGCGGACTTATATTTTCATATATATTTCCCGAGTAACAGGCATCGATAATAACAGTAGTAAATTTAGTTCTGATTTTAGCTAAATTACCATAGAGTAACTCGGTTGGATAACCGCCAAACTGAACATTATTGGGCTTACATTCTACTGGCACCAGATAGCTTTTTTTATCATACTGTGACGGTGCACCGTGACCTGAATAATACATAAAAACTTCAGCATTAGGATTTTTTACCAATTCATATAATTCAGCTTTATAATTTTCACGTGTGCCAAAAATTGCTTCAAAGTCGCCTTTAGCTGCGTTTTCGCGGTAAATGATATTACCGGGCATAAATCCCATTACATCTACCAAGTATTTTTTAATCATTACAGCATCATTAATGGCAAAATCAACATCTTTTCCTTTAATATTTTTATAATCTTTATTACCAATTACAACTGCATATGCATTTTCGTTTTTTGATTTAGTAGTCGGAAGATTTATATCAACATCTGAATTACCAACAGAGATTACCTTTACACGCTCATTGATTTTTTGAACATTTGAACTCAGGTTTATATCAATGTTACCGATGTTAATATCTAATGCCGTAACAAAGTGATCCTGAACTGATCGGTCAAGTTGATATTCAGTGTCCAGAAAAGGATCTTTAATAACCAGGTCAGTTACAGCAAACTCTTCTCCTTGCAACGTATACTTAATATCATTGAAAATGAGCTCATGTAAATTATCCTGAAAACTCTGTGCCTGTTCGCCATGAGGTACTTTAATCAGAAATGGGAGCAAATTGGCTACAGAAATTTTATACGTTTCATTTTCGCTGTCGTATACAGCATCTATTTTTGTCCAATCTATTACTTTTTCGGCTATGACTACAATAGCTGCCTGGGTAAATTCATCAATTTTGCGCTGCTTATTTTGCTTGTCTACACGCACCTGATATTCCTCCAATTTCTCCATAGGGTCTTTTTGCAACCACTCGGTAAGTTTTGCTTTAACGCTTGCCTCTATCTGCTCTGCAAAAGTAGGCTTATATGTAACAACTATTTCATTGCTGAAAGCAACTTGTTTTTGTGCAAACACCTGTAGTGTAAGCCAAATAAAACATACAACCAATAGTACTCTTTTATTCATATTTACCTCCATTTTATTCAACAGAACATGCACAGCGGAAGCCTATGCTTCCGAAGCTGTTGTTCATGTATTCAAAAAATTTATAGTTCAGCATCAAATCCAGTTCATCACTGTAAAGTGATCCACCTTTCACCGCTTTTTTATCAGGCTCTGAAAGATCGGCATCTTCACACCACTCTGAAGCGTTGCCGGTCATGTCATAAATGAAAAGCTCATTAGCCATTTTTGTTCCAACCGTACCCAAAAGTGATAAATCAGCATTTTTGTTATACCACGCTATATCTCGAATGATGTTACCCCCACTGTATAGGTATCCTCTGCCATAAAGACCACCACGTGCTGCGTACTCCCACTCAGCCACTGTGGGCAATCGCTTATTTTTCCATTTGCAATAGGCCTGAGCATCGCTCCACGAAACAAAAACAACTGGCTCTTTCCACTCATCCTGCTTTTTTACTTGTCCATTGGGATTGTTGAACCAGCGTGCGTTCTTATTCAACTCCCATTTGTTATTTTTTGTACGTGCATAGGCAGGCATCTTTTTTTCAGCATCCGTAACGTATCCTGTAGCTTTCACAAACTGATCAAAATCCTTATACGTAACTTCATTTTGATCTATCCAGTAGTCTTTTTTTACCTGATTATTCTTTTCCGCGTCTGATGAAACATAAACCATACCGGATTTGTATTTCAATGCTTCTACACGAATCTTTCCCTTGCTACGAAACAAGGTATCATTAAGATATGGATTCCACGAAAATTTCATGTTACCATGAGGCTTAATATTATCTCCAATATCACCTATGGCATACTTCAGTTCAAAAGTGGTAGTATCTTGCTGACTGGGTACAAACCAAGCTCTTACTTTATACCTGCTGTTGGTATCCGTGTCTTCCAGCGCATAACTCACATCTATGATTCGCTGCTCGTCTTTTTGCGCAACTACATTCTTCAAAAACTCTTGAGCCGACAATAGTTCAGGAGTAATCAATAATGCTATATATATTATCGCGTATCTCATCGTTCAATAGTTATATCCTTATAGTCAAAGGTACATTGTGCACTGCCCATTTTCAGCTTATGTACCCAACGCTGAAACTCTTCTGATTCCATATTCGAAGGTAGCTTATATTTTTCAGTTGCAACTCCCGTATATAGGGTATTTGTTGAGGAAAGCATGGGTGATGGGATGGGCTGTTTGGAGAAGATAACAAAGATGCGCAATTGCTCTCTGTACTTGCCATCCGATACGTACGCGCTGATGTTGTGAAAGCCTGCATTCTCAAATACATTGTTACGTGAACTGAAAAACAGGTAATCTTCATTTGCCTTTACAGGCATGCCGTTTTCGTATTCATTCGTTGCCTTGTCGTAAGGAAGTAGTCGATAACTTTTGCCATCAAACATATCATAATACACCATCAGATAACCCGACTCTGGTGAACGAAAATAAAGATAAAATGGATCACCGTGCTTATAAACAGATGCCTGACAACGTCTGAATTCATCTTCGCACGGTGTAGGCCGTGCAATAAAATCTACTTTAGGTTCTGTAAGTTCTCTTACCCGAACCTTCATGGTACAAATCAATTCTACAATATCTGTTTTTTGCCCACCCAGTTTTACTGTTTGTCGTACCTCCTCAAATTGCTTTTCAAGTACTTCGACAACCTCCCCTTTCACAAATGTATTGGCTATGGTACTAAACATAGATTTAGTTTCAATGCGAGAGCCATTATTGGTATTTTCAATATATGTTGAGTTGCCTTGTATTATTACCTTGCCAAACGCTTTTTCAATGGCATTTACCGTTGCCAGTTCTTCAGTTTTATTTTCAGCCTCCACCCTGCTTTCATTACGGTTCCACTCTCGTTGGGCTGTACCGGTAACAACAGCTATGTTTTGCGCGTTTACGCAGAAAGTCGTGAATGCGAAAACAACATTTAAACAAATTTTATGCATGCTATTGACGTGTTTCAATTGAGTGTAAGAAGTTTGTCCAGTTGTTCGCCTGTCAATTTATTCGATGGGTTATTAGCAATTACCGATTTGGCTGCTTCTACTGTTTGCTTAAGCGGATAACATACGTGAACGCTTACCTCGTAGGCATTTCCCTGCTGCCTGTATATTTTAAGCACAGGCTCAACATATCCCAGGCGTGTTGTAATTGTATTTTTAGTTTGCCTCACCAGTTCGCTAACTGATTGAAGTTCATCTTTGGCAATACGTGCGTTCGATAAATTGGCTTCCATGACAGAAATAAGTGCTGATTCAATAAGTCCGGCTACAGCTATTTTGGCAAATTCAATAGCCTGTGCTTCGGCTACAGACTTTACATTGGCTGTTGCCTGGGCATCAGTAACCACAAATACCGACATACCTCGCTCATCTTTTAAACGTTGTTTCTGCCAAACGGTAGCCAATTGTTCCGATAATGGCAATGAGCCGGGGAAAGTAACCCAGCCTTCTTTTTCAAGACGTTTTATCTCTTTCTTCAACTCTTTTTGCTGCGCATCTGATTGCGAAAACGAAAACAGTGTGATAAGCAAAAACGTGCTTAGTAATACCAGCGTAAAAATGCACTTCTTCATTATTGTTATTTAAATCAAACATCAACAGTCGACCTTACTCGTAACATGTTGAATATCCGAAAATAACAATTCTTTACATATAGCAATAAAAAAAGATTACACATTAAAAACACTTAATCTTCTAACTGATGCGGTTCATGAGCTCCATAGCGCTACTTACTAGCAAGCTTTTTCGTTCCTGAGAAACGGATACTGAGTCCAATTTTTCATAGGCCACTTTCAGATAATTCTCTTTGTGTTTTTCACAGATGCTGCGTATATCAAGCCTGTTAAACAAATTAATGGTACCTGAAATTTTGGAAACCGTTTCGGTCGATTTCAGCAACGCATTAAGCTCTTTCAATTCCTGTTCATTTGCCCTATTTCTGGCTTCTACCATCAGCAATGTTTTTTTATTGGCGGCAATGTCACCCCCTATGGTTTTACCAACGCTGGCTGAATCTCCAAATGTATCCAGCAAATCATCCTGTATCTGAAATGCAATGCCTATGTTTTTTCCAAATTCGTACATGAGTGCAGCATCGTGTTCTGATGCACCTGCGGTAATGGCACCCAGTTGCAGCGATGCACCGAGCAATACAGCTGTTTTCAGGGTAATCATGTGTATATATTCATCAACACTTACTTTCTCGCGTAGCTCAAAATCCATATCAAGCTGCTGACCTTCACATACCCCAATTGCAGCAGCATTAAATACCTTTAAAAGTTGAGGGAAAACTGCAGGTTCTGATTGCGACAGCAGTTCAATTGCCTTTATCATCATCAAATCGCCTGAAAGTATGGCTACTGTTTCATTCCACTTAGTATGCACGGTAGGCTTACCTCTTCTTAATTCGGCTTTGTCCATAATATCATCATGTACTAATGTAAAATTATGAAACACTTCAACCGCAAGCGCTGTATGAACCGCTTGCTGAGGCTTACCTCCGAACAGGTCGTTCGACATCATTACAAGTACTGGTCTCAGGCGTTTTCCGCCCAGTGACATAAAATAGTGTATGGGATCGTAGAGGGTTGCTGGAGTTGTTCCGAATCGGTAACATGCTATTTGTTCCTCAATCAGAGCATGTATTTGCAGGTAGGTAGTGAAGTGCATGTATGTGTCTTAATTTGCAATAAACAAAAAACGGAAGACAAAGTTGTCTTCCGTTTAAAATACTGATTGATAATAATTAAGCCAGCTGTGTGTTCAGCTTGTTAGCCAGTACATGCTTGGGCACTGCGCCTACCTGTTTGTCAACCAACTGACCATTTTTAAAAAACAGTAAAGCCGGTATACTCATAATGCCGTATGTGGTAGCTACGTTTGGATTATAATCCACATTTAATTTTCCAATTACTGCTTTACCATCGTATTCTTTGGCTAATTCATCAACCACGGGACCTACCATTCGGCAGGGACCACACCATTCAGCCCAAAAATCTACTAACACGGGTTTGTCTGATTTTAACACAACTTCCTCGAAGTTGCTGTCTGTAATTTCTATTGCCATAATCTGTTCTAAATTTATCTGTTCAATTGAATGTGCAATTTATAAACCATTTGTAAAGTTTATGCATAATGGCAGTGATTGTTTGTCCACCTGCTATGTTCATTTTATTTTATAACTGATGTCGAGCTGGCTTAGTGATGTTATAAATTCATTGCTAAAGGACACTTTATATTTAGCTGAACTTGTTGATACAGCTAGCTTTTGCTCTTCATCATGCACATTTATTTTAATGCCAACGCTACCTTTGTTATTCTCTAGCAGATGGGTAAACTGCTGAATGAATGGTTTGTTGATTTGTTCCGATTTTACGGTCAAAGTGACACGTTGCAACAATCTTTCTCTAACCTCTGGCAACAGGATTATCTGATTTACTTTGAATTCATATTGATCCGAAGAGTTAAATCTTAATCGCATAGCACCTTTGATATGCAGCATATGACCTGTGGCAATAAGGTGCTTAAATCTTAGATAATCTTCGCTCCACATGGTTATGCGGTAAGAGTCGGTATAATCTTCCAATGTAAAATTGGCATAGGGCTTATTGTTTTTCGATATTTTTTCAAATACCTCAGTTACAATGCCCGCTATAGATACCTCTTTGTTACGGATATTGGCCAATTCAATAAGCGGAGTAATATTAAAGTGAGCGAATTCAAATTTATAGTCATCCAGCGGGTGGCCTGATAAATACATGCCGATTACTTCTTTTTCGCGCCTAAGTTTTTCCATCAAACTCCATGGCTCGCATGGCTGAACAACCGGTGTGGCCAGTTGTACAGTGCTTCCGCCACCAAACAGGGATTGCTGGTTGGCCGCCTGATTGCTTTGCAGCGCGTTGGCATATTTTATGGCTTTTTCAATGAGGTTAGGTTCATCAGCAGTTTCTGGGAAGAAATACTGTGCCCTATGTATATTTTCAAAGCAATCGAATGCCCCGGCCAAGGCCAGAACTTCAAAATTTCGTTTATTGACTGTGCGAAGATTTACACGTGTAGTAAGCTCGAATATGCTACTATATGGCCCGTTTAGTTCGCGCTCAGCTATAATTTCTGCAACAGCTGCCTCTCCTACTCCTTTGATACCCATTAACCCAAACCGGATCTCGCCTTTTTTATTGGGCGAGAATTTTTCCAATGATTCGTTTATATCAGGTCCCAGTACGGGTAAGCCCATACGCTTACATTCCTCCATGAAGAATGTAACCTTATCTATATTGCTTTGGTTATGGGTAAGCACACAAGCCATGTATTCGGCCGGATAATGTGCCTTTAGGTAACCAGTTTGAAAGGCCACAAAAGCATAGCATGTAGAATGTGATTTGTTAAATGCGTATGAAGCAAATGCTTCCCAGTCAGTCCACACTTTTTCAAGTATGGTTTTATCGTGGCCTAAATCCACTGCACCCTTCAGAAATGTTTCTTTGAGGCTATCGAGTGTACGCTTGTCTTTTTTACCCATGGCTTTTCGCAGGGTATCGGCCTGCCCTTTTGAAAAGCCAGCCAACTTTTGCGAAAGCAACATCACTTGTTCCTGATACACGGTGATACCGTATGTATCTTTCAAAATTTCTTCCATGGCCGCTATGTCGTAAGACACTTGCTGCTTTCCATGTTTACGGGCTATGTAATCAGGTATATAAGCCAACGGGCCCGGCCTGTAAAGGGCGTTCATGGCAATTAAATCTTCAAACCTATCGGGCTTCAGCTCCTTCAGGTATTTTTGCATTCCGGGACTTTCAAACTGAAACGTACCGTTGGTTTCACCACGTGCAAAAAGTTGCAGGGTTTTTTCATCATTCAGCGGAATGGCATCTATATCCAGGTCAACCCCGTGGTTATGTTTAATCAGTTTTAAGGTATCTTTTATAATGGAGAGGTTTCTTAATCCGAGAAAGTCCATTTTAATAACACCTGCATCCTCTATCACCTTCCCTTCGTATTGGGTTATTAAAAGATTTACATCTTTAACTGTGGCTACGGGTACTATTTCGGTCAGGTCTTTAGGAGCTATAATGATTCCGGCTGCATGTATTCCAGTTCCGCGTACGGAACCTTCAAGTACCAGGGCTTCTTTTAGCACTTCCGATTTTAAATCTTTGCCGGCATAAATCTCACGCAACTTTTTTACGTCATCCAATTCTTCTGACGCAAGTGCCTCTTCCTCTTTCAAACTTTTTTCGCCATCAAGTGGAGCATGCAAAACTCTATCAAGACTAATACCCGGTTTCTCAGGAACCAGTTTAGCCAGTATGTTCGATTCGGCTAACGGCAAATCAAGAACACGTGCTACATCTTTAATACTCATTTTAGCCGCCATCGAACCGTAGGTAACAATATGTGCCACCTGATTTTTTCCGTATTTGTCTACCACATAATCAATAACCCGCTGACGGCCTTCATCGTCAAAATCGGTGTCAATATCGGGCATTGATTTACGTTCGGGATTTAAAAATCGTTCAAACAGCAAATCATACTTTATGGGGTCAATATTTGTTATACCAATGCAGTAGGCAACGGCTGAGCCAGCAGCTGAACCACGACCGGGACCTACAAACACCCCCATATCGCGGCCTGCTTTTATAAAATCAGATACTATTAGAAAATAACCTGCAAATCCCATTGTGCGAATGGTATGTAGTTCAAATTTTATTCGCTCCTCTATTTCGGGAGTCAGATCTTTATATCGTTCGCGTGCTCCCGTCCAGGCTAGGTGTTCGAGGTAATCATCCTGCGATAGGAATCCTTCAGGCAATGGAAAATTAGGCAACAAAATATCACGCTTCAAGTCTAGCAGCTCTATTTTATCTACAATCCTGTTCGTATTATCTATGGCCTCAGGAATATCTGAAAACAAAACAGACATTTCCTCTGTGGTTTTGAAGTAAAACTGATCATTGGCAAATGCAAAACGCCTCCCTTTACCAATGGTATCTTCATCAGCAAACTCCTTAACGCTAGGAGTACTTTTCTTCTCCCCTGTATTTATACATAGTAAAATATCATGTGCATTGTAATCCTTCTGATCTACGTAATGTGAATCGTTGGATGCAATGACAGGAACATTGTATTTGGCAGCAAAACGAAGCAGCACTTCATTTACTTTATTTTGCTCAGGAATGTTGTGGCGCTGCAATTCAACATAATAATCATCGCCAAACAGATTTAGCCACCATTTAAATTCTTCTTCGGCCTCAGCCTCTCCTTTCTTGAGAATCATTTTAGGAACTGATGCACCTATACAGCAGGTGGTAGCAATAAGCCCATCGTGGTATGTTACTATAAGCTCCTTATCTATACGTGGGTACTTGCCGTAGAGACCTTCCATGTAGCCCAGCGAACATAATTTTATCAGATTTCGGTAGCCTTGTTCGTTTTTAGCCAGCAGTAATTGATGATGGCGTACGTCCTTATCTTCTTTGGTAAAACTGCGTTTGTGCCTGTCGGTTACAACATAAAACTCACATCCAACCACAGGTTTAACCAGTGGCTTCCCATCAGCACCTTTGTGTTTATACGCTTCGGCAACAAATTTAAAAGCACCAAACATATTGCCGTGGTCTGTAATGGCAAGTGCTGGCATCTGATCAGCCAGTGCTTTTTTATACAATTTACCAATATCAGCTGCCCCATCTAACAGCGAGAATTGTGTATGAACGTGCAGGTGAGAAAATGATGGCATTTGAAATGGATGTATGGAACTGGCGAAATTAAATAAACCTGTAGCTTATTCATGTGGTGTTGATAATTGGTTAAATTCTTATGTGAGCGGTGCCTGATTTACAGTCAAAAATTACAATATCCTATTAACCAATACTTTATTAAAATAGAATAGCTTTTGTTTTTTATGAAACTTCAATAGTTTTGGCATTGAGAAAAAATCTTAACAATTAATTTATACATTATGAAAAAAATCTACTTTCTTGGATTTATCGCAGTGTGTGCGAATGCGTTTGCACAAGCACCTAAAGTGGGCACTCACATCACCGATGCAGTTTCTACTGTTCAGCCGGTAAAAGACCACGTATCTCCATCACCGGTGCGTGTTAACCCTGACAACCGTGTATTCCCTTCTACTTATTTCGGAAAAAGTGCTCGTATTGCCAAAATAGGCACTACACAGAACGACCAGCAAACAAATGCTTCAATTTACCGAAGAATTGAAGTATTGCCTGATGGTAAAATGTCAGCTACGTGGACAACTTCAACTGATCAGTCGCCATATGTACAACGCGGTTCGGGCTACAATCACGCAGGTAACAATGGCTGGGGACCAATCACAGATGTTCGTATTGAGCCGGAACGTGCAGGTTTCCCCAACTACGCATTTAACCCTACAACCAATGAAGAAATTATCACATCACACATCGTAAAGGCACAAGGCACACCGAATGCCGGAGCTGCAGGCGGAATACTGATGAATAAGTCTGCTGTAGGATCACGTACTTGGACGACAACAACCGTGCTGGATACAACAGTTACTATTCCTGGCATACTTTGGAACCGTACCGCCATTTCAGGCGACTACATGCATGTTATTGCATCATACACCGACTCATCAGCACAACAACCTACGCGTGTTGTAATGAACGGAGTAAGGGCACCTCAGGTTTATTCTCGTTATAAATTCAGCACTGATACCTGGGAAGTAAAAAATCAATTACTTCCAGACTATGACAATACACGTTATTACATAGGTGGAGGTGACAATTACAGCATTGATGCTTCGGGTTCGAATGTTGCTATATTAATTGGTGGATTAACAGATGATCTTTCCCTATGGAAATCGTCTGATAACGGATTAAACTGGAGCAAAACCATTATTGACTCGTTCCCTGTTCCTGCTTATGATTATAATATGTTGGTAGACACCTCATTCTCTAATGATGGTGGAGTTCACGTGCTACTTGACAATGCTGGTAAAGCACATTGCTTCTGGGGACTTGCACGTGTTTTAGATGTAGATACAAACGATGAAAGCATCAGCTTCTTCCCTGGTCAGACACAGCTTCGCTACTGGCAAGAGGGTTGGCCTATAGATACTATACGTGTTGTAGGTGGTGGTTTGGATGAAGACGGTGATGGACAATTTTCTCTGGGTTCATCATGGAATTCGGCAGGAGCACGTTATGGTAATCACTCTATCGTTACTATGCCATATTCAGGTATCACTGCCAATGGACACATATACATGATTTACTCGTCACTGACAGAAAAAGATGAAGCTACTGATGGCCGCAACTATCGTGATGTGTATGTAAGCCGTTCGATTGATGGTGGTGATACATGGCAAGGTCCGGTTAATCTTACTTCATGGATAGGACTTAACGTTGAACAAATATTTGCATCAATGGCTAAAACTGTAAATGATAAACTTCACTTAACATTCATGCAAAAATCTACGATAGGCCGCTATGATGCAACTAACAATCCTGGTGCTGTAGGCCCTTACGATATTTATTACATGAGCGTTGATACGGCAGGATTATTTGGCAGCGGTGGAGTTTTAAATACTAAAAAAGCTGTGGCTGATGTTATGTCTGTTGAGCAAAACTTCCCAAATCCGTTCAGCGAAACTACCAGCATAGCTGTTACATTCAAAAACAATACAGATGCCGTTGTACGCGTAACCGATATCATGGGTCGCGAAATCCTCGTGAAAGAGTTCAATAATCTTTCTGCAGGCAAATCTGTACTAGACATCAATGTTGGAAATATTCCTGCAGGTGTATATATGTACACCATTTCAGCAGATGGTGTGGAAGTTACCAACCGCATGATGGTGAAGTAATTTTCGGTTCATCCCACTTATGAAAGGCACTTGTTTCAACAAGTGCCTTTCTTTTTTAAGCCTGTGCTTTACATATATCAAATGTTTGCTACAGGCAATTTCTTACTTAAAATATTTTACCAGGATTAAGAATGCCTTGGGGATCAAATGCCAGCTTAATTCTGCGCATCAATTCCAGTTGCGCTGACGGCATTACTACATGCATGTAAGGTTTTTGAACAAGACCTATTCCATGCTCTCCGCTGATGGTTCCACTCAGTTTTTTACACCAACTAAATATTTCTTCAATGGCATGTGGTATTTCTGTGTTCCATTGCTCATCTGTTAATTCATCACGCAGAATATTGACATGCAAATTGCCATCACCTGCATGACCATAACATACCGTTCTGAAGCCGTACCTATTTCCTATTTCTTTTACTGCCCGGTAAAGCTGAGGCAGTTCGGCACGAGGCACTACGGTATCTTCTTCTTTGTAGGTATTGTTAAACTTGGTTGCTTCTCCTATGCTTCTGCGCAATTTCCATAAATACTCTTTTTCATCGGTACTTTGTGCAAAAAGTACATCAACACTCCCAAACTCGTCTAAAACAGCTGCAATCTGCTCACATTCTTTCATCATCTCAGTATCATCGTTTCCATCCACTTCTATTAACAAGTATGCCTCTGTATCCTGCTTTACATCAAAGTGCATAGAAAGCATGCGGGCTGATAACCGGAAACCTTCAGGTTCAACAAATTCACATGCACTAGGCTTACAACCTGAAAGGAATATAGCATTTACGGCCTCACATGCTTTTTCAGGCGAAGTAAACGGAGCCAGCATCACTATCGTTTTTTGCGGATGCGGAATTAACCTGAATACAATTTTGGTAACTATACCCAGCGTACCTTCACTGCCTATGATTAAATGCGTCAGGTTATATCCCGTAGAGTATTTGAGTGTGTTGGCCCCTGTCCATATAATTTCACCGGTGGGGAGTACAACTTCCAGATTCAGCACATAATCGCGAGTGGTTCCATACTTTAGTGCCCTTGGCCCGCCACTGGCATGTGCAATATTCCCGCCCAGAAAACAACTTCCTTTACTGGCCGGATCAGGCGGATAGAACAGCCCGTGTTCTTTTACCGTTTGCTGTAATACTTCGTTTATTACACCTGGTTCAACCGTTACCTGAAAATTGCGTGTATCCACAAATAGAATTTCATTGAAGCGTTGCATGCTCACTATCACTCCACCATACACAGGCAGAGCTGCACCGCTGAGTCCGGTACCTGCGCCACGTGGCGTTACCGGTATGTGTTCTTCATTACAAATTTTAAGCACCTGCGAAATTTGTTCCGGTGTGCGGGGTTTTACCACAACCTCGGGCATGTACTGCAAGTCTTCGGTATAATCACGGCTATATTCGGCTTTTGCTTCGTCAGAAATTATGACGTGCTCTTCACCAATTAGTTCAATAAACTGCTTTATTTGCTTTTCAGTAACCCTGTTATATTGCATATACAATATTACACCTTACAGCCATTAACCTACAACAAGAAATATAAACATATACGATGAAACGACTGACCCGACTTTTATCTTTAGTTACACTGCTAATCGCTCAAACCACCTTTGCTCAACAATCCATTACACTGGAAGACGTATGGAGCAAAGGCACCTTCAGTGCCAAAGGAATTAGCGGTTTCAATTCTATGTCTGATGGACGCTACTATACTGCGCAGGATGAGAACGAAAATATTATCAGGTATGCATTTGCTACAGGTAAAACAGTAGATACTGTGGCTAAACAAAGTGAAATTGGACTAACAAACTTTGACTATACATTTTCAGCCAATGAACAAATGCTGCTGCTGCAAACCAATTTCAAGCAACTTTATCGCCACTCCTACTCAGCCGATGTTTATTTGTTTGATTTAAATAAACGTAAACTCATTCGACCAACTACAAAAAAAGTAATGTTGCCCGAAATATCCCCCACGGGTAAGCACCTGGCCTACGTGTTTGAAAACAACTTATATATTTATGACATAGCTACGGGCAGCGAGAAGCAAATCACGACCGATGGAAAAGTTAACAGCATTATAAACGGAGCTACCGATTGGGTGTATGAAGAGGAATTTGGACTATCAAAAGGTTTTTACTGGAATGCTGATGGAAGTCGTATAGCTTACTACAGGTTTGACGAAAGCCATGTCAAAGAGTTTAGTATGGCCATGTATGGTGAGCTTTATCCTGAAAACTACAACTTCAAATACCCCAAGGCAGGCGAAGCTAATTCATCTATTCAGATAATCACTTATGAACTGAGTAATGAAGTAAAAACTATAGCAGATATTGGCAGTGAAACCGACATATATATTCCACGCATTTGCTGGACTAAAAACAAAGATGAATTGATGGTGATGCGCATGAATCGCTTGCAAAACAAACTTGAACTGATACTTTATAATCTGGCTAAAAAAACAAACTCCGTTATTTACACAGAAGAAAATACTGCATACATTGAAGTGCCTGAAATTATATTCCTTAATGATGGCTCAACTTTTATACTGAACAGCGAAAAAGATGGTTGGAATCACCTGTACCGATATACCTTAACTGGTACTTTAGTACGTAAACTCACATCCGGCAACTGGGACGTTGATAAATTTTACGGTGTGAATGAAAAACGAAAAGAATTTTATATCTGTGCAGGACAACAAAACAGCACTGAACGCTATGTATATGCACTAACCATGGATGGCAAACAGCAAAGATTGCTTACGTCACGTAAGGGATGGAATACCGCTACATTCAACAGCGACTTTTCTTACTTTTTGCTTACACACTCATCTATAAATTCACCTCCGTATTATGCACTGTGTACCACATCTAGTAAAGAAGTTCGTGTACTTGAAGATAACAAAGCATTGTCTGAAAAACTAAAAAACTACACGCTTTCATCAGCTGAAATGAGTCCATTCAGAAATGAAATTGGCGACACTCTCAATGGTTTTGTGATTAAACCCGCATCATTCAACCCGAACACTAAATATCCTGTGCTGATGTATGTATATGGTGGTCCGGGACATCAGCTGGCTGTGAACCGCTGGATGGGAGCTTACTACTTCTGGTTTCAGTTACTGGCAGCTAAGGGATATATGGTAGTATGTACCGATGGTCGCGGTACCGGTTTCAAAGGAGAAAAATTTAAAAAATGTACATACCTGCAATTAGGTAAATACGAAATAGAAGATCAGATTTTTGTAGCTCGCCAACTGGCACGCTTACCCTATGTTGACGGAACACGGTTGGGCATGTTTGGATGGAGCTTTGGCGGATATATGTCAAGTCTGGCTATTACCAAGGAAGCAGATGTATTTAAAACAGCCATTGCAGTAGCACCGGTTACAAACTGGCGCTATTATGACAATATATATACCGAACGTTTTATGCGCACGCCAAAGGAAAATGGAAAAAACTATGACGACAATTCACCCATCAACTTCGTAGATAAAATTAAAGGTAACTACCTCATCATACACGGTACGGCCGATGACAATGTACATTTTCAAAATGCGGCAGAAATGGTGAACGCGATGATAAATAAAGGTGTAAAATTCGACAGTGAGTTTTACCCTAACAAAAACCATGGAATTGGTGGTGGCAAAACGCGCCTTCACCTATTCGAACGTATGACACGATATATTACTGAAAAACTATAAACGCAGGCTGTTACTGAGACTGTGGACGGTAAAAATCCATAGTTCCTGTTTTTACATGACTTAGGCTCCATGTATTGGTCATGACTTTTCGTACCCCATCTACATTTTGTTCAGCAACTACAATTTCACCTTGCGGTTTAACCTCGTATACTACAGCTGTATGCTTAAGCATTTTCCAACGCATCAATTCTTTTTCGGTTTTTTTCTCCATTGTAACATTGCTCAGTTGAATGATATCACCTGGCACAATCTGCACTGTTTTATAATAATACTTTTTACCAAAACCGTATGGCGCATCCCATTTTGCTTCTGCATAGTCAAGCGCCTCTGCTGCCAGATCCCAGCACTCGCCACGGCCTACCTGCTTACCCATTACTAAATTTACATACTCAATAACCTTGGCATTTACGGCTGGCAGTTCATCCTTTACTGTTGTCTTAAAACTGAGAAAAATTGCAGATACTAAAAGAAGCTGTTTCATACTGTATTATTTTTTATAATTATTCGTTCTCCTGACTAATATTCTCGTCACCCGGCTCATACGGCACATAGGTGATAATTAATTGAAACATTTCGTCCGTTGTTTTCATGCTTCCTTCACGCTCTCGTATTTCACGTGGTGGCTGAAACGGATTATTGGGATTTGCTGTTGTGTTGTCATACACACCCTCCACGTAAATGGTTGTACCTCTAGGTATTTTCAGCAGCTTTTTAAATTGATAAAAGTATTGCCAGCGAAAATCCCAGCGGGGTATGCGTATTAGCGGAATAGTATCGCCATTGGGCTTCACCGCATATGCCAGGTACGATTTGCCTATAAGGTGCATGTGAGGCACAATACTGATTAGTGAAATATCTTCAGGCATGGTTGCCTGAATATGAAACGTTTTAACCTCCCCTGCAGGCACAACTAGCGGGGGCACAACCGGTGCAATACCCAGCGTGCCAAGTTGAAATTCTTTTACAGGTCGCTTAGGTGGCTGCGATGTAAAGTATAGCTTAAAATAGGAACTGTCTTTTGCATCAACCGGTGTAGGTCCGTAGTGCATATCATTTAAGTAAAAAGCATTCTTTTTACCTGCTCTGAAACCTCCGATTTCAGGCGGATAAAAACTGAACAGCGAGCCCGGCAAATAATTACTTACGCTGGGCGACATTGTCGGATAGGTACCGTCATCGTGCAGCAGGTTTAACTGCCGGTGAACTCCTTGCAGATCCGTTTTATTTTGATTTATCCAATACTTACCGTCAACTACATTATTTTTCTTTTCTGGGTTAAACGTAATCAGATGAGTATTTACATGATGTACCAGTTTCTTATTTCCAGGTACAAATTCAATGGCGCGGATAAATGTATCGGCCGGTAACTCAAACGGTATTTTCATAACCAGAAAAAGGTCTTCATTACTTCCGGGAATGGGTACATCTGGTACTTTTACAATCATATCCGGTTCCCCGAATCCATTACTTTTTTTCACATCAGCAGCTGTGAAACGAATCGTTGAATCGCCTATGGGCATGCCAGCATCAATCCAACTATTGATGGTTTTCAGTTCTGAATCGGTCAGCACCATTTCATTGGCAAAATGCGAATACGAAGCATCGGCAGGCCACGGAGGCATAATTCGTTCATTGATGAGGTAACGTATAAGTTTTGCTCTGCCGGCTACATCTTCGTAATTCAGTAAACTGAAGGGACCCGCCTCTCCTTTCAAATGGCATTGGGTACATTGCTTGTGAATAATGGGTGCAATATCGGCAGTAAATACCGGTGAGTGATTGACAGGAGCAACACTACACGCTACAATGCACAAGCATAATATGACTATAAAAATTATTCGATAAAACATCCTACTGCTTTTGTTTGGGTAACAGGAACAGCTTTGCCTGCCACATAGGCATCTATAGCGTTTCGTAAATCATGTTCGGTAATAACTGTTCTCTTTCGGCCGGGGGCATATGCCCAATTATCAATACGGCCTGAATAAATCAGACCTTTATTAGGTACATAGAAAAATGCTTCAGGAGTAATTGTCGCTTTAAAGTAGCTGGTCAGTTTCATGGTTTCATCAGTATACACAGGAAATTTCACTTTATATAAACGAGAAAAATCAGCCACTTGTTTGCTTGAGTATATTTTACCTGGAATAATCCCGACAATAGCTACACTATTAGACGCATACTTATCATAAAACTCATTTAGGGTTTTGGTATAATTCTGACATAAGGGGCACTCAGGTGAAATAAAAACATAAACGGCAGGCTCCCTTTTCAGGTCAATGTATAACGATGTGCCACGTATACTTTTTACTTCAAAGCGTTGTGCATAAACAATAGCCGCACTGCATATAAATAATACACCAATTAAATACCGCATGAAGCAAAAATAGCATAATCAACCTATCATTTCATACGTATCGTCAGGTACTTCATTCATGTCCATGACCAAAAAGCCATCCAATGCATGGTTGAAGTTCGGGTCGATATTAAAAGCAATAATCTTTGCATTTTGCTTCAGGTATTTTTTGAGTAATACAGGTACTTTATTGTGTGTGGTTTCAATATCTGAAATCATACTATCCAGCATTTTCAAGTCATCTGTGGTATGCTTAAGCAGTTCTTTTCCTTCACCTTTGTGCTGGTAGTGATACTTTTTACGTGGCTTCACATAAGTTGCCAGTTTGTGGTCAAAATGATACTTTTTGATGTAATCGACCAGCAGATCTTTGCTCAACGATGAAAAGCTGTTGCTAATGCTTACCGGTCCAATCAAATATCTGTATCGGTGATCATGTTGCTTTAAAAATTCATAGATGCCTTTCCAAAGCAGCATCAGACTTAAGGGTTTTCGCTGATATTCCTTAACAACAAAAGAACGCCCAAGTTCCATCGACTGTTTAAGTATCTCATTAAATGGCTTGGCAATTTTAAATAACTCATTCAGGTAAAAGCCTTTCTTCTTGTATCGTCTGAATAATACATCGCCAAGACCTATGCGGTAAGCACCTACAATTTTTTTAGCTGATGAATCCCAAATAAACAAATGCTTATAGTGTACATCAAACTCATCTGAATCGAAACTATGGTTGGTACCCTCTCCCACTTCACGAAAGGTAATTTCGCGCAAGCGGGTTATCTCACGCAGTATGTTAGGTATGAAGCGTGCGCCTGAAATATATACTTCAAACTGCTCCTGACTAAACAACCTGTTTTTTCTAGCGTTCAGACGTTCTATGTCTTCTTCAAGCAATGCTGTATTTACTGCTTCAACAATAGGCTGGGGCTGCTCCAAAACCGGGCGTATTCGAAACTTAAAATGTTCGGTTACATCAAAAGATGAACCAAGTGAATAGGTTTTAGCCCTTAAAAAACGCAATAAACTTTCGGGATCAGTAAATTCCTGTATAGTTTTTATAGATACCGGTTTGCCTATACGAACCTGAATAGGTTCTTTCTTTTTATTGAATAATTCGGAGGGAAGTTTTGCCGTTCGCAAAACCGGGTGAACCAATCCAAGCAGATTAAACATCAGGCTATTGTTACCCGAAAAATATAGCGGTACAACTTTTACACCTGCTTTCAATATCATTTTACCTACCACCGGATTCCACTCTTTATCACGTATGGTAAAATTATTCAGCTTGAGCGAAGAAACTTCGCCTGCGGGGAAAAGACCAATCGGATGTCCTTCATCGATTAACCTCATGGCTTTCTTGATTCCCGCTACATTCATCGATTTTTTATCGGACTTATCAAAAGGGTTAACAAGTACAAAGTGACTGCTAATTTGAGGTATTTGCTGCAATAAGTAATTAGCCATTATTTTAAAATCTGGACGCTTTCGGGCAATCAGTGACAGCATAATTAAGCCGTCAATACCTCCATAAGGATGATTAGCTACAACTATGAATGGCTCATTTGCGGGGATGTTACGAAAGTCCTCTTCATTTATTTCATACCGTACATTCAGTTTCTCCAGAATTTTGTCTACGAAATCCATCCCTTCATACAGATGTGCTGTTTGGTATACCTTGTTTACCTCCTTCAACCTGAGCAACTTCATCAGTATAGGTGCAAGTTTATTAATTTTATACTGCTCCAGTTTGAGGTCTTGTGCCAGCTTATTTTCCGATATAAGTTCTTTGTCTGTCATAAATTACCTTACGAAGTTGTTCGTATCACGTTAAGTGAACCTTAAGCATACATTAAGTTAGCATGAAATAACGCCTGGAGTTGCTTAGATCAATTAAGTACATTACACAGTTTCCGTTTATGGTATAGTCAGGATTTTCAAAACGGGTAAGCAGCTGTATTTCACATTTCGTATGAATTTCCCCTACCTTTGGTGCCATGCCTGTATTGAGTGAAGACCAATTGCTGCAAACTCCCTTAGAGCTACTGGCCACACAAGTGGTAGAAGGCTTTATAACCGGTATGCACAAAAGTCCGTTTCACGGATTTTCTGTTGAGTTTGCAGAACACCGTTTATACAATACCGGAGAATCAACCCGGCATATCGACTGGAAATTATTCGGGCGAACCGATAAACTGTTTGTAAAACGTTATGAAGAGGAAACCAATCTGCGCTGTCAGATTATAATTGACAACTCAGGCTCGATGTACTATCCTGAAAATGGATTGAACAAAATACGGTTCTCAGTGTATGCTGCTGCATCTTTTATTCACCTGTTAAAGAAGCAGCGTGATGCTTCGGGCCTGAGTATTATCAATAACGATATCGACTTTCACGTGCAACCCAAGTTACAGAGTGTGCACCAGAAACTGATGATGCATGAACTTGAGAAGTTACTGCATAAACCACAAAAGCCACAGCAAAGCCTGATTGTGGATTCTCTACATAAACTGGCTGAACGCATACACCGCAGGTCACTGGTTGTTTTATTCAGCGACATGTTTGACACGGCTGCAAGTTCAGACAAACTGTTTGAGGCATTGCAACACCTAAAATTCAATAAGCACGAGGTTATTCTATTTCATGTGACCGACAAACGAACCGAATTGGAGTTTGACTTTCAAAACAGGCCATACATATTTATTGACAGTGAAACACAAGAGAGGGTAAAACTATTTCCATCGCAGATAAAGGAAAAGTACCTAAGCGAACTTAATCGCTTTAATCACGAATTGAAGTTGAAATGTGCACAGTTTAAAATCGATTTGTTTGAGGCAACGGTGAGTAACGACTTCAGTCAGATTCTTACCTCCTTCTTGGTAAAACGTTCGGGAATGTATTGATTGAGACTTAATCGTGATGGTAGGGTTCGCCACGCAAAATGGTAAATGCCCTGTATAGCTGTTCCATAAATATCAGACGAATAAGCTGATGTGAAAAAGTCATTGCCGAAAGCGACAGTTTCATATTGGCACGTTTATACACTTCATCACTGAAACCGTACGCTCCACCAACCACAAAAACGATTGATGGATGATGTACCTGCCATTTACCCAAAAGTGAAGCAAATTGCCTGGAGTCATAACTCTGCCCATTTTCATCCAGCAAAATTAGATAGTCTGTAGGGGTAATATTTTTCAACAATAGCTCGCCTTCCATTTTTTTCAAGACAGTGGCATCTGTGGAGCGATGCCTGGATGGCAACTCAAGAAATTTTTGTTCAAATCTGGCATAATGCTTCAGCCGGTTTTCAAACAGTTTTACCCCTTCATCAACAAAGTTGAAATGTGTTTTACCGATTTGTATAACTGATATTTTCATTCAATAAAAAAAGCGGGCTAAGCCCGCTTTGTATTATTCCGGTTTTTCCGGTGCAGGATCTTTTTTCTTGCGCTCCTTTTTACGGATGGTTGAAATTTTTAATTCAGCTGCATCAGTTTCGTGATCAACTTCTATGGTAGTGCCTTCAGCCGATTCGCCTTTCAGCACTTCTTCGGCAATAGGATCCTCAACATACTTTTGTATGGTGCGTTGCAAAGGTCTTGCACCCAAATCCGGGTCGAAACCTTTTTCAGCCAGAAAAACTTTAGCTGCATCGGTTATTTTAAATGCAAAGCCTAAATCTTCCACACGCTTAATCAGCTTTTCCATATTCAGTTCAAGAATTTTGCTGATGGCTTCTTTATCCAGTGAGTTGAATACAATCACATCGTCAATCCTGTTTAGAAACTCGGGCGAAAAGAAACGCTTAAGCGCATTTTCGATAACAATTTTAGCATTGCTATCTGCTGATGCCATTTTGCTTGGTGTACCAAATCCCACACCCTGACCAAAATCTTTAAGCTGACGCGAACCGATATTGCTGGTCATAATGATAATGGTATTGCGGAAATCAATTTTACGTCCGAGGCTGTCGGTTATAAAACCTTCATCCAATACCTGAAGTAAAATATTAAACACATCGGGGTGTGCTTTTTCAATTTCATCAAGCAGTACCACCGCGTATGGTTTTCTACGAATTTTCTCAGTGAGTTGTCCGCCTTCTTCGTACCCTATGTAGCCCGGAGGGGCACCAACCAGACGTGAAACGGCAAATTTCTCCATGTACTCACTCATATCAATGCGCACCAACGCTTCCTCTGTATCAAATAAATATTTGGCAAGTACTTTGGCCATTTCTGTTTTACCTACACCTGTAGGTCCTAAAAACACAAATGAGCCAATGGGTTTATTCGGATTTTTAAGTCCTGCACGTGTACGCTGAATAGCCTTGGCCAGTTTTTTAATTGCCTCATCCTGTCCGATTACTTTGCCTTGCAACTCAGTACCCATGTTTAGCAGGCGCTGGCCTTCACTCTGTGCAATTCGTTTAACCGGCACACCGGTCATCATGGCTATCACTTCAGCTACATCTTCTTCTGTTACACGGTAGCGCTGCGACTTGGTTTCTTCTTCCCACTTGGTTTTGGCACCTTCCAATTGCTCAATCAGGTGTTTCTCTTTATCGCGCAATTTGGCAGCCTCTTCATACTTCTGGCTTTTTACAACCTTGTTCTTTTCTACTTTAATATCTTCAATGGCCTTTTCCAGCTCAAGTATATCATCGGGCACATGAATATTTCCGATATGTACACGGGCACCGGCTTCATCCATAACGTCAATGGCTTTGTCGGGTAAATGACGATCAGTAATGTAGCGGTTACTCATTTTTACACATGCATCCAGTGCCGCATCATCGTAAGTAACTGAATGGTGATCTTCGTATTTACTTTTGATGTTATTCAAAATCTGTACTGTTTCTTCAGGCGATGTAGGATTAACCATTACCGGCTGAAATCTGCGTTCGAGTGCTCCGTCTTTTTCGATATACTGACGGTACTCGTCAAGTGTGGTTGCTCCAATGCACTGAATTTCGCCCCTGGCCAGTGCCGGCTTAAACATGTTTGATGCATCCAGAGAACCCGATGCACCGCCTGCGCCAACAATGGTATGAATCTCGTCAATAAATAAAATAACATCAGGCGATTTTTCAAGTTCATTCATTACGGCCTTCATGCGCTCTTCAAACTGACCACGGTATTTAGTGCCTGCAACCAGCGATGCCAGATCGAGCATGATAACACGTTTGTTGAACAACACACGTGAAACTTTACGCTGAACAATTCGCAGTGCCAGACCTTCGGCTATAGCTGTTTTACCTACACCGGGTTCTCCAATCAATATCGGATTGTTTTTCTTTCTGCGTGAAAGTATTTGTGATACACGTTCTATTTCTTTCTCACGTCCTACAATGGGATCCAGTTTTCCGTCTTCAGCCGATTTCGTTAAATCGCGACCGAAATTGTCGAGTACGGGAGTTTTTGATTTGGGATCCGTTTTACGCACGGGCTCCTGCGGACGATTGCGTTCTTCCCTGTAATATTCTTCTTCTGAATCGGACGACATTTCATTCTTTGTTTCGGTAATATTATTTTCAATGGCCGATTTAAACACATCGTAAGCCACACCATATTGTGACAGTATTTGCGAAGCCAGATTGTCTTCATCGCGCAAAATAGAGAGCAGCAAATGCTCTGTTCCGATGATATCGGTTTTGAAAATTTTAGCCTCGAGGTATGTGATCTTCAATACTTTTTCGGCCTGTTTTGTCAAAGGAATATTCACCAAATTGGCATTTCCTGTGGCAGTTCCCCTAATGGCATCTTCAATGCTGCGCTTCAACCGAATGGTATCTATGTCGAGCGCTTTAAGGGTTTTGATGGCTTTGCCATCGCCTTCCCTGATTAGTCCAAGCAACAGGTGCTCAGTTCCTATGTAATCATGGCCTAAACGAATAGCCTCTTCGCGGCTGTAGCTGATTACATCTTTAACACGTGGTGAAAATTTTGCTTCCATACAATTTTTACGGACAAATGGTTGTCAATAACTGCTGTTTACAGTCAAATATAGTTCCAAAATGTGGGTTTCGCAAAGTTGTCAGTTTTACGTTTATCAACAGGTGTGCGAATGACTTTAAAAAGCGATAGCCCTGAACGCCTCAATCAGGCTTTGGGTTACGCGTACTTCGCCTGTCTCCAGTTTATTAAAGTTGTGTACCGGATAAGTAGCATAGGCATGTAAGCCTGTCAGAATTTCGCCTGAAAACAATCCGCTTGACTCAATCAACGCCTGAGCCACATTGTACTGTGGCTGCATTTTTCCATCGTCTATTTTTATGCATACACCCCATTTGCGTGCGGTAAACGACATGCAAAAAATACCTTCAGCTCCCGTTTTACCGATAACTTCAGGAGCAGTAATCTTCATCATATCTGTGCAATAGCGTTTTGTACCTGCAACCATAAACGGATACTCCGATACAGCCTTAACTACAACAGAACATGCTTTATTGATATGTTCATCGGCCATTTTGCCACTCACCAGCCTGGCATATGCCCAAGCTTGATTGTAAACCGGAATGCTGAATATGGGAGCAGAACAACCATCGAGGGCCGTTTGCATATCGGTACGCGAATAGCCATACATAAGTTCACACAACTCCAATATGCGCTGTTGAAGCGGGTGTGACGTGTGAATGTAATTATGAACGGGAACATTCATCAACCTGCACCATGCAAGCATGCCTGCATGTTTACCGCTGCAATTATTATGAATCGCGGATGGTGGCGTACCACTGCACAGCAGTTCATCAGCATGTTTTTTACTGGTAGGGTACTGTGCTCCACACTCCAGATCTTCCTCGGTACAATTTATTTTATGCAAAATAGAACGAACTACACGCAGGTGCTCCGGTTCTGCATTATGCGAACCGCACATAACGGCTATTTCTTCGAGCGTAAGGCCAAAATGCTCCACACCACCGCTCATAATCAGAGGCAATACTTGCATAAACTTCATAGCCGAACGCGGATAGCACAGCTGATGGCTGTTGCCTGCGCTGAATATGATTTCACCTTCTGCATTTACAATGCATACCACACCTCGATGAAAACTTTCGAGCACACCGCCACGGTAAACTTCAACCAGTACAGGATTTGCAGACATTAATTGATACCTCTGAATAAACGGTTCCAGCGAATCTTTTTAAAGAATCCGGATGCATTGCTGTCCCAGCTCATCCAGATGAACAATGCCTTACCTACTATGTGATCGTGCGGAACAAAACCCCAGAAACGGGAATCGGCTGAATTGTGGCGGTTATCGCCCATCAAGAAATAATAATCCTGCTTAAAGGTGTATGACGAAATGCGTTTGCCTTGTATAAAAAATCCTTTCTCATTCATTTCAAATGTCGGGTTGTTCTCATACACGCGTATTACACGATCGTACAAGTAAAAATTTGAACTGTCAAGTGTGATGGTAGCTCCAGCTTTGGGTACGTACAACGGTCCGTAATTATCAACGTTCCAGGGCAAAGGCTTGTAGTGAGGGAAAATATAGTCAACATAGGTTCCGGCAGGTTGCACCACTGAGTCTAACAATTGTACATTGCTCAGCGTTTTTATTTTCTTTCTGGCTTCATTAGTTAAAATGAGTTCAAAATCGCCATACTGCGATAGTGCTGAGCCTTCCGTAATGTCGAGTCCACGAATCGTTTTTTCGCTAAATCCTGAACCGTCTGTTTTTACATAGTATTTAAACTGCATTTTAGGCGGATTCTCAGCCGGCTTACCGTTAATAAACACCTGTTGATTGATGACCTGAATGACATCACCTGCAACTGCCAGGCAGCGTTTAATGTAGTTTTCCTTTTTATCTATCGGCCTTCCATCTTCAGCCGGGTAGTTAAACACGACCACATCATTGTTTTTTATGGTTTGAAAACCCGGCAGCCTGAAGTATGGCATACTGAAAGCTTCGGTGTATGACTTAGTGCCGATAACCGGCATGGTATTGTGTGCAAATGGGAATGAAATGGGGGTTAATGGAGCACGCGCACCGTAGTTCACTTTACTTACAAACAGAAAATCGCCAACCAGCAATGATTTTTCCATAGATGGCGTAGGTATGGTATACGCTTCAATTAAAAATGTGCGAATGAGTGTGGCGGCTACTACGGCAAAGGCCAGAGCCTCTACCCATTCGCGACTTACGCTTTTACGCTTAAGTTTATTAACCAGTATATAGTAGACTATAATGGCTACCTGTATTACGGTCCAAAAGGCAAGGGTATACAATACGCCTGCATCGGTAAAGAGGGTAATAACAATAAGAAAAAACGTGTTAATACCTGACATGAGCCAGAAGGCACGTTTTTCACGTTTTGTGAGCATACTAAAAAAAGAAGCAACCAGAGTAGGAGTTGATTTATGTTCGGGTTTATCGTTCATACCTAAATAATTCGATTATGCTTTGCTAACGTAAGCAGACTAATTTTTATGACAGGTTATTTGTGCTGAATATGATAAGCGGAGAATTAGCCTTATAACTGTAAAATATCATCCATTGTGTAAATACCCTTTTTACCAATTATCCATTCGGCAGCAAGCACAGCTCCTTTGGCAAATCCATATCGCGATTTGGCTTTGTGAGTGATTTCAATTTCGTCAATCATAGATTCGTATTTCACTGTATGATCTCCGGTAACATCACCGACTCTACGCGATTCGATTAGCAACTGATGGGGTTTTACACTTTGCGATGGTGTGTTCTGATTATACAGCAACCGTCCTACCCACTCTGTTTTGTTTTTATTTTCGGCCAGTATTTGGCGGGCCAGGGTAAGTGCTGTACCGCTTGGGTGATCCTTTTTTTCAGTGTGGTGAACTTCATCAATCATCACATTGTATTCAGCCTGCTCAGTCATCATTTTTGCCAGTATGCGGTTCAGCTTATAAAAAATGTTTACACCAATGCTAAAGTTAGTGGAGTAAACCATAGACTGGCCTTCAGTGAGGCAGCGTTCTTTAATTTGATCAAACTGCTCATACCAACCGGTTGTACCAACCACAATGGGCACATGCGCTTCAAAGCATTTCACAATATTATCTACTGCTGCAGATGGCATGCTGAAGTCAATAGCCACATCAACATTCTCCAAGCTGATAGGCATAAAGTCGTAGGCATTCTCCAGATTGACTTTGTATACAATCTCATGACCCTTGGATAGCGCTATTTTTTCAACAGCCTTGCCCATTTTACCGTAACCCAGAAGTGCTATTTTCAATGTGTTTTTAGTTTTAAATTCAGTTGTATTCCGGCTGAAGCAAAGGGACCTGCAGGAATAAAACCGGGATGAATATTCAAAGATAAGTCATCGTTTATATTAAATTCAAAAAAATGTGCTTCCACGGCAGCATCTACCGCCTGCAGTGCATACAGCAATACCAATCCTATAATCATTTCATCGCGTGCCTGCCGGTAGCTGGTGCGTATGGCGGCCAGCGTAGTTGTTTGAAAGCGGTCGAAGCGTATATCTCCGTTTTGATCTACCTTATTATTAATACGGTATAAGTAGGCATTGTTATAATCCACGTAATTGCCATGATAAAACTGTGCTCCATACACCAGCAAACCACCGCCACCATATATAATTGGCACTTTCCACCACCAGTTTTTCTTGTTATAAATTTGTCCGGCACCCGGTAAGGCCAGCGAAAGCAGCGTTGCCTTTTTAGGCGAATGTCTGGGTGGTGATTTCACTGCCGCTGTATCCTGTGCTTGCAGCACAATGCCACATAAGCTAAAAAACAGGCAAATGATTAACCCACGCATACTACGAAAATAGTGCATTTATTTTTCTTACGTGTAATGAAACAAAAAACGGGCATTGGTTAAATGCCCGTTTCTGTTTATATTCCAATTGAAGGAATTAAGCTTGTGCTACCGGCTCAATGGAAACGAATGAACGGTCGTTGGCTTTTTTCTTGAAAACCACTTTTCCGTCAATCAATGCAAACAACGTATGATCTTTTCCGATGCCTACATTGTTACCGGGATGATGCTTGGTACCACGCTGACGTACAATAATATTGCCCGCAGCTGCAAACTGGCCACCATATATTTTAACGCCAAGACGCTTACTGTGCGACTCACGGCCGTTTTTCGAACTACCTACACCTTTTTTATGTGCCATTGTATTGTGTTATTTAAAGGTTATTACTGTTAAATTTATGCTTTGATGGATTCAATCTGAATTTTAGTCAGATACTGACGATGTCCATTCATTTTACGGTACCCTTTTCTGCGTTTTTTCTTAAAAACCAGCACTTTGTCACCCTTTAGGTGATTGAGCACTTTGGCTTTTACTGAGGCTCCGCTTACTGCAGGTGCACCTACTGTTACTTTTCCGTTGTTGTCTACCAACAATACGTTGTTCAGTTCAATGCTGGCGCCTTCCGCTTCGGGCAAACGATGCACGTATAGCGTTTGGTCTTTTTCTACTTTGAACTGTTGGCCAGCGATTTCCACTATTGCAAACATGTTTTATTATTTATTAAATGGTTAAAAGGACGGCAAATATAGGGCACACCGTTTTTATAACCAAATAATCCATAAATCTTTTCGCGAACTGCGCATTTCTAAGCAAACAATTGATTATCAATGATTATAGTACAAAATCACGGATGAATTGGTTGGTGAGCGATGCCTGTTCGAGGTGCAGAAAATGGCCGGTTCCTTTAAGTACGTGTACGGCTGGCTGCTGAAAAAGTGCTTCGCATTGCCTGGCCAAAGTTTCTACGGTAAGTGTGGGATGTAAAAAACGATTGGGAATGAGGCGGTCTTTTTCGGCAAATAGTAACAGAGTGGGTTGCCTGATATCCGACAAAAATGAATGAACCTGCTCATTCAGCATGCCGTGTATGGATTGAATGGTCATGCTTCGCCATTGACGTAACGGCTGATTCTCCATTAGTTTTTTCATCTCCTCCATCATCTTGGGCATATCGGGCGATGCCGTTTCGAAACTGTCGCGTATGGCGGTTTCGAGGTGAAATTCATCGGCATATAAGAAATCGCCTATGTTGAGCATGGCCTGCATAAACAGGATATCGGTACCGCTAAATCGTTCAATACCGGCCGGGGCTACCAATACCAGTTTACTGACCAGATGCGGATAGCGCAGCGCCACTATCGTGGAAACCTGCGCACCCATTGAATGACCGCATAGAATTACATCGGTAAGTTTATGCTGTTCGATAAATTGCCTGATGCATTCGGCATAAAAAAACATGGAGTACGGGAAATCGCCCCGCGATGAGAATCCGTTTCCAGGCAAATCAACAGCAATACATCTGTAAGTAGAGGATAATCCGCTGAGCTGATATTTCCAGGCTGCTGCATAATTGGCCAATCCGTGAACAAACAATATGGTTTTAGTGCCGGAACCGGTATCCATATACGAAAGGGTTATATCATCGTGTATGGATTGGTACCGAAGCGGGTACGGATAAATTACGGTTTCAGTAGTAGTCATTGAAAAATTAAGCCGCAATGCCGAAGGCATTGCGGCTTGTGAAATATTATTAAAAGTATCAGGAATGTTCAACTACCCACTGAGCTACTTTAGGGCCTAACTCTTTTTGTGAACGGGCACCTACAAATACCCCGATATGCCCGCCTGGAAACGGATACATTTCTTTATCCTTCGAGCCAATAACATCATTCACCGGTATGGTTGAACTGTTTGGAATAATATTATCATCAGTGGCGTAAATATTCAAAAACGGCATAGTCGCGTTCTTCAGATTTACCTGGTGGCCACCCAATTCGAATTCACCTTTAATGAACTTATTACCCTGCCACAGGTCTTTAATGTATTTGCGGAACATCTCTCCTGCCTGATCAGGACAATCGGCTTTCCATTTCTCCATACGTAAAAAGTTGAGCAGTTTCTCTTCGTTATCTAGTGAATCCATAATGCCCAGGTATTTTGAAATATTGCCCGATGGCTTAAGCATGGCAAAACCATTGTCAATCATATCGGCCTTTACCAAGCCGTTATTGGCATCTATCATGGCATCTATGTCCAGGTCTTTAGTCCAGCGATATAACATACATTCATTGCCCGAAAAATCGAATGGTGCTACATACGTTGTAAGCGATTGCAACTTTTCAGGAAAAATAGAGGCATAAATGGCGCTGAATGTTCCGCCTTGACATATACCCATTTTATGAATCTTTTTATTGCCGGTTGACTTGCGTACGAAATCAACAGCATCATTCATAAAACCAAGTATGTAGTCTTCCATAGTCAGGAAACGATGACGCTTTTGCGGATAACCCCAGTCCATGATGTAAATATCAAGGCCTTCGTCCAGCAATTTTTTCATCAGACTGCGGTCGGGTTGTAAATCCAGCACATCCTGCCGGTTCATAATAGCAAACGAAACCAAAACCGGAATCTTGCTTTTAGCCGGAGTTTCGCGCTTGTAGTGATACAGCTTTACCAAATCATCCTGCCAAACAAGTTCTTTAGGCGTGGTAGCTATTTCTACGTTTTCTATTTTTTGCAATACTTCATACCCTTTCACCAGTTTTTCGGTGGTTTTGGTCATTTCTTCAAATATTCCTGCTACGTTCATGTACTTTGTTTATGTTTAATTGATTTACGATTTATAAGAAAAAAGCCACAAATCCAATCCAGCGATATACGGGACCGAAAATGTGGCCTTATCAAACCTCAAGATGTATTAAGCGTTTTTAGCTGCTTTACTTTTCTTAGTTTCTTTTTCCTCTACAGCATCCATACCATCGGTATCTATTTGCTTTTCGAGGGTGCCGATGCGCTTACGCAATTCATGAATCACTTTGTATAGTTCATCCATTTCACTGCGTGTAGCAACAGGTACATTATTCAACATTTTTTCCATCTGCATATCCATGTGGCGCTTCATTTTCATACCCAGGGTATTCAATTCTGCCTGCATTTTAGAATATTCTTCAGTACTGAAAAGATTTACAAAGTGCTTATCGTTGGTATTTAACCACTCCTGATATACTTTCATGAAGTTACTCATGTCTTCACCATTGTGCAGTTTTGTGTAAACATTATCTGCTACTTCTTCCATGGCTTTCAAACCTGTTGTATACATCATGTACTGCATCTGCGCGTTTTTCATTTGGTAGTGAGCAAACTCCTGAGCCAGTTCATTCATCATTTCCAGTGACGCTTTTTGTGAACCAGGAGTCATCATTTTCATGATTGGAGCAGCTGATTCGTGCATCATGTTCCACATGCTGTTGTAGTTGTTCATCATGTTCGTGAACATATCGTTACCGGCAGGCATCATGTTCATCATGTTGTTTTTCATGGTATCGAACATATTTTTGTTCATGTCCATCATTTTCTTGCCGTTTTCGGTCATCATGTTCATGTTCATCATGTTTTTCATGAAATCGGGCTGCATATTGAACATTTTATCCATCATACCTTTGAATTGTTCCATATTCATCATGTTTTTAAACATTTCAGGAGTGAACGATTTGTCCTGAATAGATTTCATCATGGGCATCCACATGTTGAACATATTCATGTACATTTCAGCATTATTAAACATGCTGCTGAAATTTTCTTTGGTATTCATGTTTCCGAAATTTTTCATCATTTCGGTATACATGCTGTTCATGTTATTCATCCACGAATTGAACATGGTCATCATGTTGTTGTATTGATTCTTCATTTCTTCATTCATGTTATTGTTAGACATGCCGGTGAAATTGTTTTGAATGTTTTTCATCCATTCAGTAGCCATATTCATTTGGTTGTTCATCCAGGTATTGAAAAAGTTCATGCCCTCAGTAGCTGTGCTACCTGCAGCATTTTGGGTGAAAAACGACATTTGTGAGTCGTACCATTTTTTAAAAAAGTCAGAATTCAGGTCCATGTTCATGGTTTTTGCCATTTTTTCTGTAGCATTGGCAAATGATTCAACAGCTTGTTTTTGCGCTTCAGCAAATGTGTTGAACAGGTTTTTTGAGTTTTCCATTATATCGTATTGTTTATATTATTTCGTGTTCTGAAAGCGGCCGCGAAATTAGTATAATTTATTATATTTCAATATCCTATATATTAAATTAACGCAAAACCTCTCAAAGCCTTATGCATGTAAGACTAAATAGAAATATGACTTTTATCATGTAAATAGCTACCCCCGGCAAAAACTTAATTTTCTTCCCAAATTGTAATAAGAGGCATAAAAATTAACTTGCGCACCAATTCAATAAAATACTAAAAAATTACACTTATGGGACCACAAGTAGGAGACATTTTTACACACGACATCAGTTACACACAAGAGCAGGTAAATACCTATGCTCAGATTTCAGGCGATACCAATCCTTTGCACGTAGATGCGCAGGCAGGCAAAGACAGCATGTTTGGCCGTAATATTATACACGGCCATTTCAGTGCCAGTGTTTTCACTAAAATATTTGGAGTATTGTATTATGCCGATGGACATATTTATATGAAACAGAGTTGCACATTTTTAAAGCCTATGTTTGTTGATACACCCTACCGTGCAGTGATTACAGTGAAGGAAATTTTTCCGGAGAAGAACCGTGTGCTTTACGAAACGAAAGTGATTGATGTGGCCACAGGTGCTGAGACCATAACAGGTGAAGCACTGCTGATGAATAAGAAACAATATATTTGGTAACCGCTTATATCGGAAAAATAAAAAAGCCCTGACTTGCGTCAGGGCTTTTTTTAATGAATATGAATACCGATTAGCGGGCAATATTCAGTTTCTGAACCTGAGTTTTGCCGTCAACTGTAATTTCTACTACGTACAAGCCATTTTGCAATGTGTTGCAGTTTACTTCTGTTTCCAGACCATTAAGTTCTGTGCTCAGAACTCGTTTGCCGGTTAAGTCGTATATGTTTACACTTCCCGACTGCATTTCCTGCAACTTGATGTTGAAGATGTTTTTGGCTGGATTTGGATAGATGGTAGCTCCTAAATCTGACATATTCACTTCCTTAGCTGATGCATATATACCGGCTGATGACCACTCGGCCTGTAGAACTTCTTTAGTCGCATCATCCTGTACAAATACTACCGTAATCAAATCATCAAACTGCTCTACGCTGTGCTCAGTTGCCAAATCTATTCCTATATACTGACCACTGCTGTTTACTGCACTGGCTGGCAAGCGGAAATTACCTGCAAAGGTGAACGACTGATTAAAGGTTTGTTCTACGTTTGCATTGTTCAGATTCAGCAACAAGCCCACAGGATCTGGTACCATTTTCTTCATTACCCAGTAAAACTCATTTTCTCCGTTGTTTTTAACGTTCTGTGTTGTTTGACGCTCTAATACAGCCATACGTAATGTATAATTACCTGGTAAACTAACCAGTGGTTTTACTTTAGCTGTTATATCTATAGACTTTGTTGCTGCATTTACTACCTGTGTAGGTTTGATTTCTACAAAGGCTGGTTTGCTTTGGTACTGATCAAATATAGTTTGTGTAAAGCTGTTCGGGTTACTGTTCCACTGACCATCAATCTGCATACGGGGTACTGAGTTTATTCCTCCATAGTAGTTTCCACGTACTGAGGTTTCCAATGTATAATAGGGATCTCCGGTACCGGGGAAGTTATACTGATATTTAATTACAGCAAATTGTCCGGGATTGTTATCCAATACACCTTTTAACACTTCATTGCCGGGCTTACATGGTGGACAGGTTGATGAGGTGAACACCTCGAAAAGACTTTTACGTACTACAAAATTATCCCAAACCTTAACTGACAATACTGCTGTATCGTTTGCGCTTGCTCCGTCTGCTCCGCCATTAGGTGACGATATCCATGCTTTTATTAAATAGGTTCCTGATGCCGTTGGTGTCCACTTTGTAGTTGATGTTGCGTTGGTGTATGCAAATTTAGCTACGTTCAGTCCTGACAAGGAATTGCTTACTGCTGCTCCTCCGTTTACTGAATAATTGAATGTTCCTGATACGATAGCATCTTTTCCAATGTTGCGGAAACGTGCTGCTATATCAAACGGTGCTTGTGGCAATGCCAGGTTAGGCTCTACCAACAGGTTGGTTGCTTTAATATCAACGTTAGGCTGCGTGCCTGATATAAATTCGTAAAAAACATTATCGGTAGGTGCATCACTTGTACCTGCTTTGTTTTGGTAATTCGGTGAACCATCAACCATTACAGCACTTGTTGAATTAAACTGCAATCCGAGGGTAAGTCCTGTTTTTCCTGTACATGTTTGCTGAGCAGAGGTCACACAAACAGTTTTTTGATCAACGATATAAACTCGGTTGGTTGTTTCTTCAAGAACTATGGAATAATACGTCCAGCCCGACTGAATATTGGGTTCTCCGAACAAGTTATACGATATCCAGAATTGGCGGTTGGGGGCTGTGCCAAATGTTTTTGTAATAATGTAATTTGTGTAAGTTCCTGCAAAAGAACGTGCTTGAGGACGCAAACCCCAAGTGCAAATGGAATTGTCAGGTATTTCGCTGCTAGGTAAAGCCTGATTATCGTAACCCGGTACAGGTGTAGGTGTTAATGTAAATGTTACCACACCACTGTTAGAAGCTTTAAATGCTGTGTAGGTATTGCCGTTAAAATCGAATGCAAATGGAATTGACTGAATACTTGTCCAAACACGTGCGGTATCGTTTGAACTGAATATGGTAGACCAGCCTGTTGGCAAACCTCCATTGGGTGGCCATTCGGCATCGGTAGAGAGCCCTTTAGGATTCTGACCCTCGTCAGGAATATAATAATACTGTGCTTGTGTTGATGTAATTATTCCCAGAACAATCATCAATGTGATGTACATGTTTTTCATATGGCTAAACTATTAAAAAAATTAGTGAATATAAAAAAAATAAAAGCGCCCTGTTAATTCCAGGGCGCTTTATAAATTGTGTTATTCAAATTATATCAATTAACGGGCAATGTTCAGTTTCTGAACCTGAGTTTTGCCGTCAACTGTAATTTCTACTACGTACAAGCCATTTTGCAATGTGTTGCAGTTTACTTCTGTTTCCAGACCATTAAGTTCTGTGCTCAGAACTCGTTTGCCGGTTAAGTCGTATATGTTTACACTTCCCGACTGCATTTCCTGCAACTTGATGTTGAAGATGTTTTTGGCTGGATTTGGATAGATGGTAGCTCCTAAATCTGACATATTCACTTCCTTAGCTGATGCATATATACCGGCTGATGACCACTCGGCCTGTAGAACTTCTTTAGTCGCATCATCCTGTACAAATACTACCGTAATCAAATCATCAAACTGCTCTACGCTGTGCTCAGTTGCCAAATCTATTCCTATATACTGACCACTGCTGTTTACTGCACTGGCTGGCAAGCGGAAATTACCTGCAAAGGTGAACGACTGATTAAAGGTTTGTTCTACGTTTGCATTGTTCAGATTCAGCAACAAGCCCACAGGATCTGGTACCATTTTCTTCATTACCCAGTAAAACTCATTTTCTCCGTTGTTTTTAACGTTCTGTGTTGTTTGACGCTCTAATACAGCCATACGTAATGTATAATTACCTGGTAAACTAACCAGTGGTTTTACTTTAGCTGTTATATCTATAGACTTTGTTGCTGCATTTACTACCTGTGTAGGTTTGATTTCTACAAAGGCTGGTTTGCTTTGGTACTGATCAAATATAGTTTGTGTAAAGCTGTTCGGGTTACTGTTCCACTGACCATCAATCTGCATACGGGGTACTGAGTTTATTCCTCCATAGTAGTTTCCACGTACTGAGGTTTCCAATGTATAATAGGGATCTCCGGTACCGGGGAAGTTATACTGATATTTAATTACAGCAAATTGTCCGGGATTGTTATCCAATACACCTTTTAACACTTCATTGCCGGGCTTACATGGTGGACAGGTTGATGAGGTGAACACCTCGAAAAGACTTTTACGTACTACAAAATTATCCCAAACCTTAACTGACAATACTGCTGTATCGTTTGCGCTTGCTCCGTCTGCTCCGCCATTAGGTGACGATATCCATGCTTTTATTAAATAGGTTCCTGATGCCGTTGGTGTCCACTTTGTAGTTGATGTTGCGTTGGTGTATGCAAATTTAGCTACGTTCAGTCCTGACAAGGAATTGCTTACTGCTGCTCCTCCGTTTACTGAATAATTGAATGTTCCTGATACGATAGCATCTTTTCCAATGTTGCGGAAACGTGCTGCTATATCAAATGGTGCTTGTGGCAATGCCAGGTTAGGTTGAACCAACAGGTTGGTTGCTTTAATATCAACGTTAGGCTGTGTGCCTGATATAAATTCGTAAAAATGATTATCGGTAGGAGTTGCATCTGTGGTTGCCAATGACTTCACATTTGGTGAACCATCAACCATGTAGGCAGTGGTAGAATTAATTTGAACACCAATAGAAACTACCTTTTGTGCATCTGTGTAACCACCTGTACGTTGGTCTACAATGTAGATGCGGTTGGTTGTTTCTTCAAGAACTATGCTCCAGTAGGTAAATAAACTACCTGATGATGCGGTAGTTCCATAAGAATATGAACTAAAGTGAATCCAGAACTGTCGATTAGGAGCAGTACCAAATGTTTTAGTGTGCACGTGGTCATTATCAGCCAATGAACTTAAACCTAAAATACAGATTGAATTATCAGGTACATCAGAAGCAGGCAATGTGCGGGCACCATACGCTGGTACGGTAGCGCCTGTTGCAAGCGTAAAACTAACAACCCCGCTCGATGAGATTTTTACGGCCGCGTAATCGTTACCGTTAAAATTAAATATGAAACCCGAAGGGAATGCTACTGCAGGAGCCCAAATCGGAGTAGCTACCGGTCCGGTAATTTGTCTTGTCCAGCCCGTAGCCATACCTCCACCTTCAGGATATTCACCGTCAGTGCTTAAGCCACCTGGGTTCTGACCGTTGTCAGGTATGTAATAATACTGTGCAAACGCAGAACCTACCATCATGGCGATTGCTGCTAAACTGAGTAACGCTTTCTTCATTTTATTTGTATTAATAAATTTCTTGCTAATTAAAAGGATTGTATCGTAAAATAACAACTATTTGTGTAAATTTTATTGCAATGCTATCTTATAGCATACATTAAATTATATTTGCAGTCTTTAACGAGAAATTAAATGAAAAAATTTTTACTTGTTTTCATGTATGTGCTACCACTGAGTTTATTTGCACAGTTTACACTTACTACCCGCAGCGCAGGTGTTTCAGGACCAAACACTTATGAACCCAGTGCATCTACTTCCATGACGAATAATTCGACCAATCCGATTGATACGATGTTTGTATGGCGTGTAATTGAATATACCAATCCGAGCGGCTGGGTATTGGCATTTTGTGATCCATTTTACTGTAATTCAAACACAAAACTGGATTCCAGCAATTCATTCGTGTTGAAAGCAGGTAAACCTGGGCTGCTTAAAGCTGACATTTATTTTAATGGCGTGAGTGGTGTGGGTGTTATGAAAATTCGTATATACAGCGTTATGGACCCATCCATTTCAGACACATTCAGCATTACAGCCACATCGTGGCTCACTTCTGTTAAAAAATCGGCTGCTCCCAAAAACTTAACCGTGTATCCAAACCCTGCTACCGAATATGTTATGGTGGACGTTCCATCCAAAACAGCTACTACCATTGAAGTATACAATGTACTCGGAAGTAAAGTTCGCACGTATCAGCATGAAAGCGGTGCACAGGCACGCTTGGATTTGGCTGATTTACAAAAAGGAGTCTACTTCATTCGCATACACGACAAAACGGGAGTGTATACCAAGCAGTTCAATAAAATTAATTAACCGGTTGGTTTGAAAAATACTAAGGCGCAGCGGGCAAAGCCCGCTGCGCCTTTTTTATGTTGTGGATGAATGGTGTATAGTTCATTCATTAAATTCAACAACTTGCATGTATGAAAATTACAGAAGTGAAAGGAAACCAACCCGGACCACATAAAGGAGGCTTGTTGCTGAGTGAACCTTTTCTGGAAGATCCTAACTTTAGGCGAACAGTGGTATTGCTTTGCGAACACAACGAAGAAGGTTCAGTAGGTTTTGTTGTCAACCGATTGCTAAGTATAACTACTGCAGAACTTGTTCCCGATTTGCTGGAAGGTGATTACCCGGTATTTTACGGTGGCCCTGTTGAACCTAATACGCTGCACTATCTTTACCAATCCGAAACACCGGTATCCGAATCTCGTCATGTGAGTAAGGATATGTATTGGGGAGGTAATATAGCCGAACTGAATACACAGTTACAGTCGGGTGAGTTATCGCCTGCTGCGATACGTTTTTTTGTAGGTTATTCGGGCTGGGCACCTGAGCAGCTGGAGGAAGAAATCAGTCAACTGGCCTGGTGGACTGCTCGATTGCACCATATAGAATGGATTTTTAATGACGATTTGGATGATATGTGGCCCACTATTGTGAAACATCTGGGAAAAGATTTTGCCCACATGGCCAATGCACCGGAAGATCCTCAGTGGAATTGAGTTGTGATTTGAGACTTGAGATGTGAGTTGGGAGTTAGGAGTTGAGAGAAGAGCTTGCCAATCTTTAGATTGGAGACGAGAGGGTCGAGAAACGAGAGTTGTGGGGTGTGGGTTGTGAGATTTGAGTTCGAAGAAGAGAGACGAGAAACGATAGCTAGGAGTTGAAAGGCTTAGCCCACGGTAGTGAGTAAATCAAATAAACAATTGCGGCCGGCCACTTCGTGGCCGGCCGCATCCATTATTGGAGGTACCGAGCAGATTCGAACTGCTGTAAAAGGTTTTGCAGACCTCTGCCTAGCCTCTCGGCCACGGTACCGTTGTGCAGCAAATATACAGATATTGTTTTGCCAACCAACACATATGTTTATTTTTGCACCTTCTAAAACCATCAACATATAACTTACTTTACATATGAAAAAGTTCATTTTTATCGCATTTACTGTTGCCTTTGCAGCTTGTAACTCAAACAACACTACTACTGAAAAAACTACTACTGAAACAACCTACTACGGTGAAAAAATTACCGATGAAAATGCTACATCAGTTGATGAACTGGCCACTGCTATGGGTGATAAAACTGAAATACCTGTGAAAATTACCGGAACGGTAACTGATGTGTGCCAGAAAAAAGGGTGCTGGATGGAGCTTAAAACTGCTGACGGAAAAGGTTTACGCATAACCTTTAAAGACTATGGCTTTTTTATGCCCAAGGATTGTCAGGGTAAAACAGCCATCGCAGAAGGCATAGCTAAAATTGAAGAAACTAGCGTAGCCGATCTGCAGGAATATGCAAAAGATGCCGGTAAAACTGCTGATGAAATTGCGGCCATTACCACACCTACTAAAGAATTGGTTTTTGAAGCAAGCGGAGTTATTCTGAAGTAAGCATATGCAATTGAAATCACTTTTTGCTGTGGCGCTTGCCACGGCATTTATATGGGCATGTAATCAGTCGTCACCGCCTGCTGCTGAAACAGCACCAAAGGATAGCAGCACTGCTGAATGTGAAACCGAAACTATCAAAGATCCAAATAACGCCAAACCCATGGCGCTGATGATGCGTCAAATGGCTATTCAGGCAGATAGTATCAAATCGCTTATCATGAGGGGTGAAAACCCGGATTCACTCAAGTATCCGTTTATCCGATTTTATTTGGTTGAACCCACCGACCCAAATGTACTGGAACCACAGTTTTTTGAAAATGCTCGCCTGTTTCAGGATGCTTACCGCAACCTGATGTCGACTAAGGAAAACCATAAGCAATACTACAACCTGATGATTAATGCGTGCGTTAAATGCCATGAAAGTTATTGCAGCGGACCGCTGAAACGCATCAGAAAACTGCCTATTTCGTCTTAATTTAAATACTTGGCCACGATGGGCATTCTGCGTCCGGGACCGAATGCCTTGGTTGATACACGCAATACCGGTGGAGCCTGAAGCCTTTTCCACTCATTGGTATTTACCATTTTCAGCACACGCCTTACCAGCGCTTCATCGCTAGTCAGTTTCATAATTTCGCGCGGACTTTTACGCTCTTCAATGTATGCGTAAAGTATCTTATCCAACACTTCATATGGAGGCAATGAATCACTGTCTTTTTGGTTTGGCCTCAATTCAGCCGATGGCTCTTTGGTAAGAATAGATTCAGGTATGCAGTTATTCAATGTATTGATATGACGGGCAAGTTCATATACCTGCGTTTTGTACAAATCACCAATTACAGATAAACCACCGCACATATCACCGTACAGTGTGCCATAGCCCACGGCCAGCTCACTTTTGTTGGATGTGTTCAGTAATATGTAACCGAACTTATTGCTCATAGCCATTAATAAAAGTCCACGCAGGCGCGATTGAATATTTTCTTCCGCTATTCCAAACTCGGTATGCTTAAACTCAGGAGCCAGTGCCTTTTCAACACTTGCATATGCATCGGCAATGGACATGGTTGTATGCTCAATATCCAACCGGTTAATCATATCAATCGAATCGGTAATGGAATGATGTGACGAGAACTCAGATGGCAGCAGCACTACCTTCACCTGTTTATGGCCAAGTGCCTGAACAGCTAATGCCGTTACCAGCGCTGAATCAATTCCGCCTGACAATCCAATGATACATTGTTTAAATCCTTGTTTATGAAAATACTCACGAATGCCAGTAATGAGTGCTAACCTGATTTGCTCCATGGGCGCCAGAACGGTATACGGACTGTGATTTTGCAATACGCTAAGTTGGCGTCCATGCAGTTGATAATAACCGGTATCTTCTTCGAAGTGATTGTGTCTGTCAATAACTTCCGCACCTGCATTAATTGCCATGCTGCCCCCGTCAAAAATTAAATGCGTTTGTGCTCCTGTCATGTTTACGTAGAGCAACGGCATTTCGTACCGAACAACATTTTTAAGCATCACTTCATTGCGCGATTCGAGTTGCTTTTGCGAATAAGGCGAGGCAGCAATATTAATCATGATATGCGGTTCTTGTAGCTTTAACTGCTCCATGGGCGATTGCCGGTACATGGGGTTATCGTCTACATTCCACAAATCCTCGCAAATGGTTACAGCTAGTTTATATCCTTTAAACTCAATGCAATTAAATTCATGATTGGGCTCAAAATATCGGTACTCATCAAATATATCGTAGTTGGGTAAAAGTGATTTATGAACAACTTGCTGCACGTTGCCGTTGTACAAAAAATACGCTGAATTGAACAAATCCTTTCCTTCGAGTACAGGATTTACGGAAGGAGCACCTACAATGGCAGCAATGGTTGTACAGTGTGATGCTATTTCGCGTACTGCGTGTTGCGACTTTTCTATAAAATCAGCAAACTCTAAAAAATCACGTGGCGGATAACCGCATACGCACAGTTCGGAGAAAATAATAAGATCGCAATGCTGTGCCTGCGCCTGCTGTATGGCAGAAATAATCTTTGCTGTGTTGTGCTCAAAGTTACCGGTGTGGTAATTGAGCTGTGCTGTACAAATATTTAGTGGTTGCAAACTGGTATTAAAATAATATGCCTAGATTTAACGCTATAAAGTGCAGTCTTGTTTTCCATTTGTCATCCTGTGTAAAACCACTCAATCCATTTTCGTATCGTATACCGGCAATGAAAAGTGAGTTACCGAAAAAATTGCGCTGCAAACCTGCACCTATAATAAGGCCTGCCCTGAATGATGATACCTTATCGCTGTAACTTTGCGAAGCCTGAATTAGCAATACATCCTGCTCGTCAGGCTCGTTGATATTTGAATTTTCTATTCGAAGACTTCCATATTCAATATCAGCTTTTGCACGGGCCAAAACCGAAGCTGAAAATCCAAATTCTCCGTAGTACCTGTTATACCCAATTTCTTTGGTTCGCATTTTTATGAGTACAGGCAGATTGAAATACTGCAGACTATACTCGTAGGTCAAATTTGCGGGATAAATATGACTGATATTGTTATGGGTTACCGATGTAAATCGAGATTTATCAACTGTCAGGCTGTTTCCGAAGTACTGCATGCTGAACTCCGTGGCAATAGCATAATTTTCAGTAAAATAATAATCGAGCATAAAACCATAGGATGCATTGAACCGTGTAGCATTGGATGTCGTGACCTTATTGTCGCTGATACCCCATGTAATATGTGGTGCTGCGCGTAATCCAAATCGTATTTGCGCCTGTGCAGTTGCAATTGTGAACAACAGCGCAACGAATAATGATTTGAAAATATAGTTTTGCATCATGATTATTAAAACACGAAATAAATCAATTCACCTTAGCTTTTTATATCTGTTTTGCACATTGGTGTTTGCCATATCCTGCACAAATTCTGAAAATCACTCACAACGTACGTTTGAAGGTGGTGAGGCTGAAGAAGTAAAGCTGATTCGGTTTGATAAAGATTTAACAGGTTGTGGCAATACAAAAGACAGCTCGTGTGCCGAACAATTGTTTGCCAAATACGGATCATTTTATCGCTTTTATATGTCGGAAGTACTGGCATTTGAAAACCTGCCTGGTGACAGCCTCTATTCACGAGCCCTGGAACAGTTGATTAGATACGAACCTTTTCGTGAATTAAACAGGCTGACAGATTCAGCCTTTGCCGATTTAAGTCCGTTAGAGAAAGAATTGTCTAATGCAATGAGCATTTACAAAACCCAATTTCCTGACAAGCGTATTCCAGGCTTTATCACTTTTGTATCTGAATTTGGCTTTGCAAATATTTCTTATGAAAACAATATAGGCATAGGGCTGGACATGTATCTGAATCAGGTGTTCAAAGATTATTACGCTGCATTGAGCTTTCCAGATTTTATGGTACGTAAATTACAGCCTTACTACATGGCTCCCAATGCTGTAAAATCTTTGGCCATTAGTCTTTATGAAGACCAAATGGGCAGTGAAAAACGATTTTTTGCCATGATGATTCAGGAAGGCAAATACCGGTATTTTACCAAAGCATTGTTGCCACAAGTACACGACACCATTATACTTGGTTACACCGAATCACAGCTAAACTGGTGCCGCGAAAATGAGTCACAAATGTGGGCACATTATGTAGAAAAGGAATTGATTTATCAGCAGGAATCGAACAGCTACATGCGCTATTTCAACGATGGGCCTTTTACAGTAGCCGATGGTGTGCCTCCGCAATCGGCACCGGCCATAGGTGTATACACGGGCTGGCAAATTGTGAATGCTTATATGAATGAGCATCCTGAAATTTCGCTGAAACAGCTGATGGAAGAAACCGACTACGAAAAAATATTAAAACAAAGTAAATACAGGCCTAAGTAATTTCTCAATTGCGAGCAGTTGGCTCCCATACACTGCTGCGTATACCGCGTAGATATTTTATAAAGCCCATGAATACACCTGCATTCATGGTGTAAAAATGAGAAGCGAAACGCAAAACAGTTATGTGAATACGAAGCGGTTTTAATACATAATTCAGTAAAGGTGTGAGCAACAGCAATACCTGTATGTAAAAAGCGGCCTCATATATCGGGTTATCGAGCATAAGCATTGATGATGTGAGAAGGCACAGTAAAATGAAAAACGGACCAAGCCAGCGTATTACTTTATGCGACCAATAGGCAAATGCTGTGGCCGACCATGAAAACAAAACAGAACTGAAATGTTGCAAATTTTGAAAGTTACCTGCAGCTATTCGTACTTTTCTTCGGTACTCAATGGATGAATCATTAGGTACATTCATGTAAACAAAGGCTTCGTAATCCTGTATTACTTTGTAGCCTCTTTGCAGTGCCGACATGGAAATAAAAAAGTCGTCTACCAAATAATGTGATGGCACACGAGTGAATACGTGGGGCCTAATGGCAAAACACGCACCAAACACACCCATGGCACTTCCCCACAACACACCCTCGTGGTATTTCATCTCTAATTCACGTTTGTAATACGCTTTTTCCTGGCCAGAAATGCCATCTGCACGCACATCGCCCTTGATGATGTAACTGCCTGCTATTCCTACCTTCTCATCGGCAAAGCAGGAAACAAGTTCACGAATGCAGTCCTTGTGAAAAATGGCCGTGACATCCGTTGAAATAAAAATACATTCATCTGAACTATTTTCAGAAAGAGCCTTTTCATATAGTGTATTTATCACTCCGATTTTACCGGTTCGGCTATCAAAATGTGTGGAGCGAATTCTGTTATCGGAATTGGCACAGTTCGTTATTATGCTGTCCGTTTCATCCGTTGAGCAATCAGACCCGATATAAAAAAGTATTTTTTCATGCGGATAATCAGAGCTTAATACCGACTGTATTTTCTTTTGTATACCATGGCCGGCATTGTAAACTGCCATCAATACAATTACCTTAGGCTCATGCGATGCCTGTTTGAATAGCTTTTTGCCCCTGGCCAGGTATGTCAGCAGCAACGGATAAACCACATACGAATGTGCCATGAGTATAAAACCCATCCAAAACAGAAATTCCATAAATGGTGCGTAGTTCAAAACATAGGCAAGATAATAATACCTGTTAAAATTAGATAACTGTGGCATTGCACGCAGACTATTTTCAATCGCAATAGGGTATCTATCACATGAAAAAAGTGTATACTAGCGGCAGCTAATGCCCGCTACATATGTCACGTGTGAAATTACATTTACCCGAAACAAATCATTTCAGCACAGAACTTCATGTTCGAATTTCAGATATTAACTATGGCAATCACCTGAGCAATGATGCTTACCTGAAGTATATGCATGAAGCGCGTATGCAGTTTTTCTCGCATTACGGCCTGTCAGAAATGGATATTGGTGGCGCATCGGTAATTATGGGTGATTGTGCCATTGTATTTAAGCGCGAGTGTTTTTACAAACAGCGGCTTGTCATACACGTTACAGCAGCCGATTTCGGGACACGCAGTTTTAACCTATATTACAAATTTACCGATGCTGAGTCAGGTCAGTTAGTGTGCGAAGCCAAAACCGGTATGGTTTGCTATGACTATACCCTGCACAAAACAGTAAGTGTGCCACATTCTTTTGCTCAGCTTTTTGCTGCTACGCAATGATTGTTGGCATACACAATAGTTATGCGTATTGTTGTTATAAATTTCGTCACACACGTTGAAGAACTTAAAAAGACAAATCGAAAAACTTTTTCAGTCAGAAAAGCACAAGGCATTTAACTACAAACAAATTGCTGCCAAACTGAATGTAACCTCTACACAAGACAGGCAGGAAATACTGCGCGTACTTAAACTGTTGGAAAAAGAAGCACTGATAGAAGAAATAATGCCCGGCAAATATGTAGCGCTGTACGTATCACAATTTATTGAGGGAAAACTACAGCTCACACAAAGAGGCAGCGGATATGTGATTACCGGTGAGCCCGGTGCAGATGACATTTTCATAGAGAATGAATACATGAATACTGCACTGAATGGCGATACTGTGAAAGTGCATTTATTTGCACACAAAACTCAGGGCAAACCTACCGGTGAAATTGTTGAAGTGCTTCAGCGCGCCCGCAATCAGTTTGCCGGAGTTATTCAGACAAGTCAAAATTATGCGTTTGTAGTACCCGATGACAAGCGAGTGTATGTAGATATTTTTATACCTAAGGACCGCCTGAATTTTGCACGTAACGGTGACAAGGTATTGGCCCGAATTACCGAATGGAATCCTGAACAAAAAAACCCGATAGGAGAAATAGTTGAACTGCTGGGCAAGCCGGGCGAGCACAATACTGAAATGCATGCCATACTTGCTGAGTTTGGCTTTACCATTAAATTTCCCGAGCAGGTAGAACATGAGTCTCAGAAAATTGACCTGAAGATTCCTGAATCGGAAATTAAAGCCCGCAGAGATTTCAGAAATATACTCACTTTCACCATTGATCCTGAAGATGCCAAGGATTTTGATGATGCCCTTTCTATTCGTAAAATCAGTGATGGATTATGGGAAATAGGCGTACACATTGCTGATGTTTCGCATTATGTAAGGGAAGGAACGGCACTGGATGAAGAGGCGCTTAAGCGTGCCACATCCGTATACCTGGTAGACCGTACAGTACCCATGCTGCCCGAAAAACTGTCGAACGGGGTGTGCTCACTAAGGCCGAAAGAAGAAAAACTGACTTTTTCTACCGTGTTTACAATGAATGAAAAAGCCCAGGTAACCGATGTTTGGATAGGTAAAACCGTAATCTACTCCGACCGCAGATTTACATACGAAGAAGCCCAGCAATGCATTGAAAGCGGAACGGGCGATTATGCCGATGAACTCATATTATTAAATCGTTTGGCTAAGCAATTGCGTGATGAACGTTTTAAACAGGGTGCTGTAAATTTTGAAACTGAAGAAGTCAAGTTTAAGCTAAACGAAGAATTTAAACCGGTAGGTATTTTCAAGAAAGTGCGTAAGGATGCTCATAAACTGATTGAGGAATTTATGCTGTTGAGCAACCGCACTGTTGCCAGATATGCATACGACTTAAAGGATGGCAAACAAAAATCACAGGAAAATACACGCAAAACATTTGTATATCGTGTGCATGAGCCACCCAGTGAAGATAAGCTGAAACTCTTCAGCATGTTTGCATCACGATTTGGCTACAACATCAAAACAGGTAGTGACAAAGCCATAGCCCAATCGTTTAATAAACTGTTGAGTGAAGTAGAAGGCAAACCCGAACAAAATATTATACAAAATATGGCCGTGCGCAGTATGATGAAAGCATACTACACCACACAAAAAACCAGTCATTACGGTTTGGCATTTGATTATTACACACACTTCACCTCTCCTATTCGCAGGTATCCTGATTTAATGGTACACAGGCTATTGTTCTCTTACCTGAACAAAGGTAAATCGGGTGATGTAAAACGCTACGAAGAGATGAGCAAACACTCATCACAAATGGAAGTGCAAGCGGCAGATGCCGAACGTGCATCAGTACGCTACAAGCAGGTAGAATATATTGCAGATTTTATCGGGCAGCGCTTTTCCGGAATTATTTCAGGTGTTACTGAATGGGGCATGTTTGTAGAGATTACCGATTACAAATGCGAGGGAATGATTCGCCTTAGCTCACTTGCCGATGACTATTATGAGTTTGATGAATACAACCAATGGATTATTGGCAAACGAACACGCAAAACCTATCAGCTGGGCGGAAGCGTGGAAGTGGTTGTAAAAAATGCCGATGTGAATAAGCGGCAGATAGATCTTGAATTGCTTGACAGTGTTATGCATCAACGTCAGTCGAGAAAAGCTGAGAAACGCAATAAAAAAGCTGAACAAGGCAAACACAAAAAAGGCCCTACGGGTAAAAAACGCAGACGCTGAACATGCCTATAGTTGAATCCGATTATACAGGCTCACGTTGGGTGCGCAACAGGCATTTACAAACTATTTTACCTGTACTGTTTGATTACTTAAAAGCCAATTACACCCGAGAACGCATAGTGCTGGACGATGGTGATTTTCTGGACCTGGACTGGATGTACACCAACAGTAGCCGTGTACTTATACTGTTTCACGGACTGGAGGGCAGCAGTCAGTCGCACTACATGAAAGCATTGGCCAATTTTGCAAATAAACTGAACTGGAATGTATGTGCCGTTAACTTTCGCAGCTGCAGTGGTGAAATGAATCGCAAACTGCAATCCTACCACAGCGGTGCTACAGCCGATGTACACGAAGTGATTAAGCATATACTTGAACAAAAGCCGTTCAACAAATTGGCTGCTGCCGGTTTCAGTTTGGGCGGTAATGTTTTGCTCAAATACCTTGGTGAGCAGATTTATACAACTGCTGCACGAATAACGCGTGCTGCTGCAGTATCAGTTCCGGTTCACCTGGCCGATTGCTCAGCTGAACTGGCAAAATCCCACAATCAAATTTACCTGAACAGATTTTTAAAAAGTCTGAAGCGTAAAATGAACGACAAAAGCAGGCAATTTCCGGGAAGTGTTGATGCAAACAGATTAAACAACCTGCGCAATCTGGCTGAGTTTGATCAGTATTTTACTGCGCCTATACACGGATTTATAGATGCTGCGGAATATTACAGCCGATGTTCCTCGCTGCAATTTCTAGCTGACATTAAACGTCCTGTATTACTCATCAATGCCCTTAACGACCCGTTTCTTACTGCATCATGCTATCCTTCACATATAGCACAACAAAGTACTAACCTGTATCTGGAAACACCCAAACATGGAGGGCACGTAGGTTTTACGCTGCATCATCTAAGCAGTAAAAACTGGTTAAATCATCGCATTATGACATTTATATCAGACAAGGAATAGCATATTTTTACTAAAAACGTATATATTCGGCCAAATTTTAACGATGAAGCACGTAGTATTAGCAATAGCATTATTGATGTCAATTACTGGGTTTGCCCAGAGTAAAAATTCTAAAACCATGCTTGGTTATGATAAGATACATCCTTACAAAAAAGGCATAGCCAAAGTAGAAAAGGACGGTAAACAGGGTTTTATAAACGAAGCTGGTGAAGAGTTTGTACCATGTAAATATGACAATATATTTCCTTGGGAAAAAGGCCGCGCCAAAGTAGAAATTAAGGGCAAGTTTGGATTCATAAATGAAGCCGGTGAAGAATATATTCCTGTAAAGTATGACTTTATTGGGCCGTTTAAAAATGGCTTGGCCCTAGTTTCTAACAATAACCGCAGGGGGCTGATTAACGAAGCAGGTGAAGAGGTAGTTCCTCTGGATTAATTCCAGCGATTCGGACTGATCAACCTTATCTTACTCTACATTTCAAGTGTATTATTGCCACCATTCACCAAACATATTTTGGTAAATCATTCCTGATAATATACCCGTTTAACACGTTGGGAAATTGACGTAAGAACTTCATACGGAATGGAACCCATTTTTTCAGAAATGGTATTCAAGTCAATTCCCTCGCCAATTACAATAACCTCATCGCCTATGCTGCAGTCAATATCGGTAACATCAAGCATGGTCATGTCCATGCAAACACTGCCGACTACAGGTGCGCGCTTACCTTTTATCATCATATACGACTTACCGTGACCAAGCCTTCTGTTGTATCCGTCAGCGTAGCCTATGGCCACAGTAGCTATCCTTGATTTGCGGGCAACTACTCCTTTACGGTTGTAGCCTACCGTTTCGTGTGCCTGCAATTCACTGATGTGTGAAATAACTGTTTTTAATGTACCTATCTGATGCAGTTGTTTTTTGAGTTGTGACGATGGGTCAATTCCGTAAAGTCCTATGCCAAGCCTTACCATATCGAAGTGTGCTTCAGGGAAACGTACTATGCCACTGCTGTTCATGGCATGTGCCAGCACCGGATAGGGTAATTCGTTTTTTATTACCTGTCGGCATGCATCAAATTTCTGAATCTGCATCCTGGTAAATTCATCGTGCTTTTTATCTTCGCTGGCTACCATGTGGGTAAAAACTGATTTCACACGCAGGTACGGATGCTGCTTCAGCAAATTCAGCAATGGCTCCACCTCTGCCTCAGCAAAACCCAGGCGTTTCATACCCGTATCTACTTCAATATGTATGGCTGTTTCTTCACCTTTGCAGACATCAATGAGTTGGCGCAGTATTTCGAAATTATATATTTCAGATTCAAGTTGATAATTCAATAATGCATCAAAACTACTACGTTCAGGATTCATGACCATAATGGGTAGCTTCACTCCTGCCTGCCTTAGCACCACGCCCTCATCTGCATAAGCTACGGTCAGGTAATCAACCCGGTGAAACTCCAGCATTCGTGCTATTTCATAACTACCGGCACCGTAACTAAATGCCTTAACCATACCCATCAGTTTAATATCGGGTTTGATGTATTTGCGGTATACATTCAAATTATGAATCAGTGCATTCAGGTTAATTTCAAAAACCGTTTCGTGTACTTTTTTCTCTAGCAGTGCACTTACACGTTCCAGTTGAAAAGCCCTTGCTCCTTTTATAAGTACAACTTTATCATAAAAAGTATGATTCGCTAAATGCGCAATCAATGCTTCGGTGGTTGCATACAGCTTTGCATGCTCATTCAGTAGCTGCTTGTGTGCTGCAAACTGATTACCCACCAAAATATAATCGTGAACATCGTAATGCCTGAACAAACGCAGTACTTCATTGCATAAATCGGCATCATTCAAGCCGCTTTGTAGCACATCGGATAGAATAACCGTTTTTGATTTACCTGCTGCCTGCTGCTGCATAAAATCAAGAGCTATGCGCAACGAACTTAAATCGGAGTTGTAAGTATCGCTGATAATCACAGAACGATTTATTCCCTCTTTTAACTGCAAACGCATCTCTACCGGGCTAAGTGTTTCAAAACGTTTCAGTATATCGGTCGAAACCCGGTTTATAGCAAGCAGGAATGCAAAGCATGTACATGCATTTTGCACCGATGCAGCATCGGTAAAAGGTATACGCACACTCAATAACTGAGCATTGCGCTTAAGTGTAATAGCTGTATATGCGGCTTGAGTATTGCATTCAAAAACAATATCAGCCATCTGGGAACCTGCACTCCATGTACATAGCTGAACAGACTGATGATGTTGTTTGAAGATGGCTAACGCCTGTGCTACCTCAGGCTGATCAACGGAAGCAACCAGCATCTCACTCTCTTTGAAAAGCTGAAGTTTATCAAATAGCTTTTCAGTAACTGAATGAAAACCCTCATCATGTGCGCTGCCCAAACAGGTAAATATGCCTATCTGAGGCTTAATCATTGCCTGTAACTTAGGCATCTCCCCTTTTTGTGAAACACCGGCTTCAATTAAACCCAGCTGATGTGTTTTCTGTATCTGCCACAACGATAGCGGAACTCCCACCTGCGAATTGTAACTCTTGGGACTTCTTACAATATTCATGTCTTCGCCCAACAGCTGATATAACCATTCTTTCACAATAGTTTTTCCATTGCTTCCTGTAATTCCCACCAGGGGCAGTACGAACTGCGAACGGTGTTGTGCGGCCAGTTGCTGAATCGCAAGCATGCAGTCTTTTACCTGAATAACATTTACATCTTCGGGCAAACTGTCGGCCACGAAGGATTCGACTAGAAAATGGCGAACACCTGCTGCGTATACATCCTTCAGGTAGCGGTGACCGTCATTACGTTCGCCCCTGATGGCAATAAAAAGTGAAGTCTCCGGATATACCACTTTTCTGGAATCAATCAGCAGGTGATCAATGCCTGCATTTGTATTGTGGCTTGCATGAATGAATTTGCCGCCACACATATCTGCTAATTGCTGTGCTGTATATCCCATAAGGTGAACGAACAAAGTAGAGGCTTTTTTATGAACTTATCAATACATTATTTATAGCTACGCGTCTAACTTGTATGTTGCTAATGTCCGTTAAGTTTAAGAATACTCAACCGAGTCCGATTTAAGACGCTTATAGTTTAGAAGAAGTATGGCTGCCGCTGCAATAAGTACGATAGCCATTATAAGATAAGCCCAGCGAATAGAATCAGAAACAGAGAAAAAACTTAACGAGAAAAGAAATATAAAACACGTACGAAGAATCACGTTTACCATATTGAAAATGCTGCCTACCCTTCCCATAACTTCGTTTGGCACATGATTGAAAAGATATGTGAGCCTGAGCACTCTGATACCTGCATTGGTAAAACCCAGAATTAATGAAACCGTACATATTACGGCAACGCTTCGTGTGGCGAATGCCCATATAAAAATAAGCGCGGTAAGCAATGTAAGACTTATTATAGCACGTATTGCATGAACCGAATGAAACAGTTTGGCAACATACACACCAGCAGCTAATGCACCCACGGCATATATGCCATCGGCCAGTGCAAATACAGCGCCACCTTGTTTTAGATGTCTTTCTACATAGCCTGGCAATACCGCATGAATTTCGACCAGCAGCATAGCAAATACAACATATGAGAACACCCCGAAAATCAATATTTGTCTGTTGGCTTTAAGGTAGGAAAAGCCTGTTTTGATACGCTGAAAAACGCTTTCGGTCAGCACCTGACGGCCCGGATCTGATGTGTGACGAATACATGCAATAAGCGCAGCTGCTATAAAATAGGTAATGGCATCCATCATAAAGATATCCCAGATATTCCATGGGGCAATGTTAAACTGAAGAATCCATTGGGTGCCCGGAACAGGAATGGCAGCATTTGAGAGGCCTTCAAGCAATAAGGCTGCAAAACCACCCGACAAAACAGATGTGCTTTGACCTACAATTTCTATGGTTGAATTCAACTTCTGATAATATTGTGGTTCAGTTATTTCCTGCCCGAAAGCGTACAACGTAGGGTAATGTATATTATAGTTTAGCATGGTGATACCAAATACACCAATGACTAAAATGTCGGGTAAATAACCCCACACATACCCGCATACAGAAATTGCGAGTATTGCCAACCCACACACTAAGCTGGTAACTAAAAAATTGAGTTTACGGCTATAGCGGTCAACAAGCATGCCGGCATACAATCCAAAAAGTAATACCACAACCGTAAGTAAGCCATATCCGGTATTGAAATAATGTGAAGCTCCGCGTGAGGCAAAATACCAGGGTATAGCCAGCATGCTTACACCCTGGGCAAATCCACTGATTCCATTCGCTAAAAAAAGAAGTGTGACCGATCGGTTGTGATTACGCATGCAAATGCGAATTACTCATATCGGCAACACTTTTCTGTTATGTATATTTGACCTGTGCAAAAATTAACTCCGCAACAAGCCTTTATAAAACTGGCAAAATACTGTGCCTACCAGGAACGTTGCCACGATGAAGTGCGTAAAAAACTGGCCGATTACGGGGTATGGGGCGATGATGCCATGGAGATAACAGCTAAACTCATTGAGCATAATTACCTGAACGAAGAGCGTTTTGCCATTGCATATGCCGGTGGAAAATTCAGGACCAAGCAATGGGGACGGGTTCGCATCATCAGGGAATTAAAACTGCGTCATGTATCGGAGTATTGTATTCGAAAAGCCATGCGTGAACTGGATGATGTCGCCTACATACAAACACTGCATGAGCTGGCCGAAGAGAAATATAACTCGGTAAAAGGCAGTCAGGATTTTATAAGAAAACAGAAAACAGCCCGTTACCTCATTGAAAAAGGCTACGAAAATGACCTGGTATGGGATACGTTAAAAAATTTCAAATGAAACCAAGGTATAGAGTTGGTTGTTGTATGTTTGCAAACTAAATCTGAATAAAACAGCTTATGGAAAGTATAGATACACAAGAGTACCTGGAAGTATACAGCGAAGCGACCCCGAATCCGGAAACCATGAAATTCGTTTTCAACCGGATGATATTTCCCGATAACAGTGCCGATTTCCCCACCCGTGAATCGGCTACAGCATCGCCACTTGCCAAAAATTTATACGAATTCAATTTTGTAAAAGGCGTGTTTATCATGAATAATTTCGTCACCGTTACGCGTACCGATGGATTTGAATGGGATGAAATTGTGCCGCTGATGAAAGAGTTTTTGAAATCATACATTGCTGCAGGAGAGCCGATAGTACTTGAACAAACCGAAAGCATTCAAAAAGATTATGGAGATGACTCGATTGTTGTAGCAAAAATTAAAGAGATACTTGACACTTACGTTAAACCGGCAGTTGAAACCGATGGCGGCCAAATAGTATTCCGTGATTTTGAAAACGGAATAGTTACTGTAGAGCTGCGTGGATCATGCAGTGGCTGTCCCTCGTCTACAATTACACTGAAACGCGGCATTGAAGGTATGCTTACCCGCATGGTTCCCGAGGTTAAAGAGGTAATTGCACATTCGATGTAATTTTTTTCATGTCTGAATTAAGCAGCCATATCGAAAAACTGAGAGTTGATTACAGCCTAAAACGATTTGATGAGGCTGATGTATTGGCTGACCCCTTCGTGCAATTTGAACAGTGGCTGCATGAAGCCATACAGGCTCAGGTAAATGAACCCAACGCTATGGTACTCTCAACCATTAAGCCTGATTTATCGCCCTCATCGCGTGCTGTGTTGCTCAAAGGGTTTAGCAGAAACGGTCTGATTTTTTATACCAATTATGAAAGCAACAAAGCCAAACAGATTTCGCATAATAACCGGGTGGCTCTTAATTTTTTGTGGCTTGAATTGCAGCGTCAGGTTAGGGTGGAAGGCATTGTGACCACACTGAATGACGAAGAAAATGACCGTTATTTTATATCGAGGCCCACAGGCAGCCAGATAGGAGCACACGCTTCGCCACAAAGTGCAGTTGTGCAAGGGCGTGAAGAACTGGAACGCAGATTCCGTGAATTTGAGTCTTTGTTTAATCAAAAACCTATAGTACGTCCTCGTCATTGGGGCGGATTTGTAGTTATACCTCACCTTTTCGAATTTTGGCAGGGTCGAGAAAATCGCCTGCACGATCGCTTTCAGTATCAGCAAATTAAAGACGGCTGGCAAATTGACCGACTAGCTCCTTGATTTAGGCATACCCCGATTAAGTTATTAACACATACAATATTTCAGCAAGTACATCGGTTAATATGCTGTTATGTTAATTTATAATTAACTTCGCAGTTACCCACCTAACGAACTGTAAACCCATATATGCTATGCAAAACATTATTTTAGGTTTTCTTACGTCTCTGCTAATCGTTGTTTTTGGAATACCCTCCATTATTACCGTTGCTAAGCTTAAAGGCTTATATGATAATCCGAACAGCCGGAAAATACACACCAGTAAAATTCCTCGATTAGGGGGTCTGGCTATTATTGCAGGATTTGCCATTGCGGCCAGTTTATGGGGTTTAACCGATGGCAGTACAGGAAAACTACAATACATGCAGGCCGCATTAATCATTTTATTTTTCTCGGGGCTTAAGGATGATATCATTGTCATCTCACCCATGAAAAAACTTCTAAGTCAGATAGTTGCTGCTGCTATAGTTATTTTTGGTGATAATATTCGAATCAGCAGTTTATATGGTTTTATGGGTGTAGAAGAAATCCCTTATCTGATTAGCGTTGCGTTTACATTATTTACCATAATAGTTATTACCAATGCATTCAATTTAATTGATGGTGTAGACGGCTTAGCCGGTGGGATTGGTTTTATTGCAGCCACCACATTTGGCTTGTGGTTTAGCTTTACTGATGAAATAGGTTGGGCTATATTATCTTTTGCTCTTTCGGGTGCCCTACTGGGTTTTTTGGTATTTAATTTTAATCCGGCTAAAATATTTATGGGCGATTCAGGCTCACTTACGATTGGTTTCCTGCTTTCTATTTTGGCTATTCATTTTATTGAATTCAATCACAGCGCATCTGATGCCGTTTATAAAGTAGTTTCTGCACCTGCAATTGCTGTTGCTATACTTATTATTCCCTTGTTCGACACCATACGGGTATTCGTTATTCGCATGATTAAAAAACAATCGCCATTTCAAGCTGACCAAAACCATATGCACCATTCCTTAATCAAAATAGGATTAAGCCACCGCGAGGTATGCTTCATACTTTATCTCGTTAATGTGTCATTTGTGTTTATCGCATTTTTGCTCAAAGACAGCAGTACTACTTACCAAATTATCATACAGGCATCGCTGGCAACTATACTTTCGCAAATACCTACTTACATCTTCCGCCATCGGGTAATTGACCTGGATGTAGAAACTAAACTTCCTATTTTAGACCAATTTGCCGAACAACTGGGTCAACCTAAAAAAGTAGAAAAAGATTAGTCTTTATTGTTTAGGTATTTTACAAGTTGCCTGAAAGCGATTGCACGGTGACTGATTCTGTTTTTTTCATCCAGGGTCATTTGTGCCAATGTTAATCCCGACCCGTTAGGTCTGAATACCGGGTCATATCCAAAACCACCTTCGCCAGCACGTTCTGCGGTGATCTCACCGGCCAGTTCTCCCGAAAAAAAATGCTCAGCCCCTGTGGCATCTATGTAACATATATATGTAACAAAACGGGCGCTGCGGGTAGTTATGTCATTTAAATTTTTAAGTAACAACTGGATATTATTTTCATCCGTTGCAAATTCACCGGCATAGCGAGCCGAGTACACACCAGGTTCACCGTGTAATGCGTCCACCTCCAGTCCGGTATCATCGGCAAAACAAGGCAGTCCTTTGCGTTTAAATACATATTGCGCTTTTAGAGCTGCATTTTCTTTCAATGTTTTTCCGGTTTCAGGAATATTATCGAGTATATCTACATCCTTTAGTGTAAGCAGTCGGACCGATGAGCCCAGCAGTTGCTGTATTTCCGAAGCTTTATTGAAATTGGCCGTTGCAAATATGATTTCGTTTCCTGTCATGCTCCCGTAGCTGATTGCATGAGTTTCCACATCTGTTTCTTGGTATCGGTTGCAGGAATGTATGTAGCTACATCATGAATGTAAAGCACACGCATATCACCTGTTTGTTTTATAGTATGGGGTTCAGCCTGTTTATATCCCCACACAACCGCTACTTTGGGATTAAAATGCTGTAGCAATTCATCCAGCGTATATTCGGCATTATCGCCCGCATAACATTGTACAACTTCAGTAGGTGGTATGTGCAGTCCATGTTCCAGCAATTTGTCCAGTAGTTGCTGTTCGGCCGCTTGTATGGGTTGCGGTTGATAAAGGATGAATACTATACCGCGTGTGTTTTTACCGGAATATGTGAGTGATTTCCTGATTTTTTCATTTTCTTTGGGCACTTGAGAAGGTGCCTCATCTATGATAAAAAACTCATGGTACAGGGCTGCTAAATCTTCTAACTTTTCGATGGATTCTTTCATATAATAAACGATGGCAATTTCATTAAAAATAACCAAAACACAACAGTCGAGAATAGACCAGTGCGATTTTAATAATATCCAGTTCGGTACCATTTTCGCTGACCACATGTTTTGCTGCAATTACGAAAATGGCATATGGCAAGATGCAGAGATTCAACCCTTCGGCCCTATTGCTCTGTCGCCTTCTATCTCTGCCCTGCACTATGGCCAGTCGATTTTTGAAGGCATGAAGGCATTTAAAAATGCACAAACGGGTGCTCCTCAGCTTTTCAGGCCGCTTGACAACTGGAGACGCCTGAATGTATCGGCCGGGCGAATGGCCATGCCCGAACTGCCTGAAGAAATTTTTATGGAAGGATTGTCACAACTCATTCGTCTGGATAAAGACTGGATTCCAACCAAAGAAGGAAGTTCACTATACATTAGGCCGTTCATGTTTGCCACTGATGAATTTGTCGGAGTTCGTCCATCACAAAAATTCAGCTTCATTATTTTCACCTGCCCTGTAAACAGCTATTACCCCAAACCCATACGCGTGCAGGTTGAACAAAAGTATACGCGTGCATTTAAGGGAGGTGCAGGTTTTGCCAAAGCAGCAGGTAATTATGGCATTTCCATGTTGCCTACCCTGGAGGCGCAACGCAGCGGTTTCGACCAGCTGATATGGACCGATGGCAGCCAGCATGATTATGTAGAAGAATCAGGTACGATGAATATCTTTTTAGTAGTAAAGGGCGAAGTGATAACACCGCCCGTGGGCGAAACTATTTTAGCAGGAATCACCCGCGACTCAGTCATAAAGCTATTGAGGAATGCCGGCTACAGCGTAACTGAAAAACCTGTTTCGGTTAAAGAAATAGCTCAGGCCTGCGAACGGGGCGAAGTAGAAGATGCCTTTGGCACCGGAACTGCTGCCCTCATTGCCAAAATCCAGTCAATTACGTATGCCGGCAAAACCCACGAGCTTCCGGCTGTAGAACAGCGTAAAGTTTCAAACTTTTTGTATGCTGAACTGGAAAACATCCGTACGTCACAATCGCCTGATCCGTTTAACTGGGTTGTTCCGGTGTAGTGCTAGCTTCGGTTTGCACATACAGCCTGCGGTACATTTTGATAAACATTACAAAATAAGAAAGCATAAGCGGACCAAAAATTAGTCCCGGTAAACCGAACAGGTTTAGCCCAATGATGACTCCGAAAATAGTTATTGCCGGATGCACATCGGCAAATTGTTTTTGTATAAACAAACGCGCCAGGTTATCAATATTGATGATTACTAAACCACCATATACCAATAATCCGATTCCCATCATCAGCGAACTGCCTGCCATTAAATAAAGAGCAGCCGGAGCCCAAACCATGGTTGTTCCTATAACAGGTAAAATGGAAACAAAAGCGGTGATAACAGCCCAAAATATAGGATCGGGCAATCCAAAAACTGAGTACCCCACGCCCGCTGCAATTCCTTGTGCAACAGCCACCAGCGGCACTCCGATTGAGTTGGACACAGTCATCGATTTCAACTCCTGTGCCAGCAATCGAATATTTTCCTGCCCGAACGGAAGGTAATTATTGGTTGCTTGTGTTATTCGCTCAATATTGGTAAGCATGTAGTACATCATAAAATACATCATGGCTATATTTCCGAGCAGATAAAAACTTTGTCCGAGTAGCGAAGGAACCATCTCTGCAAAAGTTGTTTGCAGGGATTTTATGTTCTCGGCCGTTATCAACTCTACTCCCGCCAATTCGAATACACGCTGATTAATGGTGCGGCTAAACTCAAGCAAAGCCTCATGATTGCTTATGACCTCATTCACCTTTTCATATAGCATGTAACTAAGCAACAGCAACGGAATAAGTACAATAAACAACGATACCACTATGATGCACAAAGCAGCCCACTCTTTTCGCCATCTGCAGTTAAGGGTTAGCTTATGCATGAAAGGAGTAAACAATACGTAAAAAATAAGTGCTCCTAAAAATGGTGTTATGAAATCGCTAAGTTGATACAACAGAAAAAATGCAAAAACATGAATAGCTGCATAAGCAATATTTCTTGACAGGTTGCTACGGTTAAATCGGATAGGTTCGTTCATACTAAGAGATATTAAATGTGAATACGGACTTGCAGCAAAAAGTTGCGCGGAGGATCGAGCCTTGCCGGACGAATGGCATACTCATGATTGGTGAAATTATTAATTAACAGAGCTACCGTAGCCTGTCCCGATATGGCATAACCCAAACGCAGATTATGCACCCAGTCGCCATTGCCTACGTTTTGTAAAAATCTACCTATACCGGGTATTAGGGTGTATAGCGGTGCATCAATTTTATCGTACACGCTGTAGTAAAAATTGCCATAACCTAACATAAACTTACGCAACGAAAACTCTATATCGGTTTTAACCAAATGCCTGTTGCGATAAGGCAAGATGCTGGCACGTTGCACATCATCCAGTCCGTTAATGCTACTAAAAAACTGACGGGTGTAAAACCACGCATCATTAAAATCCGGATTGGTAGTGAGGTCGACTGGTAACGTGTAGGTATAACCGCATAGCGTACGGATACCTAACGCGCCAACGCGTCCATCGCCTTCCAGTGTAAACTCCATGCCCGCAGTGCGCGTTTGATCAAAGTTAATTGCCCGGAAACCGATTTTTCCCGGAATAGAAATAAACACCGGAGGGTTAACGCTAAAATCGATATAGCCGCTATCCTGCTTCCACTGCTTGAACCTGAATTCAATTAAATCCTTGTACTCCTGCCAGAAGAAAGCAGCATCCACGCTTGCATTAAATTCCCCAATTCTGAAACCCTGCTTAACACCAAACTCAGCATACCATCCCATCTCACTGCGCAGCTCAGGATTGGGCAATATGGAAAGCTGACTCACATTATCATTGACAAATCGTTCGGCTATGGTTGCAAACCTGAAACCTTCACCATACGTAGCACGTAAAAATGTTTTTTTAGCAGCCTGATAATTTACCCCTGCCCTGAACAGCGGACCCGGTGAGGCTTTGATATCGCCCAGCGTATTAAATTCATAGCGAAGTCCGGCACTCATGTTCCATCTATTGTATTCATATTCAACCTGTGTAAATGCTGCAGCCGAATACCCTGCGTGCGAACCCGGATATACATTACCGACAGCCCACAGCCTGGTTAGATACAGGCCGCTATTGGTATTAAGTCCTTTCAGCCATTTTTTCTGCACATTTAAATCGAGCGCCTGAATATTGGCTACTGCATCATTTTCACCGGGGAAAGCAAGAGTATCTACAAATCGGGTAATGTTGTAATGGCGCATACGTAATGCAATGGTATAATTTCCCGGCTTGGTATATGTGATATGCGGGTCGACTGACCAGATGCGGTAGTAATCTTCACCACTTGAGCCCAGAAATGGCCTTAAAATATTGGTATCGGCATCCTGCCATAAAAAAAACCGCCCACCTTTTTTGAAAAGCATGTTTCCGTTAACACCAAACGACAAACCAGGAATTGATTTCACCCTGTAACGGGTTTTCAAATACGTGCGTGCTCTGTAACTGTCGTTCAGCTCTATAAAACTCCGATTTGCATCCACATTGCCACTCCAAACCACATCAAACTGACCAAATTTTTGCTTGTGTGAAAAAAACATTCCGCTGTTGAATGGCTGTGAGGTTCGCTCCCACCATATGGCATGGCGTCTGGAAGGATTATCGGTTACGCCCTGATACAGCTGAATTCGTGTTTGAGGTTTATTTCCCGCCCATCCTGTTCTAACGCTCACTGTACCACTTGAAGCGGACGAACCGTACAAAACTGATGACGGTCCTTTGATTACCTCAATATTTTCAGCTGCCTCTATGGGCAATAAATCCCACTGCACATCGCCTACATCAGGTCCCATGAGTGGCATATCATCCAGCAGCACCATAACCCGGCTGCCCACATTGTAACTCCAACCCACGCTGCCTCGTATGATTGCCTGACCTTCAACAACGCTGATTCCGGGAACTCTGTTCAATACATCGGAAAGGGTATTGGATGCTGTATTGGCAATCAGATATGGTTGCACAGAAGTTATGGATACCGGCTCACGGGCCAGCTTCCGCTCCTGCCTGCTGGCCGAAACCACCACTTTTTCCAATTCGTTTACTGCCGGCTCCACCTCAAATACAATTGTTACACGTTCGTCAAATCCAACACGAACTAAGCGTTCGTGAAGTTTATAGCCGGTTTTGGTGATGGTAAACCGATAAGCACCCGGTTGCACCTCGGCCCTGAAAAAGCCTGAACTATCAGCAACTACCAGTGGTTTACCTGCTAATTTTACTGAAGCATATGCCAGTGGGTCAGCCGTTACAGCATCTATAATTTTGCCGTTAATAACGGATTGCTGCCCGTATACAGCGGTTAGCTGAAGTACGAATAGCAGCAGATATAAACGTATTGATTTAGGCAAGAGGTTGAGGTATTTGCGTATGTAAATTATTACTTTGCTTCAATGTTACAAAATTGTAAGCTATTGCCCATATTGCAGGCATGAATAAACAGGTTCGCTGGTACGAAAACGTTCACATTTTAATGTGGTTAGTCAAAGATATTTGCTGGATGATGCATTACAAAACTGCAGGTTTAATCATTTTCATTCCTACCATCATACTTGCCCTTTTGTTATGTGTGATTACGTTTAAAACATCGCATTTCCTGCCCAACATAGCTGTCAGTTGCTGGATTGGCGCCAACGGAACCTGGATGCTGGGCGAATTTTTCGTATTCGATTACAAACCCCTTTCGCTGCTTTTATTCATCAGCGGTACATTCACGATTGCCGCCTATTTTTTAACTAAACAAAAGGCCGGCACGTCAGAAGTGCGTTAAATTGATTACACCTTTTTTTTATGCTAAAACAAATTGTAAATTCGAGCCGTTTTTTAGCTAAGCACAACAATTTTATATACATAAAAATCAATACATCAGGATGGATCAGATTAAACACAAATTCGCAGAACAGGTACTCCCAAAGGCCAATCAAATCAAGGATTTCATAAAACAAAACAGTGACCATGTGCTGGGCTCTTATACTGTAGATTCAGTATTTTCAGGCATGAAAGGCATGATAGGACTGATTACTGAAACCTCGTTGCTTGATGCCGATGAAGGTATTCGTTTTCGCGGGTACAGCATTCCTGAACTACGTGAAAAATTACCCCGACTGGAAGGTACCGAAGAGCCATTGCCCGAAGGATTATTTTTCCTGATGCTATTTGGAGAAATTCCTACCTATGATGAGATGTACGAGGTTGGCAGCAATTGGACAAAACGTGCTATTGTTCCCAAGCATGTATTTAATGTTATTGATGCATTTCCTGTGGGCACACACCCCATGACACAGTTTTCGGCAGCTATCATGGCTATGCAAACTGAATCGGAATTTGCTGCTGCTTACCGAAACGGTGTAAGCAAAAAAGATTACTGGGAATATGTGTTTGAAGACTGTATGAATCTGATAGCACGACTGCCTCGTGTAGCTGCTTATATTTACCGTAGAAACTATAAAAACGATGTACATATTGAGCCTAAACCAAAACTGGATTGGGCAGCCAATTTTGCTCACATGCTGGGTTATGGCGATAATGAAGCATTTAAAGAACTGATGCGCCTGTACATGGTTATTCATGCTGATCACGAAGGAGGTAACGTTTCGGCCCACACCTGTCACCTGGTTGGCTCAGCACTAAGCGATCCATACTTGGCGTTTTCAGCTGCCATGAATGGTTTGGCTGGACCATTGCACGGCCTGGCCAATCAGGAAGTAATCAGATGGGTACTAGATTTGCAAACTGAGCTGGGAGGCGGCAAGCCAAGTAAACAACAAATTGAAGATTATATCAATAAAACCATAGGAGAAGGCAAGGTAGTACCGGGATATGGCCATGCCGTATTGCGTAAAACCGACCCGCGTTTTACTGCGCAAATGGAATTTGCAAAAAAGCACATGCCTGATGATGAGTTGGTAAATATTGTTTGGGATGTTTACGATATCGCGCCACGTGTATTGGGAGGTATCAAAAAAATCAAGAATCCATGGCCAAATGTTGACGCGCATTCAGGTGCACTATTGGTAAAATATGGTATGGTTGAGTACGACTTTTATACTGTGTTGTTTGGTGTGTCACGTGCACTTGGTGTTCTGGCCTCACTTATCTGGGACCGTACATTGGGCTTGCCTATTGAAAGGCCGAAATCTGTTACCAGCGAATGGTTATACAATCAGATCGAGAAAAAGAAAGCCTCTGCTTAATTGATTAAGCAGCTTACATATATTCTATGCACAGCCGGAATGTTAATGTTAAATTCCGGCTGTGGCATTTATTCGCATACCGGAGCATCCATACCGCCAGAAGCCAAAACATTTTCAGTTGATTACATTGGCAATATTTCCAGCATTGTTGCTCCAACGCTTAGTCAGGTTCTTACTGAAAAACTGAAACAAAAATTTATAAATGAAACGCAGTTAAAACTGGCTCAAACAGACGGTGATTTTCAGTTCAGCGGCAAAATAACGAGTTACACTACTGCACCTGTCGGCATACAAGGAGACCAAACCAATGCTGTAAACAGGCTGACCATTGTTGCCGAAATCACATTTGAAAGCCGTATTGACCCAAAGAAGAATTTTACGCAAACGTTTACCAATTTTGCTGATTTCCCGGCTAACCAAAATTTTGCAGTAGCTGAGCCCGGACTAATCAATCAGATAACCGATATGATGGTTACGGATATTTTTAATAAAGCTGTGATCAATTGGTAGTGAATTTATTGTAACTTGCTGTTGAAATCTATTACACCTGAACCTTGAACAAAGCCGAATTTCATATCGTTGCCGAACATCCTGAAAACCTCAGCAAAGCACATTTGGCTGAGTTAAAAAATATACTGGCTGATTTCCCATGGTTTCAGGCAGGTCAGGCCATGTTGCTGCGTACACTACATAACCTGAACCACTACGATTTTGATAAGCAACTGCACCACACTGCCATTCTGGTACCCGACAGAGAGGTTTTGTTTCAGTACATTTATGATGTTACGAAGCCCGCAGATGTGGCAACTACCGACACAGTCGAAAAACATCAAGACGCTACAGAGCCTGTTGTAACGCTAACACACGATTCGGCCAGTTTTGCCGATCAGGTTGAAAAGCATATTTCAGATTCGGTTGATTCAGACACTGCTAATAACGAAAGCGTAGCAACTTTTGAAAACACCGTCAATACAGAAACTGTTGAACCGGTTTCTAATACATCGGTAACAGAGCACACAGAAATAACAGATGTGTTGGAGAATTCGGCAACGGAGCCAAATTCAGCAGTTACTATATCTGTTAACGAAACCCATTCGTTCAGCGAATGGCTTCAATTACTGAAAACTTCACAACCCGATTTATATACTACTGAAGCGGAAAAGCAATCCATTGAACCTGCTGAGAGCCTGACCGAAGAGGCAAACGAAGGAAAGCCGGCCACTGAAAATAAAAGTAATGTTGCGGAATTCGAAAGTATTTTAGACAAGTTCATACGAGAGAATCCTCGCATTAGCAGACCTAAAATTGAGTTTTACAACCCTGTAAATATGGCCCGACAGAGTATTGAGGAAGACGAAGAATTGGTGACCGAAACACTGGCACAACTATATTACAGGCAGAAAGCCTATAAAAAAGCCATCAGAGCCTACGAAAAATTAAGTTTGATTTATCCTCACAGAATTGCTTACTTTGCCGACCTTATTCAAAAAATTAAAACCGAAATCAAAGATTAATCTATGCTGACCTTCATTTCTGTACTTATCATTGTGGCCTGCGTTCTTCTTACGCTTATAGTTCTGATTCAGAATCCTAAAGGCGGTGGTATTGCTGCCAATTTTATAGCTCCCAATCAAATTATGGGCGTTAAACGTTCAACCGATGTAGTAGAAAAAGCCACGTGGATACTTGCCGGTGTGCTAATTGTGCTGTCTTTGTCTACCAACTTTTTCAGAGGTTCAAGTTCAGCCGAAACCGAAGGACCACAGTCCGAAATACTCAACAATTTTGATGGCAGCGATGTGCCTACTGCCGCCCCTACTGTTCCCGCATCTTCTGAAAATGCCGGACAAAATCAAGAGCAACCGGCTGCTGCCCCTGCACAATAAACCGATATTGATTTAAATACCAAAATCCTCTGCATACGCAGGGGATTTTTTATTGTATGTATTGCATAAGCAAACGCTTAGCTATGGGTATAATGGTTTCGTGAAGCGGATATTCATACTTAGTTTCAACTGAAAAGGCGGCAGGATTAGGCCATTTCTTTCGCGTTCGTATCAGTTCAATTTTTATGTTCTCCGAAGTATTCACAAAACTTCTTCTGTACGAAGTCAGGTATTGTGTGTTTACCGCCCTGTAATTGCTGTGTTCGTGCTGAAAAAATTTAATGCCGTATTCGTATACCTTTACTTCAGTGCTTTCACCATCACTGATAAACATATATCCTTCCATTTTATACAGCGGCAAAATTCCCACAGGATACATGGTTATTTCTTTCTCCATAAATTCATAAATTTCTTTGCCTTCATCCAGCTGTTTACGAATAGCGGGTATCGAGTAATCAAGCACCTCTTCAATATGTTTCATTAACTCATTATCGTGCAGAGCCTTTGTAAATGCAATCGTAAAATCGGATAAATCTATTCGTTCTACTTTATCGGGAAATGAGGAATAAAACTGATCGTGATTTTTACGAAATTCGTTTAGGGCCCTGTAGTGCATCACCAGATCTGACAATCCGGGGTACAACCGTGTTTCATTAAACTGCTTGTGTACATCATTTAAGTATGACAGTAAAATGTACTTTTTGTACTCAAAGTCCGGCAAATCCTGATAAAACCAGTTTGGATGCAACGTTTTCATGCGTGACAACTCCTTTCTGAAATTTATAACGTAAATCTACTGAATTTAGGATAAAGTGCTAATGTTTGGAAAAATAAAACCGGTTGAAAATCTGTAAAATTATACAACAACAATGCTGCTTCAGAAACGCTTGCGCATGGCTACATTTAGCCCCAGCAATACCGGATATTGCTGAACCCAGTTGCTGTTTTCAACCATACTGTTCATGGCATACCTTATGGAAGGTTGCAGCATAAATTCTACATCGGGTTTCCATCTGTAGGCTAATGTGGGATTAAGCAGGGCAAAAACGTGGTTTTGAAAACCGGGAAATGACGACTTCTCATTCAGTACCAGAATGCCGACATTGTCATAGTTCACCATATTTGCCTGAACCGTACTCAGCATGGCATATGAGAATCCGCCTTGTATGCCGAGTTGCCATTTGGTTTTAGACTTAAAACTCCAGGTTATTAGCACGGGTATTTCTGTCCACGTATAGCGTATGGTTTGATTATAGGCATCACCCTGCACTATCGAGTCAGATGCAAATGTCATGTTTGCATTGTTTTCAGTATTGGTCGGAACAACCACCGGACTGGCAACATTGTAGGAAAAACTCTGATTAAAAATAACCCTGCCAATCCCTGCAGAAATCCTTATCCTGTCGTTCAGTTTATAGTCGACCAGAAATGAAAATGCAAAATCAACAGAAGGCTTTTCAATCGATTCACGCAACGCTTTGTTTTCAGCCAGCGGATATTGCAGCGATGAAGCAGGCATTGCCAGTCGCATCATTGAATAATTAATTCCGGCTGTTGCGGTTATTGAAAATGGTGTCAGTTCTTCCTCACCGGTGAGTACACTTACAGGAATCGGTGCTTGCGGTATGGCTGAGTCAGATTTCGCCACTTCAGTATTTACCTGCTTAATGCCAATTTCAACTGTATTTGATTCGGCTGTTGACTTAAGCGCAGGTTCTTGCATTACTTGTAAGGGCTGCTTGTCGCTGTCGGGTAAATTCTTTTGCCCGTCCGGTATAATCGGTAATAAATTATTTTCCTGTGTAATCGCAGCAGTTTGTGAAGGCTCCGAATGTAACGTGTAGGACTCCTGAGGCGTTAAATTATTCCTCAGCGGCTGCGGCTTGGTAGCAACTTGATCAGTACTCTTAATTGGATTTTGTGAGGTCACTTTTCCTGCACGGTTGTCCGTTGGGGCAGTTGAAGCTGCTGAATGAGCGGATGATGAAGGCTGGCGGGCAGCCGGTGCTGACTGTTCGGAAGCAGTTGGAGAGAGTTGGATTACTGCGGGCGTGGCGTTACGTGTTGCCGATGATCGCTGGGCCAATACAGGAGCATCGCTTTTTTGAGGCACTTCAGGTGATACAGCAACTCGGTTGGACTGTGAAACCGCTACGGGCTGGTTCTGCTGATTTACACTAAAAACATATCCGATAGCCGCCACTAGTAATACTCCCAGTACTGTAGTAAGACCCCAGTACCTGAAAGATGGGCCCTCATTTGTACCTGGCAACTCGCTGGATAAGTTATCCCAAAAGCGTTCTGAAGGTTTTAATTCCGCATCGTTTAGTTGCGCACGTATCTTTTGTTCCATATCGCCCTCGGGAAGTTCCGACTCAATATGCTGCCACAACGAAGCCGAAGGATTTATTTCCAGCCCGTTGAATCTTTGCTTCAGCTTTGTTTCCATCTTCTTATTTTGGTTCCCGAAAAGGTTCATTGAGTATCTGATAATGTTTAGCAATTACTTGTTGCATATAGGTGCGAGCCCTTGCATACTGCGATTTGGAAGTTCCCTCGGCAATTCCCATCATTTGGCTGATTTCATGGTGCGTATATCCTTCAATGGCATACAGGTTAAACACCATTCGGTAGCCTTCGGGCATTTGCTGAATAAGAGCCAGCAGTTCCTTAACTGATATTTTTTCAATCAAATCGTCCTGATAAGGCGCATCAAAGTGCTCCTGGTCCAAATCTTCCTGAAACTTACGCATGCGGTACTTAAACAGGTTTATAGCCGTAAATATCATGATTCGTCTGACCCAGCCTTCGAAACTACCCTCATGCTTAAAGCATTCAATATTCAAAAATACCTTAATGAAACCCTCCTGAAGCATATCTTCAGCCTCGGCCCGGTCTTTGGCGTAGCGCATACACACAGCCAACATTTTACCCGCGAACCGGTCATATATCAATTTTTGACACTTTCTGTCGCCTTTTATGCAGCCTGAAATGATATCGGTTTCTGATAATTGCATGTGTATTCGGTTAGTCAAAGTTACACGATATTGGGTTGCATACTGCCAAGCTTTCGCATTTTAGCTGTCAGTTTTGGGTATATTTTTGCCTAATTGCGTTAAAAATGTCATGTATAGCCAAGTGGCACAGCTTATGATAATATGTGCACGTCATTCATTTTACATTTAATAAAAAACATATATGTCAGTAAACTTAAAACCATTGGCAGACAGGGTTCTGGTTGAACCCGCGCCAGCTGAAGAAAAAACAGCCTCAGGCATTTTTATCCCCGACACCGCCAAAGAAAAACCCCAACGCGGTAAAGTAGTAGCGGCAGGAAACGGTAAAAAAGATGAGCCGATGACCGTAAAGGCAGGCGACACCGTATTATATGGAAAGTATGCCGGTACTGAAATTACCATTGAAGGCAAAGAGTACCTCATTATGCGCGAATCTGATATTTTCGCAATTATCTAACAATCAATTAAAAACAATTAATACCAAATAGTATGTCTAAAAAAATTCAGTATAACGTAGATGCCCGCGATGGATTAAAACGCGGTGTTGATGCATTGGCAAATGCCGTAAAAGTAACCCTCGGACCAAAAGGCCGCAATGTGGTTATTGATAAGAAGTTCGGTTCTCCGGCTGTTACCAAAGACGGTGTTACCGTAGCTAAAGAAATAGAACTTAAAGACCCCATCGAAAATATGGGTGCACAAATGGTAAAAGAAGTAGCTTCAAAAACAGCCGATCAGGCCGGTGATGGAACTACAACGGCTACTGTACTGGCACAGGCTATCGTTTCTGCCGGTTTGAAAAACGTTGCCGCAGGTGCCAATCCGATGGATTTGAAACGCGGTATTGACAAAGCCGTAACAGCTGTTGTAGAAAACCTGAAAAAACAATCTCAGGAAGTAGGTAACGATAACAATAAAATCAAGCAGGTTGCCAGCATATCGGCCAATAACGATGAAGTGATAGGAAGCCTGATAGCTGATGCAATGGCCAAGGTGGGCAAAGAAGGTGTGATTACAGTAGAAGAAGCCAAAGGAACAGAAACTGAAGTAAAAACTGTAGAAGGTATGCAGTTTGACCGCGGTTACCTTTCACCCTACTTTGTAACCAATCCCGATAAAATGGAAGCCGAACTTGATCAGCCATTTATTTTGATTTACGATAAAAAAGTAAGCAACATGAAAGAGTTGCTTCCTATTCTGGAGCAGGTAGTACAAACCGGCAAACCACTATTAATTATTGCTGAAGATGTAGAAGGTGAAGCGTTGGCTACACTGGTTGTAAATAAAATACGTGGTGCATTAAAAATTGCAGCTGTTAAAGCTCCGGGTTTTGGCGACCGCAGAAAAGCTATGTTGGAAGACATTGCTATTCTTACTGGCGGAACAGTTATAAGCGAAGAGCGTGGCTTTAAACTGGAGAATGCAGATTTGACTTATTTGGGCAAAGCTGAAAAAGTATCTATCGATAAAGACAATACCACCGTAATTAATGGTGCAGGTAAGAAAGAAGATATTACTGCACGTATCGGTCAGATTAAAGCACAGATTGAAAGCACAACTTCAGATTACGACAAAGAGAAATTGCAGGAGCGTTTAGCTAAGTTAGCCGGTGGTGTAGCCGTGTTATACATTGGTGCAGCTACTGAAGTAGAAATGAAAGAGAAAAAAGACCGTGTAGACGATGCACTGCATGCAACACGTGCAGCTGTAGAAGAAGGCATAATTGCTGGTGGTGGTGTAGCTTACATACGTGCTATTGAATCGCTGGAGAAACTGAAAGGTGCCAACGAAGACGAAAACACAGGCATACAAATTATACGCAGAGCTATCGAAGAGCCCTTGCGTCAGATTGTTGCCAATGCCGGTGGCGAAGGTTCGGTGGTAGTAAATAAAGTGCGTGAAGGCAAAGCTGATTTTGGATACAACGCCCGCACTGAAGCATACGAAAACCTAATTGCTGCAGGTGTAATTGACCCAACTAAAGTAGCCCGTGTGGCATTGCAAAATGCAGCTTCGGCCGCAGCAATGATACTAACCACAGAATGTGCACTGGTTGAAGAGAAAGAAGAAAAACCTGCTATGCCTGCCGGAATGCCGGGCGGTATGGGCGGTATGGATTACTAAGAAAATCTCTGACTTCAGAGTAGGCTACGGCCCCGCGCTTCGCGCGGGGCCGTAGTTTTTTTATCGACCTCTTGCTTCCTATTTAAAGTAGCCCGTAATACCTCTCCCCGTTCACCACTACAATTTCAACGCTATCACCGCCAAAGTGATAAGGTAAGTATGCCAGCGAACTTACAGACTTCGTTACGTAAAAATTAGCCAGTTTACCTTTAGCAATGCTGCCATGCGTAGCACTCATTTCCAATGCAGCAGCACCGTTTATAGTTGCGGCATTGAAAGCCTCCTCGGGTGTCAGTTTCATTTGGGTACACGCCAGCGATACCACAAAGCCCATCCGGCCATTTGGCGAACTTCCTGGATTATAATCACTGGCCAAACACACAGGCAAGCCGGCATCTATCATTTTACGAAGTGGTGCATACGGAATACCCAGAAAAAACGAACAATTGGGCAACGCCACAGGCATAGTATTGCTGTTCAGCAAACAACTGATTTCCTCATCACCTGTGTATTCCAGGTGATCTACACTAATTGCATTGTATTTTACTCCCACCTGCACGCCTCCGGTATAACCCAGCTCATTAGCATGTATTTTGGGTTTCAGCCCGTATTTAGCTGCAGCAGTCAATATTTTTTTCGTTTCATCAACAGTAAAAAATCCCTGATCGCAAAACACATCTACGTAATCGGCCAAGTGCTCGTTTGCAACTTGAGGCATCATTTCATCAATTATTAGAGACAGGTAAGCTTCTCGATTATTTTTATACTCTACAGGTACGGCATGTGCGCCCAGAAATGTTGCTTTAATGGCAATAGGCGAAACGGATTTAAGTCGTTTAATCACACGCAACATTTTCAGTTCACTATCGGTAGTCAGCCCATAACCACTCTTTATTTCAATAGCCCCCGTGCCGGTGGCTATGACTTCATTTAACCTTTGGTAAGCCTGTTCGAATAACTCCTCTTCACTCATAGCCTGCAGTTTGCGGGCCGAATTCAGAATACCACCTCCGGCTGCAGCAATTTCTTCATACGACTTGCCTTTGATGCGCATCACAAACTCTTCTTCGCGACTTGCGGCAAACACTATATGTGTATGCGAATCAACAAACGAAGGTAAAACCAGCCTGCCTGAGGCATCAATAATTTCAGCCCCATCCTGGCTATATGTATCAGGCAGTGGCATGGAACCGTAGTCTACAATCACGCCTTTATCACATACAAGATAGGCGTTGTGTAGCGACTCGAACTGCTGCATTTCGGCCCCGGATTTCTTAAGTGTATGAGCTGGGGTAATGCCATACAGTGTTTTGATATTTTTAACGATGAGCATGACGGTGCAAGTTAATTATTTATACTAAGCATAATATCGTTAAAATTGCATTATGCACGACTTACTAAAATCTATGAAAACTATTTTGCAAACACCTATTGAGATAGGCGAACAGGTGTGGATTGCAGATACAGCACGCGTATTCGGTCGGGTAAAACTTGGTGACGAATGCTCGGTATGGTTTGGTGCAGTATTGCGTGGTGATGCCGACAGTATTACGCTGGGAAATCGCAGCAATGTGCAGGAAAATGCCGTTATACATGTCGATCCGGGGTTTCCGGTAACTATCGGAGATGATTGTATTATAGGTCATGGTGCCATTGTACACGGTGCAACACTGGCAAATAATGTACTTATAGGTATGCATGCCACAGTACTGAATGGTGCTAAAATTGGAAACTTTTGTATTGTTGGTGCTAATGCGCTTGTTCCAGAAGGCATGGAAATTCCAGACTATTCAGTAGTTTTAGGTTCGCCTGCACGAATTGTAAAACAACTGACAGAAGTGCAAATTGAAAAAGTAAAACGCAATGCAGAAGCCTATGTATTGTTGAGTAAAGAGTACATAGCACATTATCGGTAAACTGATTTCTTGCAGCAATTGTATTCTGTGAAACCAACTTCGGTTTGTATGAATTTATTTATACGCTTGACAACTTTATGAAACGCTTTTATATTTTCACGTATTAATTGATAACAGAAGTTTCTCATCATGAAAAAACTGAAAAAAATTGCAGCAGGTCTGCTCATTCTTATATGTCTTGTTGAAATAAGTCTGTGGGCATCGGGAAATTTGTATGTCAATAAAGTTCTTGCCCTAACTATTTTCAGCGGGAAATTAGGACCCGATATATATGAGTTGAATGAGTTTGAATATAAAACCATAGCCACGTCAAAACCTGAACCGTGGCCTGACGTATCGGCCGAAAAAGCATATATACTGCCCGATACATCGCTTGCCGCATTTAGGCAATACGAAACTGACTATTTTCTGGTTATTCAAAACAACCAAATTATATTTGAGTATGCCGATGAAAGTCGGTTTATAGGTACTAAATCGGAACCTGTAAATTCCTTTTCAATGGCTAAGTCATTTACGGCACTGCTAATCGGTTGTGCACTGAAGGATGGATATATTCATAGCCTGGATGACGAAACATCATTATACATTCCCGAGCTGCGCAATGACTCCCGCGGAAAAATAACCATCAGGCAATTGCTTACCATGAGCAGTGGACTTGCATTTGATGAAAATTACGCAAGTCCGTTCAGCTGGCCTGCACGTGCTTACTATGGTGATGATGTAAACTCACTTACACTTACAGGCGAATTGGCGGATACTCCCGGTGTTCGCTGGAACTACAAAGGAGGTGATACACAGCTACTGGGTATGATACTGAAAAATGCAACCCGTAAAAGCGTGGCGGCTTACGCATCGGAAAGATTGTGGCAGCCCATGCAAGCTGAACATCCTGCATACTGGAGTACTGATGAAACCGGTATGGAAAAAGTAAGCTGCTGCTGGTACAGCCATGCACGCGATTTTGCCCGATTCGGCCGATTAATGCTGCAATATGGGAACTGGAATGGCAAGCAACTCATTGACTCGACTTATATAGCTGAATGTATAATGCCTGCGCCCGTACTTGACGAAAATAACAGCAAGAACGATAAATATGGATATCAGTGGTGGTTAATGAATCATCAGAACCAACGCATCTTTTATGCCCGTGGAATTCGGGGACAATACATATTTTGTGTGCCCGACATGAATATGATTATCGTAAGGCTTGGACATAAACGTGCATCGAAAACCGGGCATAATGTGCCGGCTGATGTGTATACGTATCTGGATGTTGCGTTTAACTGCGCAGTAAACTAGGCAGCACCGGCCAGTTTCAAATGGCCTAAATGTGAACGAATAGCTGCAAACAATGTAGGAAATTCGTTGTATGCAACGTTAAATTCTCTGCATGTTTGCTTTACTATTTTATTGATTTCGGGATAGTGAATGTGACTAATGCGCGGAAACAAGTGATGTTCAACCTGAAAATTCAGTCCGCCCAGTAACCAGCTAATGCTTTTGCTGCGTGTTGCAAAATTAAAGGTCGTATTTAGCTGATGTTTCGCCCATTCGGTTTCAATACGCATACTGTCGCCTTCTGGGTTTACAAAATGCGCATGCTCCACCACGTGTGCCAGCTGAAATACAATAGAAATAACAATGCCTGCTGTAAATGCCATGATGATGTAGCCGATTAGTGTAGGAATAACACCAACAAAAAAGAATGGCAATACTATAAATATAAACACGTAAAGCAGTTTTGATATCCAGAAATTTAAATGCTCAGGCAAGTCCATTTTACGCATGGCTGTATGTTTGGCTATTTTACCCGTAAAGTACTTGTTGAAGTCATTCATAAATACCCAGAAAAGATAGGTAACTGCATATAACATGAGGCCGTAATAATGCTGAAAACGGTGGTACCACATCTTTTTCTGATCGGGGTGAACACGTATAAACGGGCGTATGTCAATGTCGTCATCCATACCTTCTACGTTGGTATAGGAATGGTGATTGATGTTGTGTTTCTGGTTCCAGATATACACATTACCTCCCAAAAGGTTCAGGCTAAAACCCATACAGGTATTTACCCATTTGCGTGACGAATAACTGCCATGCGAACCATCATGCATGACGTTAAAACCAATGGCGGCCACATTTACTCCCATCACCATGCAGATAAGTGCGCATAACACATCTGATTGTGGAGTGAAAAATACCAGCCATATGTATGAACTCACCAGAGTAGATATGAGAATGGCTGTTTTGGAGTAAAGTTTATAATTGCCTGTAGGCTTTATCTGATGCTGTTCAAAGTATGAATTTACACGCGATTTCAGTTCATTGAAAAAATGAGGGTCGCTGTTGTTGAATTTTATTTTTGACATATGGGTTTAAGAAAGTTCGAATATACGTTATTTGCTCCAATTAGGAAAACCGAAACAGCATAATTATCCCAAGGTGTATGTAGTGTACTACAAAAATCTATTTTTGCGCAGTCGTTTATGGCATTAAAACCAACATTAGCTAAAGGTACGCGTGATTTCGGCCCACTTCAGGTAGTGAAGCGGAACTATATTATGGATACGATGAAAAACGTATTTCAAACTTATGGATTTATGCCACTGGAAACACCTGCCATGGAAAACCTGACTACGCTGGAAGGCAAATATGGCACTGAAGGAGACCAACTTCTTTTTCGTATACTCAACTCGGGCGATTACCTGAATGCACTAAAAGAGCATACCGATTCCATATTGGCTGATGAAAGTAAAGACCCAACCTTCGCGCCAACACCCAGCGGACGACTAATTGATCTGGATGCAAAAGCAGCATTGCCTTTTATTTCAGAAAAGGGACTTCGCTACGACCTCACTGTGCCATTTGCACGTTTTATAACCATGCACCGTCACGAAATTACGTGGCCCTTTAAACGCTATCAGATACAGCCAGTATGGCGTGCCGACAGACCGCAGAAAGGCCGATACCGTGAATTCTGGCAATGCGATGCCGATATTGCCGGAAGTGAAAGCCTGGTTTGTGAATCAGACTTAATTCACATCTATCACGATGTGTATACCCAGTTGGGTATGTCGGAATATATATTGAAACTAAGCAACCGTAAAGTGCTTGCCGGAATTGCACAAGTGGTGCACAGCGAAGCAGCTTTGGGCACAATTTCGGTTGCCATTGATAAGCTGGACAAAGTAGGTACAGAATCTGTTCAACATGAACTGCTGCAAAAAGGATTTACTGATGAACAGTGCAATAATTTATTCGGCATACTTTCAATCAGTGGTTCAAATGCCGAAAAGCTAACTCAGCTGGAGTCCGTACTTTCAGCATCAGAAATCGGTTTGAAGGGCATAAATGAATTAAGAGAAGTACTTACATCGTGCGAAGACGTGAACGTAGTTATTGATTTTTCGCTGGCTCGCGGACTTACTTATTATACTGGATGTATTGTGGAAGTGGTGTATACAAAAGGCTCATTGAAATCAAGTATTGGTGGCGGTGGCCGATACGACAATCTAACGGGCATATTCGGTATGCCGGGTGTTTCGGGTGTTGGTATTTCATTCGGACTTGATCGCATTTACGATATCATGGATGAATTGAGCATGTTTCCTTCACAACTGCAGGCAACAGGCACGCGTGTTCTGGTTTGTGCCATGTCGGCAGATGCCATGAAAAGCGGAATGGATGCTGTTAAAAAATTGCGTGCCGCGTCAGTACCTGCTGAACTTTATCCTGATGTGAAAAAATTAGGCAAACAATTGGATTATGCCAATGCACTGAAGATACCATTTGCCATTATTATTGGCGAAAATGAAATACAGACAGGTGAATATACACTCAAAAACTTAAATGAAGGAACCCAGCAATCGCTAATTATTGAACACATCATTTCACAGCTTAAGTCCTGAATATTATGGAGTATTTCATCGTTGATGACCACCTGCAACTATCAGACATTTCCTCTATACTTTCGAAAGGACTAAAGCTTCAACTTTCCGAAAAAGTTTCGGCACGAATAACTAAATGCAGAAATTACCTGAACGCTAAAATGCAAAATGATGATGCTGTTTTTTACGGTATCAATACCGGTTTCGGATCACTGTGTAATACTCGCATATCAGCTGATGAGTTAGAGCAACTGCAGTACAATTTACTGCGTTCACATGCTTGCGGCACGGGAAATACGGTTTCTCACGACATAGTTAAACTGATGCTGTTGTTAAAAATTCAGTCGTTAGCTTATGGTCACAGTGGTGTGCAGCTGCAAACGGTTGAACGCCTCATATACTTCTTCAATAATAATCTGCTTCCTGTTGTATACGAGCAGGGGTCACTTGGTGCTTCGGGCGATTTAGCACCGCTGGCACATCTTTGCCTTCCGTTGATTGGCGAAGGAGAAATTTCTATAAACAACAAAGGAGAATGGCAAAATGTACAGGCTTCCACATTGAATTTACCACCTGTAAAACTTCAATCTAAAGAAGGACTGGCACTGATAAACGGCACACAATTTATGCTGGCATTTGCCGTGCATTGCCTCCTTCGTGCCGAACAACTGCTCCATGCAGCTGATGAAATTGCCTGTATGTCGATAGATGCATTTGATTGCAAACTGGAGCCATTTCATCCATCTCTGCATCGCATACGGCCACATGACGGTCAAGTGCAAACTGCATCAGCTATTAGCTCTACTTTAGAAGACAGTGAGCTCATGCAGCAAGTCAAAAAAAACGTTCAGGATCCTTATGCTTTCAGATGTATACCTCAAGTGCACGGAGCAAGTAAGGATGCGCTTGCGCATATTCGTACTGTTGTTGAAACCGAACTGAATAGTGTAACTGACAATCCGAATATTTTTGTTGATGAAGACCTAATACTTTCAGGCGGTAACTTTCACGGACAACCGCTTGCCCTGTCGCTTGATTATTTAGCCATTGCGATTTCCGAAATTGGCAGTATATCTGAGAGAAGAACCTATCAGCTTATCTCAGGGCAACGTGGATTGCCTCCCTTCTTAACCAAAAATCCAGGTAGTCATTCGGGTATGATGATACCGCAGTATACGGCAGCATCTATTGTTAGCCGAAACAAACAACTGTGCACCCCGGCTTCTGTTGACAGCATTGTAAGCAGCAATGGACAGGAAGACCATGTGAGCATGGGGGCCAACGCGGCTGTTAAATGCAAGCAGGTTGTTGAAAATGTTGCCACTGTGCTTGCTATCGAGTTGATGAATGCTGCACAGGCACTTGAATTCAGGAGGCCATTAAAATCGGGTGTGGGGGTAGAGCAATTACACAGCGCATACAGGCTGCATGTAGCCATGCTTGAAAATGACCGCATACTTAGCACCGACATACAACGCAGCATTCAGTTTGTATGGAACCAAATGCATGCGCGATAAATTTGGGATTTGCACCTAGAAGAACAGATAGTTACTTTTTTGGTATTCGAATTTTAATATGTTTGTTAAATCAAATAACGATTTATGGAAAGTTCAGCTATAACCACCATTTTTTTACCGCTTGCGCTCGGCATTATAATGTTGGGGCTTGGCCTATCGCTTACACTCGATGATTTTAAACGTGTTGTTCATTATCCGAAAGCCGTAATTGTTGGCCTGATGTGTCAGATGATTATTTTACCTGTGTTGTGCTGGGTACTGGCAGTTTCATTTAATCTAAGTGCCGAACTGGCCGTTGGTTTGATGTTGCTGGCTGCATCGCCCGGTGGGCCTACAGCCAATTTATACAGCCACTTGTCGAACGGTGATGTTGCATTGAATATTTCACTAACTGCTGTAAACAGTTTGCTCAGCTTGTTTACGCTTCCCCTGATTGTTAATTTTTCAATCGGGTATTTTATGGAGGCTGATATGGCCATTCCTATGCAATTCAAAAAAGTAGTAGAAGTATTTTTGATTGTGCTTATACCTGTATCGCTGGGTATGTTGGTTCATGCTAAAAGTCCTGCTATCAGCAGCCGTTTGACCAAACCCGTTAAAATTTTATCTGCCGTTTTTCTAGTGCTGATTATTGCTGCTGCCATCATGAAAGAGCGCAGTCAGGTGGTAAGTTATTTTCAGCAGGTGGGTCTCGCAGCATTGTTGTTCAATCTATTCAGCATGCTGCTGGGATATCAAATTCCCAGACTATTGAATATTGGCAAGAAGCAAGCTATTGCAATCGGCATGGAAATAGGTATTCATAATGGTACTCTGGCCATTTACATTGCATTGAGTGTATTGGGCAACAGCGCAATGAGTATACCTCCCGCCATTTACAGTTTGATTATGTTTTTTACAGCAGCTATGTTTGGCTACTGGGTAAACCGTAAAAGTACAACACATTAATTCGCAACTATGAAAAGCAGAAGTAGAAATATTTTATACTTATTCAGTTTTAGTCCGGCTGCTGTGGTTGTATACGGCAACCTGCACGGGCAATATTTTTCAGTATTGAATATTGTGTATTCGCTCATAGTGCTGGCATTGATTGAATGGTTAACTCCTCCGCTAACCACCAATGAACATAGCCAAAAAGACGATACTATGCCAAAGCTGATTTTGTGGATGCATGTACCAGTTCAGCTATTTTGTGTAGGCACGCTGTTTTATGGAATTCATCAGCACATACTTGAAGGCTACTGGATACTGACCGCTGCATTAAGCACAGGACTCAATTCAGGTTCATCAGCTATAGTTGTTTCGCACGAGCTGATTCATCGTAAAAACACTGTTGAACAATGGATGGGAAAATTACTGCTCTTTACCGCAGGTAATATGTATTTCTATATTGATCACCTGCGTGTGCATCACAAATGGGTTGGCACACAAAAAGATCATGCCACTGCGCGTTTGGGTGAAAGTGTGTATGGATTTTTTATACGCTCTGCTGCTGGCCAACTGAAGGGAGCAGTTCAACTGGAAGCAGACCGATTGAAAAAATCAGGGTATGCAGCATATGGATTGCATAATTATGTCATCAGACAATTTGTAATGCATGCCGGTGTAATAGTTGCACTGTATTTTGTATTAGGGTACGTAGCCGTAGCAGCATTTGTTATTCAGTGCTTTTTTGCCAATTTCTTGCTGGAGTATGTCAATTACATACAACATTACGGATTAACACGTAACGAAAATCAACGTGCTACTGAGGAACACAGCTGGGATTGCGATCAGTTTGTAAGCCGATTTGTTTTAGTAGATCTGGCCCGACATGCCGATCATCACTATTATGCCAGTAAGCCCTATCATACCTTACAGCACTATTCAAATTCACCCAAATTACCTACCGGTTATGCCGGTTTGTTTTTTATAGCTGCAATACCCGCCTGGTGGCGTAGCATTATTCATCCGCGTATTCCCACAGCGGATGTGTCGTCAGCTGCATAAATGACTGTAGATAAATTGCATGCAAATAACAAGCATGCTACATTTGCGCTTTAATTAAAAAACTCTTTACCTTCTTAACTGTATATAGTAGGAGAATTTTACACAATGATTATTCAGACACATTAATTACACAGTATATGAAAATTCAATCTATCATTATTGCAGGAGCCGCTCTTACCGGCATTTATGTAATGGCATCCTGTGGCGAACAATCCAGTAAAGAAAAAGCAACACCGGCAACTGAAGCCGCAGTTGATTTATCCAAACTTCCTGAAGCCGATCAGCAATTGATTAAGTCGGGCAACCAGGCATTCGGCATTCTAGCTACCTCGGCTGAAAACCCTAAAAATGCTGCCAATGAAGATAAAATTACATTGGGTAAAATGCTGTACCATGATCCTCGATTATCGAAAAGTGGATTTATCAGTTGCAACAGCTGTCACAACCTGGCCAGCTATGGTGTAGATAATTTGCCTACCTCTATCGGGCATAAATGGAACGTAGGAGACAGAAATGCACCTACCGTGCTGAATGCAGCATTTCATATTGCCCAGTTTTGGGATGGCAGAGCTGCCGATGTGGAAGAACAAGCTAAAGGTCCTATTCTTAATCCGGGCGAAATGGCATTGCCGCATGAAGGTTTTACTGTTGACCGCATTAAGTCTATAGCTATGTACCGCGACATGTTTACCAAAGCATTCCCTGGCGACAGTGCTCCCCTGTCGTATGAAAATATTGCAAAAGCAATTGGCGCATTCGAGCGCACACTTATTACTCCATCACGTTTTGACGAGTACCTGAAAGGCAAAGCCGATGCGCTGAACGAACAGGAAAAACGCGGTATGCAAACATTTATGAATACCGGCTGTACTACTTGCCACATGGGTGCTACCGTTGGAGGAAATATGTATCAGAAATTTGGTGTTACCAAAAACTACTGGGAGCTTACTGGAAGTAAAAAGAAAGATGAAGGCCGCTCAGTTGTTACAAAAAATGATGGTGAAAAATATTTCTTTAAAGTTCCTTCGCTGCGCAACGTAACACATACCTATCCGTATTTTCATGATGGCAGTATATGGAATCTGAATGATGCCATTCGTATCATGGCTGAACTGCAGTTGGGTAAAAAACTAACCGATGCCGAAGTGAGTGATATGGCTGCATTTTTGGAAACACTTACCGGAACTATGCCCGAAGACGCACTTAAACTGCCTGTACTGCCTGCATCGGCTGCTGAAACCAGCAAGCCTCAGTACAACTGATTACATTAATTCGCACAATACACACTGGCGGGCTGATAACGAAGTTATCAGCCCGCTTATATTATACGGGTATATCTCATATTTGCATACCGATTAAGCAACACGCATATGACAACTCCTACACGCGAAGAACACGACTTTTTAGGATACATGAATATTCCCGATCATCTGTATTACGGTATACAAACCATGAGGGCCAGGGAAAATTTTACCATCACTGGATTGCCAATATCAAGAGAGCCTTTGCTGATTCAGGCATTCGGGTATGTTAAAAAAGCAGCTGCCAAAGCCAACTACGATTGCGGTGTGCTTGAACAATCCATTACTGATGCCATTTGCTTTGCCTGTGATGAGTTGATAAAAGGCAAGTACCACGATCAGTTTGTCAGTGACCTTATTCAGGGCGGTGCAGGCACTTCATGCAATATGAATGCGAATGAAGTGATTGCCAATATAGGTCTTGAAAAAATGGGGTACCAAAAAGGACAGTACGATTACTTGCATCCCAATAATCATGTCAACTGCTCGCAGTCGACAAACGATGCGTACCCTACTGCTTTCAGAATGGCATTGTTTATGAAACTGGATGTATTTATTGACGGACTGGCCAAGCTGGAACAGGCATTTGCCGAAAAAGGCAATGAGTTTACAAACGTGCTTAAAATGGGACGCACACAGTTGCAGGATGCCGTTCCGATGACATTGGGTCAGGAGTTTAAGGCATTTGCTACTACGGTTAATGAAGATATTCACCGACTGCGCGAAGCCCAGCAACTGATATTGGAAGTAAATATGGGAGCAACTGCTATTGGAACTCGCGTGAACGCTCCTGATGGGTATGCAGAAAAGTGTGTGCACTACCTGACCGAATTCAGCGGACTTCCTGTAACACTTTCGCCTGATTTGATAGAAGCTACCGGTGACACGGGTGCCTACGTGCAAATTATGGGCACACTCAAACGCTGCGCCATCAAGCTTTCAAAAATATGCAACGACTTGCGCTTACTGAGTTCAGGACCTCGTACAGGTCTGAATGAAATCAATTTACCTGCTCGTCAGCCGGGATCATCCATTATGCCGGGTAAGGTAAATCCTGTAATTCCGGAGGTGGTAAACCAAACGTGTTATTATGTAATAGGCCAGGACCTGACAGTGACCATGGCGGCAGAAGCCGGACAGTTGCAACTTAATGTTATGGAACCTGTTATTGCATTTGCCATGTTTACTTCCATCGACTATCTGGGTAATGCAATTGATACACTTATACATAAATGCATAACCGGTATTACGGCCAATGCCGACCGCACACGCGAGATGGTAATGAACAGCATTGGTATAGTTACGCAATTGAATCCTATGCTGGGTTACGAGCTATGTTCGGAAATAGCCGGTGAAGCATTGGCCACAGGAAAAAGTGTATATCAAATTGTTGTAACCGAACGTCAGTTGTTGACAGATGAAAAATGGAACGAAGTGTTTTCAATTGAAAACCTGATTCGTCCTAAATTTATAAACCGCTAAAGCCTGTTCTCTTTTATTACTCGCTGATAAGATCTAGTATACGTTGCAAATCGGCTTGCGAACGGAAAGCAATTTTTATTGTTCCTCTTCCTTTGTCATCCGATTTAATAGCTATACGTGTGTTCAGTTGCTCGCTCAGTTTTTTCTGAACGTCTGTCCAAATCTGTCCTTTAACTGCATTTACGACTTTTCCCTTAGGTTCTTTCGCAGTATTGTTTTCACGTACCAGCGATTCCACATCACGTACACTTAATTCATTGGCCAGCATTTGCTCCAGCATCCATTCCTGCTTCTGCGGATCATCTACATTGATGATGGCACGGGCATGCCCCATACTGATGCGACCTTCTTTCAAGGCACGTTGCACACTATCGGGTAATTTGAGTAAGCGCAGGTAATTAATAACCGTTGTGCGGTTTTTAGATACACGATCGGCCAGTTCTTCCTGCTTCAGGCTGCACTCATCAATCAGGCGTTTGTAGCTTAATGCTATTTCAATAGGGTTCAGCTCTTCGCGCTGTATGTTTTCGATAAGCGCCATTTCCAACATCTCCTGATCGTTGGCTACACGAACATAGGCTGGTATTTTGGTTAATCCGGCCAAAATGGATGCGCGCGTTCTGCGCTCACCGCTGATAATCTGATACTGATCGTATCCTATTTTACGCACGGTGATTGGTTGAATAACTCCGTGCAAACGTATACTGTCAGCCAATTCATTTAATGCTTCATCATGAAACTCAGTACGGGGCTGAAACGGGTTTGCCTGTATCTGACTTATGGTGATTTCATTGGTAGCATATACCGGTGCTGATTCGGTTGTGGTAATATCGGTAGTGGCATCTTTGAGCAATGCGCTGAGTCCTTTGCCTAATCCGTTGCGTTTTACTGTTGTCATGGAATTAATTAGTTGAGTGATTTAGGTTCGAGTGCGTTGTAAGGTATTTTTGAAAGTCCGTTTTTTTGCAGCAGTTCTTTAGCCAGATTCAGGTAGTTGATTGTGCCTTTGCATTCGGCATCATAAGCGATTACAGGCTTACCATGGCTGGGTGCTTCGCTCAATCGGGTATTGCGCTGTATGATGGTATCAAACACCAGTTGCTGAAAATGCATTTTTACTTCTTCAACAACCTGGTTGCTGAGTCGTAAACGAACATCGTACATGGTAAGCAACATACCTTCAATCTGCAAATCAGGATTGAGATTGGTCTGAATAATTTTAATGGTATTCAGCAATTTACCCAAACCTTCCAATGCAAAGTATTCGCACTGAACAGGTATGATTACCGAATCGGATGCGGTAAGGGCGTTGGTTGTAAGCAATCCAAGAGATGGAGTACAGTCAATGATGATAAAGTCATACTCTTTCTTAACCTTATCGAGTACGTGTTTCATTATACGCTCGCGGTTAGGTATGTTTATCAGTTCTATTTCTGCACCTACCAGGTCAAGGTTACAGGGCAACAAATCCAAATACTCAAATTCGGTTTTGAGCACCGTATCTTTTGCCTGGGCATCGTTTATCATGACCTCATACAATCCCACTTTTACATTGTTGGGATCAAATCCGAGGTGCGAGGTGGTATTGGCCTGAGGGTCGGCATCCACGATAAGTGTTTTATATTCGAGTACAGCCAGGCTGGCTGCCAGATTTATGGCTGTTGTGGTTTTACCTACTCCGCCTTTTTGGTTTGCAATTGAAATCGTTTTTCCCATTGAATATGCTGTTATAATGTTAATGTATGTCCTATTGGTAATATGTGTAAATCCTGTCCGTGTTCGGCAAAATGTTTTTTCACGTCCGAGTGGTCAACTTTAATAAATCCGAATGTATCAAAATGCATGGCTATGACATGCCTGCAACCTAAAAAGTTGGCTGCGCGTCCGGCATCAACATAATCCATCGTGAAGTTACCGCCTATGGGCAAAATAGCCCAGTCTATTTTATGAAATTCACGTAGCAGTTTCATGTCGTTGTGCAATGCGGTATCACCGGCATAATAAATGGTTTTACCATCGGCTTCTATAATAAACCCTGCGGCAACTCCTGCATACGTTCCATCTGTCAGTGAACTGGAATGTGCTGCGAAAGTCATTTTCACGGTTCCGAAATCGAATTTCCATTTACCGCCAACATTCATAGGATGGGCGTGGGTGATGCCTTGCTTGTTCAGCCAGGCATAAATTTCCCAACTACACACTACGGTTGCACCAGTTTTTTCGGCCATGTATAGCAAATCAGCTGTGTGGTCGTCATGACCGTGCGATACCAGTATGTAGTCGGCTTCTATTTCATCTATATCAATACCGGACTCGGAGGCCAAGGTATTGCCACGTATAAACGGATCGAAAACGATACGCGTATTGTTGGTTATTAGTTGAAAACAGGAGTGTCCCAGGTATCTGATTTGCATGGTGAAATTTCGTGAAACATTTTTTGTTTCACGGCAGTTCAAATAACGAATATGTGTATGGGTACTTGTACACGCTGTATCAACAGGGGTGTTGATTTCTTAAATTACTGACTATAAAACGCATGTGCCCGAAACAGGCTGTTTGGCTCACAAATAACTTGACAGGTTGGTTACCGCCCTTTTCTGCGGTTTACTTCCCTGTTCAGCAGGGTTAATTCCCTGCCCGCCTGTCCTTTAACCGATGTATTTTCAGCAGCTCTTCGAAACAAGTAAGGCAATACGGCTTCTACAGGCCCATAGGGCAAATACTTGGCCACATTGTATCCGGCATGCGAAAGGTTGTAGCTGATGTGGTCGCTCATACCAAACAACTGCGAAAAATAAATCCGCGTATCGGAAGGTTGTATTTGGTGCTGATGCATAAGTTGAGCCAGCAACATGCTGCTGCTTTCGTTGTGCGTACCTGCGCAAATACTGATACGATCGATATGTGTGACACAATAGCGTAATGCCTCATCGTAGTCACGGTCGCTGTTGGCCTTGTCAGGCTGTATGGGCGAAGGATACCCCATTTCAGCTGCCCGCTGACGTTCTTTTTCCATGTAAGCACCGCGCACCAGTTTCACCCCCAACACATAATTATTCTTCTGTGCATGATCGTGGCTGTTTTTTAAAAATTGTAACCTGTCGTGGCGATACAACTGAATGGTATTGTAAACTATAGCCTCCTTAAGGTTAAACTGCATCATCATTTCGCGGCACAGGGCATCAATTGCATCCTGAATCCAGCTTTCTTCGGCATCAATAAAAATGCGAACATGCTTTTCATAAGCCATCCGGCAAATTCGTTCTACACGTTTTTTTACGCGTTCAAACTCCTGCTCTTCATCGTGGTTAAGGGGTTTTCCGCTATTTACTTTTGCCAGCAAATCAAATCGTGCCAGGCCTGTGGTTTTAAACACGCAGAACGGAATACGAACATTGCCCGTAGACTGATCAATGGTTCGTAGTATTTCTTCAGTTGTATGTTCAAATTCATCTTCTGCCTCTTTGCCTTCTACCGAATAATCAAGTATAGAGCCTATGCCATATGCGTACAACTGATCCATGGTGTGTTGGCAATCGTTCATGCTTTCGCCTCCGCAAAATTGCCTGAAAACGGTGGCTTTTATAAGGCCCTTTACAGGCAACCTAAGGGCAAAAGCAGTATTAACCAGAGCAGGTCCGGCCTTTACCAGCCAGTTGAAACCGATAATTTTAAACAGCCAGTAAGACCTGCGCAAGTCGGCTCTGGTTTTCGATTGAAAGGCTATTTCCGTGTTGTCGAACGACAGACTATGTATGGGTAATTGAGTTGATGATGATTGCACAATGCTGAAATTTGGGGCGAATTAACTTAATTTGTCGGTGAATTACGCATGCAAATTAGCTTTTTGCCCGATAGCATTCGCTAATTTCATGATTGTGTTAACTTTTTCATTTTGAAAGTATTTACCTATAAAGATTCTACCATTCACATTGGCAATGATGTGCTTGAGCTCTTGCTTCAGGAACTCATTGCCAATGACTATTCGCGGGTATTTGTTCTGGCCGATGAGCATACTGAAAAGTATTGCCTGCCCATACTTAAAAATTATTTACTGCAGTTTCATCTGCTGAAAATACCATCGGGCGAAAAAAATAAAACGCTGGCACACTGTGAACAGGTATGGAATGAAATGCTGGCACAGGAAGCCGACCGCAAAAGTGTACTGATCAATCTGGGCGGTGGTATGTTGGGTGACTTGGGCGGGTTGTGTGCATCGCTATACAAACGAGGTATTGATTTCATTCAGGTGCCTACTACCCTACTGGCTATGGTCGATGCTTCTGTGGGCGGAAAAACCGGAGTTGATTTTGCACACGCCAAAAATATGATTGGCACATTTAAGCAGCCAAAGTCTATTTACATGCATCCGCGCTTTTTAAATACACTTCCCGAACAAGAATGGCTAAACGGATATGCTGAAATTATAAAACACGGACTTGTAGCCGATAAAAAATACTGGGAAAAAGTGCTGAGCACCCCTTTGCAAAACCGCAATGAACTGATTAACCTGATAACCGGTTCTATAAAAATAAAGCTATCGGTTATAAAAAATGATCCCTACGAAAAGGGCGAACGTAAACTGCTGAATTTTGGCCACACTATCGGTCATGCCATTGAAGCCTACTCGCTGCAACACGACAGTAAACCGCTAAAGCACGGTGAAGCCATTGCCATAGGCATGGTATGCGAAGCATATCTGTCAAAGCTGAATGCCGATCTGAGCAATAAAGAACTGAGGCAAATCACCGATTTAATAAACGCTCATTTCCCCAAATACTCACTGCGCAGCATACTTACTCCCGAACTTACACGGCTTATGCGCAACGACAAGAAGAATACCAACGAAAAAATTAACTTCACACTGCTTAAAAAAATCGGTAAGGGAATTATTGATCAAACCTGCAGCGAAGCACAAATAGCCGCTGCCCTCAATTACTACGATGCGTTATGACCATAGCGCGAATTTCGCATGCTACCAAAGTGCTGAGTGGCACATTTGAACTGCCTGCCTCAAAAAGTATAAGCAACCGACTGCTTATTATGCAGGCCCTGAGCAACGGCAAGATAAAGTTGCATAATTTATCAGAGGCCGATGATACACACCTAATGCAGCAAGCACTCAAGCAACACAGTGGGGTTATAAACCTACATAATGCCGGCACTTGCATGAGACTGCTCGCTGCCTATTTCAGTTTGAAATCAACAGATATCATACTGCACGGAAACGAACGCATGCACCAACGTCCAATCGGGCAACTGGTGGAAGCACTGCAACAACTGGGTGCAGATATCGATTGTATAGACCGTGAAGGATTTCCACCGCTTCACATTCGCGGAAAACAATTACACGGTGGAACTTTAGACCCCCGCGACTGGTTAAGCAGTCAGTTTGTTTCAGGTTTAATGCTTATTGCTCCTTACCTTACCCAAGAATTGTGCATTGAACTGCCTCAGGCTATGGTTTCAGAACCATATATACACCTGACCGAAGTGTGGATGAAAAAATGCGGAGCACGCGTAATCCGGCAAAATGGCATGATACGGATTGAACCCCATCCATACACAGCGGCTGAACTAACTTGTGAGCCCGACTGGAGTTCGGCAACCTATGCGTATGCAATGGCATCGCTGGCTAAGCATGCTTCTATTACACTCCCAAACGTACACGATACCGACACACAAGGCGATAAAATAATAGCTACCTATATGGAGCGATTTGGAGTAAGTACACACTTTACTGCCGATGGTGCAGTTCTTCAGCAAACCAGACTGATGCTGCATGAGTGTCAGTATAACATGAGCCATTACCCCGATATGGTACAAACACTCGCTGTGCTGTTTGCAGCTCGTGGCATTCGGGCAGAGTTTACACATATACAACACCTGCAGTACAAAGAAACAAACAGACTGGCTGCCCTGCATAACGAACTGAACAAATGCGGTTTTTCAGCAGAAGTAACCGATGATTCACTAACGGTGAACCCGGAGAATTTCCGTGTTGATAGCGTACCACGTATAAAAACGTATGGCGATCATCGCATGGCGATGGCGTTTGCTCCTCTGGCGCTGATATTTGATGCGATAGAAATTGAGAATCCTGAAGTGGTTCAAAAATCGTTTCCTGATTACTGGCAGCAATTGCAAAAACTGGGATTTGACATTAGCTATGTTTAAGCCGTACACGATGTAGTGTGCTTAAATTGAACACCATTCATTTTATAATAATAAAGCTCTGTAACAGAAATAGCCTTCAGATACATTACTGCATGAAATCAGAAAATGCTTTTAACAACCGACATTTTGAGGTTACTTTGCACACATGGCAGGCAACACTTTAGGAACGTTGTTTAAACTTACTACATTTGGCGAAAGCCATGGCCCCGCAATAGGCGTAGTTATTGACGGCTGCCCTGCGCAGGTCGAATTTGACATGAATCTGCTGGTAACTGACCTGCAGCGCAGAAAACCTGGTCAGTCGGCCATTACAACCTCAAGAAATGAAGATGAAATGCCCGAAGTTCTGTCGGGCGTGTTTGATGGGAAAACCACCGGTGCTCCTATTTGCATTCTGATAAAAAATAAAGATCAACGACCCGCTGACTATGATACGCTGAAAGATGTGTGGCGGCCTTCGCATGCCGACTATACTTATCAGGCAAAATACGGTTACCGCGATTATCGGGGAAGTGGACGTGCCTCGGCACGCGAAACTGCTGCACGTGTAGCTGCTGGTGCTGTTGCTAAAATGTTACTCAGGCAGCACGGTGTGCACATACAGGCCTATGTACATCAAATCGGCAACATCGCTGTGTTACAACCCTACTCCGAACTGAACCTGAAACAAACCGAAACTAATGCTGTGCGTTGCCCGGATACTGAAACTGCTATACGCATGGAAAAACTGATTGCAGAAACAAAAGCCGCAGGTGACAGTGTGGGCGGTATTATTGCATGCGTGGCTACTGGAGTTCCTGCAGGTTGGGGCGAACCCGTTTTTGACAAGTTACATGCACAATTGGGTAAAGCCATGCTTAGTATAAATGCCTGCAAAGGTTTTGAAATCGGAAGCGGATTTGAAGGTGCCACTAAAAAAGGGAGTGAACAAAATGATTCATGGACAACCGATGGCCAGAAAATACATACACAAACCAACAATAGCGGTGGCGTTCAAGGTGGCATAAGCAACGGTGAAGATATCTATTTCAGGTGTGCATTTAAGCCGGTATCAACCATAGCTAAAGTACAGCAAACACTAAACAAGCAAGGAAACCCCGTTGAGCTGGAAGCAACAGGGAGGCATGATCCATGTGTGCTGCCACGTGCTGTGCCCATTGTAGAAGCCATGTGTGCAGTTGTACTGGCCGATATGATGTTGATGCAAAAAGCAGCCGTCAACCCTAACGCAAAATCGTAAAATAAGTATGGAGAGCATCAGATTTTTGCTTTTATGATTATTATCGTAATATTGCGATATATAAATATTTAATTCCTACATATGGGAATAACCAAAACACATCACTTTACAAGCAGACAAAATACCGTTGCCACAATGCTTAAAGCACTCGGTCATCCGGCCCGAATAGCCATTATCGAATACTTGCTGAAAGTAGACACCTGTATTTGTGGCGATATAGTGAACGAGCTACCTCTGGCACAACCTACCATTTCTCAGCACCTTAAAGAACTGAAAAGTGCCGGCCTTATAAAAGGCAGTATTGAAGGCAACTCTATCTGCTATTGCATTGACAAAAAAGCGGTAGCCAAATTGCAAAACTATTTCACAGCTATATCATCTGCACTCACACAAAACAAAACAAATTGTTGCTAATTAAATTGACCCATTTATGAACCTTACACAATTCAAAAACCACCTGAACACTGTATCACATGTATCATTTGTAAAGCCTGACGGCAGTTTTGTTCCAGCGCACTATCATATTACCGAAGCAGGTTTAACAACCAAGCATTTTATTGATTGTGGTGGTGTTGTGCGAACCGAGAAAACAATCAGTTTTCAGTTATGGACAGCTAATGACTTTGATCACCGGCTTGAACCCGTAAAACTTAAAAAAATACTGACTATAGCTGAACCCCTGTTTGGCAGTGATGATCTGGAAATTGAAGTGGAACTACAAACTGAAACCATCAGCCTTTTTGGGCTTGAATTTGATGGTGAAAATTTTAGACTTACATCAAAGCAAACAAATTGCCTGGCTGAAGACAAATGTGGTATACCACAGCAAAAAAAGAAAATAAACCTGTCGGAACTGCAACCGGCATCAGTAAATACTTGTACACCGGGAGGAGGCTGCTGCTAAAATGAAAGAACTATTAATAAAATACAAGAAACCGATTATCATCACTTCATCGGTTATTGTGCTGCAACTTATATTCGGATTTGATCCCAAATTTTTTATCATTAATATTATTTGGTTACTCGTATAAAAACATATGGATACTAAAAAAATACTGGTGCTGTGCACAGGCAACAGCTGCCGCAGTCAAATAGCCGAAGGGTACCTGAAACATTTTGCAGGCAATAAGGCTGAAGTTTACAGTGCAGGCGTTGAAACACATGGCGTAAACCCGCGTGCTGTTGCTACCATGCTTGAAGATGGTGTTGATATTTCAGGCCATACTTCCAACGCTGTTTACGAATACCAATCGATTGATTTTGATTACGTCATTACTGTATGCGACAACGCCAAAGAACGCTGCCCGTTTTTTCCTGGCAGGGCTAAGAAATTCCACTACAACTTTCCTGACCCCGCAAAAGCAACAGGAACTGAAGACGAAATTAAAGAACAGTTTAGGCGGGTACGCGGGCAAATAAAGGATTACTGCCGTCAGTTTGTTGCCGATAATCTGAATAAATAATACAGGATCGACCTTTCTGAAAAAATTCATGACGGGCAGCGCATGCAGTTATACCCAACATACCAATATTGATTATTCAATACGTAAATGAGTACTGGACTGCTACAGTCGTAAAATAGAAGTACTAGTCATTACGGAGAAGGTGTATCATATTGCGCATCCGGATATTTAGATTATTACGATAGTGAAGCTAACATAGCTTATATTGAAAAACATAATCTCTGAGTATAAAATACATTTAACAAGTATTAGTCTTCTACAACCAATCTAACCTACTTGTAAAGATTTATCTGATTATAGCCGATATTCGAATCATGAAGCAAAAACTTTGTGTACTCATCATGTGCTGGTGTTTAGCGCTTAGCTTACATGCCGGTCAACCGCTTCCAAAAGTCTCTTCCGGCAAAATAGTTCGGATCGAATCGTTCAAATCGACCTATGCAGGTGAACGAATGATTGATGTATGGTTGCCTTACGGCTATAGCGATACGGTAAAATACGCTGTACTATATATGCATGACGGACAAATGCTATACGATGCTGCAACTACATGGAACAAACAATCATGGAATGTAGACGAAACTGCTACGCAACTTATGCAGTCAGGAAAAGTTCGTCCGTTTATTGTTGTGGGAATATGGAACAGTGGCGAGAACCGGCATCCTGATTATTTTCCTCAATTTCCATTTGAAATTTTGCTTAATGACAGCGAACGTGATACCCTATCGGCTCAGTTGAAGCAATCAGGAAGAGGGAATGGTCAATTCAAACCGCAATCAGATAATTATCTGCGCTTTTTGGTATCAGAACTGAAGCCATACATAGACCGTACTTATTCGGTACACACAGAACGAGAGCATACATTTATTGCAGGCAGCAGCATGGGTGGCCTTATTTCACTATACGCTGTATGCGAATATCCGGAAGTATTTGGGGGAGCAGCATGTCTTTCTACACATTGGCCGGGTACGTTTAGTGTGCAAAATAATCCATTCCCCCTTGCTATGAGGCTGTATTTGCAAGGGAGATTACCCGATGCTGCAACACATAAAATCTATTTTGACTGTGGCGACCAAACACTGGATGCCCTATACCCTGAATTACAAATGCAGATTGACAGTGTAATGAAGTTAAGCGGATATCAATCAAGCAACTGGACAACGGAATATTTTAAGGGACATGACCACAGTGAGAAATCGTGGGCACAACGGCTGCATATTCCTTTTGAGTTTTTACTGAAATAAAACAGTAGATGAACTTAGCAGAAGATTTTCAGTGGTATAACGATTTATTACTTAAATCAAATAAACTTTCATGATTGAGATTAATCATAGCTGACATAAAAACAAATTGGATGAAAAAATCAGTCCTTCTACTGCTGCTATTCCTGCAATTCGGTGATTCCTTGCAGGCACAAACATTTAATCCGATTACTGCTTCACGCCTGCAAAGCACCATTGATAGCTTGCGTAGTTCATTCAATGTAAAAGGTATATCAGCCAGCGTACTGTATCCGGGTATGGGTGTATGGAAGGGTGTGAGCGGTATTTCTCATGCAGGGGTACCCATTACTTCCGATATGGTATTTGCCATTGCCAGCAATACTAAATTATTTACAGGCGTACTTCTGCTAAAGCTGGCTGAAAATAATCTTATCCAACTTGATGATTCGCTGCATGAGTATCTGCCAACATTCAAAAACATTGACTCCAATATTACTATTCGGCAATTGCTCAACCACACCAGCGGATTATTTGACGTAACCAGCGTGATAGGCTATCCTGATTCTATTTTGAGTAATCCCAACCGAATATATACCGCTACCGAACTGATGACCTGGGCAGGCCCTCCGCTTTTTACACCCGGAAACGGATGGAATTACTGCAATACCAATTACCTGCTGGCAGGTATGATTGCCGAAAGTGCGACCGGACAAAGTTACGGCAAACTTTTGCGCGACAGCATTCTCATACCGTTACAACTAGACAGTACTTTTCTGGATGTGTACGACAGTATTTTATTCCCGGTAGCGCATCCGTGGCAGGCCGGTGTCAATAATGTAGCTGTTCCACGCAAGGCTCTAAATAGTGCAGCATGGGCAGCAGGTGCCATGTATTCAACATCCTCAGAAATGGTGCTGTGGTATGATGCCCTCATGAACGGACGTGTAATTAAACCAAAATACCTGCTAGAAATGACCCGATTTGTAGGATCGGGAAATTACGGCCTAGGAATAAGCCAGGCTATCGTTAATGGCAAAACGGTATGGCAACATGGTGGAACCATTTGGGGAGGCTACAATTCATTTATGATGTACGATACTGCTTCGGGTGCAGTCATATGTGTGCTCACCAATCAATTACCTGCACAGGCTAATCAGATTGCTGCGAAGTTGCATGGGATTTTGGTTAATAATACCGTTGGAGTAACTAAACAACATGTGTCCGAACATTCCATTTACGTGTATCCTAATCCGGCATGTGATGAAATTACAATCCATATTCCCGAAAATAAGCCGGTATACATATCAATATATGATGCCTCCGGAAATCTTATCAAGGAGTCGGCTGCCATAACATATTCTGTAACCGATTGGCCAAAGGGATTGTATCTGATTCGTATCTCTACCCAATCCGGAAATTACTGGCGAAAATTTATTCGCTAGGCGAAAGGTGCTAACCATTATATTTAGCTTATTACGGCAAACTTTTTATGAATAAAAGAAGTAAATGACTGGTCATCTGCAGCGGATGTAAAATATAAATACTTGAGTACTGCAGTGTTTTAGTTACCTTAGTTGTAACAAACCTAAATCATTACTTACATGTACCCGAAATACCTTCAAAAATTTCGTGAATACAGCTATCAGGTTCTTATATACATTATGGCTAGTATCATGTTATGCTCATGCGGTGCATTGCGTAACTCATCCGTGCATGGTTTTAATAGCGGCTACTACACACTGGATACAGGAAGAAATAAAATAGATGTGTATGCCGATATAACAGATGACAGTATACATATACATCTGAAAACGGAGAACCGGATAGTTGAAACAGCTTCTATTTCTTCGGGTATTAAAGATGAAAATGCAACATTTGAGCAACCTCTTCGGTTCAGCAAAAGTAGCATTGATATAGACATTACAAGCGTACTTTTCAAATACCGTCCGGCAATAAATAACTTACCGGGACAACTTACAACTGATATGAATTTGGCTGTGTATGTTGGCTGGCGTTATGATTTTTTTACGCTTACACGCACCACAAATCCGCTGAATAAAAGAACCGTGAAAATAAACACGTGGGGGTATGATTTCGGAGTATTTGCAGGTCTGGGAGTTACTCCCGTTAATCCGTTTACAACTGATACCAAAATAGTAACCGAATACAGTGCTCCTGTTTTACAGACCGGTGTTGCAGCATTTATAGAATCAGGAATCGCCAGTTTTGGCATTAGTGCGGGTATTGATCATCTGCTTGACAACAACAGCGCATTGTGGGTGTATAACCGCAAACCATGGATAGGTTTCATAGTAGGTATTGCATTAAATTAACTTTACATTTACCCAACACAAATAATTACTGCGACATCAATTGGAAAATGCACATAAACTTAAACTTGCAAGTAAATAACCAACCAATACTATGAAACGTATACTATATTTCTGGATCACTGCGTGCTCAGCGATGCTGTGCTTTAACAAACCTGCTGAAGCGTGTACCGGAATTACTTTGAAATCGGCTGACGGAGGTGTGGTAGTTGCCCGTACTGTAGAATGGGCATTGAATGATGCACAGCACAATAAAATCCTGGTTGTTCCTCGCAATAAAGCATTCAGGGGACAAACACCGCAGGGATATAACGGCAAATCGTGGACAGGAAAATATGGGTTTGTAACGCTTACCGCCTATGGACAGCCATACGGACCTGACGGTTTGAATGAACACGGCCTTTATGTGGGCGTGTACTACCTGCCCGGATTTGCTGAATATGCTGAATACGACAGTACAAAAGCAAACAGCTCGATGAGTGTTGGCGATCTGATGCAATGGATGCTGTCATCGTTTAAAACTGTAGATGAAGCAATTGCCCAACTGAAAACAGTTACCGTTGTAAATGTAGAGAACAAAGATTTTGGCGGAGCCGAATTGCCTTTTCACTTTAAAATATGCGACCCCGAAGGCAACAGTAAAATTATTGAACTGGTTAATAAAGGTGAAGTGAAAATATATGAGCCCTACCTGGGTGTTATAACTAATTCGCCCACTTACGACTGGCATATTATTAATCAACGCAATTACCTGAGTCTGTCAAATCAGCCTTCATCGTCAAAAACATTTGAATCGTACGAACTGAAACCCACCGGAGGCGGTTCAGGGCTGATAGGGCTACCGGGCGATTTTACTCCCCCTTCCCGATTTGTGAGAGCAGCAGCCTTTACGGCATCATGTCGTCCGCTGCAAAATACAACTGAGGCTGTATTCGAATCGTTTCGCATACTGGATAATTTTAATATTCCACTCGGAGCTCAGGTGCCACAAAAAAATTTGCCACAGGATATAGTGAGTGCCACTCAAATTACCTCTTCGTCTGACCTGAAAAATAAAGTATATTACTACCACACCATGTGGAACAGACAGGTGCGTAAAATTGACCTGAATGATATCGATTTTTCCAGCATCAAAGAGCAGTACATTGACGATGATACCTCTAAAAGCAATACCGTAAAAGATGTGACACCGAAGAGTGTGCCTGTAAAAAGAAAATAGCCAAAGCGCGGGTATGTTGCAGTAATTGACGTGTGTAATTTCGGTTGCATTTTTCTACGTGCAATGCGTAGCTTTTGCTTACTTTCCGATGCAGAACTTAGAAAAAATATTGGCCAGCAAGTCATCTGTAGTTACCTCACCTGTTATCTCGCCCAGATGAAAGAGTGCCTTACGTATATCGAATGCCAGAAGCTCACCACTTAATCGTGTATTTAAACCATTGATAACTTGATGTAAGGCTTCGGCCGAGTGTTTTAAAGCTTCATAATGGCGTACATTGGTGATGATAATATCATTTTTTACCTCATCCTTTTTTACCACTTCCATCAGCCTTTGCTTGAGTGTCTCAATGCCTGTATGCGTTTTAGCTGAAACAGGTAAAACTTCAGCAGGTAAAGATTCACTGCCTGTTAACTGAAGGTCATATTTATTACCTATGGGAATAACAATGGCATGAAGGCCTTCAAAAGTTTTCAATTCGTGCTGCAGTTCATCTGCACTGGTTTGCGATACATCGAACACATACAAAATGATACTGGCCTTTTGAATTTTATCGAAGGTGCGCTCAATGCCAATGGCCTCTATACTGTCTGAAGCGTTGCTACGAATGCCTGCTGTATCAATCAGGCGAAAGGTGATACCTTCTATTACAAACGCTTCTTCAATGGTATCGCGTGTGGTGCCTGCAATGTCACTCACAATTGCCCGTTCATCGTTGACCAGTGCATTCAGCAGTGTTGATTTTCCTGCATTGGGCTTGCCGGCAATAACAGTGGGTATTCCGTTTTTTATCGCATTGCCATATTGAAATGTTTGAGTAAGTGCCTGGATAAGATGAAGCAGATTGTTTACCAGTTTTGTCAACTCATCGCGTTGTGCAAATTCTACGTCTTCTTCGGCAAAATCGAGTTCTAGTTCAATAAGAGAAGCAAAATTGATGAGTTGCTCGCGCATAGATGCAATTTGAGAACTGTAGCCACCCCGCATTTGCATCATTGCTGTACGGTGACTTTCCTCACTGTTCGATGCTATTAAATCAGCTACAGCCTCGGCCTGTGCCAAATCCAGTTTTTTGTTGAGAAATGCCCTGAGTGTAAACTCACCGGGTTTGGCTGTGCGGCAGCCTTCATTTACCAGCAGTTGCAGTATCTGCTGCTGTATGTATGGCGAGCCATGGCAGCTAAGCTCTATGGTGTTTTCGCCCGTATATGAACGTGGTGCCAGAAATACCGTTGCCAATACTTCGTCCATTACCTGTGATTGTTGTATGATTTTACCGAAATGAACCGTATGACCGGGCTGCGTGGTTAAATCCTTTCCCTGAAAAATACGGTTTACAATAGCTATAGCCTCACTGCCACTTACACGTATAACGCCTATGGCCCCTACTCCACCCGGTGTGGCCAGCGCGCAAATGGTATCGTTAAGTTCGCTAACAGATGATGCACCCATGCGCACGAAAGTAATACATTCATTTGTGATTCATTCGCGTATATGCTATAAACCAGCAGCCAAGCGCAACCAACACCAGCGGCAAATGCAGATATAAAAATGGGAAATATGTTCCGGCAAAAGTACGGTCGAGCACTCCATTTACCGGCAAAAACAAAGGCAATGCCAGGCATGCTGCCCAAATTCTGTATTTCAAGCTGCTTATACCAATCAACCCAACTAACGGAAGCAATAACAATACATCATAAAACAAATGATAGCTGAGCAACAAGCTGACGAATGCAATGGCAGTAAAAAGGTGAGCATCGTTTTTGATCGGTTTGTTCCAAAGTACATATGCAAGCAGAATAAGCATACCGTTTTGCAGCAGCTTCCAAAGCGCATAACTGTTGCTGAACAGGTAATTTACCCACACGCCTGCATCTGTAAGGGTGCGCATGTAGTAAATATTTCCCTGTGCGTATACCATATCCATCAGTGCATTGATGTTATGATAAAAGCCATTCAACAATGCCAGAGTTTGTGTAAAAACAAACAGCGATATAACCAGCAATACAAACTGCCACAATACAGCTATAGCCACCACACGATACCTGCGCCTAACCACGAGATATATAACAAAAGGCAATGCCAGTGTAGGCTTACACAGGGTTATGCCTAGCAGGAAGGCTGCTAAATGATTGCGCTGATGCTTAATCAGGTAAAGCGATAACAGCCCGGTAAGCAGAAATAAAAACGTGGGCTGACCCACCAGCAAAGCGTGAAATGTTCCTTTAAATGCACATGCTACAAGCAGAATTGAGATGAATGAAATGCGTGTTAAATCAAAATAATTTCTGATTAACAAAATGATGAGCAACAATGCTGCACACGAAAATAGCAGATTAACTACAGCTGCCCATTTCCAGGTCATTAATGCTGTTAAACCATATACCGGAAATGCAGCAGGCGGATACACCAATGAGTTTTGAGGCAACCCGGGCGGCAGTGTATTTTCAATGTGTTCATCTTCACACACCGATTGCCACGTCTGTTTTAAAACAGCATCATCGTAGGCATTTTGCCCTTGTAACCAGCACCGTGCACCTAAATACACATTGCGGAAATCGATGGGTGAGTTATATGTGAAGCTAAGAAAATGGGATGCATGCAACAGCGCGCAGGCAAATAAAAAAATGTAGAACGCTGTGTTAAAGTGTGCCTGGTATTTCATACTTCAGCACAATGATACATTCTTTAATCAGTATTTGGTATTGGCTGCAATGGGTAGCAGCTTTATCATTCCAATTTTATTAAATAACCTTATAAATGGATATACCGGATCAAATTCCCACCATTTGGCGGCAAAATTAGGACGGGCACCTGCATGGTGGTGATTGTTCTGAAACAATTCACCCAACATTAGAAAATCAATGATTAAGGTATTTTTAGAATGGTCTTTTTCGCCAAAATTGCGGTAGCCGTATTTGTGTCCGGCCCAGTTTACTATTGCACCCTGCACAGGTCCCATTAAAAAATGAACAGGCAATAACAAATACATCCACCACTGTGTAGCAAAGGTAACGTAAAAGGCAACATAAGCAACTCCGAAAGCAACGCGTACAGGCCATGCATCGGCAATACGGTCAATGGCAGGATAAACAGGATAATTCTTTTCAAACTTCGGTTCAACGGTCATGGTACCGCGATGCACACCGTTGTATACCTTGCGGGTATGCCACATCATGCTGAATACTTCTTTGAAAAAATGAGGCGTGTGCGGATCTTTTTCAGTATCGCTGTAGGCATGATGCATGCGGTGTAAAATGGCATAGGCACGTGCATTTAAATACGATGACCCTTGTGTAACCCACGCATATGTGTACCAGAATTTTTCCCAGAACGGATTCATCGTAAACATTTTGTGGGCAGCATATCGGTGAAGAAAAAACGTTTGTCCAAAAAGTGACAGGTACCAGTGACCAACAAAGAAGAGTAAAACAGCCATTTAAATTAATTATGTGATTTCAAAAATAATGCTGCAATAACGCACAAAGCAGGCAGCTATCCAACATGTATTAACCGGTTATCTGTATGTGCCTCATGCATCAAGGGTTGCAGAACATACAATACATAGGATCAATGGTTTCTTTACCGTTTGGATACATTACGCGTTCGGTATACGCACAATTGGTACAACTATACACGTGTGTTTTCACATACTTACTGGGCATTTGACATATCGAACAAGGTAAACCTTTTTCGGTGTGAGTAACACCATAGCCCGGATATCCGCACTGCGTGCATGCATGCTGCAGGCGTTTAACAAGATCATGTGTCAGTTGTTTAATATGCTGCATGCGTGTGGGGTTGTGCATAGCACGCATATCGGTTTCGGCATACAATCGGCCGAATTTTTCAAATAGTATATCAGCATGTTCGTGAAGTTCATTTTGATGATGAATGCCCTTAATCATGTCATCGTAGGTATTTACATCGGGTCGCAAAATGATGGCGTGCGAGGGAAACTGAACACGTTCACAAAACTCATCCAGTTCGTGCGGCTGGTGTATGACTTGTGCTGCAAAATTGGTTTGGTGTGTGATGCTTCTGACCACACATTCAAAGTCATACTCAAAGTCGGTAAAGACCAGCCATTCTTCGTTGGCCGGTACATATGGAATAACCGGATCGGGACCAAATGAGCCCTCGCTGGCAATGACCAACGATGCATGAAATTCATTCTTTGCCCACTCCCCTTTTTTCCTGGCTGTAGTCAGGGCATCGTGCTGTCGCATGCGTTCGCTGCTGAATGTACCAAATATATCAGTATCTGCGTGCTGCGGAACATACGATACTATGCCCAATGCATCGGCTAAAACAGGTGCAATAACCGATTGCTTTTGATGTTGTGTAACGATACACAGTTCACGATTTTTCCAGGCGGTATACAAGGCATGCTGCATAGCTGCAAATATTGTAAAATATATGCGTCCTTACTCACAGCTTAAGCAACCGTGCAAGTATGCAAACGTATATTCAACAACATATTTTTTACTTTTTTAAATTATCGACTTACACTTTTAATTCATCATTAAATTACATTATAAACACATGTAATACAGATATTTTTATTTATTTTAAGTCTGTAAAATGCGTGTATATCCGTTTTTACACGGTTACTTACGTATCTATCCGGATGAAATACGAATCGGGTTTGGGGGTCGCCACAACTTTGCACCGTCAATTCGAAACGACAACCGATAAAAAACTTAACCCGGTAACGTAACGAAGCGACAGCATGCATCAGGTTGCAAAGTTTGCAAGGCGCCTGCAAGACAATGAGCCGGTGTGTGAAAGTAAATAAATCGTTTAACAATTAAATTTTAAAAATCATGAACAACTTACGTAATTCAGTACGCTTAATCGGTCGCTTAGGCCAGAATCCAGATGTGAAAAAGTTAAATTCGGGCAAATCGCTTGCAAAATGTTCCATTGCTACATCTGAGGTGTATCGCAATGATGCCGGTGAGAAAGTAGAAGAAACACAGTGGCACAATGTAGTAGCCTGGGGCAAGCAGGCCGAACTGTTTGAGAAGTACCTTAAGAAGGGCAGCGAGATTGCCATTGAGGGTAAATTGAGCAGCCGCAGCTATCAGGATAAGGATGGTAACAAGCGTTATACTACCGAAATCGTAGTGAATGAGTTGCTGATGCTGGGTGGCAAGAAAGATTAGTATTGCACCGGGCAGTCGGTAAAGTCCCGCACAACTGTGGTTGTGCGGGACTTATTTTTTTGTATTCAGACGAATGCCATCCTGCTCAATAGTGATGAGCTTACGTCTGTAAAGATGGCCAATGGTCATCTTAAATGTTTTTTTGCTCATACCAAATACGCTGTAAATTTCTTCAGCGGGTGATTTATCGTGGTAAGGCAAGAATCCATTGGCCAGTTTTAGTCGGGTTATTATAGAATCGGTCTCTGTTTCTACTCGTGTGTGTCCGGGTTTGCCTATTACAACATCGAGTTTATTATCAGGTTTTATTTTTTTGATAAATCCGGTGAGCAAATCGCCTGCATAAATGTCTTTGAAAATTTCATTGTTGTGCACCAGACCCATGTGTTTGTTATTGATAATAACCTGATATCCCAGTGGAGTATTTTTGTAAACAATCAGTTCAACTTCTTCCTTCTCTTTTACGGTAAGTAATTCGTTGCTGAGTTCATCTTCCAGTTTTTCTTTGCCTATAACCTTTCCGTTGGTGGGATCAATAACTATTTTCACCAAACAGCGGTCACCTTTTTTCAAATCATCTTCGTGAAAACTGCGCGGCACAAAAAGATCTTTGGGCAAACCCCAGTCTAAAAAAGCTCCTGCAGTAGTTATTGAAAGCACTTTGAGTGTAGCAAAATCACCTACCTGTGCATAGGGTTTTAGTAAGGTAGCTGTTAATTCACCTTCGATGTTGTGATATAAGAATACAGAAACCTTATCGCCTGCACGCAAATATGAAGAAGCAGTGTTACGGGGAAGCTTAATGGAATGTTCAAGTAATATGTCATCATTTTGCAGTTGATTAACTGTGAGTTCATAATAATGACCGGGCAATAAATTCATGTGTCAAAGTAAGTCAATTTAAACCGCAATACGATATGGATGCGGGAGCTATACTTACTTTTTTAGTAAGTCTTTAAATACTTTTTCAAATTTTTCAACTTTAGGCTGAATCACAAAACGGCAATAGGGTTGTTCGCCATTATCGTTGAAATAATTTTGATGGTATTCTTCGGCTGTATAAAATTCAGTGAAGGGTGTAACTTCTGTCACAATCGGATTGGGAAACACTCCTGATTTATTCAACTCATCAATTGCCTTTACTGAACTTTGCTGCTGATAGGTCTGGGTAAAATAAATGGCTGAGCGGTACTGTGTGCCTATATCATTTCCTTGTCTGTTAAGAGTCGTAGGATCGTGGCTAGTAAAGAAGGCTTTGAGCAATGTGGCAAAGTCTATCTCATCGGGATGATAAACTACCCTGCACACTTCGGCATGGCCTGTTAAGCCTGAGCATACTTCTTTGTATGTTGGATTTTTAATATGTCCTCCGGTGTAGCCTGATACAACACTCTCAACGCCTTTCAGTCGTTGAAAAACAGCTTCCACACACCAAAAGCATCCTGCGCCAAAATAAATTGTGTCGGTTGTAGAAGTATTCATAGGTTTTGATTTAACGGGTTGAGGTGTAAGCGTACTTTTATCTGATCTGCCGTTTACACAGGCTACCAGTAAAACCAATGAGGCTGCGATACCGAATGCAACAGATTTTAAGTTCATTTATATACAACATATGTCGGGCAAAATAGTTCCCGGTTTTTAGTTGGCCTTGGTCAGCTCATCAATCAGCCTGGGGTATACCTTTTCCAGCAACATACTGTTGGCCGTTTTATAGGCATCAAGTCCGGCATTTTCAGGTGTTGTTTGATAGCCTTTCACACTTTGCAGGGCATCTTTAAATACATCTACATCGTTGCGTGTTTCGGTAAGTATGATAGTCATGTCAAGTGACGATTGCTGCATATTGCCCCAAATGTTACCCAATGATTTGGTGTCGGAAGTTACTTTCAAAATATAGTCTGACTCCTCACGTGTGCGCACAAACTGACAACCAAATTCAGTGAGTTGCCTTTTAAGCGTAGCTTCAAAAATTGTAGATGCCAGCGCTTTACTCAAATTGCGCTCATTGCCTTCAAAATATACCCGCAGGGGTTCAACCTGAACCCTGAGCATCGTGCCCGGCACATCGAGCCGCAGCAGTATGTTGGTTAATGAACCATTCAGTGAATCAACGTTGATGATACGTTTTAAATCGGGCACGATACGTACCGATTGTAAAGGATCTTTTGACTGAATGCTGTGAATGGAAAACGAGGCCTGCCCTTTGGCATCTGTTTCGGACTGGGTGCCGAATTTCATTTTACCTGATTGTGCCTGTGGGTTTATAGGCAAATACAATACGTTTATATGTGGTGCGGTATTAAATACCGCTGAAACATTAATCGGTTCCGATATGGCTTTTCCTACTTTGCCTTTTACGGAAGAAATTTCAGTTGATAATTTTACCGCGTATAGTTGCTGCTGAATGGAGTTTATGAGTTCATTTACGAACAGCACTTCTTTTCCATCAACTGTGGTATAAATATTTTCGCTGAGGTAATCCTGCAAGGCAGCAAGTGCTTTTATTTTCATGCGCAGGGCAGGCATGTAATTTTGAAACATATCAAGCCTGCGCGCTTCAGTGTAAAAATTTTCAGCTCTATCTACAGCTGCCATCATTTTACGCCTGCGCACTTCAGCATATTTTTCTTTTGACAGGCGGTAGTAAATCCAAAATGTTTCATTGGTTTCCCAACTATCAACTACTTCAAACTCTTCTATTGAATTGCGTGCTGAAAGACGCGAGTCAGACTCAAACTGCTGTTTGAATTCATCATTGCTCTGATACTGCGATAACACTGAGTTGGTACTAATCGTTACCTGTATTTCTGAAATCAGATCATTCAGTGCATTTCGTTTGGCTATGGTCTGGTATTCGTTCGGATTGCTTGCTTTAGATGAAATACCCACTCCTATATAATACATGCTGTTCACCGGCCTGTTGTTTATCCATTCAGGCCTCGGTCGTGTACTTTTGGTTTGTGTACCACAGGATACCAAAAACCAAAATAGAAAAAATGCAGTGTTAAATTTCAGCATGTATGCGCAATGATTGTAAGATTGTTTGAAAAATAACATGCCGGCAACCTAAGTGCTGCCGGCACGTACAGACTAAAGATGCAATTAGTTGCCTCTTTCTTTAGCCAGTTTCTCCATTTCGGAGTTGAATATTTCCTCAAACTTTTTCTTGTCGTAGTCTTGCTGCAACTTCTGATTTTGTCCAATACCGCGGTCAATGCCGTTCATTACGGTTTGCTTATTGGCTTCAATAGATACCCAATAGGTAAAAGTGTTGCTTGTTTCTTTAAACAGTTTTTCATCCATGATGCGTACATCAACCAATTGCTGATTGGTTACCTCGCGGGCCATTTCCTCAAACTTGTTCGAAAACTCCTGATTGTTGCCTACCTGACGCTGGTTGGTATACTGCTCGGTTACTTTCTTTATGGTAGTGTTGATTAAACCGGCCATTTCTGATTTGGCATTTTGCAACGCAATCTTTTTTGCTGTAGTCATATCAGGGCTGTTGCCTGATCCTTTGGCGCGGAAGTGTTCCTTATCAGACTGGTATTCGCGTGTGCTGAATGGTACGCTAATTTCCTTGGCACCTGTTTCTTTTTGTATCGTGGTTTTTGATTTGCACGATGATACTCCGGCAATAGCTAAACCGGTTAAGAGAGTGGCTGCTGCGAGCCGGGCGATGGTGGTTTTCATATGTGTATGTATTAAAAATTTATAGTATGTGGTGCGTAATTACAAACGTAGTGCCAAAATAATCAACTTATCGTGATTTGTCTGTTTTCCAGCATTTTTTTTGTGTAATCGTACCCTAATTTGACAATATCGCGGGCGGCTGATACCTTAAACCAGTGATATTCCATCAAGTGTGCAGGTTCAATATAGTGTGTACACAACTGAATATTGTTCTGTACATTGGCACGAATGGATAGGTGAACCACACGGTCAATAAAATTGCGAAATGAACGAAACTTGTTGATTTCATTCACCGGATTCACATTTACACCAATAATATGACGACATTTACGCAGCAGGGGCTGAACAGGCAGGTTGTTCATCAATCCGCCATCGACATATAAATTACCGGCCAGTGATACAGGTTTCAACATCAGGGGTATGGCTGATGAAGCCAGTACAGCTTCTATAATGTTGCCATCTTCAAAATACTCGGTGTGCGCACGTGTAAAATTGGTGGCGCAAATGGTTACAGGCATTGGCAATTCTTCAATACGCTTATGACGCAGATGCTGATTAAAAACCTTACGCAGGCCATCGGCTTTTAAAACTCCCAAGCGTGGTGTACGAATGCGTAATATCTTATATACATCCAAATCGTGAAGCAATTCAAAAATCTCATCGGGTGTGTAACCATCTGCATACAGCACGCCTATTATGGCTCCTGCGCTAACTGCCGATATGGTTTCAGGGTAAATATCGTGCTCGTTCAGTGCTTTGAGTACACCTATATGAGCAAAACCACGTGCCCCACCGCCCGAAAGCACTATTCCGCATTTATATTTTGGGGTATCCATCAAAAGCGGTAACCAGCGGTAAGCACGAAATTGGTAAAGCTAAAGCTGTTTGTAACGCTGGCAAACTGACCTGTGCTTACTGTGTATGGTGCAAATAATGATTGACCAAATAAATGGCTCACGGTAAAATCATAAAAGAAACGATCAACCAGCATACCTGCCCCACCCGATATCTGTTGCATATCCAGATTTGCAGTTGTATTACCCAATATTTCTTTCTTGTATGGACTTTGCAAAAGTGCATATCCGCCACGCAGCATAAATATATCACTCACGCGCCACTCGGCACCGGTACGAATATTATATACCTGACGGTACAGATTAGCTGCATTGGTATTTGCTCTTGAAAAATCGAACGATGAACTGATATAGCCTGTGCTGTAATCAATCATTTCTACATCGGCTGTTACAAAACCGTGTTGGCCTGCCATAAGCATAACACTTCCGGTAAAGCGAAACGGAGTAACAATCTGGTATTCGATAAAATCGTTTGGCCCCCTGTATACGTCAGAAATGTTGGACTCTCTCATTTCGAAATGGTAATCTTCACGCATGTTGATACGGGTGCGGGTTTGTGCCGAAAATCCGATGCGCAGCATATCCACCGGCCTTACAATGATACCAAATCGTCCGCCCACACCGGTTCCGCTGGCATCAATATTTTGCCTGTATGACAAACTACGCTGTCCCGGCATCAGCGGATCAACAATGCGTTCGTTAAATACGAGTTCACTTTCGCGGTAAGCATGTGTTAATACCAGCGAGGCACCCAGATAAACGAAATTGGAAATATTGATTCCGGTGGTTACATTATATTCATTCATAGCGCCCCGGTTTGTAATAAGGCCCGACTGCGCAAAGTGATTAAACTGCGATGTGGTGTCGCTAGCATATTTGTTGATGTAAGTTGCCGCTGAACCCGGCAGAGTATCTAAAATATATAAACGCCAGGCCATGTTGGCCGGATCATTAGCCGGGTAATTATTGTCAAAACTCTGATAAGGCCTTCCGTTTGCCTGCTCTAAAAAAGAGTTTACAATAGAACTTGACTTGTTGTTGCCCGTATAACTTTGTGTTGTTTGAAAATTATTGATGCGGTTAAAGCCTGCTGCTACAGATAATGATGCGAGTCCCTGCTGCACATCCCTTCCCATTTCATTAAACACTTTGGTAACAACCACGCCCATTGAAGGCAATGCCAGGTTTGTTCTGCCTTCATCAGTTGTTGTACCGAGGTATGATGAGCGGTTGCTGTTGTAATTAATTCCGGTTGACTGGTGTATTTCGTTTCTGCGATAAAGACCCACACCGGCCGGATTAATAGCTGTAGCTGAAAAATCGGCTCCCACGGCTCCGAATGCTCCGCCAACTGCCTGACTGCGCGCAGTACCAAACTGAAACTGTTGTGAGTAGCGCAATATCTCATCTTCGTTTTGTGCGTATATATTCCATACACACATCAAGCTACATGACAAGAGTATAAATTTTTTCATACGTATATTTTGATGTGGTTGTTATCTTCTTGGTCTTTGTCCACCGCCCGATGAACCGCCACCGCCTGCAGGACGCATGCCTCCGCCACCTGACGGTGTGCCGAAACTGCTGCGACCGGCAGGTGCTACATCCGTGCGTGTTGGGTAATTAGTTCTGGTATCAGGCTGACTGTTTTGCATGCGCATATTATTGTCCATACGTTGTACAGGAGCAGTTTGTGTTTCAGCTGAAGGCTTAGGCATCATTTGTTGTTGCTGTACGGCTGCATCATTCGAAGGCTGATAAGTTCCATAACCTTTCAAGCGATTGGCATCAGATGTTGCAGGCACGTATACCTGACGGCCGTTTACTTCTACCAGACGTGGCGTTTGAGGTGCTGCCGGACGCATACGCTGCTGTTCATTAACCGGTATTGCGGGTGACGTATTTGTATTTGCATCGGGTATTGTACGCATTTGACCGCTGCCTGCAGTTGAAGGATTAAAAGTAGATCCTCCTGACGCATTATCCTGCCTTGGACGCTGTTGTGAAGTTCGGTTTTCATCCGAGCCATTTGGTGCCGGAACGGGATTATTCCACCAGCCGGGACCCCAACCAAACCAAGGATCGTAAAAGCCGTTTCCCCAGCCAAACCAAGGGTCGCCCCATCCCAACCACATAGAACTTTGCCACGGTCCGCCCCATTGCCATGATGGCCCCCACCACGTATTCCAACCACCCCAGTGATTTCGATTCCAGTTATTATTCCAGCCAAAACCGTTATTCCAGCCAAATCCTGTATTTATTCCACAGCCGAATCCATTGTTCCAGCCCCAGCCGGGAGTAATACCGAGACCCCAGTTCCAGTTCGAATTGTTCCTGCGCTCGAGCCTGCGTGCACGCCTGGCTTCACGCTGTGTTTCGCGTTCGTCAAATGGTGGTGGCGTAGTTGTTGAATAATAACCCGATAACCAAGGCTGAGCGCGGTATACCGAATCCCAGTAAGCTTTGTATTGCGGGTAATGTATTTCAGCCATCGGATTGGCAGTACTGTTGTCGTCAGTTATGCGGTTCGTAGGATTTCCATATCGTGGCGGGTTTGCCTGCAGTATGGAGTCAACATCTACCTTAGGTATAAGAACCGGAGTTTCACGGTTGGCTTTCCTGGAGTAATAAACATCATCAGCCGAATTAGGCATATAATACAACACATTGCACGAACTCGTAACCGCGATGCCGATCAGATAAATGAGTTTTTTCATACGCTGCAATTTAAGAATAGATATACAAAGTAACGGTGAAAAACTATTTTTGCCACCGGTTTCACCTAATTGACAAATACCGTTCCACAATTGAACTAACCTATAATGGACATAAAAAAAATTAAACGTAGCGAAGACTACTCAGCCTGGTACAATAACCTGGTAAAAAATGCAGACCTCGCAGAACACAGTGATGTAAAAGGCTGTATGGTGATAAAGCCCTACGGCTACGCTATATGGGAAAAAATGCAGCATGAACTGGACACACGTTTCAAAGCTACAGGACATCAAAATGCCTATTTTCCCTTGTTTATACCCAAATCGTTTTTTAGCAAAGAAGCAAGCCATGTAGATGGTTTCGCCAAAGAATGTGCTGTAGTTACACATTACCGATTAAAAGTAGATGAACAAACAAGAGAAATTGTTGTAGATGCCGATGCCCGTCTGGATGAAGAACTGATTGTGCGCCCTACATCCGAAACCATCATATGGAATACCTACCGCAACTGGATTCAATCGTACCGCGATTTACCCATACTGCTTAATCAATGGGCCAATGTGGTACGCTGGGAAATGCGCACACGCCTTTTTTTACGTACATCTGAATTTTTGTGGCAGGAAGGGCATACCGCTCACGCCACAGCCGAAGAGGCTATTGAAGAAACAAAACAAATGCTGGATGTTTATGCCGATTTTGCTGAGAACATACTGGCCGTGCCTGTTATATGTGGTGTTAAAACTGCCAACGAACGTTTTGCCGGGGCATTAGACACCTACTGCATTGAAGGATTGATGCAGGATGGCAAAGCGCTGCAAATGGGAACTTCTCATTTTCTAGGGCAAAATTTTGCGAAAGCCTTTGATGTAAAATTTCTGACCAAAGAAAACAAACAGGAATACGTATGGGCTACATCGTGGGGTGTATCTACACGCCTTATGGGAGCGCTGATTATGACACATTCCGATGACGATGGACTGGTACTGCCTCCCCGACTGGCACCCATACAGGTTGTTATTATTCCTATTTACCGCAAAGATGAAGAACGCGTGGCAGTGATGGAAAAAGCCGAGTACATAAAAAAACAGCTGCTGGCCAAAGGCATGAGTGTGAAACTGGATATACGTGACCACTTGTCGCCAGGTTTTAAATATGCCGACCATGAACTGAAAGGTGTGCCGGTACGTATTGCCATAGGCCCACGCGATGTTCAAAATGAAACCGTTGAAGTAGCCCGCAGAGATACCAAAGAAAAACAAAGTATGAGCATGGTTGATCTGGATACAAAAATTGAACACTTGCTCGATGCCATACAACAAAATATTTACCAAAAGGCACTTGATTTCAGAGATGACAATATAACTGCAGTAAATACGTGGGATGAATTTAAATCGATGCTGGAAGCCAAAGGAGGATTTTTATCGGCACACTGGGATGGAACGTCCGAAACCGAACAAAAAATTAAAGACGAAACCAAGGCAACCATTCGCTGCATTCCTTTGCTGAACAAGCAAGAAACAGGTACTTGTATTTACTCCGGTAAACCCAGTACACAGCGAGTATTGTTTGCACGCGCCTACTAGCATTAAGTTATTCGGGTGTGTTGGTTATTAGAGCGACTGCCTCTATTTTCGTGGGTATGAATACACCCTACTTCGTCCGCTACTTAGCCATATTAACGTTTGTTGCTCATGTGAAAGCACAACCCGGTACTGCCCATCTTACACCGGTTATACCTACTGCCATGCACGAAGTAACCGTACAGGTTCCTTCCAAATATGCCGGTATTTTCCCTGCTAACAGAAAACTGAAAGTACCAGTAGGATATCAGGTTAAAGTATACCATGCCGGAGGATTAAGTAAACCGCGCTTTATGAGTTTTGACCAGAACGGTGTATTGCACGTAGCCGATCAAACTGCAGGTAAGGTATTTGCCATGCCCGATAAAAACAGCGATGGCATAGCCGATACATTATTTACCGCTGCCGATAATTTTAGCATTTCGCACGATGTTAAATTTTATAAAGGTGCCATGTATGTAACCAATGAAAGACGTGTATGGAAACTGACCGATGCGAACAGCGATGGTGTGTACGAAACCCGTACCGTATTTATTGACAGCATTGCCGAAGGTGCAACCCAACCCGGTGGGGGCCATCGCACCCGTACGCTGGTATTCGACAGTGTGAATGCCAAAGCATACCTTTCTATTGGTTCGCTGTGCAACGTATGCCGCGAAGATTTCAGGGCGGTAATTGAACGATATAACGATGACGGAACCGGACGTGAGATTTTTGCAAGTGGTGTGCGCAATGCGGTGGGAATGGATATTCAGCCTGCCACACGCAAACTATGGGTCAACAATAACGGTAGCGATAGGCAAGGCAATGAAATTCCACCCGAGTGGATTGATATCATTCGTCAAAATGGTTTTTACGGCTACCCTTTTGCATATGGAAATCAGGCGTGGTTTAATATGAATGCGCATTCCGATTACCAGGCGCTGCTGCCCATAACTGCTACCGACAGTGCCAAGGTTAGTAAAATGATACAACCTGCAGCACTTATACGCTCGCATACAGCACCCATGGCATTACATTTTTTAAACCCATCTTTCCCATCTGCTATGCAATACGGAATGCTATCAGCTTTGCGCGGTTCGTGGAATGCACCGGGCAATCACCGCGGCTACAGCGTTATTTATCTGCACCTGACCTCGCCTGACGATACCATAGTAGATCACGTTTCAGATTTCATAACCGGTTTTTTAACTGATAGTGTAAGCCGCTTATTTTGGGGCCGGCCTGTGGGTATAGCCACCAACATGCTTGGGCAGGTATTTATCAGTTCAGATGAAGGCACATCGTGCATACTACAGGTATACCCCGAAAAACCTACAGGACTAATTGAAAATGAAATTAAGCATGAAGATGTGCGTATATACCCAAACCCCGGTAGCGATTTTGTAACTATAAAAACGTCAAAATCCGTCAACTACACACAGATGTATGACATACATGGCCGAGCATGCCTGCGTATCAATTCAACCCGTCTGAATACCGCTGAATTAGCACCCGGCAGTTATGTAGTTCGCGTTTACTTCAGTGATGGAAGTATCACATCCACCCGATTTGTAAAGTGTAATTGAAATGGGTTTCAGCTTGGTGATCACGTTTGCAAGTGTTAAACTCTGATACTGGTTATGTTGATTGTGATACTATATGAGATAAACGTAAGTATTGCATAAAAAAAGCCGCGGACTGCGGCTTTTTGTTTCGCTCCCCGGGCTGCCCCGATATGCATCGGGGTCGAACCAGCGTACTATTTAAATTTGGTTTTTAACCATTCTACTACTTCGGGCTGCTCTTTTAGTTTTTCCAAATAAGCAGATGATTTCATACGTTTCAAATAGCTTTCTATATCGTAAGCCTGTTTTGATTCCAAATCACCAATTACCAAGTAAATTTTCCAAGGCATACCTCTGCTAGTGAATGAATCCTTGTAAACTCCATCATTATGCTCTTGGAGTCGTCTCTCGATATTATCTGTAGTACCGGTATAATATCGATTCAACTTAGCTGAGTATATTACATATACCAAATACATATTCCATAATAAAAAAAAGCCGCGGACTGCGGCTTTTTGTTTCGCTCCCCGGGCTGGGCTCGAACCAGCGACCCCATGATTAACAGTCATGTGCTCTAACCAGCTGAGCTACCGAGGAGTTTCCTTTAAAAAGGGATGCAAGTATAGGTTTTGATAATTAATTACGCAATATTTGTCCGCAAATTTTTTTAGTTCACAATACCATGAGTTTAGTAATAGTTGGCAGCGTAGCCTTTGATGCCATTGAAACCCCCTTCGGCAAAACAGATAAAATAATTGGCGGTGCAGCCTCATACATCGCACTGGCCTCTACCTATTTTACTTCACAAGCCAAACTGGTTGCCGTAGTTGGCGATGACTTCCCCGTTGATTTTATTCAAACACTGAAAAACAAAGGTGTAAATACCGATGGATTACAGATAAAACAAGGTGAAAAATCGTTCTTCTGGTCGGGTAAATACCATACCGATATGAATTCGCGTGATACGCTGGTTACCGAACTAAATGTATTGGCTGATTTTGACCCCGTTATCCCCGATTCGTATCAGGATTGCGAATACCTGATGCTGGGCAACCTTAGTCCTCAAGTGCAAATGACCGTACTTAACCGACTTGCCAAACGCCCGAAACTCGTAGTTATGGATACCATGAACTTTTGGATGGAAATAGCACTTGATGACCTGAAAGCCACACTGAAACAAATAGATGTGCTGACCATAAACGATGAAGAAGCCCGCCAGCTTTCCGGAGAATATTCGCTGGTAAAAGCTGCTGCCAAAATTCAAGCTATGGGCCCCCGCTACCTCATTATTAAAAAAGGAGAAAACGGAGCGTTGCTTTTCCATGGCTCCGAGGTATTCTTTGCCCCTGCCCTGCCGCTTGAAGAAGTTTTCGACCCTACAGGTGCAGGCGATACGTTTGCCGGAGGCTTTATAGGCTATCTGGCCAAAACCGGTGACATTTCGTTTGAAAACATGAAAAACGCCATTATTTACGGATCGGCAATGGCTTCGTTTTGTGTCGAAAAATTTGGTACCGAAAGGCTTATGAACCTTCAACAAACGGAAATGAACGAACGCATACAACAATTTAAAAATCTGGTTCGCTTTAATATGGCTTCGGTTTAATAGCCACACATTTGAATAAATTCCCTCTTTTCCTACATTTGCGCCCACTATATATTAATACATATGCCAGGAGATAATGTAATTAAACACAACGCGGAAAACCCGTTCGAGTCCATGAAGAAGCGCTTCGACATCGCAGCTAAAATTTTAGGTCTGGATGAAAGCGATTACAACGTACTTATTGCTCCGCAAAAAGCGGTTATCGTTAACATACCAGTTACCATGGATGATGGTAAGGTAAAAGTATTCGAAGGTTTTCGTGTGGTACACAATGCCAACCTCGGCCCTTCCAAAGGCGGCATACGCTACTCTATGGATGTACACCTGGATGAAGTAAAAGCCCTGGCAGCCTGGATGACCTGGAAATGTGCGGTAGTAGGTATACCCTACGGTGGCGGCAAAGGCGGTATTAAATGTGACCCACGCTCGATGAGCAAAGGTGAACTTGAACGCCTGACGCGTTCATACACCGATATGATGGTGGATGTTTTTGGCCCCGATAAAGACATTCCCGCACCCGATATGGGTACAGGACCTCAGGAGATGGCCTGGCTCATGGATGAGTATTCAAAACTGGTAGGCCGTTCGCAGCCTGCTGTTGTTACCGGAAAACCCATTGTGCTGGGTGGATCGCTGGGCCGTGTAGAAGCTACCGGCCGTGGCGTAATGGTTTCAACCCGCGCGGCACTGGCCAAAATGGGCATTTCGCCTGTAGGCACTACCTGTGCTGTTCAGGGTTTTGGTAACGTAGGTTCTATTTCAGCCAAATTGCTGGCCATGCAAGGTTTAAAAATAGTAGCTATATCGGATGTTAGCGGAGCATACTACAACCCTGATGGTATTGATATAGAAGCTGCCATTAAATTCAGAGACTCAAACAAAGGTACGCTTGCCGGTTTTGCCAATGGTAAACTAATAAGCAATGCCGAACTGCTTGAACTGGATGTAACCGTTCTGGTGCCCGCAGCCATGGAAGATCAGATTACTGAAGAAAATGCCGACCGCATAAAAGCCAAACTTATTGTAGAAGGTGCCAACGGACCAACATCGGCCAGTGCTGATGATATACTGAATAAAAAAGGTGTGGTGGTAGTACCCGATATTTTAGCCAATGCAGGTGGTGTTACAGTTAGTTACTTTGAGTGGGTGCAAAACCGACTGGGTTATTACTGGACCGAAGAACGTGTATACCGCAGGGCCGATCGTGTAATGAAAACTGCATTCGAAGGCGTATATCAGGCTGCTCAAAAATACAATATCCCAATGCGCATAGCCGCTTATGTGGTAGCCATACAACGTGTGGCTGAAGTGGAAAGCATGCGTGGCAAATTCGGGTTATAAACCTGTCTTACTAAAATACATCATCCCTCTGCCTAATCGGCAGAGGGATTTTTATATATTCGAAACACATTAATACCTAAATAACATGTTACACAGAGAAGGAAAAGCTACTATATTCATTACCCTCATTTCGCTTTTTGCCATCAATGCGGGAATTAAATGGCTATTGCCCGATGCCGTTATCGTACACAATATTCTCATCGCTATATCCATCATATTTCTGATTATTATTCTTCAGTTCTTTCGTAATCCGACTATCACGCCCACCCTGGGCGAAAATCTAGTAGTGTCACCAGCAGATGGCAAAGTGGTGGTGATAGAAGAAGTAGAGGCTGACGAGTTCTTTACCGGAAAACGCCTGCAGGTATCGGTTTTTATGAGTCCGTTTAATGTGCACGTAAACCGCAATCCGGTAAGCGGTATTGTGCGTTACTTCAAATATCATCCGGGCAAATACCTGGTGGCCTGGCATCCGAAATCATCAACCGAAAACGAACGCACATGTGTTGTTATTGAAACAACTTCAAAAAAACAGGTGCTGTTTAAGCAAATTGCGGGTGCACTGGCCAAGCGTATAGTATGGTATGTAAAAGAAGGACAGGCAGTGAATCAAACAGCCGAAATGGGCTTTATAAAATTTGGCTCACGGGTAGATTTGCTATTGCCACTGGATGCTAAAGTAAAGGTTAGCTTAAACCAAAAAGTAAAAGGCGGAGAAACCGTGCTGGCCGAATTGTGATTTCTTAAAATACACTAAATCTATCCGTTTTACGTTTTGGTTTATTAAATTCGTATTCGTATTTACAACAAATAAAACACACGCATGAAAAAGTTCATCCTTACGCTGACCGTAGTAGCTGTATCAGCTATGTATGCTCACTCACAAGAACCTGCTCAAACTCCTAAGACTAAAGTACCTGCTACCAAAGCAGCTCCTGCATCTAACGCAGCTGATGCCAAACCGGCTGTAGCGGTAGAACAGGTGGCTGAAGTTAAACCCGCAAGCACCGATAAAAAAGAATGCAGCACCGAAGAGAAAAAATCGTGTGAAAGCAAATCGAAAAAATCGTGCTGCTCAAGCAAAAAATCAGAGGCAAAACCGTAAAGAAACGAGTGTTACTTCGCTAATAAAAAAAGCCGACCCAAGGGTCGGCTTTTTTTATTAGAAATATTCATACTTCATCTGCCTAACTATGCAGCGCACGATTGGCGGTGGCGGCCAGCGCTGCCTCTTTTACGGCTTCGGCATACGTTGGGTGTGCGTGGCTCATGCGGCTTATATCTTCGGCACTTGCACGAAACTCCATAGCTGTTACTGCCTCGGCAATTAAATCTGCTACACGCGGCCCTATCATATGCACACCCAGCACCTCATCGGTGTTGACATCGGCCAGTATTTTTACAAAACCATCAATATCCATACTGGCACGTGCGCGGCCTAATGCCCGCATGGGAAACGAGCCTGTTTTGTATGTTCGTCCGGCTTTTTTCAGTTCTTCTTCGGTGTATCCCACACCGGCTACCTCGGGCCAGGTATATACCACCCCGGGTATAAGGTTGTAATTGATATGTGGCTTTTGTCCGGCTATGGTTTCAGCAACAAACACCCCTTCTTCTTCAGCTTTGTGAGCCAGCATGGCTCCTTTTACTACATCGCCTATGGCATAAATGCCTTTTACTGCTGTTTCCAGGTGCGCATCGGTTTCAATACGTCCGCGCTCATCGGTTTTCAAGCCCACAGCTTGCAGGTTTAATCCATCAGTATAGGCTTTGCGCCCAACTGATACCAGACAATAATCACCGGTAAAGGTTACCTCTTCGCCTTTATCATTATCGGCTACCACAGTTACTGTTTTACCTTTGGTTTTGGCCGACTTTACCTTATGATTAAAGTGAAAATCGAAGCCTTGTTTGCGTAACACCCGCTGTAATTCTTTTCCCAACGCACCATCCATGGTAGGTATGATGGAAGAGGTATATTCAATAACCGAAACTTTTGCGCCCAGCCTTGCATATACCGAACCCAGTTCAAGGCCTATAACTCCCCCGCCAATGATGATGAGGTGTGAGGGAATTTCTGTCATATTCAGCGCCTCAGTTGAAGTAATAACACGCTTTTTATCAATATCTATTCCGGGTAGCGATGCCGGTTTTGAACCTGTGGCAATAATTACTTTATCGGTATCAATCAGCTGTTCCTGTTGGCCGGTTACCTTTATCTGATTTTTGGTAACAAACGAACCCACTCCACGAAACACATCAATTTTATTTTTCTTCATCAAAAATTCAATGCCATCGCAGGTTTGTTTGACCACACCGTTTTTGCGTTCAATCATTTGTTTAAGGTTTACCTGCACCTCGCCTTTTATATCAATGCCATGCGTAGTAAATGTATGTGTGGCATTGTGGTAATGTTCGGACGAATCGAGCATGGCCTTGGAAGGTATGCAACCCACGTTGAGGCAAGTGCCTCCAAGGGTTTCGTATTTCTCGATAAGTGCCACTTTAAATCCCAGCTGTGCCGCGCGTATAGCGCCTACATAACCACCGGGTCCTGAACCAATTATTGTGATGTCGTATTTCATGTATTATAGTATTACGATTATTAGGGAGCGCAAATGTAGTAAAAGTTATGAGCATAGCGGAGAGGGAAGATTTGAGGCTGCTTCTCGTTAACTATAGGGACGAAGGTTGGAAGTGTGATTTTGAGTTTACCAACCTAGGGTTGGAAGCGAGAAATAAACACTAGCTGAGATTTTACATTGACTATTGCAACATAATTGCATTTGCAATAATAAACAAATGGATACATATTTGCCCTTAAAATCCAATAGCATGGCACCTGACGAAAAAATTACCGGTATACTTCACACACACGAGTTAAAAAAAACACCTGCGCGCGTTAAGGTACTGTATACATTGATGGGCAGTAAATATGCCGTTAGCTATACACGGCTTGAAGAAGTAACCCGCGATGTGGCTGACCGTATTACACTTTATCGCATACTTAAGCACTTTGAACAAAAGGGATTGATTCATAAAACAATGGATCATGAAGGGCAGGCCAAATATGCTATGTGCCACGATGAGTGCAGCACTGATCACCACCGCGATCATCATATACATTTCAATTGTACGGAATGCCATCAAACACTTTGCCTGGAAGATACCGACATACCCAAAATAAATTTGCCGCGTGGCTACAAAGCCAGTGAGTATGCATTTACCATTAATGGATTGTGCCGTCTGTGCAGCAAAGGATAAGCATGTATCGTAGGTGGATGATATGGATGCTGCTGTGCAGCATGGTATGCCCGTACGCATTAGCGCAAGCCCCCTGTGTATTTACACTAAGCGGTAATGTATCGGATGCTGATACCCGTGAACCACTGGCTTACTCGGCAGTTGAACTACAGGGAAAAAATATTCGGACCATAGCCGACTCTAATGGAAAATACATAGTGCGCAATTTGTGCAGTGGTGATCATATTTTGGTGGTATCACACCATTCATGCAAGCCGCTTACGGTAAAAATCAGGATAACACAAAATACTGTTCAGAATGTGGTATTGCCACATACTGTAAATGAATTGACCGAAGTACGTATAGTAGAAAAGTACGACCTGAAACCATCGGCCATACGCGAAGAACTAAACAGTGAAGCCCTGCAACTGAAAAAAGGACTTTCGCTGGCTGAGCAACTGCAACATGTAGCCGGTGTAAGTATGCTGCAAACCGGCAGTACCATTTCCAAACCGGTGATTAACGGCTTGCATGGCAACCGCTTGCTGATAGTTACCAATGGTGTACGGCTTGAGTCGCAGCAATGGGGCAATGACCATGCACCTGAAATAGATCCGTTCACTGCACACCGCATTTCTGTTATTAAAGGTGCCGGAGCGCTTCGCTATGGAAGCGATGCGCTGGCAGGTGCCATTGTTATTGAACCTAAAACTTTGCCATCCAATGGAAAATTAGCAGGCGAAATACAAACCGGATATTTTCACAACAACCGTATGGCGTTTTTCCATACTATGCTGGAGAAAAATTTGAAAACTTTACCGGCACTGAGCTGGCGCTTACAACTGAGTTCTAAAACAGCCGGCAACGTGCGTACTCCGGATTACTATTTGTGGAATTCGGGAATGCGCGAATGGAACGGCAGCGCAATGATAGGCTGGCGCAAACCCAACTACCGTTTAGAAGCTACTGCCTCAGTAGTGAACAGCACGCTGGGAATTTTCTTAGGCAGTCAGGTAGGAAATGTGACAGACCTGAATGAAGCTATTAAGCGCGAAACACCTTTGTTTAACCGCAACGCCTTCAGCTACGGCATTGAGCGCCCCAGGCAGGAACTTATGCATGTGACCGGAAAAGTAAAACACGTTTACTACACCGACAGCCGCCACATATTGCACACACAGTTCAGCTATCAGCGCAATCACCGCAAAGAATTTGACCTGGCTATGATTACCGATAAGCCTGAACTGGATTTGGTGCTGAGTACCGCTCAACTGGATTTGTGGTATGAACATAAACACGATAACTGGATGCACACCTATGGCAGCGTAGTTTCCATTCAGGAAAATGTGTGGGATGGCAGTCGGTTTTTTATTCCCAATTACAGAAGTTATCAGGCTGCCGGATATTATATAGCCCGCTACAACAAGCATAAAAATGATATTGAAATGGGCATACGCTACGATTACCGGGACCTTACCACTTTCCGAAACAATAACAGCGGCAGAACATCTGACGAACGCAACTGGAACAACTTCAGTGGTACACTCAATTATCAGCGTACTGTAAGTACACGGCTTCAGTATACACTTTACACAGGCGTGGCCTGGCGACCTCCTTCCATAAATGAACTTTATGTAAATGGTTTGCACCACGGCACCAGCAGTTTTGAAATAGGTAATGCACAACTCAAAAATGAAACCGGTTATAAAACCGGAGCACGAATTTTACTGAACGGATTCGACAGCGCAGTGCAGTTCGATGTATACGTGTACAATCAATTTTTCATCGGATTTATTAATCTGGTACCTGACACACCCGCTACGCTTACTATTCGCGGAGCATATCCCACGTTCAGGTTTGTTCAAACCACAGCTAACCTGTCGGGGTATGATGTAAAACTAACCATCAGACCTACCGACTATATACAACTGCACACTTCGTTATCAGTAGTGTATGCCTACGATGTAAGTAACCGAACATGGCTGGCGCAAATGCCGGGAAATCGACTGAATACCGAATGCCGTGTAGCATTGCCAAACGTGCGTACATTTACGGGTAACCGAATTATTGCAGGAGTAAACAGTGTGTTCAGGCAACAGCGCTTACCTGAAATCAATACCGACTATGCACTGCCACCCGGTGACTATCATCTGCTACAATTATCGGTGGTTACTAACTTGGGTGCATGTATGCTACATGCAGGTATAAACAATGCTTTAAATGTAAGCTACCGAGAGTACCTGAACCGGTTTCGCTACTTCAATGACGAGATGGGCCGAAATATTTTTATCAAGCTTAATTACACATTTTAATTTATGAACCTCTTACAAAAATTAACAGCATGTATTATTTGTACCGCATTATTACCGGCATGCAAAGACACGGAAAATGCAAATAATGAAACCGAACACGAGGCCATTACCACAGTAGAATTGCTTTATTCCAAAAATGGCGCAGCTGCCGATACCCTTTACTATGACGACCCCGATGGTGACGGAGGCAATCCTCCTGTACAAATGGATAGTATTATACTTGACACGCAAACCACCTACACACTCAATATTCGCCTGCTCAACAAAACCAAAAATCCTGTATCGGATGTTACACCTACCGTTGTGGCACAGGGTACAGCACACGAAATGTTTATTCTGCCCGCAGGCGTGCCCATAACAGTGAACCGTACGGATAAAGATGCATCAGGTTTCAATCTGGGTTTGAATAGCATTTGGATAACGGGCAACACTGCTGCAACCGGCACAGTTCGTTTTAAACTGATGCACAAACCTGTAATAAAAGGCCCTAACGATAGTCCTGATAAAGGACACAGCGATGTTGATATTACCTTGCCTGTAAAACTGAAGTAAATTTAACAAACGCATATTTGTTTTATTTGCAACATTGTTGCATTATTGTGCACTAATTTTAAATAGCATGAGAAAAATATTATTTACTTCCACTCTACTGTTTGCATCTGCTGGTGTGTTTGCTCAATTCAGCGTAGGTGCTATGGCCGGTTTTAATGGCGGCCTTTACACTGAAAAACCCAAAATTAATACCACAGCCCTCCTCCCAACTTTTCATGCGGGCATTACGGCTGAATATGGTTTCAGCGATATGTACAGCCTGCAATCGGGCATTCAGCTGAACGGACGCGGCACAGCCATTGAGCACAAAGACCACCACGATGATCTCGGTATATTCACGCTGGATATTCCTGTATTATTCACCATTCGCAAGTCAGGATTTTTCATAGCTGCAGGTCCCGGCATCGGATATGCCATATCGGGCAGTGCACACTCGCACGATGCCAACGGTGCTGAGAAAGAAGAAGAAATAAAATTTGGCAGCAATGCCGGTGAGTTAAACCCATTGAGTTTTAACATTCAGGCCAGACTGGGATACGAACTAAAAAACGGTATATTTTTTCAGGGTGGGTACCTGGCTGATTTAACTAACTGGAGCAATGCCAGCGGTTCAACTTTACGTTTCCCGCTATTTCAGCTGGGAATAGGCTACCGTTACAAGATGTAAAAGTGTCTGTAGAAACTGCATAAAAGTATAGTCAACTTGATGCGATAAAAACTATTTTCGCTGCTCGTAAGTTAGCATATATATGAGCATAAGACGAGAATTACATGCCGCAACCGGCAACACCTTAAGCTGCAAGGGATGGATACAGGAAGCAGCACTTCGTATGTTGTACAACAACCTGGACCCTGATGTGGCTGAAAAGCCTCAGGACCTTGTAGTATATGGCGGTATAGGAAAGGCTGCCCGCAACTGGGAAAGTTTTGATTTGATAGTAAAAGCTTTGCAGGACCTGGAAGAAGATGAAACGCTGCTGATACAAAGCGGCAAGCCCGTAGGTATTTTACCCACACACAAGGATGCACCGCGTGTAATTATTTCCAATTCGATGCTGGTGCCCAACTGGGCTAATTGGGAAACATTTCACGAATTGGATAAAAAAGGCCTCATCATGTACGGGCAGATGACAGCCGGAAGCTGGATATACATCGGCTCACAGGGTATTGTACAGGGTACATACGAAACATTTGCCGAAGCTGCCCGTCAGCATTTTAACGGCACACTTAAAGGTACACTTACAGTAACGGCCGGATTAGGTGGTATGGGTGGTGCTCAGCCACTTGCTGTAACTATGTGCGATGGCGTGTGTCTGGCTGCCGAAGTGGTAGAGTGGCGTATAAAAAAACGTATTGAAACACGCTACTTAGATGTAATGAGCCGTGATATTGATCAGGCTATTGATATGGCATTGAAGGCTAAAGCCGAAGGTATAAGGCTTTCCATTGGTGTGGTTTGCAATGTCATTGATTTGCTAGAGCGGCTGAAAGAAAGAAATATTGTTCCTGATTTATTAACCGATCAAACTTCCGCACATGACCCCCTGAACGGTTACTACCCTGAAGGAATTGCAGAAGAAGTGGCTGACCGTATGCGCAAAACTGAGCCCGTTAAATACGTGGAAAAATCACTCGATACAATGGCTCACCATGTAAAGCTGATGATAGAGATGCAGCAAAAAGGTGCCATCGTTTTTGACTACGGGAACAACCTGCGCGGACAAGCCAAAGACAAACGCCACGTTGAAAATGCGTTTGCATTTCCGGGATTTGTACCTGCATACATACGTCCGTTATTTTGTGAAGGAAAAGGGCCGTTTCGCTGGGTAGCTTTAAGTGGTGACCCCAATGATATTTATGTAACCGACCAGGTGATGAAAGAACTTTTCCCCGAAAACACCTCGCTGCACCGCTGGCTTGATATGGCACGCGAACGCATAGCATTTCAGGGATTGCCTGCACGCATCTGCTGGATAGGACAAGGCGAACGTGAAAAAGCAGCATTGGCATTTAACGAACTGGTACGTACCGGAAAAGTTAAAGGACCCATCGTAATAGGACGCGACCACCTGGACACAGGATCGGTAGCCAGTCCCAACCGTGAAACGGAAGCCATGAAAGACGGCAGTGATGCCATAGCCGACTGGCCCATACTAAATGCATTGATAAACACAGCGGGTGGAGCCAGCTGGGTATCGCTGCACCACGGTGGCGGTGTAGGCATGGGCTACAGCATACATGCCGGTATGGTAATAGTAGCTGACGGTACCGAAGATGCAGCACGCAGACTGAAACGTGTACTGCACAACGATCCGGCTATGGGCGTTATCCGTCATGCCGATGCGGGCTACGACATTGCCATAGATACTGCACGCAAACACAGACTGGACATAAAAGAGCGATTGAAAGACAAACCTGTGCAGGCCACACGATAAAACAGTTAATGCACATATAGTATATACCCATCTCGCATGGTGTATAAACACCTATTCAATTACGAACATAACCAGTGTGGCTTCCCACATGTGGTACTTATAGAAACAACTACGGCAGGAAATCCAAGGGACAACTAGCGCAGAGAATATTTAATGAATTTAGCCGATATATGTCATGTCTGTAAAACATATTTATATATTAATTGCAATGTGTAGATTGCATTTTAATATATTTTTTGTTTTATGTATATTGCAATATCTGAATATATGTGTACTTTTGTGTTGAATTATAAGCTAACACATGGACTCACTAATGGATGCTCACCAGCGGCAAATAAGCCAGCTGGAAATCAGGTTTCGCAGAAAACTGAACATTGATTGGAACGACCGACTCATTGGATTAACCGGTGCGCGTGGTGTAGGAAAAACCACTTACCTGCTCACGCACATCAAAGAGGAACTTAAAAATACGCCACATGCCTTGTATGCCAGCATGGATGATTTTTATTTCAGTGAAACCAGCTTGCTGCAATTGGCCGATGAGTGGGTAAAAAAAGGGGGTACGCATTTATTTCTGGACGAAATACACAAATACGAAAACTGGTCGCAGGAGCTAAAAAACATATACGACCGATACAAGAAACTTAAAGTAGTGTTTACCGGTTCGTCTGTGCTGCACATACAAAGCGGCAATGCGGATTTGAGTCGCAGAGCTGTAGTATACAGCATGGAGGGCCTATCATTCAGAGAATATCTGAATATTGAAACCGGTATGCAGTTTGAAAAGATCACCATTGAAGAACTTGTAAAAAATCATCTGGAAATATGTAAAGAGATAGTGGCCAAGGTTAAGCCGCTTGCTTATTTCGATAGTTACCTGAAGCATGGCTACTATCCCTACTACCTCGAAAGTACAGGCACCTATCACCGCAAGTTGCTAAACACCATTCATCTTACATTAGAAGTAGACCTCCCCTACTTACGACACGTAGAGGTAAAGTATATACACAAACTGAAGAAGCTGTTATATCTGTTGTCTCAGTCGGTGCCGTTTCAGCCTAATGTATCACAACTGGCAACTGATATTGAGGTATCGCGCAATACGGTGATGCTGTACCTAAATTACCTTGAGGAATCGAAATTACTGAACCTGTTGCGAAGTAAGGCCAACAGCGATGCCTTGCTGGCCAAACCGGAAAAGGTGTATCTGCATCATCCCAACTTACTGCATGCCATAGGTAGTGTGGCGTTGAACAAAGGCAACGAGCGTGAAACTTACTTTTATAATCAGTTGAATAATGTATGCAAAGTACATTACAGCCCCCAAGGTGATTTCCTGGTTAATGGTAAATACACATTCGAAATTGGAGGAAAGAACAAAAGCAAAAAGCAAATCAAATCTGTTAAAAACAGTTACATAGCAGCCGACATGCTGGAATATGGTTTTGATAATAAAATACCTCTATGGCTGTTTGGATTTCTATACTGATTTGGTAACTCAGCGAAAAAAATCCCGATGCAATGCATCGGGATTTTTTTTAAACCAGGTTAATTTTTATTCGCTTGCCTATCTCTTCAATATCGGCTTTAAATTTCTTATCGGTTTCCATTAGGTCGTTCACGGTTTGGCAAGCATGTATCACGGTTGAGTGGTCGCGTCCTCCAAAGTGCATGCCTATGGTTTTAAGCGATGACTTGGTCAGATCTTTAGCATAGAACATTGAAATCTGACGTGCCTGAACGATTTCACGTTTACGTGTTTTTGATTTCACCAGCTCAACCGGTATGGTAAAGTAATCACATACCAGTTTTTGTATAAACTCGATTGAAATTTCGCGTGTTGAATTTTTAACAAAGTTTTTCAGTATTTGCTTAGCCAGGTCGAGTGTAACTTCTTTCTTATTCAGCGATGACTGTGCAAGTAGTGAAACCAGTGCTCCTCGTAATTCACGGATGTTAGTATTTATATTGTGTGCAACATACTCAACTACCTCACGGGTTAATGTAATGCCATCGGCATACATCATGTGTTCGAGTATGGCCAGGCGTGTTTCAAAATCGGGTGCCTGAAGGTCGCATGATAGTCCCCACTTGAAGCGTGAAAGCAGACGCTCATCCATTCCTTTCAAATCTTTTGGCGCACGATCGCTTGTTAGTATGATTTGCTTACCGCCCTGATGCAGGTGATTAAATATGCTGAAAAATATTTCCTGTGTTTTGTTCTTGTTTTCCAAAAACTGAATGTCGTCTACTATAAATACATCTATATTCTGGTAGAAGGTAAGAAAATCCTGATGTGAGTTGTTGCGCATTGAGTCAACAAACTGGTTCATGAATTTTTCCATGGGCACGTAAAGCACCACCTTATTTTTGTTTTGCAGCTTTATTTGATTGCCTATGGCATGTACGAGGTGAGTTTTGCCTAACCCGGTGTCACTGAAAATCATCAGAGGGTTAAAAGCGGTTCCACCCGGCTTGGCTGAAACGGCCATTCCTGCCGAACGGGCCAGTTTATTGCAATCCCCTTCTATAAAATTATCGAATGTAAATCCTGAATTTAGATTTGATTCAATGTTTACCTTTTTAAGACCCGGAATAATAAATGGGTTTTTAATATTGCTGCTTAGGTTAAGCGGCATATTTACATGCTGTGCTTCACTGCGTGAACTGCTGCTGCCGGGTATATTTACTACATACGGATTTGAACTGGCATTGCTGTTCTCTACTATAATATTGTATTCAAGTCGTGAGCCCGGACCAAGTTCAGCTTTAAGTGCTTTGCGAAGCAGGGTTACATAATGCTCTTCAAGCCATTCATAAAAAAATTGACTGGGTACTTGTATGGTTAATACTTTATTTTCCAGCTTAACCGGTTTTACAGGTTCAAACCAAGTTTTAAAGCTTTGGGGGGATACATTGTCCTGTATTAGTTTAAGGCAGTTGTTCCAGATGTTTTCGGCAGTTAGTTCACTCATGTTGCTATTCTCTTTTCGTTGGTGAAATTGGATGTTTTATTGTGAATAAAAAAATTTTTTTTGCCGATTTTTTTTGTTGTACAAACAACTATTCCGCAACTGCTTATTTTTCAATCGGCTTTTTAAATTATCCTACAGGGATTAAAAAAATTCAATGCCGTTTACCTAAAATAATGCTTGACTTTTTCGGAAAAAGTATGAGAGGTTGTACACACTGAATAAATGGTGTCAGCTATTATTTTCAACAAGGCGATAACGTGTTGAAGAAAGCTCGAAAGCCTTGTTTTTACGAGCCGAAAAATGAAAATCAATCCGACCCAGTTGCAGACCTGCCCATCCTACCTGGTTCACAGCTACGGGTTTAGATAATTTGTTTTTGACCATATGCGGCTGATCCAAAAATGTATGCGTGTGTCCACCGATGATTGCATCAATATGTTCAGAAGATGCTGCGAGCAGCACATCTGAAATTTTGCGTGTAGAATAGGTATAGCCTAAATGCGAAAGACAAATAACAAGATGGCATTTGTGCTCTTGTTTAAGTCTGGCTGCTACACTATTAACTGCAACTACCGGATCGGTGTATCGTATATTGCCATACATGGCTTTCCCTACCAACCCGTCAAGTTCAATGCCCACACCTGTAATGCCGATTTTAAGAGGCCCCTTTTGCATAATGAGGTAAGGCTGAATGTGTTTTGCCAGTGGCGAGTCGGAAAAATCGTAATTGCAGTTAATGAATGGAAATGTAGCATGAGGCAGTTGTTTGATTAATCCGTCAACTCCTGCATCAAAATCGTGATTACCCAGTGTAGCTGCATCGTAGCGCATGGCACTCATCAATTTAAATTCAAGTTCGCCACCGTACATATTAAAATAAGGGGTGCCTTGAAAAATATCTCCTGCATCTACCAGAAATACATGTTCTTCTTCGCTTCGTATTTTTTGAATCAGTGCTGCGCGCACAGCTGCACCTCCCTGTCCTTTCAGGTTACCGCTGTCGGGACCAAACGGCTCAATACGGCTATGCCAATCGTTGGTATGCAGTAAAGTAAGACGACAATCAGTACCTGCCAGCAGGTCGTATGGCAAACCGGTAAACAGCGAGCCTGCCGCAAGCCACGCGGTGTGACGCATAAAGGTTTTACGGCTGATATGTGACGCGTCCATCTTTTTTCAACGTTAAGGGTGAGTACTTTTTAATGTAATGTATAATGGCATCACGAAGCAGCATGCCGGTTTCGGTGCGTTTTTCGGCAGCAGCCAACATAACTGCTTTATCGCCACCGCCAGCCATATAATCGGTTGTTGCCAGTTTATACACTGCTTGCTCATCAATAGGCTTGTTATTAATATATACCTGTGTTGCCTTTCCGTCAGCAATAATCATGCGCACACCGGCTACAGGCCAGCCTCCGTTGGCTGCTGACAGATTAAGCAGTTGCTGTACATACTGTCCTTTTATATGCAGTACTACTACCATATTATCAAAAGGCATCAATTCATATACTTTTCCCAGTGTAATGGTTCCTGCTTCAATAGATGGCACACGCACGCCTCCATAATTGAGCACTGCAAGGTCAGCTTCAAAGCCCCGGTAAGCCAATGTTTCCATACAGGCGTCTGCCATCAGGTTGCACAAAGTACCTTCGGGACGTTCTTTTATTAATGCAGATTCTGATTTGCCTACCACTTCACTCATCTTCAACTGCAACTGGCTTTTGTAGGGCTGAATGGTATAGTGCATGGAAGAATCGTAGAGGCGCAACGAATCCTGTTTCATGCGGTAATTGGTGTACCCCGTATGATGCAATGTAAGTTGAGGACTGCAAGCAGCCGCAATTACGCATATAAGCATTATGAATATACTGCTACGCACTGCGGTACTCTCCGAAAACACCTCTGAACACATCGGCTATTTCGCCCAGTGTGGCATACTCCTCCACGGCATCAATAATACCGGGCATCAGGTTGGTACCGTCTTTGGCCTGTTGTTCGAGACGGTGTAGCAGGGCGGTTACTTTTTCGTTGTCGCGCTGTGCTTTTACCTTTTTAATTTTTTCGCTTTGCAGTGTGCGTATGCTGTCATCAACCTTAAACAGTGGCGGAGTAACTTCTTCGTCAGATGTAAATTTGTTCACGCCAACAATAATCTTCTCTCCTCGTTCAACCGCCTGTTGATAGCGGTATGATGCATCGGCAATTTCTCGTTGCATGTAACCCTGTTCAATGGCATTTACGGCACCGCCCATACTGTCTATTTTCTCAATGTATTTCCATGCAGCTGCCTCCACTTCATTGGTCAGTTGTTCCACAAAATACGACCCACCCATAGGATCAACCGTATCTGTTACTCCGCTTTCGCTTGCTATAATTTGCTGGGTGCGCAGGGCAAGTTTGGCGGCATGTTCTGTAGGCAACGAAAGTGCTTCATCAAATCCGTTGGTGTGCAGCGATTGTGTACCACCCAACACAGCGGCAAGTGCCTGAAGCGTAACACGTGCAATATTATTTTCAGCCTGCTGCGCCTGCAGTGTTGAGCCACCCGTTTGGGTATGGAAACGCAGCATTTGTGCTTTGGGGTGCGTAGCGCCAAGTTCTTTTGCCATTTTGGCCCACATGCGTCTGGCTGCTCTGAATTTGGCAATCTCTTCAAAAAAATTGTTATGCGCATTGAAGAAGAAAGACAGACGTTGTCCGAATACGTTTATATCCAGTCCTTTGTCAATGGCTGCCTTGGCATATGCTTTAGCGTTGGATAGTGTAAAAGCAATTTCCTGAACAGCCGTAGAGCCGGCTTCGCGTATGTGGTAACCAGAGATGGAAATGGTATTCCATTTGGGTACTTCTTTACTGCAGTATTCAAAAATATCGGTAATTATGCGCATGCTGGGCTTGGGCGGATAAATGTATGTGCCGCGGGCTGCGTATTCTTTTAGTATATCGTTTTGTATCGTTCCTGAAATTTTTTGAATATCGGCACCCTGCTTTTTAGCCAGTGCTATATACATAGCCAGTAAAGTAGATGCCGTAGCATTGATGGTCATGGAGGTGGTTATATCCTGCAGGCGAATGCCATCGAATAAAATTTCCATATCGTGAAGCGAATCGATGGCTACACCAACTTTTCCAACTTCACCTTCGCTCATGGCGTGATCGCTGTTGTAGCCGATTTGAGTAGGCAAATCAAATGCAACCGATAAACCCATGGTGCCGTTGGCCAATAAATATTTGTAGCGCTTGTTGCTTTCTTCGGCTGTGCTAAAGCCAGCATACTGACGCATGGTCCATAACCTGCCACGGTACATATCGGATTGAATACCTCGGGTAAATGGAAACTCACCCGGTTTTTCGTTCATGTAAACGGGCGTGCCGTACAGTTCGTGAATAACGATATCGGAATCTGTTTTTCGCATGCTGCTCATATGTTATGCTTAATCAAAAATGAGATGAAACTCCTTGCGCAAAAAATCGAGTGCTTTGTAAGTAGGAATTTGTTCCATCTGTATCATGTGTTCGAATATGGCTTTGCTCAGGTCGAGGCCAACTGCATTAGGGCCCAGTTGGGTATATGCCGTATTGATGATGTTCACCATTTCTTCTTTGGCTATGCGCACAATTTGCCAAGCCTGAGGCGATACATATACCTGCTGCGACAGGTTGTGATTAAACTCATTGGTTATATCCTGTATCAGCTCATACTTAAGTTGCGAGGCCGAAATCCCCGGTTTGGTTACTCTGAATATGAGGTTATTGGGGGTCATTCGTTCCATGAGGATAACCAAACGTTCGTAGGCTTGCAGTTTCAGTGGGGTAAGTACCTTGTTTTGTTCAATACGAATTTCAATTCGTCTTTTCTGAAGTTCATTATCAAAAAATGATTTCAGTAAAAAGTAAACAACCAAAAAAACGACCAGTGAAGGTATGAGGTATTTAACAAATTCGAGAAACAGCGTAAATCCATCCAGGTTTTGCATAGGAGCGAGTGATTAGGATGGGCGAAAATAGCCAACCTGAGCAATTTGCCAACCTTATTGTGTTTAAAAAAAATACAAATATCTGAGCCGGCTGTGCAAAGGTGGGTAACTATACCCTAGGCTGGTATCACCTACCGCTATATTTGTTTGTTGGCTACGCATTGTATGCGGCAGCAGCCTATTTCACTTTAACACAGGCATGGCAAAAAAGAAAGCAAACGTAATACTGCCGGCAGGCGATGAAAAACTGGAAGATTTTATTCCGGAAACGCAACCCCGGCAGCAGGAAGATAAACCCAAAGGCAAACTGGCTTTTCTGGCAGACGAGCGCCTGCACAAAATAAGCGGATTGATATGCTTACTGGCATCGCTTTACGCATGTGTGGCCATCTGCAGTTTTTTATTTACTTGGCACCGCGACCAAAGTTTGGTAAGCGGTTTAACCTGGGAACGCTTTATACAATTCGACCCCGATGCGGCACACAACCTGCTGGGCAAACTTGGGGCATGGCTGGCATTTCAGCTGGCATACAAAGGATTTGGCATTGCCTCATTGTACTTCCCGCTGGTTTTTATGGCACTGGGCGTTCAACTGCTTACCGGTTTTCAACCATTACCTACCTCAAAAATTGCACGCCATGGTTTTTTTGTACTGATGTGGCTGCCTGTAGTACTCGGATTTTTATTTACAGATATCTGGCAGGCGCTGAGCGGCTACTACGGACATTTCGGATATTTATACCTAAAAGGAATAATGGGTGCAGTGGGCACAGGAGCTTTGTTGCTTTGCTATGCACTGGTATTTGCTGTAGCTGTGTTCAATATCAAATTTTATGAGCCACGGCCGGCAATTGCCGAAACACCCCAAATTCCCGATACGGATTATACACCACCAAACCGAGAAGAGGAAACACACGAAGAAAATCTGCCTGCGTTGAATCCTGATGAATTTGTACTGAAACAAAATATTATTGAAACCATTGCAACAGGTGTACCTGAACCGGTAATTGAAATGCCGGAGGAAGTTCCGGGCATTGCACCCGAAATAGAAATTCCTGAAGAGGACGGTGAGCCTGAAGAACAACCACCTGTACTGACTACCGAAAGCGGGCTTGTGCTGGAGTTGCAACAGACGCCCGAAGAGGAAATCGCTGCCGAAAACCCAGATGTGCCTGAGTACGGAAGTATTGAATCGGAATATGACCCTACACTTGATTATTCCAATTATCAGTTCCCATCGCTGGAACTGCTAAAAGATTATGGCGACAGCAAAGGCAACGTAGAATCGGCTGAGTTGAACGCCAAAACCAAAATGATTGAGGATACGCTGAAGAATTATAATATAGGTATCAAAAAAATATCCGCTACAATCGGCCCCACAGTTACACTGTATGAAATAGTACCGCAGGATGGTGTGCGTATCGCAAAAATTAAAAATCTGGAAGACGATATTGCACTGAGTCTGGCAGCACTGGGCATACGTATTATAGCTCCCATTCCCGGCCGTGGCACTATAGGTATTGAAGTGCCCAATGAAAAACCCGCTATGGTATCTATGCGCTCAGCACTATCGAGCAGTAAATTTCAAAATGCCGAAATGGATTTGCCCATTGCGTTTGGCAAGAATATTCAAAACGAAGTATTCGTAGCTGATTTGGCCAAAATGCCTCACTTGCTGATGGCAGGTGCAACCGGACAAGGTAAGTCGGTTGGATTAAATGCCATTCTTGTTTCGTTGTTGTATAAAAAACATCCATCGCAAATCAAATTTGTGCTGGTTGATCCGAAGAAAGTAGAACTCAGTATTTACAAAACCATTGAGCGGCATTTTCTGGCAAAAATTCCCGGAGATGCGGATGCTATTATTACCGATACAAAACTGGTGGTAAATACGCTTAACTCTTTGTGCGTGGAAATGGATGCGCGCTATGATTTGCTGAAAGACGCAGGTGTTAGAACGATAAAAGAATACAATGCCAAGTTTGTATCGCGAAGGCTTAATCCGGACAAAGGACACCGTTATCTACCATATATTGTAGTTGTTATTGATGAGCTGGCCGACCTGATGATGACCGCAGGTAAAGAAGTGGAGATGCCCATTGCGCGACTTGCACAATTGGCTCGTGCCATTGGTATACATTTGATTTTAGCCACACAGCGTCCATCGGTAAATATTATTACAGGAACCATCAAAGCAAATTTCCCGGCACGTGTGGCATTTCGAGTTTCTCAAAAAACCGATTCAAGAACTATTCTTGATGCCAATGGTGCCGATCAGCTGATAGGAAAAGGCGACATGCTGTACAGCAACGGAAATGATTTGGTGCGCTTGCAATGTGCCTTTGTAGATACGCCAGAAGTAGATGCCATTGGTAATTTTATTGGCGAACAAAAAGGAAAAGAACCCTACCTGTTGCCCGAAGTTAAATCAGAAAATGAAGAAGGCAGTGGTGAGGATTTTGATCCTCGTGAACGTGACTCGCTGTTTGATGAAGCTGCACACATTATTGTACAGCACCAGCAAGGTTCTACTTCATTGCTGCAACGCAGGTTGAATTTAGGATACAATCGTGCAGGGCGATTAATTGACCAATTGGAAAAAGCAGGAATTGTAGGGCCATTTAAAGGTAGCAAAGCACGTGAAGTATTGATTGCCGATATAGTGCAATTGGAAGATAAACTTGCTGAGCTAAGAGGTGAGTAAAGCAAGTGCCGGCAACCAAAATATCAATTCACTTAATTTTCGATACTGTTCTTTTGCCTCCAGCTTTGCATGTAGGCGGTAAAGCATTAAATGCAATATAATCATGAGGTGGTAGATGTGCATAAGCGGTGTTATTCCCGACCGATTTTGCATTAGAAGAAATGTGATATAGATGCAAATACCTGACACGGCCACCGCATATAACAACAAATGTGCACGCTGTCTGCCCAATACCAGCGCCCACGAAAACTTTTGAGTTGCCAGGTCTTTCTTCATTTCTATAATTGAAAGCATAAGCAGGTTGATGTAGCATACAACAAATAAAAGTACAGCAGGAAACAGATAGCTGTATGAACCGGCAGATTTTAGAATAACAACCGCATATACCGATAGCGTGTAAACAAATGCAACAAGCAATTCTTTATTAAACAGCCACTGGTATCGGGTATTTGCGTAAAAGGTGAGTAAAAAATATAAAAGCACAAACGGTACACACAGTAGTGCCGACCAAAACAAGGCAGGATCGGCATTTAACCACATAAGCAGACTGCAAAATAGGGTAAGTACAGCTATCAGCAATTGCACGGCATTCTTGTTTTGCGCTACGGTAAAATGCCTGCTGCTGTAGTAGGCTGAAGGTTTTCGCAGGGTATCAAGGTAATGGTCGGTGAGATAAACTGCCCACGTAGCAGCCGCCAACCCTGCATACCAGATGTATGGCATGGATAAATGAAAAATATAATTGACTGCAACCATATTGCATAAAACACCCACTACCACATCGAGGCTGAGGTCACAAAATATTTGATAATATTGCGTAAGCTTTTTCACTAATGTCCAAATATACATATAGCATATCGGTTTGTTTATGGTTGCTGTTATCAGTAGCCCATGCTCAGCAAGATAAATACCGCGAACCGCAGGGAACCAATAACTGGTTTATTGAGTTTGGCGGATCGGGTTTATTTTATTCGTTGAATTATGAAAAGCTGTTGTATAAGTACGAGAAATACGGCATGGTGGGTCGAATAGGCGCTGCATATAATCCATCGGCTCAAATTTTATTAAATAAAATTACGTTGGGCGATAACACCTTTATTTTTCCATTTACCACCTCCTTTGTATACGGTGGTGGAAAAGAACGACTGGAAGCCGGAATGGGATTTTCATTGCTGAGCCAGGGAATTTCACAGCGCGAATTGATTTATACTGCAGTGCTGGGATTACGTGTGGTTGAGACCAATAAAGTATATTTCCGTATTTCGTATTCGCCATTTTTACGCAATGGTGAATACACGCACTGGTACGGAGTAAGTCTGGGACGTAACTTTTCAACCAAATGAGAGCAGTCACCTTATTTTGCATGTTCATATGGATGTGTGTGCCTGCTTACGCACAGCAAAAAAATCAGGTAGTACAACCTCCTGATGTACGCGAAGCCAATGTGCTCATTTCAAAAAGACAGTGGCGTATTATTGACTTACGTGAGAAACAAAATATCGTAGCTATGTGGCCTAAAAATCCGCTGGCTAAGGTGTTATATGATGCGGTACTGAATGGTTTACTTGTTCCTTATAAAAATGACTCGTTGCGCTCGGCCATGCCGTACGAACAATTTGTGAAACTGGGGGCCTCGAAGGAAGTAGTAAGAGTGCTAATTGATCCGAATGATCCTGATATTTACCGAACTGATACGGTATACACACCGTTTAATCCTGAATCAGACATCAAGCAATTGCTTATCATGGAAGAGTGGTACTTTGATCAGCGGCATGGTATGGAACGTGTTCAGATAATAGCCGTAGCTCCGTTGTTTACCTTTCGCATCGATAATATCGATCTGGGATTACAACCTTTGTGCTGGCTGCGCTACTACGATAAAAAGCAGAAAGAAAAAGATTTGCGCCAACTGCTAACTAACTCGGTTATGTACAATAAGGGAAATGACCGTTCGGTATTTACATACGAGAACTGGTTTGAGCAGCGCAGGTTTAGCAGTTTCATAGTAAAAGAATCAAACGTTCACGATATAAGTATTATGGACGACCCCGATGTAAAACGAAACGGATTAAAGGCTTTGCTGATGGCCGAAAAAATTCGCATGCTTAACAGTGAACGTGAGCAGCAACACTATGAATACTGATATCTGAACAACACCGAGTAAAAATAATCCAAGCATGAATTCGTTAACTTTGTTCATTCACCTTATCACACATATATGACAAACACCCACCACAAATCAGATAAATATGCCGGCTCCGAAAGAAGATTTTTAGAGGGGCCGCGTTCACGTACCCGTGAGTTGCTGTTTATCTTCAAAGTACTGCGCGAATTTATAAGAGGGTTTCGCAAATTGCATTTCATTGGTCCGTGTGTAACCGTATTTGGCAGCGCCCGTTTCAAAGAAGATCATCCTTCATACATGAAGGCCCGCGAATTAGGAGCACAACTGGGCCATCTGGGTTTCACGGTACTTACAGGTGGTGGTCCCGGAATAATGGAAGCGGCTAACCGTGGTGCATTTGAAACCGGAGGGCAATCAGTGGGGTGCAATATTGTACTACCACACGAGCAAAAAGAAAATCCATACGTTCATACATCCGTAGAGTTTCGCTACTTTTTTGTGCGTAAAACATTGCTCATTAAATACTCGTACGCATTTGTGTGTATGCCGGGTGGCATGGGTACACTCGATGAATTGTTTGAAGCACTTACGCTCATACAAACCGGGAAAATCAAAAATTTTCCGGTGGTTCTGATAGGAGTTGATTACTGGACAAAACTCACCGATATGCTGGATGTGATGAAGCAGGAAGGAACTATTTCGCCCGAGGACTTGGATTTACTTTTGATTACCGATTCTATTGATGAAACAATCAAACACATTCAGAAATATTCTGTTGAACGCTTCGGACTTAAACGCACACGGGTGTTTAAACCAGTGCCCTGGCTGGGTGAAGTATTTAACTGGCGCAAGGCCGGCTAATTTGTTTATTTGAGTATGTAGCGTATACCTGCAAAAAAGCGCATTCCCATCACAGGTGCATAATTATAGGCTGCATCAAACGTATACCCGTTCGGATTACGTACTGCATCGTTTACGTTTCTGTCGAACGGATCAAAGGGACGCATAATGGGAGATACAGGTAAAAAATTAAACAGATTTCTAACACCGCCATACAGCGACAAACCGGAATGAAATAATTTGGTTAACTGAACATTGTGCAGACTATATACAGGCGAATAGGCAGGTCTGAAATCATCGGGAAATACTGGCATACGCATAGGTCCGTAAGCCTGTGCCGTATAATCCAAAGTTAAATCATAAGGCCGGTATGGAATAGTAAGTTGGCACGTAGCCATCCATTCAGGAGCATATACCAGTCGGCTGCGTTCTAGGCTGCCATCGGCTAGTTTATCAACCCTGAATACATCCAGTGCAGTAGCACCTGCATTAAAACGTATGCCGTTGCTCCATACTGCATCAGCCGAAATGCTGATACCTCGTGATATGGCGTGGCCGTTTAAGTTGTCGTAAATAATTGCGTCAGGATCGGTATCGTAATCGGCAACAATGCGGTTAGTGAAATAAGTGTAAAACGGAGAGAGTTCAATATTCATATATCCGTTTTTAAAAGAAATGTAGCGGGTATAGTGTGCGTTTATATTATACGATTGTTCAGGGTTAAGAGTACCTCGTATTTCAACCCGCCTGGCTCCTGTCAGAGCAGCATGTTCTTCGGTAAATATATTGACCACCCTGAAACCGTTGCCTGCCGATATACGTATATTGTTGTTGTCGTTCAGCCTCCAACGGTAATTGACCCGTGGCGAAAAAACTACACCGTGTGCACGGTAATAATCCAGACGAGCACCCAATAACAACTGATGCCGAAGATTTATTTTCCATTCATTCTGAACAAAAATTCCGGGAAGAAGTGTTTGCACAGGCCTGTTTTGAGCCGACAGCGTATCGCTTGAGCGGGTAGCAGGCGTATTGTCATCATAATAAGTATACCTACCCGCTATGCCTGCAGTCAAATCGTGGCTATTGATGGTTTTATTCCAGTAAAGTTGAGTAAACCCAACTTGTTGCAAAGCTGTGTAGGGAGTAACACCATACACTGAGTTTTGATGATGTAAATTGTACGAGTACATTAACTTCACATTCGACAAGCGAGGCAAATCGTATTGTCCGATTAACTCGGTGCGGTGGGTGTAAATCGATTCCCCGTAAATACTATCGCCACCTCTGAAATTTTTATTCCAGCGTGTATCTCCTCCCCAGCGGTCTTCAAACACATAGCGCAAAGCCAGCGAGTGCTGTTTGCCCGATTTCCGAATGAACTGCCACTTGTTAAACATCGAAATGCGTTGCTGCAAACTCACATCTGTAAAGCCATCGTTGTTTTTATCCCACGGTGTAGGCATGGTTAGAATATTCATACTGAACAAGGTGCTGTAATGTTTTGTGCGGTATGCAAAAGCCAGGTCGGTATTCCACTCATTATAGGTGGTAGCAAACATATCGACCGAAATACGGGGAGCCTTATCAGGTTTTACGGTAACGATATTGATTAAGCCTGCCACCGCTTCGGAACCGTAAAGCGTAGAGGCCGGACCTTTTACCACTTCGATGCGATCAATCATGGAATTGGGTATAGCATTTAAACTATATACAGTTGACAAGGCACTGACAATGGGCATGCCATCAATCATCACCATCGTGTAAGGTCCATCCAGACCATTTATGCTAAAACTACCCGTATTGCAAACATTGCAGCTAATTACCGGCACAATGCCATTCACCATCTGCATCGATTCAAACAAACCGGTTACAGCTGTTTTCCTGAAAAATGAGGCCCGGTAAATTTCTACAGGCACTACCGATTTGCTACGTGTCACTTCCTTCATAGTACCACTAATAACCACCTCATCAGCAAGCATGCTTAATCGCTGAATATTCATATCAGAAAATATAGGTTGTGTGGCAGTTCGATCCACATCCCATTCAACGGTTGAATAACCGTTTGCTGAAACCTGCAGGCGATATATTTTTTTTTCAGGCACAGCCAGCGTGTAGCGACCCGAATCGTTGGTTAGTGTTGAGTTTCCGACCGGAAGTAACTTAACTGTTGCATTTTTTACCGGAATACCCTCAGCCAAAATACGACCGGTTATGGTGCGCTGCGCAAATACTGAAACAGAATAGGCACACATGAAAACCAAAAGAATATAACGAAGCATGGCCGACAAAGTTAGAGCATATTTAGATATTACAAATATTATTTTTAGACTTATCTAAATTTTGACCGAATGATGAATTGCATGATATTGCGGGCATGAAAAAGATATTGCTGGCCTTACTTATTTTACCCACCGCATGTGTATGTGTTGCACAAACTACTCTTTACGAGTCCTTTAACCGCGATGCCGAATTGGTAGAAGCACTTAAGCAATACAACTTCACCCTTTTTATCAGCGAGCCGGTAACGTTTACTTATGATACACTTGAGCGTACATTAACTGCTGATCAGGTAAATGAATTGATGAAACTCTATTTTAAACCTGAGAAAAAAGCGATTGTGAAAAAAGCAGCTGAAACCAACAACGGCTACACACAAACGTACGGTATATACAAAGATGATATAGCCGTGATGTACGCCAGGTTTGAATTTTATCAGGAAACGATGATGCTTAAAGAGATTGTATTGGAGCGTAACTAGCGCATCAACTGCACGATGTAAGTTACGCAATACTCTCCTATTACATGCACATGAATAGATAATTGTCGGTTGTAGTCTGCCAGTTTTATATGACCGCTTAAGCTCAGGTCTGTTTCGGTAAATTCATCAACTGCCAACTGAGATTTAAACAACACAGCTTTTTTTCCGTAAAACTTGTAAAGGGTTTCCTTAGCCGACCACAGCAGCGTGAGTTGCCTGTGGGTACGTGCAAAGCGTAGCTCATCATCAGAGGCAAATTTGTGTTTTACGCGTTCAATACGGTTATCAAATTTTTCCATATCAATGGCTACATCATGTGTAGGACTTATGAGTACAGCAGCATAATCAAACGAGTGTGTGATAGAAACATGATAATGCATACCATCTACCAGTAGTGAGGGTTTGTTATACTCATCTTTTACTACCTGGATGCTGCCCTTTTCAAAACAAGCAGCTATAGCTGCACGGCTGGCCAGCCAATGAAGGTTTTGCAGCGAAGCCTCGTATTGTAAATCTGTAAGTCGGTGTAAAAAGCGTGAATGCAGCTCGTGTGGCTCTTCTGTGATGTGCCAAACAAGTAATGTCGTATTTTCGTTTATTGTAAATTGATGGACTAGCGGCATGAAACGAATATCAGTAGCAAAAGTAGCACATTTCAGCGGACACAAAGGAGCTGTTTTTACACTATGTAAAAGTGTGAACGACTTTTGCATATACAGCGGTGGCGATGAAGGCTATGTTGCAGAATGGAACTTGAAGACAAAAGGTGATGGAAAACTTGTGGTGCAAACACCTCGACCTGTTTACTCACTGTGCGCTGACCGTGCCGATATGAAGTTGTATTGCGGAACTGCAGCAGGTAATCTGCATGTAGTGGATTTAATATCGGGCCGTGAAATACGGAATATGGAAGCCCACACAAACGGAATTTACGACATACAGCAAACTGAAGATAATCTCATAACAGCAGGCGGAGACGGACGTATATGCGTGTGGCGCAAATCCGACATGGCCTTGCTGTATGCTTGTCAAAGTAGCGATAAGAGTGCACGTGTTATTTCGTTGCATCCCAATCAAAGTCAATTGGCTGTTGGCTTCAGCGATTATAAAATAAGGTTTTACAGCATGGCTGATTTGCAGCTGAACAGCACACTTGATGCGCACAGCAATTCCGTTTTTGCACTCAGCTTTTCACAAAGTGGACAGTATTTACTTTCTGGCGGGCGAGATGCCATGCTTAAAAGCTGGAATGTGCAAGATGGGTTTTCACTCACAAACGATATACCCGCTCACACCCTGCAAATTAAGTGTATTGCATTTAGTCCTGACTATTCGTTGTTTGCCACCACAAGCATGGACAAAACAATTAAAATATGGGACAGTGGCACCATGCAGTTACTAAAAGTAATTGATAAAGCACGTAACGACAGCCATACCAACTCCATCAATAAATTACTGTGGATGAAGAACGACACCATTGTTACCTGCAGCGATGACCGTCAAATAATGGTATTTGAACTTACACTTGAAGAGGACTGATTGACCACATCAGTGTATAGGCGATTGGCTTAATCCTTACTTTTTTCACCCACAAAATGGTCGTGGGGATATTTAAACAGCACGTTGAATGAAGTAAGAGAGCCATAAATACGTGTTATGTATTGCTGCATATTTACTTTGTCTTCATCGGTCAGTTTATCGTGTGCATTGATTCGCTGCTCCATTACACGCAGTCGGTCGCGCAGCATTACAATTTTATGAAAGAATGCATCGATGGGCATTTCTTTACCCTGCAGGTTGCTATCGCCAGGTTGCAAAATAAGCTTACCACCTGTCCATTTACTTCCAAGACTTACTTCCTCCTGAATGTCACTCCACCTGCGTAAAATGGACATCATCGTTCGCTCAACATCGGCACTGCTGATCATATCATCTGGTGATTCGATGCATTCAACAACCTCCATCTCATTCTGAAAACGGCTTATATCCTTACGGCCGTAGTCGGTAAACACAACAGCATATGTTGAAGATTTAACATTAACGACAACACCATGTCCATATGTTGGATGCTTCACGCGCGATCCGATTCCTAATTCTGTTTCCATATTCTATTTATATTTTATTCCTGTTCAAATTCAAGTTCATCATCGTTGGTAGTTTTTTCTTTGATGGTAGAATCTTTTCGAATACCCAACTCTTTTTTCAGTACATCTTTTATGCGTTCTTTTTCTTCCGACAAATCCTGCTTCACTTTCTTTTTTACGGAAACTTTATCGTAGGCAATCTTCATATTATCAGCATAACCCTTCATGGTAAGGAATATGAACATGCCACGTCCTCCCTCCTCTTCTTCCAGCACTTCATCAGCCTGAGGCTGTGACTTACGCTTACGTTTGAGTAATTCTGATAGTTTCATCTTTATCCTGTAATCCATCAAGCCATCAAAAGCCTGTGTACCTGATAAAGTAAGACTGAGCGCATTGGAAATAATATCCATTTCGGGAATACTAACTGTACTGTTTTGTATAATGAATGAATTTTTTAAGTCAGAAAACCGCAGTTGCGTCAACTCATCAACATCGGCAAACCGTGACAATTTTTTAAGCGGTTCATAATTTACAATAGCTCCGTTTTTCAGATGCATATCAACAAGTGCAGTTAACCCCTGAAGTGAAATCTCATTTTTATCATTAACAGGCATACTCATCTGAATATTTCCGGAAAGAATACCGCTTAAATGTTCCGAAGTAATATCCTGCTGACCAAAGTTTTTACACTCACTGAAAAGGCGCTTTATATCCAGAGACTCGTATGCAAGTTGTGCTGTTACAGCATCAGGTTTATTGGAATAACGTACCAATCGGCCATTGCCCTTTATGCTTCCGCCAAACACCTGAACGTTTAAATCTGTAAGTTCTACACCCGGTTCTGTCAGTTGCACTTTTGCGGTCAACTGTCGGGCCTCTATATTGTCATGAACCAGTTTATTCACGTTCATATTTACCATGAGCGACCTGATGATGGATGCCGCTGAATCATTCTGAGTTTTTGATTGAGTATCACCTGCCATCCACTCAGACGTATATAGTTGCTCAGCATTAAGGGTAAGGTAGATATCGGCCGGCTTACCCGCAAAAATCATAGGCGCTATTCCGCTTACGTAGCCGTGAATGCGTGCATCCGACTTATTTGTTTTAAGCGTTAATTCTTCAATAAACAGATCTTTATTCAACGACACAGTACCTTGCAGAGATTGAATACGTGTTTCTGTATTCTTTAAATTGATATCTGCTAGCGAAATACTAAACTTTCCTGTCAGGGCTTCATTGCTCAACATCTTCGGGTTTTTCAACTCTTTAAGCGATGCCTGCACTTTACATGCAAACTGTGCCTCACCTGAGGCCGACTGCACATATTCAGTCAGCATAAGTTTTACAGCATCATCGGCTGATAAGGTTCCATTTACATCAGCAATTATGAATGGACGGTCGAAATTGGTTATGCTCATCTGCCCACTTAACTGAGAACTGCCGCTGCGCATAGCAAGTGACGAAAGCTGTAATTCCGACTTGCCCTCCGTCATTATGAGTTTACCCATGCAGTTTATTTCTCTGGCCGAAAGGTTGCGTTTGCTGTTTGCAAGCGTACCTTGTTTAATCCGGAATTGAAGCGACAGATTAGGTTTAGTAGTTTGGCCGCGTTTACCATCTATAGTTCCTGACAATTCAACCTCACCCCCACTCTGCCAGTCGTTAAGTTCAGCGGGTTTTACAGGCAGTAAGGACAGCAAATGTGTGATGGATGTTTTACGGGCTTTAATATCAAACTTTAACTCATCATATTTTGTACCAAACCGGTAATAGCCATCCGCTGTAAAATTAAGATCAGACAAGCGGTACTCAGTTTGTTCGAAAAACCATGCATCATCTTGTACCTTATATACTAACCGTGCTTTTACCTCCATCGGTTTATCACGCATGATTGTTTGCTTCCCCGACTTAACGTGATAAACAGTTCCCTCGTTTTGCAGGTTAAATTCCCAGCTATCTTTCAACAGGTTAACTGAGCATACTGCTTTGTTTATAAATATATCCTGATGATAAGCTGCCGGTTCGTAGTCGTACATGAGTTTTACCTGATCGAGGTGAACTTGCTGCAAATTGAGTAATAACGCATCATTCGTTACCGTATCCTGTTTTAGTATAATGCTATAGTTGGCCACGCCTTTTGCATTTATGAAAAGGTTTGACTCAGCATTTGCTATTTTAAGCGAAGCAATACGGTAGTTTTTCTTCCAAATATCCCACACATTAAAACCTATGGCAACCTGTGAGGCTTTTAGCAAAGGTGTGTTACTGTTAAACGCATCCTGCACTTCAACCTTTTCAAAAACAAGTGAAACACGAGGAAACTGTGTAAATACATCCATTCGAATAGTACTGACCTGTATACGCGTTTGCAGATGTTTGTTCAACGCCTGCAGTGCCTGCTGCTTCAGTTCGTCTCTGAAACTGTACATGTAAATTAATACAGAACCTGCAAGCAAAAGCAGTGTAGTTAATGTGTAAACAACATAACGAATAAATCTATTTCGTATGGGCATGTGTTAAGTGATAATATACTGTATAACGAAGCTGTAGCGCTGCAATATATCTGAATTGAAACAGAAGGTAAATTATTGACCTACACAGGTAATGTCAATCGGGATTAGCGGAAGACAATTATTTGTAATAAAATTTGCATTTTTATTCAGCGAACCTATATTTGCAGTCCGTTTTTTGAAAGTTAAACAGCTTAAAGTTTACACAATTTTATCTATTCTGCTTTTGCATTCTGTTGAATAACAGTTATGTAATTGCAAATTGATTGATTTTGCAAAGCTTTTTAAATAGTACGTGCTTAAAAGTTTAGAGGATCCCGACTAACAGTCGGGAAAGCCCTGACCTGAGTAGTTCTTATAAAATATTGGAGGCATAGCTCAGCTGGTTCAGAGCATCTGCCTTACAAGCAGAGGGTCCTTGGTTCGAATCCATGTGCCTCCACAAAACCCCTTCAAGTCTGAAGGGGTTTTTTTATTTATATTCACTTCATGTTTTATCTCTACATTTTATATTCCGCTTCGGCTGATAAATTTTATGTCGGTTATACCGGAGATGACCTGAATGAAAGGGTTAGAAAACACAACTCCAATCACAAGGGATTTACCGGATTTGCCTGTGATTGGACCATTGTGCATTCGGAATCATTTGACACCAAAGCGGAAGCTATAAGCCGAGAAAAACATATCAAGGCCTGGAAATCGGCTAAGCGTATCAGGCAATTAATCGGTTCTATTTAGCTGGTTCAGTGCATCCCGACCTGCAGTCGGGAGGGTCCTTGGTTCGCTCCGCCTGTGGCGGAAGTAAACAATCCATGTGCCTCCACAAAACCCCTTCAAGTCCGAAGGGGTTTTTTTATTTATATTCACTTCATGTTTTATCTCTACATTTTATATTCCGCATTTCCGGCCAATGGAAATCTGGCCTCAACGTCATATTTTGACATTCTGATAAGTAATATTTGTAAGTATATTCACAGAAAATGGCTAGACATATTTTATCCAAGTCAAGCTTTATAGCCGGGTGGCAATGCCCAAAGCGTTTATTCCTTCAAAAGTTCAAACCTGAAGTAGCTGATGAAGAAGATGAAAAACAAGCTGCAGTATTTCAGCAAGGCAGCGATATAGGCTTGCTTGCTCAACAGTTGTTTGATGGCGGAGTCAATGCTCAAGGTGATGAAGAATGGCATAGTTCCGTTACGGTTGAGCGCACTCAGCAGCTGCTTCCTGTACATAATATTATCTATGAAGCTGCTTTTATGCACGATGGCGTTTTATGCGCATTGGATATTTTGGTTCGTAAAGGGAAAAAATATTATGCCTTTGAAGTTAAGGGAAGCACAAAAACTAAAGATTACCATATTATGGATGCTGCAGTGCAGTATTACATAATGAGCAATTGCGGGATTGAGCTGGCGGATATTTCGATTTTACATCTCAATTCATCGTATGTACGAAATGGAAAATTAAACCTGAATGAATTATTTACAGCTACATCCGTATTGGATCAGGTAATACAAAAGCAGGAGTTTGTTAGGGAAAAAATTCAGGAATTCAAAAACCTGTTGGCTGTAAAAGTAGAACCTGAACTGGCCATGGGAAAACAATGTAATAATCCGTTTCCGTGTAATTTTCAGAACTATTGCAGCTCACTCGCTCCGGCAGTTGAAGAAGTAACTCGTGTTACACGAAATAAAACCGAATTTCAGGAATATGAAGTAGGTGCATTTTTAAACGGACTGCAGTATCCACTTTATTTTATGGATTTTGAAACTGTTATGTACGGTGTACCGCAGTATGATAAAAGTTCACCTTATCAGCAAATACCTTTTCAATACAGCATACATGTGCAAGATAACCCTGATGATGATACTACACATGTAGCCTATCTGGGCGATGGAATAACTGACCCGCGCAGGGCATTTATAGAGCAGCTGCTAAGCGACTTAGGTACCAGCGGAACTATTCTGGTATGGAATATCACATTTGAGCATCAGCGGCTGAAAGAACTTACGAGAGACTTTCCAGAGTATGCAGAGCCTATTATGTATGTGATGCAAAGAATGACTGACCTGATGTTGCCCTTTAAACAAAAACTGATATATAATCCGTTGTTCAACGGAAGCGCATCGCTGAAGGCTGTTTTGCCTGTACTGATACCCCATTTAAGTTATCAAAATCTGGCCATTCAGGAAGGAGGAACGGCAAGTCTTACATACAGCAGGCTGTCTGAAATGAATGCCGTAGAGCAATCAGAAGTACGAACACAGCTTCTTGAATACTGTCACCTGGATACACTGGCTATGGTGGAGATACTGGCGCGAATACGAAAAGGATGATGACTACAAGTTAAAACGCGCTTGTTCTTCATTAATGTAAAAACTCCATCACCAACTGCCTGCGGGTAGTGGTTGTTTTAAAATCCATCTTATGGATCAGTTCTATGTAGTTGTTCATTAACGGATATAAAGTGATTGAATAAAATCGTGATAATTTTTACGCCAGATGCCTAATTCCATTTTATACAAAAATGTATTTAGCGCTTTGCGTTCATATAATAAATAAATCAGCCGGTGAAAGGTACACAGCCAGTTGAGGCGTGTCATCGGGGAGTAACCAAAATTGGTATGATAAAAATCTGGCAACTGATTTAAGTAACCATGAATACGATGGTAAATAATAACAGGTTTTTCACAAAGTAATATTTCATTTAAAAACAGATTTGTACGCTTTAAGGAGTAGGCAGTGTTCATCCACTTAATTTTTTTTAGTCGCAACTCATCGGGATGCAGGCTTTTGTCGTTTTGCAACTCGATGAGCATATCAAATTCATGTGGATACAAGGGTTCGACTCTGAAGGGTGTCAGATTGGTGATTTCTGTTTCATACCATTGCAGCAATGCCTGATGCAGAAAGATTATTTCAGTATTTGTTGTATATTCATTAAACGTGTCGCTTACTGATTCGAAAAAAGTACCGGATTCAACTAAAATATCCAGTTTCTCATCAATCAACATAGTTGCTTCATTATTCAAAGTGTTAAATAGAATTTATTAAAGAAAAAGATGAGTCTTTTGCTACAAAAAAACGTATCAAAGCAATCTCAATGTATGCAAGTATGTATGCTGTTCTTTAATGCACTTATCCGTCATATGATCATATTCGCTTTTATGAATAAACCCTTTTAGTAGAAATATTTTAATGAGCAGCATATTTGTGCACGTTAACCCTACCTTTTTAATAAAATCGGGATCTACAGCGATGCTGTAATATGTTTTATGCGTCTCTATAAAATGTAACACATGATGATACCAGGCTGTAGGGTCTGTAATTTCTTTTATAATACACAGCTGCTGAAATAATTTACCGGGTACAGTCGATGACTGGCAAAAAAGCTGACGTTCATCTCTTAATGCAGCAGCACGTTCATATTTTCGCTCCCTTGCCCATTCGTAAGTTTGTTGATATAAGTCTGCAAGTTTTTCCAAAAATTCTTCCTCATTGAGGTACCAATCAGGCAAAGTGATGGTATCTTTCTGTTGCTCCATCAACTCCAGCAGGCGGTGGTGTATTTTCAGATATGCATCAGCAACAAGTGTATTGTCGCGACCTTCGAGCAGATAGGCATACACCGGTTCAAGACCTTTCAACCTGGTCATCATTTCATCCAATTGCTTATCGTATATTTCCATAGTATTCAATTTTCCGAAAATTTAACCTCCCTAAACGACAGAATATGGCATTTTGAAAATTTTATTGTTGATTTGATATAAACATAAAACTATGTCGCGTCAGGGAACCATCAAAAGCTATAGAGTACTTATTGAGTTGCTACAGTCGCCATTAAAACCCAACCGCAATCAGATGCTGGACAGGTTGCAATCTGAGGGGTTTGAGATTTCAAACCGAACACTGGACAGATATATTTCCGAGCTGCGCAACGAGTTTCAAATTGAAATAAGTTACGATCGTTTCAGCAACTGCTATTTTATACACGATGAAAGTACTGAAGATGTAAACTCATTCCTGCGGTATGCATCCATGATGCATGCCGGTGAAACACTGGGTGCTTTGGCCAACAGACGAAATATGAAATTCATTTCATCGGAAAAGGAAAATACGTTCAAAGGTATTGAGCACATGCACATTTTACTGGAAGCCATGCAAAAGCGAAAGTGGATTAACCTGACGTACCGAAAATTTGGAAGCAATGAAAGTAAAGCCTACGAGTTACAACCCTACCTGCTCAAAGAATATCAAAGCCGGTGGTACATATTTACACGGCTGGGCGATAATAAGCCCTATCGAACCTTTGGTCTTGACCGTATAGAACAGGTGGTGATGACAAAAAAATCATTCCGAATGAACGATGATGTTGATCCTGTTGCCTACTTTGAAAACAGCATCGGACTAACATACGACAATAACAACAAACTGCAGGAAGTACATATTGCTGTTAAAAAGGGTCAGGCCGAATATATACGCAGCCTACCCTGGCATCACAGTCAGAAAGTACTGAAAGATAATGAGGATGCTGTGACTTTTGGGTTCACGGTTATACCTAATTTTGAACTTATCCAAAAAATACTGACACAGGGCGACAGCATAGAAGTATTAAAACCCAAAAGCCTGCGTACTGAAATTTGTAAAATAGCCCGGCAGCTGGTAAAGAATAATTCATAAACGCCATACTTTGGCGATGTGTAGCGTTAAGATTGCATCTTAAACTACAGCATATGAAACAACAGACTATCGTTAAAAAGCAGCTTAAACTAGCCGAAGTATCTGCACAACTTAAATCGGAGTTTTTTGGCATTGATGATGTCATTGATAAATTTATAGATGCAATAACAGCGTGGTACCTTTTTCCTGAGTTGCAAACACGCCCTGTAGTTGTATGCTTGTGGGGCATGACCGGCACCGGAAAAACATCGCTGGTTAAGCGCTTTGCCGAGCTTTCCGGAAACAATAACCGTATGTTAAGTTTTGATATGGGCTCATTTGAAAAAGGATACAATTCGGGTAAAGAACTATTTGAAGCATGCGAGGGCAATTCGGGTAAGCCGCTTATGCTTTGCTTTGACGAAATGCAACATGCGCGAACCATTAACGAATCGGGCAATGAAATGGAGAAGCCCGCATACCGTATACTGTGGGAGTTGATTGACTCAGGCATTATTGATAAAGTAAAATTTGACAGAGATTTTGAAAAATTGAACGACTACTTCATGGTGCTTAAAGAACTTGCTGATGCCGGATTTGAAATAAAGAACGGCAGCTTCTCACAATCAGAAGCGCTTGAAGCTTATCTAAATTCCATGGATTTTAAGGTATGCTATGAGTCTATACCTCAAAAAGTAGAACGTGGTAAAAAACACCACTATACTGCTATGTCGCCCGAACTGGCTGTTATCCTGTACAAAAAATCGGGAACACATGTATTTAATTCGTTTAGTGCAATGAATGATGTCATTAAACGTATGAACATCAAACAGCTTATAGAACTTGTTGAAACCGGATTAAGTACACTGAACATGTGCAGTACAATTGATGCAAGCAAGCATCTGGTTGTTTTGATGGGCAATTTGGATGAAGCATACTCCATGACGGGGATGATGAATCCTGATATAGATGCAGATATTTTCTACCACCATTCGCTGAATATAAAAATCACGCATATCAAATCTGCTTTGCGCAGCCGTTTCAGAAACGAGCAAATTGCACGCATGGGAAATACCCATATCATTTACCCCTCACTATCAGCAGAAGCCTACAGGCAAATAATTCGTAAAAGACTAACTGCGTATGCGCATAAAATCAGAAATGAATTTGGTATGGAAATGATTTTTGAAAACAGCCTGGCAGAAATGATATACAGAGAAGGCGTTTACCCTACACAGGGCACACGACCCGTTCTTACGAGTATTCAGCAAATGGTAGAAAATCAATACGGCAAGCTTATGGTTGAATACTTCAATAATAAGTGCTCAGGCAAGCAGCTGATATGGCGTGCACGAAAAGGCAAAATACGTGTTGATGTGAATCGCAACGGAGTGAAAGAAGCCGGCATTTCATTACCGTATCAGGGCGACCTCAGCCGAATTCGTATGAACCGAAAGGATGATATGCAGGCACTGGTTGCCGGGCACGAATCAGGACATGCTATTGTAGGAATGAAATTGCTGCGAAAAGTACCACATCAAATTGTTTCGGTAAGTGCCTCAGAAGATGCTGCCGGTTTTGTAAATTACCTAAACGACAGTGCAGTGATGAGCCGAGATACTGTTTTGAAAGAAGCGGCTGCACTGCTTGGAGGTATTGCTGCTGAAAAAATTTTGTTTGGCGAAGACCACACCACTTTTGGTGCTGAGAATGACATTGCACGTGCAACACAACTCATTACAATTGCCATTAAGCGAAATGGTTGCTCAGGTAAGATAGGACACTACACGGAACGACATTTCCGAACCAGCACACATCTGCACGATACAGGTATATTGAATAGAACTGCTGATGAATGGATGCAGCAGGCATATAGGTTGGCCGAAAGTACATTGAAGCAACATAAACCTTTGCTTGTTGCCCTGAGTAGTTACCTAAGCAATCATACACACATCACCACAGGTCAGTTGGTAAGTATGCTCAATGATTACGATACCGAAATACTGGAAGAAATAACTGCGGGAGAACATTCGATGTATGGGTACCGTCAACGGTTACAGCAACTATACATGCTGCGTCAAGCACCACAACTGCTTATGGAACTGGCTGAAACTGCGTGAACGGAATTCTATAAACCGAGCACCATTTTACCGGGATCCTGACCTTCGGTAAGCAACAGCATAGGGTTTTCCAGACACTGCTTCACCTTCACCAGAAACCCTACCGACTCACGGCCATCAATAATACGGTGATCATAGCTGAGGGCTACATACATCATCGGTCTGATTACAATCTGGCCATCTCTGACTACGGGTCTCTCCACTATGTTGTGCATACCTAATATGGCTGACTGTGGTGGATTAATAATCGGTGTACTCATCATGCTGCCGAAAACACCACCGTTGGTAATAGTAAATGTACCACCACTCATTTCTTCGATAGATAGTTTATTGTCGCGTGCCTTACCGGCCAGTGTGGCCACTTCTTTTTCTATTTCGGCCAGTGTCAGCGATTCGGCATTGCGAATAACCGGTACTACAAGTCCTTTGGGCGCACTCACTGCAATGGATATATCGCAGTAGTCGTGGTAAATGATGTTTTCTCCGTCAATATATGCATTAACTGCCGGAAACTGTTTCAGAGCCACACATACCGCCTTTGTAAAGAAGCTCATGAAGCCAAGGTTCACACCAAATGATTCTTTGAACTGATTTTTATACTGCGCACGCAAATCCATAATCGGTTTCATATCCACTTCATTAAAAGTGGTCAGCATGGCGGTTTCATTTTTAGCAGCAACCAATCTCTTTGATACGGTTTTGCGCAGCGAAGTCATTTTCTCTCTGCGTTCGTTTCGCGTCTTCGCTTCATTGCTGGTCAATTTCAGCTCAGCGGCCAGGGCATCGGCTTTAGTAATTCGACCATCGCGGCCTGTACCTTTTACATCCTTTGGTTCAATTCCTTTTTCAGCAAGTATTTTAGCTGCTGCAGGGCTGGGCGATCCGCTTGCGTAGGTAGTTTCAGCAACGGATTCTGTTTTTTTAACTTCTGTTTTGGAGGCAGCAGTTTCTGTTTTCTTGGGTTCAGCCGGCTTGGGTGTGCCTGCAGGTTTTGCAGCAGATGTATCTATACGCGCTATTACATCGCCCACCTTAATGGTATCGCCTTCATTGCCCACTGTAGTAAGCATACCGGCTGCTTCAGCATTTAATTCAAATGTGGCTTTATCGCTCTCCAGTTCGCATAGCAACTCGTCCATCTCAACATAATCGCCTGTTTTTTTATTCCAACGCGCAATGGTTACTTCGCTTATTGATTCGCCAACTGTTGGCACTTTAATTTCTAATGACATGCGGATATAATTAGGTGTTTGCAGGTGCAAATGTATGAATAAACGTCAAATTCTGATACAGAGCATAGGTGCATTTAAACATGAAACTTTTGTACTAATAGCGAGGAGTATGCATGACTACCAGTAGCGAACAAAAAATGTTTTGTCTTCGTTCTTTTTAGTGTAGAAGCTTTTGCGGCAGGTATTGCAATAATATTTTTTTACCGGCACCTGGTATTTTTTCAAAACACCTGATCGCTTCATCCGCTCAATAGCATACTCTGATTTGCAATAAGGGCAACGGCCTTGAACTTTAACAATTTTATGGGTTACCATCAGGCGTATCAGATGATACACTGACATGATGCTGTACAGCAATGATTTTAACATACGGATACCCTCTGAAACATATCTGAATTTGCGTAGTACATATACGCATCTGCCCTACTAAACATCTGTCTTTATAAAATATTCTGCAAATATACTGTGTATACCTTCTTATCAAAATTGAGTTGGCTTGATTAGATATACGCACAGTTATATGGCATAACTATGCCTTAAATTATATAGCTGTGTTTGTGTTATCGGGTTCCGTTACCAATAATTTGCCTCATCTCCAGCGGGGTCATATTGTAATGACGCTTGAACATTTTAATGAAATAGGATGGTGAGCGAAACCCTGACTGATAAGCAATCTCGTTTATAGAAAGCGATTTCATCAATATCAGATTTCGTGAGTGTTCCAGCCTATGTATGAGTATATATGTGGTTATATTTTTTCCGGTTAACTTAAGCAACCTGCGATGCAGCTGTTGTGATGAAAGGTGAATATGCTTGCTGAGTTCTGAAACATAAATATCCGGATTTGCAATATTCTCGGTTATGAATTCATCAATTTTAGCCAGCAAATTTTCGTTGGCACTAAGTTCTTCGTATACAATTTCCTCTTTATTTTTGTTAATCAATCGGTGTACTTTAGCCAATAATACTTTCATACTAAATGGTTTGACTATATAATCTACTGCTCCGTTCTCATAAGCCGAAACCATATTTTCTTCATCATTCAGGGCGGTGTACATCACAACCGGTATATGCTTAAATTTATGATCCGATTGCAGGAATTTTAACAACTGAATACCATCCAATTCCGGCATCATAATATCTGTAATTATGAGGTCGGGGGTGGTCTGTTTTACCATTTGAAAAGCCTGAAAACCATTAACGGCCGAAATAACTGAATATTGAAGTCGAAACACTTCAATTAGCCGCTCCAGCATAATCTGGTTATCTTCAACCACGCATATAATCGGCTTGTTCTGGCTCATACCATCAATTTTATTTGACGTAAATATTTGTCAAAAGAATTTGACACAGTGCTATTATCAATCCTATAAATCTTTTGTAAATCCTGTATCACGTACCCGATTTTACAACCAATTTGTGTGTGAAGCAAAAGGTGTTGAGTTGGACTAATATTTTGAAAACGTTTTATAGGCATATTATATATAAAACCGCTTCTAAAATCGCAATTGCTGTTAAAAAACCAAAACAGACTTATGTACATGCAGTGCTAATTAGCGATTTGTGCGTGCGACCATTGTAGATACATCAATATACCATAGTACTGATTGTAAATGACTTCGAAACATTTATGGGAATAAATACACCGGAATAATAAAACAGTAAAAAAAACAGGGAAAACTACAATCAGTGAAATTTCACATGTAACATTAAACACGTTTTAATATGCTGGCGGAACTCAGAGTATGAAATTGCTTAGATTGTATCAAGTACAGGGCAACACATCCTTATGAGGATAGTGATTGGCAGAATATGGATCTGCATCAGGCACATGTTAAACTAATGATTTAAATTATGTAAACTATAGTGTCCCATCTCAATTATTTCAACTTCTGTAATTGTTATTTTCAATTCATCTACATACTAGTTGATCTGATTTTTGATTTACGGCTTTAAAAAGTTAACAAGAATGTACTGTATATTATTTAAAAAATCTTCAAACAAGTAGCGTTTATACCAAATAAACGGATAGATACACATGACGAATGAAATTTGATATCTTTAATACAACTAAATACATTTTTTATGTAATATTTTATTTAAATAAAAAATTATTTTATATATATTATAACTTACTCATAATGTATTATATAATATATTAAATAATATTTTTATATTATAATATATAATATATTTATGATTTATTATGAAATAATAATGGCAATAGGTTAATTAGCCGGCCTATTTTATGTCTAGTTTGTATATGTTACTTTTTCGTTTTATCAAGTCTCAAATTACTTCACTTGTTTTCGGGGCTTTAAGGGGGTGTGTCGCAGTAATTTTAACCCTTGTTGCAAATAAATCTGCTGCTACAGTATTGTGTCCCTCATCACAGACAGAAACCCGGAATGAATATTCTATCCTTAGCAATGTAGACGTATCGGGTATAACTGACATAGAAGTAATTAGCATTACCCAAAGTATAAAACCTGTAGCAAAGACCTACAATTCTCAAGTTAAATTATGGTTTAAATCATTTACTAGCCCGTTAAACCATTCGTATAATTCCAAATTAGATATCTATCAAAACTACTTGCAGAAACAATGCTACTGATTTTAGCCAACGTAGTTTCATGCATTGCCGTTGATTTTAAAAATACCTAATACCTAAATTAATCATATACAATTGAATACAATAATTAAGAACAAACTGTTTAAGAATAGTCTCTACAATAAAACACATATTATCCTTAGCCGAGAAAGGGGTTTTCTATTACTCGCCATTTTATTTACAACCGTATGTAGCTATGCACAGGTTACAGTAACGGGCGCGCTAGTTGGTAATGGAACTTATACTACATTAGGTGCTGCATTCACTGCCATCAATGGTGGTGCGCAAACAGGTGCTACCATTGGTATTTCAATAACAGCTAATACCGATGAACTAGCCGCCACTGCCGCATTAAATGCAGGTGCATGGACCTCGCTTACTATTACTCCCGATGGGGCCAGAACCATTACCGGTGCAACCACCGCAGGCAATCCGCTAATCAACTTAAATGGGGCAGATAATGTTACCATTAATGGATTAAACACAGGTGGAAACTCGTTGATCATATCAAACACCACAGTTTCTGCTACGGCCGGTACTTCCACCATTCGTTTTA